>Ga0194125_10000004_pt1 | contig 487536 bp, 467 predicted proteins | sample TA2KigC250mmetaG_FD_148626 | JGI IMG/M metagenome (GOLD analysis project Ga0194125, IMG submission 148626) | Freshwater microbial communities from Lake Tanganyika, Tanzania - TA2015034 Kigoma Deep Cast 250m | ecosystem: Environmental > Aquatic > Freshwater > Lake | place: Tanzania: Lake...
CGATGGCTCACGCGGAATGTGCTCAACCGGCGTCACGCGCACTGTGATCCCGCCCCCCAGGGCCGCCTCCAGGTGCCGGGCCAGCTCCTCCTTGCGGTCTGCGCCGTAGGCGCCGACAGGCACAACTGCGACCTCCAGCACCTCGGGACGGTCCTGCCGGAACTGGTACTCCCACAGGAGATCCCCGTGCAGCCCCACAACCATGGGCGCTATCATCGTTATCGGGATTCTGAGTCCGGAGGCCGTGACTACCCACTCCCAACTCCGGCCCTCCAGCCCGTCCAAGACCGGTAGGGTCCTCCCGCACGGGCACTTCTCCTGCCCCCCTGTTGCGCCAGCGTCCCCGATCTCGTACCGCACAAACGGCATGGCGTGGTTGCGCAGATCGGTAATGACCAGACGACCCTTTGCCGCCGGCGTTCCGTGCGGTTCGCCCGGCTCTCCGCTCACAACTTCCACAACGAACCCTTCGGTGTTCAGGTGCCACCGCCCATGTTCGCAGGTCTTCGCCACCCCGGCCGAGAACTCACGCGCCCCGTATCGGGAGAAGATCGGCGCGCCGATGGCCTGCCGAACCAGGTCGCGAGTGTCCTCGCCCATCTGCTCCGCATCGTAGAGGACGCAGCGGGGACGCGTTCGCAGCGGCCTGCCGGAACGGAGGATCGCCCGGGCCAGCAGGTGCAGCAGGCTGGGATAGCCGTAGATCACCGCGGGCGCCGCCCTCTCCACCGCCTCCGCAACTGGCCCCGGTGCCAACGCGTAGAGCAGCTCCGGAGGGAGGAAAGCGCTCCCGACCAACCAGTTCCACCGCGTCCACTTGCGAACTCCCTGGTTGTCCACCAGGCGTCTGACAAAGAGAGTGGGGTCGGCGGCCGTGACGCCGGCCCATCCGAGGTCATGCCAGAGGCTGGCCCGCTCGAACGGCAGGGTGCGCCTGTCGCGGTAGAACCACACAGGCGCGCCCGCTGTTCCCGATGACGCCCGGCGCAGTAGATCTCTCTTGCTCACCCGCGTCGACACCAGTGCATCTAGGTGCGCCCTGATGTCGCGCCGCAGCAGCACGGGCAGAAGAGGAAGATCGTCAATGCCGCGGATGTCGTCGGGCGACACCGCTGCCTGGTCCATGACCCGGCGGTAGTAAGGCACGGTGTCGTAGGCCGCGCGGATCAGGGCGCGTAGCCGCGCTTCCTGCCGCGTGCGCAGTTCCAGAGGGTCCGCCTTCTCGGCCCATCTGAGCACATCGAGTTCGCGCAGCGCCTGGCGGCGGACCAGGCGCGATCCCACGGCGAAGAGACCCCTCATCAGGGCGTTGCGCAACACTCAGCTACCTCCCCTGGTGGAGAGTGCTCTTCATAACGGGTCGCTTGCCCGATGGCTCACGCGGAATGTGCTCAACCGGCGTCACGCGCACTGTGATCCCGCCCCCCAGGGCCGCCTCCAGGTGCCGGGCCAGCTCCTCCTTGCGGTCTGCGCCGTAGGCGCCGACGGGCACAACCGCGACCTCCAGCACCTTGGGACGGTCCTGCCGGAATTGATACTCCCACAGCAGGTCAAGGTGCAGCCGAATTGCGCGCTGAAGGACTATTGCCGGAATGCGGAGACCCGCGGTCGTCACCACCCACTCCCAGATCCGGCCTTCCATCTCGCCCAGAAGCGGCAGGGTCCTCCCGCACGGGCACCTCTTCTCTCCTGCCGCCGTACCCATGTCTCCAATCTCGTACCGTACTAACGGCATGGCGTGATTGCGCAGGTCGGTGATGACCAACCGGCCCCTTGAAACCGACGCCCCCTGCCGGTCGCCCGGCTCCCCGCCCAACACCTCCACAACAAACCCCTCTGCGTTCAGGTGCCACCGCTCGTGCTCGCAGGTCTGAGCGATCAGCCCTGAGAACTCCGCCGCCCCGTAGCGCGAGAAGATGGGCGCCTCGAAGGCTTGGGCGATCAATTGACGCGTGTCATCGCCCATGTGCTCCGCCTGGTAGAAGACACACCGTGGAAGGGTTCGCAGCGGTCTGCCTGCGCGCAACACCGCCTGGGCCAGCAGGTGTAGAAGGCTCGGGTATCCCAAGATGACCGCCGGTGCTGTGCGCTCCAGTAGCTCCACGACAGGGGCTGGCTCTCGCGAGTAGAGGGCTCCTAGCGGGACAGAGGCGCTACCACTCATCCGGCCCCACCAGGACACCCGCGGGGCGTGTACTGAAACCCTGTCCATCGTGAGCATCAGATGGGAGGCCGCGGGTGTCATGCCTGCCCACCCCAGAGAATGCCACCTTGTGGCCTGCTCGAACGGCACCGTGCGTCTGTCGCGGTAGATACCCAGCGGCTCCGCGCTCGTTCCCGATGTCACAACGGGCAGCAGATCTCTCTTGCTCGCCCGCTCAGATGTGAGGGCATCGAGGTGCTTCTTGACATCGCGCCGCCGCAGAACCGGCAGCAGCGGAAGATCCCCCAGTCCCCTGATGTCGCCGGGCGACACCCCTGCTTCGTCCATAGCCTGTCGGTAGTAAGGGACGGTGTCGTAAGCCCAGCGGATCAGGGCGCGGAGCCGCGCCTCCTGCCGCGCGCGGAGCACCATCGGATCCGCCTGCTCGGCCCATCTGAGGGCGGCAAGCTCGCGCCTCGCCTGCCGGCGGACCAGGCGCGATCCCAGCGCAAAGAGGCCGTGCATGAGGGCGGTGCGCACCGGTGTCACCGCCGCACCAGGGGCACAAGCGCCACGCCGAACAGCGAATGCCAGACCCGCGCGACGCACTTGGCCGCGGCCACGCCGGCTACCCCAAACCTAATCGTCAGCAGTGCAAGGCTCACGACCTCGGCGGCCAGAGCCGTCGCGGCCAGCCAGTGCTGCGCCCGCAGATGGCCGCGGGCCGCCAGGAATGAGTTCGCCTGGCTGCCCGGGAAGCCCAGCACCACCGCGGCGACTAGAACCTGGGCTACAAGAACGCTATCGCGGTAGTGCGCGGTGAAGAAAGCGGGCACCAGCATCGGCATCGGCGCGGCGCCATACACCGGCCAGCGCCGGTTTCAGGTAGCGCCACACTCCCTGCGTGCCATAGGTGCCGTGCACGGTCATCACCCTGGGGATCGGCTTCCGTCCGCGTGCGACGATTCCCGCAATGTCCGCCCTGGGCAGGTGCGTGTGCAGAATGTCGGGGCGTTCCTCGCGGATCAGGCCGCGGAGAGACCAGGGACACCTCGGATCAATGCGCGCGCAGTCGAGGTCGCGCACCGCGACGCCTGCGCGCTCGAACTCCGGCCGCAGCGACCTCGTGTCGCGAACGTGTTCGCGCAGGCACGCAACTGTCAGGTCTACCCCGGCCGCCTTGTGATGACGGCACAACGCCAGTAGGGTGACCTCAGCGCCGCCGGCCGCCACAGTGTTGGTGATGTGGAGGATCTTCACGGCCTCCCCTTGTGGTGGATAGAAGCCGCTGCAGCAAGCAGGAGGGCCTCGGTGGCGTCCGCCACGCGCGCGATGGTGAATCGCTCTGCCGCGCGGCGGGCGCCTGCTGCCAGTCGTGCCCGCTCATCTGGCGCGGAGATCAGGCGACCCAGCGCTCGTCGGAGGGCATCGGGATCCGAAGGAGGAATCAGCAGCCCGCTCACCCCGTCCGTGACGGCCTCAGGCACCCCGCCCACGGCGGTCGCGATCAGCGGCATCCCGAGCACCATGGCGTCCAGCACCGCGTGGGGCAGGCCCTCCCAGGTTGAGTTCAGCGCGAAGACATCGCACGAGGCCATGATGCCAAGCGTCTCCTCGCGCGACCTGCGGCCCGCGAAGAACACGCGGTCGGATACGCCCACCTCCTGCGCGACCTGCTCCAGCCGGCCCCGGTCCGGACCGTCGCCGACCACGACCAGGCCGAGGCCGCGCAGCCCGGCGACGACGGCGATCAAATCGTCAATACCCTTCCACCTGGTGAGACGGGCCGCCGTAACCAGCGTCACCGGCGTCGAGAGCGGAAGGGTCGCCGCGACAAGCGCCCCGGGCAGTTCAACTCCGTTGGGTATCACCGTAAGCCGGGATGGCAGGACTCCCCACCGAGCGACCCAGCCGGCCATCCATTGGGAGTGAACGATCACGCGGTCCGCCCTCCGGATCCACCACGCGCGCAGGCGCCTCAGTGCCTCCACCCTCGCACCGTACCTGCGCTGCTGGAATGCCTCGAAGGTGTCGCGCACCCTCCCCAGCAGGACCGAGCGCTCCCAGGCCAGATCGCCCACGACCTTCATCACCAGCGGCCGCCTGAGCAGCGCGTTGGCAACCACGGATTCCAGGGCCAGTCCGTAGACCAGCAGGACATCGGCCCGGCTGCCCAACTTCAGGATCATGCGGATCGTTCGCAGCCACCGTACGAGTCTGGGCCCGGGTCGGGCAAGGCGCACAACCGAAAACGGGTAGAGCGAATCATCGCCGTCCGCGCGGTCGCTTACTGTCAGAACAGTCACCTGGTGGCCGCGGCGGCAGAGTTCCACGGCCAGGAGTGGGATCGCCGTGGCGTGCCCGCCTATGTCGGGTGGAAACACCGGGGTGACAATCAGCAGTCTCATCGCCGCTGCGGCAGGCGCACCTGCGGCCACGGCCGCGAAGGGCGCGTGCGCCCGGACCACGCCTGCGATCATTCGCCCCAAGTTTCGCTCAGGACCCTCACCCAGTTGCCGTGGGCAAGTTTGCGCAGGTCCTCACTCGAGTATCCGCGATCGGCGAGCGCCCGCATAAGGTTGGGCAGACCGGCGGCATCCTTCAACTCGGAGGGCATGACCGCGCCGTCGAGGTCCGAGCCCAGGGCGACGCAGTCAATCCCCATCCGCCCGGCCATGTAGTCAATGTGCTCGACCATCCGCGAGATCGGCGTCTCGGCGTTCCGCGCGCCGTCCTCGCGCAGGAAGCCCACATGGAAGTTAAGTCCTACTACACCACTGCGGTCGCGGATCGCGTCGAGTTGCCGGTCCGTGAGATTCCGCGGCGACGGCGTCAGCGCGTGGGCATTGGAATGGGTCGCAACCAACGGGGCGTCGGTCAGAGCCGCCACGTCCCAGAAGCCCTGCTCGGTGATGTGGGAGAGGTCAATCATCACCCTGCGCCGGTTGAGCTGTCGCACCAGCTCCCGGCCGGCATCTGTGAGCCCAGGACCGGTGTCGGGCGAATGAGGGAACTTGAACGGCACGCCCTGCGCGAAGCGGTTGCGGCGGCTGTGCGTTATGCCTACCGAGCGAAGCCCGGCGGCGTAGAACGACTCCAGCGCGCGTCCATCTGGATCGAGCGGCTCAGCGCCCTCGAAGTGCAGCAGCATGGCGAAGACGCCTCCATCGAGGCACCGCTTCAGCTCGGCCGCGCTGCGAACGACCTTCGCCTTCCCGCCCGAGGCCTGCTCGGCCTGCAGCAGCCTTCCGAGCAGGTCGAGCGCGGTCGCCTGCGCGTACTCCAGTGACATCGGCTCGGGCCACGTGCTCTCGTCCCCGTACACCCGCATCGAGGTGTCGGTGGATGAGGAATCCGCCGGAGGCTTCTCCGATACGCCAGGGTCGCGGATGTAGATGGCGAAGAAGCCTCCGCCCAGCCCGCCCTCGCGCGCCCGCGGCAGGTCAACGTGTCCAACCTCGGAACGATCGAAGAACGATCGGCCTGTGTCAAGAAGGCTGAGGACCGTGTCGTTATGGCCGTCAAAGATCAGCGGAAATCCCATCGTAGTCTCAGTCACGCCGCAACTTCCCTTCCGGCACCGATTTGCCAAAGATGTCTGGGTCTTTGCCGTGGTCCCACCACAGTCCTGCTGACCGGCGAGTTCCTCCGCGAACGGCAGGAGCGACATCGGCGACGGGGAAGAGATATCCGATTAGGTATTCCGTATCTGTGGAGGAGGTCGCTGTGCGTCTTCACGGGATGTTCGCTGTGGTGGTCTTGGCGGGGATTGCAGTTGCGGTGGTGGCGGCGGTAGCCGATGGCGTTCTCGCAACGCCGGTTGCCCTGCCTCCCGAGATATACAGAGTGGTACCGGCGCCGGATAGCACGGTCTGCCGCACTCCTGAGATCGCGGTGGGCCTGCGGCTGACAGACGCCATGCGGCGATATGGAAGTCTCGATGTAGCGCTGGTATCGCTGAAACTCGATGGCAAGGACATCACGGCAAGCGCACAGGTGAGTGGGACGAAGGATCTGCCTCAAAGCATGGCCACCGTCGCATACACGCCCGCGGCCCCGCTGGCGGTGGGCTGGCACAAGGCGTCGTTCACGTTCCCGTCGAGCAAGGGGCCTGTGACCTACGAGTGGAAGTTCCGCGTTGCTGAGGTTGCGTGCCGCTGAACGGCGCGGCTGCATCCTCGACAACCGCTACTTCCTGCCTCTGTACTCACGGCGCCGCCCGCTCCAGCGAGAGCGCTTCACCAGCACGCCAAGCTGCGGGCCGCGCTACCTGGACCGTGCAACCTCACGCACCTCAGTGTCGAGGCGGCGCCCCAGCCGATCCGCCGTAACGTCGAGATCGTAGTCCGTCTGCAGTCCGAGCCAGAACTTGGCTGACGTGCCGAAGAAGCGTGCCAGGCGCAGCGCAGTGTCAGCTGTGATCGCGCGCTTACCTAGAACGATCTCATTGATCCTGCGGGGATGAACACCGATCGATAGTGCGAGGCGGCTTTGACTGATCCCCATCGGCCTCAGGAGCTCCTCAAGAAGAACCTCACCAGGATGCACAGGAGCCAGTCGCTGCCTAGTCATGGCTACCTCTCCTTGTGATAGTCAACAATCTCCACATCATATGCATCACCATCGTGCCACTTGAAACGGATTCGCCATTGGTCGCTGATTCGGATACTGTGCTGGCCAGCGCGCCTTCCCACGAGCCTTTCCAGCCGGTTGCCTGGCGGGATACGCAGATCAGCCAGCGACTGAGCGTTGTTTAGCATCCTCAACTTTCGATAGGCCACCTGCTGGATATCCCGGGGCAGCTTCCGGGAACGCTCACGTGCGAAGATCCCCTCGGTTTCGCTGTCCTTGGCTGAAACCCGCGTCCTGACTGGATTGGCGCGCCTGGAGGGACTCGAACCCCCGCCCCGCTGCTTAGAAGGCAGCCGCTCTATCCGCTGAGCTACAGGCGCGCGGCCAGGCACGAGTATATCACAGGCCGCCACTCACAGAACCCTGTGCACCAGGAGTCGGGAGGATACCACCGCGGCTACCAGGCACGCCAGCGCAGCCCCGGCCGCCAGCGCCGTAGCCTCGGTGGGGCGGCGCTCCCAGCCGATCTCCCGGCCCAGGTGCCGGTACACCTGGCGCAGCTCACGGAGGTTCGTGGTCCGGTAGTACTCGCCACCCGCGGCCTCAGCCATCCCGCGCAGCGTCTCCTCGTCCAGGCGCACCAGGATGCTGCGCCCCGCAACATTGAGGACCGTGCCCTCGGGCGTGCCGATCCCGACGGTGTAGACCCTCACCTGGAGATCGCGTGCGATGCGCGCCGCCTCCAATGGATGGGTTCCGCGGTTGCTCTGTCCGTCGGAGAGAAGCACGACAACGCCCGAGGGGAGTCTTCCCGGCGGCACCGGCTGCGGCCCGGGCAGCGCCTCGCCGGTGGCAAGCGGCCGAACACGGCCCGGTAGTGACCAGATTGCTTCGAGCAGGCCTTCACCTATCGCCGTGGCATACTCCGGGGTAAGCAGATCAATCGCGCCGTGAATGCGGGCCCGATCCGCGGTCGGCGGTACGACCGTCGTGGCGTAGCTGCTGAAGGTAACCAGGCCCACGCGGAAACCGCCGGGCAGCGCCCGGACGAACTCGTGAGCAGCCATCTTCGCGCCGGCAAGCCGGTTGGGCCGAAGGTCGTCGGCCAGCATGCTGCGGCTCACGTCAATGGAGAGCACCACCACGCCCTCGCGCGCGGGTACCGGCAGCGGCGCCGAGGGCCGGGCCAGTCCGATCAGGACCATCCCTATACCCAGCAGGTACATCGCCGGAGGCGCCCACCTGCGCCACCTGCCGCGGCCACCGGCGGCGCGCGCCAGCATCTCGACGTTGGGTATGAGCACTACCCCGCGCGGGCGCCGCCACTGCAGCCGGAGATACGCCCACGCCAGCAGCGGCAGCGCGATAAGCGCCCACAGCATGAAGGGCCACTCAAAGGTCATGGCGCCCACGCGACCCACCGAAGGCGGCGCGGCTTCACGGCACCCTCCCGAACCAGAAGAGCGAGAGCACGCCGCCGACCAGCATGAAGGCGCCTGCCACCGCCAGCAGGAGAAACGATGCTTCCTGGCGGGTGAACTCCCATCCCATGTCCCGGCCGAGCATCCGTGAAAGCGCTCGCAGGTCCTCCCCGCCCGTTGCCGGGAAGAACGTCCCGCCGGTAATCTGAGCGATACGCTGGAGGCCGGCCGCGTCGAACGGCACAAGCACGAGCTGGCCCTCCACGCGCATCACGGTTCCGCCCGGCCTGCCCACGCCGACGGTGAAGATTCGGACGCGCGCGTCGCGCGCCAGGGCAGCGGCTTCCTCTGGATTCGGGCCGAAGTTGCTCACGCCGTCCGAGAAGATCACGATGGACCCGGGGACCAAGCGACTTGGACGGTCGCCCGTCGCCCCTGCACGACCCGGCAGCACGCGCACCGCCTCCAGGATACCGCCGCCCATAGAGGTGGCCGACTGCGGCTGGAGACGGTCGAGCGCCTCGACAAGAGCGCTCCTGTCGGTACCGGGCGGCAGCAACACCGTGCCGTACTCGCTGAACGCCACGAGCCCAAGTCGTGTCGAGCGGGGCAGCATATCAGCCAGAGCCCGGGCGGCCTTCCGGGCGGCATCCAGGCGAGTGGGCTGCGCGTCGGTGGCGATCATGCTCCTGCTGGTGTCAACCGCGATCACCACCGCGGCGCGGTTGACCGGCATGGGCAGCGCGGCCACCGGTCGCGCCATTGCCACGGCCAGCAGCAGCAGGGCGATCAGGTAGCACACGTTGGGGAGGGAACGCTGCCAGCCCGGGGGGCGCACCACCAGCTGATCGAACAGCCGCGGCTCGGCGAACTGCAGGGCGGCGCGCTGCTGCCGCCGGCCCAAGAGGCGATGCCCCCACCACAGGAGCGGGGCCAGGGCCAGCGCCCAGAGCATCAGCGGCCAGACGAACTCCACAGACGCCTCCGCCGCCGCAGCACGAAATCCACAAGGGGATCCACCAGCGTCGTGGCCGTGGACAGCACAAGGTGGTCAACGCGGGCCCGCCGAAACGCCGCCTCAACACTTGCCCGGCGCGCGCCTACCAGCGCCTCGTGAGCAGAACGCACCCGCGCGTCGGACGTGTCAATCCAGCAGTGCTGTCCGGTCTCAGGGTCCCGCACCGGGATCACGCCCACGTCAGGCAAGACCTCTTCCGCCGGATCGCGGATCCAAGCCGCAATGACGTCGTGCCGGCGCCCCAGCTCGCAGAGCGGCCTCTCCCAGCCATCAGGAGCGATGAAGTCCGAGATCACGAAGACAAGGTGGCGGCGGCGCAGCATTCCGACAGCGGCATGGAGCACGCCGGCGAGATCGGTCATCCCCGGTGGATGGGTCATCTCAGGTGGATCGGTTATCCCCGCCTCGGAGGACCCATGCTGCGACAGGGAATGCAGTATGCGCAGGGCATGGCGCCGGCCTGCGCGTGGCGGGACGAGCGGCCGGCCGCGGCCAGGAAAGGCGACCGCTCCAACCTTGTCGCCGTGCCGCGCGACGATGTAGGCGGCGGTCCCGGCGAACTCCACTGCCAGCTCGCGCTTGAGGCGGCGTCGCGTGCCGAATGCCATCGAGGGCGAGAGATCCAAGAGCAGCCAGGCGGTGAGCTCGCGCTCCTCGTGATATTGCCGGACGAAGATGCGGCGCATGCGCGCGGTGACGTTCCAGTCTATGCGCCGGACCTCGTCTCCCGGCTGGTACTCCCTGACCTCCGCCAGATCCAGACTGGGCCCGTAGAAGATCCCGCGGTAGTCGCCGAACAGGAAACCGTCCAGCCGGCGCACGACGGTGAACTCCAGCCGCCTCAGCAGCTGCTCAGGGGTTTCCAGCAACTCAACTGCCGGCATGGCCGGCTATTCCCCCCTGGAGATCCCGCCCCCGGCTGCCGTGGCGCTCTGGGCCTCGTATGGATCCCCCAGCGCCAGGCGCGGCGCCGGTACGGCCGCGATCACCTGCTCCACCAGGGAGTCGGGTCCCACTCCATCGGCCAGTGCCTCGTAGGAAAGGACCAAGCGGTGGCGCAGCACCTCGGGCGCTATGTCCCGTATGTCCTCCGGCATCACGTACTCCCGCCCCCGCAGTAGCGCCAGAGCGCGCGCGCCCAACACCATGTTGAGCGAGGCCCGCGGGCTGGCTCCGTAGGCGATGTAGCGACGCAGTTGAGCCAGTCCAACCTCATCCGGCCAGCGTGTCGCGGTCGCCAACGCCACGGAGTACTCGCGGATTCGCGCGTCCACGTAGACCGCGTCGGTGATGGCCTGCAGTTGGAGCAGCTCGGCCGCGCTGATTGCCGGAACCACTTCCGGAGGAGCGCCGCTCATCCGTTCAACGATCGTGATCTCCTCATGCCGGCTGGGGTAGGTGATTACCACTTTGAACATGAACCGGTCGACCTGCGCTTCGGGCAGAGGGTACGTCCCCTCGCTCTCGATCGGGTTCTGGGTGGCCATCACGAGAAACGGGTGCGGAAGAGGGAAGGTCTGCTTGCCGATCGTCACCTGCCCCTCCTGCATTGCCTCGAGCAGCGCCGACTGCACCTTGGCCGGGGCGCGGTTGATCTCGTCGGCCAGGACGAAGTTGGCAAAGACCGGACCCAGTTCCACGTCGAAGGTGCCGGTCTGCCGATTGTAGATCCGGGTCCCCACCAGGTCTGCCGGCACCAGGTCGGGCGTGAACTGGATCCGCTTGAACTCGCAGTCTATCGCCCTGGCCGCGCTCTTGATCGCCAGGGTCTTGGCGAGGCCGGGAACGCCCTCGAGCAGTACGTGTCCCCGCGCGAGCAGCGCCACCAGCAGCCGCTCCAGCATCAGGTCCTGACCAACGATTACGCGCCTGACCTCATATAGCACCTTCCGCATCGTCGCGGAGGCCTGTTGGAACAGTTCCAGCGGCTTTGTCACCTGGCTCCTCCTTGTTGATCGCGCACGCGCTACCGCCACGGTAGCACCGCCCCAAAAGGGGGTCAAGGCGAGTTGCGGCGAATCACACAGCAGTATGCGACTGTCGCTCCGTCACGCTGCGAAGCGCACGATCACCGGAATCCGTTTGCTCGCCGGAATCCGCCTGATCGCCGGGATCTGCGTGCTCGCCGTGTTCTGCCTCATCGCCGCTGCGCCGGCGTCGACGGCCGCCGCGCCATCCGATGCGTGGCTGATAGTCCCGGGGCAGTCCATGGGCGCGCTGCGATTGGGCGTCCCGACCCGAACTCTTTATCAGGCCCCCGGATGGGGACAGCCCGACCGCACGCACGCCGCGGGCTCCGTTTCGTACCTCTACTACGACCGCCAGCGCACCGCCGCCGGGGTGCGCGACGATCAGGTCGTACTGATCCTCACCACCAACGACCGGTACCGCACCGAGCGGGGAGTCGGCGTGGGCCAGCCCGCTTCGGCCGCGGTGGCGGCCTACGGCGCGCCCTCGTCAGGAGGCGGCGACGAGCGGGTGCTTTGGTACGACGCCATAGGGCTCGTGCTGGGAACGGGAAGCGGCACGGTGATTCGGATCGGGGTGTTTGATCCGAAGGCCTTCGTGCGCGCGCTGCTGGCGGACGAGCGGCCTGCCCGCGACGTCGTCCTGACCGCGCGCCCGCCGAAGTACGGCGACGCGCAGGCGCGCTCGGCCCTGGTGAGCATCACCTTGAAGAACCTGAGCCGGGGCGCGAAGGTCCTCAACCCCAACTTCTTCACGCTCGCTGACCGCGAGGGCGAAACCTATCGCTACGATCCGTCCTCGTTCCGGCAGGCCGACGCCTGCCGCTCAACGGTCGCGGTACGACCCGGAGAAACCGGAACCTGCTCGCTGGTCTTCGTGATTCCCGCCGGCCACAGCGCCCGCACCATCGTCTTCAACGACGGCGCGAGCACCGACGAGTACTATTTCTAGCCCTGCGGGGGAGCCGCGCGAGAAAGGGACTGGTCGGGGCGGCCCGATTCGAACGGGCGACCTTCTGGTCCCAAACCAGACGCGCTGCCAAGCTGCGCCACGCCCCGACGGGGCGATCGTAGCAGAGGCGTTACGGCACCGTCAACGAGCCCGCGAGCCCGCGCCGCCGGCCCCCCGACGCCCCTCCCCCTACCTCACCGCACCTTAGCATCGGCCAGCGCCTGGAAGACCTCGGCGCTCACGTGGATGCCGTCGTAGAACCGCTCCAGATTCAGGTTCTCGTTTGGGCCGTGGTTGTTCTCGTCGGCGTTGGCGTAGGGCACGCCGATGTGGTCCACGCCGAGCACCCCAGGCCAGACCGCGTTGGGCAAACTGCCGCCGGAGCACAGGTTGACGAACGGCTCGGCTCCACGCACCGCCCGGATCGCGCGGGCCACGACCGCCACCGCCGGATGGTCAGCAGCGGTGCGGCTGGCTTCCATCGCCCCAAAGCCACGGGCCAGCACCTGAACCCTGGGATCCACGCGGGCGACGTGCGCCTTCACCTTCTCGAAGATCTCTCCGGTCTTCTGGTCCACCACCAGCCGGACGTCAATCCGGCACTCGGCCTTCGATGGGATGATGGTCTTGGACCCGGGCCCGACGTAGCCGCTCGCGAAGCCGCTGATGTTGAAGTAGGGCTCCAGCATGATCCGCTTCCAGTAGGTGGGGCCGTCCATGGGAAGCGTATCGAGCCCCATCGTGGCGGCAAACGCCCGGGGATCGTACTCCATCCCGGCCAGGAGCCGCTCCTCCACCGAGCCGATCGGCCTCACGTTGTCGTAGAACCCCTCGATGAGCACACGGCCCCCGGGATCCACCATCGTGGAGAGCAGGTGGACAAGCATCCACACAGGGTTGGGGGCAACACCGCCCTTGTTGCCCGAGTGGTTGTCGCGATCGGCGCCCTGGGCGATCAGCGTGATTCCCACGATCCCCCGGTTTCCCAGAGAGATGACCGGTGCTCCGGTGGGGTGCAGTCCACCATCGGAGATGTAGACCAGATCAGCGGCCAATCGCGACCTGTGCTTTCGCACGAACTCGGCCAGGCCGCCTGATCCCGATTCCTCCTCTCCCTCGAAGACGAACTTGAGGTTGATCGGAGGCCCGCCTGCGGCTTCCATCCAGGCCTTCGCCGCCAGCACGTGGGTGATCAACTGCCCCTTGTTGTCGCCGGTCCCTCGACCGTAGAGCCGGCCGTCGCGCACGGTGGGCTCAAACGGCGGGCTGTGCCACAGATCCAGCGGCTCAGGCGGCTGCACGTCGTAGTGCCCGTAGAGCAGCAGCGTGTAGGCACTTGGGTCGCGTCTGATCTCGCCGCAGACAACCGGCTGCGTCGGCGTCTCGATCGCCTCGGATGGAATCCCAAGGTCCCTCATGATCCCGGCCAGCAGCCGAGCACATTCCTTGACGCCCAGATCCTGCGCGCTGATGCTGGGCTGCCTGACCAGGGTCTTGAGGATCTCCAGCGACTCGTCGCGGTGCTCGTCAACGTAGCGGTGCACGCGCTCAGTAGACATGCGCAACGCCTCCTGGATGAATCAGTTGTCCTTGGGTGGTCACCTGTCAGGACTTCGGCAGCAACAAGAGCAGCATCAAGACCGGGGTGCGGGCGTAGAGACTGTGAGGCAACTGCGGCGGCATGTGAATCCATGCACCGGCCGAGGCGTCGAGTTCATCGGCGCCGAGCTTGAGCCGGGCCTCCCCCCGCAGGATGTGGACAATCGCAGCGGTCGAAGCCGTATGCTCAGAGAGCTCCTGGCCTGCGGCAAAGTCGAACAACACTGCCTTGATCTGGGCATCCTTGTAGATCGTACGGCTGAGGATGCTATCGGGCACCGCCTCCGCGAGGGCGGCCAGGTCTGGGACTAGAGTGTATCTCCGTTCCTCTTCGTTCATGATTTCGGCCTCCAGCAATCGGGACCCCGCGACCGGGCCTCCCGCGGCTAGCCGAAACCCAGAAGAGCCAGCAGCCGCGTGGCCAATCCTCCAACGGCAAGTGCCAGTGCGATTGTGAACCCGGAGATCGCGGCGGAGCGCCGCCAGCCAAGAACCTTCGCGAGCACGGCCATCGTCGCGATGCACGGGATGTATATCGTGTTCACCAGGGCATAGGTGAATACCTGGTTGGGGGTCATGAACGCCGACAGACTGGACGCGCCGCTGCCATACTGCATTACGGCCAGCGCCACAAGCAACTGCAGCGCGAGCTCCTTGCGCAGGACCGCGAAGATCAGCGTGAGCCCGGCAACCGCGGGCAGGCCGAGCCATCCCTCCACGATAGGTGCCAGCGGCCGCTCGGCGAGACGTACCAGGCCGGTCTCGTACAGCGCGCCCAGGACGAAGCTCCCGACAAGAACAACCGGCACCGCCACGGTGACGAACTCGCGGGCCCGCGCCCACGCCTTTCGCAGCACGCCGGGGGGGGTCGGCCATCGAAACGGGAAGATCTCCATGATGAGATCCGGCGCCCGGCCCGGCAGCAGGCGGTTCAATCCCCAGCCCGTGGCCAGGATGACGGCTGCAACCGTGAGGTAGAGGAGCACTGCCGCGCGCCATCCGCCCAGGTAGGCAACCGCGCCCACGATGACCGCGGTGCGGGCGCTGCACGGCACGAGGGCTACGAGGGTCCCACCGATGAGCCGTTCGCGCTCGGTGCGCAGCACCCGCAGCCCCAGGATCGCGGGCACGCTGCATCCGGCACCGGCCACCAGCGGGATCGCCGCCCTGCCGTTGAGCCCGAGCCGGCCCATCAGACGGTCGGTCAGCACCGCGGCCACGTTGAGATAGCCGCTGTCCTCCAGAATCGAGAGCAGCAGATAGAACGTGAGCACGTAGGGGATGCCCACGGTGAGTACCGCGAGCAGGCCGGCGTCGAGTCCCCACTTCAGGATCCGCGTAATGACTCCGTCACCGAATGCCCACACCGACACCGCGGCGATGGCTGGCGAGGCGGTTCTCGCCCACAGGGTCTCGACCAGGCCGGCTAGCAGGCTGCCACCCCAGAACAGGCCGGCGAACGTCGCGGCCAGCACTGCGAGGAGCATGGGCACACCGGTGGAAGGCCGAGTTGCCAGGCGCCAGAGGTGCAGATGCTGCGGCGTCCCGGGGCGCAGGGTCACCTCGCGCGCGATGCGGTCCGCCTCCAGGTGTCGCTCCCGAGCGATGGCAAGCGGCAGCGGCTCAGCACCCCGTTCTGAGGCCTCCCGGGCGATCGCAGCGGCCTCGGCCGCTGCTTCCTCGTTGGCCATACCCGAAGGCAGACGGTCAAGGGTCCCCTCCTCCAGCAGCAGCAGCGCGCGGCCTCTCGCGGGCACCTCGTGGTCGTCCAGGAGGGCCTCGACCCGCGCGGCCATCCCCTCGACCTCAGCGCTGTACCTGCACATGCTCCCCATCGGGCGTCTGACCACGCCCATCGCCTCGGTCAGCAGCTCGGCCGTCCCACGGCGTCGCGTGGCAATGGTGGGCACCACGGGCACGCCCAGCAGAGCACCGAGATGTCCCGCGTCAATGTGAATCCCTCGCCGCGCGGCCTCGTCCGTGAGATTCAGCGCGACCACCACCCGGAATCCAAGGTCCAGCAGTTGCAGAACCAAGTAGAGGTTGCGCGCCAGGTTGGTGGCGTCCAGGATCGCCGCGACGGCATCGGGACGCTCCTCGAGAAGGGCGCGCCGTGCGGCCTGCTGGTCCTCGGTATGGCCGGAGAGCGCATACGTGCCCGGCAGGTCCAGGATTGTGACTCGACTGCCGTTCACCCGCGCCGTGGCCACGGACACCTCGACGGTGGTGCCCGGGTAGTTCGCCGTGGAAGAACCCAAGCCGGTCAGTGAGTTGAAGACCGTGGACTTCCCGACATTGGGATTGCCGGCAAGGGCAACCTGCAGATCCCCGGAAATCGGGATGCGCGGCTGGGCGTCGTGGCAGCCTACGGGCACGGCACCAGACTCTCGACAGCCAGGTGAGCGGCGAGGCTACGACCCAGGGCAAAGACGCCTCCGGCTCCCTGGACCAGGAGGGGTCCATCGCCCCCGACCTCTGCCAGGACCGTCACCACCTCGCCCGGCAGCAGCCGCATGGCGGCAAGTTCCCGGGCCAGGCCGATGTCTACAGCCGGGATCTGGCCCAGGCGGGCGGTCTCACCAGGCCGTAGCGTTGATAGAGATCGCATCGTCACCACCTGGCACGTGCAGGTGTCCTGCTGCGTGTAGGTTGCGGTCCAAGGGTGCCTGTGTCCATCAGGTCCCCGCTGGATTCTTAGGGTACCTGAAATGCCGCCTTTAGGCAAGCCAAAAGGTGCTTGGAGGGATTGTCCTCCTTTCGGAAGAAGAGGGCGTCAGCCCCTCGCGAGCCGATACCAAGGAGCTTCCATGACACTGGATGTGGCGTTTGAGCGCGTTGCGCAGGGATTCCTGACCGCCTACTTCGAGTTCTACCCCACAACCGCAGCCGGCCTGGGATTGCACACCTACGACGGGAGGGCAGGCGACTACTCTGGGCCTGCGCTTGATGACTGGCTGCCCACGATGCGACCCTGATCACCCAGGCGATCGCCCAGGAGCGGCTGCGGTTCCAGATTCTACGCGATCACCAGAGGAATCCCGTCCTGTGGAGCTTTCCCCTGGACATCACCACGTACCTGAAGCGCAACTACGCACCGCTGCAAGAACGGCTGCGGTCGCTCACCAGCCACCTCGAGGAGATACCCCGCTTTCTGGACGAAGCACGAGGACACCTGCGCGAGCCTCTGGCCTTGCCCATTGTTGAGACCGCGCTTGAGATCTACGGCGGGTATCGGTCGTTCTATGGCAGCGACCTGGCGCGGGCAGCCGCGGGAGCAGCCGGCACACCGCTACACGACCGGTTCGAGATCGCCCGTACTGCGGCGACGGCCGCCGTCGGGAGCTTCGAGGCATTTCTCGCCGGGGAGAAACACCGCGCCACCGGTGAGTTCGCAATCGGCGAAGCGGGCTTCGCGGCGTTGCTGCGATGCGGTGAGATGGTGGACCTGCCTCTCGACCGCCTGGTTGCCCTGGGTGAGGCCGAGCTGGACCGGCTGACAGAAAGCGTGCGAGAGGTGGCTGGCCGCGTCGCTCCTGGCGCGCACCCGCGCGAGGTCATGGCGATGATCGCCGGAGAGCATCCTGCAGAGGAGGCGCTGATCCCGGAGACGCGGGCAATGCTGGAGGATCTCCGGCGTTTCCTGATCGAGGAAGAGATCGTGACGGTGCCTGGCGACGTGCGGCCTCTGGTCGAGGAAACACCACCGTTTGCACGCTGGGCCTTTGCCATGATGGACTCCGCCGGGCCATTCGAGGAAACGGCCAACGAATCATACTACTACGTCACCCCCCCGGAACCGGGCTGGTCCAAAGAGAAGCGTGAGGAGTGGCTGACGAAGTTCGACTACGCAACGCTGAAAGACGTCAGCATCCACGAGGCCTACCCCGGCCACTTCGTGCACTTCCTCCACGTCAGACGCGCGCCCTCGATGGCCGCCAAGGTGCTGACCTCATACTCGTTCGTAGAGGGATGGGCCCACTACTGCGAGGAGATGATGCTCGACGCCGGTGTGGACCGGAGTCCCAGGTTCCACCTGGCCCAGCTCGCCGAAGCCCTGGTGCGGCAGGTCAGGTATCTGGCCGCGATCAGGATGCACGCCGGGGAGATGACCGTGGATCAGGCGACCGGGCTGTTCGTGGACCGCGCCTACATGGAGCCGCTCACCGCCGGCCGGGAGGCCGTGCGCGGAACATTCGATCCGGGATACCTCAACTACACGCTGGGCAAGTTCCTCATCCGGAAGTTGCGGGACGACTACAGGGCCGAGCGCGGGGCGGCCTTTTCGCTGCGGGAGTTCCACGACCGGCTGATCGGGCTTGGGGCGCCGCCGGTGCCCCTGGCGCGTCGGGCGCTGCTGGCGCGGGACTCCGGGACGATACTCTAGGAGCCGATTCCCAGGGACCACTTCCCTAGGGAGCCCCCTCCGGCCCCAACCAGGGACGCTATGTGGTCGCGCGCGGCCCAGAACGCCCGCGCACGGTGGCTGATCGCGTTCTTGGACTCCACCGGGAGCTCTGCCATGGTGCAGCCGTACTCCCGAACGAAGAAGATCGGGTCGTATCCGAATCCACCGGCGCCTCTGGGAGCGTCGGCTATCAGGCCCTCGCATGTCCCCTCGAATGTCCGGACCGCGCCGTCAGGAGCGGCCACGGCCACCACCGCCCGGAATCGCGCGGCGCGGGCGTCCTCTGCGACGCCCCTGAGACGCTCCAGCACCCAGGCGTTCCGGTCTGCCGCGGTGGCGTGCGGCCCCAGAAAGGTCGCGGAGTGAACCCCGGGCGCGCCGCCCAGCGCGTCCACCTCAAGGCCCGAGTCGTCGGCCAGGGCGATCCGGCCGGTCAGCCGGGCAACGAGAGTCGCCTTCGAGGTCGCGTTGGCCTCGAAGGTCTCGCCGGTTTCCGGCAGCGGCGGGATCTCAGGGTAGTCGTCGAGGGTTAGCACGCGCACCGGAAGGCCAGAGAGCAAAGCCCGCAGTTCGCGGATCTTCCCGCGGTTGCGCGTGGCCAGCACGATCTCGGCTGTCAGCGCGGCCGCCCCGCAAGAACTTCGCCGAGCGCGGCCTTCTGCGCCGCGATCAGCGTGCGTATCCCCTTCTCTCCCAGCGCCAGCATCGCCAGGAGCTCGCCCCGGCTGTAGGGCAGACCCTCAGCCGTCCCCTGCACCTCAACCATGTTGCCCGAGTCGGTCATTACCAGGTTGAGGTCCACGCGGGCCCGAGAGTCCTCGGCGTAGGCCAGGTCCAGCCGGACCTCGTTCTCCACGATGCCCACGCTCGTGGCTGCCACGAGTTCGCGCAACGGCCACCAGCCCAGCGCGCCGCTGCGCCGCAGCACGGCCAGCGCGTCCACCAGCGCCACCATGGCGCCGGTGATAGCGGCGGTCCGCGTGCCGCCGTCGGCCTGGATCACGTCGCAGTCCACCGTGATAGTCCGATCCCCCAGCTTCTGCAGCTCCACGGCCGAACGCAGCGACCTCCCGATCAGTCTCTGGATCTCCTGCGCCCTTCCGCCCTGGCGTCCAGGATCGCGCGGGGTCCGCTCGTGCGTCGAGCGGGGCAACATGCCGTACTCCGCGGTGATCCAACCCTGGCCTGCACCGCGCAGCCACGGCGGCAGGCGTTCCTCGACGGTGGCGGTGCACACGACGCGCGTCTGGCCAAGCGTGATGAGCACCGATCCCTCGGCGTGAGGGATGAAGTTCCGCGCTATCTCAATCGGCCGCAACTCGTCGGCGGCGCGGCCATCAGGTCGCGGCATGGGTCGCTCCTTGGGGTGTCCTGATCAGCTTGCCGGCACCGGGTATATCACGAGGAATCGGTGCACGGCACGCGCGACCGCCTCGGCCAGGCGCTGCCTGAAGGCAGCGGCGCGCAGCCTGGCTTCCTCGTCAACGTTGGACAGGTACGCGACCTCAACCAGAACCGCGGGCACGTCGTTCTCGCGCAGCACCTGGAAGTTCGCCGTGCGCACACCGCGGTTGGCCAGTCCCGGTATCTTCCCCAGCTCTTCCTGCATCATCTGCGCCAGCACCAGACTCTGAGGGGTCAGATAGTATGTCTCTGACCCGCTGGCCGACGGCCGGGTCGAGGCGTTGGCGTGAATGCTCACGAACGCGGTCGCGCCCTGGGCCTTGGCAAGGCGCGACCGATCGGCCAGCTCGACGAAGGTATCGGTCTCCCGTGTCATTATGACGCGCACGCCGCTGCGCACCAGCAGCTCGCGGACGCGCAGCGCCACGTCGAGCACCACTTCCTTCTCGTACAGGCCGGTGGGGCCGATCGCCCCTGGATCACGGCCGCCATGCCCGGCGTCAATGGCCACGACATGCGCGCGCAACGCCGGCTCGAGGATCTCCACGACGAGCACGCTGCCGTCTGCGGAGGCGGAGGTAACGGTGTATGCCGTCTTGCGCCGGAGCTCCACGACCACCCGGGTGACATTCGGATCCACCTGAAACTGCGCGGCCCGCACCTCTGCCACGACGGGTCCGGCCACGGGGATCTCCTGCTTGACCGGCACGAAGACCGCGCCGGCCACGTCAACCACCAGGCGGTCTGGCTCCAGGAGCTCCCGCACGGCGTACTCCAGAGGCATGGTTCCCTCGATGAACACGCGAAACCGCCCGGACATCTGCTCAACACGCACCTGAAGCACCCGCGGGATGCCGTCATCGGGCAACGGCTCAGGAGGTAGCAGGACCGGGTTCTCTGGCTGCTCGGGCAGCGCCTCAGGCGCAGGGACAGGCGAGGGAGCGGCGGCTGGAGGTGGGACCGGAGCAGGGACAGGCGAGGGAGCAGCGGCCGGCGGAGGAACTGGAACGGTTACGGGCGGCGGGCTGGCGGCCGGCTGGGGAACCGGGGCCTGCACCGTCGGGGCCTGTCCGCGCGGCCGTACCTCTATCGCGAACTCAAACGAGTCCGCGGCGGCAACCGTCCGCGCCTCCACTGGCTCGCGCAGATCGAAGACGACGCGCGTGATGTACGGTTTGATCTGGAACTGCGCGGCGCGGACGCGCACTACACCCGCCTCTCCCACCGGAAGGTCCTGATCCGGCGGCCTGAACGCACCGCCGTGCAGGTCCACCACCAGGCGGTCCGGCTCCAGGAGCGTGCGCATCTGGGCCTGCAGCGGGCCGGTGGCATCCAGAACAACCCTGATCGCGCCGCCGCCACGTTTGACGGCGATCGCCATGATCTGGGAGGCGACGTGGAGCGTGCGATCGGCCTCGTCAAATCGGACCCATGCGCCGAGAGCCGCGAAGGTGAACTGCGCCGGTACGAAAGGGTGCCCTCCGATGAGCACGGGGGCCACGGGCAGGGGCCTGGCCTGGCCGTCCACGAGCGCCACCGGATCACCGACCCGCATCTGAACGATGCGGCCCGTGCGGTTGGTTACCAGAACCGTCTTTTCCGCGGGCTGCCAGACCGCCGCGGCTCCGAAGGCCTCAAATGCGCGCGTCGCCGGGATCATCACCTGACCGGCCTGCATCATCGCAGGCGCGGTCAGCGAGACCGGCGACCCGTTGACAACAACCCGTATTGCGGGCTGCCCTGCGGCGGGCGATGCCGCTGCCAGAACAGCCACCAGGATCCACAGCGCGCTCACGCGCATGCAGCACCGTGTTGAGTGCGCCGACCACCCTCCCCTATGCGTTCCTGCCCTCCGGCCTCTCCCGTAAGACCTCATGTTTCGTCGTCGGCAGGGGAACTCCTGCCCGGGCGGTGAATGCTGCTGGGTCGGGATTCACGCATCAGGAGGCTCCCATGCTGGTTGACACGCGCCTGGTCTACAAGTCACTGACCGAGATCCCAGCCATCACCCAGGAGGCGGAGCGTCTGGGGTTCGATGGACTGTGGACGGCCGAGACCGACCACGATCCATTCGTCGGGCTGGGCGTAGCGGCCGCATCGTCATCCAGGATCACGTTGGGCACAGCCATAGCGCTTGCCTTCACCCGCAGCCCTACCACCCTGGCGTACACCTCGTGGGATCTGGCCCAGTTTTCCGGCGGCCGGTTCGTGCTGGGCCTGGGCACTCAGGTCAAGGCGCACATCACGCGGCGGTTTGGGATGCCCTGGGATCCGCCCGCGCCCAAGCTGCGAGAGGTGGTTGCAGCCATTCGCGAAGTGTGGGCGGCCTGGAGCGAACGGCGGCCGTTGAACTACCGCGGCAGGTACTTCGCTCTCTCGCTCATGACGCCGTTCTTTACGCCCCCGGGTCCTGCGCCATCCGGGCTGCGGATCGAAGTCGCGGGCGTCGGTCCTCGGATGTGCCGCCTGGCCGGCGAGGTGGCCGACGGTTTCCATGTGCACCCATTCCACACACGCCGCTATCTCAGCGAGGTGGTCGTGCCCGCGATCGAGGCAGGCCTGTCGCGCCGCGGCCGCCCGCGCCAGGAGTTCAGCATCGCCAGCAGCGTCCTCGTCGCCACCGGTACTGCGGCCGAGGTATCCACCGGCCTCGCGGAGATCCGCCAGCACCTCTCCTTCTATGCCTCCACGCCCGCCTACCGGCCCGTGCTCGACCTGCACGGCTGGGGTGAGGCCGGAGAGCAGTTGAGCCGGCTCGCGGCGCAGGGCAGATGGCAGGAGATGCCCGGGCAGATTCCGGACGAGATGCTCGAGGCGTGTGCGCTCTGGGGCCCTCCGGACGAGGTGGCAGCCCGGTTGAGACAGGAGTACGGCGGGCTCATAGACCGGATCGCCTCCTACGAGCCGCTGATCCCGGGAAGGCGCGCCGATGCCTGGCGCGCCCTCCTGAATGGGCTCAAGCAGGACGAATAGCTCAACCGGCCTGGCGGCTTTCGTCGAGCGCTTCGGCAAGTGCCGCCATCAGCGGCGCCATCACGCGGGCGGAGAAGCCGAACTCGGCGCCGGCCGCCTGAAAGAGCGCGGGCAGGGGCTGGCTGCCGCCCAAGGCCAGCGCTTCGCGGTACCTGCGAATCGCACCGACCCGGTCGGCCCGCGCCCGCAGCCACACCTGCAGGGCACCCATCTGCGCGATCCCGTACTCGATGTAGTAGAACGGGACCTGGAACAGGTGCAACTGCCTGTGCCACAGGTAGTCCGCCACCTCCTGGTACCCGCCGAAGTCCACCTCGGGAGCGAATCGCACAAGGAGGCGCGTCCACTCCGCTCGCCGCTCCTCGCGCGAGTGCTGCGGGTGCGTGTAGATCCAGTGCTGGAAGGCGTCAATCGTGGCCACCCAGGGAAAGATGAGCACGGTGCGCTCCAGCTGCTCGCGGAAAGCGCGCCGCGCCTCTTCCGGTGCCGTGTAGAACACACCCAGGTACGGGCTGGCCAGCATCTCCATCCCCATCGAGGCGACCTCGGCGAACTCCAGGGGAGCGTCCCTGTAGTCCATGATCGGATCGGTACGGGCGGCCAGCATGTGAAACGCGTGTCCGCCCTCGTGGAGCAGGGTGCGCAGGTCGCCGTCCATCCCCACGGCGTTCATGAAGATGAACGGCACGCGCCGTTCGTGCAGCGTGCTCTGGTACCCTCCGGGTGCCTTGCCCTTCCGGCTGTCCAGGTCCAGCAGGGACGCGTTCCGCAGAAAGCGGAACTGCTCCCCCAGCTCGGGGGCCACGGCCGCGAAGATCTGCTCCACACCAGAGGTCAGTTGCTCGGATGTCTCAAACGGCCGAAGCGGCGGCCGGCCCAGCGGATCCACCTCGAGATCCCACGGCCTCAGCGCGGCGAGCCCCAGCGTCTGCCTCCGCTCGGAGCGCAATCGCCGGACGAGTGGTAGCACGGTCTCCTCGACGGCCTCGTGGAATCGCAAACAGTCCGCCGGGGTGTAGTCGAAACGCTCACGCTGCCGGAACGCAAACTCCCGGTAGTCGGCGCACCCGGCGTTCTGTGCGATCTGGACGCGCAGCGCCAGGAGCTGGTCGAAGAGGTCCTCCAGCCGGTCGCGGTCCTCCAGGCGGCGCCGGGCTACGAGCTCCCAGGCCTCCTGGCGCACCGACCTGTCGGTCTCCTCCAGGTAGCGCGCCATCTGCTGCAGGGTGTGTTCCTTTCCCTGGAAGACGACCGTCATTGCACCCATGACCTTCTGGTATTGCTGCTTGTGCTTCGCCTCCTCGGTCTCAAGCGGCACGTTCTCGGTTCGGAACAGCGACACGCGGTTGGTAATCAGGCGATCCAGCAGCGCGTACCGGGCCGGCAGCGCCGCACGGTGTGGCGATTGCAGATAGGCCTCGTCTAGGGCGTGTGAAAGCGGCTTCACCCGTGGCACGATCTGCTCGATGAAGAAGAGATATGCCTGCTCGCGGACCGGATCGTCGGTCTGGCAGGTCATCGCCACGTACCGGCGGGTCCCCTCCTCGTGGATGACGGAACCGAGCTCACTGGCATCCTCCAACCATCGCTCGAGCGACCCGGGTGAGTCGGGACTTGCATCAAGCAGGCGCCGGAACAAGGGTTCGATCTGCGCCCAGTCCCCGATGTCCGCGCCTGCCGGCACGGAGCGCCGGGGGAAGGTTTGCTCCAGGTCCACCACAAATGCCATCGTGCTACCTCCTGTTGGCCTTCAACCTGCTAGCCCTCAACCTGTTAGCCCTCAACTTTCACGACCTTGAGGAAGTTGGTCGTCCCTGGCTGGCCTATCGGAACCCCGGCCGTCACCACCACCTGATCGCCGGGCCGCGCGATGCCGAGCTCGACCGCCGCCCTTACGCCGCGCGCGATCAGCGTGTCAATGTCGCCGATCTGCTCAACCAGCACCGGCCAAACACCCCAAGTGAGCGAGAGCTGCCGCAGCGTCTCAGCGGTGTGCGTTACCGCGACGATCGGACGTCGCGGACGCAACCGCGATACCCGACGCGCGGTGCTGCCGGAGCCGGTCGCAGCGACGATGGCGGCGGCACCGATCGCCTCCGCGGCCTGGCAGGCGGCCAGCGCGATGGCCTCGCCCGACTCGCCCACCCGTTCGCGCGTGTGCCTGAACAAGAGATGCTCGTATGGCAGCGCTTCCTCGGCCCGGGCCGCGATGGTGGCCATCGTCGCGACGGACCCGACCGGATGCCGTCCGATGGCCGTCTCACCCGAGAGCATCAGCGCGTCGGTGCCGTCGAACACCGCGTTGGCGACATCCGCGGCCTCGGCCCGCGTTGGCCGCGGGCGGACCACCATGCTCTCCAGCATCTGCGTGGCGGTGATGACCGGCTTCCCGTGCCTGTTGCATAGACCGATGATCGCCTTCTGGACCACCGGGACCTCCTCAATCGAGGTCTCCACAGCCAGGTCGCCCCGGGCGATCATTATCCCGTCGGAGGCGAGGACGATCTCCTCGAGCTTGTCCAAGGCGCGGCGCCGCTCGATCTTGGCCACGAGCCGAATGGCCCCACCACGATCCTCGATCCACCGCCGGACCTGCTCGACGTCGTCCGCGCTTTCGATGAACGACAGGCCGGCGAAGTCCACGCCGTGGGCCATTCCCCAGCCAAGGGCAATCAGGTCGTCCTCGGTGACGACCGGCATGCTGAGCCGGGCGCCGGGCAGGTTCACGCCAGCGTGCTCGCGCAGCCGCCCCCCGAACTCGACGGTGCAGTGCACCCGGCCCGCGACCACGCGGCCAACCACCAGGTCCAGCTCCCCATCCTGCATGAAGATGTGCTGGCCGGGGCGCACGTCGTCTGCCAGGTGCGCGTAGTCCACGGGAATCGTACCCTCGTCCGCCGTGGTGCCCGCGCACAGAACGACCTCGTCGCCCGCGGCCAGGTCAACCGCTCCACCGGGCAGGTCCCCGACGCGGATCTTGGCTCCTGGCAGGTCCACCAGCACGCCAAGCGGCGCTCCTATCTCGCCGGCGGCACGGCGTGCCGACTTGAGGCGGTGCGCGTGCTCGTCGGGCGTGTCGTGGGAGAAGTTCAGGCGCACCACGTTCACACCGGCCGCAAGCATGCCTCGGAGGACCTCGGGTGACTGCGATGCAGGCCCGAGTGTGGCCACGATCTTCGTTCGGCGGGGTAGACTCATCGGTTGGAATCCTCCCGAAGTATAGCAACCCTGCATCCGCGGCAGAAGGCCCGCTCGCAGATCAGCGCGAAGAAAAGGACCATCTCCACAAGACAGGAGGCGTCTCGGTGGTACTCCGCATCGTCGTGTTCGGCAGCGGCGCAGTGCTGATGGGTCTCGAGATCGTGGGCAGCCGGCTGATCGCACCTTTCTTTGGCAGCTCCGTGTTCGTATGGGGCGGATTGATAAGCATCTTCCTGGGCGCGTTGAGTCTGGGCTACTACCTTGGCGGCACGATGGCCGACAGGTGGCCCAGGCCGGCTGTGCTAGCCGGCCTGCTCATGCTTGCGGGCCTGACCATACTGGCGCTTACGGTGGCGGCACGCCCAATTCTGCTGGCGTTCGACGCGTGGGACCTGGGGCCGCGGCTGAACCCCATGCTTGCCTCGATCGTGCTCTTCGCGATGCCCAGCGTACTGATGGGGATGACGTCACCGTTTGCGATCAAACTGGTCGCGAGAGACCTCAGCACCGTCGGCTCCAAAGCGGGAGTGCTCTACGCGCTCTCGACCGCCGGCAGCATCGCCGGGACCGTAGGCACCGCCTTCTTCCTGATCCCAGCCATGGGAGTACGGGCAATCCTCTACCTGTTGGGAGGCACGCTGCTGGCACTGGCGGGCATGCTGGTCGCAGCGCACGAGCGGCTGATCCGCCCTGCCCTGGGGGTCGCGGTGTTGATCCTGGCCCTCTCTGCCACATCCCCGCTACAGGGAGCGCCGATCAAGCTCCCGGTCTCGCGCGTGCTCTACGAGAAGGACAGCGTCTACCATCAGATCAGCGTCACGGAGGACGGCCTCAACCGCTACCTCCGGTTCAACCGATCGTTCCAGGGTGGGATGGTCCTGCGCGACCCATTCGAGAGCCCGTTTCTGTACACGTCGTACGCGCACCTGGCCCACGCCTTCCACCCGGCAATGAGGCGTGTGCTGATCATCGGGCTGGGCGCCGGCTCTATTCCAAAGCGGTTCACACGCGACTACGCCGACGTCAGCGTGGACAGCATCGAGCTCGACCCAGCGGTGGCTGAGGTGGCCAAACGGTTCTTTGAGGTCAAGGAGGACGGGCGCCACCGCATCGTCATCCAGGACGGCCGCGTGTTCCTCCGCCGCAGCGAGGCGAAGTACGACCTGATCATCCTGGACGCCTACTTTGCCGAGGGCATCCCTTTTCACCTGGCCACCCGGGAGTTCCTAGAGATGGTCCGCACCCGGCTCGCGCCAGGCGGCATAGTCGTCTCCAACATCATCGGCGCGCTGGATGGCCCCCAGAGCCGGCTATTTCGCGCGCTATACAAGACCTACGGCAGGGTCTTCCCAGGGCTGTACCCGTTCCCCACCGCGTTCGGCCTGGACCGCAACCCTACCGAGATCCGTACGATCATCCTGGTGGCGAGCGCGCGGGCAGGGATGACCAGCGGAGAGATCACGGCGATCGCGCGGCGCCTGCGCGCGGAGGGGCGGGTGCGCCTTCCCCTCGACCGTTACGCGAGAGACCTCTATGAAAACAAGGTGTCCACCGACGATGTCCCGGTTCTCACCGATGACTACGCGCCGGTAGACATCCTTCCCGTTTACGGCTGGGAGCCGGAGCGCACCAGGTAGCGGCGCGCGGCCGGCGGCTCAGCTCGCCGCGTGGCGCGAGTTCCTCCGCTCGATTGCCTGGGCGTCCACCACGGCCACCGCGGCCATGTCAATGATGCTGCTGACCTCCGCACCCCGCGGCAGCACGTGGACCGACTTGGCCATCCCCATGAGGATGGGGCCGATGACGGTGGCGCCGCCCAGGTGCTGCATCAGCTTGTACGCAATGTTGGCCGCCTCCAGGCTGGGGAAGACCAGTATGTTGGCTTCCCCGCGCAGCGTCGAGAACGGGTAGTCGGCCTCGCGCAGGGCGGGAACCAGCGCGGTGTCCACCATCATCTCGCCGTCAACCGCGAGGTCCGGACGCCGCGCGCGCACGAACTCCACCGCCTGGCGGACCTTCTCCGAGAGCGGGTGGCGCGTGGAGCCGAAGCTGGAGAACGAGAGCATGGCCACGCGCGGGGTGATGCCCAGGTCAACCGCGCGCTCCGCGGCCATGATGGCGATGTCGGCCAGATCCTCGGACGTGCTCACGATGTTCACCGTCGGATCGGCAAACAAGTATACCTTCCCTTCCTTGAGGACAATGTAGAGCCCTGAGGCCCTGGACACACCCGGCGCCACCCCGATGATCTGGAGCGCGGGCCGGATCACGTCCGGGTAGTTGTAGGTGACGCCCGCCACGAACGCGTCCGCGTCGCCATTGCGGACCATCATAGTGCCGAAGATGTTGGGACGGACGATCTCCTCGAAGGCCTCGCGGCAGGTAACGCCCTTGCGCTGGCGCAGACGGAACAGCGCGTCGGCATACGACTCGCGCAGCGGCGACCGCTCGGGGTCCACGATCTCCAGGGGAACGGTCACGCGTATCTCCTCCATGCGCGCACGGATCACATCCTCGCGCCCCAGGAGGATCGGGTGCCCGATTCCGTCCTTCTTGACCACGGCCGCGGCCCGGACGATGCGCGGGTCTTCGCCTTCGGAAAAGACGATCCGGCGCGGGGAGACCTGCGCCTGCCGCACAACCGATCCCATAACCTCATAGCCCGGCACAAGCCGGCAGGCCAGCTCATCGCGATACTTCGCCAGATCCACCGTGACACGGGCCACCCCGGTCCTCATGGCCGCCTCGGCCACCGCCGGGGCCACCCAGAGCGCAACGCGCGGATCGTTGGGCTTCGGTATGACGTACTCCTGCCCGAACTGGAGGGTGGTGAGCCCGTAGGAGCGTAGCACGCTGTCGGGCACCTCCTCCTTGGCCAGGGCAGCCAGCGCCCGCGCCGCGGCCAGCTTCATCTCCTCGTTGATCTTGCTGGCCCGCACGTCCAGCGCGCCGCGGAAGATGAACGGGAAGCCCAGCACGTTGTTGACCTGATTGGGGAAGTCGGACCGGCCGGTGCCCACAATGGCGTCGGGCCGCTCCGCGCGCGCCTCGTCGTAGGGGATCTCTGGGTCGGGGTTGGCCATGGGGAAGATGATGGGGTTGGGAGCCATGCTCTTGACCATCTCGCGCGTGACGAGCCCCTTCGCCGAAAGGCCGAAGAACATGTCGGCGCCCACCATGGCATCGGCCAGGGTACGGGCCTTGGTCTTGACGGCGAACCGTTCCTTGTAGGGGTTCATCCCCTCGGTCCGGCCCTTGTAGACAACCCCCTTGGTGTCCACCAAGGTGATGTGCTCCCGCCTCATTCCCAGAAGCACGAAAAACTCACCGGAGGCGATCGCCGAAGCGCCGGCTCCACTGATCACGCACCGGATCTCCTCGATCCGCTTGCCTGTGATCTCCAGGCTGTTGAGCACCGCCGCCCCGGTGATGATGGCGGTGCCGTGCTGGTCGTCGTGGAAGACCGGGATATCCAACTCCTCAATGAGCCGCCGTTCGACCTCAAAGCACTCGGGGGCCTTGATGTCCTCCAGGTTGATGCCCCCCAGCGTCGGGGCCAGCGCGCGCGAGACGGCAATGATCTCCTCCGCGCTCGTGGCATCGATCTCGATGTCGAAGGCGTCCACGTCCGCGAACCGCTTGAACAGCAGCGCCTTCCCTTCCATGACCGGCTTGCTGGCCAAAGGACCCAGGTTGCCCAGACCCAGAATCGCGGTGCCGTTGCTGATGACGGCGACCAGGTTGCCCCTGTTGGTGTACTTGAACGCGTCGAGCGGCTCGGCGTGGATCGCGCGTACCGGCTCGGCCACGCCCGGGGTGTAGGCGAGCGTCAGGTCACGCTGCGTGGCGCAAGGCTTGGTGAGGGTGATCGCTATCTTGCCTGGACGGCCTTGGGAGTGGTACTCAAGTGCTTCCTCTCGGGTGAACTTCACGGATCCCACAGAGATCGCCTCCTTGGGTCATAGGTGCCTGCGGGTCTAGACGGGGCACTCATCCAGCTTGACGGTACCAGCCGGCCGCACCGGCTGCATCGGTTCCGGACCCTAGAAGCCCTAGGGCGTCGCGGCTCGCCGGCTACCTGGGCGGCTGCAGATATGCTCCCAGGCCGTCGCGCCGGAGCGACGCGACCTCTGGAACGCCCTCGACGACCACACCGCGGCCCGGCCTGGCATCACCCAGCAGGCGGGCAAAGAGCACGACTCCCACCGCGTGCCGGCCGACGCGCGCCTCAATCGGCCACCCGGTCGCGTCGAAGGGCACGAAGAGCCGCCTGGCGCGGGCGGCGCGCTCGTAGACGGCATCACGTCCCCCCACGACCAGTGCAGAGCTCGTCCGGCCCCTGATGCGGCCCTGGGCAGGATTAGGGGTCTCCAGCAGGACCGCCAGCGTCGGCGTATGGTCGCCCAGCTCGCGGGTGCTGAGGCCGCGCAGGGTGGCAGGCGATGCCTCCAGCGAGATCTGGATTCCCGCCATCTGCATCTCGAGCAACACCCCTGCGGCCAGCGGCATCGCCCGCTCGTGCGCAACAATGGCATTGATAACCGGGTATTCCGGTGAAGCCTCGTGGAGATCAATGACCAGATCCACCTGCTCCTGCCGGACGAGCGTGGCAATGGCCAGTGCTATCCGCTCGGTGAAGGTGCCGTCCGCCCGCCCTGGGAAGGCCCGGTTGAGGTTGCGCACCTCGGTGCCCGAGAGGCGCTGTCCGGATGAGGCATGGACGTACACGTCGGGATCAGGCCACTGGTCCACGGGGTTGGTGTTGCGGGAGCCGAACCGGAAGGAGCGTGGGCCGCCCCGCGTTGCGATCTCGAACGTCTGAGGAGCGCCCTCCTGGGGATCGTTGTGCGTGAACCCGCTGCCGTTGGCGCGCGGAACCACGATCAGCCGGCCTGACGCTGCGCGCGCCCGCTCCACCAGAAGCACTGCCGTCAGGAGACCTGCGGGCTCGTTGGGATGCGTCCCGCCAAGCACCAGCACGACGCCGCCGGGCTGGCCGCCGTCCATGAAGAAGACCTCGGTGTCGGCAGAGGTCTGCTCCAGCGAATGCTCGTAGGCGGCCAGCGTGCTCTGCCTGGTCACACCGGACCCGGGGATGATCGGCTCTGTTCGGCGCATGCGCTCGAATGCGGACGCGGCGGTCCCGGCCACGACAAGGCCGGCGAGCGCCAGCCCCATAGCCCACAGGCGCGTCCGGGTATCTGTCAGACCACTTCTTGGGTTCATTTCAGCATCAGCAGCCGCAGCACCAGCGGCACTAGCACGATGACGGCTACCAGTTGCTTGCGGCGGTCGCGCTCACCGAAGAGGTCGAGTGCCACCAGGACCAGCACCAGGAGGACGATCCCGCGATAGACCAAGGTGATCACAACCCCAGCACCTTGGCCAGCGGGTTGGCCCACACCAGGGCCGCGATCCCCACCCCTGCCACTATGACCGCCGGCACCAGGCACCGGCGCAGGACACCGAAATAGCCGGGCAGCCCCACGACCTGCGCGGCGAAGATCCCGGCCAGCGCGGTAGGCGGCATCAGATCGCCGAGACCGGCGATGAGCGAGAGCGCGGAGCCAACCACAATCCCGTTGCGCCCAAGCAGGGCCAGGAAGAACGGCACGCCTAGCACCGACGCCGACCCAAACGCCGAGACGGCGCCGAAAGCGGGCATTGCCACGGCGACGGCAGCGAACAGCAGCACCGATGGCAGCGCCAGGGCCGCGATTACAACGGCTCCCCTTGCGCCGGTAAGCGCCATGATCTGGATGAACATGCCGACGCCCATGAGGATGCCCATCACAGGCAGCGCCTCGTGCACCGCCTCCCGCGCGACCTGCACCGGGCGTATCGGCAGCCCTGTGACCGCGCCGGTTACCGCGCCCAGCAGGAACACGAGCGGAAGCCCCAGATCGGGGACCACCCGCGTGGCCTTTGGTCCGATCATGAAGACCCCCACCACCAGCAGCGGCAGGTAGAGACGCGGGCCGAGCCGCGCGTAGTGCGAACCCGGTAGGCGGTCGGCGGGAACCTGATCCGAGGCCGCAACGTAGCGCCGGCCCAGCAGCAACACGAACAGCACCGCCAGCGGCACGGTCAGCACCAACAGCGGAAGCGTGAAGCCGACGTACGGCATGTCAACCCCACCGCCGATGATCATCGCGGGGATGTTCACCGGAGGGGCCACCATTCCCAGCAGCGCGCCCATGGCGATGATGGCCGCGGTCCGCTCGGATGGGATGCCCATCGCGAGGAGTACCGGAGCAGCGATCGCTCCGGTGGTGAACACGCAGGCGCTCGACGACCCGGTCATCATGCCTGGGAACATGATGAACAGCATCAGCGCGACCAGCAGCAGCGAGGGGCGCCCGCGGAAGGCATCCAGGATCTGCCGGCCCAGGGTCTCCAGCAGCCCGTTGCGCTGGAGGACCTTCATGAAGATCATCGCCGAGGCGATCATTATGGTCACGTCCAGGAAGCCGAAGCTGCCCTCGACAAGGTGCCTTACGGGCACGCCTTCGCCCCCCAGGAGTGTCCCGGCTACCGCCCCCAGGGCCAGCGAAAGACCCACCGGCCACCTGAGGACGAGGGCCGCCACGGCGAACACCCCCGCCATGGCGGCCAGGATCACTGCTGGATGGACGGCCATCCCGAGGCCTGATGCGCCTAGAACCAGAACCCCTTGGCGAAGCCGTCGCGGCGCGGGTCCGCGCCGCCAAACAGGACGCCGTTGGGCGCCATCACGATCCCCTGCGCGCCGCCAAAGTAGAGGTCCATGGGGCCGCGGAGTACAATCGGGTGGCCCATGGCAGCAAGCGCCGCGCGCACGTCTGGAGGGATGCGCCCTTCCACGAACACGTCACGCGTCATGGCGTGAATGCGTGGCGCTTCGATCGCGCTCTGGATGTCCATCTTGTAGTCCACGATGTTCATTATGATCAGCGCCAGGGCGGAGATGATGCGGGTGGCGCCGGGCGAGCCCACCGTCATGAACGGCCGCCCCTCCCTCAGCACCAGGGTGGGCGCCATGCTGGAGAGCGGCCGTTTCCCCGGCTGCACCGAGTTGGCAGAGCCGGGGACGGGCACGAAGTCGTCCATCTCGTTGTTCAGGAGAATCCCGGTACCGGGCACCAACACGCCCGAGCCGAAGAAGTAGTTGATGGTCTGCGTGAGCGCAACCATGTTGCCCTCGCGGTCCACCACCGAGATGTGCGAGGTGTTGGCCGACTTCCCGTAGGGTTCTGGGTTGCCGGGCGCGACGCTGGGCGAGGCCCGATTCAGGTCTATGGTCCTGCGCAGCGCTGCCGCATAGTCCTTCGAGAGCAGACCGGCGACGGGGACCGGGACGAAGTCCGGGTCGGCCATGTAGCGCCCGCGATCGGCGAACGAGCGCTTCAGCGCTTCGATCGTGACGTGCAGGGCCGCCGGGGTCTGAAAACCGAGCCCGGCCATGTCGTAGCCCTCGAGTATGTTGAGCGCCTGGATAACGTGCGTGCCGCCCGAACTGGGTGGCGGGCTTGAGATGATCTCGTATCCGCGGTAGGTCGAGCGCACCGGGACGCGCACCTTCGGGCGGTAGCCGGCCAGGTCGGCCTTCGTGATGATGCCTCCACCGCGCTTCACCTCGGCCACGATGGCGTCTGCGATCTCACCCTCGTAGAACACGGTCGGTCCCGCAGAGGCGATCAGCCGGTAGGTGGCGGCCAGGTCGCTCAGCACGAGGCGGCTGCCCGGGTCGTAGGGCAGGCCTCTCTTCGTGTAGATCGCTGCGGCAGCGGGGAACCGATTGAGCTTGTCCAGGTTGTCCTGCATCATCCCGCTCAGCGTCTTCGTGACGGTGTAGCCGCGTTCCGCGAGGGATATGGACGGCGCCATCACCTGCTTCAGCGACATCGTGCCGTAGCGCGTGAGCGCCATGTGCAGGCCTGCCAGCGTGCCGGGTACGGCCACGGCCAAGTGGCCGACCGTGGTGGAGCCGGGCCTTACGCGCCCATCCGGGTCAAGGTACATGTCCGGCCTGGCGGCACCGGGCGCCACCTCACGGTAGTCTATGTAGACGGTCTCACCTGTGCGGGCAAAACGGATGAGGATAAACCCTCCGCCACCCAGCCCCGAGGCATTCGGCTCGGCCACCCCTAGCGCGAACGCGGCGGCGACCGCTGCGTCTACCGCGTTGCCGCCCTGCTGGAGGATCTCAAGGCCGATCTCGGTGGCCAGCGGGGTGGCCGTGGCCACCATCCCGGCACGGCCGGTCGCAATCGGGTTGACCGGCTGCGCGACCAGCGGGGCTGGCGCGGCGAGCACGCCTGCAACAACCAGAATCACCGCCACGGCGAGGACGCCGCGCAGGCACCGCAGATGCGTCTTCATCAAGCGTTCACCTCCTGTTGGAATCCCACAAGCCCTGCCGTCCTCCTGACGATGTCCACCTGACCACGCCTACCTGGCCTACCTGACGCGGAAGATCCGGCGGAGCACCGCCTCCAGGTCAGAGAGGCGCTCGACGGTCTCCAGTGTGACGCGATGCTGGGAGGTCAGCCGCGTGAACAGCCCATCGGCGTTGCCGTCGGTTGCAACGACCACGTGCCCGCTCCGGGGCACCACCGCGGCTATGAAGCGGTCGGACAGCTCGCCCCGGCGGGCAGTGCCGCCGACGTGCAGCGTGAGGATCTTCACGCCGGCCTCCTGCGCCCGGGTCAGCAGCGCCCCCACCCGCGCTAGTTCCTGGTCGGCGTCAATCCCGGCGGCCCCCAGGCCCTTCGTGCTTCCGCCGACCGCAATCACAAGGGTCTTGACATCGCGCATGTCCTCGACCCGGGCCAGATGCTTTGTGGTGGTGTTCGGCAGCCCCAGCCGCTCAAGCAGGATCTTCACTATTTGCAGATCTGCGCTCTGCCCGCCTGAGGTCAGCAGGACCGGAGGATCAGAGGTGAACGCCGGCCCACCGATCACCGCCGCTGTCACGGTCAGCATCACCACGACGGTCAGGGTCACTACCGGGGCCAACATCGCCGCCACAACCGGCAGCCTGGCCATAACAGGCAGCACCCTGCGACAGACCATCTCCATCACCTCCTAGGTCGGTTCCAGTGTAGCGGGCCGCGGTCCTGCCTGCTATCAGGCACCTGCCCTATGAGCGCCCCCCGGCACGGGCTTGCCGGACGAGTGCCAGCAGGCCTGCCAGGAACACCAGGAGCAGGACTCCGGACGCCCCGCGTGACGGCCGCTCAAACGGCGCTCCGTGCCCGGGCTCAGGCAGCGGCACTGGGTCAACAGGCAGTCCAAATGCCGCCGCGATGCCCTCCACGTGCAGCAGGTGCAAGACCGGAACCCCCTGCGCGCTCATCCGCCACATCACTCCTGGTTCGCCCCTGCAGGGTGGCAGGACACGGTAGACGCCAGGGCGCTGGCCCAGCATGCCAAGGCACGTGCCGGTGTTGGCCGCGGCCCCTCCGATGTTTACGAAGGCGGCGATCTGGCCGCCGGTCGCCGCGTCGTAGGCGGCCATGCGGGCGGCCACCCGCCCGGCCAGCGTCGCGCCGGGAAGAAGTGGCACCCCCGAGCGCGCGATGGCTGCGAGTAGTTGGCGGCGCGCGCCCTGCCCCAGGCCGGCGCCGTCATCATCCTCACCTCCCACCGATGCACCTACCGAACGCGTGGCCAGGCCCGCGCGCTCCAGCTCCGCCTCCATATCCAGCCAGGTGAACTCGGGCTCGTTGGCTCCCCAACTAGAGGCTCCCACCGAAGTGATGCTGATCGCACGACCGCCCAGAGCGTGCACCGCGGTCAGGGTCCCGAGCGCAAGCCCGGGGAACGAGCCCGAGGCGCCGATCGCGACCGCGCTCCCTTCGCGCACGCCTGCCTCGTGCAGCCAGCGTGCCAGGCCGGCAGCCAGGTTGGGGTTGGTGCTGGTGCGCTTGGAGGCCAGCGATCCGAGCGTAGTGGTCACGGAAGACCACTCAAGCCCGATCAGACCTGTCCGGTTGGGATCGGCCCTCGTGTTGATGGCCAGGCCTTGCTCGAGCCTCGCCTGACGCACCGCGACGGTCCCCTGCGCCATCAGGATGGCGGCCCGCTGCATCGCCTCGGAGGAGGCGCGCGGTGCGGAGGTGATCCGGCCGGCGGAGCCCGCGGCCAGCGCCAGGCCGAGCACGAGCGCCAGCACAGCCGGAGGGTAACGGCGCCGTCGCACGTTCACGTCCCGTCCGCGCCTACAGCCCCAGCGCGCGGATCGCCAGCGCCGCGGCCACGGTGGCCGCGGCCAGCATGGCCACGGTCGCCAGGATTCCCTGCCGCTCGAAGTCGTTGGCGATCAACCCGGGCAGGACGTGGCCGATGGTGCCTACCGGCACGGCCAGGGCCACCGCCGCCGCAGGAGCGGCAGCCTGGATGACCCAGTTCGCGGCGACGCCAAGCAGCACCATGGCCACGAACCTCCTCCGGCCATAAAGGATCAGGTGACCGGACAGGCCCTTGTAGGCGCCGAACGCTACGACTGCGGCGGCGAGCGTTCCAACCAGGCGCCACGGCTGATCCAGCAGGAGGGCAAGGTATGCGGGCGTTATCAGCCCACCGGCCGAGAGCCCCACGAACTCGGACAGGAGCAACGACACAACCAGACCGGTGCCCAACGCCTCAGCCATCTGTCATCCCCTCACATTCATGCCCCCACGCTCTGCGATGCCCTCAGTCACCCGTGACCCCTCAGTCACCTGTAACGCTCTCGCCTATCTCGGCCCAGTGGGCGAGCAGCGCCGCTCCAGCACCGGCGACATTGCCCATGCCCACTACCAGAAGAGCGTCGGTTGTGCACTCTGCCGCTGCCCGTGTGACATCTGCGGGGGAGGCGTCGGCGCACGCACTCACGCGCCCGCGGTTCCATCCGCGTTGCGCAAGCAGCCGCGCGGCCGCCCTGGCGTGCGGACCCGTGATGACCAAGCGGTCAACGTGGAACTCATCCGAGAGCAGCGCCCGGCACCACTGCAGCGTCCGCTCGCCCCGGTCGGCCCTGGTGTTCAGGATGCCTGCCGTGGGCGCGCCGGCCAGGTCGAACAGCCGGCGCACGCGGGCGACCAGCTGTCCGGTCGAGTCCGGATCGTTGGCGCCGAATGCACCGACCAGCCAGAGGTCTGAATTGCGGCGGCCGTCCGTATCGTCGGGGGGGCGCAGGTGCCAGATGCGCAGCGCCCCAGGGTCGGGCCTCACCTGGACCATGCCTGCCAGGGCAGTTGCGCGGTCAACGCCCACCTCCTGGCAGACCTCGAGGGCGATTGCAAGGTTCTCGGGCCACTCGAGATAGCCGCACGGCAGCGCAAGGTCGGATTCCAGCTGCGCCGGCAGCACGCGGGTTCCGCGCTGCTCCGCCTGATCTGCCCATGCCTGGGGCACTGGAGAGCCCGGGACGACCAGCGCTCCACCGGCAGGAATCGTGTACGCAAGCGCCTCCATGATCTCGCCCAGCGAGTCGCCCATCACGCCGAGGTGGTCAAGCCCGGCGCCGGTGAGCACGCCTATCGTCGAGCGCATCAACCGGCGCTCGGCAACCCGCTGCAGTTCAGGGCGCACCGCCATGCACTCCACAACCAGCGCGTCGGCGCCGGCGCTTGCCGCAAGCGCGGCCACGCGATGGTACTCGCGCAGCGAAGGACGCCGGCCTCCGCGGAGGTCAACCTCGCCACCGTCGGGCAGCAGGACGCGGGCCGCTGAACCCGTGGTCTTGCCGACGACGCAGAGCCCGCCGGCCCGCAGGCCCGCAACGACAAGGCGCACGACGCTTGACTTGCCGCGCGTGCCGTTGACGTGAATGCGGTGGGGAATGCTCTCGAGATGCCGCCGGTGGCGCCGGGCTTCGATGAGGGCGGCGCCGAACGCCACGAGCGCGGGCACCGCGCCTAGGAGTTCCATGCGTCATGGATTCCGGTGCGATGAGTTCTCTTCCTCCGCCCGGCACTGTGGCGCTGCGGCGCCTGAGGCGCTACAGTGGTCGAGGATCGCACAAGGAGTTGATGCGCCATGCTTCCCACCATCTCGATCCTGGGCCTGGGCCTAATGGGCCGGCCGATGGCCCGGCGGCTGATCGCGAAGGGGTTCGATGTGCGCGGCTGGAATCGGTCGCGCCTTCCCGAGGACCTGGTCGCTGGCATACCTCTCTGCCAGGAGCTTCGAGACGCGGCAGCCGCGGACATCTCGCTCTTCATGCTGGAGGACTCGAGCGCGACCAACGCCGTGCTCGAACGGCTCGAGCCCCACCTGCGCCCTCCACATCTCGTCCTCGACATGGGCTCTTCCGACCCGGCACCGTCCAGGGTCCACGCCGCGCGGCTGGCAGCGCGAGGCGTCGGCTGGGTGGATGCTCCGGTATCAGGCGGTCCGGAGGGTGCCGCCGACGGCTCACTGGCCATCATGGCCGGAGGATCGGTGGAGGATGTGGCCCGCGCCCGGCCCGTGCTCGAGGCGCTCGGCGGCAACATCGTGCACGTGGGCCCGCCCGGCGCCGGTCACACGACCAAGGTCATCAACCAGATCATCGTCGGACTGGCCATCGAGGCCGTGGCAGAAGCACTGACGCTGGCCGAGAAGTGCGGCCTCGATCCCTGCGCCGTGCAGCAGGCGCTGCGCGGTGGGTTCGCGGACTCAAGGGTGTTGCAGGTTCACGGCACGCGGATGGTCAACCGGGCCTACACGCCAGGCGGCAAGGCCCGGACGCATCTCAAGGACCTGCGGCTGGCCCTGGACCTGGCCGCGTCCGTGGGCGCGCGGCTGCCCCACCTGGAGTGCGCGGCCGCGCGCTTCCAGACCCTGGTTGATGAGGGCGGTGGCGACCTGGACCACTCCGCGTTGCACAGGCTGCTCTGGAGCTAACCTGCCTCTAGGCCGCCCCGACGGGCTTGGCCACAGCGATCGCCGCGACGTCAAGATCCCCCATCCCCGCGTCGCAGGCGCGATCGTAGGCGGCGCGGGCCGCGGTCGCAACTTCCAGACGCACGCCTAAGGCCTCGGCCAATGCCTCGGCCAGGCGCAGGTCCTTGCGGGCCAGCGCCAGCTTGAAGCCTGGACTGAAGCGCTCCTCCCGAAGCCGAGCAGCCACGCCCCGGAGAGTGATGCTGTTGGCGGATCCATGCTCGAGGACCTCGAGAACCACCGACCGCGCGACGCCCGAGCGCTCGGCGAGCGTCAGCGCCTCGGCAATCAACGCGGTCGTTGAGATCGATATCATGTTGTTCAACAGCTTGACCACATGGCCGGAGCCGGCCTCGCCGACGTACGCCACGACGCCTCCCATGGCCGCCAGCGCGGGCCGAATCCGTTCAACAACCGCGAACGGCCCGCCGGCCATGATGGTCAGGGTTCCGGCCTCCGCGCCCCCCACCCCGCCGGTGACCGGCGCGTCAATGAACGCTATGTCACGGGTGGCAAGCGCCGCGGCGATGCGGCGCGTGGATGCCGGGTCGCTCGTCCCCATGTCCACGACCACCTGGCCCGGACGCAGGATGTCTGCCAGCCCGCCGTCGCCGAGGATCACTTCCTCCACCTCGCGCGAGGTCGGCAGCATCAGGATCACAATCTGGGCGTGATCGCGCAGTTCGGCGGGCGAGGCCACGATCCCGGCGCCCAGCGCGGCGAGCGTCGCCGGTGCAGCTGGATCGCGGTGGCGCACCACGGTAACAGGGAACCCTTTTCGCAGGAGGTTGCGAGCCATGGGCATCCCCATGAGGCCTAGCCCGATGAAGCCGATCGTCGGCAGGGCGATCATTCCCCCACCTCCGTTTCCACCGAGTGACTCAGCCGCCTCGCCTCCATCAAGCATCCCTCCCTGCGAACCGCGGCCTTGTGAACTACAGATCGCCAAACCCCTCCAGTATCCGTGCGATGTGCTGGGATGCGTTCAGGAAGTCGCCCAGGCGCACGTGCTCGTCGGGCGCGTGCGTGCGATTGCGCCCGTAACCCACGCCAGCGGTGACCACAGGGATGCCCAGAGGACGGGCAAAGGCGTAGAAGGGGCTGCTCCCTCCACCCAGGGGCAGGAGCAGGCTGGGCTTCCCGTAGACCTCTTCGCCGGTGCGCGCGGTGAGCCCGACGAGCGGATCGTCCACCGAGACCCGGGACGGCCACATCGCGCCGATCCATGTCACCTCTACATCGCCGAATCCCTCGTGCGAGAGGTGCTTCTTCAGGAGCGTGAACACCTCGTCCGGATCCTGGTCGGGCAACAGCCTGAAATCGAGCTTCGCAGCAGCGCGCGCGGGTATGACCGTCTTGGCGCCCGCGCCCTGGTACCCCGCGGTCAGGCCCTGGATGTTGCAGGTCGGCTCGAACACCGCGCGGTTCAGGTCCCGGCCCCGCCGTCCCAGTACGAACTCGCTGACGCCGTAGGTGGCGCGCAGGTGTGGCTCGTAATCGGGCAGGGCGTCGAGCATCTCGATGTCTTTCGCAGACGGCGGCAGGACCGCATCGTAGAAACCGGGTATGCGGATGCGCTCATCAGGCCCCTTGAGGCTCGCGAGCGCGCGCAGGAGCCGCCAGGCCGCATTGGGCAGCATATCAGCCGCCCCGGAGTGAGCATCCACCCGCATGGTCTCCACCCCGAGCTCGACCTCCAGGACCCCGCGCCGGCCCAGCGACACCTGCGGCCGCCCGTCGGCGTCGGTCCCGCCTTCCTCCCAGACCGCGCCATGGCACGAGAGCAGATCCTTGTGGTCCTGAACGAACCGCGCGATGTGCGGGCTCCCTATCTCCTCTTGTCCCTCCACCACGAACAGCACGCCGCAGGGCGGGGTCCCGCCGTGCGCCGCGCGCACCGCGTCCACCGCGGCCAGGCGCGCCACGAACTCGCCCTTGTCGTCCTTGGCGCCCCGGGCGTAGAGCGCGCCATCGCGCAGTGCGGGTTCAAACGGCGGCGTGGTCCACAACTCGAGCGGCTCCGGGGGCTGCACGTCGTAGTGGTTGTAGAAGAGCAGCGTGCGAGCCGAGCGTCCTTCGAGCCGGCCCACCACCACAGGGGCGCCCTCGGTGGGAATGCGCCGAACCTCGAATCCCTTGCGCTTGAGCAGATCCGCCACGAGGCCCGCGCACTCGGGGAGACCTATCGCCTGCGCCGAGATGCTGGGCGCCGCGCAGAGCCGTGCCGTCTCGGCTATGTACTCATCCAGGCGCTCCGACAGGAACGCATCTATCTTGCGCGCTGATTCCGTCACGGTACACCTACCTCATGCGCAAATCTGCCCGGCTGGTCACCGGCCAGCTTGTGTGATGGCTTCGACCCGCTTCGTTGCATTCCTACAAGACCGGCCCGACGCCACGGCGCCGCCTCAGAGCGCGAGCAGCGACACCACCGCGGTCAGCCCGACGAGCGTAAGGAGGCCCACGCCCCCGCGCAGGCCGGCGAACACAACGATCGCCACCGCCCAGGTCCTCCAGTCCGTCAACGCCGCCTGCCCGAACTGATGCAGGATGAAGAGCAGAAGCCCTATGAAGGCGGCCAGCACGCCCCGGATCATCGTCTGCACCGCCTGGAGGCGTCTCAGTTCGTCGAAGTGCGGGACGACTCCCACGAGCACCAGGAACGACGGCAGGAAGACCGCGATCGTGGAGGTCGCGGCCCCGGCCAGCCCGCCGATCTTGTAGCCTATGAACGTAGCGGTGATCAGGATGGGTCCTGGCGTCACCTGCCCCAGGGCGACGCCGTCAATGAACTCGCGCGTGGTCAGCCATCCCAAGCGGCTGACCACTTCCTGCTGGATCAGCGGTATCAGGGTGAACCCTCCGCCGAAGGCCATTATCCCCAGCTTCATGAGCACCAGATTCAGATGCCCCAGCACGGGGTTCCAGATCCGGGGGCCCAGTACAAGAGCCATCCCCAGCATGAAGGCGATCGCCCACCCTCGGGGCCTCATGAGGGACCGGGAGGCCTCCTTCCGGGCACGGCCTGGGTCCGGTACAGCCCCAAAGCCAGCACTGCAGCGCCGGCGGCGACGACCGGGAATCCCACTCCTAGGACGAGCGCCACCAGGGCCAGGCAGGCCAGTACCACCCCCTGCCAATCGCACAGCGCGGACCGGCCGAGATTGATCGCGGCATTGAGAACGACGACCACGACCAGGGCACCCAGCCCGCGGAAGACGGCGCGGACCGCCGGCAGTGCGCCGGAGTGCGCGTACAGCGCCGAGAGGACAAGCATCACCACGAAGGCAGGCAGCACGAACCCAATCGCTGCGGCTGCGGCCCCAGGAATCCTTGCGACACGGTATCCGGCGTAGGTTGAGAGCATCACCATGGTGGCGCCTGGGATGATCTGGCAGAGCGCCAGGCCGTCTGCGAAGTCCGCTTCGGTCAACCAGCGCCGCCTGCCTACCAGCTCGGCCTTCAGGTGCGCCACGATCGCCGGACCGCCGAAGGCGGTCGCACCCAGGCGGACGAAGGCTGTGAACACGCGCCACGCCGGGACTTGCTGCACGGCATTCCTCGCTGGATCCAAGCCTTCTCCTAACCGGCCCCCTCGGCCGCGGGGAACCAGTGTCGGGTGCGGTTGCAGACCGAGCACACCGAGAGCATCACCGGCACCTCGATCAGAACCCCCACCACGGTAGCCAGCGCGGCGCCGGACCCGGGACCGAACAGGGCGATGGCGGTGGCGACCGCGAGCTCGAAGAAGTTGCTGGCCCCTATCAGCGCGCCTGGGGCGGCGACTGCGTGCCTGACCCGGAACAGCCGCATCAGCAGGTAGGCGAGCGACGAGTTGAAGTAGACCTGGATGAGTATCGGCACCGCGATCAGGAGCACGTGCAGGCTCCTGCCGGTGATGTTGTCAGCCTGGAAGGCAAAGATGAGCACGAGCGTAGCCAGCAGCGCTCCCATGCTTACCGGCGCGAAGCGCGGAAGCAGGGCGCCGACGAACCACGCGAGACCCCTGCGCCTGACGAACCAGCCCCTCAAGACGACCCCAATGGTCAGGGGCACCACGATGAAGACGGCGACCGAGTAGAGCAGCACGCGAAAAGGGATCTCGAGCGAGGCGGCGCCGCTGACGAGGAAGCGCACGATTGGGGCAAACAGGAAGAGCATGATCAGGTCGTTCACCGACACCTGCATGAGGGTGTAGGCCGGATCGCCGTCGGTGAGGTAGCTCCACACGAAGACCATAGCGGTGCAAGGGGCCGCGGCCAGGATGATCGCGCCGGCGATGTACTGGTCGGCCTCGCCCGGCGCGATCCACGCCGCGAAGGCATGGCGGAAGAAGAACCAGGCGATCAGGGCCATCGAGAACGGCTTGACCAGCCAGTTGACGAACAGCGTCACGAACAGCCCGCGGGGGCGCTTCCCCACATTCCGAATGGAGGCAAGGTCGACCTTCATCATCATGGGGGTTATCATCAGCCAGATGAGCACGGCGATGGGCACGTTGATCTGGCTGCCCTGCCCGAACTCCAGGCGCCGCATCAGGTCGGTCAGACCCGGCAGCGCCTTCCCGATCAGCACGCCGACCGCCATGCAGGCGGCCACCCACAGGCTCAGGTAGCGCTCAAACAGGCCCATCAGCAGCAGCCGTTGTGAGCCAGGTTGTGATCTCGGCCACCTCGGGCACGCGCCCGGCGCACTTCAGCTCGCCGTTTATCCGTACCGCCGGCGTGAACATCACGCGCTGAGCAGCCATCTCCTTTGGGTCACGCACATGCGTTATCGCAGCCTGCAGTCCCAGCATCTGCACCGCCTTGTGCACCGCGGCCTCGGTGGCCCTGCACTTCTGGCACCCCGGGCCGAAGATCTCGATGGTGATCACGCTATCGCCCCCTTCACTTGAATACGAACGTCCCGGCGAACCAGCCTCCGATGGTGCCCAGAACGATGATCGTGCCTACATAGACGGCGGCCTTCCGCGCGCCGAAGACGCGGCCGATCGCCAGCCAGTTGGGCAGGCTGAGCCCGGGCCCGGTCAGCAGCAGGGCCAGGGCAGGCCCCTTGCCCATGCCCAGCCCGAGCAGCGTGTGCACGAACGGCGCCTCGGTCATCGTGGCGAAGTAACTGACGCTCCCGAGCAGCGTGGCCAGAAACGACGCCAGGAGCCCAGACCCTCCAAGGTACGACTCGATCCACGCCCGAGGGATCGACGCACCAACCATGCCAACAATGAAGACGCCCAGCAACAGCAAGGGGAAGATCATGCGGGCGAACCACCACGTCTCGCCTAACCAGCGCCGGATCTCCTCGCCGGTCTTTCGCCGCCTGGCATAGGCGGCCACCAGCGCGGTCGCCGCCGCCCATACCAGCAACTTCTGGACGTAGGGGCCGCCCCGAACCAGATAGTTGGGAGCCAGCAGCGAGGCGACGAGCAGCCCCAGAAGCGTGAGGTCGTCTTGGCCCAGGATCCGGGTCCCGGAGCCACCGGATGCAGTGCTCATCCGCCCTGCCTCCTCCCGCCGGAAGGCCAGCGTCATCACCCACCCGACGATGAAGGCCATTGCCAGCGCCGCCAGGACGCGCACCCAGACCATCTGGGCGCCCAGGATGCTCCCGGTGTAGACCAGGGAGAGCAGGTTCGATGCCGGGGCCACCCACAGCAGGATGAAGGCCGCGCCGATCCCGGCGCCGCCGTAGTAGAGCCCGCTGGAGACCGGAATGACGGTGCACGAGCAGGCGGCGAGTAAGAAGCTGGCGCCGGCGGCGGTCGTGAAGCTGGCCGTCTTGGAGACGGCGCTCCCCAGGCGCGCCATTACCGCCTCTTTCGAGACGAAGGCCACGATCGCGCCGGCCAGCAGAAACGCCGGAATCAGGCAGGTCAGCACGTGCAGGGCGATGTACTCCCAGAGCGCGCGGAGGCCCGCGATCAACAGATCGCCGATCATCCGCGGGATCCCACCGTGGTCACGGCGTCCTTGCGGCAGCGGGGGCACTCGCATCCCTCGACCCGCCCGCCCGGGGGCAAGGCGCCGACAACCGCGCGCCCGAGGAGCCCGCCGACAAGATCCACGAGCGCCAGCACGCCGCGGTCGCGCAGTCCGTAGTAGACGTACGCCCCCTCCCTCTGCCCTTCGATCAGCCCGCTGCCGCGCAGGACCGCGAGCTGCTGCGAGACGTACGCCTGGGGCCGGCCCAAGGCCCTGGTGAGGTGGCAGACGCAGGCCGGCCTGCGACGCAGGTGCGCCAGGATCGCCAGCCGCACAGGATGGGCTAGCGCTCGCAGCACACCTGCCTCCCTTATGAAGCGCGGCAGCATCCGTCCGGCCCGACCCCGAGGATATTCCAATTCCTGCATCTCGATCCAAACGTACGCGTTGTCCAGGCCGCGAGTCCATCAGGTGACAACCCTATCGAGGCTCGGACGCCTGGATGCGGCACCTGGGAGCGAGTTGCGAAAGGAACCTGACATAACGAACGGGCATGGGGTCATCGACTCCGTGGAACCGGTGGAAGTCGTCGACGTCCTTCTGGGTCGCGCCGGGCAACGATGTGGGAAAATCCGGCTCCAGACTATGCGCGTAATGGGCGCGTACCGGATCACGACCATCCCGCTGTCGCTGAAGGAACCCTGCGTTCCCGCATCGCCGCACCCCGGCACCTGCCGACGCACGGACGCCACTGGCCGCGGCAAGGAACCCCCACAGCGCATCACCGCTGCCGGGGTCGTTCCAGAGACCCTTGCGACCACGAGCCTACGGTGACGGGCCGGACTCCAGGTAGCGCACGACCGCGCGGCTGGCGGCTGCGGCGATGGGCAGCAGCACGCCCATGCAGGCGACGGCCCAGAGACCTAACAGGCGGGCCGGCGGGAGGGCCGGCTGAGGGACCGCATCGGCTGCGAGCGCCTGCGCGATGCGCCGCACCGCCCAGAACATGAACGCGCCCTCAACCAGGAAGAGGGCGAGCAGGCCGATGTCAATGACCCACCCCTGCAGGTCGACCGGTCCGAGGACGTCTCTATGCGCCGACTCCAGGAGATAGAAGATCCCGCAGGCGCCGTTCCAGATCGCGTGAAGACCGACAGCCGCCAAGTAGTTGCGGGCAAGATTGCGCCACCTCCCGGGTTGGCGCTGAAAGACCCCAAACCACCCGAGCGAGACGAGTCCCGCGCCAATGGGGTGCAGCGCCCCGCCGATCGCGCGAACAAATGTGATGCCCGCCCAGATGGAGATCCCTCCGCCCTCGTACATGATGTTTTCGACGATGGCGAACCCTGCCCCACACCCCATGCCGATCAGTAGCGCGTCGCGGGCGCACTGGATGCGGCGCCCCAGGACCATCACGCCGATCGGCTTCACCGCCTCTTCCGCGATGGGTGCGACGACGGCGAGCTGGACCAACGCGAAGATGGCGGCCGGCGACCTGAAGAGGTCGCTGAACCTCCCCTGGTCGATGAGCGCGATGACCTCCCGTATCATGTCGGCCACGGGTTTCACGAAGAGGGCGATAATCCCGGGCAGGAGCATCTCCAACATGACCGCGGCGATCACCGATGCGGTGCCTCCGGCCACCATGGCGACTAGCACACGGCGCGCCGATGCCGGCTGGCCAACACCTTCCGCCGCGACGCTCAGCGCGGCCAGCGGCGGCAGCGCCGCGCCGAGGAACAGCAGCGGCGCGAAACTGAACCCCACGCGCTGGCGCAGGTACAGGGTGACCGTGCCGGCTGCGACCACGAGGACGAACCCGAGGCCCAGCATCAACACGGACGGCAGACGGAATCGCCGTGCCGGTCTCCCGGCGAGCGAGTGACGCACCTGCACGACCGTGATGATCCCGCCGACCAGACAGCCGACGGCCAGCGCAAACGCCAACTCGGAGTGTGTGAGTGCGAGAAGCACGTCGATTCCCGCGAACGCCAGGCCACCGACCACCGCCATCACCGCGCTGATGCCCAGCAGCAGTGCCTTGACCGGCGCCGAGAAGGTCCGGTGCTCGACAACAGTCTCCACGGGAACCAGGGCCGTGCTTGGAGGACGCTGCCGTCCCGCAAGGAGGACCGACAGCAACAGCGCACCAACGCTCAACGCCGCGACCAGCTGCGCGGGACCGCGCAGGTCCGCCCAGGGATGACGGATCCACCCCGCGCCGGATTCTCGCCCGTCCCGCAGTCCCAGCTCGACCCCCAGCACCAAGGCCAGGGAAAGCAGAGCCAGAACGGCGAGACACCAGCGGATGCCCGCGCGCGTCAGAACCATTCGACCTCACCCGTCGGCGTGAGCACTCCCTCCGACAGCGTCACGCCCCGCGCGTGCTTGACGGCGAACCCTCGGAGCGCCGCTTCGCGACTCTCGGGCAAGACCCTGACCAGCCACTCGGCGCGGGCCTCGCCGCGATCGGCGAGCAGGCCGGCGATCTCGCTCTCCCAGGCGGCCGCCCACAGCGTCGTGCTCACGCGCACCGCCCTGGTGTCGGCGATCACGTCGTGCCACCCGCGCTTCTGCGGATCGAACGCGATCCACAGCAGACCGAGCCCGAACGCCACCGCGCCGATCAGCTTTCCGATGACCTCGCGCAGGAACGCGCGGCCAAGACCCACCTTGCCCTCTGGCCCGACCAGTTCGATGCCAAGGACGATCTTGCCGGGCGTTCGCCCCAGGATGCCGGTCAGCAGCCAGAAGTACGCCACCGTGACCAGTCCGGGAGGCAACGCATCGGCCAGTTGGGATTCGAGGAGACCCGCAGCGATGGCATCGAGGCAGAACGCGAGCAGCCGGGGCCAGAAACCGGCGGGGACTTCGACCCGGATCACGCCCTCGGTCACTCCCATGCCTCCAGCCGCGAGCGCCACTCGCGCGTGGTCCGAATGATCGCCTCCCGCTTGCGTTCCGCGGCCACCGCGATGAGCACCAGCAGCACGCCAAGCGATAGGAACAAGATCGTCTTGTCGAGCGCACGCAGGGGATCGATGACCTGGGCGACGACGTTCACCAGCAGCATCCCGATGCCGCTGAAGAAGTAGTGACGCAGGCGCCACGCCGCGCCGGCCCAGGCCACCGCGACCGCCTCGACCGCCAGCAGAACCGCGTACCAGAACCCTCCGCCGGTCACGGACTGCCAGAACGCAGAGCCCAGCAGCAGAATGAGGCCCGCGACCTCGATGAACCGCGCGAGCGTCGGCCGGCGCATCCGTCGCTCCACCACCCCTATGCCGAGGAGATATAGCGATGAGGGAATCGCGTACGCCTGGATCTCGGTCACCTGAAGTCTGCGCAGCAAGAAGAGACCCCAGGCGAGTTCCAGCATGGCGACGGCGAGGTAGCCGAGCCACTCCTGCCGGTCCTTGATGGCGAGCAGCAGGTAGAGCAGGCCCACGATGGCCAGCGTGTAGACCAGACCTTCTCCGGCCTTCGCGTGCACCGCCGCGACGACGCCCAAGAATGCCCACACGAGCGCGCCGGCGGCCAGCACGTGGGCCAGCCCGCGCGCGCCCGTCTGCCACAAGGCTCCCCTGCGCAGGACACCCAGGATCACCGACAGGACGCCGAAGGCCAGCGCAGTGAGCGATGCGGCCGCGAGCCAGGCGGGATACGTCACCTGCAGCCAGCGGAGACCGCCGCCGATGCCCAGCACCACAAGCACCTGCGCCGCAGTCGCGGCGCTCCACTCCCGCCACCGGAACGCGTACGCACACAGGAGCGCCGCGAAGCCCAACGACGTGAGCAGTTGGGCGCGGGCCTCGATCATCCCCACGAGTTCCCACAGCGCCACAGTGGCGAGGGCCGCCACATGCCACGGCTGGGCCCACGTCATTGTGAACAGGGCCTGACGGCTGTGCACCGCCTCCGTGCGCCAGCCAATGAAGGCCAGCGCCCAGGCGACCGGTACGAAGGCGACGGGGATGTATCGAGGCGCAATGGGTGCCTGCAGCAACGCGAACAACGCCGAGGCGAGGGCGGCCAGCAGTGCCGCGTACACCAGCACAGGCCGGCGGAATCGCACGGCCGATAGTCCGTAGAGCACAGCGGCGAGCCCCAGCGATGCAGGGAACAGCCAGCGGTGCGTTGAGGCAAAGACGACTGCCACGAGCATGCCGATCTGCGCCGCCGCGTCCATCGGGGTACTCCACGCGCCCTTCTGGGAGGGCGGCCCTGCGGCAGCGGCGCGTCGATCGAGCGCCCACGCAACGGCGAAGAACACCGCCACCCCGGGTAACAGCGCCACGCCATGGTGCGCAGTGGACGCACCTGTGCCCTTCAGCAGGGTGGTCTGGACGGCGACGTAGGTCGCCGCGGCCAGACCCGCCGCCGGGTATCCCAGCAGCGGCTCACGCAGCCGCCACCCGCACCAGAGGAAGAGCAGCGCGCTGACCGCGTACGCGGCCCAGGCATTCTCGGGTACCCGCAGGGCGGTGAGCAGGATGCCGATCACCACGACCAGGAACGCCACCGCCAGGAGGGCGGCCGATACCGGTGGGACGTCGCGCGTCGCGGTCCGGCGCCAGTTGACCTCGGCAAGACCGACGTACCCAATCCCGAGCAGGATCATCACCCATCCCGCGGGAGCCGAGTGGAAATGCAGGTGGTTGAGCGCCAACCCCAGCCAGCCCGCGCCTCCCAGGGCCGCGGTGTACACCCACACCGTCTGGCCCGACAGGGCGTACAGCGCCACCTGCAGCCCTGCGCCGAGCGCGACCGCCCCAAGGAGCAGCGGGCGGTGCTCGACGGCCAGCAGACCGCCGGCGATGACCAGCGCCTGCGCGGCGATCCTGAACGGTGGCACGTACGCGGGATTCGCCCGCCGTATCCACTGTCCGACCATTAGATAGGCCCACGCCAGCGCTGCGGCAGTGACGCCAAGAAACGCCCGCGTTTCGCGAACCGCAGGGACGCGTGACGCGGCGAGTTCAAACCAGAACGGGAACAGCCAGGCCGACACATAGACGAATATGGCCCGCAGCGGTGGCGCGGCACCCGGGGCCGTCTGCGTGAGACGGTCAATCAGGCTCATCACCGTCGGGTGCCGGCCCTCGTGCACCAGCCGTGCGGACGCGACATAGAACGCGACGGCGATGGCCAGCGTCTGCAGGCCGAGCGGCGGCTCCTGCAGCACCCACACGAGCGAGAACGGGATCAAGAGGTGGCTGACGAGGTGCACGGGTGCTCCGAATCGGGGTTCAGAGCGATCCAGGATCACACCGGCAAGCAGATAGACCGCGCCCAGTGAGGCGATGAGCCAGGTGTAGGCCGCCCTGGACGGGATGAGACCATGTGCCACGGCATCGGGCAGCGCAAGCCCAAACGGCACGAGTAGGAGCCCGGCGGCGACATACGCGAGCCATGGAGACCGAAGCAGCCAGGCCCACAGTGCCGAAGTCACCGTCGCCAGCAGCAGCGTGTAGATGAGCGGTGCGCGAACTTCCACGACCAGGGCGAGCACCGTCGCCAGCGTGCTGAGCACCAGAGCCGAAGCCGCCCACGGACGGAGATAGCGCGGGTCGATGTGCCTCAAGCGCCGGCCGATCAGGACGAATCCCGTGCCGAGCGTCAGCCATGCGGCGGCCAAGCCATGGGGCACCGGACGCCACCACAGCCACGCGACCGCCACCTCAGCGGCGGCCAAAGCGGCGGCCACCCACTGGAAGAGCAGGCCGCCGCCCGCCGGCAGCCGCGCCGCGAGCGCGCTCAGCGCCGGATCGCTGCCCCGGTGCACCAGAACTGCTGAGTAGACCGCGATGGCGAGCGCACCGCCGAGCAAGGTGGTGAGCACCAGCGCAGGTGCCTTCACATCGACGGTGGCGACGATGCCGAGTACCGGGAAGACGTACGCACCGACATACAGGACTCTGGCGAAACCGGGCGCCGCGCGCGCCGCGACGGTGCCCGCGAGACTGACCGCGGCGACCGCGAGACCGGCGAGAGGCCAGTACCCCACGGCGACGCGGGCGACGGCCAGCGCGTACAGCAGTCCCACGAGCGCGGCGATCTGCGCGGCGATGAGCACCACCGGCCGCCGAAACTCGAACGCCCACCAGGCGTAGAGCGCCGACGCCGCGAGTACGACGACCGCGGCGGTGACACGATCCATCAAAGACCAGGCGACGGCGACCAGCGACGCTCCGATGGCCGTCCCGCGCATGGCCGGGGCCAGCGACCCCAGGACGCGGTCCTCGAGGGCGACATACACCGCGGCGAGAATCAGGATGCCGAGGCTCACCCACGGCCGCGTCATCATCGGCAGGAGGGTCATCACCACGGCGACCGCCGGTGTCAGCGCCGCCAGCGTCGCGGCGTCGCCGGAGGGCAGACGCCGGTGGAATGCAAACAGAAACACCGCGCCCATCCACACCGCCGCCGCCACCGGCAGGATCCAGGCGCCCGCGGGGCTTGTGCCGTCAAACAGGGTGCCCCACTTCTCGGCCTGGAGAAGCGCCGGTACCGCCACGCCCAGCACCGCCGCGACGATCGAGACGCCTGTGGCCGCCTGCTCGGACCCCGGCCCGGCCAGGGAGAACCGGGGCCTCAGAACCATCCACACCGTGGCGAGCGCCGCCGCGACCGCTCCCCACCATGCCGGTGGGACGCCCAGCAGGAAGAGCACCGCGAGCGCCAGGCTGTGGGCGGCCAGCAGGAGCAGCACGCAGAAGAACCAGTGGCGCAGCCACCAGGTGGTTGCCGCATAGACAACCCCGCAGCAGATTGACGCCGTGCACCACAGGGCCGCGTAGGCGGACGGTGGGACATCGCGGAAGCGGGCCCACGCGTAGAAGTCCACCGGAACGATGAAAGCTCCGATGCCCACCAGCGCCGGCGCGGACTGCGTCAACCTCCAGCGCGTGCGGAGCAGCCAGCCGCCGACGAAGAACGACGCCGTGCCTACGATCAGGGAGAGCAGTTGCAGCGCCGGGGGGAACCGTCCCCAGTTGAAGTACACGAACGTTCCCGCCGCGGCGATGATCAGCACCGCGCCGGCGAACAGGAGCACCTCGAGCGACCGTTCAGAGAGAAGCCCTCGCCAGACATCCTCCCAGGAGATCCGAGGGATCAGGGGACGCGGGGGGGACGGAGCCACCTCCGGAGGGCCGCCTTCCGGGAGAGCCCCCTCCGGCGGGACGGACGATGCGGGTGCCGCGGGGATCAGCCCATGGGCGACGGTCGGCGCCGGCGGGACAGGCGCAACCGGGACGGGCACCACAAGCGCCTCAGGAACCGGCGGCGCGGCGCGCACGCCGAGCTCTTGCTCGACCCGTTCCAGTTCCCTCAGACAGGGTTCCGCGATTTCAGCACGGGCCGACTCGGAGATCCGCCCGGCGCGCTCCCAATCCGAGACCACGCCGAGCAGGAAGGTCAGACGATCGTATCGTTCGAGGAGTTCGCGCGGGAAGGTTGCAGAGCAGTTGCTGCACCGCAGGTGCGGCGACGTCCGCTCATGACCGCAGGAAGGACACCGCATTGCCGACCCCCGGGGCCACCGCGTGCGGTTCGTGCCCTTCGCTATGCGTGGTCGCGGCGTTCTGGAGCGACGGCCCTGGACATCCGCCGGCCGCTACGTTCAGCAGCAGCCGTGCGGGAACACCTCCCGTGAATCTGCTGCACTGGATTCCGGAGACATATTCGACATGGGCCCCGAAATCCCTGTGTCCAGGGCATTACAGCCATCGCCGGTGGTTCCTAGTCCTCCCAGAGCACCTTCGGACGCACGTCCACCACCCGCAGGCCCACCAGTTCGGCCCCGGCGAGCCCGTGCCGGATCCGGCCTTCGCCGTCCGCGGGTACATCCAGGACCAGTCGCCGGAGGTGGGGCGCGTGATGGCCAGGAACGAGTAGCACGGCCTCAACGGTGACCTGTGCAACAGGCCACCCGCCCGCGTCGCTGCGCACGCTGAGGAGATCGCCATTGACGGCTCCCCGAAGCCGCACGACGGACATGAGCAGCGGCCGGTAGAGCGAGCCGTCGGCACTGCGCCGGACGCTCGCCAGAGGGCGGTTGGGAGCGCTGGCGAGCGCCACCCGCACCACATACTCGCGCACGAGCTGTCCGGTGAGAAACAGGTTGATGGAGAACGCTTCGTCCCTCCCCGGCGCCACACCCCAGGGGATCCCATCGCTCCCGCCGTAGGCGGCGCTTCCGGACGGCGTGAGTCCGGTGGCGTCGATGACAAGGCGTCCCAAGGAAGCGGCCGACCGATTCTCCACCATCCCGTGGATGACCAGCGTCTGGCCTTCGAGCGAGTGGTAGACGTTTGTCAGCGCGATGGGCGCACTGGGCTGGGTGGCCGCACCCACAAGAACGAACAGCATGGCTCCGAGCAAGCGCATGACTGCTCACCTCCCACCCATTCGGATCAGCCGAGCTTGTACAGGAAACGGAGGACAAGGGCCACCACCAATCCGATGGCTCCCCCAACGGCTCCTCCCACGAAATCCCACCAGGGCCGGCCCAGCCAGGCCTGCTGCATCCGACCCAGCATTCCGCCGACCATGCCTCCCAGAGCGACAAGAAACGCGGGCGTGCCGAACAACACAGCATCGGGCATGCCACGCCCTATCAGAGCGGCGCCGACGAGGACGGCCAGCGCCGCAGTGCGCAGGGAGCCGACAAGGATGCTCCCCGCCAATCCAAGAGCCATCCACCCGACGACAGCCGTCAGGCCGGTGCCCACCATCGCCCGGGCGCGGGTCACGATGCGCTGCATCTCCTCAGCAGATGCGGCTGGCGAAGGGGCATCGGGAGCGCGGCTGCTGACTGTGCTGCCGGCGAGCGCCCACACGCCGCCTCGCGCGCCCGGGGCATCGTACCTCCGCAGTGCGTCGAGAATTCGGTCCTACCGAGGCCGCAGCCTTATGATCTCGCCGCCGCAAAGCAGGCGATTGAGAACAGAGGCATCAAGCCCAGTGACGTGCCGGTGAGCTTGTGGGTGAACGAAGGTCTCGCCGGTGCGGACGATTTCGTGAGTGAGCTTCGCGAGCTCGGCTTTCGCGTTACGGTGCGGACCGGTGGTGACGCCAGCGTCGTGCGCTCCTCCGCGATCCACCTCTTCTACGTGGCCTTGTTCACCAACGCCTGTACGGAGGACACAGGGCTGAACATCCTCGTCGTGGGGGTGCGCAGCCTGCTTGAACTTCTCGCCCACTCGAAAGGCTCACTGAACATCTTCGGTTACGCGAATCCCGACGTGGACGCCCTCATCGGTCGGGCTCGAGCGCTGATCGACCGGCCACGATCGGTCGGAGACGTCTACGACGGCATTCGTCTCTTCAGGGACGTAGAGCAGAAGGTGCTCGATGACACGGTCCTCATCCCGATCTGGTGGCGCTGTGAACGTCCCAACTGTCGATAGCGCTCTGTGGGAAAGGGCATGAAGGCGGCATGACGGCTCCGGGGACCTGAACCGGCAAGACGATCGGAGTTGGGAGGTACGGAGATGGCCAGTAACGGTGGCTGCTTAGGTCTTGGAGGGAAGCTGCCAGGGAACCCGCTGAAGGAACGTGGCTGTCGCTCCGGGGGATGGCGCCTGTTTGCGATCAATTTGCTTCTTGCAGCGGTCATCGCCGTCACCCTGTTGGCGCATCCGCTCGCTGGTCAGAGCCCCTTGCCAGAACCAGGGGACGCGACTCTCGTTCTCCAGCGCGATGTGGGCAGTGGATCGCCGGGATCCAGGTACGGATCGGTGAGCTGGTCTCCGGACGGCCAGACCATCACGTTCAGTCGCATTGGTGAAGTTAGCAGGCTCCCTGACCGTCCGGGGCTCAAGTTCCACCCCTCGGACATCTGGGTCGTGGGTATCCAGGGACAATCTCCCAGGCGCCTCACCAGGCAGGCCGCCGGGGAACACAATGACAACCCGTCGTGGTCTCCGGACGGTCGTCGAATCATCTTCAATCGTTCGGTCGGGCTCGACGTCTTGGTCACGGGACCCACCCCGAGGTGGACCCAAGAGATCTGGACGATCAACCCGGACGGAAGCGGTGCCAGGGCACTGACGAACCTGGGTCGCGCGAGGGATCCGTCGTGGTCCCCCGACGGGACGAAGATCGTATTTTCCGGGGCCGGTGCCAGCGGCAACAGTCGTGTCTATGTCATGAACGCGGATGGGTCCGGTGCGTCGTCGGTCTGGGAGGGACCCGGCAACGTTGAGTCCCCACGCTTCGTCGGAGATAGCGGCAAGTTCATTCTTGTCGCCAATGCTCGGGAGGTGATCGATTCGTCATCTACCAACGATCTGCAGGTGTTGGATCCGCGCACGCGTGAACTGCGCACGGTGGCCACCGGCCAAGGCCACATGGCACCTGTGGTGTCCCCCGACGGCAAGTTCATTGTTTACGGCCGCGGCGACGTTCTTTGGATCATGACGAGCGCGGATGCCATCGCTGGCGTCGTGCCGGAGCCGCAGACACGATCCTTGACCGCCGGCCGTGGAGCAGCGTTTTCGCCAGATGGGGCGAGGATTGCCTTTGCGAAGGATCCGTGGCAGATCTGGGTGCTGACTCTGAAGCAACCATGATTGCGATGCGGCCACGCCGGTACCGGCCCCGTACCGAGCGATTCGCCCCACGCAGCGGGCCGGGGCGTCTTGCTGTCTAATGACCGAAACCGAGGAGGCGAGCGCGATGAAGACCACTGCGTATGTCCTGCTTCTGTTCGTTGCCCTCGCCCTGTCGGTGCCCGGCTTTGCGCAGGCTCCTGACGACAACCTCATCGTGCCGGGCCAGCGCATTGAAGAATGGACGCTGGGCGTGACCACTGACGGCTACGTACAAATGACCGGGGCACAGAACGTCCCTGGTGCACTGGCCCCGAGCGATGCTTTGGCTCAACTCATCATCGTCGGCCCTGAAACCAAACTCCTGGGTCAGCAAGAGGCGATTCTGCCGGCCGCCCCCACAAACATCAAGGTCAGTGAACTCGTGGTTGAGCCGGGCGCCTCCGTCCGAACCCACAGCCACGCGATGGGTTGGGAGTACACGGTGGAGGGGCTCAATCTGCTGACGATAGCGGGGCGAACGAGCGACCATGTCAGCGGCGAGGCCGCGTGGATACCGGACGGGGCCGAGCACACGCATGACTGGCATTCGACATTGAGGACCAGACTTTGCCTCATTACGTTGGGTGCTGACGTTGCTTCCGCGCTCCCGTCGGAATATCGGACCTTTGCAGTTGCAGCAGTGGGACTGAGTAGTGGAGCCCACACGGTCTGGCTTTACCGCATTTCCATCGGTCGCTACCCACCAAACTGGGATGTGGGGACATTCATCTCCAGTGACCAGCCCATGGTCATCATTGGGATCTCTGGAAGTGTGCGTGTCGGACTCTCTGGGCATCGCGAACAGACGTTGAGAGGTGGCGAGGTGCGTGTGTTTTCTGACGCGTGGCAGGTGACGAACGCGCCGGATCAGGCTGGCCGTGTTCTACTTCTGCGCTTCGCCCCGAAACGCTAGATGCGTGCTCTCAGCGCCGAAGCTGCTGCGGCGTGTGGCAGGGCTGTCCGGCAAGGGCTGCCACGCCGCGTAGGCTTGCCTTGTCGGGCGGCGCTTCTGTGCTGTGGTACTGTCCTTGGGAGCCTCGCCATGGTCAGCCAACACGCGCACCTCACAAAGGCGGAGGTGTTCGTCAAGTTCCGAAGAGCGAGCACGCTCGACAACCTGTCGGCCGGGCGCCGAGGGGCGTCAACCATGCCGGGAGGGACAGACACGATTGGAGGAGGCGGCAGCCCCTTCTGACGAACGGTCGCCGTAGATAGCCGGTAGCCCGGCCCCCATACCAGACGCCTCGCCGTTCCCGAGGGGCCGGGGCGTCTTATTGTCTGATAACCGAAGAGGCGAGTGCTATGAAGGCGTGGGCGCTCGGGTTCGGCTTGATGGGTGCAGCCTATGCGGCGGTGACAGGAGACTGCCGCTCCTACGACCCGATCTGCGCCTTTGCCGTCCCATTGCATCTGCTGCCTCCAACGATCACAAACCTCCTCGCCGTAGTGCTGGGGTCGTTGGCCATCCGGCATGGGCGAAAAGGCCGGACCCGCGCCAGGGCAGTGTCGCTTTGGGCCTGATTGCGAGTGCCGGCCTGTTCTTGTGCGCAGGTCTGCAGCAACGCTAGGTGTTGGGGCGTCTTGTGACCACACCCGAGGAGGCAAGCGCGCATGAGTGCCGAGATGTGGAGACTGGTCGGTTTCGTCTCAGTGGCGTCTGACGCTACTGGTCTGGTAGCCTCCGTGCGCTGTGTCCGTACCGACCCGTACGCTCTAGGATGCGATCTGATGGGATCCGTGTGGCTCTTCGGAGCGCTCTTCGGCGCCCTTGCGGGGATCGCCGCAATCATCGGCGCGGCTAGAGTGAAGGACTGGACAACGTCTAGGCTTGGGTTTGCCGGTCTCGTGCTTGCGATCCTGGGGTTCGCTCACTGGCTTCTCATCATATGGGCGCGGCTCGTCGCGTAATCTCATGAAGGGTAGCTACCGTCGCGGTGCCTGGCCAGTTGGGGGCGAAGTATACGCCGACGGCTCTCTGGGAAGCGTATCGGCGTATCACCTGATACGCCACTTGATACGCGCCTGAGATCATGGCTCCGGCCGGTACGACGCTAGGCCCCAGGAGTCGTCCCAGAACCTGATGACCTGACCGCATCCGCTGGCGGGGCACTGCCTAGAGTGTCACCGGCTTCTCTTCCGGGATGTCCACCGAGTCGTTGAGTGGAGGCGTCTCACCGAGAACAGGGTCGAGACTCGATCATGGCCGACGATCCTGTGCCGCCCTCGTACCCGAGGAGCCGATTCCCGTGCTGTCAGTCCGTCCACGGGCATTTGCTGCGACCCCGCCACACGTCAAAGTCTGCCACCCAGTTGCCACCAAAACCAATGACGCGGGCGGAAACCCGCGTCCTGGCTAAAGGACGATTGGTGGAGGCGGCGGGAATCGAACCCGCGTCCTGAGTGGATGAGGGCGGAGCGTCTACGAGCGTAGTCTGCGCTTTGGATCTCGCTGCCGGAGCCTCCCGCAGACCGGATGCTCCAGCTGCCAGCCCGTTGGGATTCCCATCGCGCGTCCCGGGCCAGGACGCCCGACGGTAGCCGGCTTGTGGCGCTCAGCCCGGGCCGCCGGCCCTACCAGGTGAGCGTCGACGCTATTTAAGCGGCGAGTGCGTACTGTGTGTTGGCGTTTGTGCGCCTGCCAGTTGATTAACGAGGACCTGACCACCTCGGCTCGCAGCTCTGCTGCTTCCCACCCAGTCGAAACCGATCGCCCCCACATTCTGGCTGCGGCTACGACCAAGCACGCTTATTATACCATGGCAGGGGCTCACCCGGCCTGGCCTGCCGCCCTGCGCAGCCGGTCCATCACCGCCCTGCCCAGTCCCTGCTCAGGAATCCCCTCCACCACGATCGCATCGAGACCTGCGTCGTCGAGCTCGCGCAGGAGGGCGAACAGCCTGGCGGCCACGGCCGCAGGATCGGCGCGCGGTCCCATCACCCGCACGACCGCACCCTCGGGAACTCTGGAAGCGGCCTCGACTGTCACCATGACGCCGACGCGCAGACCCTCGTCCCACAGCCGGCGCACGGCCGCGGACAGCTCGGCGGCGGGCTGCGCGGCACCGGCCTCCTCCGGCGGTACCTCCGGCAGGGCCTCCACCAGCACCACCCTTGCCCGCGGCGCGTAGTGGCGGTACCGCGTGCCAGGCGAGCGCGCCAGCGCGGCCTGCACCTCCGGCGCAGCGGTGCCTGCCGCGGCGGCACCCAGCACGGGAACGGTCACCTGACCGACGATCGCCACAAGTTGTTCCAGCGATACCCCGCCCGGTCGCAGGAGCGCCGGCGGATCGCATGTGAGGTCGAGCACTGTGGACTCTACTCCCACCGGCGTTGGACCGCCGTCGAGCACGAGTTCAACCGACCCACCCACGTCGGCAAGCACGTGCTGCGCCGTGGTCGGGCTGGGTCGGCCCGACCGGTTCGCGCTGGGCGCGGCCACAGGGCACCCGGCTGCGCGGATCAGGGCCAGCGCCACCTGGTGCGCGGGTATGCGCACGGCCACCGTCGGCAGTCCGCCTCGCGTCACGGAAGGCACCACCGGCGCGGCCGGCAGCACAAGGGTAAGCGGACCCGGCCAGCAGCGCGCTATCAGGATCTGCGCGGCCGGGGGCACGTCGCCAACCAGTCCGCCCAGGGCGCCGGGATCGGCGATGTGCACGATGATCGGGTTGTCAACCGGGCGGCCCTTCGCGGCGTAGATGCGCTCCACCGCGCGCGGGTTCAGGGCGTCGGCGCCCAGGCCGTAGACCGTCTCGGTGGGAAAGGCGACCAGGCCGCCCGCAGAGAGAACCGCGGCCGCCTCGCCGATAGCCGCGGCACCGGGCGCCTGGGGGTCGACCGTAAGGATGCGGGCGGGCATGCCCCTCACACGCCGGAGAGGTGCAACCCCCGGGGCGGCTGCGATAACGCGACCGGCTCCCATCGGAGCATCGCCGCCGCGCGCCGCGCGCGGTCCAGCGCCTCCTCGGCGGTCTCCCCTAGCGCGGTGATGTGCCCCATCTTACGCCGGGGCCACGCCTCGCCCTTCCCGTAGAGGTGCAGAGAGACCCCGGCCACGGCCAGGGCCTCCTCGACCCCGGCGAGCCGGACCGGGCCCTGCCGGTCACCCAGCAGGTTCACCATCGCCGCCGAAGCCAGGAGGCCAGCGCCACCCAGCGGCAACCCACAAATCGCGCGTACGTGCTGCTCGAACTGCGACGTGGGGCAGGCGTTGATCGTGTAGTGGCCTGAGTTGTGGGGACGCGGCGCCATTTCGTTCACGAGCACCTCGCCGCGATCCATCACGAACATCTCGACCGCAAGGACGCCGACGAGGTCGAGCGCCGTGGCTATGGACTCGGCGATGCCGGCTGCCCGATCGGCAACCGTGGCAGGAACCTGCGCCGGCACCACCACCTCCACCAGGATTCCGTCGTCGTGTACCGTGCGCACGACCGGGTAGACGCGCCGCCCGCCGTCCATCCCGCGCGCGACAACGACCGCGACCTCGCTCGCGAAAGGAATGTACCGCTCCACGACCAGAGGCCCGCGTTCGAACCCCAGCGTAGCGGCCGCCGGAAGATCGTTTCGCGACGCGACGCGCACCTGCCCGCGCCCATCGTAGCCAAAGAAGGGGATCTTCACCACGCAGGGCAGACCGAGGCCGGCGACCGCCTCTTCGATCTCCTCGGCAGAGCCGGCCTGGCGCCAGGGGGCAGTCGGAAACCCGTGCTCACGCAGGAACTGCTTCTCCCGTATGCGGTGCTGGCAGGCCGCCAGGACCTGGCTCGAAGGCCGAACCGGCCGCCGCGCTGCCGCGGCCAGCGCGCAGTCGAGCGGCACGTGCTCGAGCTCAAACGTCACCACGTCCGAGCGTGCCGCCAGATCGGCGACCGCACCGACGTCGTCAAACTGAGCCTGGACGTGCGCATCGGCCAGCGCCGCAGCCGGGGCCGCCGGGGATGGATCAAGAACTGCCACGCCGTAGCCCATCCGCCGGGCGTCCAACGCCAGCATGCGGCCGAGCTGCCCGCCGCCGACGATGCCGATCGTTGCGCCGGGCAGCAGGGGCACCGCTGCGCCGACTCTCATCCGCCGCCTGCCTCCAGCACGGCGGCTGCCTGCTCCTCCTGGCGGCGCCGCAGCCGCTCGCGGATCGCCTCATCGCAAAGACCCAGGATGCGCGCTGCCAGCAACGCGGCGTTCGCCGCGCCTGCGCGGCCGATCGCCATCGTGCCCACCGGCACGCCGGCGGGCATCTGCACGATCGAGAGCAGCGAGTCCAGCCCGCGCAGGTGCTCGCTGGGCACCGGCACGCCGATCACCGGCAGTACGGTCTTGGCCGCGGTCATACCCGGCAGGTGCGCGGCGCCGCCGGCGCCGGCGATGATCACCTTGATGCCGCGACGTTCAGCGGCGGCCGCGTACTCGAACATCCAGTCGGGCGTCCGGTGCGCGGAGACTACCCTGACCTCGTGCGGTATCTCCATCTCGGTTAGGATCTCGACCGCTGCCTCAAGGACCGGCCGGTCAGAGGTACTGCCCATGATGATGCCAACGAGTGGTCCCTGGCCCCAAGCCTGTGTCATCCGCCCTCTCCCTTTCTCCTGCGAGCGCGCGGCTCGACCGGCTGCTTCACTGCGCGCTGCGCCTGGCGCTGTGCTTCCCTCTGCCCGATCGCCTCGCGCTTGTCGTAGAGCTTCTTCCCGCGTCCCAGCGCCAGCTCGACCCTGGCCCTGCCCCTGCGGAAGTACAGGCGCAGCGGCACGAGTGTGTACCCCTTCCGCGCGGCCGCCTCCGCCAGGCGCCGGATCTCGCGCTGGTGGAGCAGCAGCTTGCGCGGCCGCAGCGGGTCGTGGTTGAAGATGTTACCGGCGTCGTAGGGCGGGATGTGCAGGTGGAGCAGCCACGCCTCGCCGCGCTCCACGCGCGCAAACGCCTCGCCCAGCGTGACGCGACCGCCCCGCAGCGATTTGACCTCGGTGCCGGTGAGCACCAGGCCGGCCTCGACCGTTTCCTCGATGTGGTACTCGTGCCGGGCCTGGCGGTTTGTGGCTATCAGCTTCTCGTCACTGCGCTCAGGCACGGCCGAGGGCCCTCAGCATGGAACGGACCAGGATGCACAGCGCCCCGACGGGCGCCGTGCTGACCCCCAGGATCCACAGATCCGGGCGGAACGCCGTCGCCCCAAAGGCAAGGGTGAGGATAAGCCAGCCGGCGGTCTCCAGGTGGGCGAAGAACCCTCCCTGCCGACGGCCGCCCAGATAGGCCGCGTGCTGGCGCACTGTGGTCGCAAGGGTCACCAGGGAAACAATCAGAACCGCGAGGCGTAGCGCGTCGCTCATGGTTACCACTGGCTTCGCCCACGCGGGAAGCCGCCCCTGCCCGAGCAGCCGGCGTCAAGGCCAGGTGGCCGTGCGGTCCGGGCCCCCCGGCGCCAGATCCCTTTCACCCAGGGTCAGGCGGCGCCCCTGCCCGATAAGCCAGCGCCGCAGGACACCTCCGGGGGCCGTGCCCACCGCGAAGGCCGCGGCATCGGCCTCGATCGCCTCGAGCCTGACGGCCTCGGTACGACCCGGTCTGCGAAAGCCCACCAGATCTCGGCGGCCGTCAGGCCACGCCAGGGCGACGCCCAGCGCGCCCTCCCCCTCAACCCTGGATACGCGCGGGAGCCCGACCGTATCACCGGCCCGGTGCGGCATGAGCACCGCCAGGAAGACCGTGCTGGACTGCGCCGACCGCGTCGAGGCGGTCAGGTGCCACTGGTTGGGCCGCCCGTCCTCGGGCGGCACGGCGAAGCGATCGGTCTGCGCGAACGCAAGGCCGACCGGATCCAGGAAACGCACGACCATCCCTGCCTTCGCCTCGCGTACCCGAATCTCGGCAGAGCCCTCGTCCACCTCCACACGCGAGAGTGTGTGCAGCCACCACTCCCAGGTGACCGGCCCGGGCGCGGCGACCTCGTCATAGATTACGAACACGCCCGGGCGCACGTGCACGATCCGGCGCACCGCGCGCAGCAGCCGGCCCTCGTAGGCAGGAGTGGCGTCGCCGGAGGCGTGGTCGTAGCCGCCGCCGGTGGCGAACGCCTCGATCCTCCCGCGCGCCCGGATGCTGCGTTTCCCCTGCCCCTGACCGCCGTTGATCGTAATCGCGTTCGAGGCCCGGGTCTCGCGCGTCCACATGTCGTGGTGCGGCGACGCGTACCATGGATAGTACCCGGAAGCAATGGCCAGTGCTTCGCCGTAGGCCTCTATGGCAAACGCGTTCTGGTTGGAGTGTCCGTGGCTGTGCGATCCGTAAGGGCTGCTGCGAAAGAGCAGGTAGATGTCGTTGTCCGGGTCGCCCAGCGCGCTGTGCATGGCGACCAGGCCCACCGATGGAAAGACACGGCTCTGGGGTAGCGCGGTCGGAGGCCGACCTGCCAGCGTCGCGTCCGCCAAAACGACCCCCAGAATGTCCTGGCTCGGCCCGCGCTGGCGCGCCTCTGCATACCAGCGCGCCACCGGATCGCGCAGCACCGACGAGAACCAATACATGAGACTGCCCAGCTCGATACGGCTGTGCTGGCCGTCCCCGAACGGTGCCAGCCGGTGGTAGGGCGGGGCCGTGTACACGGCGTACAACGGCGTGGTGGCGAAGAACGGCTTGCCCATTATGTCTGCGCCCGCGCCGGTCCGCAGCGCCACCGCGAAGTGCAGCATGAAGTTCATGTACGAACCCCAGTACGCCGGGCCCTCGGCCCAACCGCCATCGTCACCGCCCCATGCCGGATAGGAGGTCCAATAGGCGGTGGCCACGTAATCCAGCCAGTCGCGCGCCTCGGGCCACTCGTGGACGAACGCGAGCGCAGCCTCGCCCAGGAACCCGATGATACGGCCGGCGTGACTCTCGTAGGGGTTACTCTCGAAAGGCCGGCGTCGCAACACCTGGTGCATCTGCTCGGCGCGGACCCGCATGACGCGCTCGATCGCCTCACGTTCCTCGGGCAGGATCCTGTCGTGTATCCAATCGTAGGCCCTCACCCCGCGCATCATCATCCACATCGCCGGCTCGTCGTTGTGCGCCAGCTCCGTCGGTCCCAGCGGGTCCCAGGAGAAAAAGTGCCGCAGCCGGCGCCGCGCCTCATCGGCGAAGCGCGCATCGCCGGTTAGCAGGTAGGCCAGCGCAGCCCGCTCCATGGCGTCCATCGGCGGCCGCGTGGTGCGGATGATCTCGGCAAAGATGCGGCCCCGGTCTGGCTGGGTGCGCGGCAGGAAATCCGGCTCCGGAGGCAGCGACCCGCCCAGGTCGCGCTCGGCCAAGCGCACGATCCCGGCCGCCAGAGTCCGGAGGTCGCCGTCCCGCGCGCGACCCCGGTAGGCGGCCACCTCCTCGGCGCGCACGAACAGACGCGGCCGGCCCCGTGGTACCCGGCCGGCCATGGCGTCCACGCCTGGATAGGGCCAGGGGCGCGCGTCCGGGCCCACGGTGAAAGCCCGGGCGCGACTCCAGGCGACGGTGCCATCGGAGGACTCGACGCCGTAACGCCAGGCCCAGCGGCCCGGGGCGAGGACCTCGCGCGGGGCGTGCGACGCCATCGTGATCCCGCGGACCGTTCGGCCCCCAGGCCCGGCCGGATCCAGGGCCGGCCCCACCTGCAGGGCATACCGCGCGCCCCGCGCAACCGGAATCCAAACGAAGCCCGGCGGCGTGATAGAGACCACCGCGCCGTCGGCGGGAGAGTACGGCAGCTCGAACTCACCCGGGGGGCGGTCGAGGACAGCAGGAGCAGGAGCCCCGCCCGCGGGAAGCGCCAGGATCAGCAGCAGGGCGGCCAGGGATGCGGTCCTGGCAATCCTCATCGCGCTACGCGGATCGCGCGGCGCTACAGCGGCTTCTCCACATAGAGATACGTTCGCTCTACGACGAATCCTAGAGCGCGCAGGAACGGCCCGGCGATGGGGTCGAGAGCCCAGACGGTCGCGTACGGCGGCGTCCCGCGCGCAGCCATCGCGCCGATGGCCGCGTGCGCCAGCGCGCGCCCCAGCCCGCGGCGTCGGTGCGTCTCGCGCACGCCGACGAACCAGTCAGGCCTGCCCGGCCGCAGCTCGACCGTGGCAACGCCGACGGCCAGGCCGTCCCTGCACGCCACGTAGCCCTTAGCGTCCTTGGCGCGCACCGCCCGCTCGACCTCGTCTATGCGGCCGCGGTCAGCCGTCACCTCGCGCACCAGCCGTCCGACCTCGCGCGCGTCGGCCGGCATCCACCGGCGGACCTCATAGCCCGTAGGAGAGCCGGCACCAGGGCGCTTGGGGCCCCGATACCGGTGGACCAGCAGGGCGTTGGTGAAGGCCGCGTGCAGGCTTCGAACCAGGAGGAGACCGAACGGGTTCGTGTCGGCCACGCGCAGGAGCATCGCGTCCTGACCCGCGCGCTGGAACAGGGCCGTCAGGTGTGCGCTGATCCGGCCCAGAAGCGCCTCCTGCGTCCTGGCCGGGTACCTGGAGAATCCGTCCAGCAGGATCTCCTCCACGAGCCACTGGCCGGCGCTGCGGCCGACCACCAGCATGCCGGAGGGATCTCGGTTGACCTCGATCACACTGATGTCCTTCTCAGACCGGGCCCACCACAGATCGTTGGGCTGAAGAGGACCGTCGCGATCGAACGTGGCCGAGTAGCCGCCGGCATATGCGGCGTCCAGCACGCGGACGAGCGTGGTGCCGTCCTCGATCGTCGCCGGCCGGACGGCCAGGTGCATCGTCCGCCTACCGGTCCACGACCGGCGCGTCGGCCCAAAGCCTTTCGAGCCGGTAGAAGGCCCGGGCCTCAGGGCCGAATACGTGGACCACGACGTCGCCGTAGTCGAGCAGGACCCACTGCCCGGCTTCGGCACCCTCGCGCACACCACGGACCTGGCTGTCCTTGAGGGCGTCGGTAATCGCGTCCGCCACGGCACGGATCTGCACCCGGCTGGCCGCGGTGCACAACACGAAGTAGTCGGTAACGAGGGTCTGCTCACGCAGATCGAGGATGACCACGTCCTCGGCGCGCTTCGCCTCTGCGACCTCAGCAGCCAGCATGGCCTTGGGCAGTGACTCCGGCGCGGCCGCCTTGCGGCGCGGACGGGGCCTAGCCACCCGATGGCTCCCGGAGCGCCGAATCCTCCATGTAGAGGCCATGCTTGACGATGTACGCCTCGACCGCCTCGGGCACCAGGTACTTGATAGGCCGACGAGTGCGCACGCGGGCGCGGATATCCGTGGACGAGATCGCCAGCGCTGGAATAGCCATAACGTGGACGTTCACCAGGGACCTCCCCGTGCAGTTGTGACGCCTGAGCACATCGAGATCCAGGTCGAACCCGGGCCGGGTGGCGGCAATGAACTCGCATAGCCCGAGCAGATCAGGCGACCGCTCCCACTCCCCGCGCATGATCTGCATGATGGCGTCGGCGCCGGTGACATAGAATAGCTCCGCGCCGGCGAACTCTTTCGCCAGCAGACGGATCGTGTCAATCGTGTACGATGGGCCGGCCCGGTCTATCTCCAACCTCGACACGCCGAGGTGCGGGTTGGAGACCGTGGCCAGAAAAGTCATCAGGTACCGGTGTTCGGACGGAGTAACGTCGGCAGGATCCTTGTGGGGCGGCTGCCCGCTGGGGATGAAGATCACGCGGTCGAGATCGAACTGAACCCGGGCCTCCTCGGCGGTAACCAGGTGCCCGTGGTGAATCGGGTCAAAGGTCCCGCCCATGACGCCGACCCTGGTCACGCCGTCGCCTCGCGCCCGCCTCGGCTGCGGTCCGTCGCCCGCACGGAGGTTGACTTCTTGCCTCCCGTGAATGTCTCCTCCCGGTCGAGGCCTCTGCCAGTGGATCGGCCCGGACCCCGAGCCAGCGCGCCGAGGGCCGCGAGGACCAACGCCTCCAGCCCCTCTCCGGTGGCACCGGAAACCGGGAGGGCCCGGATCCCCAGCGCGGAGAATCGCGCCAGCAGGTCCGCCAGGCGTGCCCTGGCCTCGGGCAGGTCCATCTTGTTGAGGGCCACGATCACGGGACGCTCGAGCAGGCGTGGATCGTACAGCCCGAGTTCCCTGCGGATCGCGGCAAAACCCTCGACCGGGTCTTCGGCACTGCTTGCGTCCACCAGGTGAATCAGCACGCGCGTCCTGCCGGTATGCCGCAGGAACGCGTGCCCCAACCCGGCGCCCAGGTGGGCGCCTTCGATCAGCCCGGGCAGATCGGCCACCACGAAGCTCCCGCCACCCTCGACCTCCACCACACCCAAGGTCGGCTCGGTGGTCGTGAAGGGATAGTCGCCCACCTTGGGCCGCGCGGCCGAGATGCGGCGGAGCAGCGTGGACTTGCCCGCGTTGGGCAGGCCTACCAGGCCGACGTCGGCCAGGAGCCGCAGCTCCATCTCGATCTGCAGTTCCTCTCCGGGATGCCCCGGCTCGGTGCGGCGGGGGGCGCGGTGCGTGGAAGTGGCGAAACGAGCATTACCCCGTCCGCCCCGACCGCCAGTAGCTATCACGGCGCGCTGGCCCTCCTCGGCCAGATCGGCTATCACCTTGCGGGTCACGGCGTCGCGCACGATCGTTCCCACGGGCACTGAGACGACCAGATCCGCGCCCCGGCGGCCCGAGCGATTTGCGCCCTCGCCGTGGGCGCCGCGACGGGCGCGCAAGTGCCGGCGATAACGGAAGTCTACCAGCGTAAGAAGCCCTGGATCGGTCACGAAGACCACGCTGCCGCCGTCCCCGCCGTCGCCACCGTCCGGCCCGCCCTTGGGTATGAACTTCTCACGGCGGAAGCTGAGGCAGCCGTTGCCACCGTCACCGGCCTTGACTTGGACCTTCGCCTGGTCAATGAACATGGGAAACCTCGCCCCGCCAGCCTCCGAAATAGCCCGGGGAGAAGTGAACGGCCCGGGTCATGCAACCCGGGCCCCAGAAGCGCGCACCTGTTGGGCTAGACCGCAACTGCAACCGGGTAGACGCTAACCTGCCGGCTGTCCCGGCCCCGGCGCTCAAAGGCCACGACGCCGTCTATGAGCGAGAACAGCGTGTCGTCACGGCCCCGGCCGACGTTGTTGCCGGCGAATACCTTCGTGCCGCGCTGCCGGATCAGAATGCTGCCCGCGCTCACAGCCTGACCCGAGAAACGCTTGACGCCCAGGCGCTTGCTGTTGGAGTCACGGCCGTTCCGGCTGCTGCCAACGCCTTTCTTGGATGCCATCTCCCTACCCCCTGGTTCTGCCTAGCCCGCCGGCGCGGCGATGCGCTCAATGCGCAGCTCGGTGAAGTCCTGCCTGTGGCCGGTCTTCCGGCGGTAGTGCGCCTTGGCCTTGTACTTCATCACGATGATCTTGCGCGCCCGGGCCTGTCGCACGACGCGTGCCTGCACCGAAGCGCCCTCTACCGTCGGCGTACCCATCCGCGTCTCGCCGTCACCGATGAGCAGCACCCGGTCGAGGATTACCTGGTCACCAGGCGAACCGGCGATGCGCTCAACGCGCACGAGATCGCCCTCGCGGACCGTGAACTGCTTGCCTCCAGAGTCAACAACCGCGTACACATCCCACCTCCACCAAACCCGACGCATTCTACCACGCGGCCCGGAATGGGTCAATTCGCCCGCTCGCGCCTGCCCCGCAGCACCCCCAGCACCCGCGCGACGACTCCCTTCCTCCCGGCCCCCTGCCGCGGCTCCCCGGCCAGCGCCAGGGCCATCTCGTAGTCCGGGTCCGGTTCCGCAAGCGAGAGAACCTCGTCGGAACCCCGGTCCGTCCAGAACTGGACGCGCTTGCCGCCCTCGGGAGTCGCCGCCTCCAGCTCCTTCAGGCTCTCGCCCTCGGCAACGTTCAGGCGCTCCAGGTGCAGCCCTTCCCTGCCGCGTATTCGCACGCGCCTGCCCGAGGCCTCCTCCAGCGATCGCACCCAGCCGGCACCGTCCCGGAGCAGCGCGCCGGCCACCTGGGGGTGTACCTCGATGAGCACCGCTGGTGCCTTAGTGCCCCGGACCAGCCTGCTTGCCTCGCGCCGCACCCGAACCGCCATCGTCTCCGGAGAGAGCACCCGGCCGCGGCCCTCGCAGTACGGGCACGGGGTGCGCATAATCTCATCCAGGTCCTGGTAGACGCGCTTGCGGGTGATCTCAACCAGGCCCAGGCCGGTCAGGTCAATCACATGGGCCTTGGACCGGTCACGTTTCACGGCCTCCTCCAGCGCGTCCAGGACCCGCTTGCGGTGATCCACCTTCTCCATGTCAATGAAGTCCACCAGGATGATGCCGCCGATATCCCGCAGCGAGATCTGGCGCACGACCTCACCGACGGCCTCCAGGTTCGTGCGCAGTATCGTGGTGGTCAGGTCGGTCTTGCCCACGTACTTGCCGGTGTTCACGTCAATGACGGTCAACGCCTCGGTCCGGTCTATCACAACGTACCCGCCCGACTTCAGCCAGACCCGGCGGCGCAGAGCGCGGTCTATCTCGCGCTCGATCCCCCGGCGCTCGAAGATCGGCTCATCGTCGCGGTGGAGCACAAGCCGGGACCGAAGCTGCGGGGCAAACGAGGAAAGCAGGTCCGCGATCCTGCCGTACTCCTCCGGCGAGTCCACCACGAACCGATCCACGTCCTCGGTGAATAGGTCGCGCACGACGCGCCGGATCAGGCGCAGGTCCTGGTACACGGGCGCCGGCGCCTTGCCGGCACGCGCGCGTTCGAGCACCCGGTTCCACATCTGACGCAGGAACGCAACGTCGTCGGCGAGGACCTTCTCCTCAACTCCCTCGGCCGCGGTGCGCACAATGATGCCCATCTTCTCGGGCCGCACCCGTTCGGCGATCTGGCGCAGACGCTTGCGCTCGGCCTCACCGGTGATGCGCCGGCTCACACCCACGTAGTTGACGGTCGGCATGAGCACCAGGTAGTGGGCCGGCAGGGCCACGTATGTCGTGACCCGCGCGCCCTTCGACCCCATCGGCTCCTTGGTGACCTGAACCAGGATCTCCTGGCCCGGGCGCAGCCGCTCGGCGATCGCGCCGCGGCCGATTGACTCCTCGATCTCCTCGCCGTCGAGCCGCTGAGACCGGATGTCGGCCACGTGGAGGAAGGCGTTGCGCTCGAGGCCGATGTCCACGAACGCCGCGTCCATCCCAGGCAGGACGTTGGTAACCCGGCCCTTGTAGATATTGCCGGCCACGGGCTCTGACCGTTCAACGAACAGGTTGACGAGCGTACCGTCCTCCAGGACGGCCACGCGCGTCTCGCCTGCTTCGATGCTGGCGATTATCTCTCTTTCCATGATTCCAGCTCCTTGTTCTCCCGGGCCCGCCTCCCCTGTCAGCTTCCCGGGCGCCGGCGCAGGTGGATGCTGAGCAGCATCCCTGTTCCGGCAAGAGTTGTGATTATCGCCGTGCCTCCATGACTCACCAGCGGTAGTGGAATGCCGGTCACGGGCATCAGCCCCACCGTCATTCCCACGTTGACCACAACGTGAAACGCGACCATCGCGGCGATGCCGGTGGCCACGAGGGCTCCAAGGCGGTCGCGCGCGCCTTCCGCGATGCGGAGCGCGCGCCACAACCACACGAGGTAAAGCCCGAGCAGCAGGGTGGCACCGGCCAGGCCTAGTTCCTCCCCAACCACCGTGAACACGAAATCGGTGTGCTGCTCTGGTATGAACCGCAGCACGCTCTGGGTGCCGGCAAAGAGCCCCTTGCCGAAGATCTGTCCAGACCCGACGGCGATCTTGGACTGTATCAGCGCGTACCCTGCACCCAGTGGGTCCGCACCCGGATCCAGGAACGCCGACAGCCTCCGGCGCTGGTAGTCGTGGAGCAGCCTCCACAAGAACGGGGCGGCTATGGCACCGGCGGCAGCGACCCCTGCCAGATCCTGCGCCCGCGCGCCGGCAACGTACAGCACGGCCGCCAGCACGGCGAGCAGCACGAGCGCTGTGCCCAGGTCGGGCTGTCGAACGATGAGCGCAGCCGGAACGGCGATGTGCAGTGCAAACGGGAAGAGCGAACGCAGGCGGGGCAGGGACTTCACACCCTCCAGGTGCCGGGCAATCGTGATCACGAGGGCGAGCTTGGCGATCTCCGACGGCTGAAAGCCACCGAACGCCCCGAGCGCGATCCACCGTTGCGCCCCCATTCGCGTGTCTCCGAGGACCAGCACCGAGGCAAGCAGAAGCAAAGTGCCCGCGTAGATCACCTGCCACGGGCCGGCGAGCTGGCGGTAGTCCGTCGCCGCCAGGGCAACCATCACCAGGGCTCCAAGCGCCAGGTGCAGCGCGCGGGCGCGCAGGAAGGACGATGCCGCCTCGGCGGAGCCCCCACGCGCGGAAATCAGCGCCACGACCCCGAAGGCCGCGAGCAGGACCGTGGAGGAGATCAGCACCCAGTCCACCTCGCGGAGCCAGCGTGCCCTCACGGACGCACCAGGCCTTCCGGATGCGGCACCAGGAGCGGCCGTGCCGCCTCGAAAAGCGCGCGTGCGATCGGCGCGGCCACCTCACCGCCCCGGCGGCCGTGCTCTACGAAGACGACCACGACCAGCGCCGGGTCTTCCACCGGCGCGTAACCCGCGAACCACGCATGCGGGATGCCCCTGGGATTCTCGGCGCTACCGGTCTTACCGGCGATCGTCATGCCCGGCACCGCAGCCGCGGCACCGGTGCCGCCCTCAACCACAGCGCGCATCCCCTCGCGCATCGCGTGCACTGCCGCCGGTGTCAGGGTCAGCGGCGCGTCCTCGATCTCCCGGCCAAACGCCATCACCTCGGTGCCGTCCGGCGACAGCACCCGGCGCGCCAGGTGCGGTCGAGCCAGCTTCCCTCCGGTCGCCACCGCGCCCACCATGCGGGCAATCTGCACGGGCGTGGTCAGGACAAACCCCTGGCCGATGCTCATGTTGAGCGTGTCGCCAGGGTACCAGGGTTCCTTCCAGACACGCTGCTTCCACGCGGCCGACGGAACAAGACCTGTGGCCTCGCCCGGAAGGTCAATGCCCGTGACCCGGCCAAGTCCCAGGGCCCTGGCATAGTGCTCCAACCTGGCCTCTCCCAGCGCACGGCCCAACTGCCAGAACATCACGTTGCACGATACCGCGGTGCCCTTGATGAAGTTGACCGTGCCGTGCGCCACCAGGTCCCGAAAGACCCAGCGGCCGAGCTGGAGCGATCCCGTGCACTCAAACCGGCTGTCGCGCCGCGCCACACCTTCGCCGAGCGCGGCGAGCCCGGTGACCATCTTGAAGACCGACCCGGGCTCGTAGGTGGACTCGACCGACCGGTTCATCAACGGGAGTCGCCGGTCCGAGGTCAATCGCCGCCAGTCGGCCGGACTGATCCCTCCGGAGAACAGGCCGGGGTCGAACGTGGGAGCGCTGGCCAGCGCCAGCACCTCGCCGTTCCGGGGATCCATCACCACAACGGCACCTGTACGCCCGCGCAGGCCCTTTTCGGCGATCTCCTGGAGGTTCGCGTCAATGTTCAGCACGAGGGAGTGGCCGGGACGGGACGACTTGCGGCTCAGCACTCGCACCGGCCGCCCGGCGGCATCCACCTCTACGCGCAACCGGCCGTTCTCGCCCCGCAGATGCGTGTCGTAGGTGCGCTCTACTCCGGACTTGCCGATCAGGTCGCCGGCCCTGTATTGCGGCCTGGATCGGAGCTCCTCCTCGGTGATCTCGCCCAGGTAGCCGAGGGCATGCGTTCCCAGCCCCCCCAGAAGGTACTCACGGACCGGCTCTGCCTGCACGATCACGCCAGGGAGGTCGAGCCGGCGTTCCTCGACCGTCATCACAGCGCTCTTCGGCACGTCTCGGCGCAGGGCCACGGGCTCAAACGGGCGGACGCGGCCGGCTTCCAGCCGGGCCAGCATCTCGTCGCGCTCGACCCCCAGCATGGGAGCGAGCAAAGTGGCCAGTCCCTGCGGGTTGGACACCTCCATCGGCAGCACGCCCACTGTGAACGCCGGCCGGTTGGTCACCATCGGGTGACCGCGCCGATCGTAGATGACGCCGCGCGGCGCCGGAACCTTGTAGTCGCGCAGCCGGTTCTGCTCGGACAGCTCGAGGTAGCGGCCTCCGTCAATGGCCTGCATAGACCAGAGGCGCCCTTCGATCAGCGCGAACACCAGCAGGATTATCAGGCCCAGCCGGGCGACGCGCGGGCTCCAGGGCGCGCCCTCCATGTTCACCGCAACGCCCTTCGAGCCACGATCTTCGTCGAATCGCGCCTGCGGGAAGAACTCTCGGCCCACGCCACAGCCGCGGCAACGGGCCGGGCAAAGAGCGCGTTGACCGCTGCAGCAGCGGCCGCCTCCCGCAGAAGCAGGGGCCAATCAACTGTCATGAGGCCGGTAACGGTCACCGCCAGGCCACTCACAAGCGAGAGCCCCACCGTGGCGAGCGCCGCAGCAGCGGCATACAGGTACCTCTGCCCCAGATCCACCAGGGCTGCCAGCGCTCCGGCCGCAGTGCCGACCGCCAGGTAGGAGAGGGCGAAAACCCCAAGCGGGCCGCCGCCGGTCACATCCCGGAGGTACCCGGCCACGGCGCCGGCCAGCGCTCCGGCCTCCACCCCCCGCCGCAGGCCGAAGGCCACGGCGACCAGGAGCAGCAGGTCGGGTGAGGCCCACCCGGGCAGCCGGGACAGCCAGGCGCCGTCAACAACCGCACCTGCTGCAAGCAGGCCAGCGAAGAGCACGATCCTCAGCAGCGTCACGGCCCGGGAGGGCTCCCGACTAGAATCAGTACCTCTTCGATGTGGACCAGGCCTGCGGCGGGACGGACGATTGCCTCCTGATACAGGGCACCCTGCTCGCGCACGAACGATGAGATCGTTCCCACCGGCAGGCCGCGGGGAAACACGCCGGCATGGCCCGATGTCAGCACGGCCTCACCTATCGCTATCTCGCGCGCCCGCGACAGGTACTTCACGCGCAGCAGCGGCCCACCCTGACCTTCCACGACGCCCGACTCGCGCGACTGCTGGAGCACGACTCCCACGGAGCTGCGCGAGTCGGTTATCAGCAGCACCTGCGCCGTCGAGTGGGCAACGTCCAGGATGCGGCCTACCAGACCACCGGCACCCACCACGGTGTCGTTGCGCCGCACGCCGTCCCTGGCGCCGCGATCCACCAGGATCACCGCAAACCATTGCGCGCCGCCCCGTCCAATCACCCGCGCGCCGATCGCACGGCCTGGAACCTGGCGCCTGAATTCAAGGAGCCGCTCCAGGCGTTGCGTCGCCTGGGCCTGTTCCCGCAACCGGACCGTCTCGTCGGAGAGGCGTTCGATCTCTTCGCGCAGGCGCGTGTTCTCGACGCGCAATCGCCCGATCTCGGAGTAGAGGCGCCAGAACCGCGTCCCGGCATCGCCCACGCGCGAGAGCACGCCCTGGGCAGGCCCCAGCCACGCCAGCAGGAAGGAGCCGACCGGCCCCAGCGCTCGGCGTTCGGGCAGGCGCACCTGAAACGTCAGCAGCGCAAGCGCTGCGGCCGCCAACACCGCCACAACCACGATCCGCCGTCTCACCTAGGCGACACTCGGTCCCATGGTGCGCCAGCGCTGCTATCCGCGCTTGGACGCGACCAGCACCTTCTGCAAGATCTCAATCTCTTCGAGGACTTTCCCGGCCCCCATGACCACGGCCGCCAGCGGGTCTTCCGTGAGCGAAACCGGCATGCCGGTCTCTTCCGCCAGCAAGCGGTCCATCCCGCGCAGCAGGGCGCCGCCGCCAACCAAGATGATTCCGCGGTCCACGATGTCGGCCGCCAGCTCCGGAGGCGTGCGCTCCAGCGTCTGCTTCACCGCGTCAACGATCGCCTGTACCGGCTCGGCTATCGCCTCGCGGACCTCCCCACTGGTCATGCGCACCGTACGCGGCAGGCCCGAGACCAGGTCGCGGCCACGCACGTCCACGGCATTCTCATCGCGGCCGGGAAACGCTGACCCCACCGCGATCTTGATCCCCTCCGCCGATCGCTCGCCTATGAGCAGGTTGTACGAGCGGCGGGCGTACTGGATGATCGCCTCGTCCAGTTCGTCGCCTGCGATGCGGATGGACCTGCTGGCCACGATTCCGCCCAACGCGATGACCGCCACCTCGGTCGTGCCTCCGCCGATGTCCACCACCATGCTGCCGATCGGATCCGAAACCGGCAGCCCGGCGCCGATCGCAGCTGCCATGGGTTCCTCGATGAGGTATGCGTTTCGGGCGCCCGACTGCAGCGTTGCGTCAACAACCGCCCTCTTCTCGACCTCGGTGCAGCCCGATGGGATGCCCACCACGACGCGCGGCCGGATCCACATCCGGCCGTTCGAAGCGCGGCGGAGAAAATAGGAAAGCATCGCAGCGGTCGTGTCGAAGTCGGCAATCACGCCGTCACGCAGCGGCCGCGTGGCGACTATGTCCCCGGGCGTGCGGCCGATCATCCGCTTGGCTTCCTCGCCCACCGCCAGGATCTGGCCGTCGTCGAGGCGCTTTGCGACCACCGAAGGCTCGCGCAGGACTATGCCTGCCCCTCGTGCATAGACCAGTGTGTTGGCCGTGCCCAGATCCACCCCCATGTCGCGCCCAAACTGCGCCAGCAACCTGTCCAATATCATCTCAGCCTCCAGGGCGCGGGCGTCAGCCCGCCAGCGCGCCGCGTTCCCTCAAACTCACAAAGCGTCCATCACCGATGATGACATGGTCGAGCACTTCAATGCCCACCACGCGCCCGGCCTCCTGCAGACGGGCGGTTATACGCAGGTCATCTCCGCTGGGCTCCGGCGTGCCCGAAGGGTGGTTGTGCACAAGGATGACCGCGGCAGCGCTCCGCCTGATCGCCTCCTTGAAGACCTCCCGCGGGTGGATGGGCGCGCTGTCCAGCCCTCCAACGGCCACGTTGGTAACGTCCAGCACCTCGTGCCGGGTGTTGAGCATCACTGCCCGGAAGTGCTCGCGGTCCAGGTGCCGCATCTGCCCGGCCAGCAGCGCCGCAACGTCACCCGGCGCCCTGATCAACGGCCGGCGCGCCGCCGGCGCAACCTGAACCCGCCGCCCCAACTCGAACGCCGCGAGCACTGCCCCGGCCTTGGCCGGACCTATCCCGCACCGCCGAAGCAGTTCGTCCGGCCCTGCCTGGCTTAGGGCCTGGAGTGAGCCGTAGGACACAAGCAGCTCGGCCGCGACCTCGGCCGCCCCAAGGGTACGGGTGCCGGTCCGCAGCAGCACCGTCAACAGGTCCACGGAGGATAGCCCTGCGGCGCCATCGCGCAGGAGGCGTTCCCTGGGTCTGTCTTCTAGGGGAAGCAGTTTGACGGACAGCCCGCCAGCCACCACCATCAACGCTCCGGTTCCAGCGCCACTTGGGGATACCCGTTCGCCCCCGCGCAGGAGGCGTCGGGCTGGGCCAGAGCGGCTGGCCGAGCTAGGCCGGTCGCACGCCGATCGTCTCGAGCATGCGTGCCAGCCGTGCCAGCGGGAGACCCACCACCCCGAAGTAGTCCCCCTCCAGCTTCTCCACGAATAGCGCCGCACGGCCCTGAATGCCGTACGCCCCCGCCTTATCCATCGGCTCGCCGGACGCGACATACCGGAGGACCTCCTCCGGCGGCAACACCCGGAACTGCACTGCCGTGGTGGAATCATCGGCCAGCGTCACGCCACGGCGGCCGTGGGCGACGACGACCCCGGTGACCACGTGGTGCGTGCGGCCCGCGAGGCGATGTAGCATCTCCACGGCTTCGCCCGCAGTCGTGGGCTTTCCCAGCACGATCCCATCCACCGTCACCACCGTATCGGCAGCGATGACCACCGCGTCCGGCCGTGCTTCGCTGACAGGCCTGGCCTTATCCAGCGCGGCCCTTCGAGCGCGCGCCCGCACCTGGTCAAGCGTCCACCCCTGGTGGTCAGCGCCGGAGGGAATCACCCCCAGCGTCTCCTCCTCAGGGGTCGCTGCGGCGATCTCGAAAGACCACCCGACCTGACGAAGGAGCTCAGCGCGCCGGGAAGAGGCGGAAGCCAGCACCAGCGGCGGCACCCCGTCCCCCAAAGGGGCCGAAATATGCACGTCAGGGCAAGTATATCAGCCGGAATGAGGGGCTACAACAACCGGTAGATCCAGACCGCGATCACCACGCCCAGCAGCATGGCCAGGTTGAGCCGGACGATCCCGCCCGCGGTCAGGCTTATTATTCGCAGGTCGAGGGTGACCGGAGGGTCAACGCCGGCGCGGACCTCGCGGGCCAGGAAGCCGAGCACCGGATAGCCGACCACCGCCTCGGCGATGACGCTACCCAGCAGGCCGCCAAACAGGATGATTACGAACAGGACCCACCAGGGATTCCGGGTGCGACGGGCCATCGCTCACCTCTACTCGACGTAAGCCTGAACGCTCGAGGCCGGCCGAGGAGCGACCAATCGTGCCAGCCAGATGCTGATTTCGTAGAGCGCGTACGTTGGCACCGCCATGAGCATCTGGGAGACCACGTCGGTCCCAGGCGTCAGTACCGCGGAAAGCACGACGATGCCGACTATGGCGTACCGGCGGCCCGCCGCCAGCGTGGCGGGCGATACTATGCCCATCCGGGCCAGGAAGACCACGACTATCGGCAGCTGGAAGATGAACCCGAACGCCAGCACGAAAGCCATAAGGAACGAGAGGGCCGGCCCAACCGCCAGCATCGGCTGCAGCCTCTCGGTCTGGTACCCGAGCAGGACCCGGACGCCCACGGGCATGATCACGAACAGCCCAAACGCAGCGCCCAGCCCGAATAGCACCAGCGAAGGCGGCAGCAGTCCCATCACCGCGCGCCGCTCGGTCCTGGTGAGCCCCACGGCGATGAACGCCCAGAGCTGGTACAGTATCACCGGCAGGCCGACGAAGACACCCAGCAGCAGGGCGATCTTGATGCGGATGAACAGCGCCTCCGCCGGGGCAAAGAAGACGACATGCGATACCTGCAACTGGCGGATGAGCAGGTCGAGCACTCGGTCCACAAAGGCGAATCCAATCACCGCACCCACACCCAGCGCGGCAAACGCGATGAGGAGCCGCCGCCGCAGCTCCTCCAAGTGCTCCACGATCGTCATCGGTCGGTCGTGCATGTGATCTAGGCATCCGGCTTCGAGGGTTTCGTTTCGTTCACGTCGTCCTCCACGTCCCGGATCGCCTTGCGGAACTCCTTTATCGTCTTCCCAGCCGCCGCCCCCAGGCCTGCGAGCCGGCTGGCTCCAAAGAGCAGCAGCAATATCAAGAGGATAACGAGCATCTCCAGGGGACCCACGTTGCCGATCACGGCCGGTGGTACGAATCCAGTCATCTTCAGTTACCTCCAGAACTCATTATAGGCCCCGGGCCGGGCGTCCGCCACCGCACCGCGCCCGCAGGAGCCGCCCTGCCAGCAGTCCTGCGGCCGCGCCCAGCGCGGTGATCCAGGTAACACCCGCCCGATCAGAGACGACCGGACCAAGGCGGAGGGTAACGCCGCCCTTGCGCAACCGAGAGCGCAGTTCGGCCACGTCCCGACCGATGCGCTGGTGGAGCGCGGCTAGCTCCGGCGTGTGAAAAGGGTCTGCAGCCAACGGATCTCCTCGGCCATGCGCACCGCCCAGGCCGCCCTCCGCCGCTGCAGCCGGACCTTGCCGAGCGACAGCAGGATGCCCATCGCGGTTATCATGATGCCCAGGACCACCAGGGCGGCCAGCCAGCCAGGCAGCCAGATCGCGGCCACCATCACGATCGCGGCGACGGCCAGGCCTATGGCCATAACGCCCAGCGCCACAGCGGCGCCTACCATCAACGCGGCAAACGCGAAGTCCCTTGCCAGGGCGAGCAGGTGTTCTCGTGTGGCGCGTCCGTACACTCCGCCCAGGGCTGCCGCGTCGGCGAGCAGCCGGCGCAGCAGGTCGCCTGAGGGCTCGCCTTGTGTGGCGCGTTCCTCATCCGCCATCGCGCCCTCATATTTCAGGGCGGGACTTGCTTTCTCCTCTGCGGGATAACCGAGGGTCGCCGCGCCGCGCGAGGTCAGGCGGCGGAGCCGGCCTCGTCCAGGATCGCTTCGGTCTGGCTCGTTCCGATGAGGTCGGCTCCCGCGGCGATCATTGCCGCCGCATCCGCCAGCGTGCGGATTCCCCCTGACGCCTTCACTCCGACGCCAGACCCCACATTGCCCCGCAACAGCGCCACGTCGGCCACCGTTGCCCCTGCCCTGCCAAATCCCGTGGAAGTCTTCACATAGGCCGCGCCCGAGGCATCCGCGAGCCCGCACGCACGAACCTTGACGGCATCGGTCAGCAGCGCGGTCTCCAGGATCACCTTCACCGGACTGCCGCCTGACGCGGCCACGACCGCCCGAAGTTCCTCCGCCACCGGCTCCCATCGGCCCTCGCACAGGGCGCCGACGTTCACCACGACGTCCACCTCATCGGCACCGTCCCGGATCGCGGCGGAGACCTCCAGGGCCTTCACCTCCGGCGTCGAGTTACCGTGGGGGAACCCGATCACGCTCACCACGCGGATCCCGGTCCCTTCCAGCAGCCGGCGGGCCAAGGCGACGTGCACCGGCTTGACCACCACGGATCGAACTCCCCGGGCACGGGCCACGGTGCAACCGGATTCCACGTCGGCCTGTCCGGCTTCGGGCGCCAGGACCGAGTGCTCGATGCGGGCGGCCAGGGCCCGGGCCGAGTACGGCCATCCCTGATCCTTCGGGATCATGCGGTGACCAGCCCCTTCCGGACAGCGTAGCGCACCAGGTGTGCGCGATCGTGCAGATCGAGCTTCTCCATGATGTGCGTGCGATGGGTTTCGACGGTCTTGACGCTGATGTGGAGCCGTTCCGCGATCTCCTTGTTGGTCAGGCCATCGGCGATCAGGCGTACGACCTCGCGTTCCCGTTCGGTCAGGCCGTCGAACCGCCGGCGTTCTTCGTCGCGGCTGCTGGATGTCTCGTGATCCGAGACCAGCCGCCGCGCAATCATTGGATGCAGGAATGTGTGGCCCCCGGCCACGGCGTGCACGGCATCCACCAGGTCGCGGGCGCTGGCCCGCTTCAAGACGTAGCCCGAAGCGCCTGCCTTCACCAACTCGAACACGTAGTCCTCGTCCTCGTGCATTGTCAGGACGACCACCCCGACGTCCGGCAGGGAGGCCCTGATGCGCCGGGTCGCCTCCACCCCATTCATCCTGGGCATGCTGACATCCAGACACACAACGTCGGGCTTGAGATCCTGGGCCATCTCCACGGCCGCGACACCGTCACCCGCCTCACCCACGACCTCGATGTCCGGCTCGGCCTGGAGCAGGCGCTTGATGCCCTCGCGCACGATGGCATGGTCGTCGGCGACAATGAGCCGGATGGTCCTGGGGCCTCCCGGCGAAGCGTCTCGGGCCTGCTTCATGGGCGGGAGCCCTCGCGCGCGCCGCGCTCGAACGCCGCAAGGTTACGCGCCATGACCTGAGGGTCTGCCACCATCCCGTCCAGGGCCGCGCGCACGCTCTCTATCGTAAGGATCGGTCTCGCCGCCATTGTGGCGCCCAGCAGCACGACATTCGCCGCCCGCGCCGCGCCCAGCTCGGCGGCGATGGCCGTCGCCGGCACCGCAATGGCCTGGACGTCGGCGCGCTCAGGTACCCTCCCCGTCAGCGTGCTATCGCATACGATCAGGCCCCCGGGCCGAACCGCGGGCTCAAACCGGTCCAGCGACGGCCGGTTCATCGCGATCACCACGGTTGGGTCTGAGGCCACAGGCGAGCCGATGGGTTCGCTGCTGATCACGACCGTACAGTACGCGGTGCCGCCGCGCTGCTCCGGTCCGTAAGCGGGCAGCCAGGTTACCTCGCGCCCCTCGCTGAGGGCCGCCTGCGCGAGGACTTCACCCAGAAACAGCACGCCCTGTCCCCCGAAGCCGGCTATCACGATCTCGTGGACGGCCATGCTGCTACCCCCCGCTCCCGGTGGTGTCCTTCAGGACGCCCAGCGGGAACGCGGGGATCATGTTGGCCTCGCACCACGCGACCGCCTCGACCGGCGGGAGCTTCCAGTTCACCGGACAGGTCGAGAGCAGCTCGACTATGCCCAAACCCCTGTCCTCGATCTGCGCCCTGAACGCGGCCTCTACGGCGCGGCGGGCCCGGTGGATACGGGCAGGGCTCGTGACCGCTTCGCGCGCGGCGTATGCCACGCCGTCCATGCCGGCCAGGAGTTCGACCACGCGCAGCGCCCCCCCCGCCTGGCGGATCTCCCTGCCGAAGGGGGTGGTCGTGGTCTTCATTCCGGACAGCGTGGTCGGCGCCATCTGACCGCCGGTCATGCCGTAGATCGCGTTGTTCACGAAGATGACCGTGATGCGCTCGCCCCGCGCGGCGGCGTGGAGGATCTCAGCGGCGCCTATCGAGGCCAGATCGCCGTCCCCCTGGTAGGTGAACACGACGCGGTCGGGCAGTACGCGCTTGATGCCCGTGGCAACCGCCGGCGCCCTGCCGTGCGGGGCCTGTTGGAAGTCCACGTCGAGGTAGTTGTAGATGAAGACCGAGCACCCAACCGACGCTACGCCGATAGTCCGCTCCCGGATGCCCAGACTGTCAATGGCCTCGGCCACCAGACGGTGGATTATGCCGTGCGTGCAACCCGGGCAGTAGTGCAGGGGCACGTCCACCAGCGAGCGGGGCCTGGCCGTAACCTCAACCATGTCCTTGATCATGCCCAGGCCACCTCCTCGGCCACGGCCGCCCGAATCGCCTCCGACACCTCCGCCGGAGAAGGCACTACCCCACCGACGCGGCCGTACAATCCGACCGGCGCCCTGCCCGATACGGCGAGGCGAACGTCCTCCACCATCTGTCCCGCGCTGAGTTCCACAACCAGCCACCGGCGCGGCGACATCTCGAACGCGGAAGTCGGGAACGGCCAGAGGGTGATCGGCCTGATCAATCCGGCTGCGACTCCCTGCGCGCGCACGCGATCCACGGCCGATCGCACAACGCGGGCCGCGGTCCCGTAGGCCACAACGAGCACCTCCGCGTCGTCGGCGCGGTAGGCCTCCCATCGCTGCTCGCGCTCGCGGATTTCCTGGTAGGTCCTCATCAGGGAAAGGACGTGCTGTTCGAGCTCTTCCGGCGCCAGATAGATGGACGAGATCACGCGGGGGCTTCCCACCGCGCCGGTCGTGGCCCACTCAGGAGGAGGCGGAGGCGCGATGGGTTCAGGCAGCGCCACCGGTTCCATCATCTGCCCGAGTATGCCGTCTGCGGCGATCACCGTTGGCAGCCGGTAGCGCTCGGCCAGCTCGAACGCGACGGGCATGAGGTCAACGATCTCCTGGACCGTGGACGGCGCTAGCACGATGCCGTGGGTGTCACCGTGTCCCAGCCCGCGGGTAACCTGGAAGTAATCTCCCTGCGCCGGTGCAATGTTGCCGAGCCCAGGACCTCCGCGCATCACGTTGACCACGACGCACGGCAGCCGGGAGCCGATCATGTAGGAAAGGCCTTCTGTCATCAGACTAAATCCGGGGCTGCTGGTGGTGGCCATAGCGCGGACGCCGGCGCCCGCAGCGCCGTGGACCATGTTGATGGCCGCGATCTCGCTCTCTGCCTGCACGAAGACGCCACCCGCCCCTGGCATGTGGCGGGCCATGTACTCCGGCACCTCGTTCTGGGGCGTGATCGGATAGCCGAAATAGGCCCTGCAACCGGCGCGAATGGCCGCCTCGGCCAGCGCCTCGTTTCCCTTCATCAAGGTGCGCTTCACTTGGCGCCCTCCCGCGTCTGGCGGGCCCGCTGGGGGCGCATCACAGTGATGGCCACCTCCGGGCAGACCAGCGCGCACGCCGTGCAGGAAGTGCACCGGGCCTGATCGGTCACGCGCACAACAGCATACCCCAGGCGGTTGAGCGACCCCAACTCCATGATCTCAGGCGGGCAGACGGCCACGCAAAGCCCGCAGCCCTTGCACCGCTCGGCGGCGATGAGCACCCGCTGCGGCGGGATCACCCCGACGGAAGCATTGCCTTCTCTGCTCGCGGTCACGCGCGGTCCCCCCTCTCCTGCGCTTCCACGACGTCTGTTTCGAGGGCAAGACGGTGCAATACCTCCCGGGCGCGCCCCACGTCGTTCTCGTGAACCACGAGTTCTACGACCTCCGCACCCGAGGTGCGCAGCGTGTGCACGGCAACTATGGGGATTCCGGCCTTCGTCAGCCTAGACACGATTCTTGGAAGTTCAACGGAAATGCTGCCAACTGCCAGGTGGAGCTTGACCTCATGCGGGCCGGCCCCAAGCATCTCCGCGAAGGCCTCGAACAGGTCGCTCTCGGTGATGACGCCGACCAGCCGGCCGTCCTCGACCACAGGCAGCCCCCCGATCTTGTGTCGGCGCATGAGCGCGGCCGCCTGCTCAATCGTGGCGTCCGGATCAACCGTCACGGGCGCGCTGGCCATCAGGTGCCTGACGAGCACTCCCACCGACAGGGTTGGAGTGCGCCTGGGGCCCTCAACCGCCGGAGCATGCACGCGGACCACATCGGTCCAGGTAATGATCCCGACCAGGACCTCGCCGTCCACAACCGGCAGGCGCCGGATGCGGTGCCTCCGCATGAGCCCCAGGGCCTCCCAGGCCGGGGCCTCCGGCCCAACCACGAGCGCCGGCGACGTCATCAGGGTGCGCACGCGCATAGCCGCTCCCTCAGGCCACCTGTTCGCCCCGCTGTGCCAGGCGAAAGCGGCTGACGAGCGCCGCGGGCACGTCCTGCCCGATCCGCACCGCCAGGAAGTTCAGCGGCTCGAGGGCCACGTTGGGTTCGTTGGTCCACTCGCGCCGGAACCCAAACCGCCCGAAGAGCGCCAGCAGGCGGTCGGCGTAGATCCCGGCCTCGATGACGGTGTCCTCGATGTCCCAGCACCACACGTACCCGGTGGCCACGTATATCCGCGACTCCACCACCGGTCGGGCGAAGGCACGGCGGAACAACGATTGAGCGATTCCCTGCCCTCTGTGCCCGCGCGCCACCTCTATGCCGACCTCAAGCACCCTGGGATCCCCCAGCCGGCCCCAGGGCTGGTCAATGCCGGCCGGCACCAGGAGCAGGTAGCCGATGATTGTGTCGCCAAGGACTGCGGCGAAGGCCTCCCCACCCGGAGCCCGCAGCCCCCTGCCCAGCGTCTCGCGGACGACCTGCGCGCGCCGGCGTCCGTAAGAGGAGAACGCGCCCAGGCCTGGAGCGATCTCGTACTCCGCGAGTGCTGCGCCGCCTTCGAGCGCGAGGATCTCGGGGAATGCCCGTGCCTGCTCAGCGGCCGGGGCCATGGCTGTTCTCACCTATGACAGAATAGCCCGCCCGGGTCCGGCAGGCCATCGGACGGAAACAGTATTTCCGGCGGCGCTACCTTACGTCGGCCAGCACGCGCTCGACCACCGCCCGTACCGCGGCCTCGACCGCCTCCGAGGGCACCTCGCCTGCCGAGAACGACAGGCCCTCGATTCCGTAGACGATGAGCCGCTGCGGCAGCCGGTCCAGCGCCCTGGCCAGCTCGATCGCCTCTGCCACTCCGAACGCGTGAGTCGAGCAAGCGCGGAACCCGGCCGGGAGCGGCTGGCCGAGGGCATCGAAGCGGTGTATGCTGCCGGGAGCCGCGCCGGAGAGGGCGGCATCTATCAGGATCACGGTCTCCGCGCCCTTCCAGGCCGCGACAAGGGCGGTGCCCTCGCCATCCTGTTCGAGCACCGCAACGCGCCCCGGATCCGGGGGATCCGGGAGGGAAAGAAGCGCATCCCTGATCAGGCGGGCGGCGATCAGCCCTGCCGCATCGTCGCCCCGCGACGCGTTACCAATGCCTATGATCAGCGCGGATGGGGCCTTGGCCCCGGCAGTTCTCTCCCTATTCCCGCTCAAGGTCGAGCTTCAAGAAGTGCGTGGCGCACGAGATGCACGGATCGTAACTGCGCACGAGCTGCTCGCAGCGCAGCGTGGCCTCCTCGAGCGGTAGAGCCAGCACCCCGGGCACGTACTGCCACAGGTCGTCCTCCATGCGCCTCAGGTTCTGCGCGGTCGGCGGTACGATCCTGGCACCGGCGATCAGGCCCGCTGCGTCTACCGTGTACCGGTGGTACAGCAGACCGCGCGGTGCCTCGGTGGCATGGGCTCCCTCCCCGGCCCTCGGAGGCGTGGGGATGGGCGACCTTGAGGGAACGGGTTCCACGTAGGAGGCGATCAACTGGAGCGCCTCCTCATAGGCATGAACCAGCTCCAGCCCGCGCGCGAGCAGGCTCATGAACGGGTTGCGCACGGGCAGGGTCAGCGCGATGTCACGCGCCGCCGACTGGGCCCTGGGCGAGAGCCGGTCGAAGTTCAGGTTCACCCGCGCCAGCGGCCCCACCATGTAGCTCGTCTTGCTGCCCGCGCGGCGCGAGTGAAGCGCGTTGGAGTGCTCGACGTGCTCCTCTAGGAAGTGCCGCTCGTACTCTTCTATCGGGATGTCCAGCCCTCTGGACGACACCACGCGCCCCTCGTTGTAGGGGTACTCATCAGGATGTGACAGGGAGACGAACTCGTAGTCGGCGGTGAAGTCAGGATAGTCCAGCGTGGCCGCCCACCGCACGGCCTCCACCGCCCTCTCGAGGCCCCACTCGAGATCCGGAACCAGGGCCACGAGTTCCGACTTGCGCGGCGCCCGGTAGAAGCCGCCCACGCATGCCGAGACCGGGTGGATCTCGCGCCCACCGATGACCGTCACCAGGTGGTTGCCGATCTTCTTCATTCGCAGCGCCTGCTCGACCAGCGGACGCAGGGCCGGATCGGTGGCCATGCTGATGGCCGACTCGTGTCCGATGAAATCCGGCGCATGCAGCATGAAGATGTGCAACACGTGGCTCTCGATGTACTCGCCGCAGTAGAGCAGCCGGCGCAGGGCGCGTACGCCGGGCGGAGGGGTCACGCCCAGGGCCTTCTCCAACGCGTGGGCGGCGCTCATCTGGTAGGCCACCGGGCAGATGCCGCAGATTCGGGCCGTGATGTCCACGGTCTCCTGGGGCGTGCGGCCTCGCAGAAACGCCTCGAAGAAGCGTGGCGGCTCGAATATGTTGAGCTGGACGTCGGTAACGCGATCGTCCTTGATCACGACCCGCAGCGCGCCCTCACCCTCGACGCGGGCCAGGTAGTCCACGTTGATGCGTCTCTCGGCCATTGCCTCTCTCCCCTGACTAACTTGGGATGGCGTCCTTTTCAAACTGCTCGCTGGCCGCCCGGAAGACCGCCGAGTAGCCGTTGAAGCCGCGGAAGGCGCGGCTGACGTCACGAGCGGTCTGTCCCATCGCGATGAAGCGGGCGCCGAGCGCGGCCGGATTGGACAGATCCATTGGGCCGAAGCACCCGTAGCACCCCCTGTTGTAGGCCGGGCAGATCGCGCCGCACCCGGCCTGCGTGGCCGGACCCAGGCACGGGACCCCCTCCGCGACCATCACGCAGACCGTCCCCTGCCGCTTGCACTCGTTGCACACCGCGTGTTCCGGTACCGACGGCTTGCGCCCGATCAGCAGCGAGGTGACAAGGTCCACGAGCTGCTGCTTGCTGATGGGGCAACCGCGCAGCTCGAAGTCCACGGGCACGAAATCGCTGATCGGACGCGAGCGATCCAGCGTGTGGATGTACTCGGGGCTGGCGTAAACGGTCCGCGTGAACTCGCCCACGTCCGCCCAGTTGCGCAGTGCCTGGATGCCGCCGGAGGTGGCGCACGCGCCGATGGTCACCAGCAGCCCGGATTGGCGCCGTACTTCCTTGATGCGCTCGACTTCCTCTTCGGTGGTTACCGAGCCCTCGACCAGGGTCACGTCATAGGGGCCGGCAAGTGCCTGCCGGCGGGCCTCGACGAAATAGGCAATCTCCACCGCGTCGGCCACGGCGAGCACGGCATCCTCACAATCCAGCAGCGAAAGCTGGCAGCCGTCGCATGACGCGAACTTGAACACCGCCAGGCTGGGCTTGCGCTTCTTGGGAGTAGCCATCAGAACTCCTCCACGGTGAAGAACGGCTCAATGCGGTCGTAACTCAGGACCGGCCCATCCTTGCACAGGAAGGTCGGGCCGTACTGGCAGCGACCGCAGAATGCAACAGCGCATTTCATGTTGCGCTCCAGCGACAGGTAGATGCGTTCCTTGGGGACTCGACGCGCCAGCGCCTCGTAGACCACGAAGTGCATCATGATTTCCGGCCCGCAAGTGAAGACGGTCGTGCGCTTGGGGTCGGGCCTCACCGCGTAGAACAGCATGGGTACCACGCCCACGCGGCCTTTCCACGCCTCGTCGGCGCGGTCCACGGTCACGACGACCTCGACGTCTCGGCTACGCCACAGGTCGTACTCCTGCGGGTAGAGCAGGTCGGTCGGGAGACGCGCACCGTTCAGGATGGTAACCTTGCCGTAGTCGGCCCTGTGCCTGAGAACGTGGTAGATTACCGGGCGCAGAGGGGCCAGGCCGATGCCTCCGGCCACGATTATCAGGTCGTTGCCCACTGCCCGGTCCACGGGCCAGGGGTTTCCGTAGGGGCCGCGCACGCCTATCACGCCGCCGGCATCCATCCTGGAGATGGCCTGGGTGACGTTGCCGGCGAAGCGGATCGTATGACGCAGGAGGGCGGGCTCAGCCGGATCCGAGCTGATGGATATGGCCGACTCCCCGATGCCCGGCAGGTAGAGCATGTTGAACTGGCCAGGGCAAAAGCGGTATGCCTCGCGCACGGCCGGGTCATTGAACTCCAGCGTGTACGTCGTAACGCCCTGCGCCTCGGGTTGCACGTGGGTGATCACCGCCGGCTGGGGTACCAGGGGGTGGCCGGTAGATGGTGGGCGTTGGCTCTTGGCCTGGGTTGGGTTCATAGCGGGCTCTCCCCTCTGATGGCCGCAAGTTCCGCGGTCAGGTCAATGCCCACCGGGCACCACGTTATGCACCGACCGCACCCCACGCACCCCGAGACGCCGTACTGGTCCTTCCACGATGCCAGCTTGTGCGTGAGCCACTGGCGGTATCGGGCGCGTGTGTTTGGCCGAAGGTGCCCGCCGAACACGTAGGAGAACTCGCGATTGAAGCAGGAGTCCCAGACGCGCACACGCGCGGCGGTCTCGCCGGTGAGATCGCTTGCCTCCAGCACGTCAGAGCAGAAGCAGGTGGGGCACACCATGGTGCAGTTGGCGCACGAGAGGCAGCGCTTCGCCACGTCCTCCCAGTGGGGGTGTTCCAGGTTGTCGTACAGCAGATCAGGCAGGTTGTGGGTGTTGAGCCCCCTGCCCATGCGCGTCAAGGCATCGGCCATTGCCTGCCGGGCGCGGCTCAGGTCGAAGGCGCCGGCCAGCCGCCACTCAACCCCGGACAGCATCTGCGCTCCCAGTGCCGAGCCGACTTCCAGCAGGAAGACGTCGTCCATCTCGGTCAGGGCCAGGTCGAAACCAGACGAACACCTGGGGCCGGTCCTCACGGATGCGCAGAAGCAGGAGCCGCCTGGCTCGGTGCAGTTCACGGCCAGGACGAAAGCGCGCTCGCGGCGGGTCTTGTAGTGCGGCTCCTGCACCGGACCCTCGAGAAACACCCGATCCTGCACGGCGATGGCCGCCAGCTCGCACCCTCTCACGCCAATGAACGCGTACAAGGGCGGAGAATCGGTGTTCGCCTCGACGCTGAACCCGTCCCCGTCCCGGCGCGTCGAGAAGAGTCTCAGCGACGGCGGGTATAGATACCTCTTCCACGAGTGCGGACCGACGACGAACCCGAAGTGCGCCTGATCGTCGCGGCGATGGAGCCGGTAGGTGCCCGGCCCCTGCTCATCGGCCCACCCGATGGGAAGATCGTCCAGGAGGGCGATCTCGTCGTACACAATGGCATCCCCGCGCACGGTCGGGCCAATCAGGCAGTAGCCGACCGTGCGCAGCGCATCGAAGATCTGCTGCAGGGCTGGCTTGGAGATTACCACCTGCCCGCCAAGCGGTGGTGTCTGCTCAACCATCAACCGTCCCTCACTCTCCCTTGCCAACCGCGTACACGTCCAGCAGTTGCAGGCGCGTCGCGGTCAGGCGGCTGGCAATAACATCTGCCAGGGTGCGATAGACGTAGAAGCCGAGGTCGTGATCCTGCTCGCAGGCCGCGCACAGCGCGCCCGCATCTATGGCAATGGCCCGCGTCCTCTGCAGGGCGCGCGCGCCGGCGGTCTTCTTCCCGACAACCGGTACGGCCGCCGACCACCCGAATATCTCGTGCGGGCCGGCGGTCAGGATCGTGGCGCGGCCGCGATTGGGGATGTACATCTCCAGCGCCACCAGTCCCTCAACCACCAGGTACAACCTGTCATCGGCCTCGCCTTCCCGGAATATCACCTGGCCCTCGGCCCAGGTGACCTCCGAGGCAATCGCGGCCAGCTTCTCCAGATGCTGGGGCTCCAGCGCCCCAAACAGGTGCGAGGAGCGCAGCAACTCGGTCGGAGAGTATCCCTCCATGTCGTCCCCCTTGACTAGCCCGCCCCTGTGCCGTCTGACACCGCCGGATCCTGACCGGCGGCCGTTGCGGGGTGGGCCGCATCGCGCGCGTGACAGGTCTGCCGTGCCTCTATCCAGGTGATCCAGTCCGCCACGCCTTCTCCGGTGCGTGCCGAGACCGGGAAGAGCGGCGCCGCCGTTACCTCGCGCAGCCCGGCTGTGAAGACCTCGAGCGAGAACTCGGTGGCCGCAACGAGGTCTATCTTGTTCAGGACCACCGCGTCTGCCCTGGAGAATGTGGACGGATACTTGTACACCTTGTCGTCGCCCTCGGGAACGCTTGCCACCACGACGCGCAGGTGCTCGCCGACGTCGTACGCCGCGGGACAGACCAGGTTTCCGACGTTCTCGATGAACAGGACCTGCACGTCCGCCAGCGGCAGGCGACCGAGCGCGGTCTGTACCATGCTCGCGTCCAGGTGGCACGCGTTGCCTACCAGGCGGGTCTCGATCTGCACTGCGGGGATACCGCAGCGGGCAACGCGCTCCGCATCGCGGGTCGTGGCGATGTCTCCCTCTATGACACCGAGGCGAAGGCGTGGGTGGAGCAGGGCCGCAGTCCGTTCCAGGAGAGAGGTCTTACCGCTGCCCGGGGAACCAATCAGGTTGACGGCCGTGATGCCAGCCCGGTCGAGCAGTCCGCGGACCTCGGCGGCCAGCGCATCGTTGGCACGCAGGATGCGCTCCACTACCTCCACGCGCACGGTCATTCTCCCTCCAGCCACTCCATGCGGAGGTCGGTGCCCTCGGTGGTCCTCAGATCGAGCACCGCGCAACCCGCGCAGCCCCCGCGTAGGATCTCGAACGCCTGCATCAAGGGCTCTGCCGCGACGCCGCTGTTCTGTCCCACGCAGATGCCCACCGCTGAAACGCTCTTCAGGCCGTGCCGCGAAGCCGCGGCTTCTACCTCGGTCAGCAGGGCCTGTGCGATTGCCACCTCGTGCATCCGGCTCTGCCTCAGAAAGTCTGGTTTGCCAGGGCCAGCATGCCCTGGGTGTACCGTTCGAGGTTGGCCACCTGCGCCGGGGTGAGCTTGAGGCATGCCCACCGCCAGTGGAAGGCGATCACGTCTCCCACCGACGCTTCATCCAGGAACTGATCCGTGCCCATCGCCCGAAGCACACGCTCCGTCTGGGGCTCGCCAAAGCAAAGCCGTCCCTGTCGCAGGACGATCGGCCGGTACGTCACCGTGAAGGCAACGGGTTCCACTGCGTTGACCGTCCCCCAGCCGATGCGGCAGAGATCCAGCGCTGCATCGCCCTGGGGCAGTCCGGTACGGAATGATACGTCGAACACGTGGAAGGCGTGGTGGGCACGCGCACCGGCGCGCGGCTTGCCCACCAGCAGCTCCATGGTGGCCGGGCGCACGCGGCCGCTGAACCGCTCGTGGAGACGCCTGGCGTGAAACGCCCAGTCCACGGTCTCCAGAAGGCCGTTGCCGATCCAGTATGCCTCCACAACCCGCGCGTCAAACGGATCGGCTATGCCGTTGGACTCCGCGATCACACGAAGATAGGGCAGGGCTCCGGAGAACGCGTTGAGGTGGCGGCGCAGCCCCTGATCGGATACGCTTTCCCGCATGTAGGCGAGGAGCGTGGCGTTGGAGTCGTCGCCGCAGTAGCCCAGGTGATTGGGCATGAAGGCGAACCGGGCAAACAGCAGCGTGCCGTCCAGGACGCCTCCTGCTCCCGCGGCGGCAGGAACAGGGGGGCCGACCTGAAGCGACCCAGTCAGCATTCGGGGCATCCCTCCGTGGACATCATAGGATATGGGCCGCGAGGCGCCCATAGGTGCCGCGCACGACCGGTCGTTTGCGACGTCCCTAGGGTTCACGCCGGAGGACGCATGGCCGGGTTGAGCCACAAGTCAACGTCCTGCCCCACGGCCATCAAGGCCAGGGTCACGACCACGATCCCGATAGCCGGGGGAACAGCCCACCAGAGCCAGGCGCCATTCAGGAAGAGCAGCGGGTACCCAAAGGCCTGGTGGAGCACGAGCCCCCAGCTCACGCGACCGGGATCGGCGAGTCCCAGCAGCCCCAGCGTGGCCTCCATTAGGACCGCCCACCGCACCGTCAGCAGGAACTTCGTGAACAGGATCGGGGCCACCTCCATCAGGACGATTGCCCGCAGCACGCGTCCTTCCGAAGCCCCCAGCGCGCGCGCCGCCTCAACGTACTCCCTCCGTAGGGTAACCGAAACCTGTGCGCGCACGATGCGCGCGAACGCGGCCCATCCGATCAGGGCCAGGGTTCCCACGAGCGGCCAGAAGCCCGGGCCCCAGAAGACCACCATCAGCACGATGAGCGGCACCTGGGGCAAGGCCAGGAAGAGGTCCACCAGCGCCATGAGCATGCCCTGGCCCCGCCGCCACATCCCCGCGGAGATGCCGACCGCGGCGGAGAGGCCCGTGGACAGGCAGGCGGCAAGAAACCCCACCAGGAGAGAGGTCCGCGCGCCGTAGAGCAGGTGGCTGAACAGGTCCTGCCCCATCGCGTTGGTGCCCAGCCAGAACCGCGGGCCAGGAGGTGCGGCCGGATCTCCGGCTATGCGGTCGGGCTCCTCAGGGGACAGCAGGGGCGCGGCCATCGCCAGGAGGATAAGGGCGACCAGCACCGCGGCTCCGGTCGCGGCCGTGCCTCGCCCGTTCGGCCGGCGCCGCGGGCGGCCGTGCGCGTTCACGCCTGGCCCTCGAGTCGAGGATCGAGCCTGGCGGCAACGAGGTCCAGAAGCAGGTTCACCGTCAGCACCGCCAGGCTGGCTACCAGAAACACGCCCTGCATCAAGGGGTAGTCGCGCGTGCTTATCGCCTCGTACAGAAGCATGCCCATCCCAGGGTAGGCAAAGATGCGCTCGACCACGGCCGCTCCGGCGACTGCCGTACCCAGCCGGAGTCCCAGGAGCGTGGCCACGGGTGGCAACGCGTTGCGAAGCGCGTGCCAGGCGACACGCCTGGAGGTGAGCCCCTTGGCCCGTGCCGTCACCAGGTACCGTTCACTCAGCAGCGGCACGAGCGCATTGCGCATCAGCAGGGCAAAGGCCGGCGTGAGGCCAAGGACGAGCGTGAACCCCGGGAGCGCCGCGTGCCAGGCCACATCGAGCACGGCCTGCATCAGTCCATGATGGCCGGCAAACGGGGTGGTGGCACCACCGGATGGGAAGATCTGCAGGCGAGAAGAGAACACAACTATCAGCGCCATGCCGATCAGGAACTCGGGCAGGGCGCCCACTCCCACGGTGGCCGCGGTCAGAACGCGGACGGCCCGGCGGCGACCGTACCAGGCGGCCGCCCACCCCAGGACACCGCCGAACGCGGCGGCCAGCACCACGGCGCTGCCAACAAGAAGGAGCGTCCAGGGCAGCCGCTCCATCAGAATGCGGGCAACCGGACGGTGCGATGTCAACGACCACCCCAGGTCTCCCCTGGGCAACCCGGCAATGTATCTGGCGAGCTGGGCCGGCAGCGGGAGGTCGAGGTGATAGGTGGCAACCAGGGATCGGTAGGCGGCAGACGGCAGAACCGCCGCCTCGTCGCCGCCCCCGCCTGCTGCCGGACTCCCGGGAAGCAGCCGCGGCACGAGGAAGTTCAGCAGTACTACAATGCACACCAGCCCGGCGTAGCGTACCAGGCGCCGCACGGTCTCCTCTGCCCCCGGCTACCGCCCCAGGAACGCGAGCTTGTTCTCTATCAGCGGGATCCCGTTCATCAGGCCCCCGGCCGTGGCTGTGGGGATGAACTTGCGGCTGTCGTAGACCCAGTAGAACCGCCTGTAGTAGAGCGCAAGGGTAGGAAGTTCGTCAGCCAGGATTTCTTGCATCCGGTGGACGCTCGCGCGGCGGGCGGCCTGATCCAGGGTCCGGGCCTGCCCTGCGGCCAGGCGCCGGAACTCGGGGTGGGTAAACCCCGCGGACTGCCCAAAGAGGTTCGCCTCTCCGCCGCCGAGCCACCGCCGCAGGTAGTCGGGGTCCCCACCGGCCCCTATGTGAAACGTCAACGCCGCCTGGTACTTGCCCTCCGCAACCAGGGCGGCCCTGGTCCGGGCGTCCACGGTGCGCACCGACACCTCGATCCCGGCGCGCCGCAGCATCTCCTGCACTACCGGCACCACCGGCGAAGGGCTGGCCAGGAGCTCAAACGCCAGGGACGTCAGGCCTGCCTGCGCGACCAGACTCCGCGCCTTGCTTGGATCGTAGGGATAGGCCCGGATGCGCGGGTTATGCCAGCGGTCCGTGGGCGGGACGATGCCCGGGCTTCCAGGAACCCCTGGCCCGCGCGTGACCAGCGTCGCCAGTTGCGTGCGGTTGATCCCGTAGGCCACGGACTGGCGAGCCGCCCTCTGGTCGAATGGCGGCCGCTCCGTGTTGAACAGCAGGCGCGCAACCGACAGGGGCTCGCTCTGCCAGGTCCGTAAGTATGGGTGACCGGAGAACGCGCGCACCACGTCGTAGGTATCGGCCATTGCCACATCCGACTGGCCGCTCTGAATGGCCAGCAACTGCCGTTCCGCGGGGATGACCGTGTACTGGATCTCCTCGAACCTGGGCCGACCCCGGAAGTACCGGTGGTTTGCCTCGAGCCGGTACTCACCGGTTCCCGGCCGGTACTCTGCCAGCCGATACGGCCCTGAGCCGGTCGCCATACCCACACCCTGCGCCTTACGCGGCTCTGCCACCCCTTCCCAGACGTGCGCCGGAACGACGGGGATGATTCCGGCGATGTCCTCGAGGAAGGGCGCGAAGGGTTCGCGGAGCACGAAGGTCACGGTGCGCGGGCCGTCCGTGGTGACCTCAGCAACAACGGATGTGTCAACCCATACAAAGGGGTGGGGGCGGTAGTACTCAAAGGTGAACTGCACGTCGCGGGCCGTCAGGGGGCGGCCGTCGTGCCAGACCACGTCAGGGCGCAGGGTGAACGTCCACCGCCTGCCGTCGCCGGAGATCCGCCACGACTCTGCCAGCCAGGGAATCACACCGGTGTGATCCTTCCAGACAAGGGTGTCGTAGAGGAGCGAGAGGCGCACCACTCCGCCCGGTCCCAGGGTGGAGACGGCAAACGGCGTCGGAAACCCCACATCAGTCCACCACACCAGCCGCAACGGCCCGGCAGGCAACGCCCCGGCGCCACCAGAGCAAGCGAGCAGGAGGATCAGCGCCACGACCAACGCTGCCAGGGGACGGCGCGCACCCGCGGGGCGCAAGGGCTGTGAGCGGATCATTGCGTTAGGGGCGGATCCTGCGCGGTGAGCTCGGCCACGAGCCCGAGGATCTCGGCCGCCTCGTCCGGGGCGACTTCGCGGATAGCGGCCCCATAGACCACAATGACATACGCTCCTGGGGCAAGTTCACCGACAAGGTCAGTCGAAATCGTGCGCTCCCCGTCGGGGCCCTCTGCTAGGGCCCTCCGAGAATCGAGAATCCGAGTGATGCGGTGCGGCAATGCCAGACACATGGCTCCGGAGGTAGAGTATTGCACATTGGGTCAGACCGGGGAATACTCTCCCGGCTCTATGGACGCTTCAGGGTCGTCGCGGAACTCCTGGCGGGGTGGCGGCGCAGTCTCCGCATCGGTTGTCCGACGGGGGGTGAGGAGTGTCCGCACCACCACCGTCGCCAGGATTGCTCCTACCGCGCCGTGGACTCCCAGGCGCGAGAGTAGGTCGAGTACCGCCGCTTCCCCTTCATCGAGTCCAATTCCGACGGGGCGGCGGCAAGGTGCAGCACCGGGAATCCCCCTTCGCTCAACGCTTCAACAAGGTGCAGGGGGTACGGCGCGGCCACGCGCACTACGGCCAGCCTTCGATCACACTGCCTGTAGGTGGCCAGAGAGTCAAGGGGAACACCGGCACCGTCGGCGATGGCCGCGAGTCCGGCGATGGCATTTGCGCGGCCAGAAAGATCCACCACCAGACGTGCGCCGTCCTGGCGCAGGCCGGTGAGGTCAATGAACGCCTCGAAGATGTCGCTCTCGGTGACCACGCCCAGAAGCGACCGCTTCTCGACGACCGGGAGTCCGCCGATCTTCTCGCGCCGCATGATTACCGCTGCGGCCTCGATCGGCGCGTCGGGCCCTATCGTGATGGGGCCCGGGCTCATGATCTCGCGTACCGCGGTCCGCTCCAGGAAGGCAGCGGCCGCCTCGGCATCCACCCCCGCGACAAGGGAGGGCTGCGCGCGCATGAGGTCGGTCCAGGTGACGATCCCCACGAGCCGGCTTCGCTGCAGCACCGGGAGCCGGCGGATCCCGAGCCGGCGCATCAGGCCCAGGGCCTCTGCCAGTGAGGTCCTGGTCTCCGCGGTGATCGCTGGAGCACTCATCCGATCGCGAACAAGCATGGCACACAACCCCGCCGATTCCGCCGCGCTTGCGGCTGGCTCCATCGTAGGGAAGCCACATGGGGGCACAATAGGGTTCCGGACGGATATTGGCCGGGCTTCAGTCTGAGGGCGGCTCAGGGACCCCGGCGCGCGATCACCACCGACAGCACAAGCATCACAACCCACAGTACCGCGCTCAGCGCGCACCAGGCGCAGACCGCCTGCAGCACGGCCACCTGCAGCCAGGTGAGGTAGACAGAAAAGGTCGCCCCGAACACCCCTAGGCCGAACATTACGGGAGACGCCCAGGACCTGACCGGCACGCGGGACAAGGCCGCGATCGCTACGGCGGCGACGGCCACGTAGAGCATCAACCCCAGGGCCGCGTTCGGGATCCCGAGGAACCGGGCATAGGAACTGGTGGCGACCTCGGCGCACGGGCCTGCCAGGCACACGGGAGCGATGTTCCGGGCATAGCTGAAGAGCAGGTATCCGGAGACCGCGATGCCGGCCACCGCGACCGCCGCCGCTGCCAGCCAGGCGCTGCCCGAGGTGCCGACCGTGCTAGCGCGGGCGCGCGGCTTCGATGGCGGCACGAAACACCTCTATGGGTTGAGCGCCTACGATCGCCCGACCGCCCACGAAACTGGTCGGGGTACCCTGCACGCCGCGCCGCAGCCCCTCATTCATGTCGGCGGCTACCCGGGCGCGCATCTGCCCACTGCGCAGGCAGCGGGTGAACGCCGCCTGGTCGAGACCGATCTCGCGCGCGGCGGAATCAAGGTCCCCGGCCCCGCGCAGCTCACCCCGGGGCAGGCGGGCGAACAGCGCGCCGTGGTACGCCCAGAACTTGCCCTGGTCGGCTGCGCACAGGCTGGCCTCGGCGGCCTGCTCGGAAAGCGGGCCTCCCACCGGGAACTGCCTGTACACCATTCGGACGATCCCTTTGTTGACGTACTCGGACACTATGAGCGGCTCGACCGACTCGGCCAGGATGCCGCAGTACTTGCACCGGAAGTCCGAGAAGATCTCGAGGGTCACCGGCGCGCCAAGGCGCCCGCGGGCCGTGCCGGAAGATCCTTCCGGCGCAGGTGGCGGCGGCGCGGCCGCCGGGGGCGCCGCGGTCCTCCAATGGAGGACTGCCGCGCCGATTGCGCCAGCGACGGCCACGACCCCGACGATTGCCCACAGCCCCTTCCGGGAACGGCGCTTGGATCTCATGACTCCTTTGACCCCCTAACGGTGAAGACGGGTACTTCGGCGTGCCGGACCACGTGCTCCGCCACGCTCCCAAACAGCAGGTGCGCAAGCCCCGTGCGTCCGTGCGTGCCCATGACGATCAGGTCTGCCTTGACCTCGGCGGCAACCTCGAGGATCTCGTGCCGCGGCGTGCCTTCCCTGATCACGGGCGTCGCGCCCGGCACGCGGGCGGCCACTGCCGCCATCTCCGTGCGCGCCTCTTCACGCATCTGGTCCAGGAGCGATTCCGGGGGCGGCGGAACCATGACGCCGCCAGGGCCGCCCATGATAGCACTCACCGATACGTCAATCACGCTGAGCAGGACGATCTTCGCGCCGAAAGCGCCGGCAAGGGCCTGAGCCCACTCGACCGCAGCCGCGGACCCCGTGGAGAAATCAACCGGTACCAAGATCGTGCTGATGCGAGGTGGCATGTCTACACCTCCGTGGAGCGCGCGCGTGCCCGTATTCTATCAGACGAAGGGGAGGGGTGCATCCGTACCCCTATGAGGGCGCCAGGAGGATCTTGACGGCGCGGTGCCGCCGCTTGTCGAGAGCCACCTCGATCGCGCGATGGAACTCCGCCAGGGGAAACCGGTGCGTGATCAGCGGCCGCAGGTCCACGCCGCCTGTCGCCAGCAGTTCCATGGCCAGGTCCATTGACCGGGACACGCGGCCGTCCACCCGTTCGAGCGAGTAGGCGAATCCACCGTGAACCGCGATCTCACGCAGCCAGATCGGGGTCCAGTCCACGCCCCGCGGAACCGCCGCCAGCCCCAGCAGCACCACCCTGCCGCCGGCCCTTGTCAGGCGGAACGCGTCGGCGATGCTGCGCTCGGTTCCCACACACTCCAGGGTGGCGTCGGCGCCCCCTGTCAGTACCGGCGGCCCCAGCATGGGCTTCAGGAGTTTGGAGTCAGTCAGGGAAGCGATCTCCCGGTAGTGGGCGTCCCCCGAAGCGGCAATCACCGCCGAGGCCCCAAAACGGCGCGCGAGGTCGGCCTGGTGAGGGTACCGCGCCAGTGCTACTGCTCGCGCGCCCGGACGGAGCGCACGCAGCGCCGCCACAGCAGCAAGCCCTATCGCTCCTGCGCCGGCTACGAGCACCGTTGCCGCGTCCGCGGGCACGAACCTGAGGATGGCGTGCACCGCCACAGCCAGCGGCTCCACGAGTATTGCCTGCTCGTCGGAGACATGGGCAGGGACCGAGACGAGTTGCGAGCGATGGGCGACCATGACCTCGCCCCACGCCCCTCCGGTATCGCGGCAGGCGCCCTGCCCAAGCCCTGGCGAGAGGTATCCCTCGGCGAACCGGGCGCACAGGTTGTAGTCACCTCGAGCGCAGGCCGCGCAAGGGTCGGCGAAACCCCGTGCCGCGCACGCGAGCACGGGCTCCACCACAACCCGGGTGCCCAGGTCCACGCCGGCATCAGGACCAACCTCCACCACGGTGCCCACGTTCTCGTGCCCGATGACGAAGGGCATCGAGGCATAGACCGTAGCATACGGGCTAGTCTCCAGGAGCACCACGTGCAGGTCGCTCCCGCAGACACCGCCCAGGTGCACGCGCACCTTGACCCAGTCGGGTCCGGGCAGGCGGGGTTCAGGGATGTCGGCCAACCGGATCGGGCTCAACCGGCTCCAGAATACCGGCCGCCAGATGCGACCGAGAGAGCGCGCAGCCAGGTATCTGGGGATCGTGATGTTGGAGACGACGGCCTTCACGTGGTTACTCTTCAATACGCTCGTGGCGCGACCCTCCTGGCCTGCGGCGCTCCGTGACCGCGCGGTGCTCCTGGACCGTGTTGACGTTGATCAGCGTGCACAGTCCCGGGTCAACGGTCTCCAGCTCTGCCGCGGTCACCTGCCGCACGCGCAGCGCCTCGAGGGCGGCCCACATGCGCGTCTCTGCCTTCGCCAGATGCTCCTCGAACAAGGGCAGCGTCGAGGTGGCATAGACGGCGTGCAGGGGATGCCAGCGACCCTGCACCCTGGGAACGGCCGCATCAAAGCCCTCTGCCAGCCCGGCCAGAAGCCGCACCGCGTCTGGTGAGAGGTAAGGCATGTCGCACGCGGCCACGAACGCCCACGGCGTCGCTGCCGCCCCCAGCCCGCCGCAGACGCCCACAAGCGGCGCCTGGATGGCAGATCTGTCCGGGATCACCCGTAGCCGCAGGTGCTCGTAGGCCGCCGGCTCCTTGGCAACTATCAACACTTCGGAACAGCACGCGCGCAGGACGCGGACCACCCGCTCGATCATCGGCACGCCTTCGACCTCGACGAAGGCCTTATCGGCACCCATGCGGCTGCCCTCTCCGCCGGCGAGGACCACCCCGGTGAGCCCGGCCAACGCGCTCACGGCGGCGCCATCCTGCGCACGACCAGGTCGGCCACGGCTTCCAGATCCTGCCAGGTGAACACCGGTGCTCCACCGCCTGCGGCACCGGGGGCAGGCTCGTCACTCACCACCGCGATGAGCGGACCCGCGGGTTCCGGCCGGTCCTGCGTCACGCCTTCCCTCATCACGAGGATCTTGGGCCAGTGTGACATGCTGTATCCTTCCACCAGGACCAGGTTCGCGTGGCGCAACCCTGCCAGCACCTGGGCAACCGGAGGATCGCCCGCGTGGGGCCGCCGGAAGACCGCGCCGCCCGGGCCTGCCAGCACGGTCTCGATCGCGCCTGCCTGTTCTGCGCGCCAAGTGTCCGTTCCCTCATCGTCAACTGACCGCATGTGCGCGTGGTGCTTCACGACGGCGACCGCCAGACCGCGACGGCGCAGCAAAGGGATAAGCCGCTCGATCAGGGCGGTCTTGCCGCTCCCGGGTGCGCCGACCACGCTCAGGACCGCCGGCTGCGCTGCAATGCCGCCTTGCAGTCCGGAGGGCACCAGGAGTCGGACGGCAACCCGGGCACCCGCGGGCAGTTCGGTGTCCCCTGGCTCGATCACGATGAGGGCGTTGGCCTCGCTCGCCGAACGAAGGGTCGCGGTCCCCTGCCGGGACAGCGGGGTAATCTCGAGACCCGAGGCGCCCAGGACCGCACGACCCCATAGATACCGCTGGCGCCCGGGGCTCACCCTAAGATCCTCCTTGAGCGTGGCCGTCGCCGCCTGACGATGGATCTCGCCGTGCCCCATCATGGCGCACAGCGCCGGGCGGACCAGCACCTCAAATGCAATGCGCGCGGCGCCGGGTGTGCCGGGAAGCGCAAAGACCGGGCGTAGGCCAGCCAGTCCAAATGCCACCGGCGAGCCTGGCTTCATCCTGACGCCGGCGAACTTCATCTCGACGCCGAGACGGCGAAGGGCTGCCCGCACGAGGTCGCGTTCGCCCACCGATGCCCCACCGCAGATCACCAGTGCATCGGCCCGCAAACCCTCGCGCATCCTGCCCTCGAGTGCTTCGAGGTCATCCGGCGCAATCCCCAGCCGGAGCGGTTCCGCGCCCAGCGCCGACACCTCGGCGGCCAGGGCGTAGGTGTTGCTCTCGCGCACCTGCCCGGGTCCCAGGGGCGACCCGGCCGACACGAGCTCGTCCCCAGTGGCCAGAATGCCCACTTCGGCGCGGCGCACCACCGGCACGGTGCCCAGGCCGATCGCGGCAATCAGGGCCAGATCTCCACCCCGCAGCACGCACCCGACCCTGAGCACCGGCTCGCCGGCGCGGGCCTCTTCACCTGCCGACATGACGTGCCGCCCAACGTCCACGGGACGGCTGACAATCACGCGGCCGCGGCTTCGCGTTATCATCTCTTCGGGCACGACCGCGTCGGCACCGGGCGGCACCGGCGCACCGGTGGCGATTCTGACGGCGGTGCCCGGCTCCAGGGGCAGGGGCCAGGACTGCCCCGGGAAGACGGCGCCGACGACCTCGAGTGATACCGGCGTGGCGTCGCACGCCCCGACCAGATCGCTGGCGCGTACCGCCACCCCATCCATCGCAGCGCGCGGGAAGGGCCAGAGGTCCTCGGATGCCGAGACCGTCTCCGCCAGCACCCGGCCCGCAGCCTCTTGAAGCGGCACCTCCTCTGCGGGCTGCCTGTGGATGGACCGCAGGATGAGAGCAAGAGCCTCCTCTACGCTCGAAGCGGGCGGGCGCGGTTCTCGCAAGGTCAACTCATGCCTCCCTCGACACGCCAGTAGCGGCCGGTGCTCCTACTAGACTATTGGAAGACGGGGGATCTGAACATAGGGCGCCGGCTCCCGGCAAGAAGGCCGCGCGCGCTCCGCTTCTACTTGGTCACCGGAAGCCCAGCCGCCTTCCAGGCGTCCATTCCTCCGCGCATCGCGCGCACGTTAGTGTATCCCCACATGCGCAGGAGCGTCATCGCGATCCCGGCACGGTACCCGATCTTGCATACGGTGACGATGGGGGCGCCCTTGGAATCAGGGAGCTGTTCGACGAACTTGGCCAGGTCGCGGATCGGCACGTGAGTGGCGCCGGCGATGCGCTCGGCGTCCCATTCTGCCTTCTCGCGGACGTCCAGGACCAGCGGCTTGGCGGTCTCCATCAGGCGCTGTACCGCTGTTGGATCCATCTGGTAGAAGTCGGCGGGCATCGTGGCCAGCATCTGCTCTGCCGCGGTGACAAAGGGCTTCTGGATCCACTCGCGGGCCACTACCGGCGTTGCGAAGGCCAGCGCCGCTACAAGTACCAAGGCGATCAGGTGCGTTCTCTTCACGGGCTTCACTCCTTCGTTAGTCTGTGGTAAGTAGCATTCACTTCGTTGACCAGCGCGCGTTACTGAGAGCTAGAACCGCTCGGTTTGCGCTCGACTGCATCCCTCCCTCTTGGTTCAGAGTCCACGCTGTCCGGCGTACACGAGCACGACTCGAAGCGCCAGGCCGCCGGCAAGCACCAGAACGTATGAGGAAACGGCCACGGCACGGGTGACACGGCGCGTGTTGAGTTCGGCGAGGGCGACACCCAGCGGCATGAGCGCTCCCGCCGCGACGACCAGCGTCCAGAATGCCCACGCCCACGCACCGCGGACAAGCATCGAGGCCGAAGCCTGAGCATAGGCGGTGGACGTGGCCAGCCCGAGCAGGTAGAAGCCCAGGAGTACGAGTTTGAGCGAATGCGCGGCGACCTCGGCGCGGGTCAGCAGTCGTCCCCACGGACCGCCCGGCACCAGGAGTAGCAGGAGCGCCGCGGCGGTCGAGAGCCCGGACACCAGGAACAGCGGGCCGAGCAGAGGGCTGTTCAGCGCCGGACGCGCCACCATCGTGCCGAGCAGTACGCCAGTGTACAGGCCCAGGACGAGTCCTCCGACCAGGTTCGCCCAGGCTAAGGCGCGCAGGTTAGGGCCCGCCCAGCGGGACAGCCGGCCTACGCTCCGACGCCACCTGGCTGCCTCTCTCCAGCGACCAGCCTCGATCTCTGCATGAGCCGCGGGCGCGGCAGCCAGGGCAGAGGTGACGAACACCGCAAGAAGGATCCACGCGCCCCAGGACATCGGGCTCAGCGGCCGCAGCGTCAGGTAGAGCCAGAACGGACTCCACTTGCTGCCCAGGTCCAGCCACAGCAGGAACAACCCGGCAACGATGATCGGCGGGATGAGCAGCACCGCCGCGCGCACCGCGGGCAGGAACTCGCGGCGCCGGCCGGTCAGGTGCGCCCATGAGGCGAACACCAGCAGCCCTGCCGCCAGGCCGCCCAGGAACAGGTAGGCCGCAACCTCCCACCCCCAGAGGTGCAGCTCGGTGTTCAGCACCGCATCGCGGATCTCGATCACCGGCGCACCTCCGCGCACCCGACGGCGCCGTTGAGGATGTAGAACTTGGGCCGCGCGCCCGTCTCGGGCCGGTCCTGCTCGACGCGGCGGGCCTCAAGAACCGCCCGGCTGATTGGGCTCCTTGAGTCGTCGAGGTCGCCGAACGTGAGGGCCTGCGTGGGACAGGTCTCGACGCACGCGGGCTGGCGCCCGGAGTACACGCGGTGGTCGCACAGGCTGCACTTGTCCACGAACCCGCGCGGGTGGGGATAGCGCATGCCGTACGGACAGGCCGCCACGCAAGCACGACAACCGATACAGATGTTGTAGTCCACAAGGCAGAGCCCGTCGCGGTTGACGTACGTGGCGCCAGTCGGACACGCGGGGATGCACGGCGGGTTCTCGCAGTGATAGCACTGCATGTGGAGGAACTGCAGCCGCAGATCGACCAGCGAATCTCCGGCGACAGCCTCGCCCACCCGCCGGCGCACGAAGCCATCCGGCGCCTCGTTCTCCGTTGCGCACGCGACCGCGCAGGCCTGACACCCGACGCATCGCTCAAGATCGACCGCCATGGCCAAGCGGGCCATCGCCTACGCCTCCGGCTCCAGCCTGACGAAGTTGACCCTCAATCCGGCCCCGCCGCTTATCGGGTCGAGCGCATAGCGCGTCTGCAGAGCCGTATCGCTGGCGCCCCGGCCGTGGGCCCGGCGCAGCCCGGGCGCGTTGTGGCCGAACCCGTGTACCAGGTACACGCAATCCTTGCGGATCCGCGCGGTCACGCGAACCCGCACCGGCCCGCTCTTCGCGCCGTCCTGATTGACGAGCATGACCCGCTGTCCGTCGGTCATCCGCATCGCCGCTGCCACGGCCCGGTTGAGCCAGACCTCGTTCTCGCGCATCAGCCTGGTCAGGACAGGGTTGTTCTGCGTACGGCCGAAGGTGTGCATCGGCGCCCGGCCGTAGAGGAGGCGGAAGAACCCCTCCGGCGGTTCGGGTGTCGGCTCATAGCGCGGCAGCGGATCGATGCCGGCCTCTGCCAGTTCCTTGCAGTAGATCTGGATCTTCTTGCTCTCGGTCCGAAACGGCGAGCCCTTGCCTTCCCAGTCCTCCAAATAGGGCCGGCCCTTCTGGACGCTCACTCCCTGCTTCTTCATCTCTTCCAGGGTCAACCCCACGGAGTTGAGCCGCTGCTCCAGGTACTCCTCGATCGTCTTCCAGGGGTAGTACTGCTCGAGGCCAAGCCGGATACCCAGTTCCCGCGCGATCCACCAGCCGGGCCTGGAGTCGTGCATCGGCTCCACAACGGGTTGCCGCAGCGCGATGAAGGGCGTCTTGTGCGGCACGGTGATCAGATCGTCGTAGCGCTCCAGGTACGTGCACTCCGGCAGCACGACATCTGCCCACCGCGTGTGCTCCTGGGGTAGGATGTCGACGGCCACGTGGAAGTCGAGCGCTCGCAGCGCCTCGGCGGTCCGCTCGCGGACCGGCAGCGTGTGGAAGAGGTTGACCGCGTAGGAGACCAGGCCCTTGATCGGGTACGGTCTTCCGGTGATCATCGGTTCGACCAGTTCCTGTATTGCAACGCCTCCGCGCAGGAACGTCCGGCCGGCGCCGTCGGCCCTCGGCTTTCGGTCTGAGGAGGCCTCCGGACCGGAGGCCGCAGGACCAGCACAGCCACCTGCCTCGGACCCGATTGGGAACGGCTGCAGAGGGTACTCTTCAACGTAGGGCGACTCGGCGATGTACCAGCCACCCCGGCGGCCGTAGTTCCCTAGCAGGATGTTGACCAGATAGAGTGCGCGCATCCGTTGCGTGTCGTTCCCGTACCAAACGACATGGCGCCCGGGGACCAGCACGGCCTGCGGTCGGTAGCGGCACAGGTCCTTGGCCACATCCGCGATGATCTCTGCCGGCAGATCGGTGATGCGCGCGGCCCACTCAGGCGTGAACGGCCGCACATGCTCGACGAGCTGTTCGAAGCCTTCGGTGTACCGTGCGACGTACTCGGCGTCGTAGTGCTGATTGACGATGATGTAGTGCATCCAGGCCAGCAGCAGAGCGGTGTCGGTGCCCGGCTTGATCGGCAGGTAGCGATCGGCCTTGGAGGCCACGGTCGAGAAGCGCGGGTCGACCACCACGACCTTGGCCCCCCGCGCCCGCGCGGCGGCGAACTGCTGCATCATGGTGTTGTGCGCGTTCTCGCCGATGTGGGTGCCCAGCAGGATGATGTAGCGCGTGTGGTCCCAATCCACCGGTTCGTGCCCGCCAACCGGCCGACCGAACGTGAGGTTGCTCGCCACCTCGCGGGGGGTTGTGCACAAGGCCACCGCGGGCTTGGCGGCGTTTGGCGACCCAAAGGCCGGCGCCAGGTAGTCCACGAACCACTTGTCCCCGGCGTAGTGACCGAAGAACGCGACGGCCTCGGGACCATGATCCTCCTTGATCTTGAGGAGGGCTTTGGCCGTCACGTCGAGGGCCTCATCCCAGTTGGTCTCGCGGAACTGCCCCTCTCCCCTTCGGCCGGTTCGTATCAACGGCTTCTTCAGACGATCGGGATCGTACAGCTCGCCCACGCCGCCGAGGCCGCGCGCACACAGCCGGCCGTTGGACTTCGGGTTCTCAGGGTGGCCGTCGAGCTTCCAGAGGCGGCCTTCGGCCACCTGGGCGACCGCACCGCAGCGCCACAGGCACATCTCGCAGACTGTGGGTACCGCCGTCGTCGCCTTCTGGAACCAGAAACGCCTTCGGGGCGGCAGGAGCCGCCGCACCGGGCCCGGAGCAGATACCGTCGCCAACGCCCCGGCGACGCCGCCGCCAAAGACGAGGAACTCCCGCCGGGACAGCTTCACCCGAGCACCTCGGCCAGGGACGGACACGCCTCTATCACGCGGTTGCGTAGCGCTGTCTCCCGAAGCTTCGCGCGCTGCATTATGCACAGCGCGGTTGCCAGGCACTCGGCATCGAGTCGGTCGCGCGGGATGCCCGCACACGCCCCGGCTGCCCAGACCGCTCTCCGGTACTCCCCGGCCGTCTCGGGCAGCATGACCATTATGCGTATGCCGGGAAGCTGCACCTGAAGCTCGCCCAGAAAGGGCACCGTCTGCTCGGCGGCGATGTTCCAATCGAGGAGCAGCGCGTCAGGGCGCCATTCCCTCAGCACGGCGCTGGTATCGTGCGCAGAAACGACCTCGCGAACCTCGAGGTCGATCGGAAGGGCTCCGCGCACCGCACCGGTTAGTTCCTCCAGCGTTTGGAGGAACTCTGCATTGCGCTCAGCCACGAGGAGGCGAAAGGCCATCAGGGTCATCACCCGCTCCACATTGTGGGGAGCGCCGAGGCGCCGAGGAATCGGGAAAAGACATATCTTATGGAAGGGGGTTTTCCTGACAGATCAGCGATGCGGGAAGCGGTCCGAGGCGACTACACGTCCTCGGTGAGCAGTCCCCGGCGCAGCGCGTAGCGCACCAGGTCTGCCCTGGTGCGCAGTTCCAACTTCTCGATGATGCGGGCGCGGTAGGTCTCCACGCTCTTGGGGCTGATGTACAGCAGGCCTGCGATCTCGCGCGCGGTGTGGCCCGCGGCCACCAGTTTGAGCACCTCCCGCTCACGATCGCTCAATCTGTCGTAGCTGTCCCGCTCCTGGCCTGCCTGAGCCCCTGTCATGAAGTCCTCGAGCAACTGGCGCGTCGCCGCCGGGTGCAGGAACGCGCCGCCTCCGGCGACCGTGCGGATGGCCGCTACCAACTCGACGTCCGCCGCGGTCTTGTTCACGTAGCCGGCTGCGCCGGCCTTGAGCACCGGAAACAGGTAGCGCTCCTGCGCGTGCACGGTCAGGATGAGGACCTGCACGGGCAGGTCCAGGCCGCGGATCTGGCGCGTGGCCTCCAGCCCGTCCAGCCCGGGCATGCTGATGTCCATGATGACCACGTCGGGGCGCAGCCGCTGCGCCAGGGCCACGGCCTCCTGCCCGTTGGAGGCCTCGCCCACGACGCGCATGTCCGGCTCCTGCTCGAGAAGCGTCCGCAACCCTGTGCGGAGCACCGGGTGATCATCGGCCAGCAGCACCCGGATCTCAGCCGCCATGCTGATTCTCCCTGCCGGTTAGATCCGCCCGTGCCACGATGGTCGTGCCGCGGCCCGGCGATGAGCGTACGGTGACCTCGCCGCCGATCAGGGCCATGCGCTCGCGCATGCCTGCAAGGCCCAGGCCGGTGCCGGCGGGCGGGGATCTTCGCGGGTCGAAACCCCCACCCTCGTCCTCGACCTCCAGCACGATCTCTGACCCACTCCGGCGCAGGCGCACCTGTGCCCGGGGGGCGTGCGCGTGGCGCCGCACGTTCGTCAGGGCCTCCTGCGCCACGCGGTAGAACACAAGCTCCACGTCGGGGGGCAACCGGCCGTCCAGGCTGTCGGCCGCGAGCGTCACCCGGGTGCCGCCGGCAGCGTTCAGGGCGTCCACGTGCGCATGCAGCGCGTCCACCAGCCCCAGGTCGTCGAGGACGGACGGCCGCAACTCCAACGCGATGCGGCGCACGTCCTCCAGGGCGCGCATCGTTAGATCGCGCAGTTCGCGCACGCGCTCCCGTGCCGCCTCGGGCGTCTGGGACTGCTCCACCAGGCGCAGGCGGACCAAAAGCGAGGTTATTGACTGCGCGGCCTCGTCGTGCAGTTCGCGGGCGATCCTGCGGCGCTCCTCTTCCTGTACGCGCAGGATCTGCCCGGGCAGCAGGCGCAGCCGCTCGGCGTGTTCCTCCAGGGTCGCGAGCATTCGATCGAAGGTATCCGCCAGGTGCTCGAACCGCTCGTCCGATATGCCCTCGCGTGCCACCCGCACGCCTATCTCGCCCGCGCGCACGGCGTCCACCGCGCGCTGCAGGTGATCCAGCGGTCGGAGCAGCACCCGCAGGACCGCGTAGTTCACGGCCAGACTGATCGCGACCCCGGCCAGCGCGAAAGACGCCATCAGATCGCGGTGCGGTTCACCAGGATGCAGGGCGCCGTGCCGGAGAGAGATGGCCGTGCCGACCACCGCGCCCAGGAGGACAATGACCGCGTTGGCCGCCAGGATTTTGTAGAGTAGCGGCATACGCCGAAGGCGCTTCAGTAAGATCACCCCGGGGGAGGCGCGATCCGCACCCGTGCGTCTGCCACGGCGGCGCCCTGCCCCTCCGCGTAGACAAAGAGGGGGTTGATGTCGAGCTCCGCTACCTCTGGGCAGTCAACGGCCAGCTGGGACAGGCGCAGGAGGCACTCGACTATGGCCTCCAGGTCCGACGGGGGCTCGCCGCGGACGCCCTGCAGGATGGCCGCGGTGCGGGTCTCCTCAACCATGCGCCGGGCTCCCAGCTCCCTGACCGGCGCCAGGCGGAAGGTGACGTCCTTCAGGACCTCCACGTATATCCCGCCCAGTCCAAACATCAACACCGGACCGAACTGCGCGTCGTGGCTGAGCCCCAGGATCACCTCGTGCCCCTTGCGCGCCATCGCCTGCACCAGCACCCCGTGCAGCGTCGCGTCGGGGTGGTGCTTGCGTATCGAGACCATCATGGCCTCGTAGGCCGCCCGGACCTCGGCCGCGGTCCTGAGGTTGAGGCGCACCCCGCCCACGTCCACTTTGTGAATGATCTGCGGAGAGAGGATCTTTAGGGCCACAGGAAGCCCGATCTCCAGCGCACGGGCCGCCGCCTCGTCGGCGCTGGTGGCCACTGCCCACGGCAGCAGCGGGAGCCGATAGGCCTCCAGCAGCTCCAGGGCCGCCGACTCCGACAGGAACCCCGGCTCCGCGCCGGCGATGATCCGCCGCGCGCGGTCTCGGTCCACGTCTTCGAAGGTCAGGTAGCTGGTGCGGGGCCGCCCGATCCACGAGACGTACCGCGCCATCGCGGCCAGCGTCCGCGCAATTGCCTCAGGAAAGGGGTAGTGCGGAATCCCGGCCTCCTCCAGGCGGGCAACGCCCGACTCCACGGCCAGGGCGCCGACGAACGAGGCCAGCACCGGCTTGCCGGAGGCGCGCGCCCGCCGGATGACCGCGTCGGCCGCGGCCTCAACGTCAATGGTCGCCTGTCGGGTCACCAGCACCACGGCCGCGTCCACCGACGGGTCGGCCAACACAGCATCGAGGGCCGCGTCGTATCGGCGGTCGTCCGCGTCGCCGATTATATCAAGGGGATTGCCCACATGGGCTTCGCCAGGCACGACGAGCCGCAGCGCCCCAATCGTCGCCTCCGAGAGCCTGCTCAGCTCCAGGCCCTCTCGTATGCAGGCGTCCGTGGCCAGGATGCCAGGGCCGCCGGCATTGGTGACAATCGCGACGCGCCTCCCCTTGGGCAGCGGCTGGCGCGAGAACGCGCCCGCGTAGTCGAACAGCTCCTCGATGCTCTCGACCCGCAGCACGCCGGCCTGCGCAAAAATGGCCTCGTAGACCTGGTCGGAGCCGGCCAGCGACCCGGTGTGGCTCGAGACCGCCCTGGCACCGGCCGCGGTGCGACCCGCCTTGAGCACGAGGACGGGTTTGGGAGGCGACTGCTCGCTGATCTCGCGGGCGGTCTCGATGAAGCGCCGCCCCTCGCTCAGTTCCTCCACGTAGAGCAGGATGACGTGCGTATCCGGGTCGCCGGCCAGTACCTCCAGCAACTCCAGCTCGGTCACGTCCGCCTTGTTGCCGAGATTGAATACCTTCGAGAACCCGATGCGCTTGGTGCGCGCATAGTCGAGCGCCGCCGCGGTGAGCGCGCCTGACTGCGACAGGAAGCCGATGTTGCCGGCATCCGGGATCTGCGCGGCGAAGGTCGCGTTCAACCGAACGTCCGGCGCGGTGTTGATCACGCCCAGGCAGTTGGGTCCGATCAGGGCAAAACCCCAACGCGCAACCCGCTCGCGAACCAGGTCCTCGCGCCTGCGGCCCTCCTCCCCCACTTCGCGGAATCCGCCTGAGATCACCACCACGCCGCGGACCCCGGCGCGGCCGCACTCGTCCAGGACTCCCGGCACGAGGGGAGCCGGGGTGATCACCACTGCCAGGTCCACGGGATCCGGAACCTCCAGAACCGACCGATAGGCACGTACCCCGCTGATCGCGCGGGCAGTCGGATTCACCGGATGCACCGCACCCTGGAACCCCCCGGTAAGAATGTTGTGGAAGATCGCATACCCCACCTTGGCCGGATCGCGGGAAGCGCCGATGACGGCTATGGTCGAGGGTCGAATGACAGGTGTCAGGTCTCGTCTACTGGGCATCGGTGGCATCACCCCCACACATATTCGCCGCCCAAAGGCGAGCCCCTGGAAATGCGCGGCAGTGATTGGTGCGCTGGCCTAGGGCGGCGACCCTAGGGTTCGTGGATGACCGATAAGGGAAATCGGCAACCAGGCACGGGCCTCTCTGGCAGGCCGGAATAGGGTAGTCGCCGTATTCTATCTCTAGGCCGGCTGAAGTGGAATTGTATCTAAGAGAATGGGGGCTGTCCATGCCCGGCAGGATCCGCCCGGGTGGAGAGGGCCTCCACAGGGAGGACACGGAGTTGAGCGGAGACATGCAGTCTGCCGTGCCAGCAGGAAGCGCGCCGTCCTCTGCATCATCCGACCCACGAACCGCCTGGAAGGCTGAGTTCAACCCCTGTATCCAGTGCGGGATGTGCGGCGGGGCCTGCCCCCTGGCCTCCGCCATGGAGTACACTCCTCGCCATTCTATCTACCTCCTCAAGGAAGGCCTGCTGGACCAGGTGCTCAAGAGCAATACCCTGTGGTTGTGTGTCTCGTGCTACAACTGCACGGCCAGGTGCCCGAGCGGACTGAAGATCACGGACGTTCTGTTCCCGGCCCTGCGCGACGCTGCCATAAGCGCCGGCCATACGCTCCCGGCCGAGTTCAAGAAGGCGCTCGACAACACGTACAGGTACGGGAACTCTCTCGGGGAGGGCCCCAGGAAGCGGATCGAGTGGACGAAGGGCGCCGGGGTACCTGTGCCGATCATCGGGCAGCTCCAGCGGCCGGTCGAGGCGCTGTGGCTCGTTGAATGCTATCCATCCTATCACCCGCGGAACCAGCGGCAGGCTCAGGCCATGGCCCGGGTGCTGCACGCTACTGGCGTGGACTTCGCGATCCTTGGGCCTGAGGAGCACTGCGTGGGGGACTGCGAGCGCCTCTCGGGCGAGGCAGGCCTGTTCGAGAGTCTGGTGGAGTACAACACATCGCTCTTCGACAAGTACGAGTACAACGAAATCGTGACCGGCGATCCGCATGCCTTCAACTCGCTCACCCGCATCTACCCCCTGGCAACCGGGCGGCGCTACCCGGTCAGGCACTACGTGGAGTTCCTGGCAGCGAGGATGGACGCCCTGCGGCCATTGCTGAAGAACCGCATCGAGGCGAAGGTGACCTACCACGACAACTGCTGCCTGGGGCGCATGTGCGGCATGTACGAATCCCCCCGGGAACTGCTGCGGGCAATCCCAGGCATCTCGCTCGTAGAGATGCCGTTCGCCAGGGAAAACGCCCTGTGCTGCGGCGGCGGAGGCGGCGGTATGTGGCTGGACACCGTGATCTGGCAGGCCGCCCACGAGCGGCTCTCTGACCGGCGGATCGCCCACGCCCTCTCGACCGGGGCAGAAGTCCTGGCGGTATCCTGCCCGTTCGAGGCCTCGCGCTTCGAGGACGCTCTCAAGTCCACCGGGAACGAGGGCAAGATGATCGTGAAGGACATCATCGAGTTGCTGGACGAGTCCATCAGTGCACCGGGGGTGAAGCCGGCGTGAGAATAGCCGTCCTGCTGAACATGGTCCCGGATCTGGTCGAGGAGCTGGAGATCGACTCCACGGGAAAGGCACTCGATACCCAGTGGATGCGCTACGTCATCAGCGAGAGCGACGATCATGCGCTCGAGCAGGCGCTGCTCCTGAAGGACAGGCACGGGGCGAGCGTCTCGGTCCTGGCCATGGACTACGGCGATGCCGACCAGGTGCTCTACGCTGCCCTGGCCCGCGGCGCCGACGAGGCCGTCAATCTCACGGGGATACCGGAGACGGGGCTGGGCAAGCGCGCGGCCGCGGCCACGTTCAAGGAGGCGCTGGGAGGGATACGGCCGGACCTGATCCTCGCCGGCGTTCAGGCCATAGACGACCTGGACGCCCACGTCGCAGGCATGCTGGGCGGGATGATGGCCCTTCCCTACGTCGGCGTCACGCGGTCGGTGGAGCCCTCAGGCGAAGGCAAGGTCCTCGTCCAGAAGGAGTACCCTGGAGGGGCCGCCGCCGAGATAGAGGTCACGCTGCCGGCCGTAGTCGGTGTGCTGTCGGCCCCGCAGCCCCCACGCTACGTTCCGGTGGCGCGAATCCGGGAGGTCATGAAGACAAGGACGCTGGACAAGAGGGAGGCCGTGGCGGTGGCGGTCCCGGCCGAGCCCGCGGTGATCCGCCTGTTCAAGCCCGAACCCGCAGAGCACGCGCAGATGCTGGACGGATCTCCAGAGGAGCTGGCAGGGCAGATAATCAAGATCCTCGAGGATCGGGGGCTAGCGCCATGAGTCCAGCCGGCCAGGACGTTTGGGTCCACATTGAACACCTGAGGGGAAAGGTCGCGGGGCACACCTACGAGCTCCTTGGCAAGGGGCGCGAGATCGCGGACGCGCTTGGCGGCCAGCTGATCGCAGTGCTCGTAGGCAACGAGGTTCAGCCGCTGGCTGAGACCCTGGCGGCGGACGGCGTGTTGTACGTCGAGGATGCCGGGCTGGCCGAGTACACGCCCGGCTCGCACGCCGCCGTTATCCGGGCCCTGGTCGAGAAGGAAGCACCGCGCGTCGTCCTCTTCGGCGCGACGTCAATGGGCATGGACCTCGCCGCGGTGCTCGCCGCGGTGCTCGAGCGGCCCCTGATCGTCAACTGCGTCAACCTCCAGGTGAGGGATGGGCGCACGGTCGCCACCAGCCAGATGTGCGGGGGCAAACTGCTCTGCGAGGCGGAGGCGAGCGGGCCTGTCGTTGTAACCGTGATGCCTGGCTCGTTCCCCTCGGAGGCGGGCCTCGCCAAGAGCCCGCCCCCGGTCGAGGTGGTGCCAATGCCGGCACCGCTCGAAGCCGTTGGGATGAGGGCGATCAGGATCCTCGAACCGGAGCCGGGCGACGTGGACATAACGAAGTCGGCCGTGCTCGTGGCCGTCGGCCGCGGGATCCAGAGGCAGGACAACATCCCTCTGGCGGAAGAGCTGGCCGGAGCGCTGGGCGGAACGGTGTGCGCCTCGCGCCCGGTGGTGGATCAGGGATGGCTTCCCATGAGCCGGCAGGTTGGGAAGTCGGGAATGATCGTCAAGCCGAAGCTCTACCTGGCCCTGGGAATCAGCGGCGCTCCTGAGCACGCCGAGGGGATGAAGGACTCCGACCTGATTATCGCCGTCAACTCCGATGCCAAGGCGCCCATCTTCGACATCGCGGACTACGGGATCGTCATTGACATGTACGATCTCCTGCCCGCCCTCACGCAGGCGCTCCGGGGACGCAGGGCGTGAGGCAGGGCCATGCCGATGCGTGAACTGAACTGGAACATCGCCGAGCACAAGCTGATCTACGCGGTATTCCTGCCGTTCCTGATCGTCTTCCTGTGGGGAGCGTTCGCAGCCGTGCGGCGCTGGCTGCACGGCCGGCCCGAACCCCGGTGGGATCGGCTCTGGGAGCGCCTGATCGGGGTTGTGGCCCAGGCAGGGGTGCAGTTCAGAATACTACGGGAGGCCTACGCCGGAGTACTCCACGCGACCCTGTCTTGGGGGTTCATCGTGCTGCTGGTGGCGACGTGCATGGTGCTCCTTCAGGAGTACGTAGGCCTGCCGACGCTGCAGGGTCCGTTCTACCTGTACTTCATGTCCCTCGTGGTGGATCTGTTCGGCATCCTGGCGCTCGTGGGCACCGGCATGGCACTTCTCAGAAGGTGGGGGCTGAGGCCCAAGCGTCTGGTGGAGCCCCGGGGGAGCGACGGCTATTCAGTCCTGCTGGTCCTGATCTTCGTGATCCTGGCGAGCGGCTTCGTGGTGGAGGGTCTGCGGATCGTTGCAACACGCGACCCGTGGGGAGCGTGGTCTCCAGGGGGCTGGTTGTTCGCCCAGGCGTTCCTGGGCATGCCGCAGGAAGGGATCTTGCGGCTCCACCGCATCTCCTGGTGGGGGCACGCGGTGGCCGCCTTCGCGTTCATCGCCTACCTGCCGTTCTCGCGCGCGATGCACATCCTGACGGCACCGCTCAGCATCTTCTTCCGGTCTCTCGAGCCGCTTGGAAGGCTGCCGTCGGGAGGTAGCCCCGGTGCCGAGGGTCCGGGGGCTTCCTCTCTCCGGCAGTTCACCTGGAAGCACCTGCTCGACCTCGACGCGTGCACGGAGTGCGGACGCTGCCAGGCGGCCTGTCCGGCCTGGCTGTCCGGCGCACCGCTGAGCCCGAAGGGGCTGGTCCTCGACCTCCGGGACCATCTGCGGGCGCGGCTCGGTGACGGCAACGGCGGCCGGGCTATGGTGGGTGACGTGATCACCAGGGAGGCAATCTGGTCCTGCTTCACCTGCGGCGCCTGCCACGAGATGTGCCCGGTCTACATAGAGCCAATCCCAAAGATCGTTGAGATGCGCCGTTTCCTGACGGGCCAGGGAGACGTGGACGCGACCCTGCAGGACACGCTCACGGCGGCATCTCGCTACGGCAACTCCTTCGGCCAGTCTCCCAGGGCGCGCGCCAGGTGGACGCAAGGACTGGATGTCACCATCAAGGACATCCGAAAGGAGCGCGCACGGTACCTGTGGTTCGTCGGGGATTACGCGTCCTATGATCCGGCCGCGCGCGACGCCACCCGCGCGGCGGCGCGCGTCCTGAATCGGGCAGGGGTCGACTTCGGCATCCTCTACGACGGGGAGTCCGGCAGCGGGAACGACGCGCGGCGGGTCGGCGAGGAAGGTCTCTACGAAATGCTCGTAGAGAAGAACCTGGCCACCATGCGGGGGTGTGAGTTCGACGAGGTCATAACCACCGATCCCCACACATACAACACCCTCAAGAACGAATACCCGAAGTTTGGCGCTACCTGGCCGGTGGTGCACTATACCGAGGTCCTGGATCGCCTGGTCCAGCCCGGCGGCGTGTGGCCGGTCGGGAAGCTGAGCCGCCGCGTCACCTATCACGATCCCTGCTACCTCGGGCGGTACAACGGCGTCTTCGACGCGCCGCGCCGTGTGCTGCGGGCGTTGGGTACGGACCTGGTCGAGATGCCGAGAAACCGCAGGAGCTCGTACTGCTGCGGCGCCGGCGGCGGCAGGATCTGGATGAAGGATGCGGCGGGCATCAAGGAGCGGCCGGCGGAGAGCCGCGTTCGGGAGGCGGCCGCATTGGACGCGGTGGATACGCTGGTCGTATCCTGCCCCAAGGAGATGGCCATGTTCCGTGATGCGGTGAAGACGGCCGGGTTGGAAGGCAGGCTCGTGGTCAAGGACCTCGCCGAACTGGTCGAGGAAGCAACAACCCCGGAGGTGTCAGGTCATGCGTGAGGCCCTTTCTGCAAACGGTGGGCCGCGAGTCGGCGTCTACATCTGCCACTGCGGCAAGAACATCGCCGGGATGGTTGACGTCCAGCGCCTGACCGAGTACGCGGCCACCCTGCTCGGGGTCGCCGTGGCGCGCGACTACAAGTACATGTGCTCCGATCCTGGCCAGGTGCTCATCCAAAAGGACATAGCGGAGCACAAGCTGGATCGGATCGTCGTCGCGGCCTGCTCGCCGCTGCTCCACGAGCGCACGTTCCGTAGCGCAACAGAGGCAGGCGGGCTGAACCCGTTCTACTTCCAGATGGTGAGCATCCGCGAGCACGATTCCTGGGTGCACACCGACATGGAGGAGGCAACGCGAAAGGCCCAGGACCTGGTCCGCGCGGCGGTCCATCGGGTCATCTACCACGAGCCGCTGGAACGGCGGCGTGTCCCCATAAACCCGGCTGTGCTCGTGGTAGGAGGCGGGATCGCAGGCATCCACGCAGCGCTCACGCTCGCCAACGGTGGCAAGCACGTCTACCTGGTGGAGCGCGAGCCCACAATCGGCGGGCACATGGCCAAGTTCGACAAGACCTTTCCCACGCTCGACTGCGCGGCGTGTATCCTGACCCCTAAGATGACCGCTGTCCGGGCCCACCCCAACATCACGCTGTGGACCTACTCCGAGGTCTCGCAGGTCGAGGGGTACGTGGGTAACTACAAGGTCAAGGTCAAGCGCCGGCCCCGTTACATCAACGAGGAGTTGTGCATCGGCTGCCAGGAGTGCATCCCGGCCTGCATCTACAAGGAAGCCAAGCATCCAGATGAGTTCAATCTGGGGTTGAGCAAGCGCCGCCCGATCTACATCCCCTTCCCCCAGGCGGTCCCGCAGGTCGTCGTCATTGACCCCGAGACCTGCATCGAGTTCAAGTCGGGCAAGTGCAAGAAGACCTGCGTGGAGGCCTGCGGCGAACGCAATGCCATAGACTTCCGCCAGACCGAGCACACCGAGGAGATCGAGGTCGGCGCCATCGTCCTGGCAACCGGGTTCAAGACGTTCGATGCCGGCCGGGTCCCCTACTACGGCTACGGCGTGTATCCGAACGTCTACTCGGCCCTGGAGATCGAGCGTCTGGTGAACGCCTCCGGCCCGACCGGCGGCGAGGTTGTGCTGCGCGACGGCCGGGTGCCCGAGCGGGTGGGGATCATCCACTGCGTCGGCTCCCGCGACGAGAACTACAACGTCTACTGCTCCAGGGTCTGCTGCATGTACTCCATCAAGCTGGCCCACCTGATCAAGGAGCGGACCGAGGCCGAGGTCTACAACTTCTACATTGACGTCCGCACGCCAGGGAAGGGCTTCGAGGAGTTCTACACCAGGACGCTGGCCGAGGGCGTGCACTTCGTCCGGGGCAAGGTGGGCCAGGTGTCCGACTGGGCAACCACGCCTGAGGAGCAGGGCAAGCTCGTAATCCAGGTAGAGGACACGCTGGCCGGCATGATCCGGCGGATCCCCGTGGACATGGTTGTGCTCAGCCCGGGTCTGGATCCGCAGCCGGACGCGCAGGAGGTGCGCAGGATGTTCAACATCTCCTGCTCGAACGAGGGCTGGTTCCTGGAGAGGCACCCGAAGCTGGCGCCGGTGAACACGTTCACCGACGGCATCTTCCTGGCCGGCGCATGCCAGGGTCCAAAGGACATCCCGGACTCCGTGGCCCAGGCCGGTGCAGCAGCGGCCGAGGCGTTGTCGCTCATCGATGCCGGCTACTTCGAACTTGAGCCCACGACCGCATACGTGCTCGCAGAGGAGTGCTCCGGCTGCAAGACGTGCGTCCCCCTGTGCCCCTACACGGCCATCGCCTTCGATGCGGCGACCGCCAAGGCGCTGATCAACGAGGCGCTGTGCAAGGGTTGTGGGGTCTGCGTGGCGGCGTGCCCATCGGGGTCCATCCAGCAGCACCTTTTCGACGACAGGCAGATATACGCCGAGATCCAGGGCGTGCTCGCTGGGGCCACGGCGGCTTCCTAGGAACTATCTGATCCGCCAGTGAGGTGGAGAGTCTGATGGAAGAGCAGAGAATCGGGACGGCAAATGGGCAGGAGCCAACGATCGTGGCTTTCTTCTGCACGTGGTGCACCTACACCGCGGCGGATCTGGCCGGCACCTCTCGGATGAAGTACCCTCCCAATGTCCGCATCATCCGCGTGATGTGCTCGGGGCGTGTGGATCCGCAGTTCGTGGTCGAGGCGTTCGCGCAGGGCGCCGATGGGGTACTCATCGGCGGCTGTCATCCTGGGGACTGCCACTACGTGGAGGGAAACTACAAGACGCTCCGCCGGATAGCGCTGTTGAAGCGAGTTCTCCGCGAGATGGGAGTCGAGGACGAGCGTCTCCGGCTGGAATGGATCTCTGCTTCGGAAGGCGACAAGGTGGCCCGCGTCATCAACGAAATGGTTGGGGCCGTCCGCCGCCTGGGCAGGCTTGATCTCCCCGCGAAGCGCAGGGGCTGGGACGCAGAGGTCTTGCCCCATCACGGGCCCACCGAGGCCCCCGCGGCCGCCGCCGCATCCACCGGGAGGTGAACGAGATGTCTAACCCGACAAAGCCGCAGGTCGCCTTCTACTGGTGCGCCTCTTGCGGAGGATGCGAGGAGGCGGTCGTTGATCTGGCCGATGGCGTCCTGGCCGTCGTGGATGCCGTGGACATCATCTTCTGGCCTGTTGCCCTGGACTTCAAGCGGAGCGACGTGGAAGCGAGGCCGGATGGGTCCATCGCGGTCGCGTTCGTCAACGGCGCGGTCCGCACCTCGGAGCAGGAGGAGATGGCACACCTGCTGCGGCGCAAGGCGCAGTTCCTGATCGCCTTTGGCGCGTGCTCCCACCTGGGAGGAATCCCAGGGCTCGCGAACCTCTGGGACCGCGAGTCGGTCCTGCGCGGTAGCTACGGCGAGGCACCCTCGGTGGTCAACCCGGAAGGCACGCGGCCCCAGGAGGCCTGGCAGGAGAATGGCCGCCTGACCACGCTCCCGGCCTTCCGCGACACCGTACGCACCCTGGATCAGGTCGTGGAAGTGGACTACTACCTTCCGGGCTGCCCTCCCACTCCAAAGCTGCTCATGGACGCGGTCCAGGCGATCCTCTCCGGCGCCCTCCCACCGCGGGGCAGCGTGCTGGCGCCCGACGTCGCGCTGTGCGACCAGTGCCGCCTGAAGGCCACCAAGCCGGACCGCCTGCTCCTGACCAGCTTCAAGCGCCCGCACCAGGTGTTGATTGACCCCGAAACCTGCCTGCTGTCGCAGGGGTTGCTGTGCCTGGGACCGGCCACGCGCGCCGGATGCGAAGCCCTGTGTCCTAGCGGCAACATGCCCTGCACCGGGTGTTTTGGGCCGACGTCGCGCGTCCACGATGTGGGCGCCAAGCTTGTCTCTGCCGTGGGTTCCGCCTTCGACGCCAACAGCCCGGAGGCCGTCGAGGCCGTTCTCTCCTCGATCCCAGACCCGGTGGGCACGTTCTACCGCTATTCGCTCCCGGCCTCACGCCTGCGGCGCAAGGTGTCACAGGTCTCCCCGGCCGAGGCGGCGCAGTAGGAGGTTGAGGAGGGCCCGGCACGGAAGACGCGATGTCCAGTACCCTGAAGGGGATCATCGGAAGGTACCTGCCCGGGTTCATATCCGTGCGCAGGAACGGTGGAACGGTACCCGTAGCCACCAAGCTTGTCGTCAGCTACCTGCTGATCATCGGGATCACGATAGCGGTCTTCGCCGTCGTGGGGACCCACCTCATCGGCAGGATCGTCATGTCTGAGGCCCAGGCGAGCGTGCGCAACAACCTCAACGCGGCGCGCGAGATCCTGCACGGGAAGTTGGGTCATGTCAACGATGTTGTGCGACTCTCGGCGGGAAGGTTCTTCCTGAGAGACGCGATGCTGTCAGGAGGGACGGACCAGATCGCCGGGGAGCTGGCGAGAATCCGGGAAGACGAGCGGCTAGACGTGCTCACGGTCACCGACCGGTCCGGCAACGTGCTCCTGCGCACCAGCAATCCCAAACTTACCGGCGACAACGTGAGCCATGACGAACTGGTAGCGGCCGTCATGCAAAGCAGGAAGCCCGCCGCAGGGGTTTCGCTGGTTCCGGCGGCAGATCTGCGCAAGGAGTCGCCCGCCCTGGCCGAACAGGCCTACTTCAAGATCATCGAGACGCCCATGGCCGCGCCTCGGGAGGCCACCGAGGAGACCGCGGGCATGATGCTGAAGGCGGCGGCCCCCATCCTGGACTCCCACGGCAACCTGCTCGGAATCCTGTACGGCGGGATCCTGCTCAACCGGAACTTCGAGATCGTGGACAAGATCAAGCAGACCGTGTTCCAGGACGTGGAGTACAAAGGACACGACATAGGGACCTCAACGATCTTCCTGAACGACGTAAGGATCTCAACGAACGTTAGGGCCGCAGACGGCACAAGGGCAGTAGGAACGCGGATCGCGGAGGACGTCTACAACCAGGTCATCGTGTCGGGCAATCCCTGGATAGGACGTGCCTACGTGGTCAACAACTGGTACATCACCGCATACGAGCCAATAGAAAGCTTCAGCCACAAGATCATAGGGATACTGTACGTGGGCGTCCTGGAGCGCAAGTACGTGGACCTCAGGAAAGAGGCCGTGTCCGTGCTCCTGGCCCTGACGCTCACGGGCGCGCTGCTGTCCATGAGCGTGTCCTACTTCATCTCGCGAAAGGTATCCGCGTCCGTACGGCAACTGGTCTCCGCCTCGAGGGAGGTGGCCCGCGGCAACCTGGACGCAACCGTTGAGATCCGAACCAATGACGAGCTTCAGGACTTGGCAGACAGCTTCAACAACATGGCGTCCGCCCTGAAGCAGCGGGACGCGCAGTTGAAGGAATACGCGCGAAAGAGAATCATGGAGTCTGAGAGGCTGGCGATCACCGGGCAGCTCGCCGCGGGCGTGGCCCACGAGCTGAACAACCCCCTCCAGGGAATCGTCGCCTACACACACCTGCTCCTGGAGAAGGCCCCCCCGGAAGAACAGCTGCGCGAAACCCTCGGCAAGGTCGTGGACCAGGCAGGCCGCTGCCGGGATATCGTCCGGGGACTGCTGGACTATGCCCGGCCCGTGAAGCCCCACAAGCGCCCCTCGGACGTCAACTCCATCCTTCAGCAGTGTATCTCGCTCGTCGAGAATCAGGCGCAGTTCCACAACATCCAGGTCATCAAGGAGTTCCAGGAGGGGCTGCCGCTGGCCGTCGTGGACCCTGCCCAGATTCAGCAGGTGGTAATGAACATGATAATCAACGCCGCCGAGGCGATGGGCGGCGTGGGGCGCCTGACCCTGTCCACACGGGCCGATCCCGACGGCGGGCACCTCGAGTTCAAGATCAGCGATACCGGGCACGGCATCCGCCCGGAGGACATGGAGAGGGTATTCGACCCCTTCTTCACCACCAAGAACCGGGGGCACGGTACCGGGCTGGGGCTGTCGATCAGCTTCGGCATCGTCAAGGAGCACGGCGGCACGATCCTGGTGGAGAGCGAGGTAGGAGAAGGGACTTCCTTCATCGTGAGGCTGCCTGTCAAGGCCGTTGGTGAAGCGTAGCAGATGGAGATCAAGCCCAGGATACTCATAATAGACGACGAGGAGATCGTGCTGGATTCGTGCAGCCGGATTCTCGAGGGCAGCGGGTACGCCACGAGGACGGCGGCGGACGGCTCGGTGGGCCTCAGGCAGGTGGCGGAGTTCCAGCCGGACCTCGTGTTCGTGGACCTCAAGATGCCCGGCATCTCGGGGTTCGAGGTGTTGGAGAGGATCCGCGCCCTCGACCCCTCAATCGTGGCGATCGTGATCACCGGGTATGCCACGCTGGCCTCTGCCGTGGAAGCCATGCAGAAGGGGGCCTACGACTTCCTCCCCAAGCCCTTCACACCCGACGAGTTCCGCCTGATCACGAAGAGGGGCATCGAGAAGCGCGAGCTGGTGCTGGAGACGATCGCGCTGCGGCGCGAGAAGGAGCTGCTGCAGGAGAACTTCGCGGCCATCATCTCTCACGAGCTCAAGTCCCCCCTCAGCGCCGTCCAGCAGAACTTGATCCGGCTGATGCAGGAACTGTCGGACCGGGTCAATGAAGCCCAGATGGCCCGCCTGGAGAGGATGAAATCCAGGATCAACGACCTCCTCGAGATGATCCACACCTGGCTCAGGGCGATCTCCAGCGACATCGGAAGCATCAAGGAGAACTTCGGCCCAACTTCCGTGGCCGACGTGATCTCCAAGGCGGTCGAGAACGTCCTTCCGTACGCGGTGCGGAAGGACATAGAGGTAGACACGCTCGTGGGGGAACCGCTCGATCTCGTGCACGGGGACGAAGGCACGCTGGTCGAAGCGGTAGTAAACCTGCTTGGCAACGCGATAAGGTACTCGCGATCAGGGAGCAGGGTCCGCGTGAGCGCCGAGCAGCAGGCGGATCGCATACTGGTAGCGGTCCAGGACTCGGGCATCGGCATAGACGAAGCCGAGCTGCCGTACATCTTCGGGAGCTTCTACAGGGGCCGGGCCGGAGCAGGAGACGAGGCCGGAGCAGGACTGGGTCTCGCCATCACCAGGCGAATCGTCGAGGCCCATGGCGGGACAATCACGGTAACCAGCAGGCTGGGTGAAGGCAGCACCTTTGTGATCGCCTTGCCGGCGCAGGGTTCTGATACGGGAACGCATCATACTCCGGAAGCCGGCGGACCGGAGAATCCGCAAGGGGGACGTGTGACATGAGCCAAGAGACACGACTGCTGATAGTAGACGATGATCCCGACTTCGTGGAGGGGATCAAGTCCATTCTGGAATCCGCGGGCTACTTGGTTGACGCCGCCTACAATCCTCGGACCGGACTGGAGGCGCTCAAGACCAAACCCTACGACCTGTTGCTGCTGGACATCATGATGGGGCGAGGCGCAGAGGGGATCATGGTGGCACGCAAGTTGAGGAAGGACCCCGTCCTGAGCCAGATCCCGGTACTGATAATCACGGGGCTGCGCGAACAGATCGCCTTCCTGTTCCCGGGCCAGCCCCTCCATCCTCACCTCCTTCCGGTGGACGAGTTGGTGGAGAAACCGGTGGAGCCCAAGCTTCTCCTGGACAAGGTGAGCGCCTTACTCGAACTGGCGGCAAAGCGCAAGGCACCGAAGTAGTATAGTAGACACAGGGAGATCATACGATGCCAGTGAAACCCTCGTTTTCAAGTGAGATCGTCAACCTGCTGTACAGCGCGGAGACGAATCCGGTGCAGAGCTGCATCCAGTGCGGCACCTGCTCCTCGACTTGTCCGGTGGCCGATTTCATGGACCACTCGCCGCGCAACATCATCGCGTTGATCCGGGCGGATCTCAGGAAGCCCGTGCTGTCGAGCAACGCCTTCTGGTACTGCGCCTCCTGCTACCAGTGCACCGTGAGGTGCCCGGCGGGCATAGACATCGCGGGCATGATGTACGGCCTCAAGCGCTACTCCATGTGGAGGAACCACATCAGGAGAGGCACGATCGGCGCGGACTTCTCCCGGCGGTTCGCGAGGATGATCTTGAAGAACGGGAAGTCCTTCGAGCCCGCGCTGGCTACGCCCTACCTCTTCCACTACGGCCTGAGGACCTTCCTGTACGACGCCCGCAACGCCCTGGCCCTCTTCATGAAGGGGCGCCTGCCCCTCTTCCCCAAGCGGCTCAAGAGGTCGGCCAGGTTCAGGGGGGTCCTCAACCGGATCATCCCGATGGGGAGGGTGGCATGAAGGCCTACAGCTACTACCCGGGTTGTTCCCTGGAAAAGATGGCGGCATCCTACCACGTCTCCACCATGGAGGTTGCGCAACGGCTGGGCGTGGAGCTCAAGGAGCTGGAGGACTGGAACTGCTGCGGCGCCACCGCGTACTTCCACGTTGACGAACTCCTTGCGCACACGCTGTCCGCGCGCAACCTGGCCATTGCCGAGAAGACCGGCCTGGACCTTGTGGCGCCCTGCAGCGGCTGCTACAAGAATATGTACTTCACCAACGCGCACCTGAAGGAAGACCCTGATCTGGCGGAGCACATCAACTACGCCCTGCAGGAAGACGACCTGCAGTTCTCAGGGAGCATCCAGGTGCGGCACCTGATAGAGGTCTTCGTGAGAGACGTGGGGATCGACGAGATCAAGAAGCGGGTCTCTAGCCCCCTGAAAGGCCTTCGCGTTGCGCCCTACTACGGCTGCCAGGTGGTCAGGCCGCAGAAGGACCGGGAGGACGTGGAGCATCCCCGGTTCTTCGAGGATCTGCTCTCCGCCGTAGGGGCGACCCCTACCGACTACCCGCTCAAGCTCCGGTGTTGCGGCGGTTCACTGATCGTGACCAACCGCAGGGCGGCGCTGACCATGGTACGCGACCTGCTCCAGAACGCCGTGGATCGCGGCGCTCAGGTGATCGCAACCGTCTGCCCGCTGTGCCAGCTCAACCTGGAATGCTACCAGCGGCACGTGAATCGCGAGTTCGGCACGAATCTATCCTTGCCGATCCTTTACTTCACGCAGTTGCTCGGGCTCGCGATGGGAATACCCGCGAAGCGGCTGGGCATAGGCACGGAGTTGGTAGCACCTGCATTTGCGCTTGCGCGATAGATGCCGCGAGAAAGGACCCGGTGAGGGACAATGACAAAGAAGATCTCTCAGGCCGCACAGCAGGCATGGGAAGCGGGCAAGGAGCGTGCGGACCAGGCCTACAGCCAGCGACGGCGGGTGGTGATTGACCCAATAACGCGCCTGGAAGGGCACGGCAAGATAGATATCTTCCTGGACGAGGCGGGAGAGGTTGAGCGCGCCTATTTCCAGGTGCCTGAGCTGCGCGGGTTTGAGACCTTCAGCCGGGGGCGTCCTGCCGAGGACATGCCCCAGATCACCTCCCGCATCTGCGGGGTCTGCCCGCTCGCACATCACATGGCGTCAACCAAGGCGCTGGACGACCTGTACAAGGTGGAACCACCGCCCGCGGCCAGGAAGATCCGCGAACTGGACTACTCGCTCTTCATGGTCGAGGACCACGCGCTGCACTTCTACTTCCTGGGCGGCCCGGACTTCGTGGTGGGACCCACCGCCCCCAAGGAGCAGCGCAACGTCCTGGGGGTCATTGCCGCCGTCGGGATCGAGATCGGCAAGCAGGTCATCGCGATGCGCCGTGAGCTCCGCGACCTGGAGACCTACCTGGGCGGCAAGACGATCCACCCTGTCCTGGGGTTGCCCGGTGGGGTAGCCAAGGGCATCGCCCCGGGAGATCTTCCACGCTTCCGGGAGGTGGCGGCCCGCTCGGTGGAGTTCGCCAAGTTCACGCTCGATGTCTTCCGCAAGGTGGTGCTGGCGAACCCCGACTACGTCCGCCTCATTACCTCGGATGCCTATACCCACCGGACCTACTACATGGGCATGGTGGACGCCAACAACAAGGTCAACTTCTACGACGGCATGATCCGCGTGGTGGACCCTTCTGGAAGGGAGTACGCCAAGTTCAAGCCCGGGGACTACCTGAACTACGTCGCGGAGCACGTTGAACCGTGGAGCTACGTCAAGTTCTGCTACCTGAAGCCGGTCGGATGGAAGGGCTTCGTTGAGGGCCCAGAAAGCGGCGTCTACGCCGTGGCTCCCCTGGCGCGCCTCAACGCCTCGGATGGGATGGCAACGCCCCTGGCACAGCAGGCCTACGAGGAGTTCTACGCCGCGCTGGGCGGCAAGCCGGTCCATCACACCCTGGCCAACCACTGGGCCCGGGTGATCGAGTTGCTGTACGCCGCCGAGCGTCTGGTGGAGCTGACCGATGATCCTGAGATCACGAGCACAGAGCTGCGCGTGCTGCCCACCAAGCAGCCCTCGGTCGGCGTGGGCATCGTTGAAGCACCCAGGGGCACGTTGATACACCACTACGAGACCGATGACCGGGGGCTCATCGCCCGGGCCAATCTCATCGTGGCCACACAGAACAACGCGGCGCGGATCGCCATGTCGGTGGACAGTGCCGCCAAGGGCGTCATCCACAAGGGCGTGGTGGACGACGGGCTCCTCAACATGGTCGAGATGGCCTTCCGGGCCTACGATCCCTGCCACGGGTGCGCCACGCACTCGCTGCCAGGGGAGATGCCGCTGGTTGCCTCGGTCTACGACAGCGCGGGGGAACTCGTGCGCCAGATCAGGCGATGAGCGGCAAGGACATTCTCGTCCTGGGCGTCGGGAACGACCTGCTGGGTGACGACGCGGCGGGCCTGCTGGTTGCCGAAACCCTGCGGGGCGACGGCTTGTCGGTCCGGACCAGCGTGCGTTCCGGCCTGGCCCTCCTGGACGAGGTGGTGGGCGCCCGCCGCGTGCTGCTCGTGGACAGCCAGGCCACCGGCGGGCGGCCGGGGACGATATCCGAGTTCTCGCTGGAGCCGTCGGTGGTCCGCAGCCCATCGGCGCACTACGTGGGGTACGGCGAGGCCCTTGCCATAGGCGCCGCAGTGGGGCTGGAGCTGCCCGAGGAGATCCACGTTGTGGCGGTGGAGCGCACACCCGAAGTCTATCTCGGCGCGGACCTCTCCGAACCGGTGCGCGCTGCCCTGCCCGCCCTCGTAGAGCGGGCCAGGAACGTCATCCAGGGGTGGCTCTGCTAAAGGCCTTCTTCCCCTCAGCGTACAGGTCTCCCCCGAAGGCGTCGTTGACGACGATAACGGGGAAGTCGGCCACCTCGAACCGAAAGAGGGCTTCTGGGCCCAGGTCCTCGTAGGCTACAACCTCGGCGCGGGTGAAGCACCGCGCCAGAAGCGCTCCAGCTCCGCCGGTCGCCGCCATGTAGACGGCTCGATGACGCCGCATGGCTTCCAGCACGGGCTGGGAACGGTAGCCCTTGCCGATCATTCCCTTCAGCCCCTGGGCCAGGAGCGTGGGAGCATATGTGTCCATACGCGTACTGGTCGTCGGCCCGGCCGAGCCGATCACCTGGCCGGGCCTGGCCGGTGTCGGACCAACATAGTAGACAAGCTGGCCGCGCAGATCGGCGGGCAGCGTTTCGCCACGCTCAAGTGCCTCTACCAGGCGCTTGTGCGCAGCGTCCCTCGCCCCGTAGATCACGCCGCTTACTAGGACGAGATCCCCTGCGCGCAGTCCTTCCACGGTCGCATCGGACCAGGGCGTCGTCAGGCTTTTCGGGTCCATGGGCACCATCTCCGGTATCTCAGAGTTCGGCGCGGGCCACGCGCGCCGCGTGACACTGCAGGTTGACCGCCACCGGCAGACTTACGATGTGGCATGGGTAGACCTCAATGCGCACGTCGAGCGCTGTGGTCTCGCCCCCGTACCCCATCGGACCCACGCCGAGCGCGTTGATGGCCGCCAGGAGATCCTCCTCCATGCGGGCGTAGAAGGGATCCGGGTGGCGCTCTCCCGCCTCCCGGATCAGCGCCCGCTTGGCCAGGAAACCGACGGTATCGAAGGTCCCGCCGATCCCGACACCTACAACGACGGGCGGGCAGGCGTTGGGGCCGGCCCTCTCCACGGTCTCGATCACGAAGGCCCGCACGCCCCCCTCGCCGTCGGCAGGGGTCAGCATGGTCATCCGGCTCATGTTCTCCGCACCGCCGCCCTTGGGCAGAAGGATCATGCGCACGCGGTCGCCGGGTACGAGCTCGACGTGCACGACGGCAGGCGAGTTGTCACCGGTGTTCCGGCGCCGGAGCGGGTCCGACACCATGGACTTTCGCAGATACCCCTCGGTGTATCCCCGGCGCACGCCCTCGTCCACGGCGTCGCGCAGCCCTCCGCCGTTGATGCGGACTTCGTCGCCCAGCTCCACGAACACGAAGGCCGTCCCGGTGTCCTGGCATATGGGCACGGTCTCTGCTGCGGCTATCCGGTTGTTCTCCAGGATCTCTTCGAGCACGCGCCGGCCGAGCGTCGAGGGTTCCCTCTCTCGGGCGGAGCGAAGCAGCCCGAGCACGTCCTCTCCCAGGTGGACGTTGGCATCAATGCACAGTCGCCTCGCGGCATCTGCGACGTCCTGATAAGCGATTGTCCGCATGTCCTCCTCCATCTTGACCACGTGGCTGTCTAGCCGTCCGTCTCGACCAACCCCTTGCGGATCGCGTACATGATGAGCGCAGCCGGGCGGTGCAGGTCGAGCTTCTCCATGATGTGCCCGCGGTGCGCCTGCACTGTCTTGACGCTAATGTGCAGTAGTTTGGCTATCTCGGGGTTGGTGTATCCCTCGGCGATGAGCTTGAGCACCTCGCGCTCACGGTCGGTGAGGTCGCGGTAGACAATCTGCTCCTCACCGGTGCGGACGCGCCGCAGGTAATCCGACACCAGGCCCTTCGCCATCGCCGGCGTCAGATAGGTCTCCTGACGCATGGCCGCCTCGATCGCCGTGAGCATCTCCGATGGATGCGCCTTCTTGAGCACGTAGCCGGCCGCGCCCGCCCGCAGCATCTGAAAGAGGTACTCCTCGTTGTCGTGAATCGTCAACGCCACGACCTGCACCTCAGACATCTCTTCCCGAATGTGCCTGGTGGCCTCCACCCCGGTCATCCGCGGCATGGCGATGTCCATCAGCACGACGTCCGGCCGAAGCCGGCGCGCCTCCTCGATCGCCGCGAACCCGTCCCCGGCTTCACCTATCACCTCGATCTCCGGGACATCCTGCAGCAACGACTTGATGCCCTCACGCACCAGCGCGTGGTCGTCAACGATCAGCACCCGCACCCGCTCAGCCGTCATGCCTCGCCCTCCCGTATCCGCGCGGTGAGCTCCACGCGGGTCCCGTGCTCCCGCTTGGAGTCAATGTGCAATTCGCCTCCGATCAGTGCGGCCCGCTCCTGCATGCCTAGGATACCCATCCTGCGGTCCGGCGGGCGGCCCACGGCTCCGGCCAGGTCAAAACCCACGCCGTCATCTTCGACAATCAGCGTGAGCATCCCGCCCTTCAGCGCCAATCGCACCGCAACCGAACGCGCCCGTGCGTGGCGGGCGACGTTGGTGATCGCCTCTTGGGCCACGCGGAACACGGTGGTCTCTACCGCGGCGCTCAGGCGGCGGTGGCCAAACCCGGAGGCGTCGAACGACAGGGCCACGCCCGCGGTCTCCAGAAGATCGCGGGCATGGGCGCGGACCGCCGAGACCAGGCCCAGGTCGTCGAGGGCGGTCGGGCGCAGATCGTAGATGAGCTTCCGAACCTCCTCAAGGGTGGCCTCTGTGGAGGCGTAGAGCGCGTCCATGCGCTGCCGCACGGCGGCAGGATCCCGGAGACTCTCGGCCGCCGTGATGCCCATCAACAGGCCGGTCAGCGACTGGCTCACCTCGTCGTGGAGCTCGCGGGCTATCCTGCGGCGCTCGTCCTCGTGGGCCGTTATCAACTTGCTCAGCAGTTCTCCCCTGTGCGCTTCCTTGGCGCGCACCTCTTCGAAGAGCCGCACGTTCTCCATGGTGATCGCGAGCTGGTTGGACAGGGTGGCCATCAGGCTCACATCCGCCTCGACGAACGGCCACGTGGGCTGGCGCGCGACCAAGAGGACACCGAGCAGGCTGTCCTTGATGAGCAGCGGGGCGGCGAGGGTGGCGCCGTGCTCGGTACCGGGCAGCTGCACCAACCGGCGCAGCGCCGCGGCGCCTCCTACCGCACCCTCTCCGAACAGCACCCGGTCCGGCAGGTGGCCTTCGCCGGACCGGCAGGTCAGTCGGAGGAGGCGGTCGTCGTGCAGGTACACCGCGGCCAGGTCGGCCCGCAGCACGTCCCGCAGGCCCCGCGTCATGTCGCCCATGGCCGCCGAGAGGTCCGAAGCACCGGTCAGGGCGCGTCCGCAGATCCCCAGACTTGCCAGCCGCTCGGTTAGGTCGCCGATCTGCGTGTTCAGGGCCGCGGTGTAATGGTCTATGCGCTCCGCCATCTCGTTCACCGATCCGGCAAGCACACCGAGCTCATCCCGCCCCCGCACCGCAACGCGGGCGCTGTACTGTCCGCCCGCTACCTGCCGCACCGCGGTGACCATGGCCGCCAGTGGGTCCAGCACGAGCCTGCCCAAAAGCAGGCTCAGGGTACCCAGTGCCAGCAGAAAGGTGAAGGCCACAAATCCGGCCAGCAGTTGAGCGCTGCTTCGTAGTTGGCCGGCGATGGGCTCCGTCCAGAGGGAGACGCTAATCACACCCAGGACCGGTGGATCGGCGGCATGGCAGGCGTGGCACGCCGGCTTGTTGAACACCGGCGTCAGTACCGCTATCTCGCCCGCGCCCTGGTCCTCCACGGTAAGGTGTGTCTGGCCGCCGGCCGCCCTCTGGAGCGCGTCTGCCTCCCGCGCAGGCACCTCGGTCCGAACTCCCGACGAGGCCCACACGCGGCCTTCTCGCGAGTAGATGGTCACATCACGGATCATGTCCTCGCGCTTAATCAGGCGGATGATCTCGCGCATCTCTTCCTGGTTGTTGCGCACCATCGTGATCTCTAGACTGTTGAGGATGGTCGTCTTGAGCGTGTGCGCCATGATCTCGAACTGCTGGATCGAGGCGCGGCGCTGGAAGGCGTAGAGGGCATAGACCGAGATCCCGCCCACCACCACGAGAATGGCAACGGTCCATAGGGAGATCTTAAGGTGAAGCCGCATGCGTTTGGCCTACTCCGGCGGCGGATGCGACCCCCCGGCAGCGCCCGAACGCTCGGCCCGCAGCCGTTCGAGGCGCACCGCCGCGAACTTGAACTCAGGTGTCTTGGCACCGGCGTCCAGCCCGTCGGCATGGGTGAGCAGGTTGGCCGCGGCCTCGCGGAAATGGAACGGCACGTAGATCATCCCCACAGGGACAACATCTCCCACCCGGGCCTGGACGCGGATGCTGCCGCGCCTGCTGCTTATCAAACACGCCTGGCCGTCGCGCACGCCGGCGCGCGCGGCATCCTCGGTGTGGATCTGTGCGTAGGCCCTCGGCTCGCGCCAGTCCAGGGGCCCGGCCCGCCGCGTCATGGGTCCGCCGTTGTAATGGTACAGGATTCGGCCGGTGGAAAGCACCAGCGGGTAGGCGTCATCGGTGGGTTCGAACGGGCGTGCCGGGGACGTCACGTGGAACCGCCCCCTGCCCCGCGAGAACTGCCCCGCGTGCAGGAAGAGCGTCCCAGGGTGCTCAGGGGTCGGGCACGGCCACTGCAGCCCCGCGGCCTCCAGCCGCTCGTGGGTGATGCCACCGAAGATCGGGCACAACGCGGCGACCTCGCGCATGACCTCGGCCGCCGAACCGTAGTCCCAGCGCAGGGGGCGGCGGAGCCGCCGGCCCAGACGGCGGCCCACCTCGCAGAGGATTGCCCAGTCGGGCCGTGCCTCACCAGGCGGAGGGGCAAAGGGGCGGGCGAGTTGCACGCGCCGTTCGGTGTTCGTGAAGGTACCGCTCTTCTCCGCAAACGAGGCCGCTGGCAGCACGACGTGCGCCAGCTGGGCGGTCTCGGTCAGGAAGATCTCCTGGACCACCAGGAACTCGAGCGAGCGCATCGCCCGCTCCATCAGGGTCGCGTCGGGGTTGGTCATCATGAGGTTCTCGCCCATGATGTACATCGCCCGGATCCGCCCATCGGCCGCGGCCCGGACCATCTCGATGAAGGTTAGTCCGGGCGCCTCGGGCATGGTCAGATCCCGGCCGGCCTTGGACTGCCGCAGCGCCCAGGCCCGCGCGAACTTGGCGCGCACCGCAGGGTCGGCGGCCTGCTGGTATCCAGGATAGACGTTGGGCAGCGAGCCCATGTCGCACCCGCCCTGCACGTTCACCTGCCCCCGCAGCGGGTTGACCCCGGTGGAGGGACGGCCGATCTGCCCGGTCACCATGGCCAGGTTCGCCAGCGTCTTGACAAGTTCGGTGCCGTTGGAGCGCTCGGTTATTCCCATCCCGTAGAGAATGGTAGACGCCCCGCGCGGCGGCGCGTTCTGGCCGCCCTCCGCCGCGGTCCGGCGCAACCCCAACGCGTAGAGCCGGGCTGCCTCGACGATCTGCCCGGCGGGCACGCCGCACGCCGCGGCCGCGACCTCCGGGGTCCAGGCCTCGAGGTGGGCGGCCAGCGCCCCGAATCCCTCGGTGCGCGCGGCAACAAACTCCTGGTCGAGCCATCCGCGGGTCACGATGGCGTTCAGCATGCCCAGGTAGAGCGCATGGTCGGTACCCTGCGCCGGCCGCAGGTGGAGCGCAGCGTGGCGGGTCAGGCTGATCTTCCTGGGATCAATCACGATCAGCGTCGCCCCGCGCCTCGTCGCCCTGACCACCTCGTAGGAGATGACCGGGTGCGCCTCGCCGGTGTTCGATCCTATGACCAGGATGCAATTGGCGTCACGGATCTCCTTGATGCTGTTGGTCATTGCTCCACTTCCGAAGGCGGCGGCCAGACCGGCCACCGAGGGAGCGTGTCAGAGCCTGGCGCAGAGATCCACGTTGTTGGTGCCTATGACCCCGCGCACCAGCTTCTGGAAGACGTAGTTGTCCTCGTTGGTGCAGAGGGCCGAGCCGATTCCGGCAAAGGAGTCAGGGCCTGATTCCTTCACGATCGCGGCCAGGCGATCGGCGACCAGGTCCAGGGCGACCTCCCAGTCCACCTCGACGTGCGTCTCGCCCGCCGCGGGCGCGCGGCCCAGCGGGGAGCGGCCGAGCGCCACGGGCGGGGGCGTGTCGACGAGTCCCATGGAGTAGGCCAGATCGCGCCGGACCAGTGGCCGCCGCAGCCGGTCCGGGTGCCCCACGAACCCGAGGCCAAACCGGCCCTTGGTGCAGAGGAACTCGCCGTTGGCCGGCGCGCCGTAGCCTGAGACGGACACAACCTCGCCGCCGCGAGTGGCCACCTCGATCCCACAGCCCGTGCCGCAGTACGGGCAGATCGTGCGTGTGCGGGTCAGGTCCCACTCGCGGCCCTTGCCGATGCGATCCACCGGCACCAGCGCGGCGGTCGGGCAGAGCTGGACGCAGTTGCCACAGAAGGTGCAGGGCGTGTCCACGAGCGGCGCGTCGAACGGTGTGGCCACCAACGCCCCGAATCCACGCTGCGCCACCTCGATCGCGCTGGCACCCACGACCTCGTCGCAGACGCGCACGCAGCGCGTGCACAGGATGCAGTACTGATGATCCCGCACGAGAAATGCGTTCTCGTCCTGGTAGAGCTTGCGCGCGATCTCCTTCTCGTGGCTGCTCTCGGAGATGCCAAACTCGTAGGCATAGCGCTGCAGATCGCAGGCGCCCGCCTTTTCGCAGACGACGCAGTTCAGGGGGTGGTCTGACAGCAGCAGATCGAGCACCTCGCGCCGCTGCGCCGTGAGTTGCTCGCTGTTGGTGGTGACCACCAGGCCGTCGGCGGCAGCCAGGCCACAACTCGGAACCGACCCCTGCTGCCCCTCCACCTCCACCAGGCAGAGCCGGCACCCGCCCCAGGGTGTCAGCTCAGGGTGATGGCACAGGCGGGGGATTTCGATCCCGGCGGCCAGCGCGGCGTCGAGCACCGTAGAGCCCGCTCCCGCCTCGACCTTCCTCCCGTCAATGGTCAACGTCACCATGTCGTCACCTCAATGCAGTGCACGTCCCCGCCGGGCAGTGCCGGTCGTGGATGTGCGCCGCGTACTCGTCCCGGAAGTACCGCAGGGTGGTCAGCACCGGGTTGGGCGCTGTCTGGCCCAACCCACAGAGCGAGGTGGTGTGGATGGTGTGCGCCACCTGCTGCAGGCGGTCAAGATCGGCAGCGTCGCCCTCGCCCCTGGTGATCTTGGTGAGGATACCGAGCATCTTGCGGGTTCCAATCCGGCAGGGAATGCACTTGCCACAAGACTCGTCCTGCGTGAAGCTCAGGAAGTATCGGGCAAGGTCCACCATGCAGGTGGTATCGTCCACCACGACCATTCCGCCGGAGCCCATGATGGCGCCTGTGGCCCGCAGCGGACCGTAGTCCACGGGTGTATCCAGCAGGTGCTCCGGAAGACACCCGCCCGAGGGCCCGCCGATCTGCACCGCTTTGAAGCTGCGCCCGTCTCGGATGCCGCCCCCGACGTCGAAGATCACCTGCCTCAGGGTCACACCGATGGGTACCTCCACCAGACCGGTGCGCTGGATCGCGCCGGCAAGGGCAAAGGTCTTGGTTCCTCCGCTCTCGGACGTTCCCAAGCCCGAGAACCATTCGGCGCCGCCCGTCATGATGCTCGGTACGCTGGCATAGGACTCGACGTTGTTGATGTTCGTCGGATGCCCCCACAGCCCTGACGCGGCGGGATACGGCGGGCGCATGCGGGGCGTTCCCCGCCGGCCTTCGATCGAGTGCATCAGCGCCGTCTCTTCCCCACACACGAACGCGCCGGCCCCTTCCTTGACGATCACATCGAAATCTACCCCGGAGCCCAGGATATCGGTCCCGAGGTAGCCCGCGTCGCGGGCGTGCGCGATCGCCGCTTCCAGGTGCTTGACCGCGAGGGGATACTCGGCCCGAACGTACGCATATCCCCACCGCGCCCCGATCGCGTATGCCGCGATGATCATGCCCTCCAGGACACGGTGCGGATCGCTCTCGACGAGGGTCCGGTCCATGAACGCGCCGGGGTCTCCCTCGTCGGCATTGCAGACCAGGTACTTCAGCGGATCTGGCTGGCTGCGGCAGATCTTCCACTTGAGACCCGTGGGGTAGCCCGCTCCTCCCCGTCCCCGCAGGCGGCTTTCAGTGACGGCTGCGACGACGGCCTCGGGTGACATCGCCAGCGCCCGGCGCAGTCCTTCGTAGCCTCCGGCCGCGAGGTAGTCTTCCAGTGAGAGCGGATCTATGACCCCGCAGTTGGCCGTGGTCACCTTCACCTGCGGGGCAAAGAAGGCGTAGTCGCGACGATCGGGGGTGCGGCTGACAACCCAGTCCTCCGGTGGCAGAGGTGCTCCATGTAGAGCGAAGTGCCCTTCCAGCAGGGGCCGCGCCCGGTCGGCGGTGACAGGGCCGTAGAGCGCGTGCGCGCCGCCCACAACGATCTCCACCAGAGGTTCGCGGTGGCACGCGCCAAGGCAGCCCGTACGCTGGGTCGAGACCGCCAGCCCGGCCTCTGACACCACCTCTTGCAGGGCACGGAAGGTGGCCTCGGCTCCTGTGGCCAGGCCACATGTGGAAGTCCCGACCTTGACCGTGGACCTCACGGACGGCCCTCCTCTGCCGCACCCAGATCGCGCACCAGGCTCTCTGCTCCTCCCGGCGTCATGCGGCCGTGTGCCGCGCCGCTGGCGATGACGACCGGGGCCAGGCTGCAGCAACCGACGCAGAAGACGGTCTGGAGCGTGAACATGCCGTCCGGGGTCGTCTGGTTCTCCGCGATCTGCAATTGCGACTTCAGCCTCTCCACGATTGCCGGAGCGCCCCCGACGTGGCAGGCCGTGCCGCAGCACACCTGCAACTGGATGCGGCCCGGTGGCGTGAAGCGGAACTGGTTGTAGAACGTCGCCACACCGTACAGGCGCGCCAGGGGAATGCTCAGCTCCCTGGAGGCGTGCCGCATGGAACGCTCTGGGAGGTAGCCGTACTGCGCCTGGATCTGTTGCAGTACGGTCACCAGCACATCGCCGCGGCCCCGGTGACGCTCCAGGATGGCCAGCAGCTCGGGCGGCGGAGGTTCGGCCAGCGGATCGCCTAGGTATACCGCCTTGCGCGGCCGGGCCGTGGCGCCCGAAGCGGCAGAGGGCATAATCAGGCCCTCCCCGCGGCCCGAACCACGTTGCGCATGAGCAGCATGTTGGTGACCGACCCGACCCCGCCCGGGACCGGAGTGATGGCACCGGCGACCTCCCGGACCTCGTCGAAGGCAACGTCGCCCACCGTCTTGCGCTTGGGGCGGCCGCGGTCGTCCAGCACCGGCTGGCCTGCGCCGTCCAGAACCGGCTTCATGTTGATGCCCACGTCCACGACGATGGCGCCCGGCTTGACCATCTCTGCGGTGATGAACTCGGCCTTGCCCATGGCGACGATGAGGATGTCGGCCCTGCGCGTGTGCGCGGGCAGCGTGCCGGCCCGAGAGGTAAAAGAGTGCACGGTGGTGGTCGTCGCGTTTCGCTCCAGCGCCAGGAAGTAGGCGGGCTTGCCCACGATGTTGCTGCGCCCCACGATGACCAGGTCCTTGCCCTCGAACGCCGTCTTCGGGTCCAAACCCTTGTGGGCGTAGAACCTCTCCAGCAGGACATAACAGGCCCACGGGGTAGCCGGGTAGACCAGGGGCTGCCCCAGTGACAGCCGGCCGGCGTTGATCGCATGCAAGCAATCAATGTCCTTGGCCGGATCCAGGGCTTCGAGCACGGGCGCCTCAGGCATACCCTTGGGGAACGGCCGCAGCGGCAGGATGCCGTGCACCATCGGGTCCAGGTTGAGCGCGCGCATCGCACTGACGACGTCCTCCAGGGTGGCCTCTGCCGGGAGCGAGACGTCCCTGTAGGCAAGCCCTATCTCTGCCGCGGTGCGCTCTACCTGCCGCCGGTACATCTTCGCGCCGTAGTCATCTCCGACCAGAAGCGTGGCCACGCCCGGATTGCGCCCGGACGCCTGCATCCGCGCGATCTCGGCCTTGAGCTCGGACTTGATCTCCTCGGCGATAGTGTTGCCGTCAATGATCTCTGCCATCGGCGCTCACCCGAGCCTCTCGTAGGTGATCTTGAGGACCTCGTCGCGCACCGCACATATGCCCTCGAGCGTGGCCCGGATCTCTGCCCACAGCGAATCGGTGAACGCGGGATCGCCGATGGGGCCCAGGTTGATCTTGACGTTGAGCGCGGCGCTCTGGGCCCCTGAGTCGGCCAGCAGCGCCGCGATGGCGGCGTCGGTGATCAGCTGCACGTTGCCCTTCTCGGTCACGACCTTGCTCAGGCGTGCCACCTCCTCGCACAGGTGGATCACGCCGGCCGGGATCTCGGAGGCCTCGCGCAGGGCCTGCTGTATCGCGGCCTTGCGAATGGCCTTCTGCTCCTCGGTCTCTCGGGGCAGCTTGTAGGTATCCATCACCCGCCGGAAAGACTCGGCGTCCTTGTCAATGGCCTCCAGGAACTCTCCTCGCAGCGCGTCGGCCCTATCCCTGGCCTGCTCCATCTCCGCCTGGACCGCCGCGTACTTCTCTCTCCCCACTGTCAGGTTGGCCACCATGCTGACCAGAGCAGCACCGGTGGCCGCGGTCAACGCGGCCGCGGCTCCGCCGCCCGGCTCCGGGGCGGCAGATGCGAGCTTCGATAGGAACTCATTGATTGGCGTCTCCGGGTACATGTCTACCTCCCTGTGATCAGATCTCGGCGCCGCTGTCTGTCAGCCCCCGCATCTGGAGTAGCGGGCGCGGATCGGTCATCAGACCCTTCAGGCCCGCGGCGTGCTCCTTGAGGCCGAACGCCAGTGCCATCAGTTGCGTGAAGTAGAAGGCCGGCATGGGGGGCAGCCCGGCGGCGTGTGCCGCCTCGTCCTGCCTGGCGTCCAGGTTGTTGTGACACAGAGGGCAGGCCACCGCCAGCGCCTCGGCGCCGGCGCCCTGAGCGTCCCGCAAGATTCGTCCGGTTAGTTCGATCACGAGTTGCGGGCGCACGATGGCGTGCCCTGCGCCGCAGCACTCGGTCTTGTACGACCAGGGGACCGGCACCCCGCCCAGCGCTGATATCAACCGATCCATCTCCATCGGATACTCCGGCCGTTCGGCTCCGGTGATCGCCGGCGGCCGCGTGAGCAGGCAGCCGTAGTAGCAGGCCACCCGCATGCCTCGTAGCGGCCGCTTGACCCTGGCACGGACCGATTCCAGCCCGCCTTCCAGGAAGGTGTGCAGCAGGTGCTGCACGCGCAGCGCCTGCGGCGCCCGGTCTGCTCCTTCCACCTGGGCATGGCGCAGCCGGGAGAAGCAGGCGACGCAGGGCGCGGTTACGGCTGCGTGCCCTGCCCGGGCCGCGAGGCTCAGGTTGGCCAGCGGCAGTTCCAGGGCAAGATCGGCGGAGGTCTGGTGCGCCGCGCTGGCCCCGCAGCAGCGCCACCCGCTGATCTCGCGCAGCCGCACACCGAGGGCCGCGGCAACCCCGCGTGTGGAGGTATCGTACTCCCTTGCGCTGGCGTGCAGCGCGCACCCGGGGTAGTATGCGATCTCGCCCGCGTCCGCCTGTCTACCCGAAGGGCGACCTGGCAGGTCGGGCACCAGTCGAAGCTTGCCCGCCTTCATCAATCGAAGCGCGAACTTCCCCTGGCGGAGCGGCTGGCGCATCCGGAGATTGACCTCTGCTCCCACACCCGCCTCGAACAGGCGCCCAAACAGGCGGATGCTACGAACCGCGGCCTGCGTGAAGATCAGCGCCTCGGGGGGGCGCGCTGGAACCCTCCGCCGCGCGGCGACGATCCGGAGCGCATCCATGACGCGGGCCACGTCAATCCCCTGGGGGCAGCGCGCCGTGCACGCCTGACAGGAGGCGCACAACCAGAAGGTGTTGCCCCTCAGCAACCGCTCGTCAACCCCAAGCTGCAGCGCGCGCATCGCGGCGTGAGGCGCCAGGTCCATCTCCGCGGCCAGCGGGCATCCGCTGGTACAGACCTTGCACTGGAAGCAGAGCGGAAGATCCTGGCCGCTCTCCTGCCGGACCTCGTGGGCAAGCGTGGAACGGGTCACTGAACGGGCTATTGTTGACCTCGTCACGGGTCCGCTCCGATCCGGGCCCGCCTGATCGGCGTCGGGCCCAGCGCGGTAATGCGCTCGGTCATCTCTCGGGCTATCTCGGCAAACCGCGGGCCCTGGGCCGAGGAGAGATTGAACATCTCCAGGCGCTGCCCACCGATGCCTACCTCGTCGAGGCGCTCCTTGAGGTATCGGACACGCGCCTTGGCGTGGTAGTTGCCCACCTGGTAGTGGCACTGCCCTTCCAGGCACCCTGCCACGAACACCCCGTCGGCCCCGGCCTCGAAGGCGCGCAGGATGTAGATCGAGTCAATTCCGCCGGTGCACGGCAGCAGTATCACCTTCACGTTGGGCGGATAGGCCAGGCGCATCACGCCCGCCAGGTCGGCCGCGGCGTAGGCGCAGTAGAAGCAGCAGAAGGCCACGATCTCCACCGCGGCCGGAGCGGCCTCGATCTCCGCCGGGACCGGGGCAACGTCAGTTGACACGAACTACCTCCATCTCGCCCAGCAGCGCGGCGATCTTGGCCAGCATCTGGTCTCGCGAGTAGTGTCCCAGACTGAGCGCGCTGCCCGGACATGCCGCCACGCACAGGCCGCAGCCCTGGCAGCGGGTGGGCTCGATGACGGCGATGCCGTCGGCATCAAACGACATGGCGTCATAGGCGCACACTCGGAGGCAGGTCAGGCAGGTTGTGCAGCGGTCGCGATCCACCGCGGCGACGACGCCGCCGACCTCCAGGCTGTCGCGCCACAACAGGGTGCTGGCCCGGGCCGCCGATGCCAGGGACTGGGCGATCGCCTCGTCAAGCGGCTTGGGGTAATGGGCGCCGCCGCAGAGGAACAGCCCCTCGCTGGCGAACTCCGCCGGCCGCAACTTCACATGGGCCTCCAGGAAGAAGCCATCCGCGGACGCCGGCACCTTGAAGATCGTGGTAAGGTCGGACGCGCCGTCCGAGGGCACCTGAGCCGGCGCCACCACGAGCAAGCCAGCGTCCAGGGTGATCTCCTCGCCGAGCGCCTGGTCCCGCACGGTGACGCTGAGGGCCTCGGGAGAGCGCGTGATCTGCGGGGGCTCTTCGGCCGAGTGGCGGAACACCACGACCCCGGCCTCCCGCGCCTGGGTGTACAGCTCCTCGGTGAACCCGTAGGTTCGGATCTCGCGGGCGATGACCGTAACCGGAACCTCGGGGTTCGCGCGCTTGAACGCCAGCGCGGCCGCAAGGGACTGGGCGCAGCAGGTACGGCTGCAGTAGAAGGGCATGCGGTCCCAGGGGCCGGCGCACAACAGCATGACCACCGATTCCGGTGTTTCCGCGGGCGGCCCGCCGCCTGTCATGAGGCGCGCCTCAAACTCCGAGAGCGTCGCCACGCGTGCGTCCTCACCGGCCCCGTAGGCAGTGGGCTTCCACTCCTGAAGGCCGGTGGCGATGACGGTCACCCCGTGCCCGAATCTGTGCTCGCCATCCGGGCCTGCCACGGTGGTTTCGAAGTTGCCGACCGTGCCGTGGGATGAAACGATCCTGCATCCGGTCATCACCCTCACGCGCGGATGGCCGGTCACCCGCTCGACCAACTCCCGCAGCGAATCCGCGGCCGGAGCGCCGCCCCATGTCAGGAGGGGTGAGCGCAGGCGGCCACCCAACGCCGGTGACCTCTCCACCAGCACCACCGGGAATCCCTGCTCGGCCAGGTTGAGGCCGGCGGTCAGGCCTGCCACGCCTCCGCCTATCACCAGCGCCTCGTTTCGCATCGGCACCAGCACCTTGTGCAGCGGGGCCAGGCGGCCGGCCCGGGCGACCGCACCTGCGATCAGCGCATGCGCCTTCTCCGTGGCGCCAGAGGGATCATCCCGGTGCACCCAGCTGCACTGGTCGCGGATGTTGGCCATCTCAAACAGGTAGGGGTTGAGCCCTGCCTCGCGCAGCGTCTCCCGGAAGATGGGTTCGTGCGTACGCGGTGTGCAGCTCGCCACCACCACCCGGTTGAGGTGCTCCTCGATTATTGCCTCCTTTATGCGAATCAGGGTATCGGCCGAGCAGGTATAGAGCGACGTCTCGGCCAGTACCACGCCCGGCAGCGTCCTGGCGTGGTCGGCCAGGCCGACCACGTCCACCACGCCGGCGATGTTCGACCCGCAGTGGCATACAAACACGCCGACCCGCGGTTCCGGATCCAGCAGCATCTCAGGAGGATAGACCTTGGGAACGATCTGGGTTCCCCGGGCCGACCCGATGACGGCCATCGCTGCGGCGGCCGCGCCGCTGCCGTCCACCACAGAGTCAGGGATGTCCTTGGGCCCGCGGAACCCGCCGGCCACGAACACGCCGGGCCGGCTGGTCTCCATGGGCGCGGAGGGTACCGTGGCGGCGAATCCGTGCTCGTTGAGCGCTATTCCCGCGGCACGCGCCAGCGCGTCCGCGTCCCTGGGCGGGGTCAAACCCACCGCCAGGACGACCAGGTCGGCCTCTTCCTCGCGCACAACCCCGTTCTCCTCCACCCTGAAGACGAGCGACCGGGTGTGCGGGTCCTCACGAAGAGACGCCACGCGGGTGCGCATGTAGCGCACACCGTTGCTCCTGGCCCGTTCGAGGTAGGCATCGAAGCCCTTGCCGAAGGCGCGCAGATCCGCGTAGTAGATCGTGCACTCGGCCTCGGGAAGGTGCTCTCTGGCCAGGATGGCCTCCTTGGTTGCGTACATGCAGCACACCGAGGAGCAGTAGCGGTTCTGCTGGTCGCGCGAGCCCACGCACTGCAGGAAGGCGATCCTGCGGGGTTCCGCGCCGTCGGAGGGTCGGGTGACGTGGCCCTGCGTCGGTCCTGACGCGGAGAGGAGCCGCTCGAACTGCGGCCCGGTCAGGACGTTCGGGAAGCGGCCCACGCCGTAGGCCTCCGCGTGCGCCGCATCGAACGGCTCGATGCCAGGCGCCAGTACCACTGCGCCGACGCGGAGCGTATTTACGCGTTCGGTCTCGGCATGGTTGATCGCCTCGCGGCGGCACGCCTGCACGCACGCCAGACACTCGGCGCATACGCCGCAGGCCAGGCAGCGCGCGGCTTCCTGACGCGCCTCCTCCTCGGTCAACCCCTCGTCCACCTCGACGAACGAGGCGCGCCGCACTCCCGGAGGGAGCTCGTGGACGCCGAAGCGCGCCTGCAACCGTATCTGCCCGCGCAGCAACCGATCCTCGACCTCGTCCAGGGTGAGCTTGGCCACCGGGGCCAGGGGGTCCGGTTCCAGGACCGCCCCGCGCAGATAGGCATGGATGCCGCGCGCTGCCCGCGCTCCGGCTGCGATCGCGTCCACCACGAACGCCGTACCGGTAACCAGGTCACCGCCGGCGAACAGACCAGGGTAGCCCGCGGACTGAGAGTCCGCTTCCACCTGCAACGTTCCCCACGCTGTGGTGGCGACGCCAGGCAGGCCGGAGGTGATCTCGGTCTGCGGCGCCAGGCCGATCGCGAAGATGACCGTGTCCGCCTCCAGCACGTGCTCGCTGCCCTCGACGAGGTCGAGGTGCAGGCGCCGCGCCTCGTCGAAGCGCATGGAACGTACCTTCCGGCACTCCAGGCCCGCGGCGCGGCCGTTCCGTTCCAGCACCCGGACGAAAGACGTAGCGGGATGGACCTTGACGCCCTCTTCCTCGGCCGCGGCGATCTCCCAGGCGTGGGCCGGCATCGCCTCGCGCGCCTCTGGGCAGGCCACGTGCACCTCGGCACCCAGCCGCGCGCATGTCCTGGCCACGTCGAAACCGACGTTGCCTCCTCCCAGGACGAGCACCCGCCGGCCTATCGACACGGGCTGGCCCAGCCGGGCGTTCTGCAGCACGTCGGTACTGACCAGCACGCCCGGTAGGTCTGCCCCGGGAATGGGAAGCTTCCGGGCCCTGTGGGCGCCCGTGGCCAGGAAGATGGCGTTGAACCCTTCGGAAAACAGGTCGCGCACGTGCGACACCCGGCTGTTGCATCGGATCTCAACGCCCAGGTCGGTTATGTCGGCGATCTCCCTCTCGATGATCGGCGTGGGCAGGCGGTGCTCCGGGATTCCCACCCGCATCATGCCGCCGGCTACGGGAAGGGCCTCGAACATGGTCACCCGGTACCCCTTGACCGCAAGATCGCGGGCGGCGGCAAGACCGGCAGGGCCTGAACCCACGACGGCCACGCGCTCGGTGTGCACCGGATCGATCCGCGCCTCGGGCTCCCGCGGCCGGGCATACGCCCAATCCGCGACGAACCGCTTCAGCGCCGCGAGGTTAACAGGGCCGTCCACTAGGCCGCGGGAGCAGGCGTCCTCGCACCGGTGGTTGCAGACGCGGCCGCAGATCCCGGGGAAGGGGTTCTCCATCCGGATTACGCGGAACGCCTCTTCATAGCGCCCCTGAGCCACCAGCGCCGCGTACCCCTGCGCCCGCTGGTGAATGGGGCAGGCGTCGCGGCAGGGCGCGGTACCTCGCTTGTCAATGGCGTAGGCGCCTGGGACTGCCTGGGCATAGGAGCGGTAGATCGCGGTACGTGGTGCCAGCGCGGCGTTGAACTCGCTGGGCACGCCTATCGGACACGCCGTGGCGCAGTCCCCGCACGCGGTGCATCGAAGCAGGTCCACGAAGCGCGGGCGGTGCCGGATGGTCGCACGGAGATCGCCTGCGCTTCCCTCCAGGCCCTCTAACCCGGCCAATGTGTGTATCTCTATGTTGGGATGAAGCCTGACGCCGGAGAGTTTGGGTGACAGGATGCACATCGCGCAGTCGTTCGTGGGGAAAGTCTTGTCGAGCGTTGCCATGCGGCCGCCGATGGCCGGGCCGCGCTCCACCAGGTGCACCTTGATACCGGCATCGGCCAGATCCAGCGCGGCCTGTATCCCGGCGATCCCTCCGCCAACCACCATCGCGGCGCCAACGGGAGTGCCGGAGGACTCATCGGTCGCCCCGGTCGCCTCCGCTTTCCCAACCGGGCCGGCGGCCGGGGCCGTCGGCGCTGGCGGCACTCCCGCGCCGCGCTCCTCAGCCACGGGCGGGGAGACGCGCACCAGGCGGTCCAGCAACTCGATCTGGTCCGCCAACCGCTGGCGGCAGCGCTCCAGGATGTGCCGCTGATCCTCGGTCAGGTCGCCGGCAGTTCCGGCCAGCATGGCCTCCAGGTAGGTTGTCACCCTGGCAGCGGGAGAGCGCAGATCATGGGTGGCCACGGCCTGCATCTGCGTCAGTCGGGTCCGGATGTTCGCCATCCGGTACTCAACCAGATCCACCAGCCCGGCCATGATGGGGTAGCCAATCTCCCAGTCCAGAGACATCAGCCGACGCAGAACAGGACCGCTGATGGCGACGAGAACCGCGGGCTCCACGCACACCGCGGACATCGTCAGCACGAAGGGCGGCACCAGGGCGGACCAGCCAAGACTCTCGCCTGCGCCCAGCACGGACACGACCACCGACCTGGGCAGTTCCTCTCCCTGCTCAGGGGCCCGCATTTCCAGGGCCACCCGACCCTCATGGATCACGTAGAAGTCGCGCGCCTCCTCACCCTCGGAGAAGATGCGCTCACCGGCCTCAAAAGAGACCACGGTCCCAAGCGAGGCCACCAGGTCGCGGGCCGACGGGCCGAGCCCTCCGAACAGGGCGCACCGGTCCAGCGCGTCACGCTGAATCACCTCAGGCCGCCTCCCCCTGACCGGCAGGAGGCCTCTCACCAGGCGAGGCCTGCACGGTCAGGGCCTTGGGTAGCGCAAACGTGAAGACCGTGCCGCGCGTCTCTCCTGGGGGCGGGCTCTCCACCCAGATCTGGCCCCGGTGGGCCTCGACGATCTTCTTCACGAGCGACAGGCCCAGCCCCAGTCCCTTCGATTGAGCCATCTGCCCGCGGTAGAACTCATCGAAGATCCTTGGCAGTTCTTGCGCGGCCACACCGATTCCGGTATCCCGCACCTGCACACAGATGTCGGCCTCCCGCTCCTGGACGGTCACGATGACTTCTCCGTCTGCAGGTGTGAACTTCACAGCGTTGTCCAGTAGGTTCGTAAGCGCCTCCTGGATTCGAAGCGGCGCCATCAAGAGCGGCGGCAGGCCCGCGGGCACATGCACTCGAAGAAACACACCCTTGTCCCGGGCAGCGGTAGCCACATTGTCCACGGCCTTCTCGAGGATGTCGTGGAGGGACTCGACACCGAGCTCCGCGGAGAGGTCACCGGTCTCGATCCGGGAGACCCTGAGCAGGCTGTTGATTAGTTCAATCAGCTCCTGCACCCGGATGCTGCACCGGTCAAGCATCTCCCGCTGTCTGTCCGGAACATCACCCGCGTAGCCGCCCAGCATCACTTGAAGATAGCTCTCGACGGCGGCCAGGGGCGCCTTCAGCTCGTGGGACACCAGCGCGATCACGAAACACAGTTTTGCCCTGGCCTCCATCAGACGATTCCCCACGAGCTGGGCCAGCCCGCGCATCATCAGGACCCCGGCCCGAGGGTCATCGGCGATCAGGCGCTCCAGCGCCTCCCGCTCCAGAGCCACCACGGTCGTGTCTTGAATAGCCACGGCCGACATGGTGCGGGTGTGGGGAGGCACAAGCGCGGACCAGCCAAAGCAATCAAGAGGACCCAGCACAGCGGCAAAAGTGCGCCGTTCGCCGGCTTCTGCCCTACCGATCTGAAGGTCCATCTCGAGGGCGACGCGCCCCTCCTTGATGATGCAAAGGTGCGTGGAGCCCTCGCCTTCCTGGAAGATCCGCTGTCCCGCCGAGTAGGACCGCTCCTCGCTCAGGGCGGCCAGGCGGCGCAGCAGCGCCGCGGGCAGATCCCCGAACAGGGATGTGCGCTCGAGCGTCTCCTGGCTGGCCACGCTACATCACTCCCTGAGCTGCCAGACCGCTGGCCTCCAACACCCGCGGCAGCAGGTGTTCCCATCCCATTGCCATCAGGTGGATGCCCTGACAAAGCGGCCGGAGCTGCCGAATCAGCTCCGCGGCCACGCCCACGCTGGCCTCCTGGCGGTCCTTGGCGGCTTCCATGACCTCGATCAGGCGGTCGGGCACGTGCACGCCCGGAACGTTCCGGTTCATGAACCGGGCCATGCCGGCGGACTTGAGCATGATGATCCCGGCAAAGACAGGCTTGCCAAGGGGCCGTGCCGCTTCCATGAAGCGGGCGAATGCGTCCGGGTCGAAGATGGCCTGTGTCTGGAAGAACTGGGCACCGGCCTGCGCCTTCTTCTCCATCTTGAGCAGCTGGGGTTCCACCGGATCGGCACCCGGGCTGACGACCGCGCCCAGGAAGAAGTCGGGCGCGCCGTCCAGCTTCTTGCCCGCCATGTCCTGACCACGCATCAGGCCGGCTGCTGCCTGCAGCAGGGAGACCGAATCCAGGTCAAAGACCGGCTTAGCCTGCGGGTGATCGCCCAGCTTCACGTGGTCACCGGTCAGGCAGAGAACGTTTTCGATGCCCAGCGCCGCCGCGCTCAAGAGGTCTGACTGCAGGGCGATCCGGTTCCGGTCGCGGCAGGTCACCTGGAAGATGGGCTCGAGGCCCCGCTCTTTCAGCAGGTAGCAGAGCGCCAGGGACCCGAGGCGCATCACCGAACTCTGCTGGTCGGTCACATTGAACGCCTGCACACGCCCCCGCAGGTGCTCGGCCTCCGCGATTGCACCTGCCACATTGGTTCCCTTGGGCGGAGACGCCTCGGCCGTCACCACGAACTGGCCTTGAGCCAGGGCCTCTCGCAGGGTCATGGCTCCCCCGGCCCTCCTTCCGCACGGCCATAGCGCGAGAGCAGCCGCTCCACGCGCGAGAGGAGAACGCCTGGAGGAGCCGGCTTGTCGAGGTAGTCCTCTGCCTCCAGACCAAACCCGGCACTGACCGGGAGGCCTGAATCGCCATGCCGCTCGGCGAAGGAGGTGAGCATCAGGACCGGGACCTCAGCCAGCACCGGGTCCCGCTTCAGCTCCTCGCAGACCGTGAAACCGTCCTTGAACGGCATGATCACGTCCAGGATGATCAGATCGGGCCTGGCCTGACGCGCCAGGCGCAGCCCTTCCACTCCGTCGAGGGCCACGGCCACCCGGTAGTCGCGGCTCTCGAGCACGATCCGGGTGGCCTCGACGAAGTCGGCATCGTCGTCAATCAACAGGATGCTCTTCGGGTCTGTGGCCAATGTCCTACACCTCTCCCGGGTTGCCGGCCCGCTTGCCGCGTCGCTCCAGCACCTTGCCGACGCGGTGCAGCAGTTCTACCGGCCTTACCGGCTTCTCGACGTAGTCGTCCACGTCCATGGCCAGCCCGGTCTCCAGCTCGTACCTTCGCCGGCTGGCCTCTTCACCGACCGCCGTGAAGATCACGATCGGAATCGCCGCCCAGCGGGGCTTCTCCTTCAGCGCCCGCACCACGCCGTACCCATCCAGCCTGGGCATTAGCATGTCCAATATGATCAGGTCGGGCACTTCCCGGCGGACCCTCTCGAGCCCCTCCTCGCCGTCGGGCGCGGTCTCCACCTGATAGCCCGCGGCCTCCAGCACGGTCTTGACGGCCACGGTGATGTCCGGGTCGTCATCCACCACCAGGATCCGAGGTTGCATTCAGCCCAGCCCCCCTTCCCGCGCCTCCCGGGATTTCGTCATATCAGCGGCCGCGGCAGGAGCCCGGCCCGCTCTGCCAGGATCGGGACGACGTCCTCCCACCCCACCGCCATGATGTGCACGCCCCGGACGCCCGGTATCTCGCGCACGGCATCAATGAGTTCGGCGGCGATGGCCATCCCTTCGGCCTTGGGATCCGCGGCGTCCTCCATCCGGGCGATAATCGCATCGGGCACGGTTATGCCCGAAACGTAGTCCCGCATGTAGCGGGTCATACCGACCGATTTCAGGGGCACGATTCCCGCCATGATGGCAACCTGCTCGTGGAGCCCCCGTGCCCTCACCTGGGCCATCCAGCGTCCGAAGATCTCCAGGTCGAAGACGGCCTGCGTCTGGATGAAATTGGCGCCTGCGCGCACCTTCTTGGCCAGGCGGACTACCCGATACGGCAGCGGGTCGGCGAACGGATTGGCCGCGGCCCCGATGAACATTGGGATGTCTCCGGTGAACTCGTCGCCGCCCTGGAACCTGCGCGTATCCCGCATGCCTGCCAGCACCTGGATGAGCTGGATCGAGTCGAGATCGAAGACGTTCTTGGCGCCTGGGTGGTTGCCGAACTGCTGGTGGTCTCCGCTCAGGCACAGGAAGTTGCGCACGCCCGCGCCCGCGGCGCCCAGGACGTCCGACTGCAGGGCCAGACGGTTGCGGTCGCGGCACGTCATCTGCATCACCGGGTCCAGACCCATCCGGCGCAGGTGGATCGCGCAGGCCAGGCTGGACATGCGCACGATGGCGGTCTGATTGTCGGTCAGGTTCACGGCGTCGCAGCAGTGCCTGAGGATCTCCGCCTTGCGCTCCACCACGCTCAGGTTGGTGCCTTTGGGCGGACCCAGCTCGGCGGTCACGGCGAACCGCCCTGCGGACAGCACCGCTTCCAGATTGCTGCCGGCGGGCATGGCCCCTACACCTCCTCCTCGACCATCGCGCGCAGGTCGGGCCGCACGATCCGGCGCGGTCCGCCGGAGTGGCTCGCCTTCCAATCCCGGACCGGAATGATCTCCTCCAGTTGCTCCAGGCGGCCCTGCTGCATCAGCCGGTCGTAGATCAACACCCAGGCGCAGGGGTTCTCAGGGGAGATCTCGCAGTGCCCGTCCTGGACACCTCCACAGGGACCGTTCAGGAGACTCTTGGCGCAACGGGCCACCGGACAGATCCCGCCGGTCCGGTGCAGGAGGCAGTCGCCGCACGCCATGCAGCGTTCGCCCCAGATCCCCGGGGCCTCGGTGAGCCCCATGAAGGAGGTGTTGAGCCCTGGCAGCACCACAACGCCGGGGTAGCGCTCCCCGATTCCCTGCACGCCTACGCCGCACCCCAGCGACAGCACCGCCTCAGCCCGGCCAACCGCCTCGCCGACCTGGTCCAGGAACTCCCACTCGCACTGCCGTTGAACCACGGCTTCCTCGACTTCGATCTGCTGGCCCAGCACCGACCGCAGCGAGGTTGCGAGGAGCCCGACTTCCTTCTCTCCGCCCGCGAAGCATACGGTGGTGCACGTCCCGCAGCCGAGCACCAACAGGCGGCGGAACCCGCCCGCCATCTGGCGGATCTCTTCCAAGGGCTTCTGCTGCGCAACTATCACGGCGAGACCACCTTCCTCATCCGGCCAGCGCTGCCATCATCGGCCGGACCGCCACCAGGTGTTTCCCAAATCCCAGGCGACGCGGGCTGGCTCCCAGCGCCAGCGCCGTAAGTTGAGTGAAGAATAGCACCGGGAGCAGGCGCTCGAGACCCGCCCGCTCTACCGCGGCACCCTGGAGCAGATCCAGGTTGAGCTGGCACAGCGGGCACGCGGTGGCGATGCAGTCGGCGCCTGCGCGGTGAGCCTGCACCAGTATCCGTTGAACGAGGTCCCCGGCCAGCTCTGGCACGGTCGCAGCCAGGCTGGCACCACAGCACCAGGTCTTGCCCTGCCAGTCGGCCACATCGGCGCCGCAGGCCCGGAGCACACGCTCCATGATGCCCGGGTTCTCGGCGTCGTCTATACCGCCGGACCTGGGTATGCGCACGAGCAGGCATCCGTAGTAGCATGCCACCCTGAGCCCAGCCAGGGGACAGCGGATCCGCCCGGAGAGGTCGATCTCATCCAGGACCGAGAGCAGGTGACGCACCCTGACCCCGCCGTGGTAAGCCACGCCCTGCTCAGCGGCGGCTCGCGCCACGGCTTCCGAAGTGCTGATCTCGTGCTCTGCCTGCGCCAGCCGGTGGTGGCAGGCGGCGCACGCGGTCAGCACATCTGTCCCCAGGGCCTCGGCGATCGCGAGGTTGCGGGCAGGCAGCAGGACTGCCAGTTCCGGGTCAACGAAGTGGGCCGAGCTGGCGCCGCAGCAGCTCCAGTCGGGCAGTTCCTTCACCTGGAGCCCCAGGGCACGCAGCGTCTCGTGCACGGAAGCCAGGTATGCGGCTCCGGTGCTCTGCAGCGAGCACCCTGGGTACAGCGCGAGCGGCTTCTCCTCGGCCACTTGTGTCATCGCCCGTCCTTCTGCCCGATGGCTCGGAACAAGCGGCGCACTTCACGGCGCCGCCGGATTGAATGGGGCCAAAGCGCCAACCGACCGTACCGCATGAGGGCCCATCCGGTGGGCAGATCCTGCCGCAGCCGTCCCTGCTGCAGGCTGTAGCCGGCCGAGAGCAGCCCCTCGTGGGCGCGTCCGAACAACCTCACTGTACGCAGGAACCACTGGTGAAACCGTTGGATGTCCACCCTGGGAACCGGACCACCCCTGGCAATGCCTGCCTGGCGCACCGCGTCCATCACCCGGGCGATGTCTATCCCGTTCGGGCACCTGACGGCACAGGTCTCGCAGCCGACGCAGAGGTACGGCGCGGTGGCCCCAAGGACCCGCTCCCGAAGCCCGAGCTGGACCGCCTTCATTAGGCGGCTCGGCAGCATGTCCATCGCCGGAGCCAGGGGGCAACTTCCGGTGCAGATGCCACAGCCGAAGCAGAGCCCCACGCGCTCCCGACTGGCAGCCGCGATGACCGTCGCCCAGGCAGGGTCCATTCTGGCGGGAAGCGCCTGCGCCTCACGCGGTAGCATGCGCCGTCACCTCGGATGCTTCCCCGCTCTCCTGGCGCCTGTTGTCGCAACTGGCGAGCAGAATCTGGCCGAGTTTGTGCCAGTCAACTGGAGCCAGGGACGCCACATGGATTGCCTCGGGATCCAGACCCAGCGTGCCTGCCAGCGCGGAGGCGCGCTCCACCATCCTGCGGGCCGTGGCAGGCCCGACCAGGTGCTCGCAACTCCGGTCGTAGCAGCCGCAGAGGAGGACCCTGCATGCGCCCGCAGCCAGCGGCCGCACGCAGTGAACCGGCTCCAGGCGGCCCAGGCAGGGCACAGGCACCACCAGGACCTGAGCCGGGTATGACATTCGCAGCCTGCCCAGCGCCTGTAGGGCTGGGGAGGCAGAGTTTGCGCAGGCATAGACGACAACCGGGCGGCCGCCCAGCGGAGGCCCGGCCATGAGCGCGTCTATCTCCGCCAGGAGCCGGCGGTTGGGGCTCTCCGTGATCTGGATCGCGCCGGCAGGGCAGGCCGCCGCGCACACGCCGCACCCCTGGCAGGCAGCGGGAAGCACCCGCACGGTCTGACCCAGGCCGGTGGTCACCGCCTGGTGGGGACAGACGCGCAGACAGGTCAGGCAGAAGGCGCACCGCTCGGTGTCCACCGATGCCCGAGCAGAGACCGTCATCACACCCGGCGCGGCCACCGAGAGCGCGGCCATTGCCGCGGCCTCTCCTTGGCGAACTGCCTGGTCGGTGGTGTACGGGCCCCGGGCCGGTCCGATGAGGAAAACGCCGTTGCGTTCGGTCGCAACGGGCTCCAGAAGAGCGCGCTCCCTGGGCGCCCAGCCCCCCTTGCGGGGAGCCACGCCCAGAACTTCGGCCAGACCCCGCGTGCCCTGCTGCGCGGCGGTGGCGCCGCTGACGAGCACGTCAACGGTCTCGGTGACAGATCCCAGTCCGGGCACCTCCAGCGTGAGTACGCACCCACCACCTTCTTCAACCATCCCAGGAGGTCCGGATTCCGTCCGGATGAACGTGACTCCACAGCCGCGCGCCTCCCGGTAGAGCTCCTCCAACCCGGGCCCGGCAACTCCCATGTCGCGGAAGAACACCAGCACGCGGCACCCGCAGTCCCGTGCCAGGTGCAGGGCCGCCGAGAGCGTGGACTCGGCAACCGAAGGCCAGGGATCGCCCTCCAGCAGGAAGGCCACCCTCTGGCCTGCCTGGGCCGCGGGCGCACACTCGCGGGCATCGCCTGCTGCGATCACTGCGCCGACCGCGTGACACTCGACGCCCTGATCGGTTCGTATCCTGACCCTGAACTCACCGGCCTGCCCCTCGAGCCGCTCCACCGTTCCACCGGCGAGCATCGCCTCGCAGCCCAGGTCCTCAAGGCGGGCGGCTGCGGCCACCGCGCCCGGGCCGGTTCCTACGACGAGCACCCGCCCGGAGGGCCTCACCTCGGCATCGGGTACCGGAGGCATGCTCTCGGTGATGCCGGCCGCAGCCGAAGCCACCATCCTGAGGGCCTTGGCAGTGGCCTGATCAGGCCAGGGATGGACCCAGGCACACCCTTCCCGCAGATCCACCAGGCCTGTACGGTGCCCTGCGACCCCAGCGGCCTCGGACACCTCGGCGACCGCCTGTACTGCCGCAGGGATACCGCACGCCGCCACCACAAGGCCGCTGGATGCGGTCTCGCGAAGCCAGCCCGAGGCCCGCGCGCGGCCCGCGGGCAGGCAGAGATCGAGGCTGACCAGCGACGACACGAAGCCAGGCGCCGCGGCGATGCGCTCGGTGTCGAGGCGGTCGCACAGAGTTCCGCCGCAGGTACAGACTACCAGGGCCGTTCCCGAATCGTTCACGACAGGCCCTCCAGGACACGCAGGGCTGCGCCAGCGGCCCTCAGGCCCTCGCCCACGGCCTCGGGGATGCTGACCGGACCCCCAGCGGCGCCCGCAGCCACGATCCCTGGCGGAAGGTCAGAAACGAAGCCACTCGCTGACGACCGCACTCCCGCGGCAGATGCGGGAGCATCCATGCCCACGGCCAGCACCACCAGGTCGAACAGTTCCTGGCTTCTGGCAGCAGCGGCGACGTCCTCGAACGTCAGAAGCAGCCCCCCGGGCTCCGAGATCACCTCGCCCGGGATGCCACGTACTAGGCGGATCTCCGGCGGCAGGTCACTGAACAGGCGCGCGATCCCCGGGGCGCACCGCTGCAGGTCCATGAAGAAGAGGGTGACCTCCAGACCCGGGAGTTCGCGTACCATGCGGCCGGCCAAGCGCAGCGCGGTAGGGCAGCAGACCTGCGAGCACCAGCCCCTGCCGGCGGCCAGGTCCCTGGAGCCGACGCAGTGCACGAACGCCACCCGCCGACTGCCGGGCATTAGATGCGATAGATAGTCCGGTCCGTGCTGCCACAGACCCCTCTCGAGATCCATGGTGGTGATGACACCAGGAAGGCGACCGTAGCCGAACTGGCCCTTGCGCTCCGCCGGAAACGGCGCAAACCCGGTGGCTAGGACCACCACGTCCGCCTTGACCGCCTCCTCGCCCGGCGCGTCATCCAACCTGACCGCACCGAAGGGACATGCGTCCCTGCAGGCCACGCAGTCCTCACCCCTTGTGCGCAGGCACGCCCCTCTGTCCAGGACATAGGCCAGCGGCAGTGCCTGGGGGTGGGGCTGGGCAATCGCGGCTGCCGGGCACACATCGGCACAGCGGCCGCACCCGGTGCAGCGTGATATGTCCACGCCCCGGGGCCCGCGGGCCAGGCGAACGTTGAAGCCGCCTGGCCCGCCCTCGATCCCCAGAACCTGCGTGTCCACCCGCAGCGTTACGCCGGCGCCGGGTTGCATCGTCCGGCTGGCCCGGGCTGCCAGGCAGACCCCGCACAGGCTGCAGTCGGTTGCGGCCTTGCAGGCATAGCAGGCCGCCCATCCGCCGATCACCGGCCCTTGCTCGGCCACAAGCACAGGAATCCCCCTGGCGGCCAGGGCCTGCGCTGCCGTCAGGCCGGCGGGTCCGGCCCCCACCACCAACGCGGTGCGGGCATGGGTCAGAACAGCCCCACCACCTTCCCTGTCTCCAGGTCTATGTCCACCTTGTTGGCCGCCGGGGCCTTGGGCAGGCCCGGCATGGTGCGCATCTGCCCGCACAACGGATAGAGGAATCCGGCGCCCACCGAGGCGCGGATGTCGCGCACCGTCACGCGGAAGCCCCGGGGCCGGTTCTTGAGCGCAGGGTTGTCCGAGAGCGAGAGGTGCGACTTGGCCATGCAGATGGGCAGTTTGTCGTAGCCCAGCTTGGTGTAGAGCTTGATCTTGGCCTCCGCGGCCGGCTCGAAGTCCACGCCGTCGGCACCGTAGATCTTGGTGGCGATGGTCTCGATCTTCTCGCGGATCGGCATCTCCAGCGGGTACAGGAACTGCATGTGGCTGGACTCCCCGACGGCCTTGACCACGGCCTTGGCCAGTTCCAGCGCGCCTGCACCGCCCCGGGCGTGGTGTTCGCTGGTGACGGCATCCGCTGCGCCGGCGGCCAGAGAGGCCTTGCGGACCGCTGCGATCTCGCGCTCGGTGTCGGTGGGGAACAGGTTGATGGCCACGACCACCGGCAGGCCATGTAGCCGCATGTTTTCGATGTGCTTCTGGAGATTCTCGCAGCCACGCGCGACCGCCTCGACGTTCTCGCTGACCAGCTCGGGAGGAAGCGGCCGGCCGGGAACAACCCGGCCCACCCCTCCGTGCATCTTCAGGGCCCTTATCGTCGCCACCACGACCGCGGCGTTGAGCTTCAGCCCGCTGTACCGGCACTTCACGTTGAGCATCTTCTCGGCGCCTATGTCCGCCCCGAACCCGCTCTCGGTCACGACGTAGTCAGCCAACTTGACCGCGATCTTGTCTGCCACGATGGAGTTGTTGCCGTGGGCGATGTTGGCGAACGGCCCGGCGTGCACGATGACCGGGGTGTTCTCCAGGGTCTGGATCAGCGTCGGCATCAGCGCGTCCTTGAGCAGGACCGCCATGGCGCCCGCGGCCTTGAGGTCCTCGGCCGTCACAGGGTAGCCGTCCTCGTTGGTTCCTATGACGATCCGGCCCAGGCGGGCCCGCAGGTCGCGCAGGTCGCTGGCCAGCGCCAGGATCGCCATTACCTCTGAGGCCACCGTGATGTCGAACCCGGTCGCGCGGGGCCGGCCGTCATCCTTGGTGCCCAGGCCGATTACGATGTTGCGCAGCGCCCGGTCGCTGATGTCCATCACCCGCGGCCAGGTGATCGAGTAAGGGTCAATGCGCAGTTCGTTGCCCTGCATGATGTGGTTGTCAATCATTGCCGCCAGCAGGTTGTGTGCGACGCCGACCGCGTGGATGTCGCCGGTGAAGTGGAGGTTGAAGTCCTCCATGGGGATCGCCTGCGAGTAGCCGCCGCCGGCGGCGCCGCCCTTGATGCCGAAGGTGGGGCCCATCGAGGGCTGCCTGAGGGTGTTGATGGTCTTGTGGCCCAGCTTGTTCAGGGCCATGCCCAGGCCGACCGCGGTCGTGGTCTTGCCCTCGCCCAGCGGAGTCGGGGTGATGGCGGTAACCATGACGTACTTGCCGCTGGGCCGGTCGGCCAGGCGTTCCATCACGTCCAGGTGTATCTTGGCCTTGTACTTCCCGTACATGTCGAGGTCGTCCTCGGCAAGTCCGAGGCGCCCGGCGATCTCCATCACTGGAAGGAGCTTGGCCTCCTGGGCAATGTCGAGGTCGCTCTTGATCTTGCTGCTCATGCGGTTACCTCCTCGATGGGTGCTTTGACGTCTTCTCGCACGACCTGCCGCGGCCGGCCGACCGCGGCTCCTGACCAGTCCTTGGGTTCCATGATGGCTCGGAGGGACTCCAGCTCCCCCAGTGCCTGAAGCCGGTTGAAGATGAGCAGCCACGCGCAGTCCACTGCGATATCCACCTCGCACTTGCCGTCGCGGTATCCGCCGCAGGGTCCATTGAGCAAACCCTTCGAGCAGCGCGCGATCGGACAGATGCCGCCGGTCCGGTCGAGAATACACTCGCCGCACCCGCGGCACCGCTCGGCCCACACCCCGGGCTGGAGGGTGATCCCCATGAACTTGGTGTCCAGAAGCGGGAACACGCGGCGATCGGGGAAGGTCTCCGCCATCAACTGCACGCCGCACCCGCACCCCAGCGAGAAGACCGCCTCGACCGCCTCTACGTGGGAAGCCAGCGGCAGGAGGAACTCCTTGTCGCACTGACGGTGCACGGTTGCCTCGGCTATCTCGATGGACTCGTCACGCGCACCGCGTGCCAGCCGGGCCAGCGAGCTGAGGACGGCCACCTCCCGCTCCCCGCCGGCGAGGCAGACCGACACGCAACTTGCGCAACCGACCACCAGCACCCGATGGTAAGGCGCCATCATCCTGAGAACGGCCTCCAGGGGCTTCTGCTCGGCTACGATCATGGCGCCCTCCTATCTCGCCTGGAGCGCAGGGGCGGCGGCCAGGTGGGCGAGCACCGGACCGGCCACATGGAACGAGCCTGTCACGCAGACAACATCCTCAGGGGACGCGGCATCGAGCGCGCACTCGAGAGCATCCACCGGGTCCTCGACGATCCGGATGTCGGCAACCCCCGGACAGAACGCGATCGCCACGTCGGCTGGCGGCAGCGCACGGTCGTCATCGGCCCTGGTCGCAATCACAACCGAGGCCCGGGGGGCGATGATGCGGGCGATGCCTGCCAGGTCCTTGTTGCCCAGCACCCCGATCACCAAAGTGACGCGGCGCCCTGGGAATACCTCGTCCAGCACGTTGCGCAGCGCCTGGAACGAGACGGCGTTGTGGGCCACATCCACGATCAGGGTGGGACAGCAGTCACGGACAACCTCTATTCGAGCAGGCCAGCGCAGACCGGAAAGGCCTGCCCGCACCGCCTCCTCAGGCACCGCGAACCCCGCGGCTTCCAGGGCCTCAACCGCCCCGATGGCGGTGGCGGCGTTGAGGGCCTGATGCCGTCCCATCAGGGGCACTGTCAGGTCCCGGTAGGAACGCCGCTGCCCGCACACGGTGACGCGGATCCCTCCCAGATTGGACCGCAGCGTCCGGTAACGGATCTCACGGCCTACCCTGATCAGCGTGGCCCCATTGGATGCCGCTGCCGCCTCAATCACCTCGGATGCCGCTGCGGGCTGGGGCACGGTTACCGCCAGGCCGCCCGGCCTGATGATGCCGGTGTCTTCCTCGGCGATGCGACGAAGACTGTTGCCTAGCAGGTCGGTGTGGTCGTACCCAACGGTGGCGATGACCGAGACGATTGGGTTCACCACGTTGGTGGCGTCCAGACGCCCGCCGATGCCGACCTCTACGACGGCGAGATCCACCGCCCCTCGTGCGAAGTACATGAACGCGACCGCGGCCGAAACCTCGAAGTAAGTCGGGGGCCAACCCGGCCCGCCCTTTCCCTGGACGATCGCATCGCGCGCCTCGCCCACAAGGAGGGACAGTTCTTTCGGCGAGATCAACTCCCCGTTGATCCGCATCCGCTCTCGGAAATCCACGAGGTGCGGCTTGGTGTAGAGACCCACCCGGTGGCCGGCGGCCTGCGCCATCGAGGCGATCATCGCCGCGGTGGATCCCTTGCCCTTGGTCCCGGCGACGAGCACCGCCGGGAATCCCTGCTCGGGATTGCCGAGAAGGCCGCAGAGATGCCGCATGCGGTCCATCTTGATGGGCAGATACGGCGCCGGCGGGGCCGGCCTTCCGGCGATCAGCCCGTTTAGGTAGGCGAGTGACTCCTCGATGTTCATTCCCACACCCGACCGCTATGCCGTCCTCACTTGAAGGTAGTTGTCGCAGTAGATCTCCCTGTTGAGAAGCACGCTGGCCGTCCGCAACGCGTCCATCAGTTCCTGGTCCAGCGGATCCAGGATGGCTCCGTCCAGACCCATGGCCATGGCCATCGTGAGGAACGTGCGGTTGATGAGACTGCGATTGGGCGCACCCTGTGAGACGTTGCTTAGCCCCACCATGATGTGCGGGGAGGGCTCGCACAGGGCCCGGAACGACGGGATTGCCCCCAGTGCCTCGGGGCCCTGCGCCTGCGCGGCGCTGACCGGCAGCACTATGGGATCAAGGTACAGCCGGTCGGTCGGCAGGCCGGCCTCCATGGCGCGGGCCACGATCGTCAGCGCGATCTCGGCCCGTGCCTGGGCGTTGCGCGGGATGCCGCGCTCGTCTATGGTCAGCCCGATCAGCCCGGCGTTGAACTCCACCGCCAGCGGGAGCAGTGCGTCGAGCTTCTCCGCGGCGCCCGTCGTGGAGTTGATGACGGCGTAGCCCCGGCAGGCCCGCAGCCCCGCTGCTATCACGGCCGGCTTGGGGCTATCCAGGGACAGCGGCACGTCCACCGCATCCTGGACGGTCTGCACCAGCCAGGTCATGACCTCGGCCGGGTCGTCCCCTGTCGGACCGGTGTTGAGGTCCAGGGCGCTGGCCCCGGCGCTCACCTGCTTCCTGGCCAGATCCACTATCGCGTCCTTGTCACGATCCCGTATCGCACGGGCCACCGACCGGAACATGCCGTTGATCCGCTCACCTATGATGAACATCTGCTTCCTCCTATGCGGTCGCCGCGGCCGCGCTCAGGTCGGCGATCGCCCGCCTGGCGGCAGCCGCCGCCTCAGGGTGCATCATGACCAGGATATCGGCCCCGGCATGCAGGAAAGAGGTTGCGGTAATCGCCTCCCAGGCCGGCCCGCGCCATGACTCCGAACCCCATACCGGCTGCGCGGCTTCAGGCAGCTTGGCCTCCTTGGCCTTCCAGGATTCCTCGGCCGAGAGGGTGAGCATCGGCTGCGCCAGCATCTTGTCGCCCTGCAGACCGGCTATGCGGATCCGCTCCATGATCGAGTACTCGTACTCCAGGCCGTAGCCCAGCGACGCGTTCCCCGGGTGAAGCACGATACGGCCGGGGGAGATCCCCATCTCGGTGATGAGGATGTTTAGCTGCTTCTGGATGTTGACGTCAATCGGGGATTCGGCCAAGACCGAGTGGCCGTCTGCCAGACAGGAGACCACCAGCGTCTTGTAGTTCTCGGGCGTGGCCACACCGATCAGGCAACGCTCTCCCTTCGTTGCCTCCGTGACGCGCGGCCAGACCTCATTGTCCTTGTCGGCATGGCCGCATCCCAGGATGATCAGGGGCACGGGTACGGCTTCCAGAACCGACCGCACCGTGGCCACCGCCGCGTCCGGCGAGGCGTCCGTCCAGTCGGGATGAGGGCTGTTGAGGCGCAGGCAGATCAGCTCCGCCCCGTAGGCCTCGACGCACTTGCGCGCCCAATCCGCGGGCGAGCCCGAGACGTCACCCAGTTGCTTCCGGAGAGCGTCGGGCCAGTCCTGGGGCACCGCGTCCAGAACCTCCATCGCCACCACCGGGGGGTTGGGGCTGGGAGCATCCCCCGGAAGGAACGGCAGCGCTGCGTGCCCGCCCACGGTCACCGTACGGGCGCGCGTTCCGCCCTCCGAAGCCGTGGCGCCGATTGTAACGGCAAATACCTTGCCAGGCCAGGTTTCTCTCACCAGCTCAACGGTCACCTGATCACCCCTCCTTGCGTATACGGTTGGCGGCAGCCACCAGCCGCCGGGTCGTCAGCTCTGCCAGCGCGGTCACCACCTCGGCATCCAGGTATCCCTGGACCGAAGCGTCGAACACCACCGAAACGCTGGGCGCAAACTCCTCATCGCCTTTCCACATCAGGTAGGCCACCGGTACCCGCGGGAGCGCCGGTATGCACAGCGATACGTCGCCCTGGTCGAGCGGCTCGCCGTCCAGTTTCCTGCCTGCCTCCAGCAGGAGCGCAGGGTCTGGACCAAAGGCCTTGAGGATCGGTGCCACGACCCGGCCGCGAAACGAGGCCAGATACCCTGCTCCGCCGGGAAGCTGCTCGAACGAGATCCACCGGCCCTCGCGAGGGCTGCCGGTGGACTCCAGTAGGTAGAGCAGCAGTAGGATGGCCACGCTTACCTCGGCCGGTTGGCCCTCGGCGTCCAGCACAACACCCTCCGGATACGCAACCGTGTAGTCGCGCCCGACGCAGCGCAGCCCGATCCGGTCCGGACCGAGCAGCGTCGCACCGCTGCGGGTGACGAGCGGGTTGAGGGGCTGCGCGCCGATCTTGGCGCGCAGGCCGTCGTAGGTCCCCTGATAGATGCTCATGCTCGCACCGGTGCCAGCGGCCCTACCGCCGCCAGCATCTCCGTCACGGCACGCGCTGCCGGGGAGTCGTCGGGAAGTTCCAGCATCGGCCGTCCTTCCAGTTCGTAGGCGGCCACCAGCGGGTCCTCGGGCACCACACCGGCAACGCGGATACCGCCCTCGCCGAAGACGCGCTCTACCGCGGATGGGATCTCACTGGCCCGGTTGATCACCAACGCGATCTCCCCGACCGAGAGGCCGAGTCCCCGCACGAGGTCCTGAATGCGCCGCGCCGCTTTGATTCCGGCCATGCTGGGGTCGCTCACGATCAGCAGCAGCCCGACGTCGCGCGTGGTCCGCCGGCTGATGTGCTCCATCCCTGCTTCGTTGTCCATCACCACGAAGGGGTAACTGCCCATAAGGCGGTCCAGGTGTTCGCGCAGCAGGTGGTTGGCCGCGCAGTAGCAGCCGGCTCCTTCCGGTCTACCCATTACGATCAGGTCAACGCCCTGGCCCTCAGCCAGGCAGTCTTCGAGATGGTACTCGAGATACATCGCACGCGGGACCGTGACCGGAACATCCCGCATGCCCCGCGTCTCTTGCAGGACGTCCGAGATCGCACGGTCCGGCCGCAGCCCCAACGCCGCGTCCAGGTTCGTGTTGGGATCCGCATCCACTGCCAGGATCGGGGTCTTGCCCAAACGGCGCAGGGAACGGACGATGAGCCCGGCCATGGTGGTCTTGCCTGTTCCCCCCTTGCCGGCCACCGCCACCACGAACGGCACCTTCACTCCCTCCTCAGTCCTGCCTGCCCAGTTGCGCGCACGCGCGCGGGAACCGGGCGCAGTCGGTGTGTGGGAGGAACGTGGCCGAGACATACTCCTCCATGAAGCCGGTGTCGGTGCTGAGCTCCCGATAGGTCATCTTCTGCGCCACCTCGGCGGCCCGGCGCCAGGCTTCATGCGAGAGCAGGGCCATCTTGGCGCCTGTCACCGATCCGTTGCCGATGAAGGTGATCCGCTCCACCGGCACGTCGGGGAGGAGGCCGATCAATATGGCCTTGGGGATGTCCAGGTAAGTCCCGAAGCCGCCGGCGACGTAGATGCGTTGGATGTCGCGGATGTCAATGCCTAGCCGCCGTGTAAGAAGGGCGCCGCCAGCGTAGACGGCCGCCTTTGCCCTCAGGAGGTTCTCAATGTCCGCCGAGGTCAAGACGATGTCGCGGCCTGCCGCGCTTTCCCCGGAGGGCACGACCACCGCCTCGAGACCGTCCGGACCTTCCCTGACGACAGGCGCGTCGGGCCGCAGCCGGCCCGCGCGGTCCAGGTATCCGGCCAGCAGCAGTTCCGCCAGCAGGTCAACCAGTCCGGAACCGCAGATGCCCCGGGGCCTTCCGCCTCCGATGGTTACCCAGGTGAGCCCTCCGTCAGGGCCGACCTTGACACGCTGCACCGCTCCCAGGGCCGCACGCATCCCCCAGGTGATGCCGCCTCCCTCGAACGCCGGGCCTGCGGAGCACGCGCAGCACACCAGGAAGTCGCGGTTTCCGATCACCGTCTCGCCGTTGGTACCCACGTCAATGAGCATGGAGAGCTCTTCGGTGCCATCCATGCCCGCGGCCAGCACGTCGGCGGTGATGTCCCCGCCGACATAGCTGCTGACCCCGGGCATCCAGGCCACCATTGCGTGGTGGTTCACGCGCAGCCCCACCTCTCCGGCCCGGTAGGCCGGAGGCATGGAGATCACCGGGATGTAGGGCTCCCGGCGTATCTCGGCCGGAGGAAGCCCCAGGAAGAGGTGTAGCATGGTGGTGTTGCCCGCCAGCACCGCGCCGACGATGTCGTCCCGGGCCACGCCGTGCGCCTGCGCGAGCCCGCCGATCAGGACGTTGGTAACGCCCAGGGCAGCGTCCCGCAGCCTGTCGAGTCCGCCGGGTTCACCGGCGTGAATGATGCGCGAGATCACGTCATCCCCGTAGGTGGCCTGCCGGTTGAGCGCGGCGGCCGCGCCCAGGGTGGCACCGCTCGCCAGGTCCACCAGGTGCACAACGATGGTCGTCGTGCCCACGTCCACGGCCGCGCCGTACAACCCGGACGTGGTCGCACCTGGCCGGAGCGCGACGAGCTCGTGCGCGCCGTTTGTGCGCGCGAGCACCGCGGTGACCTCCCAGTTGGCGTCGCGCAGTACCTGCGGCGCCGTGCGGAGAACGTCCAGGGGAACCATGAGGTCTTGGATGCCGCCCTCCCGGCGTAGTTCACGGGTCAGGCGGTTGAGGTCACTCAGGCAGTCGTGAATCGTCGGCTGCGGAAGCTGCAGGGCAAGGGCAAACACTAGCGGATCCCCGGCGGGCTGGACCGCGGCGACCGGGCGCTCGCCCACGGCCTCCTCGGGAATCGGCATGAACGGACCATTTCGCTCCGCCCCGGTGAGGATCTGCTCGCCTTCCAGCCGTGAGAGTTCGGAGACGTCCACGGTGACGTCGCCGGTCACGTGGCTCAGGCAGGCCAGGATCTCCCCCCCGCCCGGGACCCTGCCACCCTCGTCCACCTCCGCCTCGCCGGCGACGATCCGAACCCGGCACCTCCCGCAGATGCCGCGCCCGCCGCAGACGCTGTTCAGCGGGATCCCAGCCGCGAAGGCCGCGTCCAGGAGGGTCTGCCCTGCCTCGGCCGCGACGGTCCGCGCATCCGGTTGGAACCTGACGGTCGGTCCCGCCACTACCCCACCACTTCCTCACGGCTCCTCAACTGCTGGCCGCGGCGCTCGCCTGCTTCCACTGCGTGCGCATGAAGGCCGGAATACCCGCGGACTCGCGCGGCCCCACCAGGACCTGCCAGCCGCAGAGCTCCTCCAGTTTCCCGCTGAGGGCGGCTATGCCGCCGGGAATGACCATGCGGCGGTGGCCGACGCGCTCGGCGATTTGCGACTCCCCGACTGTCTTGGCGATGGTCTCCGCGTTGAACTTGTCCGCGGCCCAGGCGGTCATCACGGACATGCCTTCGGTGTTGACCACGACCACCCAGGCCGGGGTCCGGCTGGCCTCAGTATCGGCTTCCACGGTGAAGTACGTAAGCGAGAAGTTGGTCGTCACCAGCACCGGCGAGGTTTCATCGGGCGCCCCGACGGTGTGGATCCCGGACTCCACCTGGATCGGCTTCTGAGGATCGGTGTAGATGTTCTGGCGGGCGGTTACCAGCGCCAGCGCCTGCCATGGCTCCAGCTCATCGGTCACGACCAGAGCAGCGTACTTGGCGATGTACGCGGCCGCCTGCACCGTCTGGTCCAGCGGATTGCCCGCAGTCGCGAACGCCATCGCCGGATACCCAAACGGCCGGAAGGTCTTGCGCAGCGCCAGGCGCCGGATCTGCGTCAGGTCCTGCAGCGTCGCGGCGGCCGTCCTGGCACCGCTGTCAACTACGAGGTCGGTGACGCCTGCGGCGGCGATACGCGCCGTCAGGTCGGCCAGCTCGTCGAGGCCCTTCCCTCGCACCGCCAGCGGGCACCCGCAGCTCTTGGCCAGCCGCGCCATCGCCTCCCAGTTCTCCGCTGTCGCGGCGTAGAGCAACGGGCGGTGCTGCTTGACGGCCGACGCGGCCGCGCTCAAGGCGTCGGTCGAGGAACTCACCAGGACCAGCGTGAGGCCCATCTCGGCCGCCAGCGCCGCCGCGGACGCGAACCGCCCGGGGTCCCCGGCGGCGTCCTCGAGCGCCACCAGCTCGACGCGTACCTCCTGACCGACGCGGTCGAACTGGAGCGCCTTGACCCGCTCGAAGGCCGCGCGCAGCTCCTCCGGAGAGCGGTCGGTCCGCACCCGCACGGCGATGGCCGTTGGGTGGTAGAAGGTCTCCTCGTGCCGGAACAGCACGGTCTCCTTCCCCATGACGATGCACTGCTCCGCGGGCCCAACGCTGACCAGCCGGATGGGCGGCGCCGCCGCGCCTGCCAGCGTGGCCTTGGCGTCGTCGCTGGCGTACGGGCACGCGTCAATGGCCACCTTCTTGGTGGCAAGCTGCATGGCGAACGCCAGGCAGGTAGGAAACGCGCACTCCCCGCAGTTCGTCTTGGGCAAGATCTTGTAGATGTCAAGCGCTGTGAGCGGCATGATCTCTCATCCCCTTAGAGCAACGCCGGCATCCGGAGTGCCGGGTGGCCCACTCGCTCCAGATGTGCCACGAGTTCCTCGGCCGTCGTTGCCACGGTCTCATCGGCGATCTTGTCCACGAACCCTTCGTCACCGATATCTTTGGCCCGAATCTCGAGTTTCTCGCGAAGCGCGTCCTTCATCTCCTTGGGCATCCACACCAGGCGTTGCAGCCCGCCGTCGGCCGGGATGAACTTGCGGCTGGCCATGTACAGGCGCCCCACGCCCAGGAAACCGGGGGTCTGAATGCCTCCGCCGACCATCCCTGCCAGGGTGCTGAAGGTCATGCCCAGCGGGGTCATCCCGCTGAACTCGCGGTTGACGATCATGACCCCGTTCGCCTCGGGCACCAGGCCCATGATGCACTCAAAACACCCGCACGATGTCATCGGCGAGTGGATCATCGAGTAGAGACTCACCTGCTCGACGGTCTTGTTGGACTTGTTGTGAACGAAGGCGTTGATGCCCTCGAACACCCCGAGGTTGGCATCCAGGCACGCGCCCTTCTCGATCGGCTGGTTGGGACCTGCGGAGTTGATCTCGTAGCTGGCCTTCCCGTCGAGCCAGTTGTAGGCCCCGCACAGCCCCAGCCGCTCGGGCGAGATGACGCAGACGTGATTGGGCGCGTAGGACTGGCACAGGGTGCAGGAGTAGAAGACGTCCACGGTCTCGTCGGTCATGCCGGCAACGCGCGCGTCGCGCTCGTCCCAGACCTTGCGGGCCTCCTCGATGATGTGCGTGATCTGCTCGGCCTCCGAGTAGACGGTGACCGCGACCTTGTCCACGAGCGCCGGGAACTCCTCCAGGTACTTGGCGTGGAGGATCTCGCCGAAGTGGCGGAGCCGGAACCCGGCGGCCACCGCATCCTTGCTTACCCGTATCCACGGCATGTCGCGCTGGCCTATGTGCATCACACCCATCGCGCCGTTTATGAGCCGGTGAATCTGCCGCTCCAGGATCGGCTCGAAGTCCTTCTGGAGTTTGCGGCCTGCGACGTCAATCAATATGCCCAGAGGCAGGATCCCACCGGGCTCGACCGTGTCCAGGTCGGGTCCGATTACCTCGATCCGCCCGTCCTCGACCTCGTGCAGTTCTCGCCCGCGCAGGAACTCGAACGCAGGCGAGAGCTGGCGGCCGAACTCCACGTGGAGCTGCTCCTTGCGCACACGCTCGCCCTCGAACGCGGCGCTGTAGGAAACCGGGATCGGGATCTTGGTGATCTTCAGCTTCAGCCCCCGCACCTCCACCGCCTTGGCCACCATGCGGTCGTGCGGGATGTTGCTCACCACGTGCTCATAGGTGCAGATGCCGGTGGGTAGTATCTGTGGGATGTCGGTGTCGGCGATGACGGGAAAGCCGAAGTTGATGGCGCCCGCGGCGGTAGCGTACTTCTCTTCGTCAACCTCGCCCAGCGCGAGCACGAAGGCAAACACACGGTCCTTGTTGTAGAGCAGGATCTGGCGGCCCCGGATGTAGTCGCCGGGGGTCAGGCCCCCGAACGTCATCGCCGCTCGGGCCGCGAAGTTCAGCGCGTAGACCGCGGTGCTGGTCTCCCGGCCGTAGGGCACCAGGTAGGTATCCCAAGACATCTCAACGCCTTCCTCGGCGAGCTGCTCCGCCATGCTGCGGCCGTTCGTGCTGCTGGCCAGGAAGACCAGGATGTTCCGCTCCTGCAACTCGCGCGCGAGCTTCACGGCCGCCTCGTTGGTGGGCAGTGCCCCGACGCACGCGGCGAACCCGGGCATTCGGCCGTCCACCAGCTTGATGCCCTGGGTGCGGAGGATCGCGTCGTCGGTGAACCCCAGGAACACCCCGTTGGGCTGCGTGCCGTTCGCGTATCGGAGGGCCTCGATTATCTCCTGGGACATCAGCGTCGCAACCCCCGCGTCGAGCGCGCCTCCCAGGTAGGGCAGCCACATGTTGTCGGTGGGAACCGGCGGCAGCATGTTCCGGGCGATGCGCAGCGGCTCCCACGCGTCCTCGAACGTCTTCACCTTGATCCCGGTCAGCGCCAGGATCAACGGCAGGTGGAAGGCGGTGTTGGGAAACTCCAGGCGATGGCCGGCGCCCTTGGCCTCGATGGCCTCCACGAGTTTGGACTCGGCCTCGCCCACATACTTGTGCGCCCCTTTGATCGCAGCGGTGGCGATGATGCGCGACATGGTTTCTTCCCTCCTACCTGTGTATGGACCGGCGGTCCAGTCTCACCGGAACAGGGCTACGCCCCGACCGCAACGACCTCGTACATCATCGGGCGCAGTTTCAGGGCCTCTCGCTTCTTGTCCAGGTGGGCCACGATGAGCTGCGCTCCCTTGACCGGATCGGACTCGAACGCGAACCGGCCACCTGTTACTCCCTCGATCTCCTGGGTCACGAAGCGCGTGACCGCGTCGCTCCCCAGAATGTTCAGCGACGACCCCAGCACGGTGAGGATGCCGGAGGCGACCGCGTAGAACCCGATCGTTATCGCCTTCTCCGACCACCAGCCGGGCGCGGCGGCGGCCACGGGCAACTCGGAGAAATCGCGGCCGATGCCGCCCTCCTTGACCATCTCGATGCAGGCGGTGAGGATCCGGCTGTTGTCCACGCACGACCCGGCGTGCAGGACAGGTGGGATGCCCACGGTCTCGCAGATCTCCTGCAGGCCCTTGCCGGCGTACTTGAAGGCGGCCTCCGGCTGCAGGAACCCGGCCTTACCGCAGGCGATGGCAGAGCAACCGGTCTGGACCACCAGGACGTCGTGCCGCAGCAGCTCGTGAACCAGATCGAGATGGCACTGGTCCTGGATCTGCTTCGGGCTGTCGCAGCCCACCACGCCCACGACCCCCCGAATGCGGCCGGCGATGATCGCGTCGTTTAGGGGACGCCAGCCGCCCCGGAAGGTACCTCCCAGCATGTGGGTTATGGATTCCGTGGTGAACCCGGCAACCACATCCATCTTGTGGTCGGGGATGACCACCCTGGACCGATCCCTGCGTGCGAAGTTCTCCACCGCGCGTCCGACTATCTCGCGCGCGGACGCGGCGGCCCGGTCCTCGTGAAACGGCACGTGTCTCGTGCCCGGAATGCGGGCCTTCTCCGAGGTTGCGATGATCTCCGTGTGGAAGCAGGAGGCCGCCTCGGTCAGCCCGGGCATGATGCACTGGACATCCACCAGAAACGCATCCACAGATCCGGTCATCATCGCCAGTTCCTGCTGCAGGAAGTTGCCGGCTATCGGAACGCCGCGGCGCATCAGAACCTCGTTGGCCGTGCAGCATATCCCGGCCACGTTGATACCCGAGGCGCCCAACTCCTTGGCCCGCGCGAGCAGTGCCGGATCAGCGGCGGCATCCACGATGGCCTCTGCCAGCATCGGCTCGTGGCCGTGCACCAAGACGTTGACCTGGTCGGCCCGCAGCACGCCCAGGTTCACCTGGGCCCGCACCGGCTTTGGGGTCCCGAAGAGGACATCTTGGAGGTCGGTGGCAACCATCGAGCCTCCCCACCCGTCTGCCAGCGCGCTGCGGATCCCGCCCATGATGAGACTCTGGTAGTCGGTGTCCACTCCCATGTTGGTGCGGTGCATGACGTCCACGATCTCGCGGTCCACGCCCCGCGGTGCAACGCCGAGCTTGCGCCAGATCTCCTGCTGCTTGGCAGGCGCTCGCCCGAGGAAAGCCAACTCACCGTCCTGCTGACCGAACTGCGAGAGGCAGACCCGGGCCACGTCCTCGGCGATCGCGGCCGCACTACGGCCGTCCAGGGCAACCCCGAGTTCAACGGCCAGCGCGCGCAGTTTGACCTCGTCCTTGATGCTGTACCCCGGCGCCTGCCCTCGGGCCGTCATCCGCAGCAACTGGGCCACCGACCGTCCGTGGTCGGAGTGCGCGGCCGATCCAGCGGCCATGTCCCTGGCCAGCCGCCGGGCCGCCACGGTGTCAATGTTGGCGCCGCAGACGCCTATCTGGGGTCGCTTGCTGCCGGGAAGTCCCAGGTTGCAGGGACCGAGATGGCAGATGGTGCAGCAGATCCCCAGTTCGCCCACGCGACATTGGGAGCCCAGAGCCGCGTAGCGATCCCAGATCGTGGCGATGTTCTCGGTCTTGGCGCGCGCCCGCATCTCCACGCTGGCAGGATCCGTTCGGTCCCGCTGCTGGACAGTGTCACTCATTCCCTGACCCTCCCCTGAAATCTGGTTTCAAGTGCGTCTACGAGCCGTGCCACCGCTCCGGCCGCGGCTCCATCTACGGCCGATGCCTGTTCTCCCGCGCGTTCGGATTCCATCAGAGATTCGCTGTAGGGAATCATTCCGATCAGTTCGAGACCGTCCAGGTGGGCGGCCAGGTAGGCCTCGTCGGTAGAGCCCCGGACCTTGTTGGCCACGCCCAGGACCTGCGCGACCCCGATGTCCGCGGCCAGGCGCCTGATGCGGGACGCGGTCTCCAGGCTGGCCCGGCTGGGGTCCACCACGACGAGCAGGGCGTCGGCCGCATGCGCGCTGCGTCGGCCCAGGTGCTCCAGGCCGGCCTCAAGGTCAACGAGGAGGGCCTGGTCGCGCTCGAGGGCCAGGAATTCGATGACCCGGCGCAGCAGCACGCTCTGGGGGCAGGCGCACCCGGCGCCGCCGCGGGTGATGGCCCCTGCCACGACAAGTCGGATGCCACGGTGTACCACGGCGACCCGATCCACGAGATCATCCACGCGCGGGTTCAACCGCACGAAACCGTCGGTGCCGCCGACCCGCTGCTCGATCTCCTCGCGCAACTCCAGAAGGGGCGTAATCGGTTGGGAAGGAAGCCCCAGGGCCGATGCCAGGGTGGGATTCGGGTCGGCGTCAATGACGGTCACTCGGTAGCCGCGGTCAGCCATGGAGACGGCCAGCAGGGCAGTCAGGGTCGTCTTGCCGACCCCGCCCTTTCCCGAGATAGCAAGCTTCATGGGTGCAGTAGGCGCCATCTTCTCCTGCATTATCCCTACCCCCCCACGGGCGAGGCATCGGGTGTGGAGTGGATTCTTGCGCCGGCGTCCCGGTGCCAGGCATCAGGCCGGGCCGGAGCGGCACGCTTCCTGGTTTCGCACATCGGGGGAAGACTGTATTGCACCCGGGCTTCCGGCCTCATATCCTCTAGGACAAACCTGCTTGTCATATCAGGCGCCTTATGGGGGGGTTCTAGTGCGAGCGCGAAGAGGAGTAGTCTGGATCGGCGTTGCAGCAATGCTGGTCGTCGGAGTGGCGGTCTGGGCAAGCGCCAAGGCACCCGACACGGTTCTGTTCAAGCAGACCTACGCTCCCAAGGATGGCACCGACCTGGCCAAGGCCCTGCCGTGCCTGGTCTGCCACTCCAAGATGCCGCCCACCAAGACCGATCTCAATCCCTATGGGGCAGACCTGGCCAAAGCCGCGGCCGGCAAGGCCGTGGACGCCAAGATCCTGCTCGCCGTAGAGAAGCTGGACTCGGACAAGGACGGCGCCAGCAACATCGTCGAGATCAAGGCAGGCACGCATCCGGGGGACCCGAAGTCCAAGCCCAAGTAGCCGCCCGAAGTGATTGCGCCGGGGCTGCCGGCAAAGCAGGTATCAGCCGGCCGGTGGAGTAGTACCAAGAAGTCGAGTCGTTCACTCCATGCCCGCAGGGGGTCGGTCATGAAGCTCCTCCACTCTACGTATCTACGTACGGTCGCGCATCCATACTGGTCTCCCTGGTTGCCGGGGTGCTCTTCCTGGGCCTGCTGCTCGTGGCCAAACCCCAGTCCCCCGCGGAGGCGCAGCGCATCCCGGGCTATTTCGGCGCGGGCTATGTCGGCTCAGAGACCTGCGCCGGGTGTCACCAGGAGATCTACGATACGTTCCGTACCACGGGCCACCCGGCCAAGCTGCGGCCGGCGGCCGAGGCGCGCGCCGCGGGCATACCCAAGCCCGGCTACGTCTCGTGGGACCAGATCCGCTACGTGATCGGCGGCTTCCGCTGGAAGGCCCGCTACGTGGACCAGGAGGGCTACATCATCACGGGCAGCCCGGACGGCAAGATCAGCGGCCGCAACCAGTTCAACCTCGAGACCCAGGCCTGGGCGAACTACAACGCCGGCCAGAAGATGCGCTACGACTGTGGCGAGTGCCACACGACAGGATACAGCCCGGTCGGGAACCAGCACCGCAAGCCCGGCTTCGTAGGCACCTGGGCGCTGGACGGGATCCAGTGCGAGGCCTGCCATGGGCGAGGCCAGGTCCACGCGAAGGCCCCCAGCAAGGCCAACATCCAGACCGACCGCAGCGCGGCCCTGTGCGGGACCTGCCACCGCCGCGGGACAGACATGGGCGTGATCCCGGCCGCCGGGGGCTTTGTGGAGCACCGCGAGCAGTACCAGGAGTTCCTGGCCAGCCCCCACAAGGCGCTGAGTTGCGTTACATGCCACGACCCGCACCGGCGCGCCCGTGAGGTCAAAGCCAAGGGCACCTGTGAGGCGTGTCACACCGCGGCCGCCGCGGCGTTTCGGGGTAGCCGCCACCAGCGCGCGGCGCTAACATGCACGGGCTGCCACATGCCTAATACCGGCCGGAACGCCGTCGTCCGCAGCAAGTACGAGGCCGATGACCCCTCCCACCTCTTCAAGATCAACCTGGATCCAGCGGCCCGGATGTTCACAGACGACGGCCGCTTCGTCAGGGCGGGCTCGAACACGCTGGAGTTCGCCTGCCTGCGCTGCCACGCCGATCGCACCCAGGCCTGGGCGGCAGGAGTCGCCAGGGGCATCCACAGGCTGGGCAAGTAGGCCGTCGCAGCTGAGTTCCCCTGCGCTTGGAGAATACCGGCCGCTAACGACGCCACGCGCAGGAGGGTGTTCATGCGGATCCGTCTACCGGTGCTGTTCGTCATGGCCCTGGCCTTTGCGCTGGTTCCCCCACCCCCGGAATCCGCCGCGGCCCCGGCAGGACCCTCAGGTTGCGGGGCCTGCCACGCGCCTGGCAAGGCCCGCACGCTGGACGCCTCGCTCAAGACCATCAAGAACCATCCGCAGCTGCCCGCGCCCGCGGTGGCCGTGTGCCTTGCCTGCCATAAACCCCAGGGGCGCTCCGATCCCCTGGGGCCTGTTCTGCACAGGCGGCACCTGGCCGCGGCCGCCTTCATCACGAAGTTCAAGGGCACCTGCACTTCGTGCCACGCCGCGGACCCAAAGACCGGACTCGTCACCGTGATCGGCCTGCCGCCGAAGTAGCCCGTGACTTGAACTTGCACAGGAGGAGAAGCGTACATGCGAACCCCGCGATGGACGATCCTGATTATCTTGACTGTACTCTGCGTCGCCGCCGTCGTAACCTGGGCAGCGGCCAAGCCGGCGGACCTGGCGTTGCTCAAGCAGTTCTATGCCCCAAAGGAGGGCACCGACCTGGCCAAGGCCAACTGCCTGACCTGCCACAGCAAGATGCCGCCGACCAAGGCCGACCTCAACCCATACGGCAAAGACTTGCAACAGACGGCGGCCGGCAAGCCGGTTGACGAGAAGGCCTTCCGCGCCATCGAGAAACTCGACTCAGACAAGGACGGGTTCAGCAACCTCGACGAGCTGAAGGCCGGGACACTTCCCGGGGATCCAAAATCCAAGCCAAGGAGGTAGAACCCAACCCACGGCGAATCCGCCACGGAAAGCAGGGCCAAGATGGGGGTGAATTGTCCCATGCCGTACACAGTGAGGCTTAGTTCGTTCTGGGCCGTCGCGCTGGCAATTGCGCTCCTGTTCGGGACCGGCGCGGCGACGGTGCGTGCCCAGGCAGACCAGAGGGCGCAGTGGGCGAAGTCGAAGCACGCCAACCGCCTGCGCCCAACGCTCGAGGCCACGGCCGACGGCCGGCGCGGGCTAACCGCGGCGCACTGCGGCCGGTGCCACGCCGAGCAGGGATTCCTGGCGTGGCTTCCCCAGATGTAGAAGGGAAATCCTGGGCTGATCGCGCGACCCGACGGATCGCCTGCGGACATTCAGTACCTGGTCGGCATCGGCCTGAGCCGGTTCTCCGTCAGGCCGCAGACCTGCACGACGTGCCACCAGGCGGACTACAGCCTGCGCCAGGCCGGGACGACACCGCTTCTGCCGGCCGGATTCCGGGCGATCGGGGTGGGCTCGGGCGCGCAGTGCATGCTGTGCCACAACTCGCGCAACGGCGCCATCGTCTGGAACCAGGAGGACCCACGTCGGTACACGGCGCCCCACACGGCGTCGCAGGCCGACGTCATCATGGGCAAGAACGCCTTCTTCGTGGACTACGGCAACAACTTCGTCTCGCCGCACGCGACCTTCACCGGTGACTCCTGTGTCACGTGCCACGTCAAGATGAGCAAAGCCCCGCACACTTTCAAGGCCGACGTGACGGTGTGCTCCCGCTGCCACGGCCCCGACATGAATGCTGCCAGGGTACAGAACCCGACGAAGACGCTCATCCACGAACTCGAGGCTGCGATTGAAGCCAAGATCATGGCCAGCAAGGATCGCATCCGGAGCTTCCGGGCATGGGATGCGAAGGTCTACGCCTTCACCGATACCGTGACCCTGGATCCGGCTGCCATCACGTCGCTGGCCCTGGTCGAGGTCGCCGGTCAGCAGGGCCTCGAGTTTACGCTCAGCGGTGGGCGCAAGATCCAAACGCAGCTCGGGGAACTGCGGGATGCCGCGGGCCGGCCGACTTTCGCCACCAGCGATCCCATTGTCCGTGCCGGCTGGAACTTCTGGCTGGTCGAGGGCGCCGGCAGTTGGGGCGTGCACAACCCGCGGTTCGTGCGGCAGGTGGTGCTGAATTCACTGGACGCGTTGAGATAAGCTCTCGCCCCGGCGCCAATTGCGCCGGGAGAACCGGGAGACATGTAAGAGGCCGGGGCGCTTGCCCCGGCCTCTCCGTCATGAGCACGCAGAGGGCGGCGGAAACCTGCTACCGCCCGATCCGAACCGCGCGGACGGTCGCGGTGGTCTTCTCGCCCAACCCGAGTGTCTGCACGAACGAGACGAGGTGGTATCGGTTCCCCGAGTGGTCATCAAACAGCGCGAGGCTGAATCGAACAACCCTGCCGGCCCCGAACGGCTTGTCCTCGGGGTTGCCGGTGGCGAGCTTGCGGCGAAGATCGACCACCCACTTGCCCTGCTCCCAGGATCCGTTGGCCATGATGTCTGCACTGCTGCCATCTGGCACGCGCAGGACGTTCCTCGGGAGGAGATCGCCGGCCGTGAACCGGATCGCGGGGTCAAGCGGCACCGCGTTGCGGTCCGTCACCAGCGGCAGTTGCGGCAATAGATCGGTGAATCGGGCTTCCGGGATCGCCCTGAATCCGGTCTTGGCCTGGTCGTACATGAACGAGGGACGCGCCGGGGTCGTGAATGAGCTGCGGCCGCCGTCGGCAAGACGGTACTCCAGCACGTAGTCGTCGCCCGCGTATCCGACCGGGCTCGACCGGTAGGCCCGCCACTGCCACAGGTCGAGGAACGAGCCCTCGGCCCTCAGCCGTTCGAGTTCAGTTGGCGTTTTGACCTTGTCCCACCCTCCGGTCTCGTCGGCCACGGTCCGGGAGAGAAGGAGGTAGTGGCGCATGTCCGAGGCTCGAAGCACGCCGCCGAAGTACGGGTGGGTTCGCACCCGATCCCCCGCGACATTGGCAGGCATATTCTCCATGCTGTTGTGACAGGCGATGAAACACCCGGCCTGGTTGAACCCTGTCTGCGCACCATCAGCCGCGGGCACGTTGCGCTCGGTGATCATCAGCGCGAGCCGATCCTCGTAGCTGGGTGGGATGTTCGCCTTGGTAGCCTCGGGTTTCTCACCTCCCCACTCCACCCACCGTGTCCCGTCGAAGCGCCACAGCAGGTGGCTGGCCCCAGGCCGCGGCGCCCGCCACTCGAACCGCATGTAAAGGTACTGGTCGTCGAAGGCGGCGCGGACCGACACGTCAACGGAGCCGCGCTTGCCAATGACCGGGTCGGGTTCCAGGCGCCCGGGCTTGACCAGTTTCTCTCCGAGAGCCTTCTCCTGACCCTGGTGGCACGTCTGGCAGGTGGTCCCGGCGAGCACATCCTTGCTGCCTTTGTGCGACGCACTCGTGAGGAACTGCCACGAGACCTGACCTGGATAGAACACGGCAATGGTCGCCGCAGGGATCTTCGACCAGTCGCCTGGAAACGCGAAGAGCGCGGCGCCCTTGATCGCGGGCGATGCCTGGGCATCAGCCGATCTGAGCACCCCTCCCGGCGGCGAAGCGGCCAAGGCGAGCGTCACCACCACCCCGATCGACACGAAGACCTCAGTCCATCTGCGGAACCGCTGCATGGTTGGCCTCCAGTCTGTGCACGGCAGCCGTGCACGATAGAATAGTCGTCTGAGCAGCGCGCCTGCGTGCTCCGTCACGGTCCTGGTGTGGCTCTGGTTTTGAGGTAGAGCCCCGCCAGCAGCACCGCGATCACCGCCAGGGCCAGGACCAGCCCGCGCCGTCGGAATGCGATCTCGGCCAGGCCGGCCCGGCCAAGATCGGTCGCCTTCCGGCTGAGGCCGGCGCCTTCGGTTGCCGCAGAACGCACCTCCCGCAAAGAGAGGCTGTGCACCAGATTGCGCGCGAGGATGAGTTGCGTCTGGGCATCGCTCAGGGGCAGCTTGGCATCGGCCATGTCCATGCCCGCGTCCTCGGCACGGGCGACGATCTCGGCAGCAGCGGCCATGCTGGCCTTGAGATCATCGAGCGCCGTCCGGATGGCCTTGGCGGCGATTCCCCCCTTGCTTCCTTCAGCGTGGCACCGGGCGCAGACGGCCGGCGCGCTGGCCCCCACCATTTCATCTGAGGGCCGGAGGATCCGGTGGTTCCCATGACAGACGGTGCACTGCGGGAGACCCGCGGCCTCGAACACCGCCCGGTGGGGACTGCGCACAAACAGATCGCGCGGGGACGTGTGGCACTGCGCGCACACGTTGGCCACCGAGTCTACACCGGGCGGCACGGCGCCGTGGTTGCCGTGGCAATCGTTGCAGGCCGGCGCCTGCTTGCTGCCGCGTTTGAGCAGGGCCTCGCCGTGCACGCTGGCCTGATAGTCCGCGAGCTGGGTCGCTGGAATGCCGTAGGGCTTCATCGCGGTCGCGTCGGCGTGGCAGCGCGCGCAGGTGGTCGGCACATTGGCGGGGAACACCGGTGACCTGCTGTCGGAAGCCGCCAGGATCGGATGCACTCCGTGGCAGCTGGTGCAGGTTGCCACACGCAGGTCGCCCTGCATCAGCCTCCGACCGTGCACGCTGGTGAAGAAGCGCGCGACCTCGTCGGTCGGAATCGCAGGGTTGAACCGGCGCATCACCTCTGGTCTGCTGTGGCAGCGCCCGCACAGCGATGGGAGTTGCGCGGGCTTCAACTTCCCCACGAATCCACGCTTCGGGTCCATGGCCTCCAGCCCTGGGGCCCGAGGATCACCGCCGTGGCACGCCGAACAGGAGAAGCCCCGCTTCACGTGGATGTCGTCGGCGATCTTGAAGGTGGGCTCGGCCAGGCGGCCGCCCAGGACGCGGTGGCACTCAACGCAGGTATCCGGCGGCGCCACCGCCTGCGGGGGCAGCGCCGGCCCCGCCGCGACGCCTGCCGCCTGCGACAGCCACAACAGCCCGGCGGCGGCCGCGGCCAGCGCCCATGCCGCCGGTCCGGGCGGTGAGGTCCTACGGGAGGTCCTACGGAGCGAGGTATCCAACGATGGTCATCCCCACGATATACAATGCCGCCAGCACGCCCAGCGCCCGGGCGATCCGGGCGGCCCGCGTCGGCTGCTCCCCGCGCTCCAGGAAGGGCACGGCCAGGAGCACCACCGCGGCGAGCATGAACGCCACGATGCCCACCCGCTCCCCCTCCAGCCCGAGCACGTGGGCCGGGATCAGCTTCAGCGTGTGGAACATGAACACGAAGTACCACTCCGGCTTGATGCCGGCGGGCGCCGGGGCCAACAGGTCGGCTTTCTCCCCTACCGGCCAGGGGAACAGCACGGCGAGCGCGGCCAAGGCGCCCAGGACTAGCAGCCACGCCATCGACTCCCGGAGTACGAACCCGGGCACAAACGGCAGGGCGCGCGCCGGGCCACGCCCCTGCGGCTGGCTCATGCCGTGCAGCTGGATCAGGAACAGGTGCAGGCCAAGCACCAGGGTGGTGATCGCCGGCAGGATGGCCACGTGGATACCGAAGAAGCGGCTCAGCGTGGCTTCCGTGACGTCCTCGCCTCCCCGCAACAGCACCAACAGCGGTTCCCCCACCAGCGGGACGCTGCCCACGATCTCGGTCCCTACTTTGGTGGCGAAGAAGGCAAGGGTGTTCCACGGCAGCAGGTAGCCGGTGAAGCCGAAGGCCAGAGTAAGGAAGAGGAGCAGCGCTCCCGAAACCCACGTGAGTTCCCGCGGCCGCCGGTAGGCCCGCAGGAAGAAAGCCCCGAACATGTGGGCGAATACCCAGAAGACCATCAGGTTGGCCGCCCAGCTGTGCACCGAGCGGACCAGCCATCCAAACTGCACCCTCGCCATAATGAATCTGACGCTATCGTGCGCCGCGTCGGCCGTAGGCCTGTAGTACATGAGCAGCAGCAGCCCGGTGACTACCTGGATGAGGAACAGGAAGAGTGTGACCCCGCCGAAGTAGTAGACGTACCCGTGCCGGACCACGGGAACCGTCTTGTGGCGCAGGAACTGGTCGGCGGCCCGCCACCGGAGCCGTTCTTCGAGCCACGGGCCGAGACTCATCGCTGGCCTACGCCGGCCGGGTCACGACGATGTCGTCTTCCTTGACCGTGACGCCAAAGGCGGCGAGCGGCCGGGGCGGGGGCCCGGCGAGTACGTGCCCGTTGAGGTCGAAGTGCCCGTCGTGGCAGGCACACCAGATGTGCCCTATCTCTGCGCGGTACTGCACGGTGCAGGACAGGTGCGTGCAGACGGCGGAGAATGCCCGGTATGCGCCCTCGGGCGTGCGCACGAGGATGGCCGGCTTGCCGCCAAACAGGAAGACTTTGCCGGAGTTGGGCTGCATCTCACCCACCTTGGCAGCGACGACGCTCCCTGCGGTGACCTCCTTGACGGGCGGGGGAATCAAGTAGCGCAGAACTGGGTAGAAGACAGTCCCGGCCAGGGCCGCCAGGCCCGCGCCAAGCAGGTAGTCGGCCAGCGATCGCCGGGTAATCTGCAATGGGCTCCTGGCCATGCACCATCACCCCGAGGGCCTAGCATGTCGCGACTACTCGTTTGCCGTGCGCGATGCTTCCGGCGGGCCGGGGCATGCGCCCCGGCCCCGCCGTCGTTCCCCCCGTCGCTTGCTCAGGCAGGCACTACCTTCACCTTTGTGTCATAGAACACCGCGCTCGCCCCAACGATGTCCTGCAGGCACGTGTTGGGCATGTGCGGGTCGGTGCGCATCGCGGCGTTGGCGTGGATGCCGGTCGCCCTTCGCGGATCGCCCTCGATCCTGCGGCCGTTGATCGTTATGTCGGATGCGCCGGTCGCCCAGTGGCCGTAGCCGAGCGAGAAGCTAACAACCCCGGGCCGGATTCCCTCCCCGACCTGCAGCTTCCCGACCATGGGCTTGTGCCTGTCGTTCTTGAGGTGCCAGGTGCCCTCGGGGTTGGTGGCGGAGACGATCTTCACGGGTTGGCCGTCCTTCAGTCCCCTCTGCGCTGCGTCCTTCGGGTTCATCACCACGAAGTTCTCGGGCTCGAGCGCGGTCAGCCAGTAGTTGGTGATGGTGCGGCTCTTCGTCTGCCTGATCGTCCGGTTGGTGATCAGATGCAGGTCAAAGACCTGGGCGTCATCACGGATCGGCCGGCCGAGGCTGTCGGCGATCGGAAGGTACGTGGCTATACCCGGCAGCGACCTGCCGGTCATGGGGTTCTTCGTGGTTGCGACCTTCTCGGAGTAGAGACTCACCAGGGTCCCGTAGTGACCGCGCAGCTTGTCGCCGTCGAAGGAATCCTCGTAGTTGGCGAACCGGCCTCCCCGGTTGAGCACGTAGACCACTTTGCGCCACCAGCGCGTGCCCAATACTACCTTCCAGCGCTCGGGGTCGAAGACAGACCTGGGCAGGTGCGCCCGGCTCGCCAGGAACAGGCGCTCCTCCTCCGGGGACGCATCGGGCACCTCGTCACCGGCTCTCGTCCCAAAAGCCACGTTGGCCACCAACCGCACGTAGAAGTCGTCCGGCCGCAGGAAGTCCTGCCCTGGTCCGAAGCCGTCCTTGCCGAAGCCGGGCAGGCCCAGTTTCTCGGCGATGCCCAACAAGACGGCCTCGTGGGACAGTGGAGTCTCCTCTCCGAAAACCCTCACTGTCCGCGTCAGCGGCGCAATCACCGGGCTGAAGATCGGCTGCACGCGAGGCAGCACGTTCGGGTGGTTCCCTTGGAACTCCCATCGTTCGAGGTAGCTGGTGTCGGGGAAGATGTAGTCGGAGTACATCGTGGTGGTACCCACCACGATGTCCGTCGCGATGAACAGCGGCACCTTGGTTACGTCGGCAAGAATCTCGATGTTGGTGTGTCCGGAAGGCAGCGCGTAGATCGGCGAGCCCATGTGCAGATAGAGTATCTTGATCGGATAGGGGTAGGCATCTCCCGCCGAGGGAACGACCTCCTGGTAGATGTCGCTGGCCAGCGGGAACCACGGCCGTTTGGCCGGATATCCACTGAACAACGTCGACTCCTCGTAGTTGATGTCGTGGCGGATGATGCTGGTACCAAAGGGCGTGGTGCTCCCGGGATGGAGCGCCGCCACGCGGAACGGAGCGCCGGTGGCGCCGGTCTGGCTGTAGGTCTGCCCCCAGGCCGAGCCGCCCCGCCAGTCGTAGTTCCCCACCAGCATGTTCAGGGAGAACCACGCCATGCTGTTGTAGAAGCCGTTGGTGTGCTGACTGACGCCACGGTGGATGTCCGCCACGGCGCGCTTGCCGTGACTTGTGAACTCCCGTGCCAGCGCGACCACGTCCTCGGCCTTCGCTCCTGCCAGAGCGGCCCAGGCCGATATGGTCCGCTTGCGGGACTCGTCGTAGAGCAACTGGAACGAGGTCTTGACGTGGAACGATCCCACCATGGTGTCCGCGAGCAGGTCTCCCTCCACAGGAGTCCGCGTATCGTACGGGTCCACCGCGACTGGCCGTCCGTCCCGCAGGACCACAAACAGGTCGCGGTCCGACAGCCCGATCTCCGAGGCCCGCAGGAAGGTAGTGGGCTGCCCCCTATCGATCTTGACCAGCCAGGGTGCGTTGCTCCAGGTGGGTTCGCCGTCGGCAGATGCTGCGGCCCTGTTAGCGTTTGTGAGATAGCGCGCGTCGTAGCGCTTCTCCTCGATGATCCAGCGCGTCATTGCCATGGCCACGGCCGTGTCGGTGCCTGGGATGGTGGGCAGCCACTTCCATGCCTTGGCTGCCAGCGGCGAGAAGCGCGGGTCGAGGACTGCGATCTTCATTCGCCCTGATGCGATGGCACCGGTCACCTTGGCGGCGCGCAACGGCGGGCCATACCCTCCCTCCAGCGCGTTGGAGCCCACGAAGATGACGAATTCGGCGCTCTCCAGGTCGGCCTGCCAGTAGAACTTGCGGCCGCCGGTCCACCGACCGCCCTGGTACTGCTCGCTCATCGCCTTGCCGGCGAAATAAAGCGACCCCTGACAAACCGTGGTGTGGCCGTGGCGGTTGATGGACCCGAATGCCCCGTCCACGAAGCGGGCGACCAGATCGCCGCGGCCTCCCTTCTCACGGCCCCGCAGGTAGACGAACTGGTTGTTCTTGGGCCCGAGGTCAGGGTGGTCCGGGTTGATGAGAACGTGCAGGTGATGCGCGTGCTTGCGCTTGAACTCGGCCACGGTCATTCGCTTGGCCCGAATGGCCGCTACGTCTGCCGCCATGGTGCGCGCCAGCGCCGGGTCGCGCAGGGCCCAGACATCCTTGAACCCCTCGACGTGCCGGTTCTCCTCACCGGGAACGTGCGAGAAGAGGCGGCCGCCGTTCACGATCTCGCTGATCGCCTGCTCAAACGGAACCGTGATCCACTTTCCCGACCCACGCGGGCCTGCGCGCTTGAGCACGCTCCGGAGCCGGTAGGGATCGTAGGCGGTCTGGATGCCGGACTGGCCCTTGGGACATATCGAACCATCCACCGACGCAAGATCCGCGATAGGCGTCCGGTACGGCAGGTGCGGGTTCATCGTCCAGGGGCTCAGCGGGTTGCCGTCAATCTTGACCGCAACGTCCTTGACCATTCGGACCTTGATCCCGCACCCCGTGTTGCATTGGAGGCAGACAGTGTACAGCGTGTTCTCAGGTCGGCCCAGGCTGTACGGAACGCCCTCGCCGGCCTCGGCCGCCAGCGGGTTCATGAGGGTCTTCTGTATCCGGCTGAATATCGCGGTTCCTCCCAGCAACGCGGCGGATGTGAGCACACCCCGGCGGCTCAGCACCGCATCGTGCTTCACCTTTCGCGGCTTCGTCTCGGTCGGCTTGGATTGATGCGGCTTCTTGGCCATCGTTTCCTCCCTATTTCCCGTGGCAGGCGTTGCAGGATTCGGTGCTGGGAACCGAGATCGTCGCCCGTCCAGCGGCACCGATGTAGTAGACCCGTGGCCGAGTGCCCATGCCTTCGTTGATGCGCTTCGGCTTGTCGCGCCCGACTAACTCGGCGGCCAGGCCATCCTTGTCGCTCGCATCGCCGAAATAGGCCGCCCCGCCGACGCAAGACGAGACGCACGCCGGCAGCAGCCCGGCCTCGATCCGCTGCAGGCAGAAGTGGCACTTCCGCCCGGCGCCAATCGGCAGGGCCCCTTCCAGGCGGGTCCAGGAGCGGCCGTACTCGACGTGAGGTCGCGTCTCGTAGGCCTGGAGCGCCGGGGTGCCGTCGGTCCAGTACCTGCCCTCATCGAACGAGAGCGCCTTGTAAGGGCAGACCTTCTGGGCGGCCTCGAATGCCCTGCGGCCGAACTTGGCGTAGTCCACGGTCACAATCCCATCGGGCCGCTTGGCAATGGCACCGGGGCTGACCGCGTTGGCGGCCTTCACACAGGGAGGATTGTCGCATTGCTGGCAGTTGGTGGGCTTGTAGACTCCCTCCACCTGGGGAAAGGTACCGGTCTCCATCTTGAGGACGGTCCTGTACGCCACCCCAGGCGGCAGGCCGTTCTCAGCCATGCACGCCACCGTGCACGCATCGCAGCCGATGCACCGGCGGGTGTCCACAACCATGACCCAGTTGCGCCGCTCCACGGGCTTGCCCAGCGCCCGAAGCAGTTCCCGCTGCATCCGGACGAGCTGGTGCTCACCCGGCTTGGGATCACGGATCGCCGACGGCAGAGACGGCTGGGCCTGAACGGTCCTGCCGGTCAGAGTACCCGCGAGGACTCCCCCGGTCCCGACCGCCACCGCGGCCGCGGTCCCCTTCCGGAGAAAGGCGCGCCGCCCCATCACCGGAGGCGCCTGGACTTGTTCCTCAGGTACCTTCGCCACGCTGTGACCTCCTTGTTGTGCACCGGCTCTCCGCGGTGCACGGCATGTGATTGTTGCCGTTCGGATTACATGCTAGCGGACAGATACCCTACGGGGTTATACGGGCAATACCCTATTTCCTCCTAGGGCCAAACCGGGATTTGGGGCTATCGGGCGGGTCAGGCGGGGCCGGGGCCAGCGGGCGCCGGCGGGCTGTCCGCGGGTTCAGGCAAGCGGCCTTCCGGCAGCGCCCCAATCTCCTGGAGCTCGTCGAACTCCTCGGGGTGCTCGTGCCGGAGCCGCTCAAGCGTGATCTTGCCCGAAAACATCGCCGGGTCCATGGGGAAGACGTCCGGCCGGAAGTGCGCATTGTAGAAGTGCCACAGGACGACGGACAGCATCGCCAACAGGGCCTCTCCGCCGTGTGCGACCCGGGCGGCAGGCACAACCACACCGGGCAGCCACTGCGTTACGGTTGAGGGGAACCACATGATCAGACCGGTGGCGGCCATGATCACCGTCCCCCAGAGCACGGCCCAGTATTCGAACTTCTGCCTGTAGTCGAACCGGCCGAACCGCGGGCGCTCCTCGCTGCGGCCCGACAGGAGCCGAACGTCGGCGAGCATATCCCGAATATCCCGTATGCTCAGATTCATGTCGTGCCTGCGCACAGGCCGCTTGCGCGTGGCCACGACCACAACCAGGTGGTAGAACCCCAGCGCAATCAATATGACCGCGAATGTCCGATGGATGAACCGGGTCTGGTCAATACCCCCGAAGAGCACGATCAGCCGCTCGCCCCACCCCACGCTGGAGTACTTCTGCGGCAGCCCGGTTATCACCAGGGCATTGAAGGAGATGAGCAGCAGGAAGTGCTCGACGCGCTGCGCCAGGGAGAAGCGTTCGAGCGCGGAATCCCCGCGGCCGTCTTTCATACCTCCCGGCCTCCCCATCGGGTCACGGCCCAAAACCAGAGATCCAGTGCCGTCAGCAGCGCCAGCAGGCCCACCACGCCCGGGATGAGGATCTTGTAGAAGACCTGGACCATGTACACCAGAGGGGAGTGACGCATGCTCGGCGGCTGGTGCTCGTTCCAGGCCGTGGCAAAGAACCGCCCAGCATTCTTGTGACAGGTCCGGCAGGTCGCCAGGACGTTCGCCGTCGCCACCGGAGATGCCGGGTCCGTGGGCCGCCTGACCGCATGCGCGGTGTGGCAGTCGTAGCAGACCGCGGACGGCGACGGAGCCAGTGGCGTGGCCAACCGATAGAGACGCGTGGTGACTCCGTGGAACTCCTCAACGTACGCCTGGTAGACCGGCCGCAGGCCGTACCTGCCCATCACGGCCGCGTCCGCGTGGCAGTTCCCGCACGTTTCTGGGATGTTGTTACGGAATGCCGCGGACTTCGGGCGCACGACCGCGTGGGCGGTGTGACACGAAGTGCAGGTCGGCACGTCGGCCAGCCCCATCCGCAGGCCCTGCCCGTGGATGCTCGCCTCAAAGACCTTCGCCTGGTCGGCGTGACACGTGGCGCATATCTGTTGGGCCAGGACATGGTAGGACCGCGCCGTCCTGGCGGCAACCGGGCGGTGGGGGTAGTCTCCCTGATCCGTGTGGCAGGTGACGCAGGTCAGCGGCGCGTGGACCGATGCCGCGAACTTCTTGGGGTCCACGGTTACGTCTATCTCGCCGCCGCCAGGGAAGCGAACCTTGGAACCTTCTACCTGGTGACACGCCAGGCAGGTCTCATTGGTTTGGGCGAGCCCTGCCTGGGGAAACGCCAGCATCCAGAGGGCCGCCGACAGGATCAGCCAGTACACTCAGTTCCCCCGCCAGGCGACGTTACGCCCAAGGATACCGGATAGGTATCGCTGCCTGCAATAGGCAGCGCGCGGCGACCTACCGCGCGTACAGGACGACGAACGTCGCGTAGATGCCGGCGCTCATCATCGTTGCGCCGAGCAGCGCGGTTGTCCCGTTGACGATGGCCCAGAAGGCGTTGCGGGTACCGCCCTTCAGCCTGCGGCCCCCGTGCAACACCAGAAAGGCCCCTACCGCGGCCAACGACCAGAAGACCAGGAATGCCAGTGCCAGTCCGACCGGATGCATTGTGCTCCCCCCTTCTACGCTACCTGCTGTGCCAGATCACCCTGAATAGCCCGAACAAGATCGCGCACCGTAGCCGCCGTTGTGCGCCGGCACTCGAGCACGCGCACGGCCTCATCTACCAGGTGCATCACGACGACCTTGGTGTGCGTTCCTGCGTCCATCAGCCGCAGCACCATATCCGGATGTCGCTCTTCTGTCTCCTGATCCACCAGCACCACGTCAGGATCCGCTGCCCGCACGCACGCCAGTGCCGCATCGCCGGTCCTAGCGATCCCGATCACTTCCAGATCCTCGCGGTGCGCCAGACTCCGGATCGCCCGGACGAAGGCACTGCGTTCAGACCAGATCAGGACCCGGCAGCGCATGATCGCGTCCTCCTGCTCACATCGTAGGCGGAGCTGGGCCGCGATCCCATCGGTGCATAGAGCCATATGGCGGGGGAAGATCGAAGCATGTCGTTCCCGTTCGGGCGGATAGCCAGCACCAGCAGCAGAGAGTCCTGATTGACTAGGCGTGGGTAGTCCCTACGGGCCAGGCCACTCCACGAGAGACAGAAGGGGGGTCGGGCTGATTGTCTAGGAGTCAGGCGGGGTTATCAGCCCCTCGCGAAGAGCGTACATGACCGCCTGCACGCGGTTCTGAAGGTGCAGCTTCTCCAGGATGTTACGCAGGTGGTTCTTCACGGTGTTCTCGGAGATCTGAAGGTGGCGCGCTATCTCCTTGTTGGCATCGCCCTTAGCTACCAGCTCGAGCACCTGCCGCTCGCGCGGGGTCAGCGCCGGCCCCGGCCTGGGTGAGGGCGCGGCGAACTCGCGCAGGATCTTGGCGGCCATCGGCGGTGCGAGCGGTGCCTCCCCTCGCTGTACCTGGTGCAGACAGGCGATCAGGTCATCGGGGTCCAGGTTCTTCAGCAGGTAGCCTTGCGCGCCGTTCTTGAGCGCTCCAAACAGGTCGTCCTCGCTCTCGGACACCGTCAGCATCACGATCCTCACGTATGGCATCTCTTCCTTGAGGCGCCGGGTCGCCTCCAGTCCTCCGACGCCCGGCATGCGAACGTCCATCAGCACCACGTCCGGCATGAGCTCCCTGGCGCGCTCGATCGCCTCATTGCCATCTCCGGCCTCGCCAACGACCTCGATGTCCGGCTGGCTCGCCAGCAGGCTCGCCAGCCCACGGCGGAACAAGGCGTGATCGTCGGCGAGAAGCACGCGGATCTTGTCCATCATCCCACCCTCATCTCACCCTCATCATCGCTCTATGCCAGCGGGACCAGGAGGGCCACCGTGGTCCCCTGCCCAGGTGCGGAGGTGATCTCCAGCGTACCGCCAATGCTCTCGGCCCGCTCGCGCATCGTCTCCAGTCCGAATCGGGCACCCGCGGCTCTCTGCACGGCCCCCACATCGAAACCGCAGCCGTCATCGCTGACGCGCACTACCAGGCGGCCTTCTTCGGCTGCCAGATCCACCCGCACCGCGCCTGCCCGCGCGTGCTTGCGGACGTTGGTCAGCGCCTCCTGTACGATGCGCGTCACCTGGACTGCGGCAAGCGCTGGTACGGCCGGAATGGAGCCCCGGACCTCGAAGTCCACCGGGATCCCGCACTGCTCCCGGAGCCGCCCGATCTGGCCCCGCAGCGTGGCTTCGAGGTCTTGCTGCACGCCGGCGGTCCTCAGACCCAGTATCGCGTGGCGGACCTCATCGTAGGTCTCATAAATCGTCAGCCGGATCTGAGCCAGCTCCTCCTGCGCTTCTGATGTCCTGCCCGCCAGGACCAGGTCCTCGGCCAGCTTGGACTTGAGATTGAGGTATCCCAGGCTCTGTCCCAGGCTATCGTGCATCTCGCGCGCCAGACGGTCGCGCTCTTCCAGAATTGCAAGGCTCTGAACCTGTTGGTAGAGGCGCGCGTTCTCGATGGCAATGGCTGCCTGGTTGGCCATCCGTGTGAGCAGGTGGATCTCGTCGTCCGCCACCGGCCGCACCCGCCGGTAGGCCACAGCCAGGCACCCGACGGCCTGCCCGCGCGCGACAACAGGTACAGCAAGGTGCGTGTGCAGTCCTTCCTGGCGCACGATACCGTCCAGCTCGTGGCTGATGCGCGCGTCCACCAGATAGTCGCTCACGACCATCGGCTGGCCGCTGCGGATGACGTACCCTGCGATCCCCTGGCCGGGTGCCAGCTCCACGCCCTCCAGCGCCTCGCCGCGAAGGCCCGCGACCGCGCGCACAACCACGCGGGGGTTGTCCTCATTCATGAGACTGAGAACCCCCACGTCCGCAGCCAGAAGTTCTCGTGCGCCGGCGACCACGTGCTCCAGGACCTGGCTGAGATCCGAGAGCGCCGTTATCTCGGTCCCCAGCCGGTATAGGGTTTCGGCCTCCCTGCGCCTGGTGGCGGTCTCCTGGAACAAGGTCGCGTTCTCCACTGCCACACCGACCTGCTGGGCCACGGTGGAGAGCAGGCTGACGTCCGCCTCCGTGTAACGACCGCCCACCTGGCCCAGGACGGTCAGTTCTCCCAGCAGCCGATCCTTGGCGCGGAGCGGCACCCTGACAAACGGCCGGACAGCGCCCCCTGGGGCGAATGCCACATCGCCCACGGCGGTCGCGCCGGGATCGAACCCCTTCATCCGCGAGATGTCCGCTCCGGAGGGACCCCTCAGGACGCTCGTCCCGGATTCACCCGGCGTCGAGGGAAAGACCGTAATCCCTCCCCCATCGCCGCGCACCAGGATCAGCACGTGATCCACCGTTGCCTCGAGGATCGTATTGAGATCGAGCGAACTCGTGACGGTGGATACCACGGCGTTCAGTGCTGCGAGTTCGTGCGTCCGGCGCTCGAGTTCCGCGGTCCTGGAAGCCACGCGGTCTTCCAGCGTGCGGGTCCACGTTTCGGCGGCCCTCCGTGCCGCCTCCCCCGTTTCCAGGGCCTCCTTCTGGGCATCCAGGCGTGCCTCGGTGGCAGAGGCCAGACGGCGCGTGGCGTCCATCTCAAAGACGCGCAGTACGCGCAGCGTCAGGGCCGCGATGATCACCGCGATGGCGGATCGAAACAACTGAGGGGGGATCCCGACGGCCGACAGGAAGGTATCGTAGTTCACCACGGTTGCCGGAAAGAGCGGCGCAGGAGGCACGACGACTCCGGCCATCACCGCGTTGGCGACAAAGGCCAGCGCGGTCCACCGGCACGCGCGTGCAATGGTGCCATAGGTGATGCCCGCCAGCCGCCGGCCTTCCATCCAGAACCCGGCCGCGGCCAGCAACGACGCCGGGAGAAACAGCACATACCTCAGCCAAACGTCGGCCTGGGCAGAGGCCGGCGCCAGGATCCTGGGAACCCACTCCGGACCAAAAGGAGGAACCGCGGCGTGGCACCGCAGGCACGAAGGGGAACGTGTGACCTCCTCGACTGCGGCCGGCGCCAGATGCGGCACGATCGTCCAGTTCAGCGCCCAGAACACCGCCAGCACCAGTGGCACGGCCCGGACGGCAGAGGCCCGGGGCGCAACCGACGCGATCAGGTCGGCGCCGAACTGGGCCAGCGCGAGCACGGACGCCGCGAACAGCGCCAGGCGCACGATGCGCACGGTGGGTGCGATTACCTCAGCCATCATCGGGGAGGCCAGCCACATGTCAATCCACCCGACGCAACCGTGCAGCATGCCGAAGGCGGCCAGATAGCGCAGGGGGCGGATCAGCATCAGATCGCTGGGGCGGCGGGCCTCAAGCGCGATGGCCAGGCCCATCGAGAAGAAGGCCAGGCCGTAGACAAAGAAGACGGAGACCAACGGCGTCATCGGCGTTCCCTACCTGTTCTCGCCCGGAGGGGCGCCCGCCTGCCTTCCAGGGTGATCTTCCCCGTGGGAGCAGGGATTACCCATGGGGGAATTGAACCTTTGGGAATCGCCCGCTCCAGAAGGGCATAGAACCCATCTTCCGTGGAGTGCGAGGTATGTACCTGACCCGCCTGCTGGCATGGCTGCGTTCTGTGGATGCGCGCGTCCGCGCGCTCCCCCGGTTCCTCGCCGCCGCCGTGATGGCTTCCGGAATCGTGCTGGCTGCATCCGGGGTCCTTGGGGCCGTACGCAGCTACGACTACACCATGAACAACCCTGAGTTCTGCCGTTCGTGCCACACCATGGAAGCAGCATGGACGGCGTGGCAGAAGAGCGAGCACCGGAAGGTTGGATGCCACAGCTGCCATGCTGCCAACATAGTCGAGAGCGCCCGGCAGGTCATAACCTTCGTCGTCCGCCAGCCCCGCGCGGTGGGCAAGCACGCGGTGGTGCTCAAAACCGTCTGCGCCCGCTGCCACGAGAGCGACGATCCCAGGTGGCGGCAGGTCGCGGCAACGCCAGGCCACCGGCTCCACGAACAGGAGCGTGGGATCGAGTGCGTCGCATGCCACTCGCCGGGCGTTCACCGCTTCAAACCTCCTGCTGATGCCTGCGGTAACTGTCACGTCGCCCAGGCCCGGGGAGAGCGAGTCGTTCAGATCCGGGCCATGGCAGACCAGCACTGCGTCACATGTCACGAGTTCCTCCGTCCCGAGGTCCCGCTGCAACCGGTCCGCGAGACGTGCCTCAACTGCCACCGGTTGGTTCCGAAGGAGGTCGGCTCCTGGCCCGCCGGCGCGCCGATGGAGTTCGCCTGCGCTCAGTGCCACAGGCCGCACGAGAGGAGCCAGCCGGTCGTGGCATGCGCGGTCTGCCACGCCGAGCCCAAGGCCAAGATGCACCCCGCGTCGGTGCTGAAGAGTACCCCGTGCACCGCCTGCCACATCCCCCACCGTTGGAGCGTAGGCCGCTAGCACGGAAGACCAGGGATCTCTATAGCATCGGCACCCGCACGAGCAGCCGCCCTTCGATGCGGCCGAGGATGTCGGCCAGGCTCGGGCCCGTTATTGTCAGGCCGTGATTGCGCAGGCCGATCACCGCGCGGTGGGGATCTGGACTGTCCCGCACGAGCTCGGCCACGGCCTGGGCGAGTTGCAGGGTGCCGCACGGGTACTGCACCTGCGTCGAGGTGACACCCTCCATCCACGAGTGGACATGGATGATGGCGCTCACCCCGGGGTGGGCCGTGTAGATCATCCAATGCTCGATGGCGTCCACTGAGACGCGGCGGGGCTCGATCCCAGGCGGCACGCTGAGCAGGATCAGATTGCGCTCCGGGTCGTACCCCTTGACCATGAGCATGTCGCGGCCCACGACGCGCATCGCACCCTTGTTGACACCGCTGGCGCTCATCCAGTAGCGGTGGGCGTCCTTGCGCACGCTGAGGTTCCCATAGGACAGCCCACCTATGCCGAACAGCCGCCGGACGTGCGCGAGGTCGCGCGGAGGCAGCAACTCCTCGATGGGAAAGGCCGCGGGAAGCAGGTTCAGCGCGTCCAGGCGCCGTCCGGCCTCTGCCAGCGCGGCCGTGAGTTCGTCCCCTTCCCAGAGCGCCTCCTCCAGGTCCGCGTGGAACTCGTTGCTGATCACGAGCTGTGCCGATGCCAGGGGGTACATCCGGTCGAAGATGCGGTCGAAGAACGCCTGATCGTCGGTCCAGTCCACGGCAAAGAAGCCCTGCTCCAGCGTCACCACGTAGGCGCGCGCCCCGCTCCCCTCCGGCAGCAGGTACAGCACCATGTTGCTCAGGGTGCGCACCAGTAGGGGGTATAGCGCCGGCAGGATCTCCCCGGTGGGAAGCGGGCCCTCAATGACCGAGACGACGAACGTTGCCTGCGCCCTGCGGCGGAATGGACGGAGGGCCCCCAGGTCCACGAAATGGAGCACGACCCTGGGTGCCTGGTCTGGGGAGGTTTCATCGAATCCGTGCGCCAGGAGCACTCGCCGCAGACCGTCGGCGAACCATCTCTGCCCGGAGGTTCGTGGATGACCGGCAGTGGCGAAGTTCATGGGCTCCTCCCTCTCGCAGGTCCTGCTCTACGGCTCGATGAGTCCCTTCCGGATCGCGTAGCGTACCAGCTCGGTTCGGTCGTGCAGCCCGAGCTTCTCGAAGATGTGGGCACGGTGCGTCTGCACTGTCTTGATGCTGATGTAGAGGCGGCTCGCGATGCCCTGGTTCGTAAGCCCTTCTGCGATGAGAGCGAGCACCTCGCGTTCTCGCGTGGTCAGCCCGTCGAACCGCCGGCGCTCGGCCTCCCCGCTGTCCAGGCGCCTGAGGTAATCCTGGACCACGGTCCGGGCGACCGAAGGGTAGAGAAACGCCTCTCCTCGGCTCGCTGCGCGGACCGCGTCCACCAGGTCGGTGGCCGCGCCGCGCTTCAACACGTACCCGGACGCTCCGGCGCGCAGCAACTGAAACACGTAGTGCTCGTCCTCGTGCATCGTGAGCGCCAGAACGCGGACGTCGGGCATCCGCTCGCGGATCTGGCGGGTGGCCTCGATGCCGTTCATGCCAGGCATGCTGAGATCCATCACAACCACGTCGGGATGCACCGACTCGACCAGCGCGATGGCCTGCACTCCGGTGTCTGCCTCTGCGACGACCTGGATGTCGGCGTGCGCCGCCAGGATCATGCGCACCCCTTCGCGGACGATGGCATGATCGTCCACGATGACCACGCGGACTCTCTTCACTGCTCCGCCCCGGCCTCGCGCAGCGGCAGCGTCGCCGTGATGATCGTGCCTGCCCCGGGTCTTGAGTGAGCCTCCCATCGGCCCCCTACCAGTTCGACGCGCTCGCGCATCCCAATGAGACCGAAACCGCCGTCGCGGCCCGCCGTACGGATCCTCTGGGCGTCAAAACCCTGGCCGTTGTCTTCAATGCGGACGCGCAACTCCCTCCCGACCAGAGCCAGACTGACGTTGACGGCCGTGGCCCGGGAGTGGCGCTGCACGTTCACCAACGCCTCCTGCACCAACCGGAACGCCACGGTTTCCATCGCCGGCGGAAGGCGGCTGGCGATGCCGCTCACGGTAAGCGACCAGGTGATGCCACGGGGATCGAGCAGGGACTTGGCGTACCAGCGCAGAGCAGCGACGAGCCCCAGGTCGTCCAGGATGGACGGCCGCAGGTCGTAGATCAGCCGGCGGATCTCGGCCAGCGTCCTCTCGGCCAGGTCCCGCAACTGGATGAGGTGGGTCCGGACCCGGTCCGGTGATTCCTCCTGGGCGGCGAGCTCGAGGTTCACGATCAGGGCCGTCAGGGCCTGCCCGGCTTCATCGTGGAGTTCGCGGGCTATGCGCCTCCGCTCGTCTTCGTGGGCCGTGATCAGTTTGTCGAGCAGTTCCCCGCGGGTGCGCTCCTTCGCGGCCACCTCGTCGAACAACTGCCCGCGCTCCACGGCAAGGCCGATCTGATGGCCCACCGTCGAGAGCATCTGCAGCTCGCGTTCGCTGAAGTTGCGCCCGCCCGGCAGCACCAGGTTCATCAACCCCAGTGTGCGCGTGCTCGCGCGCAGCGGAACGCTGGCGTGTCGGGTGTGGGCGACTCCCACCTGCGCCAGCCGCTGGCAATCCACGGCGTTCACGGCAAGTGGTAGCCGGTCCTCGGCCAGCAGGCGCAGGCAGTGGCAGTCCCCGCCCATCCTCAAGTTCGCCTCCGCGGCAAGCGGCGCGGGCAGCCCGAACCAGGCGGCAAGGCTCAGATGGTCGCCATCCCGCAGAAAGACCCACCCGGCCTCAATGCCCAGCAGCCGCGCCACCAGCCGAAGCGCCTCATGGGCCGACTCCCCGACGTTGGTCAGCCGGTTCAACGCGCCGGCGATCGCGTTCAGCAGTTCGAGTTCGCGGGTGTCGCGCCAGAACCGTACGATCCACCCCACGCCGATCATCAGGGTGGATAGCCCCGAGAGCAGCGCCACGGCAAGACTGCCCCACTCCTGCGGCCGCACGAAGGGAAAGCCCAGCGCCAGCAACCCTGTCAGCGCGAGCCCCCAGGTAACCAGTCGGGTGGCGGGGTCGCGCCGGGGTTCCTCGACGCTGTCGTATAGCCGCGCGGCCGCGATGAACAGCACGCCCGCGACGACGGACGGCGCAAGCGCCCCCCACGGCCACGGGTGCACCAGCAGCGCCAGCACCCAGGCCGCGGGGAGAGCGAGGACGGCCGCCGCCGAGGCTGATAGCAGGAGGCGCCCGTGGACCGGGAACGAACCCAACAGCAGCAGCGCGGCGGCCAGCTTCGGCAGGTGCCGGCCTGCCATCCACGTCGGGGAGGCGGCCGCGTCCAGGATCACCTCCGCCACCTGGTGCGCCGTCAGGAATCCGTACGCCGCCGCCCACCAGAGCAAGGGCCGGCCGCGCGTGTCGAGGTAGCGCAACAGAAGGAGAAATGTGACGGCCAGGTGCGCGCCCACGCCGAAGGCAACCGCGGCAGGCACCCAGTACAACGAGGTCAGACTCGGCACGGCGAACGCCTTCCCCTGCCCTCAGCGGGTCCTGGCCACGACGAAGTCCGCCAGGCGCAGCAGACTTGCCTTCGCCGGGCCGTCGGGCAGCGCATCCAGGGCCGCGGCGGCGGCATCCGCTGACCTCTGCGCCGCATCCATTGCGTATCGGAGCCCGCCGTGCCGAACCAGGAGGCCACGCATCTCATCGCGCGACCCGGGGTCCGACGGCCGTTTCAGCATACTGAGCAGCCGGTCACGGTCGGGCCCGGGCGCGTTGCGCAGCGCGGCGATCACCGGCAGCGTGATCTTGCCCGTGCTCGCGTCGCTCCCGGTGGGCTTCCCGAGCAACCCCGGATCTCCGACCAGGTCGAGGGCGTCGTCGGTAATCTGAAACGCCACCCCCCAACGCAGGCCGAACTCGGCCATCGCGTCGGCCGCATCCGGCGGCGCACCGGCGAGCAGTGCGCCACACCGGCACGCGGCGGAGAACAGGGCCGCGGTCTTGCCCTCGATGATCGCGTAGTAGCGGGCCTCGTCCTCGTGCGGGCGGTCGCCGGGAGAGGCCGCCATGATCTCGGAGCGGCTCATCAACACCGAGGCCTCTGCGAGCGCCGGCGCGACCCGCGCATGCCGGATGCGGCTCGCCAGACGAAAGGCGGTGGCAAACATGTAATCGCCGACCAGGACCGCGATCTGGTTACCCCAGCGCTCGTTTACGGTGGGAACCCCCCTGCGGAGGTCGGCGGCGTCAATGATGTCGTCGTGGATCAGCGAGGCGACGTGCACCAGTTCCACGGTCGCGGCCAGATGGAGCCGCTGATCGTCTGCCCCGCCGCAGGCGCTCGCGCTGAGCAGCGCCAGCGCCGGGCGGATCAGCTTCCCCTGAGCCGACAGCACGTGATCCACCAGGCCGGATATGAAGGGATCGCTGGATGCAAGCTCTCTCCGCAGAAGCCGGGCAAGGTGCCCGAGGTCCTCGGCCACAGGCGCGTAGATCTGATCGAGGCCGCTTCCCGTGGAGGAGGGGCCAGACATCAGCGACTCCCCTCGCGCAGCGCGGCCCACGCCAGCCCCAGAGCCAGCAGCCCGGCGAGCACCGCTGCCGCGGCCGGGGCCGGCCACAGCCTGACTCGGGGCACGCCGACTACGACCAGGGTCATGTCACCCGCGGGCACAGCGCGTGCCGTGGCGCGCGCATAGTCCTGGCCCTCGGAGGGCACCGGCGTGGCCTGCTGGAGCCGCGGGGAACGCGCCTGCGCGGGATCGGTCGTGAACAGCTCCAGACGCTCGACCGGCAGAGGCAGCCTGCGGCCGAGGTCAACCTCGCCGGAGGCAGCCACGCTGTAGCCGTATGCGACCTGGTGCGTGCCGGGCCGGACGATCAATCTGTCCACGATCGCTCCTGCCTCCACCCGGGGTTGATGCAATCCCTGATGGAAGGTCACGTACTTGGCTCCCAGGGGCAGGGGAAAGACAACGGCGCCCAGGAAGGTCTGGGAACCGGCGTTCTGAAGGTGCACGGCTTCCGAGACGCGCACGTACCCGGTACGGGCCTCGACCGCGATGCCGAGCAGGGAGATCCGCAGCGGCACTCGGTCCGAGGCATCGTGCACCTGAAGCACGACCTCGACCGGGCCCCTGCCGCCGATGACCGCGTGTACGGCGTAGGTCACCCCGTTGCGGACGGACTGCACCAGGTAGCGGCCGTCGGGCAGGCCGCTGAACGCGAACCGGCCGCGCGCGTCGCTGCGCGCCCGGCCGACCTGCACCGCGCCCTCCGGGCCGATGAAGACGAGCGCCACCTCGGCATCGGGCACCGGCTGCCCGGTGGTAGCGTTGCGCACCAGACCGGTGGCGGTTCCGCCTGCCGGAGCACCGCCCGCGTAACTGGCGGATAGGCCAACCGCCAGCAGCGCTGCCACGACCCGGAGGAATCTCATCACTGCCCTGCTCCTGGCCTGACCAGTTGCCGGAGGACCTCCGAGGCCTCGGCTTCCAGGATGGCCCGCGTGGCCCGGTAGTCGCGCTCTGAGAGCTTGCCGGTCTGCCAGTCCAGATCCAAATCGTGCAGGGCGCGCAGCGCGGCGTCACGGGCGGCCTCCAGCGCGTCGCGCGAATCCGCATCCGGGAGCACCTGGTGCCGGAACGCCGGCGCGAGCAGGTACGCCGCGATCAGCACGGCCACGGTGAAGAAGAGCGCCTCGATCACGGCGTCCTCCGTCGCCGCTCGGGCAAGACGGCGAACGCCGCCCCCAGGGCCGCCACGATGCCGCCGGCCCAGAGCCAGGACACCAGCGGATGCACGAGCACGCGGATCGTTCCCCTACCTTCCGGCGTCCACTCGGAGAGGATGAGATAGAGGTCCTCGCGCAAAGATGAGCGTATGGCGACGTGGTGCATCGGCTGCTCCTGCGCGCGGTAGAAGTACCGCTGCGGGGAGTAGGAACCCAGGAACCTGGCGCCGGCCCAAACCCGTACCGATGCCTCCGTCACGTCAATGCCAGGAAGCTCGCTGTGGCGAAGGCCGCCGTACTCGAGGGTATACCGCCCAACGCTAAAACGCTCACCAGGATGCAGCGTGGCCCCATCCTGAGTATCGAACGCGCTGCTTGCCGCGATCCCGACCAGCATCAGGAGAACGCCGAAGTGAACCGCGTAGCCCCCGTAGCGGCGGCGGTTGCGCGAGAAGAGCCGAGCCAGCGCCAGGGGCGCGCTTTCGCCGCGGTTGATACGCACCCGGGTGCCCCGGACCATCTCCAGTGTGATGGTGCCCAACACGAACAGCGCGGCGGCAAACACCAGGAGGGCGCTGGTGTGGCGCACGCCGAGCAGGCCCAGTACCAGCGCCCCGAGCACCGCCGCCGCCGAAGGGAGCGTGAAGTTCCTGGCGAGCTGCTCCGGCGTGGCCTGCCGCCACGGCATCAGCGGTCCGATCCCCATGAGCAGGAGCATGCCGATGGAGATGGGCACCATCACCGTGTTGAAGTAGGGCGGTCCCACGTTGATCTTGACGCCACGGAACGCCTCGGTCAGGACCGGAAACATCGTGCCCAGCAGGACCACAACGGCCGCGGCTATGAAGAGCAGGTTGTTGGCAAGGAAAGCCGTCTCCCGGCTTATCACCGACTCAACGGCGCCGCGGCTCCGCAGCGCCTCCCATCGCCAGGCGAGCAGGCCAAAGGAAGCAAGCAGCAGCGCCGAAAGGAAGCCCAGGAAGAGATACCCTATCAAGGGGGCCTCGGCGAAGGCGTGGACCGAAGACAGCACCCCGCTTCGCACCAGGAAAGTTCCAAAGACCGTCAGCCCGAAAGTGAGTAGGATCAGCGCGACGTTCCACGCTGCCAGCATTCCTCGCCTCTCCTGGATCTGGATCGAGTGGAGGAACGCCGTGGCGGTCAGCCAGGGCATGAGCGCCGCGTTCTCCACCGGGTCCCACGCCCAGTATCCTCCCCACCCGAGCACCACGTACGACCACTTCGCCCCGAGCAGCAGGCCCAGCGTGAGGAAGATCCACGGCACAACGATCCATCTACGGGAGAGCACCACCCAGGTATTGTCCAGGCGGCCGGTGATCAGCGCCGCCACCGCCAGCGCAAACGGCACGCTCATTCCCACGAAACCCAGGTAGAGCATGGGCGGATGGACCGACATCCATGGGTTGCGCAGCAACGGGTTTAGTCCCTGGCCATCTGGAGGGGGCGGAACCAGAGGGACGAACGGGTTGCTGGCGCCTGCCAGCAGGACAGAGAAGAATACCGCGACCACCAGCAGCGTCGCGGTCGCAGGACCCTGCAGGTCCGGATGCGACCGGAGGCTCCACACCGCCATCACCGTGTAGCCCGCCAGGATGAGGGCCCACAGCAACAGCGCGCCGTCGTGCCCGCCCCAGAACGCCATGATCGTTTGTAGCAGGGGTTGGGTGGACTCGCTGGCCATCGCGACGAAGCGGACCGAGAAGTCCCTGGAGAGGAACGCCGTCCAGAGCGCCGCGGATGCCAGCGCCATCAGCAGTGCCCAGACCGCAACGGCCCGCCGCCCGCTGGCGAGATACCCGCCGTGCCGTCGGGTTAGGCCCAACGTCGTTGCCGCGATCCCGTACAGCGCGACGACCAGGCCGGCCAGCAGGGCGAACCGGCCGACCTCACCCACGAGGCTCACCATTCACGCCCTCACCGCTCCGGGTGCTTCTCCTTGTACTCGACAGGGTGGGTGGAGATAACCTGCGATGCCCGCAGGATCCCGTCGCCGTCCAGCCGGCCTTCCACGAGCACGTCCTTGCCCTCGGCGAACAGGTCGGGCAGCGGTCCGCGGAAGCGCACGTTGAAACGCGTGGTCCCGTCCGTGATCGCAAACCGGGATTCGCCATCGGCCTTGGCCACCGATCCCTCGACGACCCGACCTGCGATCCTGACCCTTGCCGCGCGCAGCTCCGGCCGGAGGGCGAACTCGGTGGTGGTCAGGTAGTACACCATGGAGGATCGGGCACCGTGGTAGGCGGCGAACGCCAGCCCCGCTACGATGATCACCGCCCCCACAAGCAGTTTGCGCCGGGCCGGTATCATGAGCGCCCCTGGCGTGTATCTGCCGCGTCGGAGAGATCGGAGATCAGGCGTTGCCGCGCTACCAGGGTCAGGGCGTACCCGGCGAAGAGCGCGGCGACCACGATGTAGGCCGCGACCACGTATCCCACTGCTACGCGCTCCCCTCGAGGGCCTCAGCCAGAGCGTCCAGGGCCCGCTCCTGGCGCACGCGCACGGCGAGGAGTGCCGCGAACACCACCAGGAACGCCACCATGTTGATCACAAGGGGGATCAGCATGCTGGGAGGCAGCGCCGGCCCTTCCGGTCGAAAGACCGTCGGCTGTGGGTGAAGCGTGCGCAGGAGGATGGCCGACCAATGGATGATGGGGATGTCCAGCACCCCCACGATCCCGATGATGGCCGCGGCCCGTGCGCCCCGAGCGCCGGGCGCCCACGCGCGCACCATCAGATAGCCGATGTAGATGAACCAGAGAATCAGCGTGGTGGTCAGGCGCGCGTCCCAGGTCCACCAGGCGCCCCAGACCGCCTTGCCCCAGATGGCTCCCGAGAGCAGGGTCATGGTGATGAACAGCACCCCCAGCTCGGCCGCGGAGCGGCCCAGGCGGTCCCACCGGGGGTCGCGCCGCCACAGGAACAGCACGCTGCCGACGAACACCGCCAGCAGCGCGACATAGGCGGTCACCACGCCGGGCACGTGCAGGTACATAATGCGCTGCGGCGCACCCTGAAACAGCTCTGTGGGCGCCGCCAGCAGCGCCCAGGCGACGCCCACAAGCATCAGTGCAATTCCCAGTAACAGCAGCACCCTCACCCGTCATTCCTCGACAACGAACTCAAACAACAGGAAACTGGCCGTAACAAAAATAATATCAAAAACGAGCAGTAGCTGCAATTGCGCGCCAATCGCCGAAAGCGGCAGCCCGTCAAGGATTCCGGTCGTGGCGCCCGCCGCGGCGATCATGAGCGGAAGCACCACCGGGAGCATCAGTATCGGCAGGAGCGCCTCCCGCAGTCGCGCCTGCACGATCAGCCCTCCAAACAGGGTGCCCACCGCGGCCAGCCCAATCCCGCCGAGCAGCATGGGAAGGGCCAGCGCGGGCAGCCGGGCCCAGATCGTTTCCGTGAACAGCGCGCCGAAGAGCGGCAGGGAGATCGCCTGCACGACGACCAGCCCCAACCAGTTCGTGAGCGCCTTGGCCGCGAAGATCAGCCCGCGATCAAGAGGGGCCAGCAGGAGCGCCGTAAGGTGGTCGCGCTCCAGCGTGAACGCGCGCGTGAACCCCAGCGTTGCGCCAAACGCGTAGGTCACCCACATGGCGGAGGGAGCGGCCTCGGGGCCTGACCGTGTGGCGCCGAGCACGATGGCAAGCAACAGCGCCAGCAGGCCCATGGCCGAGACGATCTCCCGGCCGCGCCACTCCAGGCGCAGATCCTTGCCCACCAGCAGGCGGATGACCCTCACAGCCGTCCCTCGCGGAACCAGGCAGCCAGCAGGGCCGCGTCCAGCCCGGATGCAGGCATGATCTCGGTGAGCCTTCCGCTCAGCATCACGGCGACATCCGCGTCCAGCGCCCCGGCCCCTTCGGGGTCATGCGTTGTCAGGATGACCGTGCAGCCGCGCGCGGCGCTGGCGCGCAGCGTGGCTGTCAGGCGCTCGGCCGCGCCAACGTCGAGGCCGGTGTAGGGCTCGTCCAAAATCAACAGGTCGGGCTCATGCAGCAGCGCTCGCGCCAGGTTCACCTGCTGGCGCTGTCCGCGCGAGAGCACGCGCACACGCCGGAGGGCAAGCGGACGCAGCGCGTACTCGTCGAGGGCGCATTCGACCCTCTCGGGCGGCAGATCGTACAGCCCCCCAAAGAACCTCAGGTTCTCCGCCACGGTCAGCGTGTCGTAGAGGAGCGACTCGTGGGGAACCAGGCCGATTCGCCGCCTGATCTCCACTAGTGACGCCGACGGCTCGCCGAACCATGCTACGCTCCCGCGGGTCGGCGACGACAGGGTGGCGATTATGCGAAGCAGCGTGGTCTTGCCCGAGCCGTTGGCGCCCAGTATCGCCAGCGTCTCGCCGGAGCCGACGCGCAGGTCCACGCCCCGCAGCACAGGCCGGTGGTCGAAGGCCTTGACGAGCCCTCGAACATCCACCGCCCACGGCTGCGGAACCCCGCCACTCACGCCCGCACCTCGCGTCCCCGGGCACTGCCCCTCAGCTGGTCCACAAGTCCCTCTACCGCTTCCACCGGGAAGAGAAGGAACGGATAGCCGCGGTAGCCCGTCACCTCGACCTCCTGCTCGCGCCGGTTGTGCCGGCGGAGTGCTTCCTGTGCCTCGCCCAGGCGGTCGGCGACCGCGCCCGTCAGGATTAGGTTCAGTTCACGGATACGCTGGGTGGCCGCCCGGCGCTCCCGCCGCGTCAGGTTGGCGGCGGCATCGAGGCGACGGATCAGGGCCCACTTCTCGGCCACCAGCGCGCTGTACGGCCCGTCACCAGCGGGCAGGAAGCGGTCCGGGTTGTGCTGGAGGTCCAGCAGCAGCCGCTGCAGCCTGTGGCGCTCGTCCTGCAAGGGCGCGCCCGCTGGAAACGGCAGGTGAAGTGTCGCCGTGACCGTGGCGTAGGCCGGCGGGGACACGCCGTAGAAGGCCTTCACGACAGCGTCGGTCGCACGATCGTACCGCCCGCCGCCGATCCCGTGTATGAACAGGTCAGAGACAACGAGTCGGGCAAACGCGGTCAGCGCGAGCGCGCGTGGCCGGACCTCCATGGCGGCGAATGCCGGATCATCCGGGTCGCGGGCAACCGGGCCAACGTCGCGGCCGCCGGCATAGAACCTGGTGGTGTCGGCGCCGATGAACAGCGCCTGCCTCTGCCCGCCTGCCACCAGCCAGAAGGGTATCTCGATCCGCCCCGGCTCCACCGCCAGGTCGGGAAACGGCTGGGCGCCGGTACGAATGCCGTAGTGCGCGCGGTAGGTGGCCAGCGTCGCGTTGTGCACGGCCGCGAACCGGCCGGCTTGGTGCGCGACGGAAAGCACGAAGCGGCGAAACGCCCCTGTGCGCGCCAGCCGCGACACGGGCAGGCTGAGATAGGGACGCGGCCCCTCCAGCGCACGGCGGGCCGCGGTTACTGCCCCGGCGATGCCCTGGCCAGAGGGTGGTACAGGCAGGAGGCGCGAGCGATCCCATCCCGGGGCAAGTGCAGGGCCGCCGGCCGTCTGCAGACAGGATTCAATGGCCTCCAGGAACGCCCGCCACTGCTCGGGATCGGGCGCCGGAAGCGTCTCCGCCGGGACATCAGGGCCGGCGCGGGACATCACGATCCGCTCGCGGCGAAGCAGGCCATTGGCTCGGGGCACCTCAGCGGCAATCTCCTCGACCGCGTCCGTGTCCACTATCAGATCGAGCCCAACCCCCCCGGGCGGAACCATGCGCGCCATGGCCAAGTACTTGATCCAGATGCCCGGATGCGCCAGGACGGGCTGGTGGCCGGTACACAGCACCTGATCTGTGCCGCCTTCGGGCACCTTCAACCCCAGACCGCAGGTGTAGGACGCGGCCAGAGCCAGTGCTTCCGGCCGGGCCGCGCGCCGGAGCTCGCCCAGGGGGAGCCCGCCCACATCAACGGTCGCGGCGTCGAGTGCCAGCCGGTTGGCCCTGGCCAAGGCCGGCCACTCGCAGCAGGCAGGGAAGCCCACGGCTACTGGCGAGGCGGGCGGGATCTCCAGCTCGAGATCGGGCCAGCGGAACGGCCCTGCGGCCTCGGCCATCAGATCAAGCCGTCCCAACGTGCGATCCCGATCTCCTCGCGGCTGACGAACGCCTCTCCATACCGCCGGTGGATCAGGCGGCCCCAGTAGGCACTGGTCTCCCTTATCGCGGCGAGGAGCCCGGCGTTCCCCCGCTCGTCGCCGAACTGCGACGCGTAGGCCGCCACCGCCGCCATCTTGGTCTCGATGTGGTCGGAGATGTCCACGATGAACGACGGCTTCACGTGCAAGCGGTAGTGCGTGCTGAAGAAATGGAAGACCCGATCAGGGTAGTGCGGCTCGCCCTGCATCTGGGTCCGGGTGAGCTTGGCGGTGAACCGGGCGGCCTCGGCCAGCGCGCAGGCCGCGACGTGATCTGGGTGCGCGTCCACCCAGTACGGGACAAACAAAACGTCGGGGCGCACCCTGCGGATCACCTCGGCCACCTGAATCCTCGCCTCGATCGTGTCTTGCAGGAACCGGTTGGGAAGGCCAAGGGTCAGACGGCGCCGGACGCCCAGCAGCCGAGAGGCCTCGTCTGTTTCCGCGGCCCGCCGCTCGGGCGATCCGATCGGGGTTGGCTCGCCATCGGTGAGGTCGCACACGACAACCTCGTGTCCCTGCGCGTGCAGCAGACAGACAGTGCCGCCCATCGCGATCTCGATGTCGTCCGGGTGGGGACCTATGGCAAGGACAACGGCCAACGCTGCACCTCTCCTCGGAGCACCTCTTCGTAGTATCGCCGCCTGGCGGCCACATCGTCCAGTCCGCCCCAAAAACGCCGCTTGGGGTTCTTGTAGATGCGCGGGACCGGGAGCTCGATGATCTGCAGCCGGTGGTGCGCCGCCTGAATCCACACCTGCAGCGGCAGGCCGTACGACGGCTCGGTGAGCGTCATCCGGCGGAGCGCGTCGGCGCGATAGGCCTTGAAGCCGCAGAACGCGTCGGTGATGGCGTACCCGGTGAGCACGCGCAGCCGGGCGGTGATCTCCTCGTTCAGCGCACGCCGCTCGGCCGGGGCGTCGTCGCCGCCGACTCCGGGGTCCAGGTAGCGGCTTCCGGAGACGATGTCGGCGTCCTCCAGCGCGGTCACGAATTGCGGTATCTGCCGGGGCTCGTGCTGCTCGTCGCAGTCGAGCGTCACCACGGCGTCGTACCCGTGAGCCAGGGAGAACGAGAACCCATCAATCAGTGACTGGCCGTACCCTTCGTTACGCGCGTGGGTTATGACGGTGACATCGGGGTAGCCGCGCAGCACCTCGGGGGACCGATCGGTCGAGCCGTCGTCCACGACGAGCACGGCCAGACCCTGAGCCCACCGCCGCACCTCGTCGAGCACACGGGCGAGCGTCGGCTCCTCGTTGAAAAGCGGTAGAACCACAATTGCTCGGCGCATACACGGCTACAGCAGCTTGACCCCGTTTATCTGTAACTTGAAGCCGCACCCCAGAAATTCCGCGGCGCGCCGGCACATCAGCATCCGGTCCAGGAAGATCTCAAAGTATTCCATTACCTGCGACATCGTGGTGTCAATCGTCAGCTCCAGGGTAATGGTCTTGCTCTTCTCGTCCACCCTCAGGAAGGAGTGCTCCGCGGCGTAGTTGACCCTGTCGTGGATGTCAAAGGCCTTGGGATTCGGGTTACGCACGCGCGAGCGGTGGACGTCGGACTTGTCGGCCAGAATGACCGCGGCGCCAACCGCGCTGACCACGTCCCCGTGCCGTTCCTCGTGGTTGCCTATGGCGCCCATGACGACGGCCCGCTCCTCGGGCGGCATCTGCAGGCGTGTTAGAATTCGATCGGCCAGCATGGCAGAGGCCTGCTCGTGGTTCGTGCGGCTCACCAGGTTGCCGATGTCGTGGAGATAGGCCGCGATCGCCGCCAGCTCGACGGTTCTTGCCTCATGCCCCAGCCTGCGCAGGATGTTGGTCGCGATGTTCGCACTCAGGCTGGCGTGCCGCACACCGTGCTCGGTATACCCGATGACGCCGGTGTACTCGTTGGCCTTCGTGACGAAGGCCTCGACTTCGGGATCGCGCCTTACGTCCTCCTGGGTCGGTGGCGTGCCGATGGGGCGCTGCTCCGCGGTCACTCCTCTGCCTTCGGCTCAGCCTTGGAGCGTATGTAGCTCACGGCCCCCCGGTCGGCCTTGACACGGATGTTGGGTGCCAGGTCCAGGTTCAGGACGTCTTCCTTGATCTCGGCGATGGTGGCGTGGATTCCGCCGATGGTGACCACCCGATCGCCGCGCCGAAGGCCGTCGAGCATCTCCTTACGCTTGCGCGCCTGGGCCCTCTGGGGACGGATCATCAACAGGTAGAAGACGACGAAGATCAGGACCCAGAGAACGATTACCGCAACCTGCGACTGCTGTTGGGGCATCAGCAAACCCTCCTACTTTGTTGGAGCCGCGTAGCAGTTCCAACGATCAGGGCACGTCTCCTCTAACTTACCACTGCGAAGCATACCTCGCCAGTACTCCACGCATCCAGGGCTCGTACCGGTCCTCGCGCAGCGCCAAGCGTGCCTCCCGGAGCAGATTGCCCATGAAGGCCAGGTTGTGAAAGGTCGCCAGGCGGGGCCCCAGCATCTCGTCCGCGGCGAAGAGGTGTCGGAGGTAGGCGCGCGTGGTCCGGGCGCAAACACGGCAGGCGCACCCCGGATCCGGCGGCGAGAGGTCGTCCCGAAATCGGGCGTTCCTGATGTTGATCCTGCCGGACCGCGTCAGGAGGACGCCGGTCCGGGCCACCCGCGTCGGGAGGGCGCAGTCGAAGAGGTCTATCCCGCGGGCGACGGCCTCGAGCAGGCCTGGCGTGCCTCCCAGGCCCATCACATACCGCGGCCGCGCGGGCGGCAGCTCGGCGACGGCGGCCTCGATCGCCTCATGCATCACCTTACCGGGCTCGCCCACAGAGAGCCCTCCCAGCGCGTAGCCCGAGAACTCCAACACAGCGGTGCGGCGTGCGGACTCGGCACGGAGCGCGGGATCGAACCCGCCCTGCACTATGCCAAAGAGCACACCGGTGCCTCGCCTAGCGTGATGCTCGCGGGAGCGTTCGGCCCAGCGCAGCGTCTGCTCCATAGCCGCACGGTCCTCGCCGGGATCGTGCGGGTAGCCCAGGCAGACATCGAGCGGCATGACGATGTCGGAACCCAACTGCCGCTGGATATCCACGACGCCCTCGGGTGTGAACCGGTGGGGGCTGCCGTCTATCGGCGACCTGAAGGCAACGCCCTCGTCATCCACCGTTCGCATCTTCGCAAGGCTGTAGACCTGGTACCCGCCGCTGTCGGTGAGAATCGGCCCTGCCCACCCCATGAACGCGTGCAGCCCCCCTGCGCGCGCTATGATCTGGGGGCCGGGGCGCAGGTAGAGGTGGAACGCGTTGGCCAGGATCATCTGCGCGCCGGTCTCCGCAACCTCGTCCGGGGTCAGCGCCTTGACGGTCGCGTTGGTGCCCACCGGCATGAACGCCGGGGTCTCGACCTCGCCACGCGAAGTACGAAGGAGGCCGGCACGGGCGGCACTGCGCGGTGCCTGGCGCACCACCTCGAAGTCCATTGGGGCAGGGGCGGCTACGGGTATATCCCGCGTATCATCAGCGCCTCCGCGACCCGCTCGACCGCGCGCTGCAGCGCGGCCAGCCTGTAGGAGACGCCTTGCGTCCGGGCCAGCTCGATCACCTCGCGGACGCTGCGCACCATGATCCGCTCGAGACGCTGGTTGATGTCCTCCTCGCTCCAGAAGAACAACTGGAGGTCCTGCACCCACTCGAAGTAGGAAACCACCACTCCGCCCGCGTTGGCCAGGATATCGGGCAGCACGGTGGTCCCCTTGGCCTCCAGGATCGCGTCCGCGTCAGGCGTGGTGGGGCCGTTGGCGCCTTCCACGATTACCCGGGCCCTGATCCGGCCGGCATTGGTATCGGTGATCTGGCCTTCCAGGGCGGCGGGCACAAGGTAGGTGCACGGCAGTTCCAGCAACTCCTGATTCGTCACGGCCTGCGCGCCGGGGAACCCCACGACGCTCCTGGTCTCCGCCACGTGCCGCAGCAACGCGGGCATGTCCAGCCCATGGGGATCGTAGATGCCGCCGAACACGTCGCTGACGCCAACGATCTTGCAGCCCTCCGCGGCCATCAAAGCCGCCGCAGCAGACCCAACGTTCCCGAACCCCTGGACGACCACCGTCGAGCCACTCCAGGGAATGCCCAGGATGCGGGCCGCCTCGCGCGCGGCGATCATGCAGCCGCGGCCGGTCGCTTCCCTACGGCCTACCGAACCGCCGATCGAGACCGGCTTGCCCGTTACGACGGCCGGCACCGAGTGGCCGGCGTGCATGCTGTACGTGTCCATGATCCAGGCCATGACCTGCTCGTTCGTGCCGACGTCCGGCGCAGGGATGTCACCCAGGGGGTGCATCATCACGCTGATCTCGGAGGCGTAACGCCGGGTCAGACGTTCCAGCTCGCCGGCGGAGAGCGTCGTGGGATCCACTATCACACCGCCCTTGGCGCCACCGTAGGGCAGGTGCACCAGGGCGCACTTCCAGCTCATCCACATGGCCAGGGCGCGGACCTCGTTGAGGGTGACATCCTGGTGGTAGCGGATCCCTCCCTTGCTCGGCCCGAGCACGGTGCTGTGGTGCACGCGGTATCCGGTGAAGATCCGAATGGACCCGTCGTCCATCTTGACCGGGAAGTTGACGGTCAACTCGCGGTGCGGCGTAACCAGGTACTCCTGTATCCCTCGCTTGAGCGCCAGGCGTTCTGCCACCTGCCAGAACTGGTGCAGCGCCATCTCCCACGGATCGTCCTTGATAGTCAAGACCTGCGAAGCAGTCGCTCCTGTAGCCACGATCCAACCTCCCCTTTCCCCCATCTCATCCTTCCTGTTGGGGGGCGCGTTCTCCTCCAGAACAGGCGGGCCGGCGGCGTGTTGCCACACCTGATGCACGCCTGTAGAATGTCGGCGTACGCACGCGCCTTTCGGAGGCCCAGATGCCCGAAGATGCCGGCACGTCAAACCCTGCCACAACCGAGGTCCCGGTCTCCTCTCTGAATCCTGGCGGGCGCCCTGCATCCGCGCCACAGGTCCCTGCCGTTGACGTCCGCGAGACGACGAACAGCGGCGTCGAGTTCCGCGCAGGAGGACGAGAACCTCAAGAAGCTGCTGGGCGGGCTGGGGGCCTATCAGAACCCCCTGCGCCCCGGCGTCTGGCAGGTTGATCACCGGTACCGCGCCGAGGCGGTGCGCCGGCTGGAGGCCGCCGGGTACGCGATCGCCGAGTCCTAGAGAATCAGCATCGCGTCCCCGAAGCTGTAGAACCGGTACCGCTCCCGTACCGCCTCTGCGTAGGCCTGCAGGATCGCCTCGCGCCCTGCGAACGCGCAGACAAGCATGAGCAGCGTCGTCCTGGGCAGGTGGAAGTTCGTCACCAATCCCTGCACGGCACGAAAGGCGTAGCCCGGCGTAATGAACAGATCGGTCCACCCGCTGTAGGCCTGAAGGCGGCCGTCAGGTGTGGAGGCGGTCTCCAGGGCCCGCACCGCAGAGGTGCCCACTGCTACCAGCCGGCCGCGACGGGCGTTCACCTCGGCCGCTGCCTCGGGCGTGATCGTCGAGTGCTCGGCTTCCATCCGGTGCTCACGTACATCCTCCGCGCGCACGCTCTGGAAGGTCCCGATGCCGATGTGCAGGGTAAGAGCGACCAGCCCCACGCCCTGATCGCGAAGCCGGCTCAGCAGCTCGGGCGTAAAATGCAGTCCGGCAGTAGGCGCGGCCACTGCTCCTTCCTCCCTAGCGTAGACGGTCTGGTAGTCGTCGGGGCCTGATACGGCACCCCGGATGTACGGTGGAAGCGGCACCTCGCCGCAGGAGCGCAGCAGGTCAAGCATTGTCCCGCCCGAGAGGAGACGCACCACGCGCCGGCCGCCCGGCAGGCGGCCGACCACCTCCAGCGGCGCGCTGTGCGGCCCCACCTCGACGATCGTGCCCGTCGGAAGCCGTCGTCCGGGGCGCGCCAGCGCTTCCCAGTCGCCCTCGGCTCCCAGGCGGCCGCCGGACGGACGGAGCAGCAGCAGCTCTACCGCTCCCCCTCCGGTGCGCCGGCGCCCGCGCAGCCGCGCCGGGATCACGCGTGTGTCGTTGACAACCAGGGTGTCGCCTCTGCGCAGATACTCGCCGATGTCGCGGAAGTTGCGGTGTGTCGTGCGCCTGGTGGAGCGATCCAGCACCAGCAGCCGAGAGGCGTCACGGGGCGAGGCCGGTCTCTGTGCGACGAGTTCGGGCGGGAGCGCGTACTCGAAATCCGACAGGCGCATCAGGGACGGGCGGCGATCGCGACACCCGTGTAGAAGTACTTGAGGATGGCGGTGTAGTCATGGCCTGCGAGCGCCATGCCGCGGGCGCCCCACTGGCTCATTCCCACGCCGTGGCCGAAACCCCGCCCTGCGAGCTCGACCGCGCCTTCGGCCGGGTAGGAACGCACGGCGAACAGCGTGCTGCGCAGCACGCTCGTGCCCACCGCCACGCGGAAATCGGTGCCCCGCATCTCGCCTCCTCCGGAGGCGGCAACCAGCCGGAGGACCATCACCCGTCCGGACGGGCTGGTGGACGCAACCTCGAGGCGAGAGAGGCCCGACAGGGGACGGCCCGCGCGCTGCAGCCGCGCTTCGATCACGGCCATATCGAGCCGGAGGGTCCACTCGTGACCAGGCGCGTCCCTGGAAAACGGATCAGGCACGCCGCGCAGGTGGGGCGTCACGCTGCCCCAGACGAACTCGCTGCTCTCCGTGGCTCCGCCCGAGTCCGCGTGGAAGACGCCGAGCGCGGGCCTGCCGTTGTAGAGGAGGACGAGCCCGCGCGTGGCGTCCACAGCGGCGGATGTGCGGGCATCCTCGGCCGCCACCCCGCCGTAGACCTGCGAATCGGTCGTGGCGCGCACGTCGTAGCCCTCGGCCGCGAACCTGCCGGTGCTGTGCACGGCCAGCGAGCGCGCGGCTATTGCCTGTGCCCGCAGCGCCTCGGGCGGCCATCGCGGATCCATCTCGCTGCGCACCACGCCGTAGAGGTACTCCTCCAGGTCAAGCTCGTTGATAGCGGTCACGCGGCCAGCCAGCGTGCGGCGAATCTCGATCAGGCCTCTGTACGGCCGGCCGCCGATCTGAAGGTAGGCGGATCGCGGCATCAGGCGGACCAGCGTACCGTAGGCAACCCCGTCCAGTTCGAGCCCTGCTGCCGCGGCGCGCGCAGTCAGCCGTCCTGCTTCGAGCGTCTCGCGACGGCCCGACTCGACATCGAGCAGCTCGAACGGGCCGGAGCAGGCCACGGTCAGGGATTCCTGACCCAGCACCAGCCCCACGCGGACCAGGTCCGGGCCTGGCGCCGTTCCCTGCCAGCCGCGGGCAGGCGCGCCAAATGCAAGCAGCGCTACAGCCACGAGCACCATCAGCCCGCCGGAGGGCCTCACTTTGCCCACAGGCTCCCCTGGCCGCGCCCCTCGGGAGCAGCCAGACCCAGGTGGGCGTACGCTGCCGAGGTGGCGCGCCGGCCGCCCGGCGTGCGGGCAATGAGACCGGCCTTGAGGAGATAGGGCTCCACCACCTCCTCTAGCGTGTCAATGTCCTCGTGCAGCGACGCGGCCAGGGCCTCGATGCCGGCAGGGCCGCCGCCGTATACCTGGATCAGGGTGCGCAGCAGATCGCGATCGAGCCCGTCCAGGCCGAGGTGGTCCACGCCCTCGAACTCCAGCGCCTCTCGGGCGACCGCCTGGGTTACCACGCCCCCGGCCCGCACCTGAGCGTAGTCACGGACCCGGCGCAGCAGGCGGTTGGCTATCCTGGGGGTACCGCGTGACCGGCACGCGATCTCCTCGGCCCCACCCGGCTCCACCGGCACCTGCAGGATCCCGGCCGACCGGAGAACGACCCGTGTCAGGTCCTCAGTCGTGAAGAAGTCCAGATGGTGGAAGATGCCGAACCGCTCCCGCAGCGGCGATGACAGCAACCCGGCCCGCGTCGTCGCTCCGACCAGGGTAAAGGGCCGGAGCTGGTAGCGCAGGGTGCGCGCATGCTGTCCCTTGTCCAGGACGAAGTTCACGCAGAAATCCTCCATCGCGGGGTAGAGCAACTCCTCGATCCCCCGCGAGAGGCGGTGGATCTCGTCAATGAAGAGGATGTCCCCGGCGTTGAGGTTCGTGAGGATCCCCATCAGGTCGCCGCCCCGTTCCAGCGCCGGCCCGCTCGTGCCCACGAGTTGAGCGCCCATCTCCCGGGCCACGACAGAGGCCAGCGTGGTCTTGCCCAGCCCGGGCGGGCCGTGGAGCAGAACGTGGTCCAGCGATTCGCTCCGACCGCAGGCGGCGTCAATGCTGATGCGCAGCCCCTCGATGACCCGCGTCTGTCCGATGCACTCGTCGAGCCGCTGCGGCCGGAGCGTGCGGAGGACCCGCTCCTCCTCGGCGGCAACCTCGGGGTCCAGCCGCTGCCGGCTCATTCGACCGCACCCCTCTCCAGGCGGTAGACCTCCTGAAAGAGCGCCTCAACCGAGTCCAGGTGCGGGGCACGGCGGAGCGCCTCCTCCACCATCCGGCGGGCCTCGGCCGCACGGTGTCCGAGCTGGCGTGTGAGCACCTCGACGACCTCCTCGCGGAAGTCGGCCTCAGGGGCCTTGGGGGGCTCGGCGGCCTCTCGCAGCAGCGCGTACTTGCCCATCTTGCCGTGCAGCGTCGCGATCACCTTCTCCGCGCTGCGGCCGCCGATGCCCGGCAGCCGTTGAAGAAACGCGGCATCCCGCCGCTCGATCGCGTCGGCGATCTCGTGGACCGACCGCACCATGGCGCGCACGGCCTTGGTCGGGCCCAGGCCGTCCACGGTGATGAACCGCTCGAAGAACTCCTGCTCGACCTCGCGCAGGAACCCTATCAGCATCGGCCGGGGCTGGTTGGTCGTAGCGTGGTAGAAGACGAACAGCTCCAGCGGCGCGTCCTCCTCGCCCGAGGGCAGGGCCCCCTCGACCACGGGCGGCAGCAGCACCTCGTAGCCCACCCCGCCGACCTCGAGCACGATCGCCCCCTCGATGCGGCGCAGCACCCGCCCGCGCAGAAACCGGATCACCGGCTCACCGTCCGCAGTCGCGCCAGCCCTGCGTACGCGAGCGCCAGGGCATCGGCGGCATGTGGCTCGGGCAGACGGCGCAAGCCCAGGAGCGCGCGCACGGCTTGCTGGACCTGCGCCTTCGTGGCCCGGCCCGATCCGGTCACCGCGCGCTTCACCACGCTCGGCGCCAGCGTCACCATCCGGGTACCGGATGCGGCCACGGCCAGGCAGATCACGCCGCGCGCGTGCCCCAGCACGATCGCGGTCCTGGGGAACCGCGGGTGCGCGAACAGATCCTCGAGGATCACCAAGGAGGGGCGCACGTCGCGCAGAAGCATCTCCACGTCCTGGTGCAGGTGCTGCAGGCGGCCGCCCAACTCGCCGCGCCAGTCCGTCGCCAACACCCCCATCTCCATGACCCTGGGACGGGTACCTCCACCCTGAAGGACGCCGTATCCGGTGTGCTCCAGACCGGGATCAATTCCCATGACAAGAGGCGCGCTACCCAACTTGCTGCAGTATCTCGTCAGGAATGTCGAAGTTGGCGTGCACGTTCGCCACGTCGTCCAGGTCCTCGAGCGCGTCCAGCAGCCGGAGCACCTGCTGCGCTTCCTTGCCCTCGACCCGTACCGTGGTCCTGGGCTGCATCCGGATCTCCGCGCCGGACACGGTTACGCCCCGCGCCTCCAGGGCCTGCTTGACCTTGAACGTCGCTTCCGGGGCGGTGAGGACCTCGAACGCCTCGTCGGTGGTGCGCACGTCCTCGCCCCCTGCCTCCAGCGCGGCCAGGAGGAAATCATCCTCGGAGAGCCCGCCCCTTGCCGCGGTCACCGTTCCCTGGCGCTCGAACATCCACGCGACCGAACCTCCGCCCAAGTTGCCTCCGTGCCGGGTGAACACCGCGCGCACCTCGCTCGCGGTGCGGTTGCGATTGTCGGTCAGCGCCTCCACCATGACCGCCACGCCGCCCGGCGCGTACCCCTCGTACACGATCGTCTCGTAGTTTGCGCCTGCCAGTTCCCCAGACCCGCGCTGTACGGCCCGGTGGATGTTGTCGCTCGGCATTCCGGCTTCCCTGGCCCGCTCGATAGCGGCGCGCAGGCGCATGTTGGCGTCCGGGTTGCCGCCGCCCTCCTTGGCAGCCACCATGATCTCGCGCGAGACCTTGCTGAACAGCTTGCCCCGTACGAGGTCCACTTTCTGCTTCTTGATCTTGATGTTGTGCCACTTGGAATGCCCGGACATGGCGCATGCACCTCGCTCAGCGTCCCTGCAGGTCGGCCGCCGGATCGGTCACGGTCACGGTCCGTGAGGCCCGCGAACCGTTCAGTCCGACGGCCGTTATGGATATTACGTACTGCGTGCCAGGCGCCCGGTAGGATGGCCGGAACTCGTAGGCGAATCGGCCCGCAGCACCGGACTGCATCGAGACCTCGGCTGCCCTGGCGCCTCCACCCGCCCCCTCGGCGGTAACGACGATCGTCACCATGGCTCCGGGCGCAGTGGAACCCTCGATGGTGAAGGGCGGCGTCAGCATCGCGCCGTCGGCAGGAGCGCTTACGGCCAGCGGCGTGGGCTCCGGACTCCCTTCGGACGGCTGGCCAGGGGTGAGGTCGTACCGCGTGGGCGCCGAGGACCGGGTGAACACCTCGCGACGCGGATGAGGACAGCCAGGCGTCGCCAGTTGCCAGGTTCCTGCGCAGACCGTGGTCACGACGACGCCCTCGGGAGGAGCCCAGTCGCCGGGTGGTTGCTGAGAGGTGGCCTCCCGCATGAACGCTGCCCAGATCTCTGCCGGAACCATGCCTCCCACCACCCTGCGCATGGGCGTGTTGTCATCGTTGCCCACCCACACGGTGGTGGCAAGGTAAGGTGTGTAGCCCACAAACCAGGCGTTGCGGTAGTCGTCGGTTGTTCCGGTCTTGCCCGCGGCCGGACGACCGATTCCGGCCGCGACGCCGGTCCCGCGCTCGATCACGCCCTTGAGCAGGTCGGTCATCACGTAGGCGACCTCCGGTGACAGCCCTACCTGTCGCCGGGGTCGGTGCTCTTCCAGCACCTTGCCTCGGGAATCGGCAACCTTCAGGATCGCCAGCGGCTGCGCGCGCAGGCCGCCGCTGGCCAGCGTGGCGGCCGCGGTCGTCATCTCCAACGGGGTCACGTCGCCCGATCCCAGCGCCAGGGACAGGTGGGGCTGCAGCGGGCTCTCGATTCCCATCGCCCGGGCGGTCTCGATGACCCGTTCAGGGCCCAGTTCAACCAGCATGCGCGCCGCGGGCACGTTTATCGAGCGCTCTAGCGCGCGCCGCAGCGTCACCGGCCCTGAGTACTTGCCGTCGTAGTTCTTAGGCGTCCAGTCCGGTGCGCCGCGAATCTTGTAGGTGATCGGCTCGTCTTCGAGGATGCGCGTGGGCGGCACGCCCTGAGCGATTGCCGTGGAGTAGACGAAGACCTTGAACGCCGACCCCGGCTGGCGGCGGGCCTGCCAGGCGCGGTTGAACTGGCTGGCTGCGAAGTCCACCCCGCCGATCATGGCGCGGATCGCGCCCGTCTGAGTATCCATGGACACCAGCGCTGCCTGGCCGACGTTCAGCTTGCGGCGCGCGGCGCTGGCTATGCCGGCGCGCACCGCCTTCTCGGCCGCGGCCTGCATCTTGGGATCCAGGGTGGTGTGCACCTGGAGCCCCCCGCCGTAGACCAGGTCCTCGCCGTAGGTCTCGAGCAGACGCGCCAGGATCATCGAGACGAAGTAGGGCGCGCGCATGCCGACCAGGCCGGCGTTGGACGGCGGCGCCAGCACGACCCTGGCGTTGCGCGCCGCTGCGGCCTCCTGCGTGCTGATGTAGCCCAGAGCCGCCATGCGCGCCAGCACGAGCGCCTGCTTCTCCCGGGCCAGCGCGAGGTTGCGGAAGGGCGAGTAGGCCGACGGCGCGCGTATCACTCCGGCCAGCATCGCGGCCTCGGGCAATGTCACATCCCTCACCGGCTTGCCGAAGTAGACGCGTGCGGCCATCTCGACGCCGTAGGCGCCGTGCCCGAAGTAGTACTGGTTCAGGTAGCGCTCGAGGATCTCTTCCTTTGTAAGCCGACGCTCGATCTCCAGGGCCAGCAGGATCTCGGCCACCTTGCGGCTGAGCGCTTTCTCCTGCGAGAGGAAGAGCATGCGCGCAAGCTGCTGGGTGATCGTGCTGCCGCCCTCTATCAGTTCGCCTTCACGGAGGTTGCGCCATAGCGCGCGCCCTATCCCACGCGGGTCCACACCCCGGTGGCTGAAGAACCGTTCGTCCTCGATGGCCAGCACGGCCTGCCGGAGCACCGGCGGGATCTCTGTCAACGGTACGATCTGCCGGTTCTCGCGATAGAGCGAGGCGATCAGTTCGCCGTCCTGGCCGTAGATCCTGGTGGCCTGGCTGGGAGGGGTGTAGAGCCGCGACACGTCGTGGATCTGCCGCCCCACGGCGACCGCCACCCCAAGTGCCACGCCGCCGCCCACCAGCAGCACGAGGCCCAGCAGCACCAGCAGCAGGATGATGGCAGTCCAGGAAGACCTGCGGGGCCGGGAGCGCCGCGCGCGGGTGCGAATGGGATCAGGTAGCGGACGCCTGGGTGCCATGGTGGATTAGACCGGCGGCGAGGCCGGATCCGTATCATTGTAGCATACCCTTCAGTGCGCCCGGCCCGTACGCTCTGCCTTGATCGGCTCACCGCTCAACGAAGCGACGGGCCTTCCGAACCCCGCTCACCGCATCCGTGGCGAAGTCGTCGGCCCCAATCCGCTGAGCCCAGCTCGCGGTCGCGGGTGCTCCGCCGACGATGACCCGGAACCGGTCGCGGAGGCCCTGCTCCTTCAGGATCTCGATCACCTTCTGCTGGTGGGTCATGGTCGTGGTCATCAGCGCGGAGATGCCGATGATGTCCGCGGAGTGCTCGACCGCACGATCCACGAAAGCCTGCGGCTTCACGTCAACCCCCAGGTCAACGACCCGGAAGCCCGAGGCCTCCAGCATGGCGGCCACGATCTCCTTGCCTATGCTGTGAATGTCGCCCTGGATGGTGCCTATCACGAATGTGCCTCCGCTGACCAGGGCAGCGCCTTCTGTGGCCAGCCTGCCCTGGATCACGGCCATCGCAGACGACATGGCCTTGGCCGCCATCATCAGGTTGGGCAGGAAGTGCTCCCCGCGCTCGAAGCGCGCGCCTGCTTCCTCGAGGCCCTTCGCCAGCGCGAGGTTCAGTATCTCTAAGGCCGTGTGGCCCGCATCTAGGGCCTCCTGAACCAGGCCCTCGATTCCCCTGAAGCTACCATTGCAGACCGCGTCGTGAAGTCCGGAAAGCGCCTGGCTCAAGGTCTCTCTCCTCTCTATCCAGCGGATCAGGCCGCCTCTACGATCGCGTTCAGCGCCGCCTCTTTGTGATCGTCCTGGTACCGAACCGGATCAGAAGCCAGGCGGTCTCTCGCAAACTGCCGGGCCCGGTCGTGGGCCATCTTGCGCCCATCCACGGCCCACTCATCCCACGACCCAGGTGCACTGATCCTGCCCGGCGTCCATACGTCACCAGCGTTCAGGGCTTCCAGCGTGGCCTCCTGGATCATGAAGCTCTCGCCCTCGCCCACGACCCGTCTGAACCCTGCCAGATCGAGTGTCCCGGGCTCCACCGTCAGCGCCTGAAGGTGATGGCTCAGGAATGAGAAGATGTCGTCGTCAACGACCGCTTGAACGAAGGATGCCACCAGCCCCCCGCCGAGCTGCCCCAGCCCGGAGATCTGGTCTGCCCCGGCCAGCATCGGGCGCAGCGTGTTGGCGGCCTTCTCTAGGCCTGCCTGAGCGTCGGACACCAGGGCCCCGGTGTCCATGCCGTACACGTTGCTCGGCAGGCCGTAGTGCCTGGCCATCTGTGCCATACAGGCCCCGGCAACACCCACGTCCGGATCGGCGCCGGCCTTCGAACCGGTGCGCATGTCCGGGGTCCCGATCCTGGACGCGTGCATCAGCTTCACTTCCGGGTTGAGAAGACGGGCCATGACGCCGAAAGCCAGGTTCTCCGCGTTCTGCCCCAACAGGGCTCCGGCCAGGAACAGCGGGGCTCCCATGGAGCGGATGGGACACGGCAGCCCTAGAAGAGGAAGCCCGCTGACGGCCGCCACCTGGATTGCTTCGCAGATGTCCGTCGGAAAGGTCATGGGGCTGATGGGTGAGATCGAGATCCGGCCTATCGGTCTCCCAGGGCTGCTGACCACCCTGGACATCTCCACGCACAGTTCGGTCTCCCGGGCGTCCGAGACCGCGCCGAGGGACACTGGCTTACCGGTGTAGAGGAGCGTCGCAACCGCGGCCGCGAGCTTGGCCCTCCGCGGATCCATGTCCACTGGTAGGACGAGGGGCCCCGCGTGATGGCAGTTTGGCAACGCGTCGAGCAGGCGCGCCATGTCCACCGCGTCCCTGTACGTGGCGTCGCGCAGGTCACCGCTGTCCAGATCCACGACCACCGAGACCGATCCGAAGTTCTGCAGGTAGCAGGCGGAACCGTCCAGGGTCAGGCTGCGCCCGGGATCCGTTCCCTGCAGGACCATCGGGGCCTGGGGCCGTAGCATCGTCTCCGCGACGAGTTCGCGCGGTATTCCCAGGCGTTCCGAGCCCAGATCACGGCACCCGTTTCGCAGCAGGATCTGGCGGGCCCGGCTCTCGCCCACCTTCACCCCTGTGCTGGCCAACAACCCGAGCGTGGCTTCGTGGATCCGGAGCACGCCCTCCTCGGTCAGGATTCTCAACACTGCCACCAGATCACCCCTCCATGCCACTCGTGCTGGCGCTACCGGCCAGGCTCCAGCCAGGTGTTCCAGAAGTACATCGTCGGAATCCTGAGGAATCCCTTCAGTTCGGGGCGGTTTATGTGCATCACAAACCCGTCCCCGACCTTGACGGTGGGAACGTCCTTCCAGAAGAGGGCCTGCGCCCGCTGCCACATCTCCGCCCTCACCTTGGGATCTATGTGCCGGCGCATGAGGGAGATGATCGCCTGCATGTCGCGGCTCTCATACCAGCCCGCGTAGGCAGGGCTTAGGGCGAGCAGGAATGTGGGATCGGGCACCGAGCTGAAAGTGGTGACGAACACTTCCCACAGCTCGGGCCGTCCCCGGCGCGACACCACGGTGGGCCAATCCATGAACTGCAAATCTATCACGAACCCGGCTCGCTCGAGCATCGGCTTGGCGGCCGTCGCCGGATTGTCGGACCAGAATGCCCCTGCCGTCACGAGCCAGCGGATCGGCTCCCCGCGGTAACCCGCCTCAGCCAGGAGCTGGCGGGCCCTCTCGGCGTTCTTCTGGTTGTAGACCTCCTTCCCGGAATCGGTCCACAGGTAGTGCTCCCTGGGCATGAGCCCGGGGTTCAGGAGGAAGAACTGCGGGTGCCCATAGGTGACCTTCAGGATCGCCTCCATGTCGAGTGCCGCGAGAAGGGCCTGTCTGACCTTGGGATTCGTCAGGGGGCCTGTGCGCTTGTTCAGCACAAACGCCAGCCAGCTCGGCAGCGCGTCGCGCGTCGGCACAACGCCCTCGGTGCGCGCCAGCCGCTCGTACTGGTCGGCCGGAATCGCCTCTGCGAACTGGTACTCGTTCCGCTGGAGAGCCGCCACCCTGACCGCGGCGTCGGGAACCGGGGCAAAGACCAGCGCATCCAGATTGGCGGTGCGCCGCCCGCTCATGCCGTCCGCGGGCTCGGCGCGCGCCGCGTACCGGTCGAACCGCTCCAGGCGCAGGTGACGGTCGGGCACGTACTCGACAAACCGGTAGGGGCCGGTGCCTATGAATCGCTTCGCCGGGCTCAGGCCGGCCTCGTCCGCGATCTCCTTGGGGTAGATCACGGCGGGCTGCGTCCACCAGGCGAGGTCGGTGACGAGCAGGCCGTAGGGGTCCTTGAGCTTGAAGACGACGGTGTGGGCATCCCCGGCGGTCAAGGATTCGACGTTCGCGAACATCGCGCGCGCGCGTACACCCAGGCGGCCCCATCGGGAAAGGGAGGCGACCACATCGTCGGCCGTCAGGTCCCGGCCGTGGTGGAACGGGACGCCCTTGCGGAGGTGGATCGTGTAGGTGCGCCGGTCAGGCGAGACCGTGTACCGCTCGGCCAGCATCGGCACGGGTTCCAGCTTTGTGTTGAGCGTGAATAGGGGCTCGAGCACATGGTGCATGATGAAGGCGGCCGCCGTGGTGGTGGTTGCGTGCGGATCGTACGTGGGCGGCTCGAGCTCGAGGGCGTAGCGGAGCACTCCCCCTCTGCGTGGCTGCTGCGCCTGTGTAACCGCGGCCGGAGCCAGGAGGATCGAAAGGATGATCGCAACCGCAACCACCCGGGAGATGATTGACATACTTCGCCCCCCTTCAAGGTGTCCTGAGCACAGTTGAAGCTCAGGCAGCAACAAGGGCGTTCATTACGCGGCCATCCGCCCCATTCCTGCATCCCTGGGATTCGCGGGGCATTGCGTCCTTCAGGGGCCCAAGAGCCGAAGGGGCACGAGGAAGTCGGCGGCCTTGCATGAAGATGATCCTCCAGGGAGGGGCCGCGGTGGCGGACGTCCTGCCGGTGATGCCCACATCCGCGCGTTGCCGCTTGTGCGGCGTCGAGTCCGCACTCGTCGCGCGGCAGATGCGCGTCTGTGCGGCGTGCATCCACGCCAACCCTGACCGGGCCCTGCCGCTGGCGCGGGCCGCCCATCACAGCGCGCGCCGCCTGTTCCGTCTCCCCAAGGAGCCACCGCGTTCGGCCGCCGGGATTCCCTGCACGCTGTGCGCGCGGGAATGCCGCATGGCTTCCGGAGAGCGCGGGTACTGCAACCTCCGCGAGAACTGCGGCGGCCGCATGACCGTCCTGGCCGGAGGCCCGCAAGCAGGGATCCTGCAGTGGTACTACGATCCGCTGCCGACCAACTGCGTGGCCATGGAGGTCTGCGGCGAGCGCGCCACCAGGGGCATGCACAACCTGGCGGTGTTCTACGGATCGTGCACGTTCAACTGCCTGTTCTGTCAGAACTGGCACCACATGCAGCAGGCCGCCCGGTTGGAGCCGAAGGTGAGCGCGGCGGCGCTGGCTGATGCCGCGACCAGCCGCGTGGCCTGCATCTGCTACTTCGGTGGAGACCCCACGCCGCAGCTCCCCCACGCCCTGGCGGCCTCGCGGCTCGCCAGGGAGCGCCGGCGCATGCGCATCTGCTGGGAAACCAACGGCGCGATGCACCCGACGTTCCTGCGGCGGGTCCTGGACCTGTCACTCGAGAGTGGGGGCACGATCAAGTTCGATCTGAAAGCCGCCAGCGAGCCGATGCACATCGCCCTGACCGGCTTCTCCAACCGGCGCACCCTCGAGAACTTCGCCGCGGCCGCGCGGTGCGCGCGGGCTCGCCCCAACCCGCCGCTGGTGGCGGCCAGCACGCTGCTGGTGCCCGGCTATGTGGACGAGGAGGAGGTGGCGGCCCTGGCCGCGATGATCGCGGCACTCGATCCTGAGATCCCGTACCGGCTGCTGGCGTTCTGCCCGGGCTTCCTCATGGAGAACCTGCCCACCACCTCGCGGGCCCAGGCGGAGCGCTGCCTGGCCGCGGCCCGTGGCGCCGGCCTGCGGCGCGTGGGGTTGGGGAACGTGGGGCTGATCGGCGGCTCCTGCTGAGATGCCGCTACGACCTCCATCTACGGGGTCGCCGGTCACACCAGACACAGGGGCGCGGGCTGAAGCCCGCGCCCCTGGTGTGCGGCATCTGGGCGTGCCGCGCCTGGTGGAGACGAGCGGATTCGAACCGCCGACCCCCTCGTTGCGAACGAGGTGCTCTCCCAGCTGAGCTACGTCCCCGGACAGCAGCGATTATACGCGCCTACCGCCTGGCGCGCAATCGCCGCAGGGCCCACGCCGTGACCGCGCCTGCACCGCCCGCGGCCCACATGGCCGGCAGCGGCTGAGCCAGGATCAGCAGCCCCCAAGCCCCTGCCCGGTCGAGCAGGGTCACGGCCCGCACCCAGGTCTCGGGGACGATCAGCAGGGGCAGCGGCGCCAGCACCGCTCCGCGCAACCCTCCGAGGATGAAGCCGAGGAGCGCGCCCTCTGCCAGCACCGGTAGGAAGCTGGCGCTCCACCCGACCCGCCGCGGGTCCCAGTTGCCGAGCACCGCCCCGACAGCGTACCCGGCCAGGTACGCAGCCAGGACAGCTGCCGGCACGCGGCGCCAGAACTCCCTCACAGCCGGATCGAGGCCGGCACCACTGGGTCTTCCAGCAAGACCTGGGGGTGCCGCGCAAGGTAGAGCACGAGATCTGCCGCGACCTGTCCATCAAGGTCCATCATGAGCGTCTGTCCTCCCAGCGATGCGTTCACCGGCCATGTATTCCCTGCGGCGCAGTTGCACGCCTGCCCGATCGTCGGTACTGTGGGGAAGCAGCCCATGTCGAACACCGCTCCGGATTCGCTCTCGCTCACCTTCCGCATCCGCTACGACGAGTGCGGCGCGGGCGGGGTTGCCCGCGCGTCCGTGTACGTCCGGCTCCTGCAGGAGATGGCATTCGAGCACTCTACGGCCTGCGGATATCCGCTGGAGTGGAACATCGCCCGCCGCATGTTCTGGCTCGCGCGCCGGGTCCGGCTCGCGGTGGAGGCGCCGGCTCGGCACGGCGACGCGCTGGTCTGCACCACCCGTCTGCTCGGTGCCCGCCGCATCCTGGCGCGCCGGCTCGGGACGGTGCAACGCGAGGACAACGGCGCGCCGGTGGCCACAGCGATCGTGGACTGGATTCTAACCCAGAACGGCACGACCCCGATCCGCATCCCCGACGAGGTGGCCGCCACCTTCCCGGGCATGCAGCGCGCGGTCGCCCCGCTTCCCCTGGAGGAACCGGTTCCGCCACCGGAGGCACGCGAGGCGTCCATATGGGTGCGGGCCAGCGACGCCGACGCGTTGGCCCACGCCAACCATGCCGTCTACCTCGACCTTCTGGACGACGCGGTGTTCCGGGCCGGGGGAGGCCTGGCGATCGCGGCCCTTCCGCGCACATACGACCTTCAATATCACGCCGCAGCATCGGTCGGCGCGGCGCTGCGCGACCTGGCCTGGGAAGAGAGCAGCACGTGGCACTACCGGCTGTCAACGCCCGCCGGCCTGCTGATCCTACACGGCCGCCTGACGACCCCGGCCTAAACGCGCGCGCCCCCTGGCGGGTCTACTCCCAGAGAACACCTCTCGTCGGACAGGAGCGTGCCATGATTCGTGCCTTCGCGCTCGTCCTGGGTCTCGCGCTGGCGGCCGCCCTTGCCATTCCCGGGCGCTCGTCGGCGTCTCTGTTTCAGCACGTCGTCGTGATCGTGATAGACGGCGCCAGGCCCGATTACCTCGATCTTACGCCGATGCCGAATTTGCGAATGTTGATGCGCGAGGGCACGGTGTACACGCGCGCCTGGATCGGGCAGATGATCGCCAACACACCACCAGCGCACGCCACCCTCTCCACCGGGACGCTTCCGCGCACCAACGGGGTGATCGGTTTCGGGTGGAAGGACCCCGCCACCGGGCGGATGACCTGGCCGACAACCATGGAAGCGGTGATGCGTGGCGAGCAGCAGCGGGTGCTAGCCGCATCCGGGGTGCCGACGATAGCAGGCGTCCTGCGGGCGAGGCGGCCCGGGCTCGTCGCGGCAACGGTCAGTTCAAGCAAGTACTTCGCGGCGGACGCGATGGGGCCGGAAGCGAACTTCGTGGTCTTCCGCACCCGGCCGTCGCGCGGAACCTCTCAGCCCTCTGCCGTACCTGGGCGCGAGCCACCTCCCGGGGTGCTAGATGTTCCCTCGCTGCGCGACCCGCGCAATCCCTCGGACGCGTGGGCTACCGACGCTGCGCTCGCGCTCTTCCGGGCGGTGCGGCCCCAGGTACTCCTGCTGAACCTGCCGGCCACCGACGAGCAGGGGCACGCTACGGGCGGCATCGTCGCGCCTGGAATCATGAGCCGGATCGTGCAGATCGCCGATGTGCAGATCGGCCGCCTGCTGCGCGCGTACGAGGATGCCGGCATCCTGTCGCAGACGCTCTGGGTCGTGACGTCGGACCACGGCATGGTGCCCGGCGAGCGGCTGGTAGATGTTGCGCGGCTCCGCAAGGCCGCGTCGGATGCCGGCGCGCGGCTGATGGGAGGAGGCGGTTCCAGCGCGGAGTACTGGGTTGACGACACCACGAAGATCGAGGCGGCTGCCCGTGCGATCGCAGGCGTCGGCCTTCCTGGGGTCTCCGCTGTCTACCGCAAGGTGCGCGAGGGCACCGGCTTCGCCTATGTCCCGGTCGAGGCCGGATCCCCCCTGCCTGCGGATCTCGACGCGGCCTACAGGTATCTCTTCTCGACGTTTGCCGGCGCCCACGGTCCCGAGATCGCGGTCCCATTTCGCGAGAACACCATTGCCGCCGGTGACCGGCCCACCGACCCGACCCTGCCGTTTCGCTATCGAGGGGCGCACGGTGGCGCATCCTGGCTCATACAGCACATCCCCCTGGTCATCAGCGGCCCGGGGGTACGGCGCGGCGTGGTCACTGACCACCCGGCCCGGCTGGTGGACATAGCGCCCACGATCCTCGCCCTGATGGGCGCGGTCCCAACTGGCATGGACGGCAATGTGCTGGGCGACGCGTTTGACGTCCCGCCGGCCGGCTCGCTGGAACTCCAGGAGTCCCAGGCACGCCGGTTCCGCCCGCTGCAGGACGCCCTGATAGCGGCGTCCCGGCGGGACCGGATGGCGCGCTAGCCCGGGCCCAACCGGGCCTGGCCCAGGCCCGGGACAGGCCTAGACTCCCCCTGACGTGGGAATAACCAGGGTGGTGCGGGCCAGGCACTCGGCCCGCCCTCAGGGGGAGTCCGCAATGGAAAACCTCGAGATGGAGCGCCTGAAGGCGCGAATCGAGCAACTTGAGCGCAGGCAGCGCGCCGGCGTGCTGAGATGGTGTCTGAGTCTGGTGGCAGTAGGTGTGCTGGCGTTCGGGGTGCAGCAGGCAGCATCACAGAACGACATCCTCAGGGTGCGCGGCCTGGAGGTCATTGACGCCCAGGGCACCGTCCGCATAGGGCTCAGCGTTCAGCCGGATGGAACCGCGGAGGTCCTGCTGTCCGAGGCCGCGGGGCGCGGTCGCATGTGGCTCAATGTGCGGTCCGACGGGACGCCCGGCGTCGTCATCGCCGACGCCAGCGGCCGGGGTCGCATCTGGTTCGTGGCCTCACCGGACCGGCCTTCGGGCCTGGTGATGTCCGATGGGTTGGGGCGGGGCCGCGTCTGGTTGAACGCGTTCCCGGACGGAACCACGGGTCTGGTGCTGGTGGACAACTCGGGGAAGGTCAGGTTCCAGGCGCCCTAGCAGCGCGGCAACGTCAAGGCCGGTCCTGGTAGCGGTCTCATTCGAGGCCGCCGCGCAGGACGTCGAGCAGTTCCACACAGGCCTTCTCCGCGCGGCCATCCCGGTCCATGTTGGGATTCCAGCTCGACACCGAAACGGCTACTACCCTGCCGGTGCGTGCCAGGCGGGCAAAGACCCCGGCCAGTTCAGATGCCGATGGGCCGCCCTGCGCCAGGTAGTTCTGGGCAGGGGCATCCGACGGGCTCACGACATCGGTATCGAAGTGAACGTACAGGGGCCCCTCCGGAAGATCCTCTTCGAGCAACGCCCTCGCGTCGCCCACGTGGCGCACGGATGAACCTTCGAGGGCCTCTCGCTCTCCGGGGTCCAGGTCGCGCGCGTCGGTCAGGACTACCTGCCGCTCCGGCAGGTTGACCAGGCCTGCGGCTTCCACGAGACGCTGCTCCCCACGCCCCACGATCATCGCGAGGGGCATCCCCCCGAGGAATCCGCTTGGGGTCGTCTCCCAGGTGTTGAAGTCCCCGTGCGCGTCAAACCAGATCAGCGTGGGGCTTGTGCCGGCGCGCTGGAGGCCAGCCAGCACGCCTATGGCCGAGCAGCAGTCGCCCGAGATGCTGACGGGTCTCTCGCCGCGACGCATCGCATCCCAAACGAGATCCGAAAGGCCCCGCATCAAAGGGGAAATCGCCGCGATCTGGTCGCCGGTGGCAAGGGCCTGCCGGTTGACCACTTGAGGACTGAGCCCCAGCGCTTCGAGCCGGGGCCACTCCTCGTTCAGGAAGTAGGGTGTGACAATGAACCTGTCGGACATCTGCGGGCGGCTTTCCGAGGTGTTTGTATTGACGGCCTTCTCGCATGGTGGGCCCTGGTGGACTCGAACCACCGACCTCACCCTTATCAGGGGTGCGCTCTCACCACCTGAGCTAAGGGCCCACGGGCAGCATCGAGTATACCCGCCGTCACCAGTTCAGGCAACTGCAGGCGGCCCGCCGGCAAACTCCCTGCGCACCTCCGCGAGCAACTCCGGTCGCGCAATCAGGTCGTACGCCGTCAGCGCCATTGCCTTGGCCGCTGCCAGCATCGCCTCCAGGCCGCGATCGCAAAGCGAGGCCTCGCGGAACTCCAGGGTGTGCCCGACCATGTCCTTCGGGCCGATCGCCACGTACGGGTGGATGGACGGGATCGCCTGGCTCAGATCGCCCATGTCGGTGGAGCCCATGCGCGGACGATCGGGAGGTGCGTCCTCGGGCCAGCCCAGGGACTCCAGGTGCCTGCTGAACGCCCTGGCCAGGGTGCGGTTGGGCTTGATCGCATCGTAGCCCTTGCGAGACGTGTGCTCCAGGGTCGTCCCCGTGGCCAGGGCCGCCCCGCGGGCGATGTTGATCACGCGGTCGAGCAACTCGCGGACATATGCGTCGTCCGTCGCCCGCACCGTGAGCACCGCCTCGGCGCGGTCGGGTATGATGTTAGGCGCTGCGCCACCGTACGTGATGATGCCGTGGATCCTGGCGTCGTCGCGCACCTGCTGGCGCAGCAGTCCTATCCCCACGAACGTCTGGATGAGACCGTCCAGCGCGTTCACTCCTTCGTCAGGGGCGGCAGCGGCATGCGCGGGTCTTCCGGCAAATGTGATCGCCAGACGGTAGGAAGTCAGTGAGGGCCGGCCCGAGAGGGTGTAGCTCGCGGGATGGAACATCATGGCCGCGTCCACGCCCTGGAAGGCGCCGCGCTCCAGCATGATCACCTTCCCACCTCCGCCCTCCTCGGCCGGGGTTCCTATCACCGCCACGCGACCCGGCAGGTGCCGCCGGACCGCGGCCAGCCCTATTCCGGCTCCCAGCGCCGCGGTGGCGATGAGGTTGTGGCCGCACGCGTGCCCTATCTCCGGGAGCGCGTCGTACTCCGCCAGGATCGCCACGGCAGGCCCGTGATCCGATCCCGCGATCTGTGCCCGGAATGCGGTCTCCAGATCCGCCACGCCGCGCTCTACGCGGAAACCGTACCGTTCAAGCGCCTCGGTCAGCCAGGCGGCCGCCTGGCGCTCCTGAAAGGCGATCTCCGGCGTGGCGTGTATGCGACGGGCAAGTTCGATCAGTTCGCCTGACGCGGCGTCAATTGCCGACAAGATCTGTGCGTGCATGAGCTGGGTCGCCTCCATGCGGGATTGGATGATGCGTTCGGCGCATGCTCGCGGCTGTCCTGCCGCAGCACAGCCCACACCAAAGCGCCCTCTACGCGGTCGTGATGCGCGCGAACCGTCGCCGGCCGACCTGAACTACCAGCCCCTGGCGCACGGGCACGACCGCCTCCACGTCGTGGATCCGGCCGCCGTCCACGCTGACACCGCCCTGGCTGATGAGCCGCCGCGCCTCGCTGTTGCTCTCGGCCAGCCCGGTCACAACCAGCAGCCGGATCAGGCGGATCCGCCCCTCGCGCGCCTCGTCCGCGGGGACGTACGCTTCTGGGATCTCGTCGGGCAGTTCCTTTCCCACAAAGAGCCGCTCGAACGTGGCCGCGGCGGAGCGGGCGGCTTCCTCGCCGTGCCAGAGCGCGACGATCGCCCCGGCCAGGCGCCGCTTCGCGTCCCGCGGGTGCACGCCTCCGGACCGCAGCCCTTCGCGAATCGCCGAGACCTCATCCATGGGCACGTCCGTGGCATACTCGAAGTAGTCCGGCATCAGCGCGTCGGGAATGGACATCGCCTTGCCGAACATCTCCGCGGGCGGCTCGGTTATCCCAATGGCGTTGCCCAGGGACTTGCTCATCTTCTCGACCCCATCCAGGCCGGGCAGCAGCGGCGTCAGCACCACGACCTGCGGCGGCTGCCCCACCTCGCGCTGGAGATCGCGTCCCATCAGGTTGTTGAACTTCTGGTCGGTGCCTCCCAGCTCCACGTCGGCCTCCAGCGCCACCGAGTCGTAGGCCTGGCAAATGGGATAGAGCAACTCGTGCATGTGGATCGGCACCCCGTCGCGCAGCCGGGTGGTGAAGTCGTCGCGCTCCAGGATGCGCGCAACGGTAGCGCGCGATGTCAGCCGGATCACATCCGCAAACGATAGGGCTCCCAACCACTGGCTGTTGAACGTCACCCTTGTTCGCTCGGGGTCAAGGATCAGGCCGTACTGCTCGCGGTAGGTCTGGGCGTTGGAAGCGACCTCATCGGGCGAGAGCATCGGACGCGACTGCTTCTTGCCGGTTGGGTCGCCGATCATCGCGGTGAAGTCGCCGATCACAATGATCGCCTCGTGGCCCAGGTCCTGGAACTGCCGCATCTTGCGCAGCACTATCGCAGTGCCCAGGTGCAGGTCGGGGGCAGAGGGATCGAGACCGAGCTTGACCCGCAGCGGGCGGCCAAGGCGCAGCTTGGCCAGGAGATCCTCCTCGGAGATGATCTCGGCGCAGCCGCGCCGCAGCCGCAGTAGTTGCTCCTCGGGCGAAAGAAACGCCATGCTCCAACCTCCGCAAACCGTCCTGCGATACCTCAGCTTACAACATCAGCGCAACAACCGTCGCGCCGTCGCCGCCCTCTCCACGGTCGCCCAGGCGGAACTGCCGCACGTGCGGGTGCCCGCGCAGGAACTCGTGCAAAGCCCGCCGCAGCGCACCCGTGCCCTTGCCGTGAATCACGGTCACCTGAGGCAACCGCGCGCGCACCGCGTCGTCCAGGTAGCGATCCACAACCAGCAGGGCCTCGTCCACGGTCTGTCCGCGCACGCTGAGCGACGTCGTCACGGCAGGCCGCGCGGGTGCCTCGGCGCGCCCGGCGGACCGCGCAGGGATGGGGGGCGCGCCGTGAACTGCCGGGGCCTCGTACAGCGCATCCAGGGGGACGCGCGTGCGCAGGGTGCCGGCCTCCACCTCCACCTGGCCGTGGGCATCGGGGCCGGACACGACGGTGCCGGTCCTGCCCAGTGGTGTCACGTAGACCGCCTTGCCTGCGTGCACGCGCTCAACCTGCGGGCCCGGAGGCGATGCGGGCTCCGTGGCGGGTAACGCCTCCACGGCCTCCCTCAGGTGCGACCGCGCCCGTCGCACCGCGTCCTCGGTACGCGCGGCGCGCACCTCTGCCATCACCGCGTCCAGCCGCCTGCGCGTCTCCGTGATAATCGCATCGCTGGTCTGCCTGGCCTCTGCCAGAAGGCGCCGGCGCTCGCGCCGAACACGCTCGGCCTCCTCGACCATCTGGTGCTCGGCCTCCTGTGCAGCCGCCCTGGCCAGCGCGGCCTCGGCCCTGTCCCTCTCTGCGGCCTGCCTGTCGCGCGTCAGGTCGTCCAGCACCTGCTCGATGGCCACGTGCTCTGGCGCCAGGTGGGATCTGGCCTCCGCCACGACCTCCGGGTCAAGACCCAGCCGTTCCGCGATGACCAGCGCGTTGCTGCGGCCCGGAAGCCCAATCCGAAGCCGAAACGTTGGCTGCAGCGTTTCAACGTCAAACTCCACGGACGCGTTCTCGATGCCGGCTTCCACAGAGGCCAGCATCTTCAGCTCGTTGTAGTGGGTGGTTACCACTGTGTGCAGCCCGCGGCGGTGTAGTTCCTGGATGATGGCCCGGGCAAGAACCACGCCCTCGGTGGGATCGGTTCCGGCGCCGATCTCGTCGAGCAGGACAAGCCCGGGCGGCCTCGCGTTTCTCAGGATCTGAACTATGGCGCTCATGTGCGATGAGAAGGTGGACAGGCTCTGCTCGATGGACTGCTCGTCGCCGATGTCCGCGTGCACCTGGTCGAAACGGGCGACGGTGCTGCCGTCCGCGGCCGGGATGAACAGCCCTGCCTGCGCCATCAGGGCCAGCAGGCCGATGGTCTTCAGGGCTACCGTCTTGCCCCCGGTGTTGGGACCGGTCACGACCAATGTGGTGAACTCGCCTCCGAGCACGATGTCCACCGGAACGACCCCGGCATCCCCCCGGGCCAGGGCCAGCAGCGGGTGGCGCGCGCCGTGCACCCGCATGGTGCCGTCCTCGCACACCTGCGGCGCGGTGGCCCGCAGGCGCGCTGCCAGCGCGGCCTTGGCTGAGGCCAGATCCAGATCGCCCAGGATCTCCCCGTTGGTGCACAACGCTCCGGAGTGTTCACCAACCATACCCGACAGCCTGCGCAGGATCTGAAGAATCTCCTCGCGCTCCGCGGCATCCAGCTCACGCCGCCTGTTGCCCAACGGGACCAGTGCCAGCGGCTCCATGAAGAGCGTGGCCCCGCTTGCGCTCGCGTCGTGCACAATACCCGGGAACTGTGCGCGATGCTCGGCCCGCACGGGTAGAACGAACCGATCACCCCGTACGGTTACAAGCGACTCCTGCAGGTAGCGCGCGACCGCCGAATCGTGAAGCATCCTCTCCAGCGACTCGCGCAGACGTCGCTCCACTGCCTGGTGCTCGTCGCGGATCCGGCGCAGATCAGGCGAGGCCGTGCTCAGAACGCGACCCTGGCCGTCCAGGGCCCGGCCGATCTCCGTCTCCAACTCCGGCAGCGCGGTCAGACGGTCGGCCAGCGCTGCCAGACGCGGGGCCAGGGCGCGACGGGAGCGCAGGTGGGATTGGACGCGCCGGGTGACCTCCAGGGTCTGCGCCACGTCGAGCAGTTCCAGGGGATCGAGCATTCCGCCCGATGCCGCCCTGGTGGCCAGCGGCCGGATGTCGCGCGCCCCCCGCACCTGGATCTCGGACTCCGCGGCTACGGCCACCGCCTCCGCGGTAACCTCCAGCGCCGCGCGTACCGCCTCGCAGTCGCACTCCGGCAGCAGGCGCAGCGCCAGCTCGCGCCCCATGGGCGTCACGGTGCCCTCGGCCAGCGCCGCGAGGATCTTGGGGAACTCGAGCACTCGAAGGGTGCGCCCGTCGGCGGGCAAGCCCCTCACCTGGACACCATGCCGGGCCGTGCCCCGCCGGACCGTGCCCCGCCGGACCGCGCTGCCTTCACGGGTTCGTTGCCACCCAGCGCGGAGAGAATCGCGGGCGCGACATCGGTGATCGTGCGGACATCCCGGAAGGCGCCGCTCTGGGAGCCGATGGCCAGGACAGGCACGGGGTACCTGGTGTGCGCGCTCGTGCGGCAGTCTTCGATGTTGCCGTGATCGCTGGTTACGAGAAGGGTCGTCCGGGCGTCGAGTCGCTCGATGATGCCGGCCAGCAGTTCGTCCATCATGCCGATCACGGCATCCGGGGAAAGGGCTGTGCGTCCGTGTGCCGCAAGGTCCGTCAGAAAGAACTCGAAGAAGGTCAGGTCCGCGTCCGCGGCGATCTCGCTCAGACGGTGACCGGCCAGCCGCGGGGTCAGCGCCTGGACGTCGTGCCCCCACCTGCGCAGTCGGAGGTTGACAAGGTCGTGGAAGACCGCGCGCCCGGAGCGCAGATCGTCAATCGAGCGCAGCCGGACTCCCGCGGCCTGCGCAGCGTACGTGACCGCCGCCACCCTGAGTCGCCGGAGCGCCACCGCGGAGAAATACTCCGGGCTGTATGTGTTCGCCAGTACCACGCGCAGGCCGCGCCGTCGCGCCCGGGCAAAGATGCTATGCTCCGAGAGCAGATCCCGCAACTCCGCGGTAGGGTACGTGCTCACGTGCCGGCCGGCGATCGCCGGCGCGTTGCATCCGGTGAGCAGCGCGGTCTGTCCGGTCGCGCTCTGCGGCAGTCCAGCGACGCCCAGGGTTGCGTCCGCGGACAGCAGCAGCACCCCCGGGCGGCTGACCGTCTCCTGGGCAACCATCGGGCCGCCGAGCAGCCGGCGCAGCGTTGGTGTCGCCGTCTTCGCGAACGGGTTGATCGCGGGATCGGGCTCGCCGAGGCCGACGCCGTCCAGAAACAGGACCAGGATTGACACCTCTTCATTATAGACGAGAGGGAAACCGCCGCGAGAGCGCGGGGTGGCCGTCCAGTCCGAACCGCCACGCGCGGTCCGTGGCCGCGCTGACCCCGATACGCGGACCGACGGCAACGGCGACGCGGCGGCGACCGCCATGGGCCAGGTAGAGCGGCGGTGCGGTGAGATCGGCCCCGTTGTGCTCCAAGCCGACCGCCATCGCAACGGTCAGGCGGCCGGGGCCTGGAGCAGCGGGCTCGACAGCCCGCAGGAGCACTGCCCCTGGCCGTCCCTCGGGCTCGGTGACAACGTTCAGGCAGGCGTGCAGCCCAAACGCGCGGTAGACGTAGGCGATCCCGGGCCGGCCAAACATGATCGCGCTGCGCGGGGTTTGCCTGAAGGCATGGCTGGCAGGATCGTCCGCCCCCCGGTAGGCCTCGGTCTCCACGATGCGGCCCACGAGCACTCCGGACGGCGTCTCGTGGACAAGCAGATGGCCCAGCAGGGCGCGGGCGACGGCCACCGTGTGCCGTGCGAAGAAACTGCGCGGAAGTGGTCGGAACTGCCTCATCTCACGGGCTGCGCCGCTGGCGGACCCCCCGGCGCCCGAGCACATCGCGCAGCGACGCAAGCGGCAACGTGTTGATGACATCCTTTGCCTCGACCCAGCCGCGCCGGGCGGTTCCCACCCCAAGCGGCATGTAGCGCAACTGTGCGCACGAGTGCGCATCGGTGCCGATCGCCAGGCGCGCCCCCCGCTCCCTGGCCAGGCGGACGTCGGTGTCCTTGAGGTCCAGGCGCTCGGGCGCGGCGTTGATCTCGAGAGCAGTACCGGTTCGGGCCGCGGCATCCACCACCGCCTCGATATCCACCTCGTAGGGGTCACGCGCGCCGAGCAGCCGGCCGGTGGGGTGGCCCAGGATGTCCACGTGCTCGCTCTCCATCGCCCGCACTATGCGCAACGTCATGGCATCACGGCTCATTCGGAAGCGGGTGTGCACCGATGCGATCACCAGGTCGAGGTCGGCCAGCAGGTCGTCGGGGTAGTCCAGGGTGCCATCGGCGGTGATGTCGCACTCGGTGCCGATGAGCACGGCGATCCCCATACCGTCGGAGAGAGAACGGACCTGCCGGATGTGGTCACGCAGGTCCACGGCCGCCACTCCTCGCGCGACCTTGAGCGACTGCGAGTGATCGGTGATGCAGACGTACTCGTATCCCATCGCCACTGCGGCGGCGGCGATCTGCTCGACGGTATCGGCACCGTCGCTCCACGACGTGTGCGCGTGAACCTCGCCGCGGATGTCCTCAACCTCGATCAACCGGGGTAGCCGGCCTGCCTCCGCCGCCTCGATCTCGCCCTTGTCCTCCCGGAGTTCGGGTGGTATCCAGACCAGGCCCAGGGCACGGTAGATGCCGGCTTCTGTGCGACCGGCCACGCGGCGGTCGTGACCGCCGCGACCGCCCCCGGACCGCCACAGGCCGTACTCGTTGAGCTTCAACCCGGCGCGGGCAGCCCTCTCGCGCAGGGCGATGTTGTGCTCCTTGCTCCCGGTGAAGTACTGCAGTGCCGCACCATACGCGACGGGCTCCACAACGCGCAGGTCGGCCTGCAGCCCGGCGTCCAGCACCACCGACGACCGCGTGGAGCCCCGGGATAGGACCTCGCTCACTTCGGGCGACGTGGTGAAGGCCTCCATCACCCGCGCGGGCGCCCGGCTGGTCACCAGGATGTCCAGGTCGCCCACGGTCTCTCTCATGCGGCGGATGCTGCCAGCGGCGCTGATCTGTCTTACCCCCGCGACCGCCCGCAGCCGCTCGACCAGCGCCTCTGCCACGGGCAGGGCAAAGCCCAGGGGCCGGCGCCCGGCCTGGCGGCGCACCATCGCGATGCCGCGCAGTATGGCCTCCTCGGTCCGCTGACCCATGCGCGGCAGCTCGCGGATGCGGCCAGCGGCGGCCGCGGCCTCCAGTTCGTCCAGCGTCGAGATGCCCAGATGCTCGTGCAGCAGCAGCGCGGTCTTGGGCCCGACCTCGGGCACGGTCATCAGGGTGGCAAGCCCAGGCGGGAGCGATGCGGCCAGTTCTTCGTAGGCGTGCATCGTGCCGGTTGCCAGGAACTCGACGATCTTCTCCGCCAGGGCCTTGCCTATGCCGGGGATCTCGGTAAGGCCTCCGCGGGCGGCGACCGTGGCGACATCCTCTGAGAGCCCTTCCATGGCTCGGGCTGCCCGGCGGTAGGCGTTGATGCGGAAGACCGATTCGCCCCCTATCTCGAGCAGATCGGCTATCAGCGCAAACCGTTGTGCGACCGCCCGGTTCTGCAACACGTGGGGCTCGTCAGAACTTGTGGTCCGGGCCGACCGGCGGGAAAGGGATCGGGCTGATCCGTTGAAGGTGGGTGATGGCGCCTCGCTGAGCCACCGCCACGTACCGCACGATAGGCGACCGCTCGACGTCCTGAGCGATCGTGTCGGACAGAGGTGAAGCCAGCAGGATTCCCACCCCGGCCATGGCCGCGACCAGGGCCTTGAGAGCGCCGGTGAGAATCCCCAGGACTTGGGCGGGCAGGCCGGGTCGCTTTCCGCCCGGGAGGATGCTGATCAGCACGGCCAGCAGCGTGTACGCGACCAGGAAGGCCAGGACGAACCCAACGGTCCGCCCCCATTCCAGGGGCAGGGGGCTCCCTCTCGTGATGCGCTCGCCCAGGGCCGGGAAGGTGATCGCCGCGGCCGCGTAGGCAACCACCAGCGCCACCCCGCCCAGCAGGGATGCGACGCCGCCCTTGAACACTCCCTGCACGACGAACCCGATCAGCATCACCACCGCGATCCAGTCAAGCCACGTCACACCGACCACCTCCAGGACGCCCGCTCATCAGAGACAATGCCCCACATGCCGTCCCGGCATACCTATGCGCGGACCGCAACCGGCAGGCGCGCGGCCACGGCCGTGCATATCTCCAGCATCAGGCCCTCGATCTCCTCGCCGGTGAGGGTGCGGTCCGGAGCGCGAAACGTCAGTGTGTAGGCCAGGTTGCGCGTCCCCTGAGCGAGCGGCGGGCCTGCGTAGGCGTCGAACAACTCCGCCGACTCCAGCAGTGCGCCGCCGGCCTCGACCAGCGCTCCTTGCACCGCCGCGTGGGGCAGATCCAGCGGTGCCACCAGGGCAACGTCGCGCACCACGGCCGGATACCGCGGCATGTCCGCGAATCTGGGCTGAAGTACGGCGTGGCCGAGCAGTGCATCCAGATCCATCTCGCTCACGCAGGTGCGGCCTGGAATATCAAGACGGGCGGCAACCTGTGGATGCAGCTCTCCCATCACCCCAACCTCTGCGCCGCCGACGCTGACGCGTCCACACCGCGCCGGGTGCATCCACGCAGGACCGCCGGCCTCCACCACGAGCGGTCCTGCTCGCAGCTCGGCCGAGAGGGTCTCCAGCACGCCCTTCAGGTGCAGCAGCGTGGCATCGCGCAGGTCTCGGGCGTCTTCCCAGAACCCGGCCAGCCACGCCCCATGCAACGCTATCGCAAGTGCGCGCCGCTCCCTCACCGCGCCGCCTTCAGCCCGGAATGTCCGGCCGATCTCAAACAGGTGGATCGCTCCCCGCCGCCGCGCGACATTGATCCGCACCGCCTCCAGCAGCCCTGGAAGAAGGGCGGACCGCAGATGGGTGTGGTCGGCAGTGAGCGGATTGGAGATGGGCACGGCCAGGCGCCACGGATCGTCCTCCCCGACCCCCAGACGGTCCAGCACGCGCGGATGGATGAGCGACAGCGTCATCGCCTCGGTCAGGCCGGCACGCACGAGCGCGTCGCGCGCCGCGCCCTCGGCCTCCAGCGTGACAGGGCGGCGTCCCTGCTGCATGACCTCGCGCGGCATCGCCTCTGGAATCCGGTCGTAGCCGTGGTGGCGGGCCACTTCCTCGACGAGGTCTTCCTCGCGCTCCAGATCCCTTCGGCCTACCGGGGGCACGGCGATTACCGAATCCCCCTCCCGGCGCGCATCCAGCCCGAGCCGGGCAAGAACGGCCACGACCTCACCAGGCGGTATCTCCACGCCCAGTACGCGCTCCAGGCGCGGAAGCCGCAGCCTGATCACCGGCCTGGGCACCGGCGCCGGATAGGCATCCACCCCAGAGCGCAGGACCCGTCCCCCTGAGAGGTCGGCAATGATCCCGGCGGCCCGGCGCGCTGCGCGGGCAACCCCTTCAGGATCCACCCCGCGCTCAAACCGTGCGCTGGCCTCGGTGCGTAGGCCAATGCGACGGCTCGTGCGGCGCACGCTGGAGGGCGCAAACGACGCTGCTTCCAGCAGCACGGTGCGGGTCGCAGGCCCGATCTCAGTCTCGGCGCCGCCCATGATGCCGGCCAGGGCCACGGGGCGGCTGGCGTCCGCGATCACGAGCATCGCGGGATCGAGGGTGCGTCCCACTCCGTCCAGCGTGACGAGATACTCGCCGGCAGCGGCCGGTCGCACGATGATGCGGCGTCCGCGCAGGGCGTCGAGGTCAAACGCGTGCAGGGGTTGTCCCCACTCCAGCATCACGTAGTTCGTGGCGTCCACCACCGCGTTCACGGGCCGGATCCCGGCCGCCTCCAGCCTGGCAGCGATGGCAGGCGGCGAGGCACCAATCGTGACACCCGTGATCACGTGGGCCACATAGCGCGGGCACAGCGACGCGTCCGCGATCTCCACCGCCGCCACGGAGGAGGCGGGCGGGTCAACCTCGTTGAGATCGTCTGCCGGCAGACGGACATCGCAGCCGCGCCACGCCGCCAGCTCGCGGGCAATGCCGATCATGCTCAGCAGGTCCGGCCGGTTGGAGGCAATCTCGAGATCCAGCACCTGGTCTACGCCGGTGCGCTCGACTCCCTCTACGCCGATGCCCAGCATGGGCAGGACCTCGGCCAGTGCCTCGGCGGGCTCGGGCAACTCAACGTACTCTCTCAGCCACGACAGCGGGGCGCGCATCTAGAACTGCTCCAGCAATCTGAGATCGTTCTCCCACAGCAGGCGGATGTCGGGGATCCCGTAGCGCACCATGGCCGGCCGATCAACCCCTAGGCCGAATGCAAAGGCCGTGTACCTCTCTGGATCAATCCCGGCCATCTCCAGCACCCTGGGGTGGAACATGCCAAACCCACCCAGCTCCAGCCACCGTCCCTCGAACGACACCGCCAGTTCGGCGCTGGGTTCGGTGAAGGGGAAGTAGCTCGGCTGGAAGCGCGTCCTGGTCTGGGGCCCGAACATCTCGCGCGCAAACGTGGCCAGTACGCCCTTCACGTTCGCAAACGTGATGTTCTCACCGACCATGAACCCGTCCACCTGATGGAACACCGGCATGTGGGTAGCGTCCACCGGGTCCCGGCGATAGCACCTTCCGCTGGTGACGATGCGCAGCGGCGGGGTCCGTCCTGCCATCACCCTCGCGTCCACGACCGTGGCGTGCGTGCGCAGCAACAGCTCGTCGCCGAGATAGAAGGTATCCTGGGTGTCGCGGGCCGGGTGGTCGCGCGGCATGTTGAGCCGCCCGAAGTTGAACTCATCGGTTTCTACTTCTGTTCCCTCGACCACCTCGAACCCGAGCCCGACGAAGATCCGCTCGACCTCATCGAGCGTGCGCCGCAGCACGTGCCGGCGGCCAAGCGGCCCGCGCCGGCCGGGCAGCGATACGTCAATCCGCTCTGCTGCCAAGCGTTCTGTCTCCCGTGTGGTGGCGAGCTCGGCCGCGCGAGCATCGAACGCCAACAGCAACGTCTCCCGCGCGCTGTTGAGGCGCGCGCCGCGTGACGCGCGCTCGGGTCCGCTCAGGGCAGGGAGGCCCTTCAGGAGCGCGGCGATCTCGCCCCGGCGTCCCAACACGCGGTGGCGCATGGCCTCCAGCGCGTCGGGGTCGGTCACCCCTCCGAGCGCCTTGATCGTCCGGGTCACGAGCCGGTCAACATCATCAGGCATGCGGCCCCTCCTGTGGAATGCCAAGGCGCCTCCGCCTCCAGGGGCGAAAGCGCCTCGCTTCCGCGATACCACCCTCATCGGCCGGGCGCGCGTGGCGGCCCGGTCCCTCTTGCCCGGATAACGGCGGGTCTCCGGCCGGGTCTAGTGACGCCGTTGCGCTTTCAACCCGGCGGCTCAGGAGCGAACTTCCCGACGGCACGTGCTCGAAGGGGCTTGCAGTCCAGGGCCCCCCTCCCTATCCCCGTGCGACTCTGGGCCGCACGGGTGATCGAGCCGACCCTGCGGTACTCCTCTCCTTCATCGCCTGCGGCCTGCCTGGCGATAGGCCCGGAGAAACGATCCTGAAACCCGCGCCAGATCAGGGTTCCAGCCACTGCCGCGCGATTGCCGTGAGTATAGCACAGGCGAAAAGCGACTGACAAGCACGCGAGAGTCCGATCACGGACTCGCCGACGAGACCCCGCGCCTGCGCACGACCTCGTACAGGAGCACGCCGGCCGCCACCGCGGCGTTGAGCGACTCGACCTGCCCCAGCAGCGGGATGCGGACGCGCGTCCCAACATCGAACCACGCGGCATCAGGCCCGGCGGACTCGTTCCCAACGACGATCGCCAGGGGTGGATCAACGGGCGCAGTCGCGTAGTCCAGGTCTCCTCGAGCGTCGGCCACGATCACGCGGACACCGTGTGCGACGAGCGCTGCCCGCAGCGCGGGACCGTCGAGTCCAAGCACGGGTATCCTGAAAGCCGCTCCCATGGTGGCGCGTATCACCTTGGGCTGGAACGGATCAGCGGTGCCCTCGGTCACCGCGACCGCGGAAGCGCCGGAGGCGGCCGCGGTTCGTACCATGGTGCCGAGGTTTCCGGGATCCTGGATACCGTCGGCCACGAGCAGCAGGAGCCCGGACGAGTCCAGAATCGAGGCGTCCGGCGGGGATGGACGCCGGGCCAGTGCCACGACCCCCTGGGATGTCGCCACGCGGCTGGCGGCCTGCACGACGCGCAGGGTGGCCTGGCAGACGCGAGCGCCGGCGTCCCTGAGGCGCGCGCTCAGCGGCGAGCCGGCGGGGTCTGCCTCATCGCCGGCGATCAGGACCGCCTCAATGAAGATGCCGGCATCGAGGGCTTCCTGGACCAGGCGCGGCCCATCCAGCACGATCCGCTGCTCTGGGTCGCGGCGCGGATGCTCACCCGCCCTCCGCATCGCCTGTACCAGGGGGTGGCGCGTGGAGGTTATCACGTCGCCAGCTGGCTAGAGCGAGGTCTCCAGCCTGTTGAGCTGCCGGTTCTCCCCTACCACGACCAGCACGTCCCCGGTCTGAAGAACGGTCTCCGGGTCGGGGGAGATCAGCAGCTGGCTGTCCCGGCGTATCAACAGCACGCTTACGCCGAAACGGGCCTTGAGATCCATCCGCCCAAGCGTCTGGCCGACCAAACGGTCGGGTACGCTGAGCTCCTCGATTGAGAACGTGGGAGAGATCTCAAGGTAGTCCAGTACCCCCGGTGCCGAGAGAGTGTGGGCGATGCGCACTCCCATGTCGCGCTCAGGGTGGACGACCACGTCCGCGCCTATGCGCTCGAGCACTTTGCCCTGCAGGTCGTTGGAGGCCTTTGCCACGATCTTCTTGCAACCGAGTTCCTTCAGGATCAGCGTGGTCAGGATGCTCTCCTGCATGGCTGCGCCGATGGCCACGACCACCGCGTCCATGTTTGCAATCCCAACGCCCCGGAGCGCCTCGGCGTCCGTTGAATCCAACTGCACCGCATGCGTCACGTCATCGGCCACGTGCCGGAGCGAGTCCTCGCTCTGGTCTATCGCGAGCACCCTGTGTCCGAGCTGGTGCAGCGTCGCCGCTACGCTCCGGCCGAACCGCCCGATCCCAATCACCGCGAATTCGCTCATCGTAGTCTCCACCCGCCCGGATGATCCGCCCGTGGCGCCGGGCTCGCGCCGCTATCCAATGTACAGCCTCTCCTCGGGATGGCGCACCCTGGCCGGCCGGTGCCGCCGGGTCAGCCCAAACGCGACTGTCAGCAACCCGACGCGGCCGCTGAACACGGTCAGCATCACGATAACCCTACCCCACGGCGAGAGGTGCGGCGTCAACCCGGTGCTCAGCCCCACGGTTCCGAAACCCGATGTGATCTCGAACAGCGCCGGAAGAAACTCCACCCGCTCAACTGCGGCAAGCATGACCGACATTGCGAACACGAAGGCCAGCGACACAAAGGCTATGGTCAGGGCCTTGTTGACATTCTGGACCATTATCCGGCGTCCGAACAGCACCGGCTCCCCGGTTCCCCGGATGCTGCTCAGGATCACCGCCAGAGGCGCCATAAACGTTGTCGTCTTGATGCCCCCGCCCGTACCGCCGGGGGAGGCGCCGATGAACATGAGCGAGGCAACGAACACTAGCGTCGGCTCGGCCAGAGATCTAACCTCAATGGTGGAAAAGCCCCCGGTCCTGGGCGTCACCGCGTGGAAGAGGGCCGCGAGCAGCCGCTCGGGAACCGGCAGGGCTCCCAGCGTCTTGGGGTTCGCAAACTCAAACAGCGCGATCAACGCCGTCCCGATGCCTATCAGCATTCCAGTGGCCAACAGCACGGTCTTCGAGTGAAGCGTCAGGCGCCGCGAGCGCAGGTCGAACAGCACCGAGAACCCGAGGCCGCCGAGGATGATGAGCCCGGCGATGATCAGCGAAACCACCGGGTCGCCGGCGTATGCGGTCAGGCTCCTGAAGCCACCCATCAGGTCAAACCCGGCGTTGTTGAACGCCGAAATGCTGTGGAACACGCCCAGATACAGCGCGCGTCCAAACGGCTCCTCCCCCATCCAGCGCAAGGTCAGGATCGCGGCTCCGGATGCTTCGACGATCAGGGCCATCAGAATGAGGCGCCGCGTGAACCGCACCACGCCCCCGAGGTCATACAGGTTGTGGGCCTCGGTGAGGATGATCCGCTCCCGAAGCCCGATTCGCCACCCAAGGACAAGGGCAAGAAGCGCCCACGAGGTCATGTACCCGAATCCCCCGAGCTGTATCAGCACCAGGATCACCAGCTCGCCAAAGAACGAATAGTGATCCGCGGTGTCCACGACCGTCAGGCCGGTGACGCACGTCGCCGACGTGGCCGTGAACAGCGCGGTGAGAAAGGGCGTGGGCCGACCCGACTCGGAGGCGGCCGGCAGGCTGAGCAGCATCGCTCCGGCCAGAATGATCGTTATGAAGCCGACGATGATGGTCTGGGATGGGCTCAGGGTCAGCCGTCCTGACCAGGACTGCCGAACCAGCGCTAACTGGCGAACCATTTGCGGAGTCGGCGTCCTCGCCACGCCCATCCCTGGCACTGCGCAGAGCCGCCGGCGACCTGCAACCGGCGGCTAGGACTCCAGGTGAACCTTGGCGCGCGCGACCAGCGCGTCAAAGGCCGCTCGATCTTTCACGGCCAGGTCGGCCAGGACCTTGCGGTTCACGCTCACGCCCGCCTTGCGCAGGCCGCTGATCAACCGGCTGTACGGAACGCCGCTCCCGCGCGCGGCGGCGTTGATGCGCGTGACCCACAACCGCCGGAACTGCCGCTTGCGGAGGCGCCGGGCCGTGAATGCCTGCGCCAGGGCGCGGGTTACATACTGTTTGGCCAGGCGGTACCATCGGCTCTGACCGCCCCGGTACCCCCGAGCCAGTCGTAGGATCTTCTTGTGGCGGCGACGTGCCGTGACGCCGCGCTTGATGCGTGCCATGACCAACCCACCTTCCGCTAGAGAACTGCCCGGCGTGCCCCCAACGCGTTATTGGCCGGGGAGCAACCGCCGCAACCGCTTTTCATCGCTGGCGTGTACCGAAACCTCCGCGCGCAGAGAGCGCCTGCGCTTGGGGCTCTTCTTGACCTTGAGATGGCCGCCGTGCTGGCGTCCCCGCGTCAGACGACCTGAACCAGTCGTTCCAATGCGCTTCGTGGCGCCCTGGTGTCGCTTTGTCTTTGCCACCGCTCCCTCTCCCGTCTCCTACCCCTTTCGGGGGGCGAGGAGCATTATCATGTTCCTGCCTTCCAGCTTGGGCATGCTCTCGACCACCCCGACCTCAGCCACCGCCAGGGCCAAACGTTGCAGCAACGCTTCCCCCACCTTGGGGTGGGCCATCTCGCGCCCGCGGAACCACATCGCGACCCGGACCTTGTCGCCGTCCTTGAGGAACTCGGTCACCCGGCGGATCTTGACCTGGAAATCGTGCTCGCCTATCTTCGGGCTCATCCGCATGCCCTTGAGATCGCCGCCGCGCGACTTCCGGTGGGCGTCCCGGTCACGCTTGCTCTGCTCGTACTTGTACCGCCCGTAGTCCATTATCTTGCACACGGGCGGGGACGCCGTGGGGGCGACCTCCACGAGGTCCAGAGTGTGCTCCTGAGCGCGCATGAGCGCCTCGCGTGTGGAAACGATCCCCAGCTGCTCGCCGCCAGGGCCGATCAATCGCACCTCTCGGACTCTTATCCGGTCGTTGATCCGCGTCTCGCGTTCGATGCTCTCTCGCCCTCCTTGACCCTCCGTGCTTGATATCGGCCTGCGGCCCGCAAAACACAAAGGGGACGGCAGGTGCCATCCCCACATTCGCGCCGCTGCCACAGCGACCCGGGTCGCATCACGGTGTCTCTCGAGCGCCCGGGTGAGAAGCGGATGGCTTCTACTTTCGGCTGTCAGATCGTGCGGAGTATAGCACGGGGGTATCAGGCCGTCAATCGCACGAAATCGAGTCGAGACTGTCAAGCCCAGGGTAGCACTTCCCTTGGCCTATGATGTTGGTGTTCGACTTGCTAGCCTCCCTTGGTGATCATCGGAGTGCGTCTGGCATCACGCTGAAGGAGCCAGCTCGCCTGCACCACCACCGGCAGCGCCCGGCGGCGGTACTCCCGTAGCCCACTCCCCGCCCCCCTGGATAACCCCGTGCACTTGGCGCTGCGCCACCGGCTGCTCACTCAAGCCCGTCTTCACCGCCTGCCACAGATGCCACCGGTCCAGCCGGAACTCACAGTTCGGAAGATACTCGATCCCCTGCCGGATCCACCCCGCCCCATCCCCGTTCAGCACCGCCCACCGGACCTGCTCCAGCGCACAGTACCCGTGCAGGCTCAGCACCGCCCCCCGCCAGAATGCCTCGGCCCCTGCCACCGCCCCATACACGTGCTTCCTCGCCAGCCGATACTCCGCACTCCCCGGATGCCGCCGCTCCCACCCCCGGTCCCGCAGCCCCGGACTCACCGTCACCTCCGGCGGCAGCCCCACCGCCTCATCCAGCAGGTCCCGCCACCGCCGTTCCCCTGTCGCCAGCTCCTCCCGATACCTCCGCCGCCGGATCTCTACCCGCCCGATCAGCCCCTCAACTATCCGCCGCTTCCACCCGCAGTGCCGCAGCCCCGCCGGGCGCCGCGCCATCAACGCCGCGTCCAGCGCCTCCAGCACCGCCGTCAACTCCGCCCGACCCGCCGCGGCCGTCGCCTCCCAGATCTCTGCCTCCAGGGTCTTGAAGTCTGGCTCCCTCTGTAGGATGCTGGAGATGCTCCACTGCACCACGGAAAGACCTCACCCCTTTCTCCGCCTAGAGAAGTCGTGAGGTCTTTCTGCTTCCAGGCTCAGTACACCCTCAACTGCTACCCTGGACTTTACTCAAACAGCCAGGGCAGTGCGTACCTAGGGAAGCGCGCGCCCGCGCAGGGGAAACGCGCGCCAGGACAACGAACGAAGTAGGAGTATGCAGGGAAGCCCCAGGGGGATCCGTGACTCGCAACCGCCGGTCGCCGCGCTCGGGAGCGCGGTCCTCCACGGTTTGTCCGAACTCGGCAGGGCCGCCCTGATGCTGGCCGCGGCGCTCCGCTGGGTACTCCGCGGCCGGCTGGAGGTCCGCGAGACGGTGGCCCAGATCAACCGCATCGGCGTCGAGTCCGTGCCGGTCGTCCTGATCACCGGCGCCTTCTCGGGCATGGTCGTGGCCTTTCAGACAGCGCGGCAGCTGGCGGATTTCGGCGGTCAAGGCTTCGTCGGCGGTCTCGTGGGCCTATCTCTGGCCCGTGAGGCCGCACCGGTCTTCACCGCGATCACCGCGGCCGGCCGGGTGGGCGCTGGGATAGCCGCGGAGATCGGCACGATGGCCGTGACCGAACAGATTGATGCCCTGCGCGTGCTGGCCACCGATCCGGTACGCTACCTTGTGGTCCCGCGGCTGGCTGCGGCGGCCATGGCGCTGCCGATCCTGACCGTCTTCGCAAACGTCGTAGGAGGGGTCGGCGGATACACCGTGGCTACCGCCGCCGGTATCAGCAGCGGCGCCTTCATATCGTCGCTCCAACGGTTTCTCTGGCCGTATGACCTCGTGGTCGGCCTGATCAAAGCGGTGTTCTTTGGGCTCATCATCGCCTCGGTGGGCTGCTACCGGGGGCTGCACGCCACCGGTGGGGCGGACGGCGTGGGACGCGCTACGACCGGCGCTGTGGTTGCAGCGATTGTGCTGATCCTGGTGTTCAACTACTTCCTGGACCTAATATTCTTCTAGACCAGGTGGCCGCGTAAGACGATGGGAAGGGGAATGGGCGAGGAGAAGGCGATCGAACCTCATCCGCCGGGCACGCCGGGCGATGCGGTCATCGCCGTGTCGGATCTCTGGAAGTCGTTCGGCCCGACCGCGGCGCTGGCCGGCATTTCCATAGAGGTCCGCCGCGGCGAGATCCAGGTAATCATGGGCCCCAGCGGTTGCGGGAAGAGCGTCCTGCTCAAACACCTCGTGGGGCTAGTCAAACCCGATCGGGGCGAGGTCCTGGTTTTCGGACAGCCGGTGCACGCCATGTCGGACCACGAGCTCGACGCGCTGCGGATCCGGATCGGCGTCGTCTTTCAGTCGGCGGCCCTGTTTGACTCGCTCACCGTGGCGCAGAACGTGGCGTTCCCCCTGCGCAGACACCGCCACATGACCGAGAGGGAGGTCGCCGGGCGCGTACGCGATCTGCTGGCGCTCGTGGAGATGGACGGCACCGAGGACCTCGTGCCGGCGGCGCTCTCAGGGGGCATGCGCAAGCGCGTCGGCATCGCCCGCGCCCTGGCGCTCGACCCTCCTCTCATCCTGTATGATGAACCTACCAGCGGGCTCGACCCGCTGACCGCGCACACCGTGGACGGCCTCATCCTGCGGCTGCGGGCGGAGTTGGGGGTGAGCTCGGTGGTCGTCACCCACAGCTTGGACAGCGCCTTTCACCTGGCCGACCGGCTGGCGGTCATGGACTCCGGCCGCCTGACCGCCGCCGGCACGCCAGACGAGATCCTGGCATCCACGGACCCGTTCGTCCGGCGGTTCCTGGACACCCGTGCGATCGAGGTGAGGGCTTCATGAGCATGGAAACCAAGGTGGGGATCGTCACGCTGCTGGGGGTCGTCGCGCTGGTTGGATCCATCGCTTTGCTGCGCGGAGGGTTCGCATTCCGCGATCCCGACTACACCCTGCACCTCCGGGTGGCCAACGCCGGCGGTCTGACCCTGGGGGCTCCGGTGCACATGGCAGGGATCGATGTCGGCCGCGTGAAGCGACTCGGCCTCACGCCGGAGAAGAAGGCGGATGTCGTTCTCAGCGTGCGACACGGGGTTTCCATCCCGGAGGGCTCACGCTTCTCTATCACCTCCTCAGGGTTGCTGGGTGACCGTATGGTAACGATCATCCCGGGCCCGCCCGGCGCTCCGGCCCTTGCACCAGGGTCGGTGGTGGTGGGCACCGAGCCCCTGACGACCGACGAGCTGCTCGAGCGCGTGGTTTCGGTGGCCAGGCGCGCAGAGGAGGCGCTGTCGAGCGTCAACCGGGTCATAGGCGATCCGAACCTTGCCGAAGGCCTGCGCGAGACCGTGCTCAACGCGCGCGAGGCATCGGCCCGGATGGCACGCGCGGCCGACCACGTGGAGCGCACGACGCGGACGCTCGACCGCACTGTGACCGGCGAGGTCCCGGAGATAGCCAGGCAGTTGCGCGGCATGGCAGAGGAGCTGGCAGGGGCAGCCGGAGAGGTGCGGACGCTGGTCAGGCAGGTGGCGGCGGACGGTCGGACGGCAGAACAGGTTCGGGCGGCCGTGGCCTCGATCCAGAAGGCAACCCAGGGGATCGAGAAGATGGTGGGTGATCTCTCCGGCGTGGTCAACGAACAGGAGGTCCGCGCAGTGCGGTCCTCGCTGGCCGAGGCTCGGACCGCGATCACCGATGCCAAGCTGGCCGTGGGCGAGGCCCGTGCCGTGATCGGCCGCGCCGACCGCGTGGTCGAGCGGGTCGGGCGGATCCTGCCCGAACGGCTGGAACTCCCGGACTTCCGCAGCGCCTACCGGCTCGAATACGCCTTCTGGCACGACGGAACGCGCCTGGGACACGACGTGAGCTTCACTTTGCTGCCGGACGCGCCGCGCACCTACCTGTTCACGTGGCGAGAGGTCGGAGGGGCGAACCGCATCGGACTGCAGGCGGGCAGCAGGCTGGACGAGCGGATGTTGTTCCGCTACGGGCTGATAGACTCACACCTGGGTGTCGGCCTGGATTACAAAGCGTCGCCCAGCATCTCGTACGCCGTGGACCTGTACAACATCAACAACATCAGCCTGAACCTGTATGCCCGCTACTACCTCCGGCCGGATTACGGCATCACCCTGCGGGCTCAGGGCGTGTTCTCCCAGCCGACCTTCGGGCTTGGGATGTTCAAGAGGTTCTAGCCGGCCAGCACCGCCTGGAACGCCCTGGCCACGACCGGCACGTCATCGGGCACGATATGCCGGTTCGTCACAAGCCGGATCCGGCGCGGACCCGAGGCGCCAGCCCAGACGCCGTGTTCCCGCAGACGCTCCGTGACCGCGCCGGCCTCGTGGCCGACGAGATCTACCCGAACGATGTTGGTCTGCACGCGGGCCAGATCAATCTGCAGCCCAGGAATGCCGGCAAGAGATGCGGCCAGCGTGCGCGCAGTCCGGTGGTCGTCGGCGAGACGGTCCACCATCTGCTCCAGGGCCACGATCCCGGCTGCGGCCAGCACTCCGGCCTGACGCATCCCGCCCCCGAGCATCTTGCGGAAGCGCCTTGCGCGGTCCACGAACCCGGACTCGCCGCAGAGCAGCGATCCCACCGGCGCAGAGAGCCCCTTCGACAGGCAGAACGCCACCGAGTCAACCGGCGCCGACAGCGCCGCCGCCGGCACGCCCAGCGCCACGGCGGCGTTGAACAGCCGCGCCCCATCCATGTGCACGGGTATTCCGTGCCTGTGGGCGGTCGTGGCCAGATCCTCGATCTGCCGAAGAGGAATCACCGTTCCCCCATGCCGGTTGTGGGTGTTCTCCAGGCAGACCAGCCGCGTTGGAGGATAGTGCACGTTCGGCGGCCGTAGCGCTGCCTCGAGCTGCTCGCCGGTGATGCACCCCCACTCGGTCGGCAGGGCTCGCGGCATGGTTCCGGCAAGGGTGGCTAGCGCCCCACCCTCGTAGTGCAGAATGTGGGCCTCGGAGTCGGCGATTACCTCGTCGCCCTTCTGGGTGTGGGCCATGACCGCCAGCAGGTTGGCCATGGTACCGCTGGGAACGAAGATGGCAGCGGCCTTGCCCGCGCGCTCTGCGGCCAGGGTCTCCAGCGCGTTGATCGTGGGGTCTTCACGGTAGACGTCGTCGCCGACCTCGGCGCGCGCCATTGCCTCTCTCATCGCCTCGGTGGGATGTGTCACGGTATCGCTGCGCAGGTCTATGGCGCGCGCCGTGCGACCCTCCAGCCGCGGCAGGGCGCTACTGCTCATGGGGAGCCCTGGACGCGGAGTACAGGCCTATGCCGCGGCCGGCCACGGCCGATCCGACATAAGCCATCAGGAACAGCAACACTCCCTTCAAAGCCAGAGTCCGCAGCGCCTCGCCCGCGTCCACCGCAGGGGCAGGGCCCGTGAGTTGCCCGATGACGCCGGCCCCTGTGAGGTCCCGGTAGGCCAGCGTGAAGACAATCACCAGAAAAAGGATCCCCAACAGGAACACTGCCAGGCCCAGCCGCCTTCCCGATTGATCGCTCTCAGAGCGCACTTTGTTCATCCATCCCCCTCCGACGCGTATTCTGCTGCGGCCGGCTACGATCCGGCACCGACCAGCGCTGACCCACAGCGGCACGTCCGCTCGCCAGGCACCGCGGCCACCACGCCCAGTATCAGATCCCGCAGCCGGGGAAGGTTGGCCTGAAAGCTGCGGAGCACCTCTTCCGCGCTGACGGGTGAGGCCTGCGGGTCGCCCTCCACGCCCACATCATAGTCGGTTATCAACGAGATGTTCAGGTAGCAGAGTTCGGCCTCCCGGGCCAGGAGGGCCTCTGGATACTGGGTCATGTTGATGACCTCCCAGCCGGCCGCGCGGAACCAGCGGCTTTCTGCCCTGGTCGAGAACCTGGGGCCCTGTATGACGACCACGGTGCCCGCCGGGTGCGCGGGGAGGCCCAACCAGTTGGACACCTCATGCGCCACGCTCCGGAGCTGCGGGCAGTAGGGATCGGCCAGGCTGACGTGCACGGTCTCCGGCCCGTCAAAGAAGGTATCGCGCCTGCCGCTGGTTCGGTCCACGAGTTGATCGCAGATGACGAACTCGCCCGGACGGACATGGGCCTGCAGGCTGCCCGCGGCCGCCGGTCCAATGACGCGGGTCACCCCAAGCTGCTTCATTGCCGCGATGTTCGCACGGTAGTTGATGGCATGCGGCGGAAACTGGTGTCGCCGGCCGTGCCTGGGAAGGAACGCCACCTTTCGGCCCGCGACCTCACCCAGGGTGACCAGGTCGCTGGGCTGCCCGTACGGGGTCTCGACCTCTACCTCCCGCGCGCCCTCAAGAAGCGAGTAGAATCCTGAGCCACCGATGACGCCGATCTCTGCCTCGTTCATGCGGCCTCACGCCTCCTCCTGCACAAGTCGCGCCCGCACAAAGATCGGCCCGGCGCCGCCGGGCCGTCAACCTTAGAGGGTTGGCTCTGCGTGGGTACTATTTCTCTGCTCCTGCAGCCCCATCCTGCCCGAGCAGGGCCGCGATCTCCGCAAGCACGCCCCCTGCGCTCGCCCGGATCGTGATCGCGGCCCGGTCGTCGTACGGCGTCGGCTCGTGGTTGACGATGATGAGCCTGCCGCCGCCCTCCAGCACTTCCAGGGGCAGGTAGGCCGCAGGCGTAACCTGAAGCGATGAGCCCACAACGAGCATCAGGCGGCTGGCACGGGCCGCCCGCACCGCGGCCTGCCACGCTTCCTCTGGAAGAAGTTCGTCGAAGAGGACCACGTTGGGCTTCAGGAGCCCGCCGCAAGACGTGCAGCGCGGAAGGCTGCCGGCCTCCAGGGCGGCGCGCAGTTGCGCGGCGTGCCCCAGGTCTCCACACCCGATGCACACCGACTCCCGCAGGTTGCCGTGCAGTTCGATGACGCGGCAGGATCCTGCTGCCTGGTGGAGGCCGTCCACATTCTGCGTGACCACGGCCTTCACCCATCCTGCGCGCTCCATCGCCGCAAGAGCACGGTGCCCGGCGTTGGGAGCCGCGCCGGCCAGTGAACTGAGCCGCTCGCGGTAGAAGGTGTAGAAGATCTCAGGGCGACGCTCGAGCGTACGGCGTGACGCAACCGCGATGGGGTCCACTCCTGCCCACAGGCCGGACTCCGACCGGAAGTCGGGAAGGCCCGACTCGGTGCTCATGCCGGCGCCGGTGAAGACGATTGCTCCTCCGGCCGCCCTGACCATCGAGGCCGCCTCAGGCGCGCCCATCACAGGTCGGTCAGCCACCCGTCCGGGCCGAACGGCCACTCCCGGCTCTCGCCGATCTCGACCCCTTCCTGGCCCCGCATCTCCTCGGACACGACCCGGGATACCAACAGGCGCTCCAGGTGTAGGGTGTTCGGAATGCGCACCACCCTGGCCCCCCGAGGTTCAACGATGCCCAGCGTCTTGAACGCGGCTGCTATCGCGTCGCGGTCGCATGAGAGGGTGATGGGAATGAACGATCTGGTTATGAACGTGCTCGTAATGGCGTTCAGGTTCGTGATCTCCCGGTCTATGGCATTCACCAGACGCTGCGTTGTGAGGTCGGCAAGACCGATGCCGTTGGCATTGCCCTCGGACTCGGGCGAGAGGCGCAGGGCCACGATGCGGCCGATCCGGGGAGAAGCGGGCTCTGGGAATCCGGGGATGCGCATCCGCCCGATGATGTTGGGGTCCATCCCGGTGCCGGAGAAGTTCTTGCCGACCTGGTCCACCACGAGGACATCCAGGTTGTCCACGGGCAGGCGTGGCATCATCTCGCGCGCCCTGGCAAAGAGCGCAACCTCTCCCTCCACCAGTTCGTGCGGTGAGAGCGCCTCGACTATCGCGGGCTCGTCGCGCGCATTCTCAACGACGGCCAGCCCTCCCACGACCATGCCGCGATCAAGGTAGACCTGTGCCATTGCGCGGATCGCTTCCGGCAGTGCGGTCAGCCCCTGCCGGTGGATCTGCTCTGCCCCTTCCACCTTGCCGAGGCCGACCCCGAGCATCTTCATGAGGCCGCTGCCAAACGGCTCGAAGAAGATCGTGTGGGGCTTGATGCGGTTGATCACCAGTATCCCATCGCAGCCGGCGGCGGCGCGGTCGCAGAAGACGGCCAGGCCGTCCGGCGTGTGCCCGATGACAACGGTCTCCATGCGCGTGGAGATCGTTGCGCCCACGGTCTCCTGGGTAATGCCAAGATGCGCGAGCAACCGCCGCTGCCCCTCGCTCGTACCGCCGCCGTGGCTGCCCATGGCGGCCACGACCAGCGGATCGGCCCCGCAGCAACGCAGGTAGTCCACCGCGGCCCGCAGCACAACCGCGATCTGGGCGATCCCCCGGCTGCCCGCGGTGAGCGCGATGCGCTTCCCCCTGATCCGCGGAGCCATCTCCAGGCGCGCCAGTGCCTGAAGGGTCGCCTCCTCGACATCGGGAATCCGTGCGCCGGGCAGGCGCCGGCGCACAGGATGCATCTCCGGAAATGCTGTCATCAACGACCGAACGGCCTTCCTTCCGGGGGCTGGTCCTCCCCGGGCTCCTGCCACTGGGTGCGCTGGCGGCGCAGCCGCGCAATGTAGAGGCGGGCCGCCGTTTCCATGGAGGCGGCGCGGGCCGCTGCCTCGGCTTCATCCTCGATGCGCCACCGATCGGCGGCGGCGTACTCGGCGTCGTCGGGGACCGGCGCTTTGCTTACAACGGCCGCAGCCATCGCCGCCGCGCGCGCCAGGCCCTGCTCGATCGCCGGCAGGCGGCGGAGCGCGATCTCGGCCGCGAACCCCACCATAGCCATGGCACCGAAGAGGGGCCACAGCGGCCGTGACCTGCGCTCGGGAGAAAGCGGGGGGGCCAGGGCCTCGGCAGGCGTTGCCACGACGCGCGCGCCTGCCGCCTCGACCATTTGCGCGATCACCGCTCGGTTCAGCCCAACCTGCCGGAGCTCCGGCGAGTACGGTACAGCCATCGGGAGCGCAAACCGGCCCGTCTGGCGGCCGCCCTCGGACGCGGCCACCCTGACGAGATACCCCCCGGGCGGCGGAAGCGGAAGGTCGGCCTCGTACCAACCCGGCCGGGTCTGGAGCATGGGCGCTGTTCCGGCGTCGCCACCGTCGCCGACAAGGGTCACGGCGGCCTCCCAGCCCATGTAGGGAGAGCCGTCGGTGGCACGCGCGTCGAGCACGATGCGCACGCGCTCGCCGACCGTCTCGGCGTGGACGTCCAGCGATCCGGTCTGGCGGCTCATCGCCCAACGCACGGGCTGGGACCAGAACCGCGCCGCGCCGCTCCAACCGCTCCAGGGAGCGGTCCACCGGAACCGCGCGTCGGTCGTAATCGCCACTGCCCGTCCGGCGCCGTAGTTCCATGCCGCCAGGATCGGATCGTCGTGAGGGGAGGTCAGGATCACCTCCGCGGACGGCTTGGGCACCGACGCGAGGTAGCCCAGCAGCGGGGGCACCGGTCCCAGCTCCGCAACCATCGCCGAGGTGCCGGCGACGCGCGGGGTGAACCGTTCCTCCACCACATACGTCCGTGTTGCCAGGAGCGCCTCTGCCGCGAGGATCCTGGGGATGCTGTAGGCATCTTGGGCAACGTACGCCCGGCCGCGGCCCCATCCCGCGATGCTGCGCATGATCTCGACGTCGGCGTCACGGCCTATGGCGACCGTGCTCACGGTGATCCGTTCGGAGGCCAGCGCGGTGGCAAGACCGCGGAAGTCGCCGGGATCGGTCTGCCCGTCCGACAGCACTATGATGTGCTTGACCCTGGCTTCTACACCTCGCAGCGCCTCGCGTGCCGCCACCAGCGCCGGATGCAGGTTCGTGCCGCCTCCGGCGCGGATACGGCTCACCTCTTCCAGGATGCGTGCGCGCTGCGATGCGGCCGTGGGTTGCACGAGCCAGCGGGGCGCCTGATCAAAGGCCAGGACACCAACCACGTCGCGCTCTCCCAGCAGGTCTACCACAGATTGAGCGGTTTCCTTGGCCAGCTCCACCTTGGCCAGTTCGTTGCCGAAACCACCCATGCTCCCGGAGGCATCGAGCACCAGGATCACGGCCATCGTCGGTATCGCCAGCCGGTGCCGCACGTCCATGCTGACGGGAAGCGCCTCCTCCAGCGGGGTCCCGGCGTACCCGCCGATGCCGAAGCTCTGGGTGCCGCCCACTGCCACCAGCCCGCCGCCGCCGATCCGGACGTAGTCGCGCAGCGCGGCCATCTGCCCTGGAGAGAGCAGGTATGCCGGCACATCGTCGAGCACAACGGCCGCGGTTCCGTGGTACCCTGCTGCTGATCCTGGAAGCTGGGCAGGCGAGATCCTGCGCACGGAGAGCCGCTGCGACTCCAGCAGGGATGCCAGCGGGCCCGCGCGCTCGCTCGTATAGACGACCGACGGCCCTCCAGAGATGAGCCCGAGCGCGAACGCCCGGTTGTTTCCTGGCTCGGCGTCCGGGGATGCCTCGATCGTCGCGTCTATGCGGAGCAGCCCGGGCTGCGCAGCCAACACCTCCAGGTCCACACCGGTCCGGCCCGCACGCAGGTTCAGGTCCCGCGCGAGCAGCAGGACCCCATTGGCCCGAACGCGCAACTCGGCCTCGGCCGGCGCGGATGCGCGTAGGGCTACTGTGACTGGTGCCCGCTCACCCACCGATACCAGGGGCGGCACCGTAACCTCTTCGACCAGCACGTCCGGAGCAGGATCAGACGCCATCGGTGCCACGACCAGTTCAATACCGCGGGCCCGAACCTCCGCGAGAGCCGGCGCAAGATCTCCGGCCGTGGCCTGGCCGTCGGTCAGCAACACGAGCCGGCGCGCGGCACCTGCGGGGAAGGCCGGGATGGCGCGCTGGATGGCCGCGGCTATGTTGGTGCCATCGGTTCGCGGCCGCGATGCCATTGCCAGTCTGGGATGCTCGGAGGGCGCCTCCTCCAGTTCGGAATTGTATCCAAATGTCACCAGTCCAACGCGCATGCCAGGACCGGCCCGGGACCGCGCCTCGTCCAGGAACGCACGCATCCGCCGCGCGCCCGCCGGACCGATGCTGTCGGAGCGATCGGCGGTTAGGATCACGGTCAGATCTCCCACCGCGGATGCGATCTCAACCCCGGCGAGGCCCAGCACCAGAAGCGTGATCACACACATCCGCAGGGCCGCGAGGTTCTTCCTCCTGCGCGGCCGCGGCAGCAGACTGCGGGTCCACAGCCACCACTCCACCGCGATCAGGACCGACGCGAGCCCAAGCAGCCAGCGCGCCAACGGGACATGTGCCGGAAGCCGGACGGGCGGCGCGGTAGTGCTGATAGGGGAAGGCGCGACCTGGAGTTCCGACTCACGCCGATCCACGGCGGGCACTACCCAGCGCCGTTCCCATCCGTCGGTTCGGAGCCGGTAGGCACCCACGCGCTCGAACGGCGGCAGCAGAAAAGTGCCGTCCCGGGCGAGTACCTGCCGGGTACTACCCGCGGGATCGTGCAGCCAGGCCTGACGCCAGGGGCCGGCCAGCACTACCGGTGCGCTGCCCGGCGCCAGCGCCGAGCCGCCGCCCGCAAGCCAGTCCAGCGCATTGGCAATCAGTACCGGAAAAGCCGCGCTATGTGGAAGATCGCTCGCTGCCAGCGAGAACGGCAGCACCACGGCCCGGATGCCACGCCCCTCGTAGGCCCACACCAGCGGTACGTCGCCCTCGGCCAACACGGTGCCGGCTTGGGGCCGGAGTGCAATGGCTTCACCCACACGGACGCCGCGCAAATCAGCCATACGCATGACCCTATGGGTGGCAGATACCGTGCGGACTACCTGCTCGGCGGCGTCACCCTCGACGCGCACCGGCAGGTTGGAACCTACGGTACCTATCAACAGATAGGCGCCCGGAGCCAGTTCGGTCGGCGGCACCCTGTCGAGCACCACAACATCGGCCCCTCCCCATTCCGAAGGCGCAATCTTGTCGGTGCGCGAGAACCCTGCGAGGGGCACAGCCCGCAGTGCCGCATCCAGCACCGGGTTGTCCTCGCCCGCCACGAGCACACGCGGCAACCATTCCCGGCCGGCCGCGGCCACGGCCCGGTCGTCCGCGGCCAGCGCGTCGTGGCCCTCCAGCGAGGCCGCCACCTCCCCGCTCGTCGCGCCCAGGTCGAAGACAGCGGTTCTGGGGGTCCCGGGAACGAGGTCGAGGTTACGGCGGGCGATGGTCTGCCCACCTGCCGTAACCACGAGCGCCCGATCAGGGAAACTCCCGCCGAAGGCCTCAACCCTTACCAGCAGACGCGTGTTGCCCAGGGCGTCGGTGCGCGCGTGCACCGCGGTCACGGCCGCGTTGGGCGCCCCATCTCCGACCCTGTGCCAGCGCACGCGCGGGTCCGCCGGGGGCTGGTCGCCAAAGAGGTGCACCTCTGCGGGCCGTCCGTGCGCACGCAGGCTGCCGGCCAGCGCCAGCGCCTCGGCGACCGAGTCACCGGCATCGGATGCCCGCAGGCCGCCAAGCGCCCTCCCCAGCACGGCGCGATCGGTTGTGAAATCAACGAGCATCACAGGGCGGGCGCCCGCGGCGAGCAGCGCAACGGGCTGGCGCGGAGAGAGCCCGGCCAGCAACGCCCGGGCCTCCTGCTGCGCTGCGGCCAGGCGGCTGGGCCGGACATCCGTCGCCTGCATGCTGGCGCTGGTGTCCACCACCATGATCACCCCGTCGCCGGCAAGGCCTGGAAGCGAGATGGAGGGCCGGGCAAGCGCCAGCGACAGGAGGGCAATCGCCATCACCTGAAGCAGCAGGAGCAGATTGCGCTCGAACCGGCGCACCGGCATCCGGGCCACGAGATCGCGCGCTGCCCGCTCCCAGAGCAGCGTGCTGGAGACCACGCGGGGCTCCCGGCGCGCCCGCAGCATATAGAGCAGGATCACCAGGGGAACAAGGGCCAGCCACCAGAGCGCTGCGGGCGCGCCGAGGACCATCAGGCGATGAGCCCTCCCCGCCGCAGGTACCGGAGCACCAGGTCCTGGAACGGGATCGAGGTGGAAGCGCGCAGGTACTCCACTCCAAGCCTCAGAGCGGCCCGCTCGATCTCATCAAAGTACCGGTCCCGTGCGCGCGCGTAGGCCGCGGCAGACGCGGCGTCCGCGGTGACATCCACGGCGGAGCCGGTCTCGCTGTCCACAAGGCGCAGGTCGCCGTCGAGGACCGGGGCCAGCTCGTCGTCAGAGAGCAGGTGAACAAGGAAGGGCTCGAAGCGATGGTATCTGGCCAGGCGCAGCCCGGCCTCCACCCCGCCGGGGAGCATCAGGTCCGAGATCACGACCAGGATTCCGCGCCGCCGGGTGCGGACCGCATACTCCTCCAGCGCCGCGGCGAGATCGCTCGTGCCGGAGGGAGTGATGCCCGCCAGGAACCTAAAGAGAGCAAGGACTCCTGCCCTTCCCCGGCGCGGCGCCAGCGTGCGGACCGCGCGATCGCTGAAGGCCACCGCACCCACGCGGTCCAGGTTGGCCAATCCGATATAGCCGAGCGCGGCCGCGGTCTTGACCGCGTAGTCCAACTTGGAGGGCGATCCCCACCCCATTGATCCGCTGGAGTCCACGAAGAGGTGCACGCTGACATCCTCGTCCTCGCTGAAGAGCTTGACGAAGAGGCGATCCAGGCGTGAGTAGATGTTCCAGTCCACGTACCGGAAGTCATCACCGACCTGGTATGGACGATAGTCGGCAAACTCCACACCGCGGCCCATCGTCGCGCTGCGGCGCTCACCCCGGATTCCGCTCCGGTTCAACCGGCGCGAGCGCAGCGTGAGGCGTTCCAGCCGCGCCAGGAACTCCGGTTCGAGCAGCAGCGGCGCCCCGGTCATGGACTCCAGGAAGCAGCCGGGGTCGGCGGAACCTCGGCCAGGATGCTGCGGATCACCTCGTCAGGATCTACCCCTTCGGCCTCGCCTTCGAAGTTCAGGATGAGGCGGTGTCGCAACGCGCCCGGGGCAACGGCCTGGATGTCATCCGTGCTGACGTTGAACCTGCCTTCGGCAAGGGCGCGCACCCTGGCCGCAAGCAGCAGTGCCTGCGCCCCCCTCGGACTGCTGCCGTAGCGGACATAGCGGCGGGCTAGGGAACCCGCCGCCTCGTCGCCCGCATGGGTGGCACGCACCAGCCTGGCGGCCAGCAGCCGGACGTGATCCGCCGCAGGCACCTCACGTGCCAGTGCCTGCATGGCCTTGATCTCAACCCCGGTTGCCACAACGCTCGGGACCGGCTGTGTCGAGCCCGCTGTCCGATCCATGATCTCCAGCAGCTCGCGCAGCGTGGGGGATTCAACCTTGAGCTTGAACATGAACCGGTCAATCTGCGCCTCGGGCAACGGGTAGGTCCCTTCCATCTCGATCGGGTTCTGGGTGGCCAGGACCAGGAACGGCTCCTCGAGCACGTATGGACCGCCCGGCGCCGTGACGCTACGCTCCTGCATCGCCTCCAGCAGCGCGGACTGCGTCTTGGGGGTGGCGCGGTTGATCTCGTCGGCCAGAACGATCTGTGAGAAGATGGGCCCCCGCTGGAACTGGAAGTAGCGCCGGCCGTCGGCGTCCTGCACCACCACGTTCGTGCCGATGATGTCCGCGGGCATCAGGTCGGGCGTGAACTGTATCCGCGAATAACGCAGGTCCAGGCACTGGGCCAGCGTCTTGACCAGCAGCGTCTTGCCCAACCCGGGGACGCCTTCCAGCAGAACATGGCCGTTGGCGAACATCGCGTACAGCACGTGCTCTATCAGCGTCTCGTGCCCGACTATGACCCGCTGGATCTCGCGGCGGATCGCGGCATAGGTGTTCCGGAACGTGGCGGCATCCATCAACGGATCATCTCCTCGCCCTCGCGCGGCGGTCTAGCGGGACCCGGCCAGCGCCTCGAAGTACCTGCGGACTATCTCACGATATTCCGGTGGGATGCGCATGCGCGACATGTAGCGGTCGGCCTCAGCGCGCACCGCCTCGCCCGCGCGTCCCGGGGCTACCCGCACCTGTCCTTGCCTGCCGGGTCCCAGCAGGTCCGAGGTCGCGGCACGGCCCTCGCCCTGCATCCCGCGGATGCGGGTCTGCGGGCGTTCGCCCTCCAGCCGGGGAGTGCGCTCTCCCATCCTGTCCTGGACCGCGCCCTGCCCGGCGGTCGTCCCCTGGTTGGGGCCCGGAGGCGGCTCCTGCTCGGCCGGTCCCTCTCCCTGCTGGATCTGCCGCCGCCCTGGCGCCGCGCCCCCCGGCTGCACAGCGGCCTCGGGCTGCTGCTCCGACTGTGTGGGCGCGCCGCTTCCTCCTCGTGCTATCCGGTCCGCCGACCTGCGCAGGTCGCGCTGCGCCTGCGTCAATCCCTCTTCGTCGGCCAGCATCGCCCGGAGCTCCTCCATATCCAAGGCGCCCTGCCGCAGCGCCTGCCTGGCCCCTGCGGTGTTCCCGGCAGCCGCCTGCCGCCGGGCCGCCGCCGCCTGCTCCCGCCCGCGAGTTGGGACCTCCCCCTCGCTCCCACCCTGAGACAGGGCTTCGAGCTGGCGCATCAAGGAACGGCGCTCCTCGGGGGAGGGGTTCTGCGCCAAGCGCTCGGCGATCTCCCGGAACTGCCTGATGGTCCGGTCCAGGGCGGCGCGCTGGCGGAGGAGCTGCTGCGGCAGGGCAGGATCGGGCATGGCCAGCTTCTCTCCTGCCTTCTCGCGGCTGGCCCGCACCTGCCGGCGCGAGGCCTCGATCTGACGGCCCAACGACTCTATGCGCGAGAGCGCCTCGTAGCGGTCCAGCTGCTCGCGCTGGAGGTTCTCACCCAGGCGCCGGAGTGAACCTGCCATGCGTCGGGCGGCCCGGGCCCGATCAATACGCGCCTGGCTGTCCATCGCGTCGGCCGCCCTCTCGATCCGGCGGCCTTCCTGACGGATGGTCTGCGCCACCTTGCGCGCAGGCGTCCCGGGTACCGAGACCCCGGTAAGGAGCCAGCCGACCGCAACCGTAACAGCGGCCAGCCCCACGGCGGCCCACATCGTACGACCGGGCAACCACCCAATGCGCCCCTCGGGTGCCTGGACCGCTGCCCAGCGCGCGGCATCGGCCACCACAGCGGTTGACAGCGCCGTGGGAGGGTGCGTTCCAGCCAACACCTCAACAGCGGTCGCCATCCGGTCTCTACCTTCGAACCGGTGGTCCAGGACCTGCGCGGCCAAGAGGGGCGGCACGCGCCAGGTGGCGAACAGCAGCAAGAAGGTGAGTACGCCGGCAGCCAGACCCAGTCCGCAGAGCAATGCGTAGGGCAGGGTGATCGGGATCACGGCGCGCGCAAGCACGAGCGTCAGCACTGCTAGGATCCAACTCAGCGCGACCCGTCCACTCCACAGCCAGGCGCGGTGCGCGGCCAGGCGCCAGCATGCACCCGCAACGGCATCGAGGACCTCGGTGCGCTCCATCTGACCCCGGTTCCCAGTTGGAGCTGCCATCGTTTGCCCTACCCTCCTCGGCCCTCGGCCCGCATTGCGTCCACCTGACCGGCGATCAAGCGGACACCCAGGGCCGAGATGGCCAGATAGGCCGTGCCAGCAACACCCATCCACCAGTGCCACCCGCTGTTCACTACGAGGTCAACCATGCGGACCGGGCTGGCCGCCCACAGTGGCTCGGGCAGAGCCGCCGTCCCTCCGAACAACGCGGCCAAAGATCCCCAGTGCACGATCGTGCGCGAAAACTCCGAGACAAAGCGTCCGCCCAACCAGGCCCCCCAGACCCCTGCGGCAGTGGCAACGGCCACGGTCAGCACTCCGGCCCAGGCAACCGTTGCCATCTGGCCGCCGCGCAGGGCGGTGCCCAGCACCACAAGTGGGAGCAGGATCGCGACCAGGTAGAGGGCGTAGATGGCGCTGGATTGCCACTTGCCGGCGGCTATGGCCTGCGCAGGGAACGCGGACACAGCCAGGTCCGGTATCCCCTTCTCTCCTTCCAGTGCCAGCTCCAGTGAAGCGACGGCCGACGACACATAGGTGACCATCAGCATCTGGACCGTCAGCAGCAGCGAGAGGAGTTCGGCGTCGCGCAGCCCGAAGGCGCCGGACTCCGCGGGCAGTGTCAGCAACACCAGAGCCCCGAAGGCCGCCAGCATCGCGGTCTGCGTCCAGATACCCCGGGATGTACCCAGCCGTACTCGCAGATCCCCTCGGGCCACGGCGTTGATGCCTGGCATGGCCGCACCTCGGCCGCTACTCACGGCGCTGTGAGAGGTACCAGTACGAGCCGCAACGACCGCTCTGGTCGGTTGCCCCAGTGGAGTCCGCCCGCAGGATCACGGGTCCAACCTAGCAACCAGGCCGACTCATCTCCAAGTATAGCACCGGCCCCCAGGCGCGCGAACGCCCAAGCCAGCAGGGCGGGATTGGGATCTGCGCGCTGGATCCTTCCAGGGGCCTGCCACTGCCCGTCATCGAGCGCGATCCGCTCGGCGGGCCCCACCGCTGGAATCGCCTGGACCCTGCCGGCCGCGTACACCCAGGCCGGCTCGAGCCTGTGGCCTGAGCGGTTGGCCACGGTGACCTCGGCCCCACCAGGCATCGGTACGAAGGTCCCGGTAATCGGCAACGGCACGATCGCGGTGCCGGTGAAGGGCACGCCCCCGGCAGTGCTCTCTATCGAGGATCCGTTGGAGTGCACAACGCGAAGCCGGGCCGGAGTTGACGGGCGCAGCAGTAGGTCGCGTCCCGTCACCACGGCTGCGCCCTCGCCGTGCGCGTGGATTCCCCTTGCGGCGACCGCGAGCAGGCCGTGGCCGGTTCCCGGCAACCCCTCGATCACGCCGGAGGCAACCACGCCGGATGCAGCGCGGCGGGCGAACTGAGCCGTCCGCACGGCCGCACCGGTGGCAACCGCCAGCACCAGGACAGCTGCGATCATGCCCGCAGGTCGGAGCCCGGCCAGGAACCGGCTGAGCCTGCGCACCGTCAGCAGGTATGCGAGAACCAGTAGCCCGATCGCGGCCTGCGCGCGCGGCGGTACGCCGCGATCCGGTGGCACCGTGGCCTCGAGGCCCGGCGCCAGGAACGGGAGGTCGCCAGAGAGCACCTGCTCCCATGCCCGATCCTGTGTGGACCGGCCGCGGTGCTCAGGCAGGGCGGCGTCGTGCCTCCACACCGCTGTCCTGCCGAGTCCCGTGCCTCCGGCGGCCTTGCGCGCGAGCAGCGGTTCCAGCGTCGGGCCGCGCAGGTGCCGCGCATCGTCTCCCGACGGCATTGTCAGCAGCCGGCCCCCGGACCACACCCAATGGAGGATCGCCCGGCGCTGCTGATCGGTGATCCGGCGCTCATCCAGGTCCCGAACCACCAGCAGCCGGACTGCCTGATAGGCCTGCCAGACCTCTGGCAACGCCTCCGGTTCCATGTATACGACACCGATGCCGGCCAGACGCGCCACGACACCCTCGATGCCCAGCGGTTCGGCGGAGAGAACCGCCACGATCTCGTCCGCGGCGCGGAGGCGCGGCAGGGCAAGCGACGCCACCTGCCGCAGCCGGTCGTGAAACACCACGGTACCGGGCACACGCGCATCGTAGAAGATCGCCGGCACGAACACCCTCAGGCGTGCGCCCGGGGCCGCCCGAACCGGGACGGCAAAGCTCGTGCCGGCCTGGCCCCCGGGGCCGTAAGTGTCCACCTGCAGCACTCCGTCCACCCCGCCGGGCGGGGCTGTGAGATCAATCCACACCGGCGTCCAGGCACCCAACCGCGCCCGACCGTTGAAGCCAAGGCTCGCGACGGTGAGCAGTCGGTCGGCCGCGGCAAGGACAGGGACGGCAAACGCGGCCACCGCCAGGACGGCGATGGCCGCGGAAGCTACCCGGACAGGTATGAAACCGGGGTGGTCGTTGCCTAGGACTTCTCGGAAGCGGCCGGCGCGGATGGCGGCGTGGCCCCAGAGGTGCTGGCAGGGTCTTTCGGTGCGGTGTCGCCGTTGCCGGATGGCGATCTCTTCCGGTAGTCCGTGGTGTGAAACCCGCTGCCCTTGAAGATCAGCCCGACCGAAGAGTACACCTTCCTGGAATCCCCGCCGCACTGCGGGCAACCGGGCGCGGCCTCGCCCACGGGCTGGAAGCTCTCGAAATCGTGCTGGCACCGCGTGCAGCGGTATTCATAGATCGGCATCTGATACCTCCAACACCACGGGAGAACCTCTCTCCATGGCATCCACAAGTAGCAACGCGGAATCGTCCCTCATTATTCTGGGGCCTGCCAGCGATGTCAATCCCGCGGAGCGGGTCAGGCCCATCCCTACCGGGCCAGGAACCGGATGAACCAGACCGGTCCGGTGTGAGTTCCTGTATTCGTGCCAAAGGCCAACCGGGCATCATCGGGCGACCACGCCAAGGATAGGGCAACGGCCGGGTCGGGGAGTCCGATCCGGTGGCTGGCCACCAGCGCCGGAGTTCTGCGCGAGACCGAGGTTGCGTAGATCTCCGCCGTCGCCTCATCCCTCATCAAGCCGTACGCCAGCTTGTCCCCGTGCAGCGACCAGGCCAGACCGCACAGGCGCCGGACAGCAGGCGAGATCGGGGCCAGGCCGCCACCGCCGCGGCGGACAACGTAGGCGCGCTCCGCGCCAGGGCTACCAGCGACGAATGCCACCCACTCGCCGGTAGGGGAGAGCACTGCCTCCGCCACGGGAAACGGTGGTCCTGGGAGCCGGCGGGAATCCAAGTGGGCCGTGCGCACCTGCCACCACTCGACCGATGCCTCACCATCCTGTGAGGTCAGCCCCACGAAGAGATGCAACGAGTCCGGGAACCACCCCAGAGCCCCGATGTGACGCCCTTTCAGCTGCCACCTGATCTGCTGGGGTTCGGCGCCGCCGGGGCCGGCGATCCATAGTTGCGACTCCGCAGGGCCTGATCCCACGGTCCGTACCGCGAAGGCGAGCCGGTCGCCTCCCGGCGCCCAGGTTGGGCCGGCGGCAATCCCCCTGATGGGAATCCGGCGCCGGAGGCTTCCATCCGACTGAACGACCCAGAGGGCACCGCGGTCAACATAGGCCAGCGTGCCATCGGCCGGTGACCAGGCCAGGATCGTGACCGCCTCGCCAGGCGCGATCTTCCTACCTGTCGCATCGCCGACGTGATGGACCCAGACGCCGTCACGGCTGCCGTATGCAAACTGCCCACCGTCCGGCGACCAGACCATGGGGCTTAGCGCTGGCCTGTCGGTGGCGCGCACCACTTCGCCGACCCGCAGCAGCCCGATGCCAATGGGCGCTGCCCGCCGGTGCACCTGACATCCCGAGGCCGCCACGGCAACCGCCGTCACCAATAGGAAGGCAGCGGCCCCTCGGGGAAGCCCGAGTCCCTCAGCAGACGGGGTAGCGTCCCTCGGCAAGATCCTGCGACAGCTGCCGGATGTTCGCCAGTTCATAGTCGAGGATCTCGCGCACCCTTCGCTCCACGGCGCTGCGACGGGCGTGCCGCGCCAGCACGAGCTGGGCAGCGGCCACCTTGGGCTGGTCCACGGGCGATCCGATCTGGCTGAGCAGCCATACGTAGACCTCGTCAATGCCGGGAACGTCATGGTAGATCTTGTTGGCGACCTGGTGCGTCAGGATTGTGTAGATCTTGCCGACGTGCGACACCGGGTTCTTGCCTGCCGCGGCCTCGGTCCCCATCGGGCGGTTAAGCGCGATGACGCCATTCACCTTGTTCCCGCGTCCCACCTGGCCCGAGTCACCGCTCTCGGCAGAGGTACCGGTCACGGTCAGGTACATGCCTCCGATGCCGCGTCCTGGCTCGTCGAGCGTGTTCAGGTACAGTTGAGCCCTGGTGAAGGATTGTATCGTTGCCAGCCGGTCCGACACGGCCGAGTGCAGTTCGGCCTTCCTTCGGATGTAGGTGGCCTCGCTGTCAATGAACCGATCCACAAAGGCCACGGCCGCGGTCAGGTGTAGCTCGTCCCCCTTCCGGAATCCCATCACCTTGATGTCCTCCCCCACTTCGGGGAAGTGCTCCTTGAAGGTACGGGAGTTCATCATGCGCTCTATGTCCAGCACGGCCTGCTCGGTGGGCGTAAGCGGCGCATAACCCACGGCGGCGGATGTGTCGTTGGCCACGGGTGCGCCCTCGCGCTGGAATATGTCCACCAGCTCCGGGGCGCCGGGCTTGATCTGAACGTCGTATCCCACGTGCTTCTCGGAGTCCACGAAGCGCAGGTTCTCCCGAATCCACACCTTTGCGGTGTCCACCGCGATCTCTTCTACCGGGATCTCCTCACCGTTGGCCACCGCGGTCGCCCGATCGCCGAAGATCAGCCGCATCGGCTCGGTCACGATACCCCCACCCAACCGGATCTCTGCGTTGCCGGCCACCAGGAACGCCTTGTCAATGTTGTGGTGGAGAATCCGGCCAAAGCGTTGCAGGTATTCGCGGCTCAGCGCTATCGAGACCCGTTCCATGATCGCATCGCAGATCGAGTCGGGATGACCGATCCCCTTGCGTTCCACGATCTCGACCTTGTGGCGGGCTACAGGCGTGCGGGACAGAACGTCCACGGTGATGTTGCGCATTCTTACCCTCCTTGGCTGACCCGGTGTGGGCCACGCGCCACACTATAGCAGAACTGGCGGAGCGCGAGAAGCGACCGCAGGCCTCGGACTACTCCGCGCGGAGCCCGCGGCGCCTGGCGAACGCGGGCACGAGCACGGCCCCGGCCAGGAACCCCCCGATGTGTGCCCACCAGGCCACCGTCGTGACACCGGGCGCTCCCAGGGCTGCCACGCCTGACAGCAACTGAAGAACGAACCAGAGGGAGAGCACAAGCACCGCCGGCAGCTCCGCCAGGCGAACGAAGATCCCCAGCACCAGAAGAGACAGGATGCGCGCCCTCGGGTAGAGGACGATGTAGGCGCCGAGCACGCCTGCGATCGCGCCGCTCGCGCCTATCAGGGGAACGGGCGAGGACGGCGAGGTGATCACGTGCGCCAGCCCAGCGAGCACGCCGGTGACGAGGTAGAACACCAGGAACCGACCGTGCCCCATGGCGTCTTCAACGTTGTCCCCGAAGATCCAGAGGTAGAGCATGTTCCCGCCCAGGTGAGCCCAGCTACCGTGCAGGAAGATCGAGGTAATCAGGCCCAGCCAGGCATCGGGCCACGGCCCGCCTGTCACGGCCCTGGGAACCGCGCCCAGGGAAGCGTAGAGGGCCATCTGTGCGCCGCTGCCCAGGCTCTCTGCGTAGAGGAAGGCACCGACGCACGCGGCGATGAGGCCGTAGACGACAGCGGGCGACGACGCGGAGCGGGTGCTGTCCCGCAGTGGGATCACGGGGCGGGCCCGACCGCGCCGTACCGCTCGCGGGCAATCGTCCAGACCGCCTCCATGAGCGCGTCAATCAGTTCGTGCTCCGGAAGACTGGCCACGATCCCCCCGTCCCTGAAGATCAGCCCCATCCCCCGCCCGCAGGCCACGCCGACGTCGGCCATGCGCGCCTCGCCCGGCCCGTTTACCGCGCAACCCATCACCGCCACCTTCACTGGGGCCGGGACGTGGCGGAGGCGCTGTTCCACTTCCTGGGCGATCCGGATGATGTCCACCTCGGCACGGCCGCAGGACGGACAGGCCACGAACTGAACCCCGCGCGAGCGAAGCCCCAGGCTCTTGAGGATCTCATATGCGGCCCGTACCTCCTCTACGGGATCGGCCGCGAGCGACACCCTAATCGTGTCCCCGATCCCCCTGGCCAGCACCGTCCCGATCCCCACCGCGGACTTCAAGCCGCCGGCCCATGCGGTGCCGGCTTCGGTCACGCCCACGTGTAGCGGATAGCGGGTCCGCTCGCTCAGCGAAGTGTAGGCCTCAATCATCATTGGCACATCGGACGCCTTGACAGAGATGACGATGTCGTGGAACTCCAGGTCCTCCAGAACCCGCACGTCTTCCAGGGCGCTCTCCACGAGTGCGCCCGCGCAGGGCCCGCCGAATCTCCGTAGCGCGGCCTTTGACAGCGAGCCCACGTTGGCGCCGATTCGGATCGGGATCCCGCGCGCCCTGGATTCGCGCGCCACGATACGCGTGCGTTCGCGGCTGCCTATGTTGCCCGGGTTGATGCGCAGCTTGTCCACCCCGGCGTCCAAGGCCAGGAGGGCCAGGCGATGGTCGAAGTGGATGTCGGCGACCACCGGCAGTGGGCTCCTGGACTTGATCTGGGCCAGCGCCGCGGCGGCTTCGGCGTCGGGCACGGCAAGTCGCACGATCTCGCATCCTTCTGCAGCGAGCTGGTAGATCTGGGCCAGCGTTGCCTCAACGTCCCGCGTGTCGGTGGCGGTCATGGACTGCACGGCCACCGGCGCACCTCCGCCGATCTCCACCGGCCCGATCTTGACCTTGCGGGTCAGCAGACGGTGCATCCTGATTACAGTCGTGCGACGTCGCGTACGGTCAGCCCGACCAGGAGCAACAGCAGCAGGGCGAACCCGATCGTGTGCACCAGACCCTCGCGGCGCGGGTCGAGCGGACGCCTGCGCACCGCCTCCACCAGCAGGAAGGCCAGGCGGCCTCCATCCAGCGCCGGCAGCGGCAGCAGGTTGAAGAACCCGATGATCACGCTGAGAAACGCGGCCACGTGAAAGAACACCTGAGCTCCTGAATCCGCCGCCTGCGCCAGGATGCTGCCTGCGGCCACAGGCCCTCCCAGGCTGTCCAGCAGCTTGCGCTCGCGGGCCAGGGAAACCAGGGCCCTGCCTACCGCGGCCACGAGCTGCCCTGTCCGCTCCACGCCCCAGGAGAGGGCCGCCGCAGGGTTGAGGCGCTTCCAGAGCGGCTCAGGCGAGAACCCGATCCGGCCGACGCCGCGCCCTGGGTCCAGCCGGGGAGTAACGGTCACCGTGAACTCCTGCGTGCCACGGCGTATGCGCAGCTCCAATGGCCGCCCGGCGCTGCGGTGGATCGTTTCGATGATGCGCTCCCCATTCGGCATGGTGACGCCGTCTATGGACACGATCAGATCACCGCTCCGGAGCCCGGCGGCCGCTGCAGGCCAACCGCTCTCCACGGTACCGATGCGCGCGCTGGGTCCTGTCGGGATCCCGCCGGTTCCGGCGGCCACGGCCAGGATGACCACGGCCATCAGCAGGTTCATTATCGGGCCGGCGGCTATGATCGCCATCCGGGCGCCGACGCTTTTGGAGGTGAAGCTGTCAGAGCCGCTGCCGCCCTGGCTGTCCTCGCCCTCCATGCGCACGAAACCGCCCAGGGGTATGAGGTTGATGGAGTACCTCGTCCCGCCCCGCAGCCAGCCGATGATCTGGGGACCAAACCCCAGGGCGAATACGTGGACGCGCACACCGGCGCGGCGGGCCATCAGGAAGTGCCCCAACTCGTGGACGAAGATCATGGCGCCAAACGCGGCTATCGCCGCCAGTACGTTGTTCACAACCGTCACCCCGCGGGCCGAATCATCTCGGACACCCGGGCCCTGGCCCAGGCATCCGCCTCTAGAACCGCATCGAGCGTCGGGGCAGGACGCGGCTCATGTCGCGCCAGCACCTCGGCCACGGTCGCGGCTATCCCTGTGAAGCGCATCGCACCGCCAAGAAACCGCTCCACCGCTACCTCGTTGGCGGCGTTCAACACAACCGGCGCCGTTCCGCCCTGGCGCAGCGCCTGTCGCGCCAGCGCAAGCGCGGGGAAGCGCTCCGGCTCTGGACGTTCAAACGTCAAGGCGAGCCGGTCCCATTCCATCGGCGCTACCAGACCCGGGCGACGGCGGCCTCCGGAGAGGGCGTGTTGAATCGGCCCCCGCATGTCCGGCCGCGCCACCTGTGCGATCGTCGAGCCGTCCGCAAACTCCACCATGGAGTGCACGAAACTCTGTGGATGAATCACGACCTCGATCCGGTCCTGTGGAATCTCGAACAGCCAGTGCGCCTCTATTATCTCAAGCCCCTTGTTCATGAGGGTCGCGGAGTCAACCGTGACCTTCCTGCCCATGGTCCAGGTTGGGTGGGTCAGCGTCTCCTCCACGGTCACGGTTCCTAGTTCGGCCACTGGCCTTCGCAGGAACGGCCCTCCCGAGGCGGTGAGTATCAACCGGCGCACCGCGGCAGGATCCTCGCCGGTCAGGCACTGGAACACCGCGCTGTGCTCGCTGTCCACCGGGAGCAGTCTCGCACCGGTGCGCTCGCGGGCGGCTTTGACCAGATGGCCACCGGCCACCAGCGCCTCCTTGTTGGCCAGCGCCACGTCATGCCCGGCGCCCAGGGCCGCCAGCGTGGGACGCAGCCCTGCGACGCCTACCACGGCCACCAGCACCATCTCCGCCTCGGGGAGCGCGGCCAGCTCTGTTGCTGCGTCCGGCCCGATCAGCAACCTGGTGCCCGGCGGCAGGAGTCCCCGCAGACGCTCGGCAGAGGCCGCGTCTTCGATCGCGACGGCGCGCGGGCGCCACCGGCGTGCCTGAACTGCCAGATCCTCGCCTCCGCGGCGCGCCGCCAGCCCGACAACCCCCACATCGCCGAGAGCGGACGCAACCTCGAGTGCCGCCCGGCCTATGCTCCCTGTCGAGCCCAAAATCACCACCCGCGTCACAGCAGCCATCTCCACAGGTAGTACCCGGCAGGCACGCCGAACAGCACCGCGTCGAAGCGGTCCAGCACGCCGCCGTGGCCCGGGAGCAGCGCGCCCGAATCCTTGACGCCGGCCCTGCGCTTGAGGGCGGACTCCCACAGGTCTCCGGCCACCGCGGCCAGGGCGACGCCCAGGCCGATGCCGGTCAGCGATCCTACGGGCCAGTCCATCAGGAAGGCCAGAGCGGCCGCGGCCACCACCGCGGCCGCGATCCCTACAAGAAACCCTTCGACGGTCTTTCCCGGGCTGATCGAGGGGGCCAACTTCCGGCGACCCCAGGCGCGTCCGGCGAAGTACGCCGTGGTGTCGTTGGCCCAGATCAGCCCCACAACCGCCAGCGCTACCACCGGGCCGAGGGCATCGCGCATGAGGATCAGGTGAGCGAACAGGGCGCCGACATAGAACACCCCTAGCCCGGTCGCGGCAGCGTGCCTTGGCGCGGCGCCCCGATTCGCGGAAACGAGCGAAGCCGCGGCCGACGCCAGAACGAGCCCGGCCGCCAGCGCACCCGAGTCGGTCCACCGGCCCGCTGCCGCCAGGAGCGGGAAGAGCAGCGTGCCGGCGAGTACCAACACGGATATGCGGTATCCGGCCGACGCGGCCAGGCGACGGAACTCGACCGCGCCGACAGCGGAGAGGAGCAGCACCACGGCCAGCAGCGCCCAGCCGCCGAACCAGATGGCGGCGATCAGCACCGGCGCGCCCACGCACGCCGTGGCAACGCGCCGTGCCAGCGCCCGGTCCCGGGGCACCTGCGTTCGTTCAGGCACCGGTGGCGCCGCCAAATCGCCGTTGCCTCCTCTGGTACTCGTTGACCGCCGCGACGAGGTGGTGACGATCGAAGTCCGGCCAGTAGACGTCCAGGAAGACCAGCTCGGCGTAGGCCGCCTGCCACAGCAGGAAGTTCGAGAGCCGTTGCTCGCCGCCCGTCCGTATCAACAGCTCGGGGTCGGGCAGGCCGGCGGTGTACAGGCATTCGGCCAGGGCCGGCTCGGAGATCTGCTCCGCATCCAACTGCCCTTCCCGCACCCTGGCAGCCAGCGCGCGCGCCGCCCGCGTGATCTCGGCCCTGCCGCCGTAGTTGAACGCGATGTTGAGCAGCAGCGCCTGGCTTTCCACCGTCATGGCCTCTACCCGTGCGATCTGGGCGCGGGTCTCGGGCGCGATCACATCCAGATCGCCGACAACCCGCACGCGGATACCGCTCCGCTGCAATTCCTCGGCTTCGGCCACGAGCCGCTCGTGGAGCAGACCCATCAGCATGCCCACCTCGTCGCTGGGGCGTCGCCAGTTCTCGGTGGAGAAGGCGTACAGCGTGAGGATGCGGATGCCCAAATCACGGCAGCCCTCGATGGCCCGCCGGATGGCCCCCAGCCCAGCCCGGTGGCCGGCGGAGCGGGGCAGCCCTCGAGAACTGGCCCAGCGACCGTTGCCGTCCATGATGATGGCGATGTGAGAGGGAACGCGCAGGGGATCCAACGTCGCCGGGGACGGCTGTGAGTTCCGGCTAGCCACCCGGCGGCCTCGGCGCAGGCGCAAAGCGCTCGTGCGCCACCACCAGGCTGACAAGGCGGTCGGTCAGCTTCTGCTGTCGCACGACCCGCAACGCACCGGTTGGGGTTACCCGTCGTGGGCTGCGGGTCTCGGCCACCTCAACGGTGAAACCCTCCGCCTCCAGGGCAGAGCGGGCCTGGTCGAGACCGCGTCCCAGCACGTCCACCACGGGCGCCGACCTATACCTCCATGATCTCCTGCTCCTTGGCCTGGAGCAGGCGATCGAGTTGGGCGATCGTCTCGTCGGTCAGATGCTGGAGCCGTTCCAGACCCCGGCGGCACTCGTCCTCGGAGATGTCGCCGTCGTCCTCGAACTGCTCGAGCATCTCCTTGGCCTCGCGGCGAACGTTCCGGATGGCCACGCGGCCCTCCTCGGCGTGCTTGCGCGCGATCTTGGCCAGATCCTTCCGGCGCTCCTCGGTCAGCGTGGGGATGGGGATGCGAATCACGATCCCGTCGCTGCTCGGGACGAGGCCCAGGTCGCTCTTGAGAATCGCCCGTTCGATTTCGCGCGTCGCGGCCTTGTCCCACGGCTGGACTACGAGCAGCCGGGCTTCGGGTACCGATATCGTGGCGAGCTGGTTGATGGGCGTGGGAGTCTCGTAGTAGTCCACGCGGATCTGGTCGAGCAGCGCGGAGTTCGCCCTTCCGGTGCGCAGGCTGGCGAACTCCCTGCGCGTGGCCTCAACCGCCTTCTGCATGCGCAGCTTGGCGTCGCCCAGCACCTCGTCGGTCATGCCCGGCCTCCTCCCACGAGGGTTCCGATGGGATCCCCGGCCACGGCCCGCGTTATGTTGCCAGGCCGAGTGACGTCGAAGACGACGATGTCCATCTTGTTGTCCTTGCACAGGGCGGCCGCCGTGGCGTCCATGACGCGCAGGTCGCGGTTCAGGATGTCCATGTAGTCCAGGTGGGAGAACATCACGGCGTCGGGGTGCTGTCGCGGATCCTTGTCGTAGACCCCGGAGACGCCCTTCTTGGCCATCAGCACCGCGTCGGCCTGCATCTCGATCGCGCGGAGCGCGGCCGCCGTGTCGGTGCTGAAGTACGGGCTGCCGGTGCCGGCCACGAAGATCACGACGCGGCCCTTCTCGAGATGGCGCAATGCCCTCCGCCGGATGTAGGGCTCTGCCACCTGGTGCATCTCAATGGACGAGAGCACCCGCACCACCAGCCCAACCCGCTCCATGGCGTCCATGAGAGCCAGCCCGTTGATCACGGTGGCCAGCATCCCCATGGTGTGCCCGGTCACCTCATCGATCCCGAGGCGGCGGCTCAGGTCGGAACCGCGGACGATGTTCCCGCCGCCGACCACTATCGCCACCTGAACGCCGCGGGCCGTGATGTCGCGGACCTCGGTGGCGACCAGCTGGAGCACGTCGGGGTCGAGCCCGGCGCCTCCGCTGCCTGCAAGCGACTCACCGCTCAGCTTGAGCAGGATACGGCGATAGGGAGGCCGCTTCGCTGGTTCGGCTGCGGTGTCCATGATCTTCCCCTCGAGAGGCGTCTCTGCGCTACTCCCCCAGCTTGAACCGGGCAAACCGTCGTACCGCGATGTGCTCACCAACGCGCGCGGCGGCATCAGTAATCAGTTCGCGTACGCGCCGCCCTGCGTCGCGGATGTAGGGCTGATCCAGAAGAACGACCTCCTCGAGCCACTGCCCCAGGCGCCGTTCGAGGTCGCCGTCGGAAGCCCCGGGCGACTCGATGGCAATGGCGGCGCGCCGCTCAGCCATCAGGTCGGGGGTAACCTCGTCCTTGGATACGAAGCGCGGGGCTGCGGCGGCCACCTGCATGGCAAGCTCGCGCGCCATGGCCCGGAACTCTTCGGTGCGGGCCACGAAGTCGGTCTCGCAGTTGAGCTCCACCATCGCGCCGAGGCGGCTGCCGGCGTGCACGTAGGTTTCGATCACGCCCTCGGAGGTGGTGCGGCCTGCCCTCTTGGCGACGGCCGCCAGCCCTTTGGCGCGTAGCAGACCCGTGGCCGCATCCAGGTTTCCGCCGGCCTCTTCCAGCGCGCGCCTGCAGTCCATTATGCCGGCCCCGGTGCGCGCGCGAAGCTCCTTCACCATCTCGGTCGTCACTGCCATCGGTTACCCTCTCGCCTCCTCGGCTTCAGGGACCGCGCTCGAGAACTCGTGCTCCAGCACCTCGGGCACGCCCTCAGCCATCTCGTCTTCCTCGGCGGCGGGGCTGGTCTCGATCTCTTCCTCCTGCACCTCGCGCTTGCGGCGCTCCTCGATGCCCTCCAGACAGGCATTCGCAATGCGGCTGGTAATCAGCCGCACGGCCCGGATCGCGTCGTCGTTGCCCGGAATCGCGTAGTCCACCTCGTCGGGGTCGCAGTTGGTGTCAAGGATCGCCACCACGGGGATTCCGAGCTTGCGCGCCTCGGCCACCGCGATGTGCTCCTGGCGCGTGTCCACGACGTAAACGGCCGCTGGCTGGCGGTTCATGGTCTTGATGCCGCCGAGGAACTTCTCAAGCCGTGCCGCCTCCTCGGTGAGGCGGCTCTGCTCGCGCTTGGGCAGCACGTCCATCACGCCGCGCTGGCGCATGTCCTCGATCTCGCGCAGCCGCTCGACGCGCTTGCGGATCGTCTGGAAGTTCGTGAGCATGCCACCCAACCACCGCTGGTTCACGTAGGGCTGGCCGGCGCGCACGGCTTCCTCGCGGATCGCATCCTGGGCCTGCTTTTTCGTGCCGACGAAGAGCACGTCGCCTCCGGCGGCGGCCGCCTCGCGCACGAACCGGTAGGCTTCCTCGATCAAGGGCACGCTCTTCTGGAGATCTATGATGTGGATGCCGTTGCGCTCGGTGAAGATGAACCGGCGCATCTTGGGATTCCATCGTCGGGTCTGGTGCCCGAAGTGAACCCCCGATTCCAGCAACTGCTTCATGGTGACTACAGGCAACTGACAACCTCCCCTGGGATCCGGAGCCCGCCGGATTCCCTCATGGTTTTTCGCCTCCGCTCCCCTCATCCCCGCAGGCCGGGCCGAGGCCTCGAAAGGCACCCTCGGCGGGTCTGGAAGCGTGTGTAGTCTGGCGCCGCGGTAGTATAGCACGCCGCGGTACCGGAGGAAAACCCCGAGCAGGTCGCGTGTGCAGGTTGCGTTGGGGAGACTCCCGTCCCCGACCGGGGGGTGCGTCACGCCCTCGGGTGCGCCGACGCGTAGATCCGCTTGAGGTGGTCGCGCGAAACGTGCGTGTAGATCTGGGTCGTGGAGAGGCTCGCGTGCCCCAGGAGCTCCTGAACGACGCGTAGATCGGCGCCGCCGTCCAGCAGGTGCGTTGCGAAGGTGTGGCGGATGGCGTGCGGGCTGACGCGCTGCGCCAGGGCGGCGACCTTGACCCAGCGCGCAACAATCAATTGCACACCCCGCGCGGAGAGCGGCTGGCCCTGGGCGCTGAGGAACAGCGCATCGGTCTCGCCCCGCAGCAGGCGCGGCCTGCCGTCGGACAGGTAACGCCGCAACGCCGCGACCGCCTGCGCGCCTATCAGCACCAGCCGTTCCTTGTTTCCCTTTCCCCGAACGCGCATCTCATCGCCGCAGAGATGAGCGCACCGGATGCTGACGAGCTCGCCGACGCGGAACCCGCCGGCGTAGAGCAGCTCGAGGATGGCGCGGTCACGCAGCCCGGCAGGCCGGTCCAGGGGGGGAGAAGCCAGCAACGCCGCGATCGCTTCATGGGTGAGCGCAGAGGGGAGTCGGCGGCGGCCTCTGGGGGCCGAGGCCAGCCGCAGGGGGCTGGTCTCGACGCGGCCCAGGCGGCGCAGGAACCGGTAGAACGAGCGCAGCGTAGAGACGTGGCGCGCGACCGAGGTCCTTGCGTACCGCCGGTGGAGCGCGGCCACGTAGCGACGGACAACGGCCGGGGTCACCTGGTCCCAACCCGCGATGCCCTCGCTCCGTAGAAACACCCGGAAGGCATCGAGGTCGCGACGGTAGGCCGCCCGCGTGTGCGGCGAAGCGGCCTGCTCGGCCTCCAGCATCTCGAGGAATGCCCGGATCTCGGGGTCGGGAGCCGGCGCGCCCATGCCCTGCCGCCCCCTATCCCGCCGGAGGCGCGGGGGTCGCACGCGGCGCAATGGGACGGGCCGCCTCGCGCAGCGACACCCGATGGCCGCAGGCCTTGCTCGCGCAGCGCACCTCTTCCCCGCGCCGGGTGCGCTTGATCACCGTCAGGCCACCGCACTGCGCGCACCGGCGGTCGCCCGGGCGGTCCCATGAGGTAAACGAGCACTCTGGATAGGCGCTGCAACCGTAGAAGGTTCGACCGCGCTTGGTGCGGCGGGCCACGATCTCGGCCCCGCACTTCGGGCAGGCCACGCCGATGCCCACCGGCCGCGTGTACCGGCACTCGGGATAGCCCGCGCACGCGATGAACTCCCCGAACCGGCCGTGCTTGCGCAACAGCGGCCGGCCGCATTGCGGGCACGGTTCGCCGATCTCCACCTCGGGCACCTCGACCACCGGGATCCTGGCCTCGGCGTGCTGCAGTGTCTGCGCAAATGGCTCGTAGAAGTCGCGCACTATCTGCACCCAGTCGGCCTTGCCCTCCTCGATGCGGTCCAGATCGCTCTCGAGGCCAGCGGTGAAGTCCACATCCACGATATCCGGGAAGTGCTCCACCAGGATGTCGGTCACCTTCTGCCCGACTTCGGTCGGGACCAGCCGGCGCTCCCGCGATGCGATGTATCCGCGCTTCTTGACGGTCTCGATCGTGGGTGCATACGTGCTGGGCCGGCCGATCCCCTTCTCCTCCAGGGCGCGCACCAGGGAGGCCTCGGTGTAGCGGGGCGGCGGTTGCGTGAAGTGCTGCTGCGGGGTAACCCCGTCGAGGGTCAGGGGATCGCCGGGCACGAGCGGCGGCAGCCAACCCTCGCGCTCGTCGTCGCCGTTGTCGGTGGCCTCGCGGTACAGGATGAGGAAACCGGGGAACTTGATCCGGCTGCCGGTGGCGCGGAACGCGAACCGGCCACCTGCAACGTCCACTGAGAGCGTGTCGAGGACCGCCGCCGCCATCTGGCTGGCCAGGAACCGCTCCCAGATCAACCTGTATAGGCGGAACTGGTCCGACCGGAGGTGGGCCTTGATACGGTCGGGAGTTCGAGCCAGACTCGTGGGCCTGATCGCCTCGTGAGCATCCTGGGCGTTACGACGCGAGCGATACTGCCTGGGCCGGTCTGGAAGATACGCCTCACCGAACGCCCGGGCGATGTAGTCACGGGCGTCGTGCTGCGCGGATTCGGCCACGCGCACCGAGTCGGTGCGCATATAGGTGATGAGGCCGACCGTGCCCTCGGGTCCCACGTCCAGTCCCTCGTAGAGCTGCTGGGCCACGGCCATCGTGCGCGAGGCCGAGAATCCCATCTTGCGGTTGGCTTCCTGCTGCATCGTGCTGGTCGTGAACGGCGGCGCTGGATTTCGCGCCTGGTCCCTGCGCCGGACCTCACCGACCGCATACGACACCCGCTCGATCTCTGTGGCCAACGCGCGCGCCTCTGCCTCGGTCGCGATGACCACGGCGCCCTCTTCCTGGGGCGCGCCAATCCGCTCCCCGTCCCGCGTGAGCAGGCGTGCGACGAACGTCTGGTCGGAGGCGGTCCGAAACATCCCCGCCAGCGACCAGTACTCCGCGGGGACGAAGGCCTCGATCTCGCGCTCGCGGTCCACGATCATCCGCACGGCGACCGACTGCACGCGGCCCGCGCTGAGGCCGCCGCGTATCTTGCGCCAGAGGAGCGGGCTCAGCTTGTAGCCGACGAGCCGGTCCAGGACCCTACGGGCCTGCTGGGCATCCACGAGCTGTTTGTCTATCTCACGTGGGTGTTCGAGCGCGCGCCGGACCGCCTCGCGGGTCACCTCGTGGAACTCGATGCGCCGTATCTCCGGGTTGACGGGCCGCAGGACCTCTGAGAGGTGCCATGATATGGCCTCGCCCTCACGGTCAGGGTCGGTCGCCATGTAGATCGTTGAGGCCTTCTTGGCGGCCTCTTTCAACTCCTTGACGATGGGACCCTTGCCCTTGATCAAGATGTAACGCGGTGTGAAGTTGTCGTCCACATCCACGCCGAGCCGGCTCTTGGGTAGGTCCTTCACGTGGCCCATGGATGCCTTGATCTGGTGGGATCGCGCCAGCATCTTGCTGAGCGTCCGCGCCTTGGTAGGCGACTCGACGACGACGAGGGCTCTCGCAGGGCTCACTCCAACCTCCGGAACACCGGTCTCCTGGCTTCTAGCCATCCCTGCCCTGCCGTGCCGGGCTACGCATCACCATCTGCCCTGGAAGGGTCCGGACCAGACCCCGCATCTCCAACATGGTGACCAGCGCGCCTGCTGCGGCCGCCGACAGTGAAGCCTGCTCTGCCAGCTCGTCGAGCCGCAGGGGGCCTCCCTCCAGCAGGGCCAGCAGACGAGCTGATCCCTCCGCGCCCTCCGTGGGTACCGGAGCACCGCACGGTTCTCCGGGCCGGGCCCGCACCGAAGATCCCAATCCCAGCTCGGTCAGGATGTCACCGGCGCTCTCCACCATGCACGCGCCCTGCCGCAGCAGGCCATGCGGCGCGGCGCTGCGCGGGCTGAAGATGCTGCCAGGCACGGCGAAGACCTCGCGGCCCTGGTCCAGTGCGTAGTCCACGGTCACGAGCGCGCCGCTGTCCCCGGCGCCCTCGACCACCACCACACCCAGCGCGAGGCCGCTGATGAGGCGGTTGCGCCGCGGGAAGTGGCCGGGCAGCGGCGGTGTCCCAGGCGGAAACTCGCTCACCAGCGCTCCCCGCGTCGCAACCGCCTCGGCCAGCCGCCGGTGCTCTGGAGGGTAGGTCACGTTTGCGCCACACCCCAGTACCGCAACCGTGCGCCCGCCCCCGTCCAGCGCCGCCTTGTGCGCGGCACTGTCAATGCCCCGGGCCAGCCCGCTCACGATCGTTACGCCCTCCTGCGCAAGATCGAACGCCAATCTCTCGGCGACCGCCAGCCCATAGGGGGTGGCCCGGCGCGACCCTACAACCGCAACCGAAGCCGCCTCGTCGAGGCTGCCCCTAACATACAGTACCGGCGGCGGATCCGGGATCGCCCGCAGGAGCCCGGGAAATCCGGGATCGCAGGCCGCCAGCACCGTCAGGCCCAGCGAGCGGGCACCTTCCAGGATCGCGGCAGGATCCACCTTCCTCCACGCCGCCAGGATCTCCGCCGCCTCCGCCCGATTCTGGATGAAGGCGGGCAGGTGCTGCCAGACGGCCTGTGCCGATCCTGCCCGGCCCACCCACCCGGCGATCGTCCTGGGCCCCACGCCCGGCAGGCGACTGAGCCCCACCCAGGCCGCGACCTCGCCCCCTGACGCCGGGGCAGGCGGTTCATGCGGCGTGCCCCCCAAACCCATCCTATACCGTAGCATGGGGTGTCAAGGAGCCGGTGGTGCCCACCGGTCGAGCACGCGGTACCGGAGGGCTTCTGCAAGGTGCTGCACCGCGACCGCCTCGGCACCCTCCAGGTCGGCGATCGTCCGTGCAACCCGGAGAACCCGCTCAGTGGCCCTGGCGGCAAGCACCAGCCGGTCAGCGGCGGCACGCATGAAGGCCAGGGCCTCGGCGCTCACCGGGCCCCACCGCTGCGGTCCGCGCAGGAGCAGGCCGTCTGCCTGGCAGGCCGCGGCGCGGACCGCAGCCCGCATGCGCGCCGCGGTCACCCTCGCGCGCACTGCGCTGGACGGCTCGCCCGGATCGCCTGAGAGCAGCTCATCGGTGGGAGGCCGCGGTACCTCGACGTGGAGGTCAATCCGGTCCAACAAGGGGCCAGAGAGCCGGGCCAGATACTGCTGCAGCCGCCCTGGGGTGCAGGTGCAGTCGCGGCGATGGTCGCCGCGATACCCGCACGGGCACGGGTTCATCGCCGCAACAAGAGAGAACCGCGCGGGGAACCGCACGGTACCGTGGATGCGGGCCACAACCACGATCCCATCCTCCATCGGCTGGCGCAGCCCCTCCAGCACGTCGTGCCGGAACTCCGGCAGTTCGTCCAGGAACAGCACGCCGTGGTGGGCGAGCGTGATCTCGCCCGGCCGCATGCCGGAACCGCCACCCACGATCGCCGGTGCGCTGGCGGCGTGGTGCGGTGCCCTGAACGGGCGCCGGGTGATCAGGCCTCCCCAGGCCGGCAGCAGTCCGGCGACGCTGTAGATCTTGGTCACCTCAACGGCTTCCGGGCCCGACAGCCGGGGAAGGATCGTCGGCAGCCGGCGTGCGAGCATGGTCTTCCCGACTCCGGGCGGTCCGATGAGCAGCAGGTTGTGGCCGCCCGCGCCCGCGATCTCCAGGGCGCGGCGAGCGGCACCCTGGCCGCGCACCTCGGCCAGATCGTCCGGTGCCGCATCTTCCGGTGGAGGTTCGAACACCGTGCCTTCTGTCGGCCTGATGGGGTGGGTTCCCTGGAGGTGCTGCACAGCAGCCCGCAGGGTGGGGATCGCATGGACCGGTACCTCCTCGCCGGCGGCCGCTTCCCGCGCGTTCGCTTCCGGAACCAGCAGGCCGCGGGCGTGAAGCGCCCGGGCCGCCTGCGCCACGGCCAGCACTCCGGGGGTGGACCGCACAGAGCCGTCAAGACCCAGTTCACCGACCGCCAGATGGCCCGCGACCGCGTGCTGTGCCAGCTGGCCGGTGGCGACCAACACTGCCAGGGCGATCGGCAGGTCGAGTGCCGACCCTTCCTTGCGCCTGTCCCCGGGCGCCAGGTTTACGATGGTCCGCCGCGGAGGGATCTCGTAGTGGGAGTTGCGGATGGCCGACCGCACCCGCTCCCGCGCCTCCTGCACCGCGGGATCAGGAAGGCCGACGATGGCAAAGGTCGGCAGGCCCGGCCCGGCATCCACCTCCACGGACACGGGCAGGGCTTCAAGACCTACAATCGTTGCGCTCAAGACGGCAGCAAGCATGTAGACAGCGGGCAGAGGCCCGCTGTCTACATCGGACGGAGAGGATCGGTATTTCAGGTGGCGGGCAGTTGCCGGGAACCTCCAGGCGTCATCCGTTGCAGGATAATCACAACGGCGAGCAGCCCCAGACCCAGACCATCGGTTAGCAGGCCAGGCCTGATCAGCAGCAGCGCGGCCGGTACGAGTATCAGCCGCTCCAGCACCGTGGCCGGCCGCAGGAGGTACCCGATCGCGGCCCCGGCCAGGCACAACGTGCCGATCGTCCCGGTGGCAAGCGCCAGCACCGTGTGCTGCCACGGCCCCTGCGCGACAAGTATCGCCGGACCGTATACGAACATATACGGCACGAGGAAGCCCGCGATTGCCAGCCGCACCGCCTGGATCGCGGTATCCCACATCGGCGCCTTCGCCAACCCGGCGGCCGCAAACGAGGCCAGGGCCACCGGCGGCGTGATCGCCGAGATCACGGCGAAGTAGAGCAGGAACATGTGGGCGGCCAGGGGGACCACGCCGAGCTTGATCAGCGCCGGCGCCAGCACGCTGGCGCCGATCGCGTACGCCGCGGTCGTGGGCATCCCCATGCCCAGGATTATGGCCACCACCATGGTGGCGATCAGCGCGGGGAGCAATCGTCCGCCGGCCAGGTCGATGAGCAACTCGGAGAACTTGCCGCCCAGCCCCGTCAGGGAGAGCACCCCAACGATGATGCCGGCTGCGGCGCAGGTGGCGCCGATCTCGATCATGCGCTTTGCGCCGTCCTCCATGGCGCCGACGATCTTGGGCAGGTTCAGTCGAGTGTCTGCCCGCAGCCACGAGAGCACTACAGTCGTCGCCAGGGCGTAGAGCGCGGCCCGGAAGGGTGAGGCCCCGGCCCCCATGATCATGTACAGGAGCACCACCAACGGCAGCAGCAGGTAACCGTGCCGGAACAACACATCGCGGAACCGCGGCAGTTGCTCCCGCGGGAGCCCGTGCAGGTTCGAGGAAGCAGAGTACAAGTCAATCATCCAGTAGGCGGCCACGTAGTACAGCAGCGCCGGACCGATCGCGGCAACCGCGATCTCTGAGTAGGGCACGCCGATGATGTCGGCCATGAGGAACGCCGCGGCGCCCATCACCGGCGGCACGATCTGCCCGCCGGTGCTGTTCATCGCCTCGACCCCGCCTGCCACCGCGCCCCGGAACCCCGTGGCCTTCATCAAGGGGATGTTGATAACCCCATCCACCATCACGTTGGCCACCGAGGAGCCGCTGGCAGTCCCGAACAGGCTGCTGGTGATGATCGAGACCTTGGCCGGCCCGCCGCGCTTGGTACCGGCAACGGACAGGGCCAGGTGCACGATGAACTTGCCGATACCCGACGCCTCGATGAACGCCCCGAAGAGAATGAACAGGTAGACGTACCGGGCCGAGACGCCGATCGGGACCCCGTAGATCCCGTTGTCACTGAACAGGAACGATACCAGCGTGTCGAACCGGAACCCCTTGTGCGCCAGCAGCCCGGGCAGATATGGCCCGGCGAAGACATAGACGAGAAACAGCGCGCAGAGGATGGGAAGAGCCAGCCCGGTGGACCGCCGCACGGCCTCGATGGTGACGATGACGAGCAGGGAGCCGACGATCACGTCTTCGCGCGTGGGGAAGACGCCAGCCCGCCCGGTCAGCCCCTTGAAGGCCGCGAACACGTAGACCACCACGACTAGGCTGGCCAGGATCAGTGCCCAGTCGAAGATGGTCGGTGCCGCGGCCGAGGAGCGCCTGCCAGGGATCAACAGGAATGCGAACACCACCACGAATGTCAGGTGGACGGCGTACAGTTTCTGCGGATCTGTCACAACGCCGAAGAAACCGCCGAGTTGCAGGATGTGATAGGCGGCCATCCCGATTCCAAGCACCTGAACCAGCAAACGGAGGACACCCCGGAGGGGGCGCGTGCGGATCTCCGAGGTGTCCCCGAGCTGCTCGATGTCAATCGGGAGGCCGGTCGACAAATCGGCCATCAGGTCGTCTCCTCTCGTCGCCGACGCTACCGCTTCATCTCGGGCGGGATCTGCTCGTCGCTGAGCTTCACTCCCTGCTCACGGAAGTATCTCACCGCACCAGGGTGCAGCGGCAGCTTGATGTAGAAGACGTTCACGGGCAAGGACTCGTGCGACGTGGGGTGCACGATGGCCAGGAACTCGCGGTTGTCGAAGATCGTCTTGACGAGCGTATAGACGAAATCCTCCGGCATGTCTTTGTGCACGACCGCCGCGTTCCACATCTGCAGGGTGGGGATGACATAGTCCTGGCCGCGGTAGACGCCGGCGCGAATCGCCGTTCGCGCCAGGTAGGGGAATTTCTCGGTAAGCGTGTCAACCTGGTCCTTGGTGAATCCGAAGAACCGCGTCGGCCGGGTGAGCGAAGCCTCAACCCAGGCCGGGACCGGCAGCCCAATCACCCCGAAGTTGGTGTCCACGGTGCCGTCGCGCATCGCGGTGGCGCCGTCTGCGAAGCCCAGGTAGACCACCCGGCGGGGCTTGACCCCGAACAGCTCGAGCACCCGGTCGCCCACGAACTCCGCCGAGCCGCCGCGGGGACCCAGACTCACGACCTTGCCGGTGAGGTCTGCCACCGACCGGATGGGTGAGTCGGCGTTGACGATCCAGTGCGCGTACGAGGTGTACATAGGAAACGCCACGCGGATCGCGTCGGTCTTCTTGCCCTTGAAATCCCCGAGGCCGTTGAGGCCCTCGTAGGCAGGGCCCATCGTCGTCATGCCCAGCTCGATCTCTTTGGTCTGGACGAGCTGCACATTCTGCACCGGGCCGCCGGTGACACGGTTGGTGGCAGCCATGCCCATCTTCTCGCCGATCACCCGAGCATAACCGCCCGCCACCACGAAGTACACACCGCCGATCGTAGCCGAACCGATCGTGACGCTCCTGGGCCAGCCCGGCCGCGGCTGGGCCTGCACCGACGTCCCTACGAGGGCGAGTACCAGCACGGTCACAATCGCTAGCGCACGGTAGGCAATCATCCTGTATCCCCCCAAGCAGACACCTGTGCGTCGCCTAGTCTACGGCGCGCTCCTGATAGTTCGCAGTCACCGCCGGGAACTCCTACACAAGTACGGCGCCGAGTCTATTAAATTCGCGCGAATCCGTTCTACACCCTATCCCTCCCTGCGGCTTGGTGCCCCATCATGGGGTGCATCGGGATCGCGATGCCCGTGGGGGCGGGCCGCCTCGCGACCATTTGCCCTCTGGCCAGACGACCCAGAAGCCTGTAGATTAGTAGATTAGTAGAAGATTGCGTAGACTTGCGCAGAAAGGGTGCTGGGGCCCAGATGAGAAGGCAGCGCGTCGAACGCTGGTTGCCGCTCGGCGAGGCCGCGTCGCGCCTGGGAGTGGATGAAGCGACACTGAGGCATTGGGCCGACACCGGCAGGATAAGGACCTTCCGGACTCCCGGCGGTCACAGGCGGTTCCAGGAGGGCGATCTTGACGCCCTGATCCATCGAGAGGTCCCCCGCGTGGAGGATCTGGGGCACCTGCTGGAGCGCCGCTGTGCGAAGTTGCTGGCTCGAAAGCCGGCGCAGGTACTGGCGGCGCGACCGTGGTTCTCCGGGCTCGGCGAACCCCTGCGGGCGCGGGCGCGCGAACATGGCCGCCAGGTGTTCGACGGGGTGATCCGGTTCGCCATGGATCCCGGGGCGCGAAAGGCGATCCGCCAACAGCTCGAGGAAGCGGGCCGCGACTACGGCCGCCAGCTGCGCAGGGCGGGCCTGGGAACGGTCGAGGCCGCCGAAGCCTTCGGCTACTTTCGGCATCTCGTGCTGGAGATGGTCACCAAGCCGAGGGGACGCGGCGGGATGCTGGACGAGGAGCAGGCCCAAACGCTGATCGAAGTAAGCGATCTCCTGGACGTGGTATTCCTGTCCGTGCTGCGCGCATGGCAGGAGGTCCCTCCGGGAGACCAAGACGACCGGATGCGGATCCTGCAGTGAGACTGCGGATCGGCACGCGCGGCAGCGCGCTCGCGACGGCGCAGACCGCCCTTGTGGCCGCGGCGCTGGAGGACAGGGGCCTGAGTTGCGAGACGGTCACCGTCCGAACGCAGGGGGATCAGCACCCTGACCGGCCCGCAGTGTCGCTGGGCGTGGGGGCGTTCGTGCGCGAGATCGAGGCCGCGCTGCTCGCAGGGAGAGTTGACATCGCCGTTCACAGCGCCAAGGACCTCCCCGGCGAACCCACGCCCGGCCTGACCTTGGCGGCGTTCATGCCGCGCGAGGATCCCAGGGATGCGTTGGTGACCAGGGACGGAATCGGGCTAGGGGCCCTTGCCCCTGGCAGCGTTGTGGGCACCGGCAGCCCGCGGCGCCGGGCTTTCCTGCTCGCCGCGAACCCGTCTCTGTTGGTGCTCGACATCAGGGGCAACGTGGACACACGGATCCGGAAGCTCGAGGCAGGCGAGGTGGATGCCATCGTGATCGCCGCGGCAGGCCTGGAGCGGCTCGGCCTGGCCCATCGCGCCGGGGAACGGCTAGACCCCATGGTGATGCTCCCCTCGGTCGGCCAGGGTGCGGTGGTGATCCAGTGCCGCTGTGGCCATGACTGGCTCAACGAGCGGCTCTCTGCGATGGATCATTCCCCGACCCGTGCTGCAGTGGAATCGGAGCGGGCCTTTCTGGCTGCCCTGGGTGGAGGATGCCAGCGCCCAATTGCAGCGCTGGCCACCACCGATGGCAAACGCCTCTGGCTCCAGGGTGCAGTGCTGGACCCTTCGGGGGAGCGCATCGTCAGGGACCAGATCGGGGGCGATACCTCGACCGCGGCCGCACTAGGCATGGGGCTGGCAGCCCGGCTCCTGGAGCAGGGAGCAGGCGAGCTCCTGGCGGAGGCGGTCCGGTGAGCGCCGAAGGGCTGCCCCTGGCCGGGCGGCGCATCCTGGTTACGCGACCGCGCCGCCAGAGCCGGCAGATGTGCGAGCGGCTGAGCCGGCTGGGAGCGCAGCCGGTGGCGGTTCCAACGATCACCATTGCCGGACCGCGTCCGGGCGGACCGCTCGACGCAGCCCTGCGGGCGATTGACCGATACGACTGGGTTGTGATCACGAGCGCGAACGGTGCTCGCGCGGTCCTCGCGCGTGCCCGGGCCCTGGGAGTCAACCTGGCCGGAGGAATCCGCCCGCGCTGGGCAGCGGTGGGACCGGCCACTGCCGCGGTCCTCCAGGAGGCCGGGGTTCGGGTCGCACTGATGCCGCCACGGTTCCTCACAGGGGCGATCATCGAGGCGCTGGACCACGTCTCCGGCCTGAGGATCCTGCTGCCCCGCACGGACGCGGCCGGCCCTGCGCTGGGTGAGGCGCTGATCGCGCGCGGCGCGACCGTTGACGAGGTAATGGCCTACAGAACGGTGCTGGCGCCGGAGAGATCCCGCTCTGAGGTGCGCCGGCTCATCGGATCGCGGGACGTGGACACGGTGCTCTTCACGAGCGCCTCGACCGTCCGCGGCCTGGTAAGGCTGCTGGGAGAGACGCGCGACGGCCTGCGGGCATTGGTGATAGGATGCATCGGACCGGTCACCGCGGCAGCGGTCGCGGATGAAGGGTTCGAGGCGACCGTCGTCGCCTCCGAGCACACCACGGAAGGGTTGATCGCCGCCCTGGTTGCACATGGCGGCGGCCGGCCCTCCGGGACCAGAGGAGACGGCAATGTCAGAGACCATGCCCCGCGCTGATCTGCGGGAGCGTCCTCGCCGGTTGCGGACCAGGGACGCGCTCCGCCGGCTCGTCCGGGAGGCCCGCCTTTATCCGGAGATGTTCGTTGCGCCGCTGTTCGTCCGCCCGGGCCGCGGCGTCAGGGAACCGATCTCCTCCCTGCCAGGCCAGATGCGGCTCTCTCCAGACGAGCTCGTCCGCGAGGTGGACGGCCTGGCAGATCTCGGCATCAGGGCCGTGCTCCTGTTCGGCGTCCCCGAAGCGAAGGATCCGGAGGGCAGCGGTGCCTACGCCGACGACGGTATCGTCCAGGAGACGGTGCGCCTGCTTCGCCGGGGGAGCCGCGAGCTCGTGATCATGACCGACGTCTGCCTGTGCGCCTACACCGATCACGGGCACTGCGGGATCGTCACCGGAGGGCAGGTGGACAACGATGCCACCCTCGGCCTGCTGGCCCGCACCGCGGCCTCGCACGCCGCGTCCGGCGCAGACGTGGTCGCGCCCAGCGCCATGATGGACGGCCAGGTCGCGGCCATACGGGAGGCGCTAGACGCGTCCGGCTTCAGCCAGGTAGGCGTGATGGCCTACGCCGCCAAGTATGCATCGGCGTTCTACGGTCCTTTCCGTGAAGCGGCAGGGTCATCCCCGCAGTTCGGCGACCGCCGGACCTATCAGATGGATCCGGCCAACGTGCGCGAGGCCCTGCGCGAGATCGCGCTGGACATCGAGCAAGGCGCCGACATCGTCATGGTGAAACCCGCCCACGCGTATCTGGACGTCATCCGCGCAGCCAGGGAAGCCGTGGACCTTCCGATCGCGGCCTACCACGTCAGTGGCGAGTACGCGATGCTCAAGGCGGCGGCGCAGCTCGGGTGGGTCGAGGAGCGCCGCGCGATGCTCGAGGTGCTGACCGCCATCCGACGCGCAGGGGCCGACATCCTCATCACCTATGCCGCGGCCGACGCCGCGCGCTGGCTGGCGGAGGGCACCGGGGGTTGAACGATTCGATGATCCTGTCGGCGATCGGGCTCAGCCACAAGACCGCGCCCATCGAGATCCGCGAGCGCATGGCCTTCGCCGAAGCAGATCTCCCAAGCGTCCTCGGCACGCTGCGCGGACGGGGGGGAATCCGCGAGTGCATGCTGCTTTCCACCTGCAACCGCACCGAGGTGTACCTGATCACGCCGGGCGCACCACGAATGACCGATGTGGCCGAACTGCTCGCGGATGCCCGCGGAGTCCCTCCTGAGGCGTTCGCTCCATCGCTATACCAGCACTGCGGGATGCCGGCTGCCCGGCACGTGATGCGGGTGGCATCCGGCCTGGACTCGATGGTGCTGGGCGAGCAGCAGATACTGGGACAGGTGAAGCGCGCCTTTGACCTGGCGCGTCTGAGTCGGAGTACCGGACCCGTGCTCAACCGGCTGATGGCGCTCTCCATCACCACCGGGCGCCGCGTGCGCCGCGAGACCGGCGTCTCGCGCAGCGCGCCCTCGGTTCCCCGGGCCGCGCTTTCGCTTGCCAAGCGCACGTTGGGCTCGCTGAACGGGCGGGCCGCGCTCGTGGTGGGAGCAGGAGAGGCCGCCGGACTGGTAGTGAAGCTCCTCGTGGCATCTGGAGCACGGGTAGTGGCCGTGGCCAACCGCACTGTGGAGTCGGCGCGTGGGCTGGCCGCGCTTGCCGGAGCCGAAGCAGTCCCCCTGGAGGCGATCGTAGCAGCAGGCCGAGGTGTTGACCTCATGGTAGTCTGCGTGGGAGCCAGTGCGCCGCTCGTGTCGCCGGCCATGGTCGGGGGTGACCGGGATAGACCCTTGCTGGTGCTTGACCTCGGCATTCCTCGCGGCGTGGATGCCACGGTGGCCGCTCTTCCGGGCGTCGCGCTCCACGTGCTTGACCAACTCCCGGTCGAACCCGCTTCCGGAGGGGCTCCTCCCGAGGAGCTGGCCCGGGCCGAGGAGATCGTCGAAGCGGCCCTGGCAGGATTCGAGGAATGGATGGCCTCTCGCATGGCGGCGCCGATGATCGCCGCGCTGCACGACCGGGCGGACCGGGTCGTGGAGGGCGAGCTTGCACGTGCGCGCGCGCGACTGCAGGGGCTGGACGAAACGCAATACGCGGCGGTCCGCGCGGTCGCTCGGGCCGTGGCGCGCAAGCTGCTCCAGGCGCCGATCGTACGCCTGCGTAGGTCGGCGGCCCGCCAGGATGCGCGCGCCCTGGAGCTGGCCTGTGAGCTGTTTGACCTGGCAGTGGACCCAGAAGGGTCCAGAGAGGCGTGAGGAACAGGATGGACGATTTCATGGCCGCGGGTCCGCGAGCCGCGGCCCTCTTCAAGGAGTCCGAGGGTCACTTCCCTGGAGGCGTGAACAGCCCGGTGCGGGCGTTCAGGGCGGTCGGTGGCGAACCGCTCGTGGTGAGCTCCGCGCGCGGCGCACGCCTGACCGACCTCGACGGCCGCGAGTTCCTGGACTACGTCGGCTCCTGGGGGGCGTTGATCCTGGGACACGCCGACCCGGACGTTGTTGCGGCCATCCAGCAGAGGGCCGCGGAGGGGACCAGCTACGGCATGCCCACTCCCGGCGAGGTCGAGCTGGCCCGTCTGGTCCGTGCCGCGGTGCCGACCATCGGAAGAATGCGCTTCGTCAGCTCCGGCACCGAGGCCTCGATGAGCGCGATCCGCGCAGCCCGCGGTTTCACCGGAAGGGACAAGATCGTCAAGTTCGCCGGCTGCTACCACGGCCACGCCGACCCCCTGCTCGCCCAGGCGGGTTCCGGGGTAGCCACCTTCGGGCTCCCCAGCAGCGCCGGCGTGCCCCAGGCCGCGGTCGCCGACACGCTCGTGGCCCGGTACAACGACCTGGACGCGGTGCGGGCCCTATTCTCCGCCAACCCAGGGGCGATCGCCGCGGTCATCGTCGAGCCCGTGGCAGCCAACATGGGCGTCGTGCCGCCGGTGGAAGGGTTCCTGGAGGGCCTGCGCGCCATCACCTCCCAGGAGGGCGCGCTGCTGATCTTCGATGAGGTCATCACCGGCTTCCGGCTCGGATTGGGAGGCGCGCAGGCGCGGTACCGCGTCGCCCCCGACCTGACCTGCCTGGGCAAGATCATCGGCGGGGGGCTGCCTGTCGGCGCCTACGGCGGGCGGTGGGAGGTCATGGAAACCGTCGCGCCGCTCGGCCCTGTGTATCAGGCAGGAACCCTCTCCGGCAGTCCCCTGGCGATGGCGGCCGGGGTCGCGACGCTCAGGCGTCTTGTGGACCCTGCGTTCTACGAAGGGCTCGACGCCCTGACCGCCCATCTTGCCCAGGGTCTTTCCGCGGCGGCGACCGAGGCCGGGGTCCTGGCATCGGTCACGCGCGCTGGCTCGATGCTGACGGTGTTCTTCACCGAGACGCCGCCCCGCGACTACACGGCCGCCTTGACAGCGGATGCCAGCCGGTTCGCGCGGTTCTTCCGGGGGATGCTTTCGCGCGGCGTGCTGCTCCCACCCTCCCAGTTCGAGGCCTGGTTCGTGTCGGCGGCGCACACCGAGCCAGACATCGCGCGCACCGTCGCGGCGGCGCGGGCCGCGTTCGCGGAGGCAGCCGCGTGATGCCGCCCCCCCGCGTCCGGCCCGGCACAACTGAGCCGTCGTACGAGGCGGTGCGGGCGGCGCAATCCGGATACGAGTATACCCGGGCGCCCATGCTCATCTATTGGGAACTGACCAGGGCCTGCGACCTGGCATGTCGCCACTGCCGGGCCGAAGCGGTGGTGGATCGCGACCCGGACGAGTTGAGCACGGATGAGGCCGGGGCGCTGCTGCGTCAGGTGCTGGCCTTCGGCAATCCGCTGCCGCACATGGTGTTCACCGGCGGCGATCCTCTCAAGCGTGATGACCTGTACGAACTGATCGAGGAAGCCGGGGGGATGGGAATCGGCGTCTCGCTGGCGCCCAGCGGCACGACCCGCCTGACCCAAGGTGCAGTCCGACGGCTGCGCGCCTGTGGCGTCCAGAGCATGTCGTTGAGCCTCGACGGCTCCACCCCTGATCGGCACGACGCCTTTCGAGGCGTGCCGGGTTGCTTCGAGATGACCATGCGGGCAGCGGGGTGGGTGGCCGAGGCAGAGATCCCTCTCCAAGTAAACACCCTGGTAACCGAGGAGACCGCGGGCGATCTGCCGGCGATCTGCGACCTGCTGGCCTTGATGCGTGTCGAGCGGTGGAGTCTCTTCTTCCTGATCTCCGTGGGGCGCGGGACCGCGCTGCGCGAGGTGACGCCAGCGGAAGCGGAGCGGCTGATGGAATGGCTCTACGGGCTGAGCGGGCAGGCCCCATTTGCGATCAAGACCACGGAGGCGCCTCAGTTCCGGCGCGTGGCGCTGGCGGGTATGCACGCCGCCGGGCTGGACGGCGCCGGTGTGCGCGGCAGCAGCATCGGCCGGGGATTTGGCATTCGCGACGGCAACGGTATTCTGTTCATCTCCAGGACCGGCGACGTGACGCCCTCGGGATTCCTCCCGCTGGCCGCCGGGAACGTGAGGGCCGCCTCCCTGGTGGAGCTCTACCGCGCGAGCCCCCTCTTCACCGCGCTGCGCGACACCTCGCGGCTGCGCGGCCGGTGCGGCCGCTGCGAGTTCAGGGCCATCTGCGGGGGGTCCAGGGCGCGGGCCTTCGCGCATACCGGTGACTTCCTGGGCGAAGACCCTTTGTGTCCTTACGAACCTGCATGATCGATCGGTTCCTGCGCGCCTGCCGCCGCGAGCCCACCGATTGCACCCCGGTGTGGTTCATGCGCCAGGCGGGTCGCTACCAGAAGGAATACCGTGCGCTGCGGACGCGCCACTCCATGCTCGAGTTGTGCGGCACGCCGGAGCTGTGCGCCCAGGTAACGCTGTTGCCGGTGGAGCAGTTGGGCGTGGACGCGGCGATCCTGTTCGCGGACATCATGCTTCCCCTGGTCGGCCTGGGCGTGCCTTTCGACATCGTGGAGGGCACCGGACCGGTCATCGGGACGCCGATCCGCACGGGCGCACAGGTGGACGCGCTGCGCCCCCTTGAACCGGAACGCGACCTGCCATTCGTGCTGGAGGCAATCCGCCTGATACGAGGGGAAGTCCGCGTCCCGCTGATCGGATTCGCCGGCGCGCCGTTCACCGTGGCCAGCTACCTGATCGAGGGCCGCGGCACGCGAGACCTGCCGCAGACCAAGGGGATGCTACACGGCGCGCCCGCGCTCTGGCACCGGCTCATGCACCGCCTGACCGACGCGACGATCGCGTACCTGCAGGCACAGGTGGCCGCAGGCGCACAGGCCGTGCAGCTCTTCGACTCGTGGGTGGGCGCGCTGGCGCCGCGCGACTACGAGGCCGCGGTCATGCCACACGTGCAGCGGCTGTTCGGAGCGCTGACCGCTCTGAACGTCCCCGTGATCCACTTCGGCACCGGCACCGCGGGCCTGCTGCCCCTGATGGCGCGGGCCGGGGGCGACGTCATCGGCGTGGACTGGCGCATCGGCCTGTCCGACGCCTGGGCTCGGATCGGCGATGCCGGAATCCAGGGAAACCTGGATCCGGCATCGCTCCTGGCGCCTTTCGAGGTAGCGGTCGAGGCCGCGCGTGAGATCCTGGCCCAATCGGCCGGGCGACCCGGCCACATTTTCAACCTGGGACACGGCGTACTACCGCAGACGCCGCCGGATCACCTCCGGCGACTCGTAGACCTGGTCCACGAGCACACCCAGGTGGCACCAGGGCACCCATGACAGGAGTTCTGCTGATGGCCTACGGCAGCCCGTCCGGCCCCGAGGCCCTGGAGGAGTTCTACACAAGGGTCCGGGGAGGCAGGCCACCGTCGCCCGAGATGCTGCGCGAGCTGGGTGAGCGCTACCGCGCGATCGGCGGGCGTTCTCCGCTGCCGGAGATCACGCGGCGTCAGGCCGCGGCGTTGCAGGCCTGCCTCGACCGCGACGCGCCCGGACGGTTCCGCGTCTATGCCGGCATGCGGCACTCCCCACCGTCTATCGCTGAGGCCGTTGCCGCCATGGCAGCCGATGGGATCACAGCCGGCGTGGGACTGGCACTGGCGCCGCACTACTCGCGGGTCGGCGCCGGCGCATACATCGCGGCGGCGGAGGCCGCACTCGAGGGGATGCCTGCGTTGTCGCTACGGTACGTGGAGAGGTGGGGCGAGCATCCGCGCTTCCTGGACGCTGTGGCGGGCCGCCTGGGGGACGCGCTGGCAACCCTTCCGGCGGAGATGCGCAGAGGTGCTCCCGTGGTCTTCACGGCCCACAGCCTGCCCGAGCAGGCCCTCGCCGAGTGGGACGCGTATTCCGGAGAACTGCGCCGCACCTGCCAGGGAGTCGCCGACCGATCCGGCACCCGGGAGTGGATCCTGGCTTACCAGAGCGCCGGCCGCACCGCAGGCCGGTGGCTGGGGCCGGAGGTACGCGAGGTGCTACGTGGGCTCGGCAACAGCAGGGCGCAGGCAGTGGTGGTCTGCCCGGTGGGCTTCGTCTCCGACCACCTGGAGGTTCTCTACGACATTGACATCGAGTGCCAGGCACTGGCCGCGTCCGCGGGCCTGCGTCTGGTGCGCGCGGCATCGCTCAACGATAGCCCGCTCCTGACCGAGGCGCTGGCCGACCTGGTGGGAGAAGCCGCTGCCTCTTTGACGATGGAGCAACCGGTCCCGTGAGCGCGCACGTCGCGATCGTGGGGGGCGGAATCACCGGCCTTGCCGCGACCCATGCGCTGGCGCTCGACCGCAGGGCGCGCGACCTGGGGGTCAGGTGCACGCTCGTTGAGCAGGAGTCACGTCTGGGCGGCAAGCTGCTCACCGAGCGGATCAACGGGTGCCTGGTCGAGGCCGGGCCGGACTCGTTCCTCGCCACCAAGCCCTGGGCGGCCAACCTCTGCCGTGCGCTGGGACTGGGCGATCGCCTGATCGGCACGCTACCGGGCCAGCCGGTCTATGTCGCCTTCCGCGGGAAGCTGCACCCGTTCCCAGAGGGCCTGGCCCTGGGCGTGCCGTCGCGCATCGCTCCGCTGGTGCGCACGCGCCTGCTGTCACCCCTGGAGAAGCTGCGGGTCGGATTCGACCTGGTGCTACCCCGGAGGCACGAGGCCACGGACGAGACCATGGGCGCCTTCATCCGGCGCAGGCTGGGCGACGCGGTGGTGGCCCGCCTGGCCGGCCCGATGCTGGCAGGTATCTATGCTGGCGACGTGTATGCGCTGAGCCTGCGGGCAACGTTCCCGCAACTCCTCGAGTGGGAGGCCAGCCACCGCAGCCTGGTACTGGCTGCGATGGCTCGGAGGAAGCAGATGGCGGCAGCCGCTTCCGGCAGTCCCAGCCCGATGTTCCTGAGCCTGACAGGCGGTGTCGGCGAGCTCGTCGAGGCACTGGTGGCCGCGCTGGGCGGTCCACGGGGTAGCGACAACACGCGTTTCGTGACCGGAAGGTCCGTGGTGCGCCTGGCACCGGTGGTCGAGCATGGGCGCACATCCTACGCGCTCCACCTCGACGACGGCGGAACCATCATCGCCGACGGGGTGGTGCTGACGGTGCCTGCCTTCGCCAGCGCCGCCCTGCTTGCGCCTGTGGCGCCCCGGGTGGCCTCCCTGCTGGAGGGAATCCCGTACGTGTCCACCGCAGCCGTAACGCTGGCCTTTCGACGCCAGGAGGTCGGCCATCCGCTCGTGGGCCACGGCTTCGTGGTCGCCCGCGACGAGCCCATGGAGATAACCGCCTGCACCTGGGTGTCGTCCAAGTGGCCGCGCCGGGCGCCGCCCGACCTGGTGCTGCTGCGGTGCTACCTCGGCGCCGCCGGCCGTGAGGCCATCCTCCAGGAGAACGATGACCGGCTGGTATCGCTCGTGCGTCGCGACCTTCGCACTACGCTGTGCCTGGACGCCGACCCGGTCTTCACTACGGTAGCACGCTGGCCGAACTCCATGCCCCAGTACCTCAGCGGGCACCTCGATCGGCTCGAGGCGATTGGCACGGAGCTGCGGGCCTATCCCAACCTGGCCCTCGCGGGCGCCGGCTATGGGGGCACCGGCATCCCTGACTGCATCCGCCAGGGCACAGACGCCGCCGAGCGGCTCCTAGGTCACATCTCGGCGCAACCCGCCTCGGCTCCCGCTAGGTAGATCGCCGAGGCTCGCTGAGCGTCAACGGCTCCTCCAAGTCGCCGGATACATGCGCAGAAGCTGCGCCCTCTCTTGCTCCGTCAGCGGGAAGAGTTGTGACCGAGTCCGATGGCGTGCCCCAGCTCGTGGGCAACCACGTTGCGGTAGACGTTGGGCAGCGTCATCGGATGTAGGCGGTGGCTCCTGATACCTATCAACACCTTCTCCGGAGACGATGATCTGGCGGAGAATGACACCGGTACTGTTTCCCTAGATTCCACCACGGGTCCGAGCCGGAACGGCGTGCCGATTTCAGCAAATGTGCGGTTCCAGAAATCGACCGCCTCTCTTGCGACCTGCAGTCTCGGATCCTGCTCCGGGGCCACCAGGACAATTGCGGGAACCTTGGTCCAGGCTCCCGGCTGCGCCCAAACGTCGAGCGCGGCCGGTCCGGCCAGGGCGCCCGCGGTCGCGGCCAGTGCCAGAAGTGCCATCACGAACGCCTGTCTCCGAGACACCGGCTAACCTCCTGGGAGCCTGCGTTTCAACCAGGCCGCTGGCGTTCGATTCATTCCAACATCACCTGAAACGCGTCGGGTATGTGCTCGATCTGCACAACCCCTCCATTGGGCGTGGCATGGACGGCGATCACGTCAAACCGTGTCGCGCACCCTTCCAGCCCGTGGGTCAGCAGGTACGCCGACGCGAGCCTCGCCAGGCGGCGCTGCTTGGCAGTGGCGACGGCCTCGCCGGGGTGTCCGAACCCGGCGCCGGTGCGGCTCTTCACCTCAACGAAGACCACAACGCTCCCGGAGCGCGCAACCAGGTCTATCTCGCCGTGGCGGGTGCGCGCATTGCGGGCCAGCAGTTGGTATCCCTGCTGTGCTAGCCAGGCGGCAGCCGCGGCCTCCCCGGCTGCGCCAAGGGTGTAGGAACGTGGAGGCGCCATACTGCAGTTATTATCGGCCAGGCAGGGAAGGAATGCCGGGGGGCAGGAAGGCCCGGCGGTGCGCCGGGGTGGGTCCCCACCGGCGTAACGCTGCCAGGTGCTGCGGGGTGGCGTAGCCCTTGTGCCTGGCAAACCCGTAGCGCGGCTCGTAGAGATCGAGGGCAACCATCAGGCGGTCCCGCGTCACCTTGGCGACCACCGAGGCGGCGGCGATCGAGGCGCAGCGCTGGTCACCTCTGACCAGCGTCACCTGGGGCACGGAGACAGGGGCGCGCACGTTCCCATCCACCAGGACCAGCGCCGGTACCTGCCCGAGCGCCGCGACCGCCCGGCCCCATGCCAGTTTCGTCGCGCCCAGGATGTTCAGCCGGTCAATCTCTACTACATCGGCGATGCCGACCCCAATCAGTGCATCCGAGGCCCGTATCGCGTCGAATACGACTTCACGCATCCGTGGCGTCAGCTGCTTGGAGTCACGCAGGTTGGGAATCGGGCGTTCGCAGGGGAAGATGACCGCGGCCGCAACCACTGGTCCTGCGAGCGGCCCGCGGCCCGCCTCGTCCAGACCGGCCACCGGCGAGATACCCTGCGCCCAGGCCTCGCGCTCTTTTGTGAAGAGCGCTGCGGGCCTGGTCACCGCACAAGACCTATCCTTTCGAGCGGCCAGTAGACAACCATCGCCCGTCCCACCACGTTCTTGACCGGCACGAACCCGAAGAAACGGCTGTCCTCGCTATTGCATCGGTTGTCGCCCAACACGAACACCTTATCGGGTGGCACAACCTCGGGACCGTAGTTGCTGGAGCAGGCCCTGTCGCCCCCGGGCAGCGCGGTCGGGTATAGCTCCCCCAGCGGGCGGCCGTCAATCAGCACCAGCCCCTCCTTCAGTTCTATGCGCTCCCCGGGCAGGCCCACGACACGTTTGACGAAATCCTTGTTTGGATTCAGCGGATACCGGAACACGATCGTGTCCCCGCGCCGGATCTCCGTCAGCCGGTAGGCGAACTTGCCAACCAGGATGCGGTCGCCGATGCGCAGCGTGGGCTCCATGGAGCCCGAGGGGATGAAGAAGGCCTGGACCACGAAGACGATGATGACCAGACTGATCAGCGCCGCGAAGATCGTGGCGTCCAGCGTCTCCACTATGGAGAGGCGCACCGCCGGCGGGATTCGGTAGACGCGGCGGACGATCTGGCGCAGCACGAACAGCCCCAGCGCCAGGGCAAGGATCAGCGTGGGTATGCCAAACGGGATGCGCTCGGCGAGGGCCAGAAAGTCGCGGCTCATGTTGCTGGGACCGGGGCTAGCGCCGTTCCTTGATGCGCGTCTCCTTGCCGACCTTTCCTCTGAGGAAGTACAGCTTGGCGCGCCGCACCTTGCCGCGGCGGACCACGTCAATCTTCTCGACCCGCGGCGAGTGCAGCGGGAAAACGCGCTCCACGCCGATCCCGTGACTGATGCGCCGCACGGTGAACGACTCGTTAGAGCCCGCGCCCCGTCGCGAGATCACGGTGCCCTCGAACGCCTGCACGCGCTCGCGCCCGCCCTCGGTGACGCGGATGTGGACCCGAACGGTATCGCCGGGGGTGAAGGCCGCGACCTTCTTCTTGACCTGACCGGCCTCCACCATCTTGAGCTTGTCCATTACTTTCGCCTCCCTGTCGGCCGACGCATCCTGCGGCGCCGCAGTCACGACTGCTGATTGTAGCACAGAGCGCCCTAGGCGTCATCGTCGCGCAGCAGCGCGAGGTCCTCTTCGCCCAGGGTGTCCCGGCAAAGCAGGTCCGGCCGCCGGGCCAGGGTGCGCCGCAGTTGCTCGCGGCGGCGCCACCGCCGGATCTCCTCGTGGTGCCCGCTCAGCAGCACCTCGGGCACGCGAAGCCCGCGGAAATCGGCCGGACGCGTGTAGTGTGGGTGATCGAGCAGCCCGCCGGCGAACGACTCCGCCACGACCGATGCGGCGTCGCCCACAACGCCGGGGATCAACCGCACCGTGGCATCCACCACGACCATCGCGGCGATCTCGCCGCCGGTCAGCACGTAGTCGCCTATCGAGAGCTCCTCGGCGCCGAGGCCCTCCACCACCCGTTCGTCCACTCCCTCGTACCTGCCGCAGAGCACGATCAGGTGCGGCTCGCGGGAGAGTTCCTCAGCAACACGCTGATCGAACCGGCGGCCCTGCGGGGAAGTCAGCAGGACGCGCGGGCGCGGACCCCCGGGCGGTGTCAGCGCCTCAACCGCCGCGAAGAACGGCTCGGGCTTCATGACCATGCCCGGACCGCCTCCGTACGCCACGTCGTCCACCTGCCGGTGGCGGTCGGACGTGAAGTCGCGCAGGTCCACTACCGAGATCTCCACCAGCCCCCGCGCGCGGGCGCGGCCGAGGATCGAGACCTCCAGCGGAGCCAGGGCCTCTGGAAAGATCGTCACGATGTCAATGCGCACGGTCCGGCTCCTCCATGCCCGGCAGGAGGGCAACGACCATTTCGCCCGAGGCCGGATCAATCCGACGCACTACCTCCCGCGTGGCCGGCAGCAGGATCTCTCCCGCGTCACCCCGGACAACGTAGACATCGTTGGCCGGCGCCCGCATTACCTCTGCAACGGTGCCCAGCAGCCGCCCCTCCTCGGTCCGCACGCGCAAACCGAGAACCTCGAACACGTAGAAGGCGCCTTCCTCCAGAGGTACGGCGGCGTCGCGGGAGACCGCGATCTCCGCGCCGCGCAGTCCCTCGGCTGCCTCCAGGTCGCCGATCCCGTGGATCGTAAGCAGCAGGCCTTCCTTGTGTGGCCGTCTGCCGGTTATCCTCGCTGCCTCCACCCGGCCGGACTGAACCAGGTAGACATCTCCAAGGCGCTCAAACCGCTCCGGGAAATCCGTCTCCAGGCGCACGCTCACCTCGCCGCGCAGCCCGTGCGGCCTCACCACGCGTCCCACCGTGACGAGGTCGCCAGGATCCGGCAGCCCGCGGCTAGCCCTCGCGGATCTCGATGACGATCCCATCCTTGATGACGACCTCGGCTCGCGCCAGTCGCGTGAAGAAGTTGTCGCCGACGTTGAGATCAATCATGCTCTCCAGAGTGCCCTGGGAGAACTCGGATTGGAGCTCGAGCGCCTCGGCCTCCTTTATGCGCGCTGCCAGTTCCATGCGGGCGGCTTCCTGTCTGGACCGCTCCACCTCGAGCTGCTGGCGGATCGCCCGCGACTGCGGGGAGACCTGCCGCTCCAGCTCGGAGCGGCGGATCTGGGTGTCAATCTGCGTGATCACGGCGTCGAGGCGCCGCACGGTATCCTCGAGCTCGCTCAGGTACTGCTTCTTGAAGATCTCTGTGACTATGGCCCTTACGACTACCGGTCGAACCACGGTTATCCCCATGCCGGCCTCCATCATCCCGTGTTGCGATTCTGCACGATCTCCACCATCACGCGCCGGCCATCGGGCAGGGCTGCGGCCCGGGCCAGGGTGCGAATCGCGCCCACGATGCGCCCGCGGCGGCCGATCACCTTGCCCAGATCTCCTACGGCCACTCGGATCTCTATGATCACAAGGCGGTCACGCTCCGTTGCCCGCACACCGACCGCCCCGGGGTCGTCCACCAACCCCCGGACCAGATACTCGACCAACGCCCGCAGATCAGCTCCTGGCATGGCGTTTCAGACCTCTCCCTACGCGCCGCCGGAGCGACCGGCCTCCCAGCGAGGGAGGATGCCGGTCTTCACCAGCAGCACGCGGGCCGCCCCCGAGGGCCGGGCGCCCCGGTCGAGCCACGAGCGCGCCTTCGTCTCGTCAATCTGTATCGTCGAGGGCTCGGTCCTGGGGTTGTAGTGCCCGAGCGCCTCCAGGTACCTGCCGCCCCTCGGGGCCTTTGAGTCGGCCACCACCACGCGGTACGACGGTTGGTGCTTGGCGCCTATTCGCATGAGTCGGATCTTCACGGCCATCGGTCTGCCTCCTTGAGTATGCGTTCCATGCTAGTCCACCGGCCCTCCCCTGGGGAGGAATGGACGCCTCCTGCTGTCCCGGCCGTGCTCGTCCGCGTGCCGCACGAGCCGGCGCACTTGCTCGAACTGCTTCAACAACCGGTTTACTTCCTGCACGGATACGCCGCTCCCCCGCGCGATGCGGCGGCGGCGGCTGCCGTCAATGACCGCCGGTGTGTCGCGCTCCTGCGGCGTCATGGACTGGATCATGGCCTCGACCCGACGCAGCTGCCCTTCGTCCACGGACGCGCCGGCCTCACGGATACGGGCGAAGCCCGGAATCATCTCGAGCAGTTGGTCGAGCGGCCCCATCTGGCGAACCTGGCGCAGTTGCTCCAGGAAGTCGGCGAAGGTGAACTGATGCCGCCGCAGCTTTCGCTCAAGCTCGGCGGCTGCCTCGGCCGAGACGGTCGCCTCCACCCGCTCGATCAGCGTAAGGACATCGCCCATCCCAAGGATGCGGGAGGCCATGCGGTCGGGGTGAAACCGCTCCAGCGCATCGGGCCGCTCTCCCACCCCCACGAACAGGATCGGCCTGCCGACCGTGGCCACGACCGAAAGCGCCGCTCCCCCGCGGGCATCGCCATCGAGTTTCGTGAGCACCACGCCGTCCAGCGGTATGCGCGCGCCGAACTGCTCGGCCATGCGCACCGCGTCCTGCCCGGCCATCGCGTCCAGCACCAGCAACGTCTCGTGCGGCGCCAGCGCCGAGTGCATCGCGGCGAGCTCGGCCATCAGCTCGTCGTCCACGTGCAGCCGGCCCGCCGAGTCCACGATGACCACGTCGTGTCCACCGGCAACGGCCGCCTCCACCGCGGCACGTGCCACGCTCACAGGGTCCTTTTCCCCGTGATGGGCAAACACGGGTACTTCCACCTGGTCTCCCACCACCTCGAGCTGCCGGATCGCGGCAGGCCGCTTCAGGTCCGTGGCCACCAGGAGGGGTGCGCGGCCCCGGCGCCGCAGGTAGCCGGCCAGCTTGCCGGCGGTCGTGGTCTTACCCACGCCGTGTAGACCGATCAGCAGGATGATCGTGGGAGGCGCTGATGCCAGGCGCAGATCGCGCGCCCCTCCTCCCAGGAGACGGATCAGCTCCTGGTGCACGATCTTGACCACCTGCTGGCCAGGGCTCAGGTGCTTCCACACCTCCTGCCCAACCGCCGCCGCGCGGATCGCCTCGACGAAGTCACGGGCGACGCGGAAGTTCACGTCGGCCTCAAGCAGGGCCATCCGCACCTCCCGTAATGCCGCGTCAACGTCCTGGAGGTTCAACACCCCGCGGCCGGCGATCTTGCGGACGATCTCCCCCAATCTTGACTGCAGCGCCTCAAACACCGACGGTTACCTTCTCGTTCGCATCGTGCTCGCGCCGGGCCTCGTAGACGCGATATCCCTCGGCCGCCCGCACCTGGCGTGCCTCGCCGAACCGCCCGGCCACAAGACTTGCCAGCGTCTTGGCTCCCTGTGCTGTGCGCACGACCATGTAGAGCCGGCCACCAGGCCTCAGCACCCGCCACGCCCCTTCAATGAACTGGGTCACGACCCGGCGCCCGGCCCGTATGGGCGGATTGGTGAGCACCAGGTCAACGGAACCGTCCCTGAACGGGGCGGCGCCGTCGCCTACCAGCACGCAGACGTTGGTCAGCCCGTGCGCCGCGGCGTTGGCGTGTGCCAGCCGCGCGGCGCGCCTGTTGAGATCCACCAGCCACGCGCGGCCGCGCGTTGCAAGCGCGGCCGCCACCAGACCGATCGCCCCGTAGCCGCATCCCAGGTCCAGGATGCGATCACCGCGGCGGACCTCCATTGCCTCTATCAGCAGGCGTGTCCCGGCGTCGAAGCGGCGGTGCGCGAAGACACCTGAAACCGACCGGAAGACCCAGGCCCGGCCGCGCAGTTCCACCCTCTGCTCCCGCGTCCTCGGCACCGAACGCGGCACGCTCGTGGAGTAGTGATCCTGCCGCGCCGCGAGCCCCAGAGCCCCTTCCAACCGTTCCATCGCCACCAGCGCCCTGCGCAGGCCGTCGTGGATTGCCTGCCGCGTCACGCTCATCTCCGCGGCGATCTCGCCTAGCGAGAGGTCGTCCTGGTAGTAGCGGCGCAGGAGGTGCTGCTGCTGCGCGGTCAGCAGCGCCCCGTATGCGTCGAACATCCGGTTGGCCCGGTCGCGGTCGGCGAGTGCGCGCTCCATGTGGCTCCACCTGTCAAGGCAAACCCCTTGACAGCCCACCTACGATAGCGCAGGGGCGGGCGCGCCGTCAAGGACTGAGGGGCCTGCGCGTGGAGGGACCTACGCTGCCAGGAGCGCGTCAACAAAGGCGGCGGGATCGAACGGCACGAGATCCTCCAGACCCTCCCCGGTGCCGACGAAGGCGATCGGGACGCCCAGGTCCCGGGTGACGGCCACGGCGATCCCGCCCTTCGCGGTCCCGTCGAGCTTGGCGAGAACGACACCGGTCAGGCCCACCGCCTCGTGGAAGCGGCGCGCCTGGGCCAGGCCGTTCTGGCCCGTGCCGGCGTCCAGAACCAGCAGGCGCTCGACCGGCGATCCGGGCAGCGCGCGTGCCACCACCCGGTCCATCTTCTTGAGCTCCTCCATGAGGTTGACCTTGGTGTGCAGCCGGCCGGCGGTGTCCACGATGAGCACATCCGCACTCCTCGCCATCGCTGCCTGGGCGGCATCGAAGACCACGGCGGCCGGGTCTGCTCCTGCCTTATGCCGGATGACCGGAACACCCACCCTCTCGCCCCACAGTTCGAGCTGCTCGATGGCCGCGGCACGGAAGGTGTCTGCCGCCGCCATCATGACGCGGCGGTCTTCCTGGCGCATCCTGAAGGCAAGCTTGCCGATCGTCGTGGTCTTGCCCGAACCGTTCACGCCCAGAACCAACACCACAGCCGGAGGCGGATCGAGGCGCAACGAACCAGGCGTGCCCAGCAGGTCGCGCAGAACCGTTCCAAGCGCGGCGCGGACCGCCTCGGCGGTGCGGGCCCCAGGTTCGCGGCGCAGCCGCTCCACGACCTCGGCACTCAGAGCAGCGCCCACGTCAGCCTGAATGAGCACCTCCTCCAGGCCGGCGAAGAACGCGTCGTCAAGGGGTGCCAGCAGGAGGGCATCGAGACGCGAGGAGATCGCCTCGCGCGTGCGCCCAAGCGAGGTGCGCAGCCGGGCAATCCAGCCAGGGGTCTCGGACGACACGGCCGCCTACTCGCCCGGAAGGGCGACCGCCTCACGCTGCCGCAAGGGCTCTCGCGCGCCGAGGTCCTCGCGCGGCTCGGGCTCCCCCCCGTTCTGGGACGGCACCAGCCGCAACGAGACCAGCGACGAGGTGCCCAGCTCCTGCATCGTCACGCCGTAGAGCACGTCGGCCGCGGCCATGGTGCCCTTGTTGTGGGTGATGATGAGCACCTGGGTCTGCCGGGCCAGGTCCCGCAGAAGGCCGGTGAAGCGCCGCGTGTTCTCGTCGTCGAGGGCGGCTTCCACCTCGTCGAAGATACAGAAGGGGCTGGGGTGCACCCGCAGAAGCGCGAAGATCAGGGCCAGGGCCACGAGCACCCGCTCCCCTCCGGAGAGCGCGACCAGGGATCGGCGCTTCTTGCCTGGAAGCTGGGCGATCACCTCCAGCCCTGGCTCCGCGCCCAGCTCGTCCTCCACCAGCTCCAGTGAACCCTGTCCTCCGTCGAACAGCTGCTGGAAGAGCCGGCCGAACTCCCGGTCAACCTCCACGAAGGCCTGATCGAACCGCACGCGCAGCGCGGCGTTTATCACGGCGATCGAGTGCCTCAGCGCGTCCGCGGCGGCGCGGACATCCTGGGTGCGGCCGCGTAGTGCCTCCAGGCGCACCGTCAGGGTGGCGTGCTCCTCGATCGCGCGCAGGTTCACGGGCCCCAGTTCGCGCAGCGCGGTCCGCAGTTCGTCCAGCCGCCGCCGTGCCTCATCGCGAGACGCCTCGAGGCGGCGGGAAGCCGCCTCTTCAAGAGTGATGCCGTATTGCTCGTCGAGGCGAGAAGCGGCCGCGGCCAGTTCGGCGTCCGCCTGCGCGCAGCGGAGCTCGGCGCGATGCAGCGCCGCCTCCGAGGCCCGGGCTGCCTCGATAGCGGCGTGGAGTTCCGCTCCTTTGGCCTGAAGGCAGTCGCGCAGCCCTGCCCTCTCGGCGGCCAGGCGCTCCAGCCTGGCCTTCCCTGCGGCCTGTCCGGCGAGGACCGCATCGTGAGCAGCAGCCGCCTCACGCAGGTGTTCCTCTGCGGCACCCAGGTCTGCGGAGATGCGCTCCGCGTCCCGGGCCAGTCCCGCCCGGCGTGCCTCAATCTCATCCACCACGGCGGTACGGTCTCGCAGCCGCCCGCGCAGGGCCTCCAGGTTTCCGTCAACCTGCGCCATGGCGACCTGGCACGCGGCCACCGCCTGCGCCGATGCTTCCCGCGCACCACCCAGCCGCCTTGCCTCCTGTTGGAGTTCTGCCAGGCGGGTCTCCAGATACCCGGTCTCGTCCTCAAGCCGCCGCACGTCGCCTGCGAGGCGGTCCACCTCGGCACGCCTGCCGTGAAGCTCCAGGCCGCGCGACGCCGCCTCCGCGGCCAGCGCGGCCTCGTCCCCGGCCAAACGCGCGGCCTCGGCTTCCAGTTGTGCCAGACGCTGAGCGCGCTCCGTCAGGGCCGTGGCCGCTGCACCGCGGGCGGTCCTATGCGAGGAGAGCGCGGTCTCGGCGGCCGCCGCCTGCTCGGCGGCGGTCAGATACTGCTTCTGGGCCATCTCCCGGCGAGATGAAGCCCTTGCCGCGTCTGCCCGCAACGCGGCGAGCGCCTGGTTGCGTCCCAACGGCATGACGTCACGACCGCGCCGCCCGCGCAGCGACAGCACGCCGTCAGGGGAGAGGAGCGTGCCGTCAAGGGTGACGACCCGGCCAGAGAAGCCGGATCCGAACAGCCCCCAGGCGCAGTCCAGATCGGCTACGATCGCCACGTCGCCCAACAGGGCATCCACAGCAGTACTGATGGACGCGTCGGAGATCACCACCTCGGCCGCGCGTACATGGGCGCTGCCATCCATGACGGGTGCCAGAGGCCGACTGGCGCGGACCGAGTCCAGGGCCAGGATGGCGGCTCCTCCATTCCCCTCTGCCTCAAGAAAGCCGCAGATCACCGGGATCGCTGCCCTGCTGTCCACGACCAGGCAGTGGAGCCTCCTTCCCAGTGCCGCGGCAACGGCGGGCTGGTATTCACCCGGCACCTCTATCAGGTCGGCCACCGCGCCCCGCAGCCCCGGGAACCGGGCGGGATCGGCGCGGGCAGCCAGCAGCACACCGCGTGCGCCCTCCTCGAAGCCCGCGAACTGGGCGTGTGCCTCTTCCATGGAGGCCAGGCGGGATTGGAGCCCGTGCTCTTCCATTTCAGCGGCGCGCAGCCGTTCCGCGGAAGCATCCAGGCAGCGACGGCCCTCATCCGCCGTCCGCGTTGCGGATGCCAGGGCATCCTCCGCGTGTTCGAGCGTCGCTCGCGCCTCACCGCAGGCCTCGCGCGCAGATTCGAGGGCATTCGTAATCCGCGCCGCGGCCTCGCGAAGGTCTTCGACCCTCTTCTCGGCGGCAGCGGCCGACTGGCCCAGCACCTCGGCGCGCGCGGAGAGCGCGGCCAGATCGCTGCGCGCCTGTGCCAGGGTCCGCGCGACGCCCGCTGCTTCTGGGCGGGCAAGGGACAACCACGCCTCCACCTCGTCTGCCGCGGCCTCGGCCTCAGAGAGACCGGCGACCGCGGCCGCCATCTCGCGCTGCTGCACCTCACGCTGGTCCTCCACCGCCGAGGCATCCTGGCGCAGCACCTCTGCGTCTGCCGCCACGCGGGCCTGCTCCTCCAACAGGCGGCCGGCCTCGTCCTTCAGGTGCTGGTGTTGCGCGCGCAGGGCATCGAGCCGCCGCTCCGCCTGCTGAACCTCGGCCGCACGGACCGCGAGCTCCTCGGCCCGGCCAAGGAGCGCCTGTTGGCCCTCCTCCCACTGGGCGGTCAGGGAGGCAACCTGCGCCTCGACCTCTGCCAAGGCGGCCGCCGCGGCGTCCGCCCTCGCAGCCGCGGCTGCGGCCTGTTCCCTTTCAGCGACTTGCTGGGAGGCCAATCGGCGCGCGGTCCCAACCAGGCGGCGCGCCTCGTCCGCGTACAGCGCCAGCTCCAGATCGCGCAGCTCCTCGCTGTGACTGCGGTATTGAGCCGCGGCCTCGGCCTGCGCCGCCAGCACCAGCTGCTGCGCCTCCAGCTCGGAAAGCAGATCGCCGGCACGGTCAAGGTGGGCCTGGACGTGGCCCAGCCGGCGCTCGGCCTCGGTGCGCTGCCGCTTCTGCCTTGCCAGGCCTGCGGCCTCCTCCAGCCACTGCCGGCGCTCGAGTGGTGTGGCGCGCAGGACCGCGTCCACCTCGCCCTGTCCGATCAGCGCGTATGAACGACCACCTAGTCCGGTACCCAGGAACAGCATCTGGATGTCGCGCAGGCGGCAGTCCACACCGTTGATGGCGTACTCTCCTTCGCCTCCCCGCGTCACGGTGCGCGACACGGTAACCTCGTTGAACTCCAGAGGAAGATCGCCGGCGCCGTTTTCCAGGGTGAGCGAGACTTTGGCCAGGCTGTGGGGCCGGCGAGAAGCGGTACCGGCAAAGATGATATCCTCCATCCGGGCGCCCCGCAGCAGCCGGGCGTTGGTCTCGCCCAGGGCCCAACGGATGCTGTCCATGATGTTGCTCTTGCCGCTACCGTTGGGACCCACTATCGCTGTGATTCCGGGATGGAACTCGAGTTCCGTGCGGTCCACGAACGTCTTGAATCCTACGAGCTCCAGCCTCCGAAGCTGCACGCTCCGTCTCCTCCTCGACTCGGACCGCCTGCGCGGCCCGCCCGTTGTCCGACCGCCGCCAGGGGCGGCGAGAATCTAATCGGGTGCTGCGACGACAGGTGTAACCATTGCAGCCTGACGATACAACCCAACCAACCTCTCGGTAAGCGTTTCAATGGCGTAGGCCCGGGCCGCGACCCGACCGGCGGCGGCAAGGCGGCTCCGCAACGCATCGTCGCCCAGGAGCCGGTGAATCGCCACACCCAGCGCCTCGGCGTCCAGGCCGGTCAGGAGTCCGGTCAGCCCGTCGCTGACGACCTCGGACACCCCTCCTGCGCCCACCGCGGCGACCGGCAGGCCGGCCGCCATCGCCTCCACCACGACGAGCCCCTGCGTCTCCGTGGGCGACGAGAAAGCAAACAGGTCAGCGGCCGCGTAGCAGTCGAGGACCCGGTCGTGATCAAGCGGGCCGGTGAAGATCACCTGCCCGGCTATGCCTCGGTCCGCGGCGGCGCGCCGGAGGGCAGCGGCCTCAGGTCCGCCGCCCACCACCAGCAGGCGGGCCGGCGTCCCCTGGGCGGCCATGGCAAAGGCCGCCAGCAGCACGTCGAAGCGCTTCTCTCGCGCCAGGCGACCGACCGTGATGACCAGGGGCACGCCCGCAGGGATCCCGAGCCGGGGCCTGACCCAGAGAGGGTTTAGGCGATCGAACCGGTCCAGGTCGAACCCCGCGGTCGCGAGTACCTCGACCCGAGCGGATACCCCGCGCGCCAACAGCCAGTTCCGCACCGCATGGGAGGGCGCGACAACTAGCGAGCAGCGGTTGCAGTATCTTATCGTGTACCGCGTGACCACCTCACGGGAGAACCGTTGGGACACGATCGGGACGTAGTGCACGTACTCCGAGTACATCGTGTGATGCGTGAAGACCAGCGGCAACCCAAGGCGGCGGGCCGCGAACAGGGCGGCGGTCCCCATGAGGAACGGCGAGTGGGTGTGGATCACGGAGAGACGCCGTGCGCGCAGACCGGCCGTGAAGCGCCGGGCCACCGGGATGGCCAGCGGGAAGTCAGGGATCCCGGGCGCGCGAACCGAAGGAAACCGAACCACGTCGGGGTCGGCGTCCCTGTAGCCCGGATACGCGGGCGCGAAGATCGAGGCCTGATGTCCCTGGCGCCGGAGCTCCGTCACCAGGGCCTCGATGGAGCGCACGACACCGCTGATCCGCGGGAGGTAAGAATCGGAGAACACCCCCACGCGCACGGCGTCGCCCCCGCAGGGCATCCGCTTGATGTTCCACCTCCGCTCGCCACGAGAACGTCGGACGCCCGGGCCGGCCAATACACCTATCGTTCGCGACGTCACACCGTTCTCCTTCGGTCCGATCCGCCTGCCCGCGGCACCGTCAACGCGACGGGGCAGCGCTCGTGCGCCGCCCCGCGCATCCACGTTCCTAGGTTGTCTGGTCGGGGAGGGGGGATTTGAACCCCCGGCCTCAGCGTCCCGAACGCTGCGCGCTAACCAAGCTGCGCCACTCCCCGCTGCGCTCCATTGTAGTGGCGGGAGCGCCGACGGGCAAGTCATCACTCCTTCTGCTCGGACTCCTCCGCGGACTCATCCGGACCGGATTCCTCGACCGCGGGTGCTTCGGGCTCTGCCTGCTCCGCCCTGGCTTCCGCCGCCTGTCGGAGCAGGGCGCCCATGGCGTCACCAACCGCGTCGCCGATGGTGATCCGCCCTTCGTCTTCCTGCGTCCGCATGTAGTCCTTGACGCGCTTGCGCTCGGCCTCTCTGGCCAGACGCCGAAGACTGAGCAGCATCCTGCGCTCCTCGGGCCTGATCTCGGTGATCATGGCCTCGATCACCTGGCCGACCTCAACCACATCCTCCACCTTGCCGACGCGTCGCTCCGCCAGCTCCGCGATCGGGAGGAACGCATCGAGGTCGCGGAGACGCACGAACGCCCCGGACGGCACGATGCGCACGACCTTGCCCTTGGCGACCTCGCCCGCGCGATGCCGCTCGGACACCTCGGCCCAGGGATCGTCCAGGATCTGCTTGAGCCCCAGGGAGATCTTTCCGCTCTCCCGGTCCACCCGCAGCACCTGCACGCGCAGGTGCTGGTTCCGACGGACCACCTCGGAGGGATGCCGGATGTAGGTCCAGGCCATCTCGCTGATCGGCAGCAGGCCGTCCACGCCGCCGAGGTCCACGAACGCGCCGAAGTCGGTGATGCGCTTCACCGTGCCCTCGACGATTGCCCCTTCGACCAGACTGCCCAGGACCTCCTCGCGCTTGGACCTGCGGTCTTCCTCCACAGCCATCCGGTGAGACAGGATGACCCGGCCCTTGCCGCGGTCCACCTCGATCACTCGAAGAGGGATGGACTGGCCCACGAACCACTCAAAGCGCCGGCCCTTTGCCTGGGTAAGGTCCACGTGCGAGCCGGGTACGAACCCGCGCACGCCCAGATCCACCACGAGTCCACCCTTGACCTTGTCAACGACCATCGCGTGGAGGATCGCGCCCGATTCCTTCATCTGGGCGATCCGATCCCAGGTGTGAATGAAGTCGGCCCGCTTCTTGCTGAGGATGATGTTGCCTTCCTCGCCCTCCACCCGCATCACCATGACGTTGATCTGATCGCCCACCGATACCGCGTCCACTTCTTCCCCGCGACGGGTCATCTCTTTTGGCGGAATCAGCCCTTCGGACTTCGCACCCACGTCCACAAGAATGCCCTCGGTATCAATGCGCACGACCGTCCCCTTGACGATCTGCCGCTCCCGGAGTCTTGGTACGGCGTCTCCCAGGTCCAACGCTTCGCTCCCAGGAGTCTGATCGCCGTACACCATGATCTCTTCGCTCATGCCTGCCACGCCCTCTCACGCGAACTCCAGCCCGGGCCATTGATTCGTCCGGGCGTACCGTGCGATCTTCGCCGCGACAGCGGGGTTTCCTCCCACTCTATATCCGCCAGTAGTTCAGCAACTGGCGCCGCGCAGCCCTCAGCCGCGGGCGGATCGCCGCGGACGGGGCTTCTGGCGGCGGCTCCTCGTCTGGGATGCCCCAGGCCGCGCGACCGACCAGCGCCTCCAGCGTCGCCACGCAGGAAGCCCCCAGCGCCGCCAGATCGTAGCCGCCCTCCAGCGTAACGAGCAGTGGCGCCCCGGACGCGCTGGCTGCTTCATCGAGCAGCCGTGCCAGCCGGCCGAACCCCCGGGCGGTCACGACCATGCCTCCCAGCGGATCGGCGAAGTGGGCATCGTACCCTGCCGAGACAACCAGGAAGTCCGGGTTGTAGACCGAGCCGAGCGGCAGCACAACCTCTGTGAAGGCCTCCTCGTATCCGCCGTCTCCTGTATCGGCCGGAAGCGGCAGGTTCACGGTGAACCCCTCTCCAAGATCCTCGCCGACGTCGCCCAGAGCACCGGTACCTGGGTACCAGTATTCCTGGTGCAGAGAGACGAAGAGCACGCCTGGATCGCGCCAGAAGACGGCCTGCGTTCCGTTGCCGTGGTGGACGTCCCAGTCAACGATCATGACGCGCTTCCGGCCCAATCGGCGCGCCGCGGCCGCGGCCACCGCAGCGTTGTTGAACAGGCAGAACCCCATCCCCTGCTCCGGCAGGGCATGGTGACCAGGAGGACGGACCGCAAGGAAGGCGCGGGCGGCCCCTCCGGCGCACAGCACCTCTGCCGCATGCGCCGCGGCGCCGGCCGCATGGGCGGCGGCGACCGCCGAGTCCGCGCTGACGCGGGTATCCTGATCCAGCCACCCGCCCCCGCGTTGCGCCATTGCCTCCAACCCGTCAACGTACGCGGCCGAGTGAACCGAGAGCAGGAGATCCCTCTCAACCGGCGGGAACTCGGAGGTCTCCACCAGATCGGCCAGCCCGCTCTCTCCGATCGCCCGCTGGATCGCCGGGAGGCGCTCCGGTCGCTCGGGGTGTCCTGCGCCGGTAAGGTGCCGGGCACACGCGGGATGGGTGAGGTGGAGCACGCTCACGGTCGGGCGGCTGCCCGCAGGGCGGAGATGGCCGACTCGATCCCCACAGGGGCGCTGAAGATCGCGGAAGCGGCGATAAGAACGTCCGCGCCGGCGGCAACGGCAAGGCCTGCGGTCTGCGGCGATATGCCCCCGTCTATGCCCACCCAGCCGGACCAGCCGGCCAGAAGCGCTCTCAGGCGCCCGATCTTGGGCAGGACGCCCGGCAGGAAGGCCTGCCCGGCGTAGCCCGGGTTGACGCTCATGACGACCACGAAATCCAGGACGTCCCCCAGCTCGGCGCAGGCCTCCGGGGGCGTGCCAGGGTTGAGGGCGATCCCGGCCTGGACGCCGAGGGCCCGGATCTGGGACAGCACGCGGTGTGGGTGCGCGGTCGCCTCAGGATGCACGGCCAGGCAGGAGGCGCCGGCGAGGGCGAACGCCTCCAGGTGGCGCTCGGGCCGGCAGATCATCAGGTGGACGTCCAGCGGCAGGGTGGTGGCGCGGCGCAGCGCCTCAACGATCACGGGGCCCATGGTTATGGGCGGGACGAAGCATCCGTCCATGACGTCCACGTGGATCATGTCGGCGCCGCCCCGCTCGGCAGCGGCCACGGCCTCCGCGAGGTGGACCAGGTCGGCGCTAAGTATGCTCGCCGCGATTCGCACATGCGCCTGGTAGGCCGACGGCCGGGGGGCGGTCACGGCCGGATCTCCTGGACCAGACGGCCGTCCACGTAGACCTGGATGATCGTGTACCCCTGGCTGCGCACGGTCTGATCAACCCGGTCCCCAGGCGAATGTGGGGCCTGATAGGCGGTGCGCACGCCGGTCTCGTCAATGACCACGATCCTGACCTCCTGCAATCCGCCTTCCGGGACGATGACCTGCACTCGTGTGCGCCGTACCAGGCCCGGCGAAACCGCGGGCGAGGGCTGCGGCGACGGCAGGACGCGGGGGCCTGGTGCCGGTGTTGGCGCTGGTGGAACGCGTTGTCCGGGCGTCGGCACAGGCGTGGGCAGAGCGCGGGGTGCCTGCGTCGGAGGCCGCTGGGGTTCCACGATCTGAGGCTCGGCGGTGATGACCGGAGCCCGCGGAGGCGCGCTCTCCTCTCCGGGCCGGGCACTGACGGTTAGTATGATCTGGACCGCCCCCGGGCGCAGGGGCGTCGCGGCCGGCGGCGACTGCTCGAGTACCGTTCCCGGTTCGGCTGCCGTGGTCGCCAGCGTGCGGAGATGCGTGATCACCAGGCCCCGCTCCTCCAGGAGCAGCCTGGCATCTGCCAGCGCACGGCCCACGAGCGACGGCATCTCCACCTGTGGAGGACCGCGACTGATAACCAACAACACCGGCGTGTCCAGGGGCACGCGTGAGCCCGCCGGCGGATCCTGCCTGATTACCGTGCCTGCCTTCGCGATCTCGTCGTGCGCCTCCTGAAGCGTCCCGGCCTGAAGACCCGCCCCTTCCAGTGCAAGTTGCGCCTCCTGAAGCGTCCGCCGCACCAGGTCGGGCACCGTGACAAGCTGTGCTCCCAGGCTGAGCACCACGCCGATGCGCCGTCCCCGCTTGACGCGCTTGCCGGGTGGCTGGTCCTGCGAGAGGACGATGTCCTGCGAGACGGTTGGGCTGTAAGCCCGCTCTGTGACCGCGATCGTCAGGCCCGCCTGCTGCGAGATCAGCTCGGCCTGGGGCAGCGTCCGCCCCACCAGGTCCGGCATCTCGACCTCGGGGACGTTGAGGTAGCCGTTCACCGCCTGCCAGCCGGCCCATGCGCCCAGAGAGACGATGACCAACACGGCGGCGGCGATCCGGAGCGCGGCGCCTCCCGGTCGAGTCGGCGCCACTTCGCCGGGGAGCGCGAACCGGCGGGTGGTGCCCTCGTCGGTCGCGGCCGTCTCTCTCCACAACTCGGTTTTTCCCTCCAGGTCGCCTGCCATCTCGCGGGCCGAGCCGTAGCGGTCCTGGCTTGACTTGGCCATGGCCTTGAGGATGATCCCCTCGAGCCGCAACGGAATGCTGGGCTCGATCGCACGGGGAGCGGGAGGCGGTTCATGCAGGTGCTTGAGCGCTATAGCGATCGGGCTGTCACCGGCAAACGGCAGCCTGCCCGTCAGCATCTCGAAGAGCACCACGCCCAGCGCGTAGATGTCTGACCCGCGGCCGACGGCGGCGCCGCGCGCCTGCTCGGGCGAGAGGTAGTGAACGGTCCCTATCACCGTACCGGGCTGCGTGATCGTGCTGGTGGCCAGGGCCCGGGCGATCCCGAAATCGGCCACCTTCACGCTGCCGTCGGGAGCCAGGAGTATGTTCTGAGGCTTCACGTCGCGGTGGATGATTCCCTGGCGGTGGGCGTAGTCCAGCGCCTCGCAGACCAGCAGGGCTATGCGCTCCGCATCGGCCGGCTCGAGGCGGCCGACCCGTCGGAGGTAGGCCTTCAGGTCCGGGCCGTCCACGTACTCCATAGCGATGAAGTACGTGTCGCCGTCCTGCCCGCTCTCTAGAACGCGAACTATGTTCGGGTGAGCCAGGGCTTCCGCTGCGCGGGCCTCGCGGGCGAATCGCTCGATGAACTCGTGGTCGGCGGCGTACTCCCCACGCAGGATCTTGAGCGCCACAACCGCGCCGTCGTCCAGCCGGCGCGCGCGGCAGACCGTGGACATCCCGCCCTCGGCGATGCGCTCGGCCACCTCGTACCGTCCGGCGATGACGGCGCCGTGGTTTGCGCTCATGCCGGAACCCCCGCGGCCCGGGTTTGGTGGAGCTGCCCGCAGGCGGCCTGGATGTCCACGCCGCGGTCCAGGCGAACCGTGGCGGACGCTCCGCCCCGGCGCACCAACGCCGCGAAGCGGTGCACCGCGTGGGCCGGTGGCCGCGCGTATTGCAGCCCGTAGACCGGGTTCCAGGGAATCACGTTCACGTGCGCGCCACTCCCCGACAGCAACGCCGCCAGGCGGCTTGCATGGTCGTCGTGATCGTTGACGCCGTGCATGAGCACGTACTCGAAGGTAACCCTGCGACCCGTGGTGGCCGCGTAGTCGCGCGTGGCCGCCATCAGCTCGACAAGCGGCCACCGCCGGTTGACCGGCACGAGCTGCGACCGCAGGTCGTCGGAGGGCGCGTGGAGCGACACGGCTAGGGTGAGCTGCAGCCGCTCCTCTGCCAGGCGACGGATCTGCGGCACCAATCCGACCGTCGAGATGGTCATGTGACGCATCCCGATGTGCGGCCCGTACTCCTCGTTCAGGAGGCGCACCGCGCGCAGCGTCGCATCGTAGTTTGCCAGTGGTTCGCCCATGCCCATGAACACGACGTGGGTGATGCGATCGTCGGTCTCGCCGCTGATCAGCAGGACCTGGTCCACTATCTCCCCGGTGGTGAGGTTCCGCACCAACCCGGCCATGCCCGTGGCACAGAAGGTACACCCCATGCCGCACCCCACCTGCGTCGAAACACAGACCGAACGACGGCCGTCGTCGTAGCCCATCAGCACCGTCTCGATCGCCCGGCTATCGGGTAGATCAAGCAGGAACTTGGTGGTGAGACCGTCCGGGGAGTCCGAACGCGCGGCCACGCGCAGACGCGTCAGGGTTGCCCCCTCCCCCAACCGCTGGCGCAGCGCTTGGGGCAGGTCGGTCATCTCGTTGAAGTGGGCCGCGCGTCGCTGGTAGATCCAGCGTGCGATCTGGAGGGCGCGGTAGCGTGGCTCACCCATCGGCGCGAGCGCGCCCTCTATCTCCTTCAGTGTGCAGCCCACGAGTTCGATCGGCACCACCGTTCCACCGGCCGCCGCAACCGGCGGCCTCCTGATTATAGCGTCCTCCTGCCTGTCGCGTTCATCGCCGCCGCAGCCGGGCTATGTAGAAGCCATCGGTGCCGTGCAGGTGGGGCAGGAGATGGACCTCCCCTGCCTCCACGCCGTCTACAAGGCAACCGCCTGCCGACCGGGGAAAGGTGCCGGCGAACGGGGCAAACCCAAACGACGGGTGCTCTGAGAGGAATCCCCTGACCACGTCTGGGCCTTCCTCCGGCTCGTTGCTGCACACGCTGTACACGAGCGTGCCGCCGGGCCGGACCGCACCGGATACCCCGCGCAGGATTGCCTGCTGCACCTCGGCGCATCGGGCCGGCGACCGCTCATCAAGGCGCCACTTGATCTCTGGGCGGCGCCGGACGGTGCCCAACCCTGAGCAGGGCGCGTCCACCAGCACGGCGTCTGCCGCTTCGAGCCACCGCACTCCAATCTCATGCGCATCCAGGTTGTGAACCTCGACGCAGGTCGCGCCGAAAGCGGCCGCCCGTCGCGCCAGCGCCCGGGCCTTGCCCGGATGAACGTCCACGGCCAGCACGCGGCCGCGATTCGCCATCAGGGCCGCCAGGTGCAGCGACTTGCCACCGGGCGCGGCGCACGCGTCAATGACCGTGGAGCCGGACACCGCCACATCTGCGAGGGCATGGACCACGAGCATGGCACCCTCGTCCTGCGGGGCACACAACCCCTGGTCGTACAGCGGCAGGCGGCCGACGAGCGAACCATGGACGCGCATCGCCTCGGGCACGATCCCGGGGCCGGCATCCAGGCCCGCCGCACGGAGCAGACCCAACAGATCGTCCCGCGTTGTCCGCAGGGTGTTCACCCGGAGGGTCGCCGGCACCGGGCGCGCGTTGGCCGCCAGCAGCGCCTGCGCCTCTTCCATCCCCCACCGGGCCACCCAGCGGCTCACCAGCCAGCCGGGATGCGAGTGCACCACGGAGAGGTGCCCTACCGGGTCCGATCCGGCGTCCGGGGGTGGTGCCGGGCCTTCGGCGGCGAGGCGGCGCAGCACCGCGTTCACCAGCCCCGCGGTCCCGGCGTGTCCATGCCTGCGGGCCAGTGCCACGGCCTCGGACACGGCGGCAGGCGCGGGCACGCGATCGAGCTCCATGACCTCGAAGGCGCCCATGCGCAGGGCCGTCCGAATCGCGGCCGGCAGCGTGTCCAGGGGTCGCGCCAGCAAGGCGGCCAGCGCGTGATCGAGCCGCGTGCGGTGGCGCAGTACCCCCAGCACGATCGTCGTGGTCAGCGCCCGATCGGCATCGGACAATGACGAGCGGGCCAGGGTCCGAAAGAGCAGGGCGCCGACAAATGCTTCGGCCGCCTCCGCGCGGTACAGCACGGCGAAGGCGGCCTCGCGCGCGGGCGTCGCCGCCGGGACTGCCGGCCTACTCGTCACGCATGTTGCGCAGCAGAACCAGGCGCACGAGCTGCATTACCGCCATGGCTGCGGCGGCCACATATGTCAGCGCGGCCGCGTTCAGCACGGCGCGGGCTCCGTCGGCCTCGCGGGGCATCACCAGGCCCTCTCCCTGCAGCACGGCCACGGCGCGGCGGCTGGCATCAAACTCCACCGGTAGTGTGACCAGGGCGAACGCGATGTAGCCCAGGAACAGCAGGACGCCCAGGTCCATCAATGGGCGACTGCTCGTGAACATGCCGATCATGAAGAGTATCCACGCCGCGTTCGAGCCGATGCTCGCCACGGGCACGATCGCGGATCGCAGGGCCAGCGGTGCGTACTTCTCGTGATGCTGGAGCGCGTGGCCGCACTCGTGCGCTGCCACGCCAACGGCCGCGACCGAGTCGCTCCCGTACACCTCAGGGGAAAGTCGCAGCGTCTGGGTCCTGGGGTCGTAGTGGTCGGCCAGCATGCCCTCCACCGGCTCGATCTTCACGTGCCGCAGCCCGCGGCGCCGCAGCAGCTCCGCCGCCACCTCGGCACCGGTGCGACCGCCCGCGGTGCGCACCTGGCTGAACCGCCCGAAGGTGCTCCGAACCTTGAACTGAGCGTACGCCGCGAGCACCAGGGCGGGTATGAGGATCAGGAACGTGCCGTCACCGAAGAACATCTGCTTCCCCCCGTTGGATCTTGTCCTTCATTCTATCACAGGCCTCCTTGTGCTACTGTCTCGCCTAGCCGGTCGCCCTTGGCCACGCGGTGACCGCGCGCAAAGGCGGCCGCGGACATGCGCCGGCCTCCCTCGGGCTGAACCTCGACTAGCGCCACGGCACCCTCGCCCGCGGCGACCGTGATCCCGGCTTCGCCTGCTTCCAGCACCTGCCCCGGCAGGCCCTGTCCATCCATCACCTTGGCCCGCCAGATCTTGAGGACGCCGCCGCGCCAGGTCGTGTGAGCGCACGGCCAGGGGTTCATCGCTCGCACCAGGTTGATCAAAGTCTGGGCCGGGCGCGCCCACTGGATCGCGCCGTCGGCCTTCGAGAGCTTCCCCGCATAGGTCGCGCGCGTGTGGTCCTGCGTCCGGCGCTGCGCCTCGCCCCGGGCGATCTGGCCTGCGGACTCGAGGAGAAGAGCGGCTCCCTCCTCGGCCAGTCGCGCCTCGAGTTCGCCTGCGGTCTCCTCGGGCCCGATCTCGACCCGGCGCTGGAGGATGATGTCGCCGGCATCGAGATCCTCGGACAGGTGCATTACCGTGACGCCGGTGGCGGCAGCGCCGTCGGCTATCGCCCGCTGGATCGGCGAGGCACCCCGGTACTCCGGGAGTAGCGACGGGTGGAGGTTTATGCAGCCCATCGGCGGGAGCGCAAGCACTGCGCCGGGCACGAGCCGACCATACGCCACGGTAACCAAGAGGTCCGGCCGCAGTGCCGACAGATCTGCCAGCGCCTCCGCCGACCTCAGGCTTTCGGGCTGAAGCAGCGCAAGCCCCATCTCACGCGCCGCCACGGCCACCGGAGGCGGCGCCTGAACAAGACCTCGGCCCGAGGGACGGTCGGGCTGGGTCACGACGCCGACTACGACTGCGGCTTGGGCGAGCGCGCGCAGCGAGGGGAGCGCGAACGCGGGGGTGCCCAGGAACACCACCCGGAGGGAGTCCAGCCGCCCCACGGTCACTCGGCCGCCGGGGCGGCCTCGCCAGGAGCGGTCACGCTTCCAATGGTGCTGGGGTCGCGGACCCGGTCGAGGAACAGGATGCCATCGAGGTGGTCAATCTCGTGCTGCAGAACGCGCGCCAGCAACCCGGTGGCCTCGATCGTTACCCGGCGGCCGCGGCGGTTCTTGCCCCGCACCGAGATCGTAGCGGCCCTGGGAACGTCCCCGTACATGCCTGGGACCGAGAGACAGGCCTCGACGGCAGTCTCCTCGCCGGAGGACCGGATGACCTCAGGGTCTACCAGCGTCACGGTGCGGTCCTCGACCTGCGCGACTACCACGCGCACGCCCTCGCCTATCTGCGGCGCGGCAAGACCCAACCCGTTGGCGGCGCGCACGGTGTCCAGCATCGTCTCGATGAGCCGCTGGATTTCCCGCGTCACCCTGCCAACCGGGGCCGCACGCTTCCGCAGGACCGCCGCCTTGGGGTCCCAGACCGTGATGATGTCTCTTGCTGCTACGATTTCCACCACGCCCACCACGATAGCACGGGCAGGGCGATGGCTTCAACGCGTTCTCGAGCGCTCGGGCCTCCTTGCCGCCTCACAGGTCGTGCGGGTCAACATCGGCGCTGGTCCGCACGTCACGGGGCACGCCGGTTCCCAGCAACAGCGGCCGCACCAGGCGGTTCGCGGCCGACCGATCGGCGGCTTTGACGACGATCTCCCAGCGCGCCCTTCCCTCCAACGGCGCGCCCGCCTCTGGGATCGGGCCCAGGATCTCGATCTCCGGCGGCGCGGAGGCGGCGAGTCCGGCCGCGACTGCCTCAACGGCCGCCTGCGTCCGGGCGGTGATGCGGAGTGCCGTCAGGGACCGGAACGGTGGATACCCCAGCGCTGATCGCATTTCGAGCTCGCCGGCGTAGAACGGCCTGAGACTGGTGGCCGTGGCCGCGCGAACGGCCGGATGAGAGGGATCGGCGGTCTCCACCAGCACCAACGCCCGGGTTGCCATGCCCACGGTCCGGATCAACGCTAGCGCCCGCTCCGCGGCCCGATACTCGGGCCTGTGCAGCATCCGGTCGGCGGCAACGAAGCCGACGAGATCGGGCCGGAGCGCCCCCAGATAGGGCAACACGAGTGAGGTGGCGACCAGCACGCCGCCGCGCTCGCGAAACGGCGCAAGCAGCGCGGCCGGCTCGGCGCCCGAACCGAGCATATCGCTGTCGAACCTCCAGACGGCAGGGGTGATCCGGCGCAGGAGCGCGACGAGACGCTCGGAGCCCGCACCCATGGGCATCAGACGCGCGGCGCCGCACCGCGAGCAGACATGGGGCGCGGCCTCGGTCAGCGCGCAGAACCTGCAGCGCAGCCGGCGCCGACTGCGATCGTAGGGCATAGCCACCCCGCACCGGCGGCAACGTTCAACCGCGCCACACTCGCCGCACTGCAGACCTCCGGCATAGCCCTTGCGGTCGCAGAAAAGCACGACGCGGCCGGATTGTCGCACGGTCCTCCGAACGGCGTCGAGGAGCGGGCGGCTGATTTCCTGCCGCGGATCAGGGCGGCGCCTAAGATCAACTATACCCAGGCGGACGCGCGGCGACGGGAGCGCAAACAGGCGCAGGCTGCCATCACGCACCCTGGCGTAGGTGGCAACCGGCGGCGTCGCTGCCCCAATCACCAGTACGCCCGCGGCCCGAGTGCGCTCGGCGGCCACCGCGCGCGTCACGTACCGCGGCGCGCGCTCCTCCTTGTGGCCGCCGCCGTCCTCTTCGTCCACTATCGCGAGCACCGGACCGGCGAGCGGCGCGAAAACGGTCGCGCGCGTCCCTACCACCAGGGCCTGCCTCGCACCCTTCGCGCGGCGCCAGGCGCCAAGCCGGGCCGACGCCGGGAGATCTCCGTGCGACAGTACGGGTTCCAGACCGGCGTCATCCGCGGTCCGGGCGAACTCGGATGCGGCATCCACCGAGGCAAACGCCGCCACGGTGGACCACCCTGCCGTGCGCGCACACTCGATGGCTGCGATGTACGCGGGGGTCCTGTTCCATCCGGCGACCAAGATCTGGCGTGGCCCGCCTGTCATCGCCTCGCGGACCGCGAGCCCCAGGCCGCCTCCCACCTGTGGCTTTGCCGCGCCTTCCGGCTGAGCCGCCTCGACCCCAAGGGCGCCTTCCGCGGCCTCCGGCCAGACGACCTTCAGGGCGCCGCTCTCCGCAACTGGCCCCAGTGCCTCCCACGTCGCCGCGAGCAGGCGGGCCGCCCGCGCCAGCGATACAGGCTTCCGCTCCATTGCCTCCAGCGCGGCCCTGGCCGGGGCGGGCAGGTCCGCGGTCATCGGGCCCTCGCAGCGAATCCGCGCGCCTGACCACAGCGCGTCCCACGGCACTGCCGCGGCAAGGGCCTCGCCCACCGAGGAGAGGTATTCCTGCGCGACCCACTCAGCCAGTTCCACGACCTCGGGGGGAACGAGCGGGGCAGCACCTGCCAGCGCCAGCACAGGGCGAAGATCGTGACGCGGCGCGCCTTCTCCAAGCACGATGCCGGGCAGGAGCCGGCGGCCGAACGCCACGATGACCCCTGCCCCGCGCTGCGCGCCCGCAGCAACGCCGACTGAGAAGGTAAACGCCGCGTCCCCGGCACGCAGCGGTAGGTCTAGCGCTACGAGAACAGGACCTTCACCCGGCATCTGGCTGGCACCCGGAGCGCGGCCTGTGCCGCGCGTCATCTCGCTTCGGAGACCGCGCGCAGCCCGCGCGACAGCAAGACCAGGGTCTCGACAATGACCTCGGGGGACCAGCGGCTCGTGTCCACGATCAGGTGAAAGGGCGCGCGGTCGGCGAGGTCAATGTCGTAGAGGGCCTTGTATCGCGACCACTCGCTGCGTTCACGCACCAGCAACTCCTCGCGGGCACCCCCGACGTCCTTTCCTTCCCTTCCGGCCACGCGGGCCGCGCGGACCTCGAGGGGCGCGTCGAGCCACACCTTGAAGTCGGCATCTATCATCCACCCGGCCAAGCGCGACTCCACGACGCACGGCCCGGATCGGGCCAACTCGGCCTGCAGCCGGTCGAGGTCACGGTCTATGGACGGGTCGCCCTCGGCCAGGCGGTTGAGCTCTACTACCGAAACCCCGCGCCGGGCCGCCAGCTCCCGGAAGACGCCGCCGGCCGAGACGCACGGAATCCCCAGCCTTTCGGCCAGCCCGAGCGCCACCGTGCTCTTCCCCACACCGATGGGTCCACCGATGGCAACGATCACGACGGCCGGTGCCTCACTCGGCTGGGTCCTCGCCCGCCTCGCGCGCGGCGTAGCGGTTTGCCAGCGTCTCCGGCTGCACCGCCGATAGCACCACGTGACCGCTGTCCGTGATCACGACGGCGCGGGTGCGGCGGCCGTAGGTGGCATCTATCAGGCTGCCGCGCTCCCTGGATTCCTGGACGATGCGCTTCACCGGTGCCGAATCAGGGCTGATGATGGCCACGATCCGGTTGGCGGCCAGGATGTTGCCGTGGCCGATGTTGATCAGGCGGGTCTCCATCTCGCGTTGCCAGCTCCGTTTCTTACTCGATGTTCTGAATCTGCTCGCGCAGGCTCTCGATCTCGCCCTTCATCTCGATCACGGCGCGGGTGATCTCCAGGTCGTTGGCCTTGGATCCTATGGTGTTCGTCTCGCGGCCCATCTCCTGGAGGATGAACTCCAGCTTCCGCCCCACCGCGCCCTCTTCCGCGGTCACCACCTGGCGGAATTGCTCCAGGTGGCTGCGCAGCCGCGTCAGTTCCTCGGTGATGTCGCTCCGGTCCGCGAAGACCGCGATTTCGGCGGCGATCCGGGCTTCGTCCACCGGCGTCTCGCCCAGGAGCTCGGCAAGCCGCCCGCGCAGCCGCTCTCCGTAGGCCTGCGCCACCCCGCGGCTCCGCGCGGCGATCGCCTCGGCCATTCGCTCCACCGCGCCTGCGCGGGCCAGCATGTCCTCGGCAAGCCGCGCACCCTCGGTTATGCGCATCGCCACCAGCGCCCCAATCGCGGCCCGGACCGCTTCCTCAAGCGCGGGCCAGAGCGCTTCCACCTCGACGCGGTCCTCTTCCAGGCGCAGCACATCGGGTAGGGCGGCGAGCTGGGCCAGACTGATCTCACCGCTTACGCCCACGCTTGCCGCCAGATCCCGCAGGGCCTGCGTGTAGGAAGCGGCCAGGTCCACGTCGGCGCGAAACGCGCGCTGTCGGCGCGTGCCGTTGTCGCGCGAGATGATTGCCTCAACACGACCCCGGCGTATCTGCTCCATGACCAGCGCGCGGACGCGCTCCTCCAGAGCGCCGAGGTCGCGCGGCAGCCGCACCTGGGCCTCACTGAACCGGTGGTTGACCGACTTGATCTCCACGGCAAGCCGCCCGCCCGTCACATCGGCGGTGGCAGTCCCGAACCCGGTCATGCTGCGGATCACGCGCTTCACTTCGGCCCGCCCGCGGATCGTTCCTGCCCCCAGGAACCCGCACGGGCTTGCGAGAGGACGGCGGGGATTGTATCGTAGCACCGAAATGGCCATCCCCCATTCGTCCTTCGACAGCGTGGTCCTGGCTGCGGTCGTAGCCGAGTGCCAGGACCTGATCGGAGCGCGTCTTCATCAAGTGCTCCAGGAGGGCACGGACGGTCTTGTGCTCGCGCTGCGCCGCGGAGGCCGGGCCCGCAGGCTGCTGCTCTCGGTACACTCCCGCCTCGGCCGGGTTCACCTGGTTGAGGCGATTGAACCCGGGGCCCCTACCCCATTCGCGCAACTCGTGCGCGCACGGCTGGAGGGCGCGCGGTTGACGGCGATCGCATCGCCCGCGTTCGAGCGGATCGTCACCTGCACGTTCGAGACCCTCGAGGGTCCCTACGACCTGATCGCGGAGATCATGGGCCGGCACTCCAACCTGATCCTCTGCTCCGGCCGCATCATCGTAGGCGCGCTCAAGCAGATCGGCCCGGATCGGTCGCGCGTACGCGAGGTCCTGCCCCAGCGGCCCTACACGAGGCCCCCGCAGCCCCGTCCGACACCGTTGAGTGTCACCACCGCCGATCTGGCTGCTCCCAAGGACAAGGCCGCCTGGCGCGCGGTGTTCGAAGCGGTCTCAGGCATCGGTCCTGCCCTGTCGTGGGAAGTGTGCGTGCGGGCAGGTGCTGAGCCAGAGAGCCCGCTGGATGAGCGTGCCGCGAGTGATGTGGTCTCGGCGCTACGCGCGATCGGCGATGTTGTCACCGCGGCGCGGTTCGACCCGGTGCTGTACCGCGGTCCGGACGGCGAGCCCGCGGCCTATGCGCCGTTCCCGCTGGACGGCGTGAGACACCTCCTGCCCGAGCGGTCCTCGATGAGCGCTGCGGTAGAGGCGGTGGCACAGAGCGCAGCCAGGAGGGCACGCTTCGAGGAGATGCGCCAGGGACTCGCCGCAACGGTCCGGCAGGCACTGGATCGCGTTCACCGCACCCTGGCCGCCGTGGCCGAGGACGCGCGGGAAGCCGAAGGCGCCGACCAGTTGCGGGAGCAAGGCGAACTCATTTTGGCTTACCTCTCGCAGATCGCGCCCAGAGCCGCGGTGCTGGAGGTGCCGGGATTCGACGGCCGGCCGGTCAGCATTCCGCTCGATCCTGCACGGTCAGGCGTCGAGAACGCCCAGGCCTGCTTCAAGCGCTATGCGAAGGCGGCCGCGGCCCGCCGACGCCTTCCGGCGCGTCAGGCCGCGCTGGGAATCGAGCGCGCCTTCCTCGAGGAGTCTGCCACGGCTATCGTCCAGGCGGAGGACGCGGACGATCTCTGGGAGGTCGAGCAGGACCTAGTCTCGGCCGGGGTCAGGAAGAGGACGCGGCCTGCCGGACGGCCGCGCGCGGTCGCCTCCGGCCGCTCCTTCGACCTGCCCGGCGGAGGACGGGTCCAGGTGGGCCGCAGCGCTCGGGAGAACGACCACCTGACCTTCGAGGTCGCCGGCCCGGACGACCTCTGGCTGCACGCACGAGGCATGCCGGGAGCACACGTGATCCTGCTGGCCCCAGGCCGGCGCAAAGACGAGCCGATCCCTGAGGCAGCCGTGGAAACCGCGGCCCGGATCGCGGCCTACTACAGCGACGGCCGGTCTGCCACGCGCGTGCCGGTGGACGTAACGAAGCGCAGGTTCGTACGCCGCATCCGGGGCGGCCGGCCCGGTCAGGTACACTACAGCCACGAGCGGACGCTCACGGTCGTACCGGGTCTTCCGTCAAAGACGTCTCGCTCCTGATTCGGTTCTCCCTTCCGCTAACGGGAGCGCGACTTCATGCTTCCAGTCCCCTATTCACAGGGTCATAGCGTGCGACGTCTACAAACACGTTGAATCCCAATTAGTATAATCAGAATTAGATTAATTACGATTATACACTTGCCTCCTCGGCGAAGCCAGCCATCGCCCCGCAGCGAGCCGGCTCACGGCCGCTCCAGGCCCAGCTCCCCCCACATCCACCCGAAGTCATACGCCGGCCGCCCCTCGCGGCGCAGCCGCTCTGAACTGTTTTCGAACTCCTTGAGCAGCGCGATCAGCCGCGGGCGCATGGTCTTGAGACGGGCCGCGTGGCGGGGGGTCCGGTTTCCCAGCGCGGGTACCGTTTGGTCGAGCCAGTTTCGATAGTGCCGCTCGTAGTACTCGCCCACGATCTGCGCTTCCACTTCCGGAGGAACCCGCTCAGCGGGCGGGGGTGCGGGTGAAGCGCGGTGTTTCTCAAGCGCCCGCTCGACATCCTCGTAGCGGGTCGCCCGGAACCTGACCACGCCCCTTGCCGTATCTTCGAGCAGCCGGCGGCCGCGCTCGGCTCGCTCCCGTGACGTGGTCTCGAACACGACGCGCTCCCCCTTGAGGACGAATGTGCCGAGGCCCCGGCGGCCGGGCGGGGCGTCCTCCAGCCACGCGTAGGCGCCGTCGTCCTGGTCTTCAAGATCGGGGTGACTTGCCATCGCGCGTACGAGCGCGGGCCGGTCGAGCACGTCAAAGATCACGCGAGCGAACACCACCGGATCACCTTCTGGCGTCACGAAGGTGGGCAGCGACGGGAACACCACCCAATCCAGCCACCACTTGTGAAACAGCATCCCGGCCCTCTTGAAGAAGATCGTGAGGTCGGCGGCGGGGCTACGGCGTGCGAAGGTCCGGTGCGCCCGCCGCAGCTCCCTGAGCATCTCGGCCCGGGCGCCGGCCGGGTAGAGGTACGGCGCGCCGTCGAGGATCAGATCGCCTCCGGTCCCTGGCACGACCCTCGCAGCCAGCAGATCCCACCGCACGAGCTGATGAGTGGCCTTCCGCTCGCGGACCCACAGTCGCTCGTCAGACCATAGATCGACGAGGTGAAGCCCTTGCTCGGGCGTGACCTCCGCCACCTCATAGAGCCGCAGGTGGCTGTCGCGCATCGCCTCCAGGTATCGGCGTTCGGCGGCGGTGAGGCGGGCGCCCTCGCGCTCGAGAAAGAGATCGACGAGTGTCCGGTCGGGTTCAATCGGAAGGTCGAAGGCGAACCAGGCATCGTATGCCGCTTGGCTCTGCGGGAGCGCGAGCACTTCCCTGACCCGCTTGTCTGGACGCCCGGCCAGCCGGCTCCCCCAGAAAACGATCTGGGCGACCTGGTGGTCGGTCTCGAACTCCGGGCGGACTGCGAATCGCCCCAGCCTGGCCAGGGCGCTGTCACGGTCCGCGGATGTGTAGGTTCCGTCTCGGGGCGTGCAGGCCCCATCTCCGGACGTGTGGGGACCTGGGGTTGGCCGGGCCTTCTCCAGGCAGCACTTCTTGAACTTGCGGCCGCTCCCGCACGGGCACGGGGCGTTGCGACCGACGGCACTCACGGGCCTGTGCCTCACCGCATATCTCCCATGGAATACCGGCCATTCCCAAACACACAGTGCCTCCCCACATGTACTCCTTCCCCCGCCCACAGCAGCGGCAGCAACGGCCCTACCTCGCCCTCGTAGACCGCCTCGCCCACAATCCCACCGAATTTCATCGTGGTCTGCTGCCGGCTGCTGAACCGCTCCCAGTCCACCCACCTGACGTCGCTGCGGGCCAAGCGCACCTGCTTCGCGGTCCGGATGAGCCCTGGGATCTCCCTGTCCGGTGGCCACTTCGCGCCGCAGTGGAAGAGGCTGAGTGCCGTGACCCTGTGAATGAGGTTGCGAATCAGGATGCCCATCTCCGGGCGATCTACCAGCCGCCCATCACGGCGGAGCGTCGTTGGTGTGTGGAACCTGAGTGCCAGGGAGCGAGGATCGGATGGGAGTTCGAGGCGCGGCTGCAGGATGTGGTCAACGGTCACGGTGCAGTCGTGGTTGCGCACGAGGCGGTCGCGCTCGGTGTAGACCTCCACCGGCGAGCCGTCACCGTTGCGCGCCGTGATCTCCAGCGCCCCGAGACGTCCACGGCGGAACCCCAGGCCCTGCTCACCAAGGTCGCGCAAGGTCACGATGAAGTGCGGCAGGAAGTCGATTCCGCGGCCTATGAGGACCAGGCCGAGTTCGAACGGCGCCCCGGGCTCGTAGATCTCCGATGTGTCCTCTGGAGGCTCGAACACGAACGGGCGGGGAATGTCGGTCAGCTTGCGGAGAGCGACAGACCCTGGCAGGGGCGCGGTCTCAAAGATGTAGTGATAGGGGCAGCGGTCAGGGACCTTGCAGGGAGGGCAGAGGCGGCCGCCGACGCACGCCAGGCGGCGGAAAACGTGACCGAAAGCGCCGCGCAGGGCTGAGCCTTTCCAGACAGGAAGGCGCAGGCGCTCCAGCGCGGTGAAGCGGATCCAATACTGCGCGAATCGCAGCATGGGCTCCCATCATCTGAAGGTGCGGACCTATTCGTCTAATGACCCTAAACTCCTTCTGGCTCCTCGATTACCACCTCGTCCCGCCCATCCGTTTCCATTAGCCGCACGGCCACGTGCTCCCGCGCGCTCGTGGGCACGTTCTTCCCGACGTAGTCCGGCCGGATAGGCAGCTCGCGGTGGCCGCGGTCAATCAGCACAGCGAGCTGGATGCTGGCCGGCCTGCCCAGGTCAATCAGCGCGTCCATCGCGGCCCGCGCCGTGCGGCCGGTGAACAGTACGTCGTCCGCCAGCACTACGTGGCGTCCTGCCACCGGGTGTGGGATCGCAGCGGCCTGCGCCGACTGACTGTCGTCTGCGGGCCGGTCGTCCCGATACCGCGCAACATCGAGCGCCCCAGATGGCGGCCGCACGCCCTCGATCGCCGCTATGGCGTCTGCCAGGCGCGATGCAAGGTGCACGCCGCGGGTGCGGATGCCCAGCAGCACCAGGCTCTCAGGGGTCTTGTTGCGCTCCAGGATCTCGTGGGCCATCCGCACAACTGCCCTGCGGATGCTCTCGGCGTCAAGCACGCGTGCCTTCTCGCGCATCGGCGGGGTCATCGCACACATCCTGGATCTCCTGCTGCGGCGCGCAGCAACCCCAGGGCGACCCCGATGTCCGTGGGCAGGGGCGCGTCGAACGCCATCTCGTACCCGCCAACCGGGTGGGCAAATACAAGGCGGCGCGCGTGCAGCGCCTGCCGCCGCATCCCCCACTGGTTGGGCCGCCTGGCGTAGACCGGATCGCCCACCACCGGGTGGCCGATGTGCGCGCAGTGCACCCTTATCTGGTGGGTCCGGCCGGTTTCGAGCTGGATGTCGAGCAGCGTGGCCCCGGGAAAGCGCTCCACGGCCCGGTAGTGAGTGACGGCACGCCGGCCCGAGGCCACGACGGCCATGCGCGTGCGGTGTCGGGGATCTCGACCGATCGGTGCGTCCACCGTCCCCTCCGATCGCGCTACACTGCCGTGCACCAAAGCCAGGTACTCGCGCCGGATGCGCCTGGCCTGGAGCTCGGCCTGGAGACGTCGCATCGCGGCATCGTTCTTGGCCACGACCAGCAATCCTGATGTGTCCTTGTCCAACCGGTGCACGATCCCGGGCCGGTGCTCACCGCCGATCCCGGCCATATCAGGGCACCGGGCCAGCACAGCGTGAACCAGCGTGCCGGTCTGCCGACCTGCGCCAGGATGCACCGTCATGCCGGCCGGTTTGTCCACGACCAGCAGGTGCTCGTCCTCGTAGACAACCGAGAGCGGGATGCGCTCGGGCTCCAGGGCCGTGGGAACGACCGGCGGGATCACGACCTCGATCCGGTCGCCCGCGCGCACCCGATCCGCCGGCCGGGGGCGTGTCGCCGCGGTCTCCGCGGCAGCCGGCAGGTGCTGCGAACCCCCGATGCGCTGCCCCGCGGACTCTCTCTCGGCTACCGTAACGTGCCCGGTGGCTATCAGCCCCTGAAGGCGCGCGCGCGACACGTCTGGAACCCGCTCCGCCAGAAAGACGTCGAGACGCCGGCCCGCGGCCGCCGCCTCGACGAGAAACACGTGCCGCCCGGCGAAACCCGGGGCGGCCGATGGCACAGCGCCTACGCCGGCGCCTCGGCCGCAGGCTCGGGCGGAACCGCCGGCGCCTGGCGCTGCAACCGGACCAGCAGGACCGCGGTCACCAGCACGACGGCGCCGCTGGCCAGTTGACCGGCCGTCAGCGGGCCTATCACCGCGGGCGCTTCGACGAAGAAGTCCACCGCAAACCGGGCCACCGCCTGCAGGAAGAGGGCCAGGACGAACAGGGCCCCGGAGGCGAGCTGCTGTCCGCGCTGAGCCCGCAGGATCGCCAGGATCGCGACCGATGCCAGCATCAGGTAGATCTGCGTAGGGTGCCGCCGCTCCAGGAATAGCTCGATCGCCCAGGGCACCCCTGTCGGTCTGCCTGCAAACAGGCCGTGCAGGAGCGCGCCGATCATGGCGACGCCGTAGCCCAGCACAAGCGCGGGCGTGAAGGCGTCCAGCAGACCTGCGCACGATATCTGCTTGCTCCGGACCGCTCCCCGGATCAGCAGCAGGGCCGCGGCCAGTGCCCCGTAGTAGACGAGCCCGCCGTCGCGCCAGATCGTGACCATCTTCACGGGCTCTACGATGAACTGGCCAAGGTTGGCGGCTATGTAGCCAATGCGGCCGCCCACTATCCCAGCAATAATCGCGTAGAGCGCAAGGTCCAACGTCCAGTTCGGGTCGACCCCGAGCCGCCGCTGGGCGCTCCCGCGGGCCACGCTGATCGCCACCAGGAATGCCAGCAGCAGGAAGACGCCGAACGCCGAGATCGGGATGCCCCACAGGTCGTACAGGATTGGCCGCACTCGTTCACCTCCGGGATTGCGCCTGCCGGCCCTCGCGTGCCATCACCAGCACCAGGAGCCCGGCGCCAACAACTATTGCCACATCGGCCAGGTTGAACACCGGCCAGATGTGCAGATCAATGTAATCTACCACGTGCCCCAGCCGCGCGCGGTCGAGCAGGTTGCCGCAGGCACCACCCGCCATCAGCGCGAAGCCACAGCCCGCGGCACGGGTCGTCAACCAGCGGCCTCTATTGTAGAGAACCAGGAAGAACAGGGTCAAGGCGACGAGCGCTGCCGCGACCGGCGGGATCCCGCTCAGCAGGCCAAACGCCACACCGGGATTCTGTACATGGGTGAGGCTGAGCACTCCCGGGAGAACAGGAATGCTGGCCGAGGGAGGAAGGGCGCGGGCGACCAGCGCCTTGATCACCTGGTCGGCCGCGGCCACCAGCAGCGCGGCGCCCAAGAGCACAACCCGGGATTGGTGCCCGGCGCCCGCCCGGGATGGGCGCGCAGGCGCTACCTGGGGGCCGTTCGTTCCTCGCGCTCCTTGCACCGGATGCAGAGCATGGCGTAGGGCAGGGCGCGCAGGCGGTCGGGGTGGATGGGCTGTTCGCACACCTGGCAGATCCCGTAGGATCCTCCCTCTACGCGAACCAGAGCCTCCTCGATCTGATGCAGTAGTTGGTGCACGCTGTTCTCTATCGCGAGCCCCTTCTCGCGCTCGAAGGTGTCGCTCGCGACATCTACGAGGTCCTCGTCGTAGCTGCCGCTGGCGTCCAATCCCACCTGCTCAACCTCGGGCAGGCGCTCCTCGATCGCCTTCAGCTCCTCGTTCAGGCGCACCCTCTCGGCCTCTAGAAGACGGCGGAGTTCCTCCACCTCTCGCCGGGTGAGGGATCGGGCGGGCCTGTGCGCTGGCTTCTGCGCTGGCTTCTGCGCCGGCTTCTGCCTGGTGCCGCGTGTTGCGCTGGCTCGCACAGGGCTCTTGCGTACCCCGGCCTTTGCAGTCCGTCCCGGGTTCTTCTTAGGACGGCGGGCAGGTTTGGAGGCCATTCGCCATCTCCCATCAACGCGCTGGGATGAAAACCGGCCATATATTACCCGACCGCCATGGTGCTGGCAAGAGCACGAAACTGCCCTATGTGAAACGCGCCACCGCCATCCGGACGCGGAGACCGTCCAGCCGGACCTCCCGCGCAGGCACTGTCGCCGGCGCTGCTTGTACGACCTCTTGTGCGAGGGTCTCGGCCCGGACGTACTGCCCGTGCGCGGCCAGCAGGTCTTCGAGTTCTGGACCTCCTTCGAGGTACAGGACGATTCGATCGCTGACTTCCAGGCCTTCCTCCTTACGGAGCTGTTGGATGTGGTGCACCAGCTCGCGCGCCTGGCCTTCCCGCGCCAGATCCGGACCGAAGGCGGTCTCGAGGATGACGACCTGGCCGCCGGCCGCCTCTGCCGCGTAACCTGGCGCCGTGTGCAATCTGACCTCCACCTCGTCCGGCTCCACGACCAAGGGCTCGCCTTCCACCTGGAGCGTGAGGCCGGCGCCAGAGGCCAGCGCCGCGGCCTCCGGCGGCAGTGCCCGCAGGGCCGCGGCCACCGCCTGCACCCGACCGCCGTGCTTGGGGCCCAGCCGGTCGAACCGCGGCTTGACCTCGTGCCGCACATAGGCCGAAGCATCTTCCACGAAGCGGACCGCCTTGACGTTGAGCTCATCCGCCAGCAGCTCGATCAGCTCTGGCCGTTCAATCAGGTTCCGGTCGCGAGAGGCAATAAGGACCGCGGAGAGCGGCTGACGCACGCGGATCTTCGCGGCGCCGCGCGTTGCTCTCCCCAGACTGACGAGATCGCGCACGACGGCCATCGCGGCCTCCAGATCGGCGTCCAGGAGGGCCGGATCGGGCTCGGGGTAATCGCACAGGTGCACGCTCTCGGGCGCGCCCGCCTCCACGGTGCGGACGAGATTCTGGTGCATGGCCTCGGTAATGAAGGGAACGAACGGCGCCAGGACCTGCGCCAGCGTGCGCAACACCACGTACAGCGTGTGGTAAGCCGCGCGCTTGTCCGCGTCGTCCTCGCTCTTCCAGAACCGCCGGCGGCTGCGGCGGACATACCAGGTGGACAGCTCCTCCACGAACGCCTCCGCCGCGCGGCAAGCGCTCGCCGTATCGAAATCGTCCAGCCGCTCGCGCAACGTTGCCACCAGACGTGTCGTCCGGGAGAGTATCCAGCGATCGAGCAGGCCCGGAGGCGGAGGCGACTCCAGCATCGCGGTGAAGTCGAGGGTCTCCAGGGAAGCGTAGGTAACGAAGAAGGCGTAGACGTTCCACCAGGGCAGGACGAACCGGCGGCGAACCTCACCGGCGGGCCCGTACCCAAAGTTGACGTTCGCGGCAGGGTTCTGCGCCGCAAATACCCACCGTGCGACGTCGGCGCCGATCTGGTCGGCGGCTTCCTCGAACGCGATGGCGTTGCCCCACGACTTGTGCATCTCGCGGCCGTCCTCGCCGCGGACCATGGCATGGCCCAGGCACACCTCGAAGGGCGGCCGGTTCTCGAGCACGGTGCTCATCACGAGCAGCGAATAGAACCAGTTGCGGTACTGCCCTGGAAACGCCTCGGTGATGAAGTGGGCCGGGAACCAGTCGCGCCAGTACCGCTGACCGCCCACGTAGGAGACCCCACCGGTGTCGGGATCGGTGAGCGTTGAGAATGACACGATGCCGGCATCCAGCCACGGATTGCCCACGTCCGTGATGCGGGAGACGGTCGCCCCGCAGGAGGCGCATGCGATCCGCACCGCGTCCACCCAGGGCCGGTGCGGGGAGCGGCCCTCGAACGACTCCCACCCCTCCACCGCCCGCGCGCGCAGCTCTTCGCGCGAGCCGATGACCTCGAACTTGCCGCAGTCCCCACATTCGTAGATCGGCAGGACCAGTCCGTAATAGCGCTTTTTGCTGATCATCCAGTCGTGCATGTTGCGCAGCCAGTCAATCTCGCGGTCCAACCCGAAGGAAGGGATCCAGCGGATCTGCCGGGTCACGTCCATCATGGCCTCGCGCACGGGGTCCATGGCGATGAACCACTCATCCACCAGGCGGAATACCAGCTCGCTCCCGCAGCGCCAGCACACCGGATACCGGTGGGTGTAGGGCTCGACGCGGTAGAGCAGGCCGCCCGCGCGCAGGTGGGCCTCGATCGGTTCGGTGACCTCGTAGACAGATTGTCCCTCCAACCAGCCGTAGGGCCCTTCGAACACCCCGAACTCGTCCAGCGGAGCCAGGACCGGCAAGCCGTTTTCCTTCCCCAGGGCGAAGTCCTCGGCGCCGCATCCCGGCGCGATGTGGACGATGCCGGTGCCTTCCTCGGCACTGACCTCGCGCCAGGCGATCACCCGATGCTCCACCCCGGCCTGCGCCGGTAGATCGTCGAACGGGCCGCGGTAGCGCCGGCCCACCAGGGCGGCCCCCGGCAGCGTCTCGACCGTTTCGTACGGACCTGCAAGGGTGCCCAGCGCGCCCTCGCAGACGTAATACTCCTCGTCCCCCTGCCTGACGCGCGCGTAGGTCAGGTCTGGATGAACCGCGGCGGCGACGTTGCTGGTGAGCGTCCAGGGCGTCGTGGTCCACACCAGTAGCGACCGTCCGGGCTCGTCAACCAGCGGGAGTCTCACCGTCATCCCCGGATGCGTCAGCTCACGGTATCCTTCCGTCACGATCTCGTGTTCAGAGATACCGGTACTGCAGCGCGGGCACCAGGGCATCACGTCGTGGCCCTTGTGGATCATCCCGCGCTCCCAGCACTTCTTCAGGAAGTGCCAGATCGTGTAGTTGTTGTCGTCCGACAGCGTGTGGTAGGAGTGGTCCCAGTCCATCCAGTAGCCCAGCCGCAGGGACTGCTGGGTGATCAGATCGGCGAAGCGGTGCACGCGCGCCTTGCACTGCTCGACGAACGGCGCGATTCCGTAGACCTCGATGTCGCGCTTGGAGCGGAAGCCCAGCTCGCGCTCGACCTCCACCTCCACCCACAGTCCCTGTCCGTCGAATCCGTTCTGGTAGCGTTGCCTGAACCCCCCCATCGTCTTGTAGCGCTGGAACAGGTCCTTGTAGGTCCTGCCCCAGGCGTGGTGTATGCCCATCGGGTTGTTGGCGGTGATCGGGCCGTCCAGGAAAGAGAATCGGCGCGGCGAGTCCTCGTTGCGACGCAGGTAACGCGTCAGGATCCCCTGCTCGTCCCACCAATCTTGGACCTCTCGCTCGAGCGCGGGGAAGTCCGTCTTTGAAGACACAGCGGCGAAGCGTGGCATCGCAACCATCCCCCTGACAACAATAAAGCACCCCGCCCTCAAGGACGGGATGCGCCCGTGGTACCACCCTGATTCCGGTCGACATCTACCCAGCGTGTCGGCCGGCGCTCCAGCTCCTGATCTCGGCGGAGTCCCCGGCGGCGCCTACGCGAACGATCCGTTCGGGCCGCGGCTTGGGGGTGATGAGGATCGGCATCCGCGCCGCCGGGCTCCCACCGGCTCCCGGCTCGCTCGCGCGCGGGATCGCCGCCCCGTCCCCGTCATCGCCAAATGTGGCGGTAGTGTAGCACGGTCCGCAAGCGCGCGTCCAGCGGTAGGGCGGCCTTGCAGGGAGATTGAGGGCCGCGGCGAACACACCCACAGGACTGTCACGTGCGGTCGGGGAGACTCGTGAAGGTCTGCCTGTACCTCGAGCACAGCCAGGACTCCTCCTGGAGCGGCGGCATCCGCCAGGCCTACGAGAACCAGGTGCGGGCGCTCCTGGCAGAGGGCATCTCGGTCACGAGCGACCCTTCCGAGCCGTTTGACATCTTGGACCTGCATACAATCGGACCGCGATCGTTCTACCTGGCAGAGAAGTACAGCGGCCACCGACCGCTGGTCATCCACGGCCACACGACGGCCGAGGACTTCGCTAACTCCTTTGTCATGAGCGACGCGCTGGCCCCGATGTTGGGACGCCTGCTCACCCATTACTACAACAAGGCCGACCTCCTCATCGCACCATCGCAGTACACCGAGCAGGTACTGCGACGGCACGAGGTGGACCGTCCGATCGAGGTGGTCAGCAATGGCGTGGACCTGCGCCGCTTCGAGTCGTTGCGCCGGGCCCGGTCGCTGGGGCGGGGCCGGTACCGACTGCGGGGCACCGTGCCGTTCTCGGTGGGACTCGTGCTGCTGCGCAAGGGGGTGGATCTGTTCTGCGATACCGCGCGCCTTCTTCCTGACCTCACGTTCGCGTGGTTCGGCCGCATACACAAAGCGGTGAAACCCGAGACGCTGCGCATAGTTGAAACGGCACCGCAGAACGTGCGCTTCACCGGCTACGTGGAGAAGGTGGAGGAGACCCACGCATCCGGTGACATCTTCTTCTTCCCCAGCGCCGTGGAAAACGAAGGGATCGCGATCCTGGAGGCCGCGGCGTGCGGCCGCCCGCTGGTGCTGCGCGATGCTGAGTGCTTCGCCGGCCGCTTCAGGAACGGCGTCAACTGCCTGATGGCCAAAGACCCGGACGGGTTTGCTTCCCACCTGCGGCGCCTTGCCGACGATGTCGCCCTGCGGGTGCATCTGGGCGAGGAGGCACGGCGGTTCGCCGCGGCGCACTCGCTCGAGCAGGTAGGGCGGAGATTGCGCGAGATCTACGCCCGGCTGTCGTAGGGCTGCGAGCGCGCGCCCTCGTGGCTGGTCTTGCGCCAGTCCCGAGCGCCCGTCAGCGCGCCGTAGATGTACCGGCGGATGGCCAGCGGCACGATCACCATCGTGTGGAACGAAAACAGGGTCCACCGCACCAGGACGCCGGCCAGCCGCCACGGCGAGAACCCTACCTCGGCGGTGATCGCGGCGAGCATGCCGACCGTCAGCAGGCCTGAGGCGGCCGCCATGACCGCACGAGGGAGTTGGAGGTAGACAACCGCCTCGTACGCCAGGCCGATCATGGCGTAGATGTATCCCGTGAGGACCGCCAGCGCGCTCAGCAGGGCCCCCGATAGGAAGAACAGCATGTCCACCCGCCGCAGCAGCGGGACCCGGCCGAAGAGAATCTGTGGCAGGTAGTCGCCCAGACAGAGCAGGGCGCCTTCGAACCACCGCTCACGCTGCCGTATCAGGTCACGCAGCGCGACGACCCCCTCCTCCCACACCTGTGCCTCGTAGCAGTACCGGATCTCCCACCCGCGCAGCGCCAGCCGCACGCTGAGGTCAATGTCCTCGGTCAGGGCCTCCTCGTTCCAGCCGCCCACATCCTCCAGGGCCTCGCGCTTCACGATCAGGCCGTTGCCGGCCAGACAGACGAAGGCGCCCACGGCCTGTCGCGCCCGCTGCAGCAGCGTTTGGAACACGCGGTACTCGTCGGCCTGCACGCGCGTCAGCCAGTTGCGGCCGGGGTTGTGCACAAGCCGGCGGCCCTGCACCGCGCCCGTGCCCGGATCGGCCAGGTGTGGGACCATCTGCGCGACCACGTCCGGGCCCAGCCGCGCGTCGGAATCAAAGACCGCCAGGAGCGCGCCCCGGCTCTGGGCAATCCCAACCTGCAGCGCCGCGGCCTTGCCGATGCTACCCGGCACGGTCTGCACCACCTTCACGGGTAGCTCGGTCTGGAGCCCTTCGAGCAACTCGAGGGTGCCGTCGGTGGAGTGATCGTCCACGACGATCACCTCGATCTCGCCGTCGTAGGACTGTGCGCAGGCGGAGCGCACCGAGCCCTCGATGACGCAGACCTCGTTCTTGGCCGGGATGATGATGCTCACCATCGGTGCAACCGGCCACCGGCCGGGCGAGGGGCGGCGGGTTGCCACGCCGAGCAGCAGCACTGCACCCCCGAAGATGGCCAGCACCAGGAACAGGTACTGCAGCCAGACAAGGTCCACAACGTAGTAGCGGAACCAGAGGGCGTCCCGGTAGGTGATGCTCGCTGCCACCAGGGCGATCCAGCCCGCGGCCAGGCTGGCGAGCACCAGGTGGCGAACCGTAGCTGGCCGCATGCGCATCATCCGCTTCCCCTGACCCTGCCGGCAAGCGCGGCCAGGCTGCGGTCGAACGGTGGAGTCGCCACGCCGGCCTCGGTGACGATCGCGGTGACCAGGTCGTGGGGGGTTACATCGAAGGCCGGGTTCCGGACCTCGACGCCCTCAGGTGCGATTCGGGATCCCGCGACGTGGGTGACCTCGGCGGCGGCGCGCTCCTCGATGGGAATCGCGGCGCCGTCCGGGCAGGCCAGGTCCACGGTCGAGACGGGCGCGGCCACGACAAACGGCAGGGCGTGGGCCCGCGCCAGCACTGCCAGCGTGTAGGTCCCGATCTTGTTGGCGACGTCGCCGTTGGCCGCGATCCTGTCCGCGCCCACGATTACCCGGTCCAACTCGCCGCGGGCCATCAACGCGCCGGCCGCGTTGTCGGTAATCAGCGTGGAGGGGATGCGGTGTTGCAGCAGTTCCCAGGCGGTCAGGCGGGCACCCTGCAGCACCGGGCGCGTCTCGCACGCGAACACGTGTATCCCCTTGCCGGCCTCGCGTGCCGCCCGCAGGATGCCGAAGGCCGTCCCGTACCCTGCGGTCGCCAGCCCGCCGGTGTGGCAGTAGGTCAGGATGCGCTCGCCCGGGCTGATCAGCGCCTCGCCCAGCTGGCCTATCGCCCTGTTGGCGGCGCGGTCTTCCTCGGCAATCGAATCGGCCTCGCGGCGCAGCAGTGCCGCGAAGGCATTACCGTCCTCCTCTTGCGCCTCCCGCGCCGCCGCGAGCATCCGCTCCACTGCCCAGCGCAGGTTGACGGCCGTGGGGCGGGCCGAGGTCAAGATCGCCCCTGCTGCCTCCACCGCGTGAAGACGGTCGGCGCGCGGGAGCGTGGCGGAGCGGGCGGCGGCCAGGGCGACGCCGTATGCAGCCGCCATACCGATCGCCGGCGCTCCACGCACGCGGAGACCCCGGATCGCGCCGGCCACCTCTTCGGGCGTGGCGCAGGAGACCACCTGCACGTCGTGCGGCAGCAGCGTCTGGTCCACCAGACGCACAACGCGGTCGTCCAGCCATACGGTCTCAAACATGACTGCCTTCTGCGAAAGAGCGGGTGGCGGGCGTGACGTCAAGTCATGGGAAAGAGGGCGCGCGGCTCGTCGCGCGCACTCTCGGCCGTAACCGTAACGGTGTTGGGAGCAAACAGGAAGATCTCCTCGCCCACGCGCTGCATCTGCCCGTCCACGGCATAGGCAACACCGCAGACGAAGTCCACTATCCGCCTGGCGAGTTCGCGCTCGGCATCCCGGAGATTGACGATGACCGGCCGGCGGGCCTTCAGGCACTCCGCCGCGGCCAGGGCATCGTCGAGACTACGCGGTTCCAGCACGACAATCTCCATCTGCCGGTTCGCGTGCAGGCTCAGCACGGGCGCGCGGCGGGGCTTCGTCTCCCCGTCCTCGCCCGGTGCGGCGGCCGCGTCCTCCTCGGCAAAGCCCAGGAACGACCAGAACCTCTGCATCGCACTCACCTCACACCTCCCGCTCTCTCCTCCCTCCCTGGATCCGGCCTCTCCCGTGGCCTTGGACTATCGATCAACGAACCGGGCGCCTGAATGGACTACCGATCGCCGAACAGGGCGCGCCCGATGCGTACCATTGTCGCGCCTTCCTCGATCGCCACCTCGAAGTCGCCCGACATGCCCATCGAAAGATGGCAGAATCCCTCGCCGGCAACCCCGGCCCGCAGGCTATCCCGAAGCGCCCGTAACTCCCGAAAGACCGGCCTGACTGTCTCCGGGTCGCTGGCAAGCGGCGCCACCGTCATCAGGCCGATCGGGTCGAGGGACCTGCACGAGCGCAGCCGCCCTACCAGATCCACCGCCGCACCAGGAGCGAGTCCGTGCTTCGTGACCTCGCCGGCGACGTTCACCTCTACAAGGACCCGGATCCGCCGGCCGGCCTCACCCGCTGCCCGATCCACTGCCTCCGCGATCCGAAGGCCGTCGAGGGAGTGGATCACCTGAAACCACCCCACGGCCAGCCTCGCCTTGTTCCGCTGCAGGTGTCCGACCAGGTGCCAGCGAGGGCCTGGACCGACCGCCTCGATCTTGGGAACTGCCTCCTGGACCCTGTTCTCGCCCAGATCCCCCAGCCCTGCGGCTACGGCCTCGCGCACCCGCGCAGCGCCGACGCCTTTCGTCACTCCTATCAGCGTCACCGAGGCCGGGTCACGACCGGCCCGTTCGGCGGCGCGGGCGATGCGTTCCACGACCGCCCTGTACCGTTCCTCAATGCCAGTCACGCCACGGCGTTATTCGGCAGTAGGGAGGGAATCCCTGCGCTCGGGTGCGGCGATGAAGGCGGCCATCCTGCCGGTCCGCCCGGATCGGCGGTGCGAGAAGAACAGGGCAGGATGGCAGACAGTGCACAATCCTGCTCCGGCGATCGCCAGGGGCCGCACGCCGGCGGCCTCCATCTGGCGGCGGTTCGCCTCCCAGAGATCGAGGAACCATCGGCCTCTCGAGGACGGCCGCAAGACGGCATCGCGCCAGGGCCAGCAGGCAAAGGCCTCCGCGACGTCCGCGCCCACCTCGTAGCAGCAAGGGCCGATCGCCGGACCGATCGCTGCGGCCAGGTCCTCTGGCCTGCTGCCGAACGCGTCTGCCATTGCCCGGACCGCTGCCGGAGCAGCACCGACCGCGGTCCCGCGCCAGCCCGCATGGACCGCGGCCACGGCGCGACTGGTCGGATCAAGGATCAGGACCTGCGCGCAGTCCGCGGAGTGCACGGCCAGGACGACAGCAGGGTCGCAACGGCCACGTCGCGCCCGTGCACCTGTGAGGCCTCGACCTGGCCGGATGCGTCGCGGCCGAGGGCCGCCAGAGCCCGCGCCCGGTTCTCGCGCACGGCCTCTGCCTCGTCACCCGCGCCGCTGCCGAGGTTCAGGGTATCAAACGGAGGTCCACTGACGCCGCCAGCGCGGGTGGTGAAAGCGTGAAGCGCGCCCGCTGCCTCCAGCGCCTCCGAAACCAGCAGCAGCAGACCGCCGCGGCGCTCCCAGCGCCAACCCGGAGGCAGGTCGGGCAGCGTGCTAGACGACCTTCTCGCGCACCACGGCGCTGAGGTAGTCCATCGCGGCGACCACGAGCGTGATCGCCCAAACCGCTGTGGCCGCCTGCTTCCACTGCAGCAGGTTGATGTACTGCATCAGCAGGAAGCCGAGCCCGCCGCCGCCCACGAACCCGATCACCGTGGACATGCGCACGTTGATGTCCCACCGATAGATCGTGAACGCGATGAAGGGCGGCACGATCTGGGGCACGACCGCGTAGCGCACGACCTGCAGCATCGAGGCGCCGGTCGCGGTGATCGCCTCGATCGGCCCGGGGTCTATGGACTCGATCTGCTCCGAGTACAGCTTGCCCAGCGAGGCGATCGAGTGAATGCCCAACGCCAGTACCCCGGCGAACGGGCCGATGCCGACCCACACGGCGAACACCGTCGCCAGGATCAGGGGCTCGATGGAGCGGGCGATGTTGAAGACGGTTCGGATCACGTAGTAGACGAAGGTCCCGATGGGGTTGCGTGCCATCAAGTTCTTGGCGCCCAGGAACGACAGCGGCACGGCGAGGACCACGCCCAAAGTGGTGCCCATAAGCGCCAGAAACACGGTCTCAACCATCCGGAACAGGGTCAGGCGCAGCGCGTTGCTGGGTCCCAGCGTCGTGCCTTCCAGGCCGACCTGGGCCATGATGTGGTGCGCCGCGCCTATGACGTTGGGCACCGTTACGGTCGCCTGGAACCGGCCCGAGGCATCGGTGCTCGCCTTGGTGAGATGCACCTTCACGCCGGATTGGTCGAACCAGATCACGTCAACCGGGCGCGACGGCGCAAAGCCCTCGCCTGAGACGGTCACGCGAGCGCCGATCGCCGCCTGCGTGGGACTAATGGTGATGCGACCGGGACCGCGGGTCTCCAAAGGAGCCGGGGCCGCGGCGCCGTCCAGGCCGATGCCGGTGTTCGCTACCTGCACGCGGGGCCGGCGTTCAATCAGGTCGGGACGGATCAGGTCGGTGAGCAGCGGCGTGATCAGGTAGGCCTTGCGTCCGAGCTCGCCCAGGTTGATCTGGGTGACCTGCCAGCCGTAGGCGTAGATCACGCCCACGAAGATCAACCACAGGATGACACGCAGGGCCCCGGCGCCCGGCCGCGGGACCTCCGGCGCGCGCGGGGTCCGTGTCTCGGTGTTGGATCCCATGTCGCTCCCTCTCGCAGGCGTCTGCCAGGCGACCGGCGGGCCGGCCGATGCTGGCCTACGCTATCTCGACCTCTACCGCCTCTTCCCCGAAGATCTCCTTGAAGCGCTGCTCGTCAATATCCGCCGGCAGTCCCTCGAAGGCTATCTCGCCGGCCTTGAGGGCTATCAGCCGCGTGCCGTAGCGCCGCGCCAGACTCAGGAAGTGCAGGCTGCACATCACGGTAATGCCGTCCCTGCGGTTGAGCTCCTCCACGTACCTCAGCACCGAGTGCGAGGTCGCCGGATCCAGGCTGGCCACCGGTTCATCGGCCAGGATCAGTTTCGGGTCCTGCATCAGCGCCCGGGCTATCCCTACCCGCTGCTGCTGGCCGCCAGAGAGCTGATCGGCCCGCGTGTGGGCCTTCTCAGGAATGCCGACCGTGGTGAGGTGTGCGACCGCCTGCTCGCGCAGGTCGCGCGGGAAGTAGTTGTAGAAAGACCACGCCGGCGGCACGTACCCGAGCCGTCCGGACAGCACGTTGGTGATGACCGGGGAACGCTTGACCAGGTTGAACTGCTGGAAGATCATCCCGATCTGGCGGCGCATGCGGCGCAGCTCGTCTGGACGCAGAGCCGTTACCTCGACATCGTCAACGAAGATCTTGCCCGAGGTCGGCTCCACGAGCCGGTTGATGCAACGCATCAGCGTGGACTTTCCGGACCCGGAGAGCCCTATGATGATGAGAAACTCGCCGGGAGCTACCGAGAAGCTCACCCCGTCTAGCGCCCGCGTTCCGTCTGGGTAGATCTTTGTGAGGTTCTCGATCCTCACCGCTGCTCCACGCATCAGGCCACCTCACAGAACGGAGGAGAGCGGCGTACCCTCTCCTCCGTCTGATACCATTCGGTGCTTCGCTCGATCCGCTACCTGGGCCGTACCATCTGCTCCAGATCGAGACCAAGGAGCTTTGCCGCATCCCTCACCGACTGGAACAGGTCGTCCATGGACTTCAGTTTCGGCATCTTGTGGGCGGTCTGGAGCGCGGCCAGATCGGCGTACCCCTCGTGCTGGTAGAGGGCGAAGATCGTTTCCCGACCGGGCGCGGTGGCCGCGATGCGGAACAGCGCCTTCGTGGCCTTCTCCTTGACCTCATCCGGGAGGTCGCGGCGGAACGAGACCGTGTCGTTGGGAATCGGGTCCGTGTACATCAGGACCTTGACCTTGTCCCGTACGTCCGGGTACTGCGCGACCACGCGCTCGCGGGCCTCGAAAACCAGGTTGTCAGGATCCCCAAACGTGGCGCCGGCATCCACGGATCCGGTGTAGATCGCCAGCACCACCTTGTCGTGCCCGCCGGCGAAGAGAACCTGGCTGAAGAACCGGTCCGGGTCTATCCCGTTCTTCTTGAGAAGGGCGGCTGGGAAAAGGTAGCCGGACGCCGACGCCGGGTCAACGAAGGCAAACTTCTTGCCGCGCAGATCGGCCAGCGTCTTGGCGTTGAGGTCGGCGCGATAGAGGATCTGCGCGACGTAGAACGGCTTGTTCTGCCGGAGGCTGACCAGACGGGCCTCTGCTCCGCACCGACGGTTGGCCAGGACATAGGCAAACGTCGCGAAGAGCGCGATGTCCACCCTTCCCGCGCACATCGCCTCGATCACCGCGGCGTAGCTGGTCGGAACCTCGGCCCGGATCCGGTAGCCCGTGGCCACCTCCAGCATCCTGGCCAGCGTGCTGCCCGTGGCCAGCACCCGGCCCGCGTCCACCGAGGGCATGAACGCAACCACGAGACTGGTCTGGCCGGCGGCGGGCTGCGGGGACCAGACTCCCGTACCCAATGCCACTGCCATGATGAGAACAACGGTCAGGAATCGCACGGTTATCTTCACCTTCCATCCTCCTCCTGCGGGACGCCCGGCATGTGTCCCGGCTCTCTCGTTGCTGCTTCCACCTCGTCCAGGCCTAGAATAGCACAACGACCTGACGGCCGTTACTTGCGAGGAACCACCGTCATCCCGGTCACGCGTCCATCGCTGTCGAGCCTGAATCGGATGCCCTGCGCCTCATATGCAAGCACGACCGAGCTCCTGCCCCCACCCGCGAGACGGTCGGGCGCCCCGTAGTGTGTCAGGATGTCCTTGAACGTCGAGTTTGCGAAGGACACGCCCTTGCTGGTGACATAGCGCGGATTGTCGGTGAAGATGAAGTCCGCGCCGCCGGCCTCGCCGTGCCGCTTTGTCCAGGACACGACAAGAACGGATCGCTCGGTCTGCTGGTACGTCCAGTACACGTTGACGGAGCCGTCGCCCGCGCGATCGTTGGAGATCTCATCGGGCATGCCCAGCCGGTTCAGCACTTGCTGCTGGGTCATGCCGAGCTGTATGTCTCCGACCGCGTGGCCCGGGATCACTATCCAGTTCGCGGGCTGCGCTCCCGCAGGAGCCATGATCGCGAGCAGTGCGATAAGCACGACCGTTCCAAGCACAATCCGCACGTTGGACCCCCCTCTGACCGCGCCATGTCATGCCATCAGTCTAGCACGGCGCGGGAGGCTCCGGCTGGGCGCCCGGGCGCCCGTCAGCACTTGGCGTACCCGCACTGCCGGCAGGTCGCGCAGCCGTTCTCGCGGATCAGGGAGGCGCCGCAATCAGGGCAGACGCCAACGAACCCCAGCGCAACGCCCCTTTCGGCCGACCAGCCACCCTCGTGGCGACCGCCCTCCCCTCCTCCATTGCCACCTATCACCGGAACCAGAGCCGGCTCACCGGGGGGCGCGGGAACAACCGGCGGTGGAGCGAATCGGAGCATCTCCTGGCGAACCCGCGGGCCGGGCTTCGGCAGAACATCGGCGCGCGGGAAGACCTTGTCCGGCCGGAATCCATCGCCGTAGAGCGCCCGGCCCAGCGCCAGGGCCACCGCCTGCGCGATCGTCGAAACGCGCACCACCGTGCCGTCCGCGGAGCGGTCAAACGCCACCTCGGTGCTCTGGACGCGCCAGAGTTGCTCGATCACCTCCCTGGCGTCAATCCCTCCGCGCAGCGAGAGCGAGACCATGCGGCCGATCGCCTCCGCCTCGACGTCGAGCGAATGCACGAACACCTCGCAGATGCCAAGTTCGTCCTCGTTGATGACCACGTAGATGCGCCCGCGAGGCGTCTCGATGCGCTCGGTCCTCCCGGAGGTCACCTTGGGCCTTGCGCGCGGCGCGGCTCTCGATGACGCGGCCGGCGCCGCTGCCGCGGGTGGCCCACCTGCCGCGTGCTCCCCTGCTGCCGCTGGCATGCTCTTGGCCTGTCCCTCGGTGATGAGGATCCCGTCCCGGCTCCCTTCCCGGTAGACGGTGATGCCCTTGCACCCTGACTTCCAGGCCAGGAAGTAGACCTTCTCAACATCATCGGGCTGCGCGTCCTGCGGCAGATTCACCGTGGACGAGATCGCGTGATCAATGTGGCGCTGGACGGCGGCCTGCATCCGGACGCGCATCTCCGGGCGGATCTGGTGTGCGGTAACGAAGCAGTCGGGCAGGTCGCTCGCCCGCTCGATTCCGTAGCGGTCCATGAACTCCCGGACGAGCGGGTGGTAAACGGTGAAGAACTCCTGCGAGAGGGACTCCGACCGCCGTACGTACGACAGGTCGAAGATGGGCTCGATGCCGCTGGTGACGCCTGCCAGCGCCGCCCCGCTTCCCACCGGGGGAACGGTTAGCAGCCCGACGTTGCGCAGCCCGTGCCGGTGGATTCGCTCCAGAACCTCGGGGCTGAGCGCCCGAACGAACGCCTGGCTCGTATGCGATCCCGCGTCGTACCCGGGAAATTGGCCCTTCTCCATGGCAAGATTGACGCTCTCGTCGTAGACGACGTTCTTGATCCTGTCAAAGAGCCCGTCGGCAAAGGCGATCGCTGGCTCGGAATCATACTTCAGCCGCAGCATCACCAGCATATCGCCCAACCCGGTGAAGCCCACGCCTATGCGGCGCGAGTACAGACTCGCCTCCCGGTGCTGGGGCAGGGGATGCCTGTCGGAGTTGTAGTCGAGCACGTTGTCGAGGAAACGCACGGCATACCGCAGCGCCCGATCCAGTTGCTCCCAGTCCACGCGCGCCGATGATGTGAACTCGTCCCGCACGAAGCGGGGGAGGTTGACGCTACCAAGGCAGCAGTTTCCGTAAGGTTCAAGGGGCACCTCTGAGCAAGGGTTCGTGGTGACCACGCCCATGCCGTTGTATTCGGAGGTGGACCAGCGCTTGACCGCGTCCCAGAAGATCACGCCGGGCTCCGCGAAATCGCGGGCCCCGCTGATCAGATCCCGCCAGACCTCCCGGGCCCTCACGGTTCGCCGCATCGTGGCGCGCTCGTTCTCAAAGACGAGGTCGTGGGTGCCGTCATCCTCGACGGCGCGCATGAACGCATCGGAGATCCGTACGCTGAGGTTGGCGTACCGGACCTTCTCCAGATTGCGCTTCACCTTGATGAAGTCCAGAACATCGGGATGGTTGTCGGCGATGGTGATCATCAGTGCCCCACGCCGTCCCGACTGCCCGATCGTACCCGTGGTCAGCGAGAAGAGCTCCATGAACGACACAGACCCCGTGCTGCTGCGGGCGGCGTTGTTCACCGACGCGCCGCGAGGCCGCAGCACGGAGATGTCGGTACCCACGCCGCCGCCCAGGCTGTAGGTACGGGCCGCCTGCTTCATCCAGTCGAATATGGACTCTATCGAGTCGTCCTGGACGGGGATGACATAGCAGTTTAGCGCGGTAACGCGGCGCGAGTTGCCGGCGGCGTGCATGATCCGACCGCCGGGTATGAAGCGGAACTCGCCCAGCAGCCAGTAGAAGTTCTGCGCCCACTCCGCGCGGCGGTCCGGGTGCTCGACCGATGCAATCTCCCCTGCGATGCGGTGCCACATCTGGTCAGGGGTGCGCTCCACGACGTTTCCGTCGCGGTCACGGAGGGCGTACTTGTCATGGAAGACACGGGCGCGGAGCTCGTCACCCCCAAAGGCGGCAAGCGTTTCGGCAGGTATGTTCAATGCTGCGGGCGGCCCAGGCAGATCGTGGGACGGGGCCAGGGGCTGGGACGAAGAGGACGATGCGCCTTCCATGCAGGTCACCCCCGGGGGTGCGTAGTGTCATCGAGCGGTTTGTGTGTCGGTCAGCGAGATAAGGGGAACCTGGTCGCGGAGCGCATCCTCCCGGCGCTTGCGCTCCTTGAGGGTCTCTATCTCCTCCGCTATCGAGTCCACGTCGCGGAACCGGCGGTACTCAGAGGCAAACCGTACATAGGCGACGTCATCAATCCTGCGAAGGCGTTCCATTACGAGGTCTCCGATCGTGGCCGTCGCCACCTCGGGGCTGCCGGACTGGCGGACCTCGCGTTCCACCTCTTCTACCAGCGCATCCATCGCCTCTACCGAAACAGGCCTCTTCCCGCAGGCGCGTATCACGCCCCCCAGCACCTTGGACCTGTCAAAGGGCTCGCGCCGCCCGTCTCGCTTCACGACCATCAGGGGAGAAGGATCGGCCCGCTCGTAGGTGGTGAACCTTCTGCTGCAGCCCAGGCACTCCCGCCGCCTGCGTATGGACCGCCCGTCCAGCATGGGACGGGAGTCGAGGACCTTGCTCTCTTCGTGGCCGCAGAGCGGGCAGCGCATTACGACACCACCGGTAGAGGCAGCGTGATTCTAGAATCCCACATCTAGCGTGTCAATGCCCGGGGTAGCCGCCTTGCTCGCGCGCACGCTCCCGGACGGCCGCTTTCTCCCCCACGGGTGCCCATTCATCGAATCCGTCTTTCAGGGTCTTCCATCGCCCGGGTCCCCAGGCACAGGACCGGCACGGTCAGCACCGCCAGCGAGCCGGCGGTCCAGGCCAGGGCAGAGGCAGGGGTCGCGCCCACCAGAATGCCCCTGAAGGCCACCACGGCGTTCACCACAGGCACGAAGGCCACCCACGGCTGTGACAACTCCCCCAGGAGGGGAATCAGCATCACGGGCAGGGCAACCGCCAGGTAGAGGGCGGTGAATCCCTGCTGGGCCTCGCGCAGCGACCGGGCCCGGAGGCTGACCCAGAGCTGGCAGGCCGACAGGAACCCTCCCAGCATGGTCGCCACGAGCAGGAGCTCGAGCGCGGTCCCGGCCGGCAGAGAGACCTCGACCGGGGTGGTTGTGAGCAGGAAAGAGCCGAACCGGAGCGTGGCGACGCCTGCGGCCAGCATGAGACCCACCGCCATCACAGCGGGTGCCAGCACGGCCAGGAACTTCCCGGCAACGACCGCCGATCGGGGCGCCGGCGCGGTCAGCAGGGCGTCCAGGCTGCCCCGTTCCCGCTCGCCCACGCCCACGTCGAGGGCGGCGTACTGCCCTCCCAGGAGCAGCCACACCGCCAGGAAGAACGGCAGGGCAGCGGCCAGCAGCGCGCCTCCCATCCGCTCTGGCGAGGCCGCGTTCCGGGGTTCGATCACCACCTGCACCAGGGCCGCCGGGTCCACGCCCTGCCTGCGCGCCGCGGACTCCAGATCTCGCAGCGCGAGCCTGGCCGCCACCCCGGCAATGCGCTGGACCGCAGCACGGGAGGCCGGCCTGGACTCGTCGTACCACACGGTCACGACCCTGGGGCCGCGGCCAGAGGGTTGCTGGTCGGCCAGGACCGCCTCGATCTCGCCCCGGAGCAGCGCTGCCCTGGGCTCGGGCACCGCAATCAGGCGGAAGGTCCCTTCCCTGGAGCCGAGAGCGGCCAGGCCACCGGCATCCCCGCCTTGCAGGACCACGCGCACCGGCCGGTCGCGCAGGGCCTCCTGCTGGCGCGCTGCCAGGACCGGCATTACCAGCACGACCAGGGGCATGGTCAGTACCGGGAGCAGCACCGCGGCCACCAGGGTCCGGCGGTCCCGTAGCGTCTCGGCTGCCTCCCTGCGAAAGACGGCCAGGGCGGTGCGCCCCCAAAGGCCAGGGCGGCTGATGGAAGACCGGAAAGGCGAGTCGCCGGGGGTACCCATGGCCCGGCGCTAGAAGGGCGGCGGGAAGACGACGGCGCTCAGAACGAAGACGGCGATCAGGATCGCCCCGATCAGCCGGCGGGAGGAACTCAGGGGGGACAGGTCGTCCAGCGGTCCCACGTGCCCCCGGCGCATCAGCAGCGCTATGAGGATTGCCATCGGGTAGAAGCCCATCAGCACTGCGATGGCCACGCCCGCGTACGAAAGCAGGGCGTGGGCGCGGGGGCCAAGCGCAGCCCGCACGGCGTGCCCTCCGTCGAGCATCCCGGCCGGCAGCAGGTTGATGCTGGTTACGACCAATCCAATCCACCCGGCGAACAGCGCGGGATGCCCCAATACGACGTGGCCAGCAGGCGGGTCCAGGATCAGGCGTATCATGGCTTGAATCAGCAGCGGATCAGGAATGGAGACGGCTGCCCCAAGGCGCTCAGGATGCACGACGAACGATCGGCTGACCCCGTAGAGCAGCACCGGGATGGCAACCAGGAACCCGGCGATGGGGCCCGAGGCGCCGAGGTCCATCAGGCTGTCCCGATTGGGGGCCGGGGTGCGCGTCACGATGACGGCACCCATTGTGCCTATCGGGGGAGCCATCGGCAGGAAGTACGGCAGGCTGGCATCTATGCCGCGGCGCATGGCCACGAGCTTGTGACCCATCTCGTGGGCTCCCAGGATCACCAGAACTGAGAGCGAGAACGCGGCCCCACCTGCCACCGCGCTGTTCAGGAAGCCGGTCCGAACCAGCACCTCCGATTGCAGGTAGCCGGCGTAGAAGGTCGTGGCAACGGTCGCGAGCAGGAGCAGCAGGCTCGTCTGCCATGCCCAACGGCCCGGCGGCGGAGTGGGCACGAGCACGAGCGTCGGGCGGCCGGAGTGCGTGCGCAGCATCGGCGTCAGCCCCAGCGGCGCCAGTCGCCCCCGGAGGACCATGAACCGCCCACCCAGCCCACTGCCTGTTGGGAGTACGTAAAGCGGTTGCCGGCCTTCGGCTGCTACCGCCCCGGGCAGAACCGCCTCGATGTGCTGCCTGGCAAGGTCCAGCCTGGCGTCGAGGTCAGCCGGTTCCTGCAGCGATGCCCCGGGCAGGCCGCCGTATCCCACGCCGGGGACCGCCCTAGCGCCTGCGGAGGAACGCCGGGATGTCGAGGTCGTCAATCAGCTTGACCGGTTCCTTGACCCGGTCGTCCTGCGCCGCGTCGAACATCTCGACCCGGCGAGCAGCCTCGAATCCGGTTGCGATCACGGTGATGCGCACCTCGTCGCGCGCTTTCTCGTCAATCACGGCTCCGAAGAAGATGTTGGCATCCGGGTCGGCCGCGTCGCGCACGATCTGGGCGGCCTCGCTCACCTCGAGCAGGCCCAGGTCGAGCCCACCGGTCACGTTGATGAGCACCCCGCGCGCGCCGTCCATCGAGGTCTCCAGGAGCGGGCTGTTGATCGCGGACTGTGCCGCGCGGGTCGCCCGTTCCTCACCCGAGGCGACACCGATTCCGATGAGCGCGCTGCCGGCCTCGGTCATGATGGTCCGAACATCGGCGAAGTCTAGGTTGATCAGCCCGGGTATCGTGATGAGATCGGCAATCCCCTGCACGCCCTGGCGCAGCACGTCGTCGGCGGTGCGGAACGCGTCCACCACGGTGGCCTGCCGGTCAATGATCTGCAGGAGCCGGTCGTTGGGAATCGTGATCAGGGTGTTGACCTTTTGCTTGAGCGTGCGCACCCCTTCGTCGGCGGTGGCCGCGCGCCGCTTGCCTTCGAACCCAAACGGGCGCGTTACTACGCCGACGGTCAGCGCGCCCAGATCGCGTGCCACCTCGGCAACCACCGGCGCGCCCCCGGTACCGGTCCCGCCGCCCATGCCGGCGGTGATGAAGACCATGTCCGCGCCGACCAGGGCCTCGCGAAGATCCTCCTTGCCCTCCTCGGCGGCCTGGCGACCCACGATGGGGTCACCGCCGGCGCCCAAGCCCTTGGTGGTCTTCGCGCCGATGTGGATCTTCTTGTCGGCCGAAGAAAGGGCCAGCGCCTGGACGTCGGTGTTGACCGTTATGAACTCCACGCCGCGCAGCCCGGCGGAGATCATGCGGTTGACGGCGTTGTTGCCCCCGCCGCCCATCCCGATGACCTTTATCGCCGCATACCGATGAAGGTCCCGCTCCATCTTGGTCATCACCGTTCCTCCCAACCTGGCGTGGTATGCCCGGCTCCTGCCTCACCCACCCTGCAGCAGATCGCGAACCCACGCGCGGGTCCGATCCCATAGGGAACTCGTGCCGTTCCTGTGGGCGGCGCCCGCCCTGGTCCTGCCGCGCGCTCCGAACAGCGCGAGCCCGACCCCCGTGCTGAATGCAGGGCTCCGAACCGTCTCCACCAGACCGGTGATCTGGTCGGGCGCGCCTAGGCGGGCAGGAAGCCCAAGCCGAGCCTCGGCGTGCTCTATCAGTCCATCGAGAAGGGCGGTCCCACCCGTCACCACCACGCCCGCCGGCACCCGGTGCGTGTAGCCGCTGCGACGGATCTGGGCCTGAACGAGCGAGAAGATCTCGTCCAGACGCGGCTCGATGAACTCTGCCAGTATCCGGCGTGGGATCACGCGGGGCTCGCGGCCTCCCACGTTGAATACCTCGATCATCTCGCCCTCGGACACAGAGGCGGGCGAGGCCGCGCCCCAGCGGACCTTCAGTTTCTCCGCCTCGGCCATCGGAGTCCGCATCCCCACCGCTATGTCGCTGGTGATGTGGGCGCCGGCCACCGGGAGAATCGCCACGTGGCACAGGCCGCCGTTGGCGAACACCCCGATGCTCGTGGTGCCGCCGCCTATGTCCACCAGGACCACGCCTATGTCGCGCTCCGACGGCGTGAGCACGGCCTCTGCCGAAGCCAGCGGCTCCAACACCATCTCCGCGACCTCCACGCCTGCCAGTTGCGCGCACTTGGCCACGTTGGCCAGTGCCGTGGCAACGCCCGTAACGATGTGGGCCTCGACCTCCAGGCGGGTGCCGTACATTCCAACCGGCCGCTTGACGCCGTCCTGTCCATCAACGACGAAATCGCGCGGGAGGAGATGGATGATCTCGCGGTCTGAGGCCGGCAGCGCCGCCATCCGGGCGGCGTCCACGACCCGCGTTACGTCCGCGTCCGCGATCTCGTGATCCCCGCGCGCCACCGCCACCACGCCCCGGCTGTCGGACGAGGTGATGTGCTCGCCGGAGACCGCCACGAAGGCAGAGGTAATGCTGGTCCCGGCCATGCGCTCGGCGCGGTCGGTGGCCTCCTCGATCGCGCGGGCAGTGGAGTCAAGGTCCACGACCACCCCGCGGCGCATGCCTGAGGAAGGCACGCTGCCGGCGCCGACGATGTGGACATCGCCGTCCTCGTCCACTTCGCCCACAACGGCACAAACCTTGGTCGTGCCTATGTCCAGGCCTGCGACCGAGCCTCGGCGCGCCATACGCTACCCGTAGTGGATCATGGGTCTGTCTTCCCTACATCTTGTTCTGCCATTCCACGCCTATCGTCCATCTCCTGCTCCGTACGGTCTTACCACGACGGACCCTCCGTACCTGAGGTCCAGCGACGCGGGCGTCAAGCCCTTCGCCCGCAGCGCATCGAGAACCCGCGGGACCTGACCCAGCCGCTCCGACAGCCCCAACAGACCCCCGGCCCGGATCTCCAGCCCTGAGCGGGTGATGAGCGTCAGGTCCGGACCCTTCGCGACCACGATGCGCTTCAGGTCGACTGCCAGGCGCGCCTGAACCACGTCCAGCGCCTCTAGCGCTGCTCGCACCCCCTCTGAAGCCGCTGAATGGCCGGGGCGGGCCTCTGCATCGGGTCGGGTGCGGTCCTCGATCTCGGGCAGCCCGCCTGAGTCAGGGGTGATCGCCACCACCACGTGGTCATCGGCCACCATTGCGAACCCGGCACCCGTGATCAGGGCAGCCATCGGACGGCGTTCGGTAATCTTGATAGAAACGATCCTGGGCGGTCGTACAAGCACCGCCGCCTCCCTGATGCGAGGATCGGCCCGAAGCCGCCGCAACGCGGCAGCGGCGTCCACGGCGAACAGGCGCTCGGCGCGCTTCAGGCCGGAGAGCTCGACAACCTCGGCCGCCGGGATCATCCCGGCCCCGCGCACCTCGATGCGCTCAACGGTGAAGAACGCCGACTGCGGGAAGGCGGCCAGGGCGAGCAGCGTGGCCATGATCATGGCGAAGCGCGGCAGGGTCTCCCTGAGGGACGCGGCGTTGGGGCGCGTTGTGGGATCGGTCGTATCCACGGTCGTATCCACGATGGATGCCCGGGTTCAGAACTCGCCCAGCAGCTTGACCTCCAACTCCAGTGTGATTCCCAAGCGTTCCTGCAGGCGGGCGCGCACCTGCGCCGCCAGGGCCAGCACGTCGGCCGCGGTGGCGCCTCCCTCGTTGACGATGTAGTTCGCGTGGATCTCCGAGATGCGGGCGCCGCCGACGGCCAGGCCTTTGCCGCCCACCGCCTCTATGAGCCGTCCCGCGTGGTCGCCGGAGGGATTGCGGAAGAAGCAGCCCGCGCTCATCCGGCCGAGCGGCTGCGTCGCGCCCCGGCGTTCCAGCCACATCTCCAGGCGGGACTGAACCAGGTCCGGGGAGTCGGGGCGCAGCGCGAGCGTCACCGAAGCAACCACCCAGGGTCGTCCCTGGATGGCCGTGGCCCTGTAGCCAAAGCCCATCGCCTCGGGTCCCAGGCAGATGGGACCGTCCGGGGTCAGCACGTCTGCCGCCTCGAAGACCTCACCCATCGAGTGGCCGTAGGCACCGGCGTTCATCACTACCGCTCCGCCCACCGACCCCGGAATGCCGGCCGCGAACTCAAGCCCGGCGAGTCCCTTCCGCGCCGTGCGCAGCGCCAGGGCCGGGAGTCCGGCCCCGGCCTCTGCGATGACCTTTGCACCCTTGATGCGAACGCGACCCACACCCTTTCCGATCTTGACTACGGCCCCGCGAATCCCCCGGTCCCCAATCAGCACGTTGGATCCGTTGCCCAGTATCACGGGCCGGTGGCCCTCTTCGAACAGCACGGATGCGGCCGCCCGCAACTCACCGATGCTCCTTGGGATCACCATCAGGTCCGCCGGACCCCCGATGCGGAACAGCACGTGCCTGGAGGTCGGCTCGTCGCGGCGCACATCTGCGACGGCCTCACGCAACCGCCGTTCCAGGCGGGACAGCGCGGTCGGGGGGGCCTTCACCGGGCACCCACCGACAGCCGCCGAAACAGGGCATCTGCCGCAGCACCGATGTCTCCTGCCCCCAGCGTGAGCACGATGGTACCCGGGGAGGCAATCTGCTCTACCAGGTCCAGGGCGGCCTCGGTGGTCGCCCGGAAGTGCACAGGCCGGTGTGGGGCTACCGCGTCCACGATCAACTGGGCAGTCACGCCCGGCTGCGACGGCTCGCCCGCCGCGTAGATCTCGGTCACCACCACCTCATCCGCGGCATCGAACGCCCGGCCGAACTTGGCGTGGGTGGTGCGCGTGCGCGAATAGCGGTGCGGCTGGAACAAAGCAATCACCCGGCGCTCTGGCCAGCCCTCGCGCGCCGCGCGGAGCACCGCGTCTATCTTGACCGGATTGTGCGCGTAGTCGTCCACGACGAGCACGCCGCCGACCTCGCCGCGGATCGCGAAGCGGCGGGCAACGCCCCGAAAACCGGCCAGCGCACCCATGGCCGCATCGGCCGGCACGCCCATCGTTACCGCGGCGGCTATTGCGCCCAGCGCGTTGCTGACGTTGTGCCGCCCGGGCACGCGCAGCACCATCTCGCCGGACGGCCTGCCCTCGATCCACAGTTCGGTCCGGGTCTCCTCCCCGTGAATCGCGCGAATCTCTCCCCGAACCGCGGCGGCCCGGTCAAAGCCGTAGGTCAGGAAAGGCCGGTCGAGGCCGCGGGCAAGCGCGATCGCGCCGGCGTGGTCAAGGCAGACTGCGATGAAGCCCTCCTGGGGAACCGCGCCCAGGAACCGCTCGAACGTCTGCTCGAGATGGCCGGGTGCAATGTAGTAGTCGCAGTGGTCGGTGGCATCCAGACTGGTCAGCACGGCTGCGAACGGGCGCACGTGCAGGAGCGAACCGTCGCTCTCGTCCACCTCGGCTACGATCCAGGGTCCGCGTCCGGTACGCGCACCGCCGCCGTATTCCTCGACACCGGCCCCGATTATACCTGTCGGGTCCAGGCCTGCTCGTGCCAGCACGCGCGTGAGCATCGCGGCCGTGGTCGTCTTGCCGTGCGTCCCGACCACGGCCACGCCGCGGCCGAACGCCATCACCTTGGCCAGGAGCTCGGCCCGATGAAGAACCGGCAGGCCGAGATCTCGCGCGGCACCGATCTCGTGGTTCTCGTCCGGGACCGCCCTCGAGTAGACCACCACGTCCGCCTCGGCCAGATGATCAGGACTGTGGCCGACGAACGTTGCCCCACCGAGATCACCGATCCGCCGGAGGGAGGCGGAGTCGCGCAGATCGCACCCCGACACGCGAACTCCGCGGTGCAGCAGCACTTCGGCCAGCGCGCTCATGCCTGCGCCGCCTATCCCCACGAAGTGTACCCGCGACGAGCGCTGGATCACGCGCGGACCTCCGTCTCGCTGCCAGGCGTGCCGCCAGAGGTGCCGAGACCGAGCACCAGGTCGGCTACTGCGCCGGACGCGTCCCGGCGCCCCAGCCCCCGGCTGGCATCCGCCATGCGCTTGCGCCGGCCCGAATCGGCCAGGAGCGCCTGCACCACCGCGACCAGCGCCCCTCCGCCGAGGTCGGCGTCCGGCACCAGGACAGCAGCGCCGGCGCGCACCAGGACCTCGGCATTGTCCTCCTGGTGTCCTTCCGCGGCACTGGGATACGGAACCAGGATCGAGGGCAGCCCCCACGCGGTCAGCTCGGCCAGCGTGCAGGCGCCGGCCCGGCTGAGGACCAGATCGGCGCAGGCATAGGCGTCGGCGATGTCGTCGAGAAACGGCACCGCGACGTGGCGCAGCGCGGGCGGACCGATGTGCTCGCGGTGGCCGATCTCGCGTCGGACCCAGTGTCCGTGCTCGGTTCCGGTCTGGTGCAGGATCTGCAGCCCTGGCTCGAACATGAGGAGATCGCCCAGCCTGCAGACTGCCTGGTTCAGGCTCAGGGCGCCCTGGCTACCGCCCAGCACGAGCAGGGTGAGCCTGCCCGGGTCAAGACCCCACCTGCCCAGGCCTCGTTCCCGATCGCCCTCCATTGCGCGGCGCCGCAGTGGGATGCCCGTGACCTCGGCGCGGCGCGCCTTCAACCGTGCGGCTGCCTCGGGATGGGGAATCGAGACCCATCTGGCCCAGCGTGCGATCAGGCGGGTCGCCAGGCCCGGGCGCAGGTTCTGCTCCTGCACGCCCAGCGGCACGCCCAGCAGCGCGGCCGCGCATCCGACGGGCACGCACACGTAGCCGCCGGTGGCAACGACCGCGTCCGGCCGCCACTGCCTCAGGAGCCGCAACGCCTGGAGCGTTCCCATCGCGGTGGTCGCCAGCGCGGACGCGGCCGCCAGGCCCGGACGCCGCGGCAGGCCCCGCGCGCGGATCCGCGCGAACGGCCAGCCCTCCGCGGGCACGACGCGGGCCTCGATGCGGTCGCCGCCTACGAAGAGGATCTCCACCTCGGGCCGCCGGCCTCGGAGCGCCTCGGCTATCGCCAGCGCCGGGAACAGGTGGCCGCCGGTGCCGCCGCCAGTGATAATGATTCTCACTTCCCCTCCCCGGCGGCGTACTGCGAGATGTTCAGCAGGATGCCTATCTGTATCATCGTCATTACCAGCGACGAGCCGCCGAAACTGACCAGCGGCAGCGGCACGCCCTTGACGGGCAACAACCCCGTGGCAACGCCCATGTTCATCAACGCCTGGCCCACGACGGCCGCGGTGATCCCCCCGGCCAGGAGCGAACCAAAGCGGTCGGGTGCAGAGCGGCTGATGCGGTAGCCGCGGTAGGCCAGGAACGCGAACAGAACCAGCAACCCCATGGTGCCCAGCAATCCAATCTCCTCGCCAACGATGGCGTAGATGAAATCGGTGTGGCGCTCGGGCAGATAGAAGAACTTCTGGCGGCTCTCCCCCAGGCCGACCCCGATCAGGCCGCCGGACCCAAATGCCAGCAGCGACTGTATGATGTGAAACCCGCTGCCCTGGGGATCGCTCCAGGGGTCCAGGAAGGACAGGAAACGCCGGAGCCGGTAGGGTGCGGCTGCCACGGCCAGGGCCCCGACCGGAAGCGCCGCCAGCACGACCAGCCCCAGGTGCGCGATCCGCGCACCTGAGAGAAACAACACCGTCATCGTGATCACAACCAGCACGACCGCGGATCCCATGTCGGGCTGCAGGAGGACAAGGCCCGCGAGAAACGCGGTGACCAGGAGCGGGGGCACCACGCCGCGGTGGAGGTCGCGCACCTCGGCGCTGCGGCGCACCGCAAACTGCGCAACGAAGAGGGGCAGCGCCAGCTTGGCCAGCTCCACGGGCTGGAAGCCGGCAGGCCCGGCGACGATCCACCTTCGGGCGCCTCCGGCGACCCTACCGATCCCGGGGATCAGCACCGCTACGAGTAGGACCGCGGTGGCGAGCAGCAGCGGCACGGCGTACACCCGGAGCCGCTGGTAGTGCACGCGGCTGGCGATCCACATCGCGGTCAGACCGATCCCGATCCACGTCGCCTGCCGGCGCAGGAAGTACGCGCTGTCGGCCAGGCGGTCAAAGGCAACGATGCTGCTCGCGCTGTAGACCATCACCAGCCCGACCCCGAGCAGCGCCAGCACGCAGACGAAAAGGAGCAGGTCACCGGACCGGCGGTGCAGCGCGGGCGGGGGCGCGGTCACGGTAGCACCGGAGGGCCCGCGCGAGCGGGCAGCGCATCAGCCAACCGGCAGAACAGGTCGCCGCGCTCCCGGTAGTCTGCGAACTGGTCGAAGCTCTCGCACCCCGGGGAGAGCAGGATCGCGTCCCCGGGCGATGCGGCGTCCCAGGCCGATGCCAGCGCGGCGTCCAGGGTGCCTGCCTGCGAGACGCTCGGGGGCTTGGCCATCCCACCTATCGCATCTGCCAGCAGGGCGGCGGTCGAGCCGATCAGATAGACCGCCTTGGCGGGCGAGTCCTCCAGCGCGCTGACCATCGGTTGAAAGTCGCGCGCACGGGCGTCCCTGCGCAGTCCTCCTGCGATGAGGTGGAACGGCCTGACCATGCTCCTTATGGCGGCGGCGGCTGCTGCGGGATTGGTTGCCAGCGAGTCCTCGTAGAAGGCGACGCCCTCGCGCTCCGCGGCCAGGCGGAACCTGTAGGGTAGGCCGCGGAACTCGCGCAGCACCGACGCGATCGTCCCGGGCTCGACGCCAACGAGCGCCGCGGCAGCGGCGGCAGCCAGGGCGTTCTCCTGCATGTGGGCACCGGGCACGGAGAGGTCGCACACAGCCATCACCGGGCGCGGAGGCGCACCGGCCGGCGCGATCCGACCGCCATCCATGTACGCCCCGGCCAACACGATTCGCCCGCCCTCGAGGTACGCCCCGGCCGCGACGGGCCGGTGACGGCTGAACCAGCGCACCGAAGACGCGGCGCCGTCGGTCATCCCAGCCACGAGGGGATCGTCGGCGTTGAGCACCGCCAGGTCCGCCGGGCCCTGGTTGCGGACGATCGTGCGTTTCGCCTCGACGTAGGCCTCCAGCGACCCATGGTCGTCCAGGTGGTGCGGCGCGATGTTGGTCACCACCGCAACGTGGGGGCTGTAGGGCAGGCCGAGGAGCTGCCGGTTGCTGATCTCCAAGACCAACCACGTCGCGGCGTCCGCACCGTCAAGGGCGTAGAGCGCGGGCACGTGCGTCCGGTCGTTCCCAGAGACGACGAGAGGCAGTCCGGCGGCCTCCATCATCGCGGCTATCAGCGTTACCACGGTAAACTTGCCGTTCGTGCCGGTCACGCCGAGAATCGGCCCGGGCCATGCCTCGAAGAACAGGTGCGTAAGACTCGACAGCCGGACGCCGCGCGCAGCGGCCGCGCGCACGGGCGCGTTCTCCTGGTGGCGGAACCAGGACTGGGGAACGAAGATGACCCCGGCCTCCTCTATCCCCTCCAGATAGCGGTCGTCCTGCCGCCAGGCGATGGGCGCGGCCCGCAACCGGGCTGCCAGCCGCGCCTGTCCCTCTGGATCCAGCCAGCAGTGCGTGCGCCGCAGCGTCTCCTCGAAGCGCGCGGGCGGCTCCAGATCGTGCACGGTGATTTCCCCTATGCCGTGGTTCAGGAGGAACTCGGTCACGGTGGAGCCCTCGGTGCCCGACGGGCCCAGAACGTGGATGGGCCGCCCCCGGAGCTGATCCAGGACGGCCCTCACCCGCGCTGGCGGGTGCGAAGTCATCAGCCGGCGACCAGCAGGCCGATCAGGAGACAGACCCAACCGGCCATGTGGAACCGGCGCACGATGACCGGTTCCGGCCAGCCCACGAGTTCAAAGTGATGGTGCAGGGGGCTCATGCGGAAGATCCGCCGGCCGCCAGTGAGCTTGAAGTACGCCACTTGAAGGATGACGGACGCGGCTTCGGCAACGAACACGCCGCCGATGAAGAGGAGCGCGATCTCCGACTTCGTGACGATGGCGAGCGCGGCCAGCACCCCACCAAGGGCATTGGATCCAACGTCGCCCATGAAGATCCGCGCCGGGTGGGCGTTGTACTTGAGGAATCCTGCGCAGGCCCCTGCCACGGCCGCGCCCAGCACCGCGGCAGAAGGCAGCAGCGCGGTCAGCGCCACAACTGCCAGCCCGAACGCGGCCACCGCGACGAGCCCGGCGGCCAGGCCGTCCAGGCCATCGCTCAGGTTGACCGCGTTGGTGAACCCAACGTAGAGCAGCGCCGCGAAGATCACGTATCCCCATCCGAGATCGAACGGGCCCACTCCTGGCACGATGATCTCGGTTCCCAGCCAGGACTGGCGGGCGGCCAGGTATCCCAGGGCCAGGCCCAGGATGATCTGCATCGCCAGCCGCTCGCGCGCACGAAATCCGAGGTTCCGATCGTGCTGGGCCGCCAGGAGATCGTCCAGCAATCCCACGGCGCCGAAGGCGCCCATCACGGCGAGTGCGAACAGCACGCGGCGGTCCGGGCCTGCCACGAGCAGCACGGCGGCGACGATGGCGGCAACAAGCAGCAGCCCGCCCATGGTCGGAGTGCCGGCCTTCAACTGGTGCCGGGCCGGCGCGTCCTCGCGGATGCGCTGGCGCTGGCCCCACGCTGCGAGCGCCGCTATGGTTCGGGGGCCCGCGAGCACGACGATGCCCGCCGCCAGCGCCGCGGCGGCGACCACCTGAACCAGCAGGGGTATCGCAATGAACTCGTTCACGGCGACAATACCTCCATTCCGGCCCTCAGGCCCTCCAGCACCCTTTCCATCTCGATACCTCGCGAACCCTTGATGAGCACGATGTCACCTGGCCGCACCGCCCGGCGCAGCAACGGGATCGCTTCATCTGTGGTCCTGGCCCAGGCAGCGGCGCCGGGCGCGAGACCAGCATCGGCGGCCCCCCCGAGGTACCAGCGGGCATTGGGTCCCACCGCGAGCAGCAGCGCGGGCAGCAGTTCCGCCGCCTGCCGGCCCACCCGGCGGTGGAACTCTTGCGAATCCGGTCCGAGCTCGAGCATCTCGCCCAAGGCGAGCACGCGCCGTCGGGCCGGCCCTGCGAGGACGATCACGTCGAAGGCGGCCTGCATGGACTGCGGACTGGCATTGTAGGTGTCGTCCACAACGAGCATCTCGCCGAGGTGGATGATCTCCTGCCGCATCTTGGCCTGGCGGGCGCGGGCAAGCCCTGCTGCGATCTCGCGCAGCCCGAGCCCGAGCGCATGCCCCACGGCCGCTGCGACCAGCGCGTTGCGCACCTGGTGAGTGCCCGGGAGCGACAGGGTCACTTCTCCCTGCTGCCCTCCGACCTCCAGCACGAAGGCGCAGCCGTCAGGGGTGCACCTGATCTCGGTGGCGCGCACGTCTGCCTCAGGAGAGAAGCCGAACCGGACCACGGGACACTGGACGGCCCGGACCAGCCGCTCTGTCAAGGGCTCGTCGGCGTTGACGATCGCGGTGCCGTCAGCGGGCAATCCCTCCAGCAGTTCGGCCTTGGCCGCGGCGATGTTCTCGCGCGTTCCCAGCAGCTCCAGGTGGGTGTCGCCTATGGTGGTGACCGCGCCGATGCGGGGAAGCGCCATCTCGACGAGTTCTCGGATCTGCCCCAGACCGCGCATTGCCATCTCTATGACCGCGACCTCGACTCCCTGATCCAGCCCCAACAGCGCGAGGGCCACGCCCAGCTCCGCGTTCCACGACTCAGCAGAGCGCGCCGCGTTGAAGCGCACGGCCAGGACCTCTGCGCACAGGCCGACCGTCGTGGTCTTGCCCACGCTGCCGGTAATGCCGACCACGGTCACCGGCAGCGTGCGCCGGTGCAGGGCGGCGATCGCGCCCAGCGCGCGCAGCGGGTCCGCCACCACCAGCGCCGGGCTGGCTGCTCCCGGGAGGGCTGCTCCCGAGCCGGCTGCCGCCGGCTCTGCGGCGACCACTGACAGCACCGCGCCGCGCGCGAGCGCATCCCCCACGAACAGGTGCCCGTCGGCATTTGGGCCCCGCAGCGCAACGAAGAGATACCCGGGCGCGGCCTTCCGGCTGTCGGTTGTGACCCCGCAGACCGCCGTGGGAACAGGCGCCCCCGGCGGCAGCACGAGGCGTCCGCCGGTCGCCGAGACGATGTCCCTAACCGCCAGATGCATTCAGGACCTCCCGGACTACTTCCCGGTCATCAAACGGATGCCTCACCCCGGCGATCTCCTGGTAGGTCTCGTGGCCCTTGCCGGCAATCAGCACGAGATCTCCGGGACGCGCCTCTGCCACTGCCGCGGCAATCGCGCGGCGCCGGTCGGGCTCGATCTGCACGCGCACGCCGCGACGGGCGGCGGCGGCCTCGACGCCCGGACGGATCTCGTCAATGATCGAGCGGGGATCCTCGGTGCGCGGGTTGTCGGAGGTCACCACCACGAGGTCGGCCCAACTCGCCGCGATGCCGCCCATCACTGGGCGCTTGGGCCGGTCGCGATCACCTCCGCATCCGAAGACCGCGATCAGCCGGCCGCCGGTCACCTCGCGGGCGCTGCGCAGCACGTTCTCCAGGCCGTCGGGCGTGTGGGCGTAGTCCACGACCACCGCGAAGGGCTGCCCCTCCTCGATGCTCTCAAAACGCCCCGGGATGCCCGGCATAGCGGCCAGGGCATCGGCCATCGCCTCAAGAGGCAGTTCTTGCGTGATGCCCACGGCAAGCGCCGCGAGCGCATTTGCGACGTTGAAGCCGCCGGCAAGCCGGAGCTCGACCGGAACGCTGCCCCCAGGCGTCTCGGCGGTGAACGTTGACCCGCGCAGGTGCAGCCGGAGGTCGCGCCCGCGCACGTCGGCGGGCATGCGCACGCCGTAGGTCACCGCCTGCGCCAGGCTGACCGCCCGCATGATCCGCGATGCGGGGTCGTCGGCGTTCAGGACCGCCCACCCATCACAGGGCAGCATCGCGAACAGCCGCGCCTTGGCGGCGCGGTAGGCTTCCATGCTCCCGTGGAAGTCCAGGTGGTCCCGCGTGAGGTTGGTGAACACCCCGACCTTGAACCGGCAGCCGGCAACCCGCTCCAGCGCCAGCGCGTGGGAGGCGACCTCGACCGCGGCGTACTGCCGACCCGCGCTCACCATGGCCGCCAGCGCGCGCTGCAGATCGGGCGCCTCCGGGGTCGTGCGCGCCGACGGCAGCACACCATCGTCAATGACGATCCCCATTGTTCCGATGATGCCGCACGGCCGCCCGGCCGCGCGCAGGATCGCTTCGATCAGGTAGGTGGTTGCGCCCTTGCCGTTGGTCCCGGTGACGCCGATCACGCTCAGGCGGCGCGAGGGATGCCCATAGTACCCCGCGCTCATCTGCGCGAGCGCGCGGCGGGTGTCGGAGGTCCGCACCACCACAACGCCTGGAGGCACGGCGACCTCGCGATCCACCAGGATCGCGGACGCGCCGCGGGTGACGGCCTCTCCGATGAAGGCGTGCCCGTCGTGGACCGCGCCGCGGAGCGCGGCAAACAGAAACCCGGGACCACTCTCCCGGGAGTCGTAAGCGAGCCCGCGAATCTCCACGCCGGGGTCGCCCACCACCGACGGCGCGTCGAGCTCCGTCAGCAGCGCGCGCAGATGCATCCACCCACCTCCGCGGAATCTCCGTTCATTATAGCAGGCACCCGCGGCCTTACGGCGCGGCGCGCGGCGGCAGGCGGCCCAGGGCCGCCGGCTCCGAGGGAGGCAGCCGCATGTGCCAGAGAACCTGCGTGGCAATTGCCTGGAAGACCGGCGCTGCGACCGTGCCCCCGTATTGTTCGCCCTTCACGCCGTCGAGAATCACCAGCACCGCCAGGCGCGGGTTGTCCGCGGGCACCAGGCCGACAAACGAAGCCAAGACCGCATCGGGCATGTAGCCGCCTCCTGGAGCCGGCTTCTGGGCCGTGCCGGTCTTGCCGGCGATCCGGTATCCCTCGACGCGGGCCAGCGTCCCGGTCCCCTTGTTCACGACGTCCTCCATCATGGCGACGACCGCTCGGGCGACCTCCGGAGTAGTCGCCTGGCGTCCGGGCTCCGGCGCCGCCACCTTGATCACGCGGCCTTCGGGGTCGCGCACGGCGCGCAACACGTGCGGGCGGACCAGACGTCCCTCGTTGCCCAGGGCAGAGGCGGCCACCAGCAACTGCAGGGGCGTTACCGAGATGCCCTGACCAAAGCCAATGGTCTCGAGCCCAGGGCCCAGCCACTGCGTCGGCGGCGGCACCAGACCGGCGAGCTCCCCGGGAAGATCAATTCCGGTGGGCGCGCCGAATCCAAAGCGGCGGATCGCTTCGTGGTACCGCTCCTTGCCAAGCCGCATCGCCACCATGGCCGCGCCCACATTTGACGACTGGCGGATGATGTCGCCCAGCGTCTGCCTGGGGAACTTGCGGCCGCGGGCCTCCCGAATCACGTAGCCGCCCGCGACCCGCAGTTCCCCGGTGCTCGTGAACACTTCGTGTGCGGTCACGGCGTCGGCTTCCATAGCGGCCGCCGCCAGGATGATCTTGAAGGTGGATCCCGGTTCGTAGACTGCAGAGATAGCGCGGTTGGCCAGCAGCGGGTTCTCGGCGCGACCGACGGCGTTGGGATCATAGCGCGGATGGGCGGCCATCGCCAGCAGCTCGCCCGACCTGGGATCCATGACCAGGACGGTGCCCGAGGTTGCGCCCGTGGAGGCCGCTGCCCGATCGAGCTCGCGCTCGGCGATGTGCTGGATCACCTGGTCTATGGTAAGCATCACGTCGGCGCCCGGGGCTGGCTCTCGCACGACTGCGCGCGTGTCGAACCGCGGACGGCCCATGGCGTCCCGCTCGATGCGGGCGGAACCGGGCCGGCCCCGCAGTGTCTCTTCAAACGCCAGTTCCGCGCCCTCCAGGCCCTGGTTGTCAACGCCGGCAAAACCGATCACGTGGGACGCCAGCGTTCCGTTGGGGTAGCTGCGCTTGGCTTCGGTGAGGAAGCCGATCTGGTCGCCGAGCCGCATCGCGCGCAGCGACGCCACAACCGCGGGCGAAGCCCTCCTGGCCAGCCAGGCGAAGTGCCGGTCCGGGACCAGCTTTCGTTCGAGGTCCGCCGGTCGCTGCCCGACCACCGGCGCGACCGCGTGGATGAATGCCTTGTGATTGTCGATCTTGGACGGCAAGGCGAAGGCCGACTCGGCCTCGACGTTCACGGCCAGCGGCCTGCCCAGGCGGTCCAGCAGGCGGCCGCGGCTGGCCTCGATCTGCACGGTGCCGAGCTGCTGGCGCTCCGCGATTCTCTCGAGTTCTGGGGCCTGAACGACGTGAAGCATGACCAGGCGAAAGCCGACCGCGGTCAGCGCCGTCCACAGCACCGCAAAGAGCACCGCCGTGCGCAGCCGGATCAGCCGGAGGTGGTCGAGCTCTGCCTCGGCCGCGCGGAGAAAAGACCGCCGCCCGGGGGGTTGACCCCGCCCGGGCGGGCGGCGACGACGCGGGAGGGTCATCTGTGTCGCTCTCGGGCCTCGGCCTCGCTCCTCCCAAGCCACGCCGTGAGCTGGCGAAGGACTCCACGGCGCTCGGCAGGCACCTCGACTTCCGCGATGGCCGGCCCGGCGGTGATGGCGGCGAGCTGGTGATGGCGGGGCGGCGCCATGCCCAGCTCCGTTGTGGCATAGTGCTCGATGCGCTGCGGCGATTTCAGGGCCGATGCGAGCGAGGATAGGCGCGCGTGCTCCGCGCGCAGGTGGGTGAGTTCGCGCTGCAGCCGCAGGATCGTGTACCCCGCCTCTGCGCGGTGCGTGCGCTGCGAAACGTAGAGCAGAGCAGGCAGGGTGAGAAGAACCGCCACCACCATCGCGCCGGCCATCGGGTGCAACCGAGAGCGGCGACGGGCCACGGGCTCCCCGCGGGAAGGCCGTTCGGGGAGCCACACCGGGAAGACCTTCGTGCGTCGGTCGGCGGCGATCACGTGCACGGCCTCGCCGTTGAACTGGAAGAAGATCGGCGCCGGAAGCCGGGTGCCGGAGGGAGGACGTCAGGCACGACGGAGGGGAGGGTGGTATCAGCGCTGGATTGCCCGGCTTCCGACGCACGCTCGGTCTGGTCGCTCGCGCGCTCTGCCACGCGCATCTTGGCGCTGCGCGAACGGGGGTTGGCCGCTATCTCGCGCAGCGATGGGGTAACGGGCCGCCGCGTCAGAACGCGCACGAGGCGACGGCCGCCGCAGACGCATTGGGGGCTCCCGGGAGGACAGGTGCAATCACGGGAGAGGCGGAGGTAGGTGTGCTTGACGATGCGGTCTTCCAGGGAGTGGAAGGTGATGACGCAGAGTCGCCCACCCCCCCGGAGAGCCCCCATTGCTTCCGGCAGTGCCTGCTCGAGCGCTTCCAGTTCGCGGTTGGTGGCGATGCGCAGCGCCTGGAACGTGCGCGTCGCCGGATGGATGCCCCGAGGCCAGGCGCGGCGCGGGATGGCCGCACCTACAACGGAGACAAGTTCATCGGTCGTGCGAAGAGGCCGGCGCTGCACGATCGCCCGCGCGATCCGGCGCGCCCATCGCTCCTCACCGTACGCCCAGATAATCCCCCGCAGTTCCTCCTCGGGCAGGGAGTTGACCAGGTCGGCGGCGCAGCGCGGCTGGGTGCGGTCCATCCGCATGTCGAGCGGACCTGAATGGGTGAAGCTGAACCCGCGGAGGGGTTCTTCCAGTTGCAGCGACGAGGCTCCCAGGTCCATCACGATGCCGTCTACCGCCTCGAGTCCGGCTTCGGCCACCACAGTGCGTATGGCCGAGTAGTTCGCGTGCCGCAGTGCAACCGATGCCCCGTAACGAGCCAGCCTTCGCGCCGCAACCGCCAGCGCCTCGGCGTCGCGGTCTATCCCTATCAGCCGCCCAGACGGGGCGATCCGCTCCAGGATCGCCTCGGCGTGCCCGCCGGCGCCCACCGTGGCGTCAACGTACGTGCCGCCGGGCCGTGGTTCCAGCCAGGCCAGCACCTCGTCGAGCATCACCGGGATGTGCCCAGCGGCTTCTGCCTGAGAACCGGCTATATTCGCAGCTCCTCGATCTGCTCCGCGATCTGCGGAGCCGACAGCTTCGCCTTCTCGATGTAGGACTGCCAGCCGGCGTAGTTCCATATCTCGATCCGGCTGATCAGACCCACCACCACCACCTCGCGCTCGATCCCGGCATGCTGCCGCAGGTGAAGCGGCAGGGTTATCCTGCCCTGTCGGTCGAGCTCGATGTCCACGGCGCCGGCAAGCAGATAGCGCATAACGTCGCGCTGCTTGGTGGAGAGCTTGAGCAACGCGTCCGCGACCTTGGCCCATTCCGCGGGCGAGTATACGCTGATGCAGGGATCCAGTCCGCGGGTGGCTACGACCTGATCGCCCAGGACGCGCCGGAACCTGGGAGCGATGACAACCCGCCCCTTGTCGTCCAGCGCGTACTGGAACTCACCCTTGAGCATCCCCACAACTCCCCACTCTGTCCCACGCTATTCTCCATGTTCCCACAAACTCCTTCTTGTAGACCTGCGATTTGGAAAAGATCTTTGGAGGCCGGCGGCCAGAAGCCTCACTGGGCGCGGTCTCTGGCTTTCACTACCGGCGCAGGGGGGCAGATATGGTGGGTCGGAGCTGCTCACCCACCACATCTTGTGGGAGAGCGGCAATGCACCCGAGGTCCGGGACTACTGCCGACGCCCGGGACTACTGCCGATGCTCGGAACTACTGCCGTGGCGTGGGAGGTTTCCGCCTCACGCGTGGAGTGCGCGCAAGAGCACCCTGGTCCAGCGCCTTGTCGCCCAGGACCGCGCCCAGGCAGTCGCGCAGGTCCAGGGCCTCTTCGATCTGTAGCCGGGCGGACCGCGCTCCGGGCTCAGATGCAAGATCAGGCGATGGATGCGTGACCAGCATGATGCCGCCGTCCGGTAGGATCTCGACGATGAACGCCATTGAGGTGAGCAGGCGGGCAGGACCGAGCCGGGATACGGCCTGTGGCCCGAAGAAGTTGGCCCAACCCAGGCAGGTTGGATCAGGAAGATCGTCTACTCCCACCGTGCCCCACGGAGCTTCCAGGAACAGATAGAGGCCCTTGCACACGCCGAGCACCTGCTCGATGTCCTTGCTCGTCGCCAACGCCTCGCGCGGTATCGTCAGCGTGACCGTGCTTGGGCGAGATCTGGGAACCTCGCTCACCGAGAGGGTCAGCACCGGCCGCATCAGCCCTTCGGAGACGCGCAGGAACGTGCTCTGCGTGCCACCCTCCTCCGCGTCCTCCAGCAGCCGGACCGGCCTCGCGGGTATGATCCGCCGCAGGCTGTCTTCCGGCAGGCGGCGCACAAGATGCGGCTCGTAGGCCCCTCCCTGAGCCACGAGCGTGTCCAGAATCGCCCTCACGGTTCCCGGCCGGAAAGGATGGTCTACCAGGAAGCGCGCGACAACCTGCCCTTCCATGTTCGTCACCCCTGTACAAGAGCCGCCGCTGCTCAGGATGAGTCGGATAGTAGAAGGGGGCTCTCTCGCAGGGCTCTCACGAGGCGAGCGGGGGGGCGGGCGGCTCGCAGGTGTGCCCGTGGCGTTCCCAGGCCGCCAGGATCTCCCGGTTGAGAGGGACATTCCTCCTGAGGCGCACCTGCTGCGCCGGCGAGAGCGTCGCGGCCTGGGCGGCGATAAACTCCACAGCCCTGCGAAGGAACGGCAGGCGGGGTTCAAGGTTGAACTCCTCCAGGACGCGGAAGTGGTGCCAGAAGATGCGCTGGGGCTGGGGATTGGCGTGGCCTATCTCGGCCAGGGATCTGAGCGCCTCGTTGGAGGTGGCAAGCGCGCGGTCAGCGTCCCTCAACCCGGCATAGGCCAGCGCGAGATAGCTGAGGGTGTCCGGGAGCATGAGCCGCTCACCGACGCGGGCCTGAATGTCTCGCGCCTGCTCCAGACCTGCAATGGCCTGTGCGTGGTTTCCCCGGTGGAGCGCGATGATGCCGCGCTTGGCAAGGGACTCGAGGAAGGGGCCGTAGGGGTCTGCTGAATGACCCTCGCGATCGAAGAGGTGTAGAACCTCGTTTACCAACTCCTCCGCGCCATCCACGTTGTGATGGTCCAGGTGCAGTTGGGCCTGCGAGTCCTTGCAGACGGCGATCAGGAGGCGGTTACCCGAGGTAATGGACAGTTCCAGCGCCCTCCTGGAAGCATCCCATGCCCAGCGGTAGTTCCCTATCTGGCGTCCGACGCTGTTGGCGATCTCGTTGCGGCAGGCCATGACCGTGCGGGGGTGTCCGGTGGCCTGAGCCGAGACGCGCGCCTTCCTGAGTCTCCGGACAGCGCTGCCCAGACTGGCTTCCAGAGCATCCAGCGTTGCGAGCTGCAGGGTAACCCTGGCGGCGGTAGTGGGGTCATGGATCTCCTCGGCGAACCGCAGGCCTTCGAGCAGGTTCGCGCGCGACGCGGTCAAGTTGCCGGTCCACTTGAGAACAATCGCCTCCGTCATTGAGACAAATCGGGCCTCGCTGCTATCGCCTGATTCAGCCGAAATGCCCCTTGCAGACTGAAGGCACGCGGAGGCAGCCGCGTAGTTGCCGGTCTTCGCGTGGACAGTCGCCGCCTGCCTCAGGATGGCAACCCGAAGCGGGGCATCGGCATTGCACGTCCGCCTCAGGGCCAGTTGGGACACTGCCAGCGACCGCCTGTGACGCCCGGCCCTGCTCAACATCCAAGCCAGGACGCGGAGCGCCTGTGCCTCATCGCCCGCGTTGCGCGCAGCGCGCAAGTTGACCCATGCCCGACGCGCAAGACCGGCCGCAAGGTCGAACCTGCCGAAGTGCTCTTGAAGAAGCGCGCTGCGCGTGAGCCATACCGCTAGTATCCGGGGTTCGGGATTCCTGCGGCAAAGCGCACCCATTCGACCCAGAAGCACCACACGGTCATCAGGTCTTCCCAGCATTTCGAGGACCTCGTCGGTCTTGGCCAGGAGCAGCGCCTCGTCGAGGATCTTCTCCGCGGAACCCCTGGTGATATCCCTCCGAACGCATGCGATGGAGGCCTTGTAGGCCAAAACGGCCTCCTCGTACGCGTAGAGACCCCTCGCCTGGTCGCCTGCCTGAACCCAGGATGCCGCCGCGGAGTTCCACTGACCTGCGGAATGCTGGTGCCACGCGAGGCGATGAATCGGAACGTCGGACCATTGCAGCAACACCGCCGCCGCCCGGCCGTGGCACATGCGCCGGAGGTGGGCGGGAAGGCTCTCGTAGCATATCGCGCGTATCTTGTCGTGCGAGAAGCGGTAGCCAGTGTGCTCGCGCTGAAAGATCCCGTGCCTCAGCAGACACGCAATACTCCTGGACAGACGGTTCCTGCTGCCCTTGCTGACCATGGCAAGGAGTTCCTCGTCGAAACTCCTCCCCAGGACAGATGCCATCTCTGCTGCCTGGCGAGCCGTGGGGTCAAGAAGGGCCAGCCGCTGCTGAACCGCGGTGCGCACGCCGTCGGGTATTGCCATCTCCGTCCCTCGGGGGCTTTCGGGATCTAGCCCTGGAAACGAGCCGGCCAGCGATTCGCGCGGTCGCTGTTGGAGCAATCGAAGTGTCTCAATCACGAACAAAGGGTTCCCCTCAGACTCGGTGAAGATGCGCGCCACCAGATTCGAGGATAGGGAGTGCCCTTCGAGCAGCATCCGAATGAGCTCCCCTGTCTCCACCTCCGAAAGTGGGCCCAAGCGGAGCACCGCCGTACAGTGACGCGCGAGTCTTTCCAAGATCGAGTCGTGCACAGGACGGGTTCCCACAGGGCGCGCGGTCAGGAGAACGACTACCCGCATGTGCCTGGTGCGCTCCAGCAGATGCGAAAGAAAATCCACCGTGCCTGTGTCGGCCCACTGCAGGTCCTCGATCACTAACAGCATAGGCCGCTTCCGGCTCGCCTCCTCCAGTGGGGCCTGAAGCCAGTTGAACAGGCGAAGTTTGCCAGGAGGCCCAGGTGATTGATCGCCCGTGCTTCCTGCCGGATCATCAAAGGACGATGTGGGACGCATGCTGCCATCTCGGCCGAGAAGCCGCGCAACGTCGCTGCTATCGAAGAAAGCGCTGAGCGCGTCGAGCACCGGCTGGTACGGAACCGGCTCATTGAACTCGATGCTGCGCCCACGAAGGACAGCCCCGCCGCGCACGGCCCACTCCTCCGCCACCCATTCGGCGAACTTGGACTTCCCTATGCCTGCCTCGCCCACAAGCAGGAGCCCTCCTCCACTGCCGGCTACTGCTGCATCAAGGAGGTTGGCAGCAACCTGCCGTTCGTCACTCCGTCCCACTAGATGTGCACTGTCAGGCTGAATCGCCGGCGCTGCCGAAATCCGCGCATCGCCAACGATGCCACCATGCGCGGGGCGCCTTGTCACTTCAAGCAGCGATATCGTCTCCGCGTCCGGCTCTACGCCCAGTTCAGATCTGGCAAGGCGGGCGAAGCGCCTGAACTGGCTCGCAGCAGCCGGCTTGTCGCCGGCCCGAATGAGAAGCTTCATGAGACTGCGCTGCGCCTGCTCGTTGAACGGATCGGCCTCTGCGGCCCGGCGCGCATACTCCACCGCGAGATCCTGCCGCCCCCGACGGGCAAACCCCTCGGCCAGGGCTTGGAGCGAAGACACGAGACACCGCTTCAGATTCTCTCTTTCAAGCTGGCACCACTCGACATCCCAATCCTCCAGCAGGTCCCCTTTGTAGCGCCGGAGGGCATGGATCGCTCGGGAGAGGTGCTCCAGCCCGGCTTCGGTCTGACCGGGTCGCAGCACACCTTGTCGGAACTGCTCGACATCTACGTCGCACAGATCCATGTTGAGCCCCACAGACGTGGCCGTTGCCACGAGCACATCTGTTGGAAGACCATGAGATCCCAGCACGCCCTTGAGACGCCATGCTACCGTGCTGAGATTGGCTCTGGCCCGTTCCTCTGGTAGATCCGGCCAAAGGGCGCCGGCTGCGCGTGTTCTCGGGATGGTCCGCCCGCCTGCGAGTGCCAGGTAGGCGAGCAACTGCGCGGGCCTGGGTTTGAGGTCAACTGGACCTGTCTCCGAGACGACCGCGAAGCGGCCCAGGAGATGGATCTCCAGCTTCGCCATGAGTCACCACCCTGCGATACCCGAATCCGTGGGTCGCCATACAGGCGCTGCTGGTTCAGACCGTGTGAGGTAGGGTGCGATGCGCGGCGTGATGTCTACAGGAGAGCCGCTACCCGCCGCAGCGCGTCCACAGCGGCCCGGTCGAACTGCGTTCCGGCGTTCTGCTGCAGTATGGCGACGGCCGCGGCGCGGCCGACGCCCTTCCGATACGGCCTGTCTGTCGTCAGCGCGTCAAGTGCATCGGCGACAAGGATGATCCGGGAGCCCACCGGGATCTGCTCTCCTATCAGCCCGTCGGGATACCCGGCTCCGTCCCATCGCTCGTGATGGTGGCGCACCATCTCTGCCGACTCGCCGAGGATGTCCAGGGGCTCGATGATGTTCGCGCTCACGGATGAATGATGCATCATGGTGACGTGCTCGTCGGGCGTGAGCTTCCCCGGCTTCCGGATGATGCGCCCACTGACACCGATCTTGCCGATGTCGTGCATGAGCGCACCAATCCGGATGCGCTCAACCTCGGCCTCCGGCAGATCCATCTCCCTCGCGATGCGGACCGCATACCGCGCCACGTTCTGGGAGTGGTTTGACGTGTATGGATCCTTCAGGTCAACGGCCTGCGCCATCATCTGCAGGCTGGTGAGAAGAACTCCGCCCTGGTCTCCCAGGAGCTTCCACGGATAGTAGGCCTCTATGAGAACGACCGAGGCGATGCCCATGACGACCAGGCCGAAGCTCGCCTGGATGTAGCTCAGGAAGATGGCCGCTACAGACAGCGACGCCACGTGCGTCCACCCATTCCGGATCAGGTGTCGAAGGACCGACCTGAACCGCATGCCTTCCCTGAGGTTGAGGTCGAGCGCTTGATGTGGGATCTGCACGCACCAGAAGGTGAACATGCTGCCGACACGAGCAGTTAGTTCGACCATCTCGAAGCTTCCCCATTGCTGCCCCAACCCCAATCCGAGGCCTGCGTACGCCAGGTACCCGGCCCAGAGGCCGATTGCCTCTCCCCCGGACTGAGACAGGGCGTCGCCCACCGGGAGCCGTCGCGCAGGAATCGTTACCAGGAGGATGGGCAGAAGTCCGGCAAGCATGAGAAGGGCCGGTCCACCTATCCAAAGTCCCACAAAGGCCGCGACCGGTCTCAGCGTGAACACGCCCTGCGGGCCGAGCCGCACTGCGAGCCACTCACCGACACCCGCCATAAGAACGAGAACGATCACGGGCAGGATGTTGTACCGGTGAACCGTTGAAAGACCGAGGCCCAGAGAGAAGGCCGCGATCAGCACCAGCAATGGCCTGAAACCCATCAGTCGGCCGATGGCCCTCATCTGGCCGGTATCTCCCCAAGCCGTGGCACTTCCTGCTTCGACTGGTCGCCAACTCCTATGTCGCTAACGGGGAAAAGGCCCCTCTCGACGAGCCTGCCGAAGGCGTCTGCAACCTCCGGGTCAAAGGCGCCCCCCTTCTCTCTCTCGACACTCAGCGCTATCGCGTCCAGGGAGGCATCTCCCGCAAACGGAAAGATCCCGGACGCCATGCTGTCCACCGCCTCTGCCAGGGCGATGATCCTGGCGCCCAGGGGAATCGCTTCGCCCTGCAGGCCCCTGGGGTATCCTGCGCCGTCGAACCTCTCGTGGTGGCACAGGATCATCGTGGCTATCTCCCTGCGGGGCAGCTCTCGCGCCAGCTCTGCGCCGATCAGCACGTGGTCCCGCAGGCCGTCGGCGTCCTCAGGGACCAGAACAGGCCGGTCCAGCAACTCGTCCTTGCCGATCATGCCCACGTCGTGCATGAGGGCCGCGAACTGGACCGACTCCACCGTGGCCTCGCTCAACCGCATCTCGCGCGCTATCGAAACGGCCAGTTCGGCCACCCGCCTGGCGTGGCCCCTGCTGAGAGGGAAGTTCACGTCCGTTGCCACAACCAGGCCGTCCACGATCTGCGCGTATAGATGGCGGCGCTTGATGTAGAGCCGAAGGGCCAGCCACTGAAGAGGCAGCAGCATCAGGTAGAGAAGAACAGCGGCGGGGTTTACATTGGCATAGAGAATCGCCAGGAGAATCGCAGTGGGAATGCTAAGAAGGTTCGGCCAGAAGAGATCGCGCGTGTTGCCAAACCACGTGCTGAGGAAAGGCGTCCCTCTCCACCTGCTCACGCCATATGCTACGAAGAAGTTGTTAGCAACTTGGCTTGCCAGTGGGGCGAACGCCAGCGCCGGCCAGGCCGACGTCAATTCAATCTCCGCGGGCACGCCGCCGAGAAGCGCAAAGACATATGATCCCGCGGCAACACTGAGCGCGATCTGGGAGCCGTTGAAGAGCGCGCGCCAGGGAACCCATCCCCTCGCCAAAGCGAAGGCTATGGTTCTTCCGGCTCCTACAACAAGAACCGCGGTCGGGGGGCTAAGCAGGTAGATCACGAGGTAGGAAAGGACCGTGCTGGGGGTGACGGAACCCCCACGAGGGTCCGGAATGCGGATTGAGTAGGTAACGATTGTCAGACCGAAAAACAGGAGCAGCCGCGGCCACTCGTGCCAGGGAATCGCGTCCGCAAGCAGGACCACCACTGCCGTGGCCGAGGCAACTACCATCGGCACGAAGAGCCGGACCTCTCGGGTTATCGTCTGCATGAAATCCGGGAAATGAAGAACCAGACCGACAGACTACAGTTCTCTCTCGCCGCCGAGCAATAGCCCTCGAGCAATCGCGTTGCCGATCGCACGAACGACCTTCACCTGGTCTCCTAAGAAGCACTGCTGCACCGCGCTCTGCTGCCTTCGGAGAATGACAGGTGGCCCTCTGCCTGCAGTCCGCAAGGCGTCCCTGAGGGCTTCGTATTCACTTTGCGACGTGGAGTGTCGCGCTTGCTATGCTGTCGGTCCGGTAAACGCTCTTATTCGCCTCCTTCCCTGGTTTTCCTTCTGCCCCGTCTAGGAAGCCGGCCCTGACCCCCGGCGCTCCCGCTCCTCCATCATTGGCTTCAGATGCTGTGCGGCGGCGCGCACCAGGCCGGCCCCACCGATGGCCCCGGCAACGGCGGCCGCGATCCCCAGCGCCTGGACGGGCATGGTGACCAGCAGCGCCACCCACCCCACGCCGACTATGAGCAGAGACGCGGCGTTCAGCCACCGCTGCTCCGCGACCACGAACTCGGAGTCGGTGTGGGCTTCGAGGTAGTGCACGACGAGTCCGGGGGGGCCGGCGGTGGCGGGCCGGCGGACGACGACGCCTTCCTCTGGAGGCGGCGCTGTCGGGGACCGATACCGCCACAGCTCCGGGAACTTGATGGTGGCCGCCAGGGTGCCTACAAAGGAGACACCGGCCATCATCAGGATCGCCGGCCTCACGCCGATCACATCCGCCAGCCACCCAAACCCCAGGAGGGCTATTACCCGTATGAGCGCCACCATGACCTGCCGCGTGGTGATCACGCGTCCGATCTTGTCTGGTGGCGTGTGCTCCATCAAGATGGTCGAGACGTTCACGAAGAGCAGCATGTTGGCGAAGCCGACCCAGAACCCGGTCACCACGAGCACCCCGTAGTTGGGGCTCAGTCCCATCACGCCTGCGGCCGCCGCCCACAGTAGATAAGCGAACACGATCGCGTGGCCTTTGGGAAACCGGCCGCCGTACCAGCCCAGCAGCAGTGACGATCCGATGAAGCCGACCCCCCAGATGCTTTGGAACCAGCCGAACTGGTCGTCGGTGATGCCGAGCACGCCCTTGGCCAGCGGTGTCTGAAGCGAATTCAATCCGGCGACCCAGAACCCGGCCAGGAGAAACCCCAGCAGGGCAACCTGCACCCGGTCTCCCCGGATGTACCTCAGGCCCTCCCGGATGGACCGCAGCGTTCCCGGGCGGGCTGCGGTCCGCGCATCGCTCGCACTCGGCTCCTGCCTCGGGAGTGACAGCCCCGAGACGAACAGGGCTGACACGAGGTAGCTGACCGCATCTATGTACATGGCCGAAGCGTACCCGAACTTTGCCACCACCAGCCCGGCCAGCGCAGGCCCGAATACCTCTGTGCTCGAGTCCATGGAGGCAAAGAAGGCGTTCGCCTGCAGCAACCGCGGCCTGGGCACGGACTGAGGGATCGCGGCGAACATCGCCGGCCTGAAGAACGCCGACGCCGATGAGATGAGAAACAGGTCAAGGTACACCCACGCGATTCCCTGCTGCATGAGCCACGGAATGGCGGCGACAAGGCCGGCGCGCACCAGATCGGCCGCGATCAGTATCCTGCGGCGGTCGAGACGATCAACCACCGTTCCGGCATAGAACCCGACCAGTGCCGGCGCGACCATCAGCGCGGTGATCGCGTAGGAGACAGAGAGAGCCGACCCTGTCTGCGCGTACACCCAGAGGGAAATGGCCACCCAGTGGAACCGGTCTCCCACCTGGGAGATGAGCTGACCGCTCCACAGCAGCCCGTAGTTACGGTGGCGCATGAGCGCCAGGAACCCGCCCCGGGACTCCTCGCTGCTAGGGGGTGTCGTGGCCCTGGACACAGGTCCGCCTCAGAGGTGGCGGACTGCCGGCCCAGCCCACCGGTGTATCGAATCGCGGGGCCGCCAAGGAATCGGCGCCCCGGACCCGAATTCTAGGACGACCATGCGAGAACACGCGGCCGTCCTCTTGATCTTGCTGCTCCTACTGGTCGCTCCCTCTTACACCGGGCACACCGAAGCGCAGCCGGCAGGCCTGACGCGGCCCGGCGTGGATGTTCTCCTGGACACGCCGGGGCTCCTGCAGGGACGCCGCATCGGGCTGGTAACGCACGCCGCCGGCCTGACAAGCAGCGGGGAGTCCACCTCGAACGCGCTCCTGCGGGACCCGCGGTTTACGGTCAGCGCCCTGTTCGCCCCGGAGCATGGGGTCTCCGGAACGATCCCGGCCGGCCACTCGGTTCCGGATCTTGCCGGCCGTGTGCCGGTCTACAGTCTCTACAACGCGACGCGCCGGCCCACGCCCGAGATGATGGCAGGCGTGGATACCTTCGTGATTGATCTTCAAGACGTCGGCGCGCGGGCCTACACCTACGCCTCCACGATGGCGTTAGTGTTGCAGGCGGCGCGTGAAGCGGGCAAACCCGTTGTGGTCCTCGACCGGCCCAACCCGCAGGGAGGCCTGCAACTCGATGGGCCGGTGCTGGAACCCGCCTACAGGTCGTTCATTGGCATGTATCCGATACCGCTGGTGCACGGCATGACGATGGGGGAGCTGGCCCAGCTCTTCAACTGGATGTTCGAGATCAACGCGCAGCTCACCGTGGTGCCGATGCAGGGCTGGTCGCGCCGCACGGTCTGGGGAGAGACCGGCCTGCCTTGGGTGCGGCCGTCGCCCAATATCCCGACGATGACAACCCCGTTCTACTACGCTGCCACGGGCGTTCTGGACGGAACGAACCTCTCCGCCGGCATCGGCACTCCACACCCGTTTGAGGTCGTGATCAGCCCCTGGCTGCACGCCGGGCGGCTGGCATCGCGGTTGAACGCCGTCGGACTGAGCGGCGTGGCGTTTGAGCCGTACGAGTTCGTGCGGGGAGAGAGTACGCTGCGCGGGGTCCGCCTAGTGCTGACCGATCCGCTCCGCTTCAAGCCGGCGACCACCGCGGTCCACATCCTCTACGAGATCAGGCGGCTCCACGGCCCGACACTGCAGTTCGTCCCGCGGGGCGGCAGGTACATGTTCGACTTCGTGTGGGGAACCAGCAGCGTGCGCAAGGCCATCCTGCGGGGCGCTCCGGCGACGGCGATCGCAGCGCGATGGGAGCCGCATTTGCGGCGGTTCCAGATGCTGCGGAGTCCGTACCTGATCTATCCGTAGTCGCCACGGACGTGTCCCCGCGGCCGGGGGAACCGATAATCAGGGGAGCAGGCCTGTAAGCCGGGTTCTGTGCGCCGGGGTACCTCGCGGTGCCTCGGCGCGGCTGTCATCTCTCTGGGATCACCGGTTGCCCGGGACCTCGAGCGGCCTACCCGGGGATCAGCGGGCCGCCTCATCTCCCCCTATCTGGCCTTGCTCCGGGTGGGGTTTGCCTGGCCGGCCTGTCACCAGGCCGCCGGCGGGCTCTTGCCCCGCCGTTTCACCCTTACCCGACGGACGTAGCCGTCAGGCGGTATGTTTCTGTGGCACTCTCCCTGGGGTCGCCCCCGCCGGGGATTACCCGGCACCCTGCCCTGCGGAGCCCGGACTTTCCTCGACGCTCACGCGCCGCGACCGCCCGGCCTGCTCCCGGCTTGATCGTAGCACCGGTCCTGGGAGGGGGTCAAACCGCTACTTGCTCAGCAACTCCCGAATGAACCGCATGAACTCAAGCGCATAGTCCGGCTCGCTTACGCCGAAGACGCGCTCGAAGGAGGCCCAGCGCCCTTCGGTGCGGGCAGAGAGGCAGTAGGCGTCCAGCGATTCGCGTCCGCCGCCTCGCTCGATGAGCCGCTCGACAGCCAGGAGCGATGCGCCGTAGGTCGCTGAGGGGCCCCTGGCCTGCGCCAGCCGCGCCCATTCCTTGCGATCCAGCTGGACAAGGGTGGGAAACAGCGTGCGGTCGAATGCGGCGCGCATGACCGCGATCCGCTCGGCGCGCTGCTGTGCGTACGGCCGCAGCCCTTCCAGATTGACTGCTCTCAGGCCGGCCCACTCTGCCCAGCCCTCCGTGACCCACGAAGGGACCACCGCGGGACACCACTTGACCGCTCCCTGAGCGACGTGCGCGAGCTCGTGTGTCACGTGGCGGAGGATGGTGGCGCGATCCGGTCCGGACCGTCCGAATCCGTCCAGGCGGGTGACCACGAAGTTGCCGGTCCGGTGCCTGATGACGCGCCCCGTGGCCCATAGCATGGGCTCCGCCTGCTCCCGCGTCAGACCAAGTTGCGCAACATACCACTCGAGGAGCGCGGGCTTGTCGGCGACGAGCACGTAGCGGACGGGAACGCCCGCCAGCCCCAGGCCCAGATGGCTGTCCATCAAAGGAAGCGCGGCCGCGACCGCTTCCCGAAACTGTAGGGCGATCGCCCTGTGGACACCCTGCCCTACGTCGAAGAAGACCTGCCCCTGGGCGAAGAGGGCCGGAGGGAGGGCCAGGGCCGCGCACAGCGCGAGGGCGGTGAGCGCCCAGGGCAGGCGCCGCGTCCGGCCAGAACCAACCGGGTCTGTCACGCGTCGGTCCCCAATAGCGCGGCGCGCTCAGGCGAGGGCAGCATGCACCAGCCGGCCGACCTCGGCAACCGCGGCTGCTCCGGCCTGGTCGTCCGCTAGATCGCGGGTGAAGGCGCAGACCAGCACCGGGCCGCGTGCCACGAACAGTATCCCGGCGTCGTTGCGAACCCCGGCGATCGAGCCGGTCTTGTGGGCGATCTCAGTACCCGGCGGCAGGTGCAGCGGCAGCCGGTCGCGTACCTGCTGGCGTCCCATGAAGTGCAGGGCCCGCTCCTTGACGCCGGCGGAGAGCGGCCCGTCGGACACCAGCATCTCGAGCAGCCGGACCATCTCGCGGGGCGTGGTGAGGTCGTTGTCGAAGTCGGAATAGGCGCGGCCGACAAACGACCGCTCGCGCGACTTTAGGATCTGCTCCACCTCGAGACGCGCCTCCGGCGTGAAGGGGCCTGCCGGGCGCCCTGCCAGCTCAAAGAGCAGCTCGCGGCAGCTCATGGGCACGCGCGTCACCGAGAATCCCCACGACGCCAGCCGCTGATTGATGGCCTCCTTGCCTACCAGATCTACCAGGATATCGGTGGCGGTGTTGTCGCTGATGATGACCATCAGCATCGCCAGGTCCGCAACGCTGAGCGCCGGGGAAGAAGTCAGTTCCTTCAGGACACCGGAGCCCGGGGATTTCATCTCCTCGGCAACGGTCACCGTATCGTCGAGGCGGAGGCGTCCCTCCTCTGCCTGCAGCAGCAGCTCGATCAGCACCGGGATCTTGAACACGCTGGCCGTTGGGAAGGGCCGGTCGGGCTCGAGGAAGATCTCCTGGCCGTCGCAGACCGTCTTGACGCCTACGCCGAGCACCCCGTCCAGCCGGCCCGAGAGGCGGGCGAGCTCCGAGCGCAGGCCTGCTGCAGCGTCCGGGGCACAGGGCAGAAATCCCTGCGGCGTAAGGCCGTCGAGAGCGCGATTGGCCAGGGCATCGGCCGCGGTGTTCCGGCCGCGGGGGATGTGCGTGACGTGCCACTTTCGGAAGCCGGCAAGCGCGCTGAGCGCAGCCCTGTGCAGGGGCGCCAGATTGGCACTCCTCACCTTGTAGGTGCCGGCGACCTGCCGGACCAGCAGGTCGCTGTCCGCCAATATCTCGACCTCGTCCGCCCCTCGCGCGCGGGCTTCCTGGAGAGCACGGAGCAGCGCTTCGTATTCTGCCACGTTGTTCGTGGCCTTCCCCAGGGCCTCGGCAACCTCGGCAACCACCCGGCCCCGGCTGTCCTGCACCACTATACCGATGGCCGAGGGACCGGGATTACCTCGCGAGGCGCCATCAATGAACAGCCGGAGCTTCTTCATGTCCGAACCACGAGCAGCCGTCCACAGCCGTCGCAGGCCGCGAGGGCATCGGGATCCCCGGCGATCCGCTGCAGCCGCCCCTCCGGAATAGCAACGTGGCAGCCGTCACAGATCCCGCGGGTGACCGCCACTACTGCCAGGCCCGCCTTGTGCTCCCTCAACCGCTCGTATCTCCTCAGTAGGAATTCGTCAATCTGAGCCGCGAGCGCCGACCGCCTGGCCACGAGATCCGCAATCTCGCCGTCGGCCGCTGCCGTCGCCGCGATGAAAGCGGCCTCTTGCTGGGCCAGCGCGGCCTGATTTGCCACCAGGGTGGCCTCGGCCCTGCGCGCCGCGGGCTCGGCCTGCTCGACCTGCTCCATTACCGACAGCGTCTCGTCCTCGATGCCGGCCTTCAGACGGTCCAGCGCGCCTATCTCTTCCTGAATCGCGGCCAGCTCCTTCGGATTGCCAATGCGACCGCTGTAGAGTTCGGCGTCGAACTTGCCGCGCTTCGCCAGCAGGGACCGCAGTTCGAGGTCCAGTGCGCGCAGCCGTGCATGGCAGGCGGCCAGCCGGCTCTCCAGGTCAACCAGTTCCTGGGCCGCCGCGGCAACCGTTGCCCGCTGCGCGGTGCCGTCATCAAGGCCTGCCCTAAGGGCAGTGGTTCGGACGATGGCCGTATCGAGCTGTTGGAGGTCATAGAGCTGGTATACGGCCACACAACACCCCTGCGGAGTCTGGCGAGGAGCGCCCTATCGCGCCGTTGTCGCCGCCGCTGCCAGATGACAGCAACGGCCGTGTCGCTATCTCTTTCTTGCCTGCGCGGCCTTGGGACGTGCCTTCGGCTTGGATTGCTGGCCCCTCCTCTCCTTGCTGACGATCTTGACGGGCTTGGAAGGGGTCTTCACCCTGAGGGTCTTCGGCTTCTCCTCCACGGCCCTGGCTGGCGCCACCGGGAGCGCGGGCTGCGGTGCGCGGCCCGTCGCAGGAACCGGTAGTCCTGCTCGGGAAGGCGGGGCAGGGCGGGGAGGCGGGGCCGGCCTGGCTGGGACCGGCGGCCGCGGCTTAGCCAGGAGCAGGGACCGGGGGACGCCGCCCAACTCGGGCGAAGCAGGCGGGACGTTGAGCCGCTTCCGCTTGGCCTCCCACCACTTCATGTATTCGCGCCCCAGACGCTCGAAATAGTCGAAGGTGTCCGGCCAGTCTAGATCCTTGCGCATGCCCTGAATTACCGGCTCAACCTTCGCCCAGGGGATGGGGAACAACTCGAAGACCGCCTCGCGGTCCACCACGCCGGCCTCCACCAGGAACCCGACGTTGTCGCAGAATACGGCCATCCTGAGCAGGTTGTTGAAGCGGATGCTGCCCGGTGGGCACTCAATGATGAACTGATCGAAGTCCCTGAAGTCGAACTGGAACACCACGTACTGCATGGCCTCGAGGTTCTGCGGGGTGTCGGCCATCTGCATCAGCCGCTGAATCGCTTCGAGCTGAGCGGGCGTCTGTTTCTTCACCAGGGTTCACCTCGGCTTGGTCGGCACCGTCCGGCGGGACCCCCTTTCTGGGATCCCTTCGACCGTGCCATGGTGCTTGTTGAGGGAAATTCGCCCTGCGACCGGGTTTCCCCTGCGAACTGGGGCCCTAAGGCCCATCCGATCCAGAAAAGTGAGGGATATTTGACTTCATAGGCCGTCTGGGATGCGCATGCCAGCAGCTTATCCACAGGATATCCGGCATGATATACTGGCGCAGCGGGCGAGTAGCTCAGCGGAAGAGCGCCTCTCTTACACAGAGGAGGTCGGGGGTTCGAGACCCTCCTCGCCCACCACGATCGTCGCCTGATCCCTGCAGGCCCCTGCAACATGCCCCGCGAATCCAGACACAGACCGACCGCTGCGGCCCTGGCGGCGCGCGATTCAGCCCGCAGATGCGCTGGTTGGAGGGCTCCCATTGCCGCAGATACGAGGTGTCCGATGAAGCGCTGGAAGGTCGTTGTCGGCATCGTTCTGGTGATCTCAGTCCTGGTGGGCTACTCCATGTGGTCACGATCAGGCGGACCGGCCCAGGTGGAGGTGGCCAGGGTCATCCGAGGCCCCATGACCGCGTCGTTCACTGCCGACGGCGTCGTCAAGGGAAAGACCGTGAACATTGCGCCCAAGATCGCGGCCCGGGTCGAGGCGATTCCTGTCAGGGAGGGCCAGCCGGTCAAGTCCGGGGGGATACTCCTGGAGCTCGACGACCGTGACCTGCGCGCCGGTCTCAGCGAAGCCGCATCCGCGCTGCGCGCCGCGCGAACAGGAGTGAAGCAGGCAGAAGCCGCGGTGGCGCTCACCCGACAGCAGATCGAGGCCCGGGAGGCGCAGGCAGAGGCCCTGCTGAGAGCGGCTCAGGCTCAGCTCCAGCAGGTGCTCTCCGGGGCCCGGCCCCAGGAGGTGGCCCAGGCCCAACAGCAGGTGGAGCAGGCGCGGGCAAACCTCACGGCCGCGGAAGGGGCACTCAGGCGCGCCCGCGATCTGCACGCCCGGGGAGCGATCTCCCGGGCGGATCTCGACGAGGCGGAGGCGCGCCATGAGGTGGCGCGTGCGCAGTTCCGCGCGGCCGGTGAGGCGCTTGACATGATCAAGGCAGGAGCGCGGCTCGAGGAGCAGGCCGCGGCCAGAGCCCAGGTGGAGGCGGCCAGGGCAGGGGCTGAAGCGGCAAGAAGCGCCCGCGGCGAGGTTCTCCTGCGGGAGGCCGATGCCGAGATGGCCCGTGCCAGGGTGGCGCAGGCAGAAGCCGCGGTGGAAGCCGCCACCGCCCTGCTGGCCTCGGCCACCCTGCGGGCACCGTTTGGCGGCGTTGTCAGCCGCGTTGCCGTGGAGGTCGGGGAACTGGTCTCACCGGGCCTTCCGGTCGTTACGCTGTTCGATCCGGCCGATCTTTGGGTCACGTCAGACGTGGCCGACGAAGACGCTGCCAAGGCCCAGAGATCCAAGGAAGTCACGATCACGGCACCGGCCTATCCGGGCCGCCGGTTCCGCGGGCGCATCGAGGAGCTCGCCCCGCAGGCGGAGCTGAAGCAGGATGCGGCACTGCGCACTCGGATCGTGAGGATCAAGGTCAAGCTCCTGGAGGGCTCGGACGTGCTCAGGCCCGGGCTGGAGGTGGACGTGGAAGGAGAGGGCACGATCGCGACCGCGGCGCTCTCGGTGCCCGCCGATGCGCTGCTCTTTCGCGAGAACCGCAACATGGTCTTCCTGGTGGAAGACGGCACCGCGCGCCTGCGCGAGGTCAAGATAGGGTACACGACCCACGACGCCGCGGAGATACTGGAGGGGTTGAAAGAAGGAGATCACGTCGTCGTCAAGGGCAAGGACGGCCTGCAAGATGGCCGGCGCGTTCGGGTCACGCGGAGCGGGGGCTCCTGACATGCCGCTGGGTAACACGCCGCTGGGTAACGTGGCGCAGGGTGACGCGCTCCTGGTCAGGCTGGAACGGGTCTCCAAAGTCTACCGGATGGGCGAGGTCGAGGTCCACGCCCTCCGCGAGGTTGACCTTGATGTCCACCAGGGAGAGCTTGTGGTCATACTGGGCCCGAGCGGATCAGGCAAGACGACCGTCCTGAATCTCGTGGGAGGCATTGACGTCCCCACCTCCGGCCGCGTCCTGGTTGGGGGCACGGATATCACGCGGTTCGGCGACTCCGAGCTCACGGCGTACAGGAGGGACCGCATCGGCTTCGTGTTCCAGTTCTTCAACCTCATCCCCACGCTCACCGCACGAGAGAACGTGGAACTCGCCGCCGAGCTCGTCCGCAATCCCAGGGACACCGATGAGGTCCTCGACGCCGTAGGCCTGGGCGAGCGTGCAGCCCACTTCCCCGGGGAGCTGAGCGGCGGAGAGCAGCAGAGGGTCGCGATTGCCAGGGCCCTCGTGAAGAACCCCCCGATTCTTCTCTGCGACGAGCCCACCGGAGAACTCGACCACGAGACAGGCCGCAGGATCCTCCAGGTGATCGGCGAGATAAACCGCTCCGAGGGCCGCACCGTGCTGCTGGTCACGCACAACTCGGCGATCGCGTCAATGGCCGATCAGGTGATCCGCCTGCGCAGCGGCGCCGTGGACTCGCGACAGGAGAACCCTGCGCCGATGGATCCAATGGAACTGAAGTGGTGAGATGTCGCTGCTCGCGCTGAAGCTGGTCAGAGACCTTTGGCAGTCGCGCTGGCAGTACCTTGCCGTGGGCTTCACGGTGATGCTGGGCGTCACCTTCTACGGCGCCGCGTACATGTCGTACGGGAACCTGGACGCTTCGTACCGGTATTCCTACGATCGTCTGCAGTTCGAGGATTTCGGGATATCGTTTCACGCCGCACCGGAGCGGGTCACGGACCGGGTGCGGCGGATCCCTGGCGTCAAGGCGGTCGAGGGACGGCTCGTCGAGGACGTCGTGATCAAGATCCCCGGGCGGTCCACGAAGAAGCTGATAGGAAGGCTCATCTCCGTCCCGGCCGATCGCCGGCCGTCCGTCAACAACCTGTTCATCGCCCGGGGACGGTATCTCTCCACCCGGACCGCGCGCGAGATAGTACTGGAGAGCAGCTTCGCGAAGCACCACAAGCTCCGCCCCGGAGACACTATTGAGATCGAGCGCGCAGGGGCCCGGGTGAGGTTCCTGATCGCCGGGATAGCCATGAGCCCGGAGTACCTGTATGTCGTCCGCAGCAAGCAGGACCTCATGCCCTTCCCCGAGTCCTTCGGGGTGATGTTCGTGTCCGGCGATGTCCTCGGGCCGCTCGTGGGCAAGCCGGGGCTGGTGAATCACATCGTGGCCACCATTGCTGATCCTCAGCGCGGGCCTGCGATCATGCGGGAAGCGAAGAGGCTGCTCGACGTCTACGGGGCCGAGGAACCGGTGCCCCGAGAAGACCAGCCCAGCCACCAGCTCCTTGAACAGGACCTGCAGGGGTTCCAGGCCTACTCCGTCCTGTTCCCGTCCCTCTTCCTCAGCGTCGCCGGTCTCACGGTCTACACGCTGCTGACGCGCATGGTCCACATGCAGCGACCCGTTATAGGGATGCTGATGGCGATAGGCTTCTCGCGGCAGAGGGTCGTCCTGCACTACCTGTCTGCCTCGCTGCTCATCGGCGCGCTGGGAAGCCTGCTGGGCAGCGCATTGGGGTTCTGGCTCTCAGGGTGGGCCACCCGCGGTTACGCCTCGTTCCTGTCCCTCCCCTACGTCCTGCTCGTGCCCCGCTGGGGTGCGCTGCTCTTCGGGTTCCTCATAGGAACCGGGGTCTGCCTGGCGGCCGGCGTCCTGCCCGCCCGCGCGGCCGCGCGGATCAGTCCGGCCGAGGCCCTCCGAGCCGCGGTGCCCGCCACAGGACGCGTCGTCCCGCTCGACAGGGTAATACCGGGGCTGGGGACGATGGCACTGGCCTGGCGCATCCCGCTGCGCAACGTCTTCCGCCACCCACGGCGGACCGTATCCACGGTCTTTGGCGTCGCGGCGGGGATATCGCTGATCATGGTCTCCCAGGGGTTGCTGGATTCATCTGAAGAGGCAATGAACCGCTGGATCCACGACACCCTCTACGACGACATCCGGGTCGAGTTCGCGCTCTACCAGGACCGGGGTGTGGTCAACACCGTGCGGAGCTGGCCTGGGGTCATCTGGGCCGAGGGCGCGCTCGAGATGCCCGTGGAGTTCAGGAAGGGAGACCGCACCTACTCCGCGCTGCTCGTGGGCCTCGAAAACGGAAGCCGGCTCTACCGTCTGCGATCTGAGAGCGGGGAGAAGATGCTCCCGGACGATGCCGGTTTCTTGTTTGGCCAGGTGCTCCGGTCGAAACTGGGGGTCGAGCAGGGTGATACGATTCTCGTCTCTCTGCCGCGCACGCGCGCGGAGCAGGAGCCGGTGCAGCGCACGGCAAGGGTGGCCGGGTTCGTGTGGGAGTCGATCGGGACGGTGGCCTACCTGCCCCTGGACCGAACAAGGCAGCTGTTCCGGGAAGACCTTTCGCTCCCGCCCGGCGCCATCACGGGCGTGCGCGTGAAGGTTGATCCGCTCTACCTAGCGGAGGTGAAAGAACGCCTGCTGAACCTGCCCGGCGCCGCCGCAGTGAACGTCCTCGCCGACCTGCGCAAGATGCTGGACAGCATGATGGCCCTGGCGCGAAACATCTTCGCGATCATGCTCCTGTTCGGAATGGCCCTGGCCTTCTCGATGGTCTTCAACATGATAACCATCAACGTGTTGGAACGGAGCAGCGAGGTGGCCACGATGCGCACGCTGGGCATCGGCCGCTGGAAGATCCTGGGGATGATTACGCTGGAGAACATGCTCACGGCGGCGATGGGGGTGTGCCTGGGACTGCCCGGTGGCAGGATGCTTGTGGACGCCTTCATCAAAGCGGGGTCAACAGAGAAGCAGATGGAGCTCTTTTCGTTCCAGGCGGTGGTGTTTCCCCGGACCTACGTGATGGCCGCGGTTGCGATTGTCATCGTGGTGCTGATAAGCCAGTTGCCGGCCATCTCATACGTCAACCGGCTCAATCTGGCCCGTGCCACGAAGGAACGCGTGACGTAGTCTCCCCGGACGCTTGATGTGGTCGCCCGGAGTGGGCCTACCCTACCCGGCCTCCCGCGACTCGACGGAACCGGCGCGCGTGATCTGCGCGCCCAACAACGCGAGCTTGCGCTCTAGCCCCTCGTAGCCGCGGTCCAGGTTCTCGACCCGGCTGATCTCGGTTACTCCCTCGGCGGCCAAGGCCGCGATCAACACGGCCGCGCCCCCCCGGATATCCGGCGCCTCGACCGGCGCGCCGGTGAGCCGCTCGACCCCGGTGATGTGAACGCTGTCGCCCTCCGCCTTGATGTTCGCGCCCATCCGGCGCAGTTCGTCGGTGTAGGCGAACCGCGCCTCGAACACGGTCTCGCGAATGGTGGACGCGCCTCGGGCCATGGTCAGGAGCGCCGCCATCTGAGGGTGAAGGTCGGTGGCGAATCCAGGATACGGGGCGGTGTCCACGTCTACCGCACGCAGGTCGTCGCCGGCGCGCGCCCGCACGCCGTCGGTGTTGCGGATGATCTCTATCCCGGCCTCCTCCATCTTGGCCAACAGGGCGGTTATGTGCTCGGGGATCATGCCTTCTACGAGCACATCTCCGCCGGTGGCGGCACCGGCCATCAGGTAGGTCCCGGCCTCAAGGCGGTCCGGGATGATCGCATACGAGTTGCCGTGCAGCTCCCCTATCCCCTCGATGGTGATGGCATCCGTGCCGGCTCCCTTGATTCTCGCACCCATGAGATTCAGGAAGACCGCGGTGTCCACCACCTCCGGCTCCCGCGCGGCGTTCTGGAGAACGGTGGCGCCCCGTGCCGTGCTGGCAGCCATCATCAGATTTATGGTCGTACCGACGCTGCTGCGGGGCACGTAGAAGGTGTTGCCCTTCAGCCGCCGCGCCGAGGCCTTCATGTACCCGTGCTCTGTCACGACGCGGGCGCCCAGCGCGGTGAAGCCCCGCAGGTGGAAGTCCACGGGCCGGGCGCCGATCGAGCAGCCGCCAGGCAGCGGGACCTGGGCCCGGCCCATCCGCCCGAGCAGGACCCCGGCGGTGTAGAACGAGGCCCGCATGCTCCGGCAAAGGTCGTAGGGTGCCACGTGGCCGTTCAGCCCGCGCGCGTCAATCGTGAGGCGCCCGCTCTCCAGCGATGCGCGGGCGCCCAGTGCCTCCAGTATGTTGAGCAGAGTCATGACGTCCCGGCAGTGCGGCACGTTCTCCAGGGTCGAGACGTCGGGCGCGAGAGCCGAAGCGGCTATGATGGCCAGCGAGCTGTTCTTCCCCCCGGCCACCCTCACGGCGCCGCGCAACCGGCGGCCGCCGTTGACAATCAACTCCACTGACATGATCCTCCTGCGAGATTCGCGCGTACGATGCTATGACGTTGCCGTGCGCAGCTTGGCTCCCACGTAGGCCTTGACCAGTTCCTCGAGAAGCAGTATCCGGTCCACCTGGCGAATGGCCTTCCGCGCGTCGCCGTGGCTGGTGATGTAGGTCGGATCTCCCGACAGGAGGTACCCAACGATCTGGTCCACGGGATCGTAGCCCCGCTCCTCAAGCGCGCGGTATACGAACCTCAGGATCGCCTCCACGTCCTGCGCCGTGAGGTCGCCGAAATGAAAGACGCCGGTGCTCTCGCGCTCTTCCAAGGACTTCACCCCTACGGCCAGGCGTGCTGTGGTGGGCCCGCCTGGCTTCGATCCAGGAACCGGCGCCTTATGAGGGCGCTGCTCTGCCACTTGAGCTACGGGCCCGCCCGACGATTATAGCACAGGCCCTGCCCCGCTCAGCGCGGGGCCGTGCTCCGGTCCATAGACAACGCGCAGGAGGTAGAGACCGCAGGGCGGCAGCGGGGGGCCGGCGTGCCGGTTGTCCCCGGACCGCAGGATACCGGCGATCGCCTCGGGCGGCCGCGCGCCGCGCCCCACCGTCACCAGCGACCCCACGATCAGCCGCACCATCTGCCTCAGGAACCGGTCGGCGGCCACCGTCACCGTGACCAGGTCCCCGCGGCGCTCCACGCGCACGGCGTACACGGTGCAGGCCGCAGACGCCGTGGCCGTTCCCACGACGCGGAACGCGGTGAAGTCATGCCTGCCGGTCAGCGCCGCGGCGCCGGAGCGCATCGCCTCGAGGTCCAGGGGCACGGCGATGTGGTGTGTGTATCGACGCAGCAGCGCCGAGGGCCTGGTACGGGCCAGGAGCGCGTAGCGGTAGATGCGCAGGCGCGCGTCATGGCGCGCGTGAAAGGTCGGCGCCACTTCCAGCACGTCGCGGATCACGATGTCGTCGGGCAGCAGCGCGTTCAGGCCCGTCCGGATGCGCTCCACCGGCAGGGCGCTGCGGGTAGAGAGGTGCGCCACCTGCCCAAGCGCGTGGACCCCTGCGTCGGTGCGGCCGGAGCCGACCACCCTGCAGGGCTCATCCAGGATCGAGCCGGCCACGGCCTCGATCGCGCCCTGGATCGTGGGGGTGGAGCCCTGGCGCTGCCAGCCCGCGTATCGCGTGCCGTCGTACTCGATCAGCAACGCGAGGGTTCGCACGTGAGATTACCGCAAGCTCACCAGAGCGGCCGAGACGGCGATCACGAACGCGCCGGCCACCAGATCCGCGATTCGCCAGCGCAGCTCCTTCATCCGCGTGCGCCCATCTCCCCCCCGGTAGCAGCGCGCCTCCATCGCCAGCGCCAGCTCTTCGGAGCGGCGGAAGGCGCTTATCAACAGCGGCACGAGCACCGGCACGAAGGCGCGGGCCCGTCGGAGTATGGAGCCCTGACCGAACTCCGCGCCCCGCGCCATCTGGGCCTTCATGATCTTCTCGGTCTCCTCCAGCAGGGTCGGGATGAAGCGGAGCGCGATGGACATCATCATGGCCAGCTCGTGCGCGGGTACCCCTACGCGACGAAACGGGCGCAGCAGCCACTCCAGGCCGTCGGTCAACTCCACGGGCGAGGTAACGAACGTCAGCAGCGTGGCCGCGGTCACCAGCAGGATGAACCGGGACCCCACGAAGAGGGCGCGCCTGAATCCCTCCTCGGTCGCAACCAGGGGGCCGGCCTGGAACAGGGTGCGCCCCCCGTCTCCGCCAAAGAAGGTGTTGAGGAAGACCGTCAGCAGCAGCAGCACGGCGATTGGCCGCAGACCCCGCAGCGCGTACCCGAGCGGGATCTGGCCCAGCACAAGCAGCGCGATCAGCCCCGCGGCCAGCAGCCCCAGCCCCGCGAAGGAGGGGATGAGGAACAGGGTGACCATCAGCGCCGTCGTCGCCAGGATCTTCGTGCGTGGATCCAGGCGGTGCAGCGGCGATGATCGCGGGAGGTACTGCCCGACCGTGATGTACCTAGTGAGCTCCACGGCCCATCTCCTGCACCGCGGCCAGTATGGCATGCCGCGCCTCTGAGATCGTCATCGCATCAGCAACCGGCATCCCGCGATCGCGCAGCAGCCGTATCAGGCGCGCGGCCTGCGGCAGCGCAAGTCCGATGCGCCGGAGATCGTCTTCGTGGGCGAAGACCTCGTGCGGAGAACCGTCCAGCATCACCCGGCCGGCGTCCATCACGACGATGCGGCCGGCCAGCAGGGCGGCCTCATCCATGCTGTGCGTAACCAGCACCAGCGTCAGGCCCTTCCGGTGAAGCGCGGCTATGCGCTCGAGCAGCTCTTCTTTGCCCCGCGGGTCCAGCCCTGCGGTGGGCTCGTCCAGGACCAGGGCCCCGGGGCGCATCGCCAGGACGCCCGCAAGTGCGACGCGCCGCATCTCACCGCCCGAGAGCGTAAAGGGAGAGCGGTCGCCAAACCGGCTCGGATCGAGCCCAACCGCCCGAAGGGCCTCCTCCACCCTCGATGCAATCGTCTCGGCGGGCAGCCCCAGGTTCTTGGGTCCAAAGGCGACATCCTTGCGCACGGTCTCCTCGAAGAGTTGATACTCGGGGAACTGAAAGACCAGCCCTATCCGCTGCCGGGCCCGGCGCCGGTCGGCGCGCGGCGCCCACAGATCTTCCCCGGCGACCCTGATCTCACCGGCAGTCGGACGCAGGAGTCCGTTGAAGTGCTGTACCAGCGTGGACTTGCCGGAACCGGTCGGGCCGATGATTGCCACGATCTCGCCGGGACGGATCTCAAGCGTAACCCCGTCCAGGGCCATGGCTTCCATCGGCGTCCCCCGCAGGTACGTGTGGCAGAGCCCGCGGCAGGCGATCAGTGGATCAGACATCGCCCTGGGTCCGGGGGGCAGCGGCAGCCGCCACCGCTTCCGCGAGGGCTTCCACCGTGTGAACTCTCTCTGGGAGTCGGAGGCCGTCTTCTCGGAGCCAGCGCGCGAGCTTCACCATGGGCGGGGCGCCCAGCCGGCCGCCTGGGATCTCCTCGGCGCGCGCCATGACCCTCTCCGCGGGACCGTCAAGCACGATGCGGCCGCGGTCCATCGCGATGATGCGCTCCGCGTCGGAGAGGTCTTCCATGGCGTGGGAGATCAGCATGATGGTTACCCCGTCGCGCCGGTTGAGGACGGAGAGGGTCTCCAGTACCTCGGCTCGGCCAGCGGGGTCAAGCATCGTGGTCGCCTCGTCCAGCACCAGGCATGCCGGCCGCATGGCCAGGATGCCCGCGATCGCCACGCGCTGCTTCTGCCCGCCGGAGAGGAGGTGCGGGGCTCGGCGGCGGAACGCGGTCATGCCCACCGCCGCGAGGGCTTCGCCCACGCGCTCCCTGATCACCGCCGGTGGCAGGCCGAGGTTCTCGGGGCCGAAGGCCACATCTTCTTCTACGACCGTGGCCACGAGCTGGTTGTCGGGATTCTGAAAGATCATGCCCACACGGCGGCGGATCTCCCAGACGGCCATGCGGTCGCGGGTGTCTAGGCCTCCCACGCGTACGCGTCCTGACGTGGGCAGGAGAAGCGCGTTGAGGTGCTTGGCCAGCGTGGACTTGCCGGAGCCGTTGCCGCCGACGATTCCCAGGTACTCGCCGGGCTCGACCGAGAACGACAGGCCGTCGAGCGCCACGACGGCCTGAGGGGTACCAGGATGGTAAACGTATCGGAGGTCGGCTACTTCAATGAGGGGCTCGCGCACGCGGCGAACCGCCTTACTTGACCAGTTCGACCAGCGCCATCTCCGCGCCGTCACCCCGGCGGGTGCGCGTCTTGATGACGCGGGTGTACCCGCCGCGACCGGCCTGCAGCTTGGGCACCACGTCCCCGAAGAGCCGGTTCAGCACGGTTCGATCGGTAAGGAAGCGGCGAACCTGCCTCCGCGCGTGCATGTCGTTGCCCAGCGCCGTTGAGATCAGCGTGTCGGCGATCTTCTTGGTCTCCTTGGCCTTGGCGCCGGTCGTCTCGATGCGCCCGTGCATGATCAGCGCGCCGACCAGATCCCGGAACAGCGCCCGGCGCTCGCCCGTGTCACGGCCCAGCTTGCGGCCCTTAGCTCCCATGCCCATGGTATCGCTCCCTACGCCTACGACGGCTCCGGCTGCCGCAGACTCCATCCGTGAAGGGCCAGCTTCTCCCTCACCTCGTCCAGCGACTTCCGGCCGAAGTTCTTGACCGCGACGACCTCGTCCTCGGTCTTCCGGATCAGGTCACCCACGGTGTGAATACCAGCGCGCTTCAGGCAGTTGTACGGCCGCACCGACAGGTCGAGCTCCTCAATCGGCATCGTCGCGGCACGGGCATGATCCGGATCCTCTGTCCCACCGAAGGGAACCCCGGGGCCCGCCTCATCCGCAATCCCCGCGAACAGGCGGAAGTGATCTATCAGGAGGCGCGAGGCCTCCTGCAGGGCCTCCTCGGGCCGGATGGACCCGTCGGTCCAGACCTCCAGCACCAGCCGATCCAGATCGATCGCGTGGCCTACCCGCGTGTCCTCCACGGTGAAGTTTACTTTCTGCAGCGGCGAGAAGATCGAGTCCACCGGGATCACGCCGATGACGTGCTCGCTGCGGCGGTGGCGCTCGGCCGGGACGTAGCCCTTTCCGCGCTCAACGACGATCTCCATCGCCAGGTGCGCGTCCTTTCGGTCCAGGGTGGCCAGGTGCAGACCGCGGTTGATGATCTCCACCTCCGGGTCTTCCTGGATGTCCGCCGCGGTGACTTCCCTCTTGCCCCGGACATCGAGGCGCAGCAGCTTGGGCTTGTCCGTGTAGAGCCGGAGCGTGAGCTCCTTCAGGTTGAGCACGATCTGGGTAACGTCCTCCACGACCCCCGTGATCGTCGAGAACTCGTGAAGCACGCCGTCTATCTTGACCGATGTCACCGCCGCGCCCGTGATCGCGGAGAGCAGCACGCGGCGCAGCGCGTTGCCAAGCGTTACGCCAAACCCGTGGTCGAGCGGCTCCAAGACGAACTTGCCGTACGTATCGGAGAGCTCGGCCTGCTCCACTTTGGGGGTTGGAGCCTCCCACACTATGCCCACAGCCATGGTCAACCTACCTCCTGCGTCCCTGCAAGCACCCCTGCAAGCGCTCCCGGGGACTCATCACCGGGAATAGTACTCGACGATCAACTGCTCCTGAACAGGCACATCTATCTCCTCGCGCGCGGGAAGCGCCAGCACGCGGGCCTCCAGGCGGGAGGGGTCGAACTCCAGCCAGGACGGGGGTTTGCGCCCAGGCAGGGCGGCCAGCTCCTTGACCCTCGGGGGCAGGTCGGCCGGATCGGCCGCCGCCACCCTCTGTCCGGGCCGGACCTGATATGATGGTGCCTTTACGCGCCCGCCGTTGACGGCCAGGTGCCCGTGCGCCACGAGCTGGCGGGCCTCCTTGCGGGACGCGGCCAGGCCGAGACGGTAGACCACGTTGTCCAGCCGGGTCTCCAGCATCTGCAGCAACCGGGTGCCGGTGACTCCCTTGGACTTGGAAGCACGCTGGAAATACGTCTTGAACTGCGCCTCGTAGACCCCGTAGATGCGGCGAAGCTTCTGCTTCTCGCGCAACCGGACCCCAAACTCGCTGAGCTTGCGTCTGGAGACGCCGTGCATCCCGGGAGGCGCCGGCCTCTTGTGCACCGGGCACTTCTCGGTAAAGCACTTGTCACCCTTGAGATAGAGCTTCATGCCCTCTCGCCGGCAGAGCCGGCAGACCGATTCCGTGTAGCGTCCCATCCGCTCCCCCTACACTCGCCGCCGCTTCGGCGGGCGGCACCCGTTGTGCGGCACCGGCGTCACGTCCTTGATCAGGTTGACTTCCAGCCCGGCGGATTGCAGCGACCGGATGGCCGCCTCGCGCCCCGCTCCCGGACCTCGCACGAAGACCTCCACCACCCGCAGGCCGTGTTCCATCGCCTTGCGCGCCGCGGTCTCCGCCGCCACGCTGGCGGCGAAGGGCGTGCCCTTTCGAGAACCCTTGAAACCGGAAGTTCCCGCGCTCGACCAGGCAACTACGTTGCCGCGCGGGTCGCTGATGGTCACGATCGTGTTGTTGAAGCTCGACCGGATGTGGGCGATCCCCACGGGCACGTGCTTGCGCTCGCGCTTCCGGCCCCTCGCCTTGTTTGCCATCTCGATCTCCCTCGCGCCTACTTGGTTGCCGGTGCCGATGTGGCCGCGGCCTTGCGGCGGACCCCCACGGTCCTCTTGGGTCCTTTCCGGGTGCGTGCGTTCGTGCGCGTGCGCTGGCCGCGGGTCGGCAGGCTCTTCTTGTGCCGCAGCCCCCTGTAGGAACCAATCTCCACGAGCCGTCGGATGTCCATGGCGACGTCGCGGCGCAGGTCGCTCTCCACCTTGTAGTTGCGCTCGATGAAATCGCGCAACCGTGTTGCCTCGTCCTCGGCCAGCGCCCGCACCCGCGTGTCCGGGTTCACCCCGGTCGCCCGGCAGATCGCCCGGGCGCGGCTCGGCCCGATGCCGAATATGTACGGGAGCGCCGCCTCAATGCGCTTGTCTCGCGGCAAATCCACTCCGGCGATCCGTGCCATCCTCGGCCTCCTATCCCTGCTTCTGCTTGTGCTTCGGGTTCTCGCAGATGACGAGCACCCGACGCCCACGCTTGATTATCTTGCACTTCTCGCACATCGTGCGAACCGACGCCCGAACCTTCATGCTTGCCCGCTCCCTCTGCCAGGATCCCTAGCGGTACCGGTAGGTGATCCTGCCGCGCGTAGGATCGTACGGCGACAGTTCCACCTTCACGCGGTCACCGGGGAGGATCCGGATGAAGTGGATGCGCATCTTGCCCGAGATGTGGGCCAGCACCTTGTGCCCGCTGGCCAGGGTTACGCGGAACATCGCGTTCGGAAGCACTTCCGCGACCGTCCCTTCGACCTCGATGGCATCCTTCTTTGTCATCAGCCCTCCGTGGATCCGGTCAGTACCGCCCGAAGATCCTCGTCGGTCACGGCCCGCCCCTCGCGCAGCCGCTCCGCGACTGGACCCGCGGGACCGTGCACGGCCAGGTGCTTCACGTTCTTGCGCTTTGGGCGGCCGGCGCTCCGGCGCCGACCGTCGGCCACGAGCACCATGTCATCCCCTGCCGCGCCAACAACCACATAGCGATCACCCGCATCACGGCCCGCCCGCGAGGTAACCACCATGCCGACCATCTCTTCCAGGAACCTCTCCCCCACTTGATCCACAAAATACTAGTATAGAGCCCCTATTTCTTCCAGTCCAGTCAAGATCATCGGGCCGTCAGGCGTTACGGCCACGGTGTGCTCCTCGTGCGCCGACCGCGTGCGGTCGAGGGTGCGCACCGTCCACCCGTCGGCCTCAAGTGTCACGCCTGGCGCTCCGGCGTTGACCATCGGTTCTATCGCCAGCGTCACGCCGGGCCGGAGGGCGATGCCCGTCCGGGGCCGGCCCACGTTGGGCACCTGCGGGTCCTCGTGCAGCGCCCGGCCGATCCCGTGTCCGGCGTAGTCCCGGACCACGGAGAATCCCGCGGCCTCCACCACCGACTGCACGGCCCACCCGATGTCCCCCAGGAAACCGCCCGGCCTGGCCGCGGCCACACCGGCTTCGAGCGCCCTGCCGGTGACCGCCAGCAGCCGCCGAACCTCGGGCTTCACCTCGCCCACGGGCACGGTCAGCGCCACATCCGCGTGGAAGCCCTCCAAGAACACCCCGAGGTCAACTGAGACGATCGAACCTTCCACCAAAACTCGGGGGCCCGGGATGCCGTGCACAACCTCGTCGTCCACCGATGTGCAGATGCTCGCCGGGTATCCCCTGTAGTCCTTGAACGACGGGACTCCGCCGCCGTCGCGAATGTACGCCTCGGCCGTGCGATCAAGCTCTCCCGTGGTGACACCCGGCGCCACCGCCCGCGCCACCTCACGGATCGCGCGCGCGGCCAGACGTCCTGCGCGCCGCATGCACGCGATCTCGTCCGCGGCCTTGATCACGGCCGTGCAGACCGGCTTCACCCGCGCACCCGCGGGGCCGCGGCTGCCAGCAGGGCCTGGTAGATCTCCTCTATCTCGCCCTCGGCGCTGATCGCCACGAAGACGCCCCTTGCCTGGTAGAAGGCGACCAGCGGTTCGGACTGCTCACGGTACACCTGCATCCTGCGCCGTATCGTCTCCGGACGGTCGTCGTCACGCTGGTAGAGCGGGCTCGCGTCAACGTCGCAGACCCCTGGGGTGACCGGGGGATTCGAGTCCAGATGGTAGATGTGGCCGGACGCCCGACAGATCCTCCGGCCGCTCATGCGGCGGATAACCGTGTCCTCGGCCACCTCGAACGCGATGACCCGGTCGAGCCGGCGGCCCATGCCGGCCAGCACGGCATCCAGGGCCTCGGCCTGAGGGATTGTCCGCGGGAAGCCGTCCAGGACAAATCCCGCCGCCGTGTCCGGGCACTGGAGCCGTTCCGCCACTGCCTCGATCATCACCGCGTCTGGAACGAGGTCACCCCGGCTCATGTAGCGGTCGGCCGCCTCGCCAAACGGGGTCTTGCTTGCCCTCGCCGCTCGAAGTATGTCGCCCGTTGCGATCTGCGGGATCTCCATCCGCTGCTCGATCAGGCGCGCCTGCGTGCCCTTGCCGGCGCCGGGCGGGCCGAGGAAGATCAGGTTCATCACGCCCGGCCGCTCACTTCATGAACCCCTCGTAGTGGCGCATCAGCACGTAGGCCTCGAGCTGCTTCATCGTCTCGAGCGCCACGCCGACAACGATGAGCAGCGAGGTTCCGGCGAGATACAGGGTGAGCGCGCCGGCGCCCCGCGCCATGTATACAGGGGCGATGGCAATTGTGGCCAGCGACAGCGCTCCCACGAACGTCAGCCGCTCGGTAACGCGTCCAAGGTAGTCGCTCGTCGGCTTTCCCGGCCGGAGGCCGGGGATGAAGCCGCCGTACTTCTTGATGTTGTTGGAAACATCGTTTGGATCAAACGATACCGCGGTGTAGAAGTACGTGAATATGATGATGAGCACGAAGTAGAGCAGGTCGCCCATGGGCTGACCAGGAAGGATCCGCTGCCCCAGCCGCTGCAACCACTCCCAGCGTGAGAACTGCGCGATCGTCCCCGGGAACTGCAGCACCGAGACCGCGAAGATGATGGGGATGACGCCTGCCTGGATGAGGCGCATGGGCAGGTGCGTGGACTGTCCACCGTAGACCCGCCGCCCCACGACGCGTTTGGCATACTGGACCGGGATCTTGCGCACCGCCTGGGTTATGAAGACCACCGCGACAATGCTGGCCAGGATGATCGTGAAGTCCAAGAGAACCTTCCAGATCGCCACCTCGCCCGCACGCACCAGCGTAAGCGTCTGGGCGCTCTGCGCGGGCAGCCGCGCAACGATGCCGCCAAAGATTATCAGCGACACGCCGTTGCCCACCCCGTACTCGGTCATGATCTCACCCATCCAGGTGAGCAGCATGGTCCCGGCGGTAAGGGTGATGATGATCGTGGCCATAATCAGCGGCCGGGGATCCAGGACGGCCCCCTGGCTCCGGATGAGATAGACCTGCCCGACGCCCTGCAACACCGCCAGGACCACGGTCAGGTACCGCGTGTACATCCCTATCTGGCGCCGGCCGGCCTCGCCCTCCTCCGTGGCCATCTCCTTGAGACGCGGGAAGACCACCTGCAGCAGGCTGAAGATGATGGAGGCGGTGATGTACGGAAAGACGCCCAGCGCGAAGATGGCGAAGTTGGAGAGCGCCCCGCCGACGAACAGGTCCAGGAAGCTGAACAGGCTGCCCTTCTGCTTGAACAGGTTTTCGATGGCGGCGACGTTCACGCCGGGCACCGGCAGATGGGCCCCAAGCCGGTAGAGGGCCAGCATGACCGCCGTGAAGAGCAGCCGACGCCGCAGATCAGGGATCCGCAGCGGGTTGGACATCGAGCGGACCTGGATCACCGGCCGATCACCTCGGCGCGGCCGCCCGCGGCCTCAATCGCCCGGCGTGCGCCCGCCGTGAAGGCCTGCGCCCGTACGGTCAGCGGATGTCCCAGCCGGCCTGTGGCCAGGACCTTGACGCGCCCGGCGCCCACAATCCCGGCACGTCGCAGCAGGACCGGCGTGACCTCGCTCCCCGCCGGGAACCGGTTGAGGTCGCGCAGCCGGACCTCCTGCATCGCTGGCCTGGGCCCGCCGCCGGTCATGTTGCTGCCGGCACCACGCACGCCGCGACGGAACGGCAGACGCTTGATCAGCGGCGTCTGTCCGCCCTCGAACCCGGGGCGCGGCCCTGAGCCCGAGCGGGCCTTCTGCCCCTTGCGGCCCTTGCCAGAGTACACCCCACGACCGGAGCCCAATCCCCGGCCCACCCGACGGCGGCGCCTGTGCGCGCCGCGCGGTGGCTTCAACCCTCCCAGCATCGGCTTCGTACCCCCTTGCGGTTCCTGCCCGGCGGCCCGGCCATCCACACGTGCCACCCTAGGCCCTCCGGGCCGCAGACTCGAGCGACCGGCCGCGCAGGCGCGCCGTCTCATCCGAGAGACGCAGCGCGTCCAGTCCGGCCAGCGTCGCGCGGGCCACGTTGACGGAGTTGGTGGAGCCCAGTGCCTTGGTCAGGATGTCCTTGATCCCCGCGGCTTCCAGCACAGCCCGCACCGCCCCCCCGGCTATGACCCCGGTACCCCGCGAGGCCGGCCGCAGAAGAACCCGCGACGCTCCGTAGGCACCCACGATCTCGTGTGGAATCGTGGTGCCGTCCCGGCGGATCTTCATCAGCCCCTTCTTGGCGTCCTCGACCGCCTTGCGGATCGCGTCGGGAACCTCGGAGGCCTTTCCCAGGCCCACCCCGACGTGCCCGTCCTCGTCACCCACGACCACAAGAGCGCTGAACTTGAATCGCTTCGCGCCCTTCGTCACCTTGGCGACGCGGTTGATGAAGACCGCCTTCTCAACGGTCAGGTTGACGGACGATGGATCTATGCGCTGCGGCACGTTACGCCTCCAGAGACATTAGAACTGCAGCCCGGCCGACCGCGCCGCCTCTGCCAGCGCCCGGATGCGACCATGGTATAGGTACCCGCTGCGGTCGAAGACCACCGCGGCAATGCCTTTGGCCAGCGCGCGCCGGGCCAGCACCTCGCCCACCACCGCGCTGGCTTCCGTCTTCTTCTTTGCGGCGACCTGCGGACGTACCTCGGGATCCAGTGTCGAAGCCGACACCAGCGTCCTGCCGGTCCGGTCGTCAATCACCTGCGCGTAGATCTGCTTCAGGCTGCGAAAGACCGAAAGACGCGGGCGGGTGGCTACGCCGGTCAACCGCCGCCGGGAGCGCATGTGCCGCCGGCGTCGAAGGGCGTTGCGATCGGGTAGAGTGTACATGGCGCTCTCTCTGACCTCCCTACGCCTTCCCGGCCGTGCGCCCGGCCTTACCGGCCTTCAGGCGCAACCGTTCTCCGGCGTACCGGATTCCTTTGCCCTTGTAGGGATCTGGGCGCCGGACCGCCCGCAGGGTGGCCGCGAACTGCCCCACCGCTTCCTTGTCGTTGCCGGTCACCGAGATCCGGTTGGGTTGCGGGATCACCAGCTCCACTCCATCGGGCGGGGTCAACTCAACCGGGTGGGAATACCCCACCTGCAAGACCAGCCCACGCCCCTGCTTGGTTGCCCTGTACCCGACGCCGTGGATCTCCAGGTCAATCTTGAAACCCTCCACAACGCCCTTCACCATGTTGGCGATCAGCGCGCGGGTAAGTCCATGCAACGCGCAGTGGAACTTCTGCTCGGTCGGCCGGGTGACCGTCACGGCACCGCCCTCGACCGAAACCCGCATGTCGGGGTGAACCTGGCGGACCAGGTGCCCCTTGGGGCCCCGCACCTCGACGCTGCGGCCGCTCACCGTAACGCTCACGCCCGCGGGCAGGGTGACGGGCATGCGCCCGATGCGTGACATGGCTACTCCCTCCCCGCCCTGTTACTACCAGACATAGCAGATGACCTCCCCGCCCACGCCGCTCTGGCGGGCTTCCTTGTCGGTCATGATCCCGCGGGACGTAGAAAGGATCGCCACGCCCAGCCCTCCCCTCACACGGGGAACGGCCAGCCGCTTCGCGTAGAACCGCAGTCCCGGCCGGCTTACGCGCCGGACACCGGTCAGAACCTGTTGGCGCTTGGGACCATAGCGCAGGAGCAGCCGCAACTGGTTTTGCGGCTGGCGCTCGACGACCTGGTAGTCGGCGATGAAACCCTCCGCCTTCAGAATCCTGGCGATCTCCAGCTTCACCCGGCTTGTCGGAACGAGGACATTGTCGTGCCTGGCGGCGTTCGCATTCCGCAGCCGGGTCAGCATGTCCGCTATCGAATCCGTGACCACTCCACCCACGGTGATACCCTCCTTACCAGCTTGCCTTCACCATCCCAGGGACCTCGCCCCGGTACGCCAGCTGCCGCAAACACAGCCGGCATACCCCCAGGCGGCGGTAGACGGCGCGTGGCCGACCGCACCGGCGGCACCGGCTGTACTTGCGCACGGCGAACTTCGGCGTGCGCTTCCATTTCTCGAGCATCGACTTCTTCGCCACCCGCGGACTCCCCCTCCGGATCTATGCGCCCGATACAGTCTGTGCGGCCTCCCTGAGGGGGAGGCCCAGATGACGTAGCAGCTCTCGCGCCTGCTCGTCCGAACGCGCGGTGGTTACCACCGTCACATCCATCCCGCGAATCTTGTCAACCTTGTCGTACTCGATCTCGGGAAAGATCAACTGCTCCCGGAGACCCAGGTTCAGGTTGCCGCGGCCGTCGAACGCACGCTCGGAGACGCCCTTGAAGTCCTTGATCCGCGGCAGCGCGATGTTCAGGAGTTTGTCCAGGAAGTAGTACATCCGGTCGCCGCGCAGCGTCACCTTCACGCCTATGGGCATGCCCTGGCGCAGCTTGAACGCCGCGATGGACCTGCGGGCCTTCGTGACCACGGGCCGCTGGCCGGCGATCGCCACCAGTTCCTCGACAACCTTGTCGATCAGCCGCGGGTCGGCCACCGCGCCGCCCACGCGCACGTTGATGACTACCTTCTCGAGCCGTGGGACCTCCATGCGGTTGCGATACTGGAACCGCTCGAGCATCTTGGGCACGACATCCTTCTGGTATCGTTCTTTCAGCCTGGTGGCCATCTATCTCCTCGCTCCTGCCCGCAGCCTACTTGTCCATCTGCTCCTTGCACCGCTTGCAGTACCTGACCTTCGTCCCGTCCCCAAGGTACCGGTGTCCCGCCCGTGAGGCCTCCCCGCACCTGGAGCAAACGATCATCAGCCGCGCCACCGGAATCGGCGCCTCCTTGGGCACTATTCCGCCCTGGGGCGTCTTGCGGCTAGGCTTCACGTGTCGCTTCACGATGTTGACGCCCTCGACGATAGCCCGCGCGTCACGGGGCGCGACCCGGAGCACCTTGCCCCGCTTTCCGCTGAACTTGCCGCCGGTAACCTCCACCATGTCGCCCTTGCGAAGGTGAAGCCGCGCATGCACGGTTGCTGTCGCCATCGTCCCTGCCTCCGTCCAAATCCTCTACTACAGCACTTCAGGCGCGAGCGAGATGATCTTCATGAACTGCTTCTCGCGGAGTTCGCGGGCAACAGGCCCGAAGATGCGGGTGCCCCGGGGATTGGCGGCATCTGACAACAGCACCGCCGCGTTGTCGTCAAACCGTATGCAGGACCCGTCGTGACGCCGCAACTCTTTCCGCGTGCGCACGACGACCGCCCGGACGACCTCCCCCTTCTTGACGGGGCTGTTGGGGATGGCCTGCTTCACCGAGGCCACGATGATGTCCCCCACGCTGGCGTATCGCCGGTGGGATCCTCCCAAGACCCGGATGCAAAGCAACTGCCGCGCGCCGGTGTTGTCCGCCACCTTCAATCGGCTCTCTTGTTGAATCATCGCTCCACCTCAGTCCCGCCCGCGCGGCTACCGCGCCCGCTCGAGGATCTCAGCAACCCGCCACCGCTTGTCGCGGGACAAAGGACGCGTCTCCACTATCCGGACGCGGTCACCCACCTGGACCGCGCCCTGCTCGTCGTGGGCCTTGAGCGTCTTGGACCGCCGGACAATCTTCTTGTAGAGCGGGTGGCGTGTCACGGTCTCGATCTTCACCACCACGGTCTTGGCCATCTTGTCGCTGGTCACAACACCCACCTGGCTCTTGCGCCTCGCCCGCTCCACCATGCTCAGCCCTCCAACCCTACTTCTGGCCCGCGGCCATGCGGCCGGCCAGCACCGTCTTCATGCGCGCGATGTCGCGCCGCAGATCGCGGATCCGCGCCGTCTTGCGCTGCTGGGACACCTTGATCCGCAGCGACCACAACTCGCGCTCGGCCTCGTCTAGCTTCTTCTCGATCTCCGCCGGGACCATCTCCCGCAGCACGCTCGCCTTCATCTTCAGGCCACCACCCGGGAAATGAACTGGGTCTTGATCGGCAGCTTGTGCGATGCCAGGGACATCGCCTCGCGGGCCTGGGGCTCGGCCACGCCGGCCAGCTCGAACAGGATACGACCCGGCCTGACAACGGCGACCCAGAACTCGGGGTTCCCCTTACCGCTGCCCATGCGCGTCTCGGCCGGCTTCTTCGTGACCGGCTTGTCGGGAAAGACCCTGATCCACAGCTTTCCCCCGCGCTTGATGAACCGGGTAATCGTGCGCCGGGCCGCTTCGAGCTGAGCGCTGGAGACCCAACCGGGGTCGAGCGCCTGAAGACCGAATTCGCCGAACGCCACGGAGGTGCCGGCGCGAACCTTGCCGGCCATGCTCCCCCGGTGCGCCTTCCGGAACTTAGTCCGCTTGGGCATCAACATTGGTGCCCTGCCTCCTTACGCTAGCCGGCGCCGTCCGGCTAGGAATCACAACGGGCCCAGTGCCTGCTGCCGGCTCATGGCGCGGCGGCCGGCGATGCTCGGGCTCGTGCCGGCGGCCCTCGGGAAGGATGTCTCCCCGGTAGATCCAGACCTTGACCCCGATGCGGCCGTACGTGGTGAGCGCCTCGGCCACCCCGAAGTCAATGTCGGCCCGCAGCGTGTGCAGGGGCACGCGCCCCTCCCGATACCACTCGTAGCGCGCGATCTCGGACCCACCGAGCCGCCCGCTGCACGCGATGCGGATGCCCTTGGCCCCCGCCCGGAGACTGCGCTGGACCGCCTGCTTCATGGCGCGCCGGTAGGCAATCCGACGCTCCAGCTGCTGCGCCACGTTCTCCGCGACGAGCTGTGCCTCGATCTCCGGCCGGCGCACCTCGTTCACGCTCAGCATGATCTGCCTGCCGGTCAGGGCATCCAGCTCCTTCTTGAGGGCATCAATCCCGGTGCCGCCGCGCCCGATGATAATGCCGGGCCGCGCGGAGTGTATGACGACTCGGACGCGGTTCGCGGCCCTCTCGATCTCGACGCGCGAGATCCCGGCCCGGTGGAGCTTCTTCTTGATCATCTGCCGGATCTTCTGATCTTCCTCGATCAGGTCCGACATGTTCCGGGCGTACCATCGAGACTCCCAGTCCCGAATGATCCCGACCCGCAGTCCGATTGGGTTGACCTTTTGCCCCACCTCGCACCTCCGGAACTACGCTACCCGGCCTACCGGCCCGCGCGCTCGCCCACCACGACGGTAATGTGGCTGCTGCGCTTGGTGATGATGTCTGCCCGCCCGCGCGCCCGCGGCGTCACCCGCTTGGTCACAGGCGCTCTGTCGGCATAGGTCCGCACAACGATCAGGTCATCCGCATCCATCTCGTGGTTGCTCTCGGCGTTGGCTACCGCCGACTTCAGGACCTTGGCCACCGCCTTGGAGGTCAGGTCGGGTGCGGCCCGCAGCCGGGCCTCGGCCTCTCGGACCGGGAGCCCGCGCAGGACCGCCATCGCCCGCCTTGCTTTCAGGGGCGATATGCTGACGTACTTGGCGATCGCCTTGACTTCCATGCTGTTCCTCCCGTCGTCCTCCGCGGCCTACTTCGGCGTCGTTGCGCGCTCGGTGTGGGCGCCGTGCCCCTTGAAGGTGCGCGTCGGCGCGAACTCGCCGAGCTTGTGCCCCACCATCTGCTCGGTAACGTACACGGGAACGTGCTTCCGGCCGTCGTACACGGCGATCGTGTGCCCGATGAAATCGGGTAGCACGGTCGACCGTCGCGACCAGGTCTTGATGACCCGCCGCTCACGGGATCGGTTCAGGCCCTTGATCTTCTCGACCAGGTGCTCGTCCGCAAACGGCCCCTTCTTCTTCGATCGTCCCATGGCTCGTGCCCGACCTCCCTCGCCCTACTTGCGCCGTTTCACGATCAACGCGTCGGAGCGCTTGGCCTTGCGCGTCTTGTACCCAAGCGTGGGCTTACCCCACGGGGTGACCGGTCCCGCCATCCCGATCGGGGACCGCCCTTCCCCGCCCCCGTGCGGATGGCTGGACGGATCCATGGCCACGCCGCGGACGGAGGGCCGGCGACCCAGCCACCGGGATCTCCCGGCCTTGCCGAGCTTGGTGGCCTCGTGCTCCACGTTGCCGACCTGGCCGATGGTGGCACTACAGTCCAGCGGCACCAGCCTGACCTCGCCCGAAGGCAACCGGACGTGCGCCACCCCGCCTTCCTTTGCCATGACCTGCGCGCCCGCGCCGGCGGCCCGCACCATCTGCCCGCCCCGTGAAGGCATCAACTCAATGTTGTGAACCACGGTGCCCACCGGAATCGCCCGCAGCGGCAACGCGTTGCCGGGGCGGATGTCGGCCTGCATGCCGGAGGACACCGTGTCCCCGACGCGCAGGCCTACCGGTGCTAAGATGTAGCGCTTCTCGCCATCGGCATAGTGCAACAGCGCGAGGCGCGCCGACCGGTTGGGATCGTACTCCACCGCCGCCACGCGGGCGGGGACTCCGTCCTTGTCGCGCTTGAAGTCAATGACCCTGTAACGCCGCTTGTGGCCCCCGCCCTGATGGCGCACCGTTACCTTGCCCTGCCCGTTGCGGCCCGCGCGCGGGCGCACCGGCTCCAGCAGCGACCGTTCCGGTCTCGTCTTCGTGATTTCCTCGAAGCTCGAGACGGTCGCAAACCGCCGCCCCGGCGTCGTTGGTTTGAACTTCTTGATACCCATCGTGGCCTCCCAGCCGTCGGCCTACGTCATGCTCTCAAGGTCTATCTTGCTGCCAGGGGCCAGCGTTACCACGGCCTTGCGCATGCCGGGTGAGACGAACTCGTACCGGCCCCTCCGGCGCGTGCGCCCTGGGATGTTGATCACGTTGACCTGACGCACGCGCACCGAGAAGATCGCTTCCACCGCCTGCTTCACGGCGATCTTGTTCGCGCCGCGCGCGATCTCGAACGTGTACTTTCCGCCCTCGTTGCCGCGCAGGCTCTTCTCGGTCAGAATCGGGCGGCGGATGATCTCGCGCGGGTTCACGATCCCCATGCCTCCTGCAACACGGCCAGAGCCGATTGTGTGATTACCAGGGGGCGCGGCGCCAACAGGTGGCGGACCGCAAGGCGCCGGGCAGAGAGCACGCGGGCGCCCCGCAGGTTGGCCGCGGCCCGCGCCACGTCCTTCTCGGCGTCGGCCACAACGATAACCGCCGGGGGACGCACCCCCACCGTCTCCAGCAGCGCCGCCAGGAGTTTCGTCTTGGGCTCGCCGCTGGTCAGACGTTCCAGGATCACGATGCGGCCCGCCTGGGCCTGGGCAGACAGCGCCGATCGCAGGGCCAAGCCCCGCTCCTGCCTGGACAGCTTCTGCGCGTAGTCGCGGGGCTGCGGGCCAAAGGTGATCCCCCCGCCCGTCCAGATGGGCGAGCGCCGGCTTCCGGCGCGCGCCCGCCCTGTGCCCTTCTGGCGCCAGGGCTTGCGGCCTCCTCCCCTGACGTCACCCCTGGTGCGGGTCGCGTGCGTACCCGCACGGGCGTTGGCAAGTTCGGCGAGGACCGCGCGGTGTAGCAGGGCCCGGTTTGGCCGCAGGCCGAAGAGCGCCGCGGGCAGCTCGATCTCACCGGCGGGCGCGCCGGTCGGGTCAAAGGTGGTGGCCTTGGGCATCATGGTCGTCATGCGCTCCTCACCATCAGCAGCGCCCCACGCACGCCCGGCGTGGCGCCGCGCAGCAGCAACAGGTTGTTCTTTGGGTCCACGCGGACCACGCGGAGCCTCCGCACGGTCACCCGCTTGTTACCGTGACGTCCGGCCATCCGCTTGCCGGGGAACACCCGGGCGATGTCCGACGACCCGATGGAGCCTATCGCGCGGTGCATCAGGGAAACGCCATGCGAGTCCCGCTGGCCGCCGAAGCCGTGCCGCTTCATCGCGCCGGCGAAACCGCGCCCTATGCTCGTACCGGTCACGTTCACGATCTGCCCGGGGGAGAATCCCTCGACGGTGATGACCTGGCCCGGAGCCGCCCCCCCCTCCGGCAGGGGCAGTTCCCGAATCACCCGATGGGTCGCCATCTTCCGCTTGGCGAACACTCCCTTCATCGGGCGGTTCACCTTCCGGTCGGGCACGGGCTCAAAGGCCACCCGCATCGCGGCGTAGCCGTCGCGCTCGGGCGTGCGGGCGTCCACGACGACGCACGGGCCTGCCTCGATGACCGTTACGGCGATGCTGGCCCCTTCGTCGTCGAAGATGCGGGTCATGCCGAGCTTCCGTCCGAGGATGGCAGTCATCTCTTGCAACTCCTACAACTTGATCTCGATGTCAACGCCCGCGGGTAGGTCGAGGTGCATGAGCTCATCAACCGTCTTCTGCGTGGGATCCAGGATATCGATCAGGCGCCGATGGGTTCGGATCTCGAAGTGCTCCATCGAGTCCTTATCGATATGCGGGGAACGGATGACACAGAAGGTGTTGCGGTTGGTCGGCAACGGGACCGGGCCGCTGACGCGTGCCCCGGACTTGCGGACAACGCTGACGATCTTCTCAGCCGACTGGTCGAGAACCTTGTGGTCGAAGGCCCTGAGCTTTATCCGGATCTTCTGCGCCACCGCCATGCCTCTACTCCTCCACCTTCACAACGACGCCGGCGCCGACCGTCCGTCCGCCTTCCCGGATCGCAAACCGCAGGCCCTCCTCCAGCGCCACCGGGGTGATCAGCTTCACCCCCATCGTGATGTTGTCGCCCGGCATCACCATCTCTACCCCTTCGGGCAGCACTATGTCCCCGGTCACGTCCGTCGTCCGAAAGTAGAACTGCGGCCGGTATCCCGTGAAGAACGGCGTGTGCCGTCCCCCCTCCTCCTTGGCCAGTACGTATACCTCCGCCTGAAAGTCCGTGTGCGGCTTGATTGACCCGGGCTTCGCCAGCACCATCCCGCGCTCTACCTCGTCCTTCTCTACCCCTCGCAGCAATACGCCCACGTTGTCCCCGGCCAGCGTCTCCTCCAGCGACTTCCGGAACATCTCCAACCCAGTCACCACCGTCCGCCGCGCCTCGGGCCGCAACCCTACTATCTCCACTTCCTCCCCTACGCTCAGCTTCCCACGCTCCACTCGCCCCGTCGCTACCGTCCCCCGCCCAGTGATCGTGAATATGTCCTCTACCGCCATCAGGAACGGCTTCTCTACCTCCCGCTGCGGCGTAGGAATGTACCGGTCCACCGCGTCCATCAACGCCCAGATCCCGTCTACCCACTCGTTCTCCCCACGCTGCGTCTTCGGGTTCATCTGCAGCGCCTCCAGCGCACGCAGCGCCGACCCCCGGATCACCGGCAGCTCCTCACCCGGAAACTGGTAGGCGCTCAGCAGTTCCCTCACCTCTACCTCCACCAGCTCCAGCAACTCAGGATCGTCTACCATGTCTACCTTGTTCAAGAACACCACCACGTACGGTACGTTCACCTGCCGCGCCAGCAAGATGTGCTCCCGCGTCTGCGGCATCGGCCCGTCCGCCGCCGATACCACCAGGATCGCTCCGTCCATCTGCGCTGCCCCAGTGATCATGTTCTTGATGTAGTCAGCGTGACCAGGACAGTCTACGTGCGCGTAGTGCCTCGCCCCTGTCTCGTACTCTACGTGGCTGATCGCTATCGTGATCCCACGCTCCTTCTCCTCCGGAGCGTTGTCAATCTCGTAAAACCCCATCGCCTTCGTCTTCCCCACCACCGCCAGCGCGTGCGTCACCGCCGCCGTCAGCGTAGTCTTCCCATGGTCTACGTGACCTATCGTCCCTATGTTTACGTGCGGCTTCGTCCGCTCAAACTTCTGCTTGGCCATCGTCGGTGACTCCCTTCGTCCGCTCTCTCCCAGATCTGCCCGAAGGCCTACGCGCTTGTGCCCACGCCTGAACGGGCGCGGACGGCCTCGGCAACGCTTCCGGGGACCTCCTCGTAGTGCGAGGGTTCCATCGAGTACGTGGCGCGTCCCTGGCTGGCAGAACGCAGCGTCGTCGCGTACCCAAACATCTCCGCCAGCGGGACAATCGCCCGGACGACCCGCAGCGGCCCTTGGGCCTCCATGCCCTCTATGCGCCCGCGCCGGGAGTTGAGGTCTCCGATGACGTCACCCGTGTACACCTCGGGCGTCACGACCTCGATCCGCATCATGGGCTCCAGGAGCACCGGCTTGGCCCGCAGCGCCGCCTCCTTGAATGCCAGCGAACCGGCGATCTTGAACGCCATCTCGCTGGAGTCCACCTCGTGGAACGAGCCATCCACCAGGGTGGCCCGGAAGTCAATGACCGGGTAGCCGGCCAGCACGCCGCCCTCGGCGGCTTCACGGATCCCGACCCCCACCGGGCGTATGAACTCCCGGGGAATGTCGCCGCCGGTGATCTTGTCGACGAACTCAAAGCCGCCACCGCGTCCCAGCGGCTCCAACTCCACGACCGCGTGGCCGTACTGCCCGCGGCCGCCGGTCTGCCGTACGTACCGGCCCTCGCCCGCCGCCGCCTGCCGTATGGTCTCCTTGTACGCGACCTGCGGCCTGCCCACGTTGGCTCCCACCTTGAACTCGCGCAGCAGGCGATCCACGATGATTTCCAGGTGCAGCTCGCCCATGCCGGAGATGACGGTCTGGCCGGTCTCGGAGTCAAAGCGCACCCGGAAGGTCGGATCCTCCTCTGCCAGGCGTGCCAGCGACGCCGTGAGCTTCTCCTCATCGGCCCTTGTCTTGGGTTCCACCGCCACAGAAATGACCGGGTCTGGAAAGTGCATGGACTCCAGCACCAGCGGCGCGTCTTCATCGCACAGCGTGTCGCCCGTAGCGGTAATCCGCAGGCCCACCGCCGCGACCACGTTGCCCGCCGACACCTCGGGGATGTCCTCACGATGGTTCGCGTGCATCTGCAGGATGCGGGAGATCCGTTCTTTCTGGGCCTTGTTCGAGTTGAGCACGTACGATCCGGCGCGGAGCGTTCCCGAGTACACACGGAAGTATGTAAGCTTGCCCACATATGGATCGGAGATGATCTTGAACGCCAGCGCCGCCAGGGGCCCGGAGGGATCGGCCGACCGCTGGACCGCCTGCCCTGTCTTCTTGTCCACTCCCGCCACGGGGGGCATGTCCAGGGGGGACGGCAGGTAGTCAATCACGGAGTCCAGCAGCGGCTGCACTCCCTTGTTTCGGAACGAACTGCCGCACAACACGGGTATGATGCGTCCCGCGATCGTGCCCCGCCGGAGGGCGGCGCGCAACTCTTCCTCGCCGATCGGCGCTCCCTCGAGGTACTTCGCGGCGATGGCATCGTCCAGGTCGGCCGCGGTCTCGATCAGCCTCTCGTGGAACTGCTCGGCCATCTCGCGCTGTCCCTCGGGTGTGTCGGTCTCGTCTGATCGCGTGCCCAGGTCGTCCAGGTAGATCGTGGACTTCATGCGGATGAGGTCAACCACGCCCTGGAAGCCGTCCTCGGCGCCGATCGGGAGTTGCACGGGTACCGGCACAGCCCCCAACCGCTCGCGAATCATCTCGACCGTTCGGAGGAAGTCGGCCCCGGTTCGGTCCATCTTGTTGATGTAGATGATCCGGGGTACCCTGTAGCGTTCGGCCTGGCGCCAGACGGTCTCCGACTGTGGTTGCACACCCTCCACCGCGGAAAGCAGCACGACGGCGCCGTCCAGCACGCGCATCGAGCGCTCGACCTCCATGGTGAAGTCCACGTGGCCGGGAGTGTCAATGATGTTGATCCGGTGATCCCGCCACTCGCAGGTTGTGGCCGCGGAGGTAATGGTAATCCCGCGCTCCCGCTCCTGGATCATCCAATCCATGGTCGCGGAGCCCTCGTCCACCTCGCCCAGACGGTGCACCCGGCCCGTGTAGAACAGGATGCGCTCGGTGGTTGTGGTTTTCCCGGCGTCAATGTGGGCGACGATGCCGATGTTCCTAATTGTTGCGAGCGCGGCCATGTCCACCGTACCCACTCCCGCCCGCGGCGAAACCGCAGTTACCATCGATAGTGTGCGAAGGCCTTGTTGGCCTCTGCCATCCTGTGTGTGTCTTCCCGCTTCTTCACCGATGCGCCCTGTCCAGCCGCCGCGTCGAGGATCTCGGCCGCCAACCGATCGGAGATGGTCCGGCGGTCCTTGCGAGCGCGCGAATACCCCACCAGCCAGCGAAGCCCCAGCGAGAATCGGCGCTCGGTCCGCACCTCAATGGGCACCTGGTAGGTCGCGCCGCCGACGCGGCGGGGACGGACCTCGAGCACCGGCATCACGTTGCCCAGGGCCTTGTCGAACACCTTCACCGGATCCTGCCCGCTCTTCTCCTGGACGATCTCGAATGCGCGATACACGGCGCGCGCGGCCAGGCCTTTCTTGCCCCGCGTCATCACCTTGTTGATCAGCCGATGTACGGCCACATTCTCGAAGACCGGATCCGGACCGATCTCGGGCCGCGCGACGCTTCCCTTTCTAGGCATCCCAGTTCCCCCCGGTCTACTTCTTGGGCCGCTTGGCCCCGTACTTAGAGCGGCTGCGCATGCGATTCGCAACCCCCGCCGAGTCCAGCGAACCCCTGACGATGTGGTACCGGATGCCAGGGAGGTCCTTGACGCGGCCGCCGCGGATCAGCACCACCGAGTGCTCTTGCAGGTTGTGACCGATCCCCGGGATGTAGGCGGTCACCTCCATGCCGTTGGTCAGCCGGATGCGGGCGATCTTGCGCAGGGCCGAATTCGGCTTCTTGGGCGTCGTCGTCTTGACCTGGATACAGACACCGCGCTTCTGCGGGCACTCGCCCAGTGCTGGCGACTTGCTCTTCTCCCGAGCCTGGTGGCGCCCAACCCGGATTAGCTGACTCACGGTCGGCATGCATTTCCTCCTTGACCCGCATCACACAGCATACCCCCGCGACCTCCGGAGGGAAGCCCGTGCGCGGGGCGCGATGCCTCGACCGTTACCCGCGCGGGCGGGGGCGGCCGGGTTATCGCAGTGCTAGTCTGTCTTCAGTTGACGCTGCGCCATACGAGATACGCCATCGTTGGAGCCTCGCCCAACCGCACGAGGCCGGCAGTACCCTGCGGCGCAACCAGAGGGCTCTGGAGGATCGAGGGAGCGCAACGACCAGACGAGCCCCGATTCACTCCGGCCGGAACCACACCGGCCGGATCGTACCCGGCACTACGAAGGATCCGGGCTGACAATCAGAACCGCCGCGGCAGTGGCGCCCACGGCAATCCCGCAGGCCCGCCCCAGGGCGGTCATTGACTCCACCTCGACGACGGCGACCCCCCGCTCGGCTGCCGCGCGCACGATCGGCGCGACCACCTTCGGCTCCGCGTCGGCTGCGACGAAAACCTCCACCGCCGCCCCGCGCGTGATCGCCTTCATCGTTTGATGCGCACCAACCGCACGAGCCGGTGCGCCGCCAATCCGCGCAAGAGCCCCAGAGGCGCTCATGCGCGCCAGCCGATTCTAGCACCGGCCCCAAGGGGTGTCAACACGACCTAGAGCTCCGCGTGCACCTTGAGCTGACGGTACCGGGCCATGCCCGTGCCGGCCGGGATGAGCTTGCCGATGATGACGTTTTCCTTCAACCCTATCAACGGATCCACCTTGCCGCGCGTTGCCGCGTCGGTCAGCACGCGCGCCGTTTCCTGGAACGAGGCGGCGCTCAGGAAACTCTCGGTCGCCAGCGACGCCTTGGTTATTCCCAGCAGCGTTGGTCGGGCCTTGGCCGGCTCTCCGCCGGTGGCCATCACGCGGGCGTTCTCCTCCTCGAAGGCGAACCGATCCACCAGCTCGCCGGGCAGGAACTCCGTGTCCCCTGCTTCATCAACCTTCACCTTGCGCAACATCTGGCGGGCGATGATCTCGATGTGCTTGTCGTTGATGTCCACGCCCTGCGACCGGTAGACGGACTGTATCTCCTGGACCAGATAGCCCTGCAGATCCTGGAGACCCTTGATGCGGAGGATGTCATGCGGGTTGGCCGAACCCTCCGTAAGCTGGTCGCCCGGATCCACCTGATCGCCGGCGGCAACCCGCAGGCGGATGTTGAACGGCACAGCGTAGGACCGCTCGTCGTTCCTGCCGGTGATGGTCAGGCGCCGCACGCCGCGGGACTCGCTGATCGCCGCGGTTCCCCCGATCTCGGCGACTATGGCCTGGCCCTTGGGCTTGCGCGCCTCGAACAGCTCCTCGACTCGGGGCAGCCCCTGGGTGATGTCGAAGCCCGCGATCCCGCCGGTGTGGAACGTGCGCATCGTCAGCTGCGTGCCCGGCTCGCCAATGGACTGCGCGGCGATGATCCCGACGGCCTCGCCTATCTCCACCGCCTTGCCCGTGGCGAGGTTGCGGCCGTAGCACTTGGCGCAGACCCCGTACCGGCTCTTGCACGTCAGCACCGAGCGAACCACCACCTGGTCTATTCCCGCCTCCTCGATCCGCTCCGCGGCCTCCTCGTCAACCTCGGCGCCGGCCTCCAGCAACGGCTTGCGGCGCGGTGCCCCCGCGTCCTCGGCCAGGGTCCTGCCCACGATCCGCTCGCGCAGCGGCACGACAACGTCGTTGCCCTCCTTGACGGCCGTCATGGCCACGCCCTCGGTCGTCTTGCAGTCCACCTCACGGATGATGACATCCTGGGCCACATCCACGAGCCGGCGGGTCAGGTACCCGGATTCGGAGGTTCGGATGGCTGTGTCGGCCAGGCCCTTGCGCTGGCCGTGGGTCGAGATGAAGTACTCCAGGACCGTCAGCCCCTCGCGGAAGTTGGCCTTGATGGGCAACTCGATGATCCGGCCGCTGGGGTCGGTCATCAGGCCGCGCATGCCGGCGAGCTGGCGGATCTGCTGTATGTTGCCGCGAGCGCCCGATAGCGCCATCATGTACAGCGGGTTGAACGGCTCGAACTGCTCGAGCATCGCGTCCGTGATCTCCTCCGTGGCCTTCGTCCAGACGTCAATCGCCCGCTGGTACCGTTCGCCGTCCGTGATGAGGCCCCTACGGTACTGCTGCTCAATGGCATCAATGCGTTTGTCCGCCTCTCCCAGCACCTTCTTCTTGGCGTCGGGGATCACGATGTCCGTTATCGCGATGCCCGATCCGCTGCGGGTGGCGTACTTGAAGCCCAGGTCCTTGAGCGCGTCCAGGAGGTGCACGGTCTTCGTTGAGCCCAGTCGGTTGTAGGACTCCGATACGATCTGGGAAAGCACCTTGCGGTCACACACGTCGTTGACGAAACGCAACTCCTCGGGGATCGCCTCGTTGAATATCACGCGACCCGCCGTGGTAACGATCGGTTCTGGGTCCTGGTAGCGGACCCTGATCCGGGAGTGAAGGTCCAGCGCGCCGCTCTCCAGCGCCAGGACCACCTCGCTGGGGGAGGAGAAGGCCTTGAGGTCCTTCACGGGTGTGTCCTGATCGGCGGGATCGTCCATCGTCAGGTAGTAGCAGCCAAACACTATGTCGCGGGTCGGGCTGGTGATGGCCTTCCCGTAGGCAGGCGAGAGGATGTTGTGGGCCGAGAGCATCAGAAGGCGCGCCTCGGCCTGTGATGCGGCGGAGAGCGGCACGTGCACCGCCATCTGGTCGCCGTCGAAGTCCGCGTTGTAGGCCGTGCAGACGAGCGGGTGAACCTGGACCGCCTTCCCTTCGATGAGGACCGGCTCGAACGCCTGGATCCCCAACCTATGGAGCGTGGGCGCGCGGTTGAGCAGCACCGGGTGTTCGCGCACGACCTCCTCGAGGACGTCCCAAACCTCGGGGCGCGCGCGCTCCACCATGCGCTTGGCGCTCTTGATGTTCTGGGACAGATTGCGGTCCACGAGCTTCTTCATGACGAACGGCTTGAAGAGCTCCAGCGCCATCTCCTTGGGCAGGCCGCACTGGTAGAGCTTGAGCCGCGGGCCTACCACGATCACGGAGCGGCCGGAGTAGTCCACCCGCTTGCCAAGCAGGTTCTGCCGGAAGCGCCCCTGTTTCCCCTTGAGCATGTCGGACAGCGACTTGAGAGGGCGGTTGTTCGGCCCGGTTACCGGCCGTCCGCGCCGACCGTTGTCGATCAGCGCGTCAACGGCCTCCTGCAACATTCGCTTCTCGTTGCGCACGATGATCTCGGGCGCGCCCAAGTCTAGCAGCCGCTTGAGGCGGTTGTTGCGGTTGATGACGCGGCGATAGAGATCGTTGAGGTCGCTGGTGGCGAAACGGCCGCCGTCGAGCTGCACCATCGGGCGCAGATCAGGAGGGATGACCGGGACCACGCCGAGGATCATCCAGTGGGGCTGATTGCCGCTCTTGCGGAAGGCCTCCACGACCTCCAGCCGCTTGAGCACCTTCAACCGCTTCTGGCCCGTGGCGGTCTTGAGGTCGGCGCGAAGCTGGCGGCTCAGCTTCTCGATGTCCATCTCGTCAAACAGCTCTCTGATCGCCTCGGCGCCCATGGCCGCGCGAAACGCGTTCCCGTACTTCTCGCGCATGTCGCGGTAGTCGCTCTCGGAGAGCAGCTGGCGCTTCTGGAGCGGCGCGGTTCCAGGATCCACCACCATGTAGGCGGCGAAGTAGACCACGCGCTCCAACGCCCGGGGGGACACATCGAGCAGCAACCCGATCCGGCTCGGCACGCCCTTGAGGTACCAGATGTGGCACACCGGCGCGGCCAGCTCTATGTGCCCCATGCGCTCTCGCCGCACCTTGGCCCGGGTGACCTCGACACCGCAGCGGTCGCAAACGATCCCCTTGAATCGGATCCGCTTGTACTTGCCGCAGTGACACTCCCAGTCCTTCGTCGGACCGAAGATGCGCTCGCAAAACAGGCCGTCCCGCTCGGGCTTCAGCGTCCTGTAGTTAATCGTCTCCGGCTTCCGCACCTCGCCGTGCGACCAGCTCCTGATAACCTCGGGGGATGCCAGCCCGACCTTTACCGCGTCGAAGTTGTTTACGTCCTGCATCGCCTAGTAATCCTCCACCAGGGCTTCTTCGCCTTCCAGGTTGATGCCCAGAGCCCGCGCGGTTTCCGCGATGTCTTCCTCGATTTCCTTGAGCTCGATCTCCTTCTTGTCCTCGCTGAGCACCTTGACGTCCAGGCAGAGTGCCTGCATCTCCTTGAGGAGCACCTTGAAGGACTCTGGAACGCCCGGCTCCTGGATGTTCTCTCCCTTGACGATCGCCTCGTAGGTCTTGACCCGTCCAACGACATCGTCGGACTTCACGGTAAGCAGCTCCTGGAGCGTGAAGGCAGCGCCGTAGGCCTCGAGCGCCCATACCTCCATCTCCCCAAACCGCTGCCCGCCGAACTGGGCCTTCCCGCCGAGCGGCTGCTGGGTGATGAGGCTGTAGGGTCCGGTGCTGCGCGCGTGGATCTTGTCCTCGACCAGATGCAGCAGCTTCATCATGTAGATGGAACCCACCGTGACCTCCTGGTGGAAGAGGCCTCCGGCCCGGCCGTCGCGCAGCCTGACCTTGCCGGTCGGCGGAAGCCCTGCCACTTCCAGCATCTGGCTGATCTCTTCCTCCCGTGGCCCGTCAAAGACCGGCGACTCCACCCAGAGCCCTAGCCTCTCGGCCGACCAGCCCAGGTGCGTCTCAAGAACCTGCCCCACGTTCATCCGCGAGGGCACGCCCAGGGGGTTGAGGACGATGTCAACCGGAGTTCCGTCCAGCAGGTGGGGCATGTCCTCGTCGGGGAGGATAACCGAGACCACGCCCTTGTTGCCGTGTCTGCCGGCCATCTTGTCGCCCACGGCCAGCTTTCGCTTCTGGGCCACGTAGACCCGCACGAGGCTGTTCACCCCTGGCGGCAGCTCGTCGCCTTCCTCGCGGTCGCCCTTCTCCCTGGTGAACATCTTGACCGCGACTACCTTCCCGCGCTCGCCGTGAGGCACCTTGAGAGACGTGTCGCGCACTTCCCGCGCCTTCTCCCCGAAGATGGCTCGGAGCAGGCGCTCCTCGGCGGTCAGCTCGGTCTCGCCCTTGGGCGTGACCTTGCCCACCAGGATGTCGCCGGCGCGAACCTCTGCCCCGATTCGGATGATGCCGTGCTCGTCCAGGTCCCTCAGGGCTTCCTCGCCAACGTTGGGGATGTCCCCAGTGATGTCCTCGGGCCCGAGCTTGGTGTCGCGCGCTTCCACCTCGTACTCCTCGATGTGGATCGAGGTGTAGAGATCCTCGCGAACCAGCCGTTCACTCACGACGATCGCGTCCTCGTAGTTGTAGCCCTCCCAGGGCATGAACGCGACCAACACGTTGCGCCCCAGCGCGAGCTCCCCGTTGTCGGTGCACGGACCGTCGGCGAGCACGTCTCCCTCGTCGACCTCGTCCCCGCTCCGAACAACGGGTACCTGGTTGATGCAGGTGCCCTGGTTGCTGCGCTGGTACTTGATCAGCGAGTACTCGTCCACCTCGCGACCGACCCTGACGGCCACGCGGTCGCCGGTAACCTCCTCGACCACCCCGGCCCTCCGTGCTACGACCACGGCTCCGCTGTCAATGGCGGCCCGATACTCGACTCCCGTGCCCACCCTGGGCGCCTCGTTCTCCAGCAGGGGCACCGCCTGGCGCTGCATGTTGGATCCCATCAGCGCGCGGTTGGCGTCGTCGTGCTCTAGGAACGGGATCAGCGCGGTCGCCACCGAGACGATCTGCTTGGGCGAGACGTCCATGAAGTCCACGTCCTCGGGCCGTGCGAGCTTGACCTCCGGACCCTGGCGGGCAGTCACGCGGTGACCGACCAGCCGGCCCCGCTCGTCGAGGAGCGCGTTGGCCTGAGCGATCACGTGCTGATCCTCAACGTCGGCGGTAAGGAAGCGAAGCCGCCGGCTAACAACGCCGTCCTTCACCTCGCGATAGGGAGTCTCTATGAACCCCAGGTCGTTGACCGCGGCGAAAGTCGCCAGCGACGAGATCAGCCCGATGTTCGGGCCCTCCGGCGTTTCAATGGGGCACATGCGACCGTAGTGGGAAGTGTGCACGTCACGGACCTCGAAGCCCGCGCGCTCCCTGGAGAGCCCCCCCGGGCCAAGCGCCGACAGCCGGCGCTTGTGCGTTAGTTCCGCCAGCGGGTTCGGCTGGTCCATGAACTGCGAGAGCTGGCTGGAGCCGAAGAACTCCTTGATCGCTGCCACAACCGGGCGGATGTTGATCAACTGCTGGGCGGTGACCTGCCCGGGATCCTGGATCGTCATCCTCTCGCGGATTACGCGCTCCATCCTCAGCATGCCAATGCGGAACTGGTTTTGGAGCAGCTCGCCCACCGACCGGACCCGCCGGTTGCCGAGGTGGTCAATGTCGTCCACCACGGCGGCGCCGTCGCCGGCGGCCAGACGCATGAGGTATCGGACGATCTCGACGATGTCCTCCGGCGTCAGGATGCGCTGACCGGCGTCCACCCGGAGGCCGAGCTTCTTGTTGAGCTTGTGGCGGCCGACCCGGCCCAGATCGTAGCGGCGCGGCTCGAAGAACAGCGTTTGGAGCAGCGTCCGCGCGCTCTCCACGGTCGGCGGGTCTCCCGGGCGCAACCGCCGGTAGATCTCGATCAGCGCCTCGTCGCGCGAGCGCGTGGGGTCCTTCTCTAGCGTGGCCTGCAGGAACTGGTCGTCGCCATAGAGCTTGCGCAGTTTCTCGTCGGTCTCGTATCCCACAGCCCGGAGCAGCGCCGTCGCAGGCAGCTTCCTTGTGCGGTCAATCCGGACGTGAACGACCTGTGCCGCGTCCACTTCGAGTTCCAACCAGGCCCCCCGGTGCGGGATCACAACTGCCACCGGAAGGGACCGGCCCGCGCTGTCCGGGGCGAAGCTGAAGTAGGCCCCTGGCGAGCGAACAAGCTGGCTCACCACCACACGCTCCGCGCCGTTGATGATGAACGTTCCGCGCCCGGTCATCAGGGGGAAGTCCCCCATGAACACTTCCTGCTCCTTGATCTCACCGGTCTCCTTGATGACCAGCTGGACCTTCACCTTGAGCGAGGCGCTGTAGTTGTAGTCCCTGTCCCGGCACTCCTCCTCGGAGTACTTCAGCCGCTCGAACCGGTACCCGCCGAAATCAAGCACCCCACCGCCGTCGAAGATGCTGCCCGGCGGCGGCGGCTTGCGCCGTCCGCTCTCAACGGCGAAGCGCAGCTCGAGGTTGCCCGTGAAGTCCTGAATCGGTGAGATCTCGTCGAAGACCTCGCGGATGGCTTCGCGCAGGAACCAGTCAAAGGAGCGACGCTGGACCTCCACGAGATCGGGTATCTCCAGGATCTCGGGGAACTTCGCGAAGCTGACCCGGGTGCGACGCCCGCGGCGCACCTGGCGGGTACCCTCAATGGCCAAGCGGGCTCGGGTTGATCTACTTGCTTCCAGCCTGGTCTTCGTCTTCACGGTGGAGCGCGTCACCTCCGCGAGAAGTAGGCACCGCGCCGGGTGGCACGGTGTGTGATGCTAGGCCAGGGTCAAAGAGGTTCGGCCTTCGCGGACCAGAATGGCGTAGCCGGACGGTCACGGAAACACGAAAGCGGGGCCGGTCCTCCCTGCCTCGCCTCCGTGTTGATCACTTGCACAGGTTCGCGTGCCCACCACGCCCCGTCGTCGTGCCCAAGAGCCGTACACACAAAGATACCTCACGGGCTCCGCGCCTGTCAAGAGCCCATGCGGTGCCGCCGGCGATCCGGCTACTTGATTGTGACTGTCGCGCCCTCGGCCTCGAGCTTGGTCTTTACGGCCTCGGCCTCCTGGCGACTGACCTTCTCCTTGACGGGCTTCGGCGCGCCGTCCACCAACTCCTTCGCTTCCTTGAGGCCCAGCCCGGTGAGCTCGCGCACGACCTTGATCACCTGGATCTTCTTCTCGCCCACCTTCTCCAAAACGGCGTCGAACTCGGTCTGCTCCTCGGCGGCCGAGGCAGCCGCCGACGCCCCCGTCGCCACGGCGACGGCAACCGGTGCTGCCGCGGAAACGCCGAACTTCTCCTCGAGCGCCTTGACCAGTTCGGCCAGCTCCAGCACTGTAAGACCGCTGATCGCCTCGATGATCTCTTCTTTGCCAAGCTTCGCTGCCACGGTCGTCCCTCCCGTCGGTTTCGTTCAGTATGAGCTTGTTCTCGCGACTATCTCTCGGCGCGCCGGCTAGGCGGCGCGCTGTTCTCGAATCTGGTCCAGGGCTCGGACGAGCTTGCGCGGGAGACCGGCCAGAACCCCGGCCAGGCCGCTCAGTGGAGCCGCGATCCCGCCCACGACCTGGGCAAGGAGCTCCGCTCGGCCGGGGAGATCGGCAAGGACCCTCGTCTGGGCGTCATCAATGACGGCGCCGGCCAGGATGCCCCCCTTGATTGTCAACTTGCGGGACTGTCGGCTGAACTCCTGGATCGCCTTGGCGACCGGCACTGGATCGCCTGATACAAAGGCGGCCGCGGTGGGCCCCTCCAGGTGTCGCTCCAGGCCCTCGATGCCCGCCGCGTCAGCGGCGATTCGGAGGAGGCGGTTCTTCACCACACGGTACTCCGCGCCGGCATCGCGCAGCCGGCCCCGCAGCACCGTGATCTCCCTGACGGTCAGCCCCCGGAAGTCCGTGAGAATCACGGCCGCGGACCTGTCCAGGCGAGCCCTAAGTCGTGTGACCTCTTCAAGCTTCTCGGGTCGAGCCATCGGGCCGCTAACCTCCCGCAACATAATGGACCCGCCGCAGGCAGACGGGTCCACACCCGATCCGCTCCTCGGCAGGCGACCTCTGTCCTTAGGCCCGCATCGCGGGCACCTGCTGTCTCTGGTGCGCGGCCACCCATGGGCGGCCCTGTATTCGTTTCCTGCTGCACTGGCACTCGCCCAGCCCAGCCGGCCTCAAAGCCCGCGCGATTGTAGCACGACCCCGGGCCACCGTCAAACCGGACCGGCCCCGGGCTTGGCCTCCCGCTACTGTGGGCGGGCGACTTCCATGGCCTTGGCTGGATCTATCCGGATCCCCGGTCCCATTGTGGGCGAGATCACCAGCGACCGGAGATACTGCCCCTTTGCCGCGGCCGGCCGAGCCCTGGACACGGCGTCCATCAGGGCCGACAGGTTTTCCAGGAGTTTCCCCTCAGAGAACCTTGCCTTGCCCAGCGGCACGTGAATGATGCCCGCCTTGTCGAGCCGGAACTCGATCTTGCCGGCCTTGATCTCGCGCACGGCGCGGGTCAGATCCATCGTCACGGTTCCCGCCTTGGGATTGGGCATCAGCCCCCGCGGGCCCAGCAGACGCCCCAGTCGGCTCACCAGGCTCATGACATCCGGGGTGGCCACGGCCACATCGAACTCCAGCCACCCGCCCTGGATCTTCTCGATCAGGTCCTCGGCGCCGACGACATCCGCGCCTGCGGCCTCGGCCTCCCGGGCCTTCTCTCCCTTGGCGAAGACCAGGACCCGCACCGACTTGCCCGTGCCGTGGGGCAGCACAACGGTGCCGCGCACCTGCTGGTCGGCCTGCTTGGGGTCCACGCCCAGCCGGATGTGGGCCTCGATCGTCTCTTCGAACTTCGCCGTGGAAGCCCCTTGCGCCAGTCGGATGGCCTCCTCGGGGCTATGAAGCCGCCGGGATTCCACCTGCTTTGCGGCCGTGAGGTATCGCTTGCCGTGACGTCCCATCGTGAAGCCTCCCTGCGGTGCGAACGGGGTGTTCCCCCTCCCGCGCGTGGTGCCTGCGCCTATCTGACGACCTCGATGCCCATGGACCGGGCGGTGCCCTCTATCATCCTCATCGCCGCCTCCACCGTGGCGGCGTTCAGGTCAGGCATCTTGCGCTCCGCGATCTCCCGCACCTGCTTGAGCGTCACCGAGCCCACCTTGGCCTTGTTGGGCTGCCCGGACCCCTTTTCCAGTCCCGCTGCCTGCCGCAGCAGCACGGACGCCGGAGGGGTCTTGGTGACGAACGAGAAGGTGCGGTCCGCGTAGACGGTGATCTCCACCGGCACAACCGTCCCCGTGAGCTTGGCGGTCCGCTCGTTGTAGGACTTGCAAAACTCCATGATGTTGACGCCGTGCTGCCCCAGCGCCGGGCCGACCGGCGGCGCCGGTGTGGCCTTACCGGCCTGGATCTGCAGCTTGACCATCGCCACGACTCTCTTGGCCATCTCTGCCTCCTACAGCCTCTCTACCTGGCCGAAGTCCAACTCGACCGGGGTCTCGCGGCCAAAGATCGATACGAGAACCCGAACCTTCTCTTTTTCCGGCATGAGATCGTCCACCAGGCCTGTGAAATCCATGAACGGCCCCGAGGTGATCCGGACCGGCGACCCCTTCTGGTAGGTTATGCGATACTTCGGGGTTTCGTCCTTCAACTGCCGCAGCAACGTCCGAACCTCGCGCTCGTCGAGCGGGATGGGCCGGTTGCCCGATCCGACGAAGCCGGTCACGCCGGGCGTGTTCCGGACTACGTACCAGGTGTCGTTCTCCAGCTCGCCCTTCTCATCCACGCGCACCTCGACCAGCACGTATCCAGGGAAGATCTTGCGATCGACCTCCCGGCGCTTACCCCCTTTGATCTCCTTCTCCTTCTCGGTCGGGATGAGCACCTGGAAGATCTTGTCCTTCATGTTCATCGAGGCGATGCGGCGCTCCAGGTTAGACTTCACCTTCGCCTCGTAACCGGAGTAGGTGTGGATAACGTACCACTTCAGACGCGGATCCCCCGCCACGGTCTCTTCAGGCTCGACGGTCTCCACGACCGGCTCGACCGGCTCATCTGCAAACAGGCCCTTCAGGGGGTCGCTGGAGTTAGACATTGGCGCTACCTTGGCGACGTGGGGAGCAGCACGCCCTTGACCAGGACCGTGTAGATGTAGTCGAAGGCACCCAGGTAGATCGCCATCACCGACAAGACCACAACGACCACGATGGTCATCCTCACGAGCTCCCGGCGGGTCGGCCAGTCCACGCGGTTCAGCTCCACCCACACTTCCCTAAGGTACGCGATGATGCGCTCGACGAACGCCGGCCACCGCCGCGCTGCCACGGCACGAACCTGTCTCTGGATTGGGCGTGATCCCGGCTTCGCCTCTGTCATGCGGGCCATCGCTGCTCTCCCTCGCGTTCGCCGACGCAAAAAAAAAGAACCTGCGGCCTGACAACTGCAACCCGAGTATACCACGGCGGCCGGACCTGTCAAATCCGCGCGCCCAGGCGGGATGCGATCATGCGCACGACGCAGTCCATCGCGGCCCTGGCAGGAGCCGCCTGCTCGCAGGCGACCTCCTCCTGCCAGAGGTTGAGCCGGGAGACGACCTCCAGGATCCGGACATCCACCACCACGCGGGAGTAGATCGTCGCCACGCGTGGGCCCGGGCGCTCCCTCTCGAACTCCTGGAGGACCTCGATGATGCGTCCCGTGAGCACCGCGTCGGCCCCGACCCTGGTGCCGAGCGTCGCGGTCCGCGCGGGGCTGATCAGGTCCGCCGGCGACCATCCGAGGAGCCGCATCTCCTGCAGGGTGCGCGACGCCGAGACGACCTGGAACGGACCGCGCCTGGCCAGGTCGCTCAGGTAGGCAGATGCCTGCTCGGCCAGGGCCCGCGAGAGCGGAGCCTCGTCAGCCAGCGGCGCGACCGCCAGAATCCTGACGCGCGCCAGATCCGGGGGGCCTGCGGCGGCAGAGACAGAGGCTGTGCCGAGCCCTGCCGCGACCAGAGCCAGGGCCCCGGCGGCGGCGGCAGCAGACGCTGCAAGGCGGCGGGTGACGGCGCGGGTCCGGTGCGCAAGCAGCCTGCCCGAGTTCATGACCACGAAGAGGGAAGCCACATTGTGCACCACCGCGGCGCCGATGGGAGAGAGGAAACCGCTGCCTGCCAGCACGATCCCTATGATGTTCACCGCCACGGCGAAGCCCCAGATGTTCTGGCGGATGACCTGGAGCGCCCGCCGGGAAAGGGCCAGCACCTCTGACAGCAACGTGAGGTCGTCACCCATCAGCGCGATGTCAGCAGACTCCAGGGCGACGTCCGTACCGGCGGCACCCATCGCGACGCCGACATCGGCCAGGACCAGCGCCGGGGCGTCGTTCACGCCGTCGCCGACCATGGCCACCACCTCGCCCGCCGCCTGCAGCCCCCGCACTACCTCGAGCTTCTGCTTCGGCAGAAGGCCTGCCCTCACCTCGCCTATGCCGGCCTGGCGGGCGATGGCCCCAGCGGTCACCTCGTTATCCCCGGTCAGCATGACTAGCCGGTGGATCCCCATCTCCCGCAGGCGCTCGAGCGCCAGTCGCACCTGCGGCCGGAGCGCGTCTGCCAGGGCCACCACGCCCCAGGGCATGCCGTCAACGCGCACGACAAGCGCCGTGCGGCCCTGCTGCTCGTGCGCGGCCAGGGCCGCGGATGCGGGATCATCAGGGGCCAGCAGCCGGTGGTTGCCCACCTCGATGCGTGACCCGTTCCACTGGGCCTCAACGCCCTGGCCAAAGGTCGTCGTGAATCGCTCGGGATCCGGCAGATCCAGCCCGGATGCGTGGGCGTGCGCGACCACGGCCCTGCCCAGGGGGTGTTCCGAGCGCAGCTCCGCCACCCCTGCCATCCGCAGGACCTCCGGAACGGTTCTGCCTCCCAGCGGATCAACCTCCACGACCGTGGGGTGCCCGGTGGTCAGCGTCCCGGTCTTGTCGAACGCCACGGTGGTGACACGGCCCGCCACCTCCAGCGCCACCCCGCCCTTTATCAGCACGCCGCGGCGGGCCGCGTTGCCAACGCTGGCCACCACCGCGGTGGGGGTGGCAAGGACCAGAGCGCAGGGACACGCGATGACGAAGACGGCCATCACCCTCATCAGGTCGTGCGTGAGCACCCAGACCAGCGCTCCGGTTGCCAGGATCGCGGGCGTGAAGTAGGTCGCGAAGCGGTCGGCGATCTTCTGGACCGCGCCCTTCTGCTCCTGCGCGGCACGCACGACCTGGATGATCCGGCCCAGCGTCGTCTCCTGGCCCACCCGGTCGGCCCGCACCACGACCGCGCCGCTCTGGCTGGTGGTGCCCGCAAACACGTGGTCGCCGGTGGTCTTGTCCACCGGCATGGCCTCGCCGGTGATCGTCGCTTCCGAAAGGGACGCCTCTCCCGAGACAACGGTGCCGTCCACGGGCACCCTGTCGCCGGGCCTCACGAGGACGCGGTCCCCGGGCGTCACCTCGCGGATCGGTACCTGCACCCAGGTGCCTCCTCGGTCGGCCCAGGCCACGTCCGGAGCCAGGCGCACGAGCTCTCGCACCGCGTTCCGCGTGCGCTGCAGCGTCACTTCCTCGAGGAACTCTCCGGCCAGCATCATGAACGAGACCACGGCCGCGGCCATGTATTCGCCCAGATACGCGGAGCCACCCACGGCTATGACCACCAGCGTGCCCGCGGTCACACGGCGGCGCTCGATCATCATGGAAAGCGTGGGGTACGCGATCGCCGCCCCACCCAGCAGCATCGGCAGGACGGCGAAATCGAAACCGATCGCCGCATCCAGGCCTGGGATCAGGGCAACAAGAATCAACGCCAGCAGCCCTGCCGGGAGCATGCCCCGGCGCCACGGCATGCCGCGCAGCGGCGAGGCAGGCGCCCTGAGGTCGGAGGAGATGGCCGCCGTCGAGAGCATTGATGGCACTACAGGAACCGCCAGACCAAGAAGAGCACTACCGAGGCGGCAACGACCGCGGCGGCGACGATGCGGCTGGCTCCTGCAGGCCGGCTCTTGGCGGTGCGTTGGTCGTGCTCGTGGTCGAGAATCCCGTGATCGCCCTCGTGCATCCGCGCACCTCCGGGTGGGAGTCCATATCCCCCCAGGGGGGATATAGTCCCATCGTATCCTGCACCGTTCACCGTGTCAAATCCCGCGGGCTTGCGACCGGGGAGCGTCAGCAGCCGCTGCTGCCGCGCATCCGAGGGTTGAGCCGCTCTTCGAGGGCGAAGCCCGTGAAGGCGAACCCCAATGTTGCGGCCGTGATCAGAAGCCCGGGCGGCAGGACCCACCAGATCCATGCGCCGCTGAGGAAGGCGTTGCGGACCTGCGCGTAGTAGAGCACCGTTCCCCAGCTCTTGGCTGTCGGATCCCCCAGGCCGAGGAACGCGAGTGAGGCTTCTATCAGGATCGCGTTGCTGGCAGCCAGTATGAACTGGGCCAGCGCGAGCGGCAGGACGGCCGGCAGCACGTGCCGCGCCATCACCCGCACCGGGCGGCAGCCGAGGGCCCGCGCGGCCTCCACGTAGTCCAGGGACTTCACCTGAAGCACCTGGGAGCGTATGACGCGCGCAGGCCGGGCCCACACCAGCACCCCGATGACTATGATGATGTTCCAGTAGCTGGGGCCCAGGTACGCGGCCAGGAGAATCATCAGCGGCAGGAACGGGATCACAAGCACTAGGTCCACGGTCCGCATCAGGACGGCGTCTGCCCAGCCGCCGAAGAAGCCGGCCACGATGCCGACGGTTGTGCCGATCCCGATGGCCAGCGCAGCCGCTATGAAACCGATGGTCAGAGAGATGCGCGCGCCGTAGATCAGTTCGCTGAGGATGTCCTGCCCGATGTCGTTCGTTCCGAGGAGGTGTGCCCTGGTCGGCGCCAGAAACGGGTCGGCCACGGTTTCCTCGGGGTTGTACGGGCTCACCAGCGGGGCCAGCACCGCGGCTGAGACGAGGAGACCCAACGTGAGTACCCCGACCCAGCCAGCCGCGCCAAACCTGAGACGGCGCGCGCCGGGTGGAACGGGCGCCGACTTCACGCCTCTCACCGCCGCCGCACGCGCGGGTCTATGAGCGGGTAGAGCAGGTCGGAGGCGATGTTCGCCACGATCACGCTCACCGTAATGATGAGGAAGGTGCTCTGCAGCACAGGGTAGTCACGGTTGAGCACCGCCTCGTAGAGGAGGCGGCCGACGCCCGGATATGAGAAGACGGTCTCCACCACGGTGGCGCCGCTGGCCACGAATCCCAGGTTTAGCATGAAGACCGTCGCCACAGGCAGGAGGGCGTTTCGCACCGCGTGCCGGCGCAGCACCGTCCGCTCGTGCACCCCTTTTGCCCGCGCCGTGGCAATGTACTGCTCTCCCAGAACCGAGAGCATCGAGTACCTGGTGATGAGCAGGGTGCCAGGGATGGTTATCAGGGTCAGGGTGGCGAGCGGCAGCACCAGGTGGCGCGCGCGGTCAACCAGCAGGGCCCACCCGGCGAGGGTCACGCCGGGCGTGGCGGCCCCGAAGATGGGAAGCCAGCCCAGCCCGGCCGCGAAGACCGCGATGAAGATCATCCCGAGCCAGAAGGACGGCACCGACTCGAAGAACATCGCCACGCCGAGAGTTCCGAGATCCAGCGCCGAGCCCCGGCGCCAGGCGGCCACTGCGCCCACCGCCGCGCCGACCAGGGTCGCGATCACGAGCGACAGCCCGACCAACAGCATGGTCCAGGGGAGGCGCTCGCCCACTATCTCTGCGATCGGGCGACCCCGCTGGAACGAGTACCCGAGCTCGCCCCGCGCCAGGTTGCCGACGTATGTGAGGAACTGCTTCCACTGCGGTTGGTCGAGGCCGTAGAGCGCGTAGAGCTGGGCGCGCTGGTCGGCGTCCAGGAACCCCACGTCCTCACCGGCAAGAAAGACCAGCGGGCTGCCGGGCATCATCCGCGGCAGGCCGAAGTTGAGCGCCACCGTCAGCGCCAGCACGAGCAGGTACTGGGCTCCCCGCCCGGCCAGAAAGCGCCACACGGCGGAGTCGTTCACGCCGTCACGCGAGATCCGCCCGGCTCAGCGCTTGGGCGGATCTATGAACGACAGCTTGTTCACGATCCCCTGCCCCTTCTGATAGACCCAGGCGCTGTGCTTGTCAGGCCGGTACGCGTAGATGCCGTCCAGGTAGAACAGCACGTGCACTGGCAGCTCCGCCGCGATTGCCTTCTGCATCTCAAACAGGGTCTGCTTCTGCTTGGCGGGCTCCACGGCCGCTGCCAGCTCTGTGCCCAGCCGATCTACCTCGGCGTTCTTGTACCCGCCGATGTTGAGAGTTCCGAACCGGCAGTCCGAGTGGAACAAGTCGCGCAAGCTGGTAGTCCGATTCATCACCGGTGCCGACCAGCCAAAGACCGCCATGTCGAAGCTACGCCCCTTGCAGACGTCGAAGTCGGGCCACACCTGCGCGATGATGCTCGCGTCCTCCTGCGCAATGACACGCGCGTCAATCCCGATGTCGCGGAGCCACGTGCGCATCAGGTCTGCCCCGCGCACGCGTATGGGGTTGCCCGCCAGGGTGAGCAGGTTGAACCGGAGCGGCCGCCCGTCTGGCGTGTCCCGGATGCCGTCGCGGTCGCGGTCAACGTATCCTGCCTCGTTGAGGATCTGCACCGCCCTCGACTTGCTCGCCGTGAAGGTCACGGCGGGGTTGTAGAACGGCGAGTCAGGGTGAATGTATCCCGGGCTCCCCACGACGCCGTAGCCGAGCAGCAGCAGCCGGACCATCAGGCGGGTGTTGATGGCGTTAGCGATCGCCTGGCGCAGCTTCAGGTCCTTGAGGATGGGGTGCTCCAGGTTGAACTGGAGGATGGTGCTGGCGTATCCTGCCCCGCGGACGACCTTCAGTCCCCCTGCCTTCTCGAACTCCGCGACCAGCTCGGGCGAGAGTGCCCTCGCCGTGGTGTCAATCTCGCCTGCCCGAAGCGCCGTGAATGTCACCGTGGCATCGCGGATGATGGGGAGCACGAGCTCGCGCACCTTCGGCCGCCCGCCGAAATAGGCGTCGTTGGCGACCAGGCGGTAGAACTGGCCGTCGCGCATCTCGGCCAGCCGGTACGGACCGCTGCCGGTCGAGTCGTTGAATCGCCTCGGTTCGGCAACGCCTTCCCAGATGTGCCGGGGTAGTATCGGCAGGTCGGCGAGGGGCTGCGTCAGGAATGCGCCGCTCTGAGCGGTCAGGCGGATGATCAGGGTCGTTGTGCCCGAGGCCTCGATGCTTTCGATCAGGCGTACCTGCGGGGTCCAGCGGGAGTGCGCATGCCGCCTCACGTACTCGTACGTGAACTTCACGTCGTCGGCCGTCAAGGGGCGCCCGTCGTGCCACTTGATGTTGGAGTGCAGCGTGAGCGTCCATGTCCTGCCGTCCGGGCTCACCGAATATCTACGCACGAGCCAGGGCTGCGGGATGTTGTCGGCGTCGAGCGTGAACAGGGGCTCGTAGATGAGCGTCATCAGGTTCCAGCCGGGATACCCGGTCTGATAGGTGTACGGGTTGAGCGAGCCCTCGTCCCGCCCGATCGCCATCCTCAGGACTCCCGATTGCCCGACGGACGGCACCGCGAGCGCCAACACAAGCGCGACTGCGACCAGGAACCGCATCATGCTGCTCATCGTATCACCTCCGGGTATTGTGCCTAGCGTACCAGGTAAGGGAGCGTAAACACACCCTCTCGCCGGAATGGCTCGGCCAGCACGGCCTGCGCCGTGTGACTCATCAACCCGTGATAGAGGTGCAGGGACCTGTCGGTCTGGCGGTGGATGGCAAGCCCCAGTTCCTGGTCGGACGCCCCGGCATCCGCGTCTGCGATGCGCGCGAGCACCTCGGGGGCCAGCCGTCGCCGCATCATCTGCGCGCTGAATGCATGCTGGCTGGCAAGTTCGGCCAGCGCCTGCTCCTTCACCGCTGCGACCTCGGTGATGTCCACGACGCAGTTGGGCCTATCAGGCATCATGTAGTAGATCGTGGGGATGGGGTGACGCGGCAGATCGGTGAGCTGCTCTGGGGCGAAATCCCTGCCCGCCAGGGCCATCGCCTCCAGGTAGAGGATCATGGCCTGTCGCCGGTCAGGGTCCAGGTCGTGGAACGAGTGCTCGGGATCCTGCGTGATGACCACGTCAGGCCGGACCTCACGGAGCACACGCACGAACCGCTTCTTGGATTCAACGTCCGGCGCCACGTGACCCAGCGTGAAGTCCAAGAACTCAACTGTTGCGCCAAGAATCGCGGCCGCCCTCTCGACCTGGGGCCGCGATTCCGGCCGGGAGAGGGTCACGGTGGCGTGGGCCCGGCCGCCGGCGCGGACGTGCCACACGATCGTGCCGCCTACCTCCACTATCTCGAGCCCGTATGTGGCCAGCACCAGCAGCGTGCCGGGTGTGGGGTACAGGTTCACGGCAAGACCTCCGGTCCGGATCGGATCAGCCCCTGGGGCGGGTGTTCGCCAGATCCCCCCCGGGGGGTCAGATTGGAGTCACGGTAGCACGGCGCTGGAAGGCCGTCAAGGAGCGGTGATATACTGCGCACGGCCGCCGACCGCGCGGCAGGAACGGGCCGGGGCCATGGGGGCGCAGCATGCCGCATACCAGGACCGTCAAGGTGACGAACCGGCTGGCGCGCATCGAGGGACACGTCCGCAGCATACGCACGATGGTAAGCGAGGGGCGTCCCTGTCCCGAGGTTCTCGTTCAGATAGCGGCGGCCCGGGCCGCACTGGACCAGGCCGCGCGCGTGCTGCTCGAAGACCACCTCGAGCACTGCATCGTGGAAGCGAATGACCGCGGCAACATCACCTCGGCGATAGGAGACCTGAAGGAAGCGTTGGACAGGTTTATCGGCTGACCTGCGTCTGCCTTATGAGGGCTTCCATCTCTTCCCGGGACTTGATCCCGCTTCCCCGGCGCTCGTAGCGCTCCCTGAGCGCCTCCGGCGACGGAATCGGAGGCGGCGGCGAAAACGTCAACAGGAAACTGGCGGTTCTGCTACCGGAGTTGCGGACGCCCAGCGAGACCCCCGGATCCACGTGTATGGCCTCACCCGGCGCCGCCACGAAGGTCTCGCCCTCCAGCGTGATCTCCAGCTCGCCTTCCAGCATGAAGAACGACAGTTCGTACGCGTCCTCCTCGTGGCCGTGCGGAGGCATGAACCCTCCGGGCGGTACATAGGCCACGTAGGTGAAAAGGCCCTTCCCAAAGACCAGCGGGCGGTACCAGTAGTCGTCCCGGGCATGTTGGAACCCGTCGAGTTCGCTGACGCGGACGCGACGATAGCGGTCGCTTCCCATGGATCCCTCCATCTCGCCTGTCTTCCCGGTTTCCCGTTCTCCCGGGATTCTATCACGACCGGGCAGGGATGCGCCGGCTGGCCTGAGCCCGCGCGCCTGGGCGGCCCGATTGGATATCCAAGAAACAGTCCAATTGGCACTTTACCCTGCCTAATACGCAAGATATGGTCTTATTGGATATATCCTCTAGGAGCATCGCCATGGCCATCACAGTTGACCGCGAGAATCCGATACCGGCCTACATCCAGATCCGGAACCAGCTCCGGGAGCAGATACTCAGAGGCGATCTTCCAGGGGGGACCCGGCTCCTGCCTGAGCGGAAGATGGCCGAGAAGCTGGGCGTGTCGAGGACCACGGTCGTCAGCGCCTATGACGATCTCGCCGCGGAAGGGCTAGTCGAGGCGCGCGTTGGACGCGGGACCCTTGTCGCCGCGCCGCCACCTGGACTCACCTACGGAGGCCCGGGCGTCAGGCCTCTGGCCTGGACGGCCCACACGACCAACCTGGCGAAGCGGTTGCAGGAGGAGAAACCCGCAGGGCTCAAGGCGCTTGCCGATCTGTGCAACAGGGCCGACCTGGCCCAACTCTGCAACGGCGTGCCCGACACCTCACTCCTGCCGCTGGATCGGATAAGGCAGGCCGGTGAGGCCGTCCTGCGCGAGTCGCCAGTCGCCGCGGTGAGTTTCGGTCCGAAACAGGGGGTACCTGCCCTGCGCGAGGCGATCGCCTCGAGATTGGCCAGGTCCGGGATCGAGGCGGACGCGGATCGGATCGCAGTGATCAACGGCGCACAGCAGGGGTTCGATCTGCTCGTTAGACTCCTGACAGAGCCCGGTGACACCGTGGTCGTCGAGTCGCCAACGTACCTGGGAGCGATTGACACCTTCCAGGCCGAGGGCCTGCGTGTTATCGGCATCCCGATGGATCGGGACGGGATGGATGTGGACCAGGCCGAGTTCATGGTCGCCCGATACCGGCCACGGTTCATCTACACCGTACCGACGTTCCAGAACCCTACCGGAATGACGATGAGTCTCGATCGGAGAGAAAAGCTCCTGGGACTCGCCCGGCGGTACCAGGTTCCGATCATCGAGGACGACCCTTTCAGCGATCTGTACTTCGATGAGCCGCCTCCGCCAAGGCTGAAGGCGCTTGACGGCAGCGGCCACGTGCTCTACCTGGGCACGGTATCCAAGGTTCTGGCTTCCGGGCTGCGGGTCGGCTGGCTGGTGGCACCACAGCCTGTGGCCGAGGCGGCCGCGCGGCTGAAGGCCCTGAGTGACTCTCAGCCCGCGTCGCTGAGCCAGCACCTCGTGCTCGAGCTCATGGCGCGCGGGTGGCTCGACGGGCACGTGGACACCGTGAGGGCCGTCTACGCGTCACGCTGCCGGGCCATGGACGCCGCTCTGCGGCGCCACCTCCCACGGCAAGCCAGGTGGACACCTCCGGGCGGGGGCATGTCCATGTGGCTCGAGCTGCCACAGCAGGTGGTGGCACAGGAGCTTCTGGATGCTGCCGCGCCGCGCGGTGTCGTCTTCCTGCCGGGCCACTACCTGTATCCAGGGGGTGGGCCTTCTAACACGTGCCGGCTCAACTTCAGCGTGCCGGACGAGCCCGAGATCCAGCGCGGGATCGAGGCGTTGGGGTCGGCCATGCGGCAGGTCATGCGCCGACGCACACAGGCGCCGGCCGAACGGGTGATACAGGGGCCAATCGCGTAGGCAATGGGGATCGCGCAAAAGGAGGAGGAAATGATACACTCACCGCTATTGCTTGAACTGCTCGCAAAGCAGTATGTCCAGGAGGCCCTGCGGGAGGCCGAGTCCCGCAGTATGGCGATCGGCGCGCTGAGGGCCGCGAAGTCAAACGAGAAGACCTGCGAGGACCGGGAGGAGGCAGGTGCCCGCGGTGTCCTGGGTCCGGCCCGCTGGGTCATCAGCCAGATGGGGCTCCTGATGGTCGAAGCAGGGAGCCGGCTGGAGAGGTTTGGCTCAACGTCGGAAGGGCTGCGGAAGCGACGCGACTGTTCCGCCTGAGTCAGTGCGGCAGAGCCCGCGTCCCAGATGGATCTGGTCTGGCAGGGGCGGAGGGATTCGAACCCCCAACACCCGGTTTTGGAGACCGGCGCTCTACCAATTGGAGCTACGCCCCTGCGCCGTCCTTCATTATAGGAAGATGCCGCTCCCACCGCAACCGCATCCGGCGTGCCTCGCCGGCGGCTAGCGCGTCTCGCGGTGGGTGGTATGCTTGCGACACCACCTGCAGTACTTCGACACCTCGATCCGGTCGGGATCGTTCTTCTTGTTCTTCGTGGTCGTGTAGTTACGCCGCTTGCACTCGGTGCAGGCGAGCGTGATGATGTCGCGCGGCATCGGCTACTCCTCCACCTTCACAACGACGCCGGCGCCGACCGTCCGTCCGCCTTCCCGGATCGCAAACCGCAGGCCCTCCTCCAGCGCCACCGGGGTGATCAGCTTCACCCCCATCGTGATGTTGTCGCCCGGCATCACCATCTCTACCCCTTCGGGCAGCACTATGTCCCCGGTCACGTCCGTCGTCCGAAAGTAGAACTGCGGCCGGTATCCCGTGAAGAACGGCGTGTGCCGTCCCCCCTCCTCCTTGGCCAGTACGTATACCTCCGCCTGAAAGTCCGTGTGCGGCTTGATTGACCCGGGCTTCGCCAGCACCATCCCGCGCTCTACCTCGTCCTTCTCTACCCCTCGCAGCAATACGCCCACGTTGTCCCCGGCCAGCGTCTCCTCCAGCGACTTCCGGAACATCTCCAACCCAGTCACCACCGTCCGCCGCGCCTCGGGCCGCAACCCTACTATCTCCACTTCCTCCCCTACGCTCAGCTTCCCACGCTCCACTCGCCCCGTCGCTACCGTCCCCCGCCCAGTGATCGTGAATATGTCCTCTACCGCCATCAGGAACGGCTTCTCTACCTCCCGCTGCGGCGTAGGAATGTACCGGTCCACCGCGTCCATCAACGCCCAGATCCCGTCTACCCACTCGTTCTCCCCACGCTGCGTCTTCGGGTTCATCTGCAGCGCCTCCAGCGCACGCAGCGCCGACCCCCGGATCACCGGCAGCTCCTCACCCGGAAACTGGTAGGCGCTCAGCAGTTCCCTCACCTCTACCTCCACCAGCTCCAGCAACTCAGGATCGTCTACCATGTCTACCTTGTTCAAGAACACCACCACGTACGGTACGTTCACCTGCCGCGCCAGCAAGATGTGCTCCCGCGTCTGCGGCATCGGCCCGTCCGCCGCCGATACCACCAGGATCGCTCCGTCCATCTGCGCTGCCCCAGTGATCATGTTCTTGATGTAGTCAGCGTGACCAGGACAGTCTACGTGCGCGTAGTGCCTCGCCCCTGTCTCGTACTCTACGTGGCTGATCGCTATCGTGATCCCACGCTCCTTCTCCTCCGGAGCGTTGTCAATCTCGTAAAACCCCATCGCCTTCGTCTTCCCCACCACCGCCAGCGCGTGCGTCACCGCCGCCGTCAGCGTAGTCTTCCCATGGTCTACGTGACCTATCGTCCCTATGTTTACGTGCGGCTTCGTCCGCTCAAACTTCTGCTTGGCCATCGTCGGTGACTCCTCTCAAAGGCCCGGCCGCCAGCCGTGCGACCGGTTGCTGATGGAGCCCACGACCGGATTCGAACCGGTGACCTTGTCCTTACCAAGGACACGCTCTGCCGCCTGAGCTACGTGGGCTCGTCCTCGCGTATTATAGCAGAGCGAAAATGACCGTCAACGCGCGCAGGACGCGCCGTTCGGACGTCGAATCTTCGTTTCGTCTTCGTCTCGGAGGTCTTCCGATGGATGCGATCTTCTGGCTGCTGACCGGCCTGATCCTCTACTTTCTGTTCTTTCGTCCCCCGGGATAGGGCCCGCCCGAGCACGAGGGAACACGCCGGCTGAATCCTGCCGCGTACGCAACTGGTGGGCGGGGAGGGAATCGAACCCCCATGGGCACTCAGCCCGGAGGAGTTTAAGTCCTCTGCGTCTACCGTTCCGCCACCCGCCCAACCTGAGAAGGCCCAACCCTGTTGCAGTGGATCCCGCGAGCGTCTTGAACGCGTGCGCCTAGGACGCGAGCGCCTTGAAGTGGAGGCGGCGGCCGGATTCGAACCGGCGTATGGGGGTTTTGCAGACCCCTGCCTTGCCTCTTGGCTACGCCGCCTCAGCAGGCAGATACGTAACGATCTCTCGTGGAGCGGGAGATGGGATTTGAACCCACGACCTTCTCCTTGGCAAGGAGACGCTCTACCCCTGAGCTACTCCCGCTCGCACTCAGACGCACCCCGATTATAGCCACGCCCGGCGGCTAAGTCCAGAACCGCCGGCGCTCGCGTAGCAGCACGAGCAGGAAGAACGGTGCGCCCAGCGCCGCGGTCAGGATGCCCACCGGCAACTCGGTTGCAGTCACCGCGGAGCGCGCGGCCACGTCCGCCAGGACGAGGAGCACGGCGCCTCCCAGGGCGGAGGCGGGCACAAGCCGCCGGTGGTCGGGGCCCACCATCAGGCGCATCAGGTGAGGCACGATCAGGCCTACAAATCCGATGAGCCCGGCAGCAGACACCGCGGCAGCGGCCATCATCGCTCCGGCGGCCACGAGCAGCCGTCGGGTTCTGGGCACGTCCACGCCCATGGCGCGGGCCGCCTCGTCGCCCAGCAGCAGGGAGTTGAGATCTCGCCCGTACAACCAGGCGATCCCAAGCCCCACTGCGACCAGGGGAGCCGCCATCGCCAGGTGCGGCCAGCCGCGGCCCGAGAACCCGCCCATCAGCCAGAAGATGACGCGCTGAAGGCTCTCGCCGCCGGCCAGTTGGAGCCACGAGATGACCGCGGCCAGGAACGCGCTCACCGCTATTCCCGCCAGCAGCAGGTCTTCTACCGGCGCGTCACCTCCGCGCCGCGCCAGCGAGTACACCAGCGTTGTCGCACCCACCGCGCCGGCGAACGCCAGCATGGGGGTGGCCGCGACGCCCAGGACGCTCCCGGCCAATCCTGTCGTCAGCGCCAGGGTGGCACCGAAGGCAGCCCCGGCGGAAACGCCTATGATGTAAGGATCGGCCAGCGGATTACGCAGGAGCCCCTGGAAAACCGCGCCGGCCCCTGCCAGCGCCGCGCCGACGGTCACCGCCAGCAGCGCGCGGGGAAGCCGCAGATCCAGCACAATGGAGGCGGTGGCATCGGTCCATGTGGCCGCGAGCGGCACGCCAAGGCGCTCGAGCAACACGGCCACGACGGTCCGAAGTGGGATGCGCGCCGGGCCGGTGGCAATCGCCAGGCATACAACCGTTGCGAGCATGAGGCCCAGGGCAGGCTCCAGGGCCGGACGCGTCCTCGGCAGGGATCTGGGAAGGCGCGGCCGTGCTGTCATTGCGGCCACGCGGGCTGGTCGGCGGCCGAAAGGGAGCGCCCAGTGAGCGCCATGAAGACCGCCTCGAGTGTCGGCGCGCCGCCGCCGGTCCGCTCGTCCGCCGGAAGACGGGCCTTGAGCGCGCCGGGTCGGTCGAGCGCAACCAGGCACCCCCGGTCCAGGATGGCAACGGTTCCGCAGAGGCGGTCGGCTTCGTCCAGGTTGTGGGTCGCGATCAGGACCGTGCGCCCGCCGTCGCGGGCCAGGGCTGCCAGAAGCGCGCGGACCTCCGCGGCCGCCTGCGGGTCCATGCCAGCGGTCGGCTCATCCAGAATCAGCAACGCGGGGTCGTGCACCAACGCCCGCGCGAGCGCTAGGCGCTGGCGCATGCCGCTGCTGTACCGCTCCACCAGGTCGTCCGCGCGCTCGGTCAAGGCCACCATGCGGAGCAGTTCGTCCGCGCGGCCTGCAGCGACACGGGGCGGCAGGTCGTGTAGCGCTCCTGCATAGAGCAGGTTCTCGCGCCCGCTAAGACGCCAGTAGACCGACCGCTCGCCTCCCAGAACCGCGCCGATCCTGCGGCGTACCTCCTCGGGGTAGCGCCTCGTATCGCGCCCCAATACCGCGATGCGGCCGCGGGAAGGCGACAGCAAGGTGCTCACCAGGCGCAGCAGCGTGGTCTTCCCTGCGCCGTTGGGGCCGAGCAAACCAAAGATGCCCCCGGCAGCCACCGTGAGGCTGACGCCGTCCAGCGCGACAATGTCACGCCCGGGCTCCCCGCGCCCAGAGGGGAAGCGGCGCGTCACCCGTTCCATCACCACCGCGGGCATCAAGGGCATTCCGAAATCCTCATCACCACCGCCGGCATAAAGGGCGCCCCGGAATCCTCACCGCGAGCGGCCGGCCGCTCGCGGAAGGGGCAACCTCGGGAGCGCGCCTTCGGATTCCAGCAGGCGCCGCTTCAGGCCCACGCCTCCTGTCAGCGAGTACCCTCCCAGGCCTCCGTCGCTGCGCACCACGCGATGGCACGGGATGAGCAGCGGCACCGGGTTGCGGGCACAGGCGGTGCCCACGGCCCGCGCGGCTCCGGGCTGCCCCACTGCGCGCGCGATCTCGCCGTAGGTCCGGACCTCTCCGGTAGGGATCCTGCGCAGAGCCGCCAGGACCTCCTGCTCGAACGGTCCGGCGCGGGTGAGATCCACCGGCCCGCCGAACGCCGTGCGGAGCCGCACCGCGCCCCTGACCGCATCCGCCAGCCATCGGGGCCGGGCAGCGCGGCGCACGGTCGTGCCGAGATAGCGGCCGGCATCGCGCTCGAACGCCTCGGACGAGGTAGCGATCCGGGCGAAGGCAGGCCCCAGTGATCCAAACGCCACGTAGAACGTGCCGAAGGGCAGCGCGAACGCGGCATAGGCGTATCCACCTGACGGCACGCGTGCACCGGTCGCCCGGGAAGCGATGCCCCCTGAGCCTGACAGCAGGCCCGACAGGTTGCCTCCGACCAGACCCGTCAGCGACGCCACGGGGCGGCCGTGGCGCGTGATGATCACCGGCTCCCCTGCCTGCACCGTGCGCAGCACTTCGTTCGTGCGGTTCTTCAGTTCGGCCGTGGACACGAGTCGCATTACCCACCTCCATATAGCACAAACTATGGCTATATGGTATCACCGGCCGCGGCGCTGTCAAGAGGCCGGGGCCCGCCGCCGGCCAAGTGGGCCTGCACGCGCGCGGCCAGCTTGGCACCCAGTACCTCGGCCAGCGCCTCCACCGGGGCGGCACGCACGCCGCGCACAGACCCGAACCGACGGATCAGGTCGCGCTTGCGGCGCTCGCCGATCCCCGGGATCTCATCCAGGACCGAGAACACGATCCGCCGCTCCCGTAGCCGACGGCCGGCCGCGTTCGCGAAACGGTGGGCCTCGTCGCGCAGGTGGCGGACCAGGTTCAGCGCCTGCGACTCCGCGGGGAGGCGCAGCGGCTCGGGCCTGCCCGTCAGGTACATCTCCTCCTGCTCCTTGGCCAGTCCCACAACCGGCACTGCCACGTTGTGATCAAAGAGCACCTCGAGCGCGGCGTTGAGCTGCCCCCGCCCTCCGTCCACCAGGATCAGGTCGGGTAGGACCGACCACCGGGGGCGCACCGGATCGCCGCGGTCGAGTTGCTCCTGCTCGGTCCGGGCCCGGACGAAGCGACGCCGGATCACCTCCTGCAGCATAGCGTAGTCATCCCCTGCGCCGGATGCGCGCATGCGGAACTGCCGGTAGTCAGCCTTGCGCGGCCTGCCCCCCTCGAACACCACGAGCGAGCCGATCGCTTCGCCACCCTGGAAGTGGCTGATGTCGTACCCCTCGATGCGGAACGGCATGGCTTCCAGCCCGAGCGCCTCCCCCAGCTCGGCCACGCCAACGCCGGACGGCCCCACCTCGCGGGCCCGTGCCTGCTGCAGGCAGAGCGCGGCGTTCTCGCGGGCCAGATCCACCAACCGGCGGCGATCGCCCCGCCTGGGCACCTCCACCTCCACGCGGCTGCCCCGCCGGGAACTGAGCCACGCCCCAAGCGCGGCGCTGCCTTCGGGCTCCACGTCCACGAGCAGTTCCCTGGGCAGCACCTGCAGGTCGCTGTAATGCCGCGCCAGGGCCTGTGCCAGGACCTCGCCGGGCTCCATGCCCCGCGTGCCTGAGAGCAGCATGTGTTCCTGGTCCTGGATCCGGCCTGCGCGGATCGTGATCACCTCAACGCAGGCCACATCCCCGGACTGGACCACGGCGGCGATGTCGCGGTCCTCCAGCCCCGCCGTGGTGACGCGCTGCTTCTCACCGATCGCCTCCATCGCCTGGATCTGGTCGCGCAGTTGGGCCGCCCTCTCGTACTCCATGGCCGCGGCCGCATCTGCCATCTGAGTGCGCAGATCTTCAAAGAGGTCCTCGCGGCGCCCCTCCATGAAGAGCGCGGCCTGCCGGACCTGCTCCTGGTATTCCTCGGGCGATGCGCCCCAGGCGACACAGGGCGCGCTGCACAGTTCCATGGCGTGGTCCAGGCACGGCCTGGGGAGGGCGCGGGTGATTTCGATCGGACAGGTCCGCAACCGGAAAAGCCGGCGGATCAAGCGGATCGTCCGGCCGATCAGTTTGGGCTCGTGGTAGGGATATGGCCCGAAGTACCGGCCGCGGTCGCGTGCAACCCTGCGTGTCATGACGATCCTGGGGTAGGGCTCCCCGGTCAACTTGATGTACGGATACGCCTTGTCGTCGGCCATGCGGATGTTGAACGGCGGCTGGTGCTGCTTGATGAGGTTGGTCTCGAGGATGAGGGCCTCGACCTCGTTCGCCGTGACGATCGTGTCCACGGCGGCGATCCTTGGAACCAGCATGCGGAGCCGGGGATTGGACTCCGCAGAGGGCGCCTGGAAGTACTGGCGGACACGAGCGCGCAGGGACGCGGCCTTGCCCACGTACAGCACGCGGCCTGCGGCGTCCTTGAACAGGTAGACACCGGGACGCCTGGGCAGGAGCCCCACCGTCGTGGGCAGTGTTCCAGAAGGCAGCAAGCCGGCGGGCGATGCGTTGTCGCGGGGAGCGCCGCCGGGCATGGGCTATCCTACCGCCCTGCGGCGGAGCGCACAGCCGCCCCGTTCCCGAGCACGCGTCGCATGAACCGGCCCGTGTGCGAAGGGGCCGCACGCGCGACCGCCTCGGGCGGTCCCTCTGCGACAACCTCGCCGCCGCCCTCGCCGCCCTCTGGGCCGAGGTCTATGATCCAGTCGGCGGTCTTGATGATGTCGAGGTTGTGCTCGATGACCACCACGGTGTTCCCGGCGTCCACCAGGCGGTGCAGCACGCCCAGCAGCCGTTCCACATCGGCGAAGTGTAGCCCAACGGTCGGCTCGTCCAGAATATAGAGGGTCTGTCCGGTATCGCGCCGGGATAACTCGGTGGCCAGCTTCACGCGCTGGGCCTCGCCTCCCGACAGCGTTGTCGCCGGCTGACCAAGCTTGATGTAGCCGAGGCCCACGTCCTCCAGGGTTTGCAGCTTGCGGCGAATGCGCGGGATCGCCTCGAAGAAGGCCAGGGCCTCGCTCACCGTGAGATCGAGCACGCCGCTGACCGTCCTGCCCCGGTAGGTGACCTCAAGGGTCTCTCGGTTGTAGCGCGACCCCTTGCAGACCTCGCACGGCACGTACACGTCGGGAAGGAAGTGCATCTCGATCCGGACGATCCCGTCACCCTCACACGCCTCGCACCTGCCGCCGCGCACGTTGAACGAGAACCGGCCCGGCCCGTAGCCGCGGACCCGGGCCTCGGTCGTCTGCGCGAATAGGTCGCGGATCAGGTCGAACGTCTTGGTGTAGGTTGCCGGGTTGCTGCGCGGCGTCCGTCCGATCGGTGACTGGTCTATCTCGATCACCTTGTCCACGTGCTCCAGCCCTTCGATGCGATCGTGCGCTCCGGGGCGGACGCGCGTGCCGTACAGGTGGCTGCTCAGCGCCCGGTACAGGATCTCGTCAATCAGCGTGGATTTCCCTGAACCCGAAACGCCGGTCACCGCCACGAACATCCCCAGGGGAATGCGGACGTCAACGCCCTTGAGGTTGTGCTGACGCGCCCCCCGGATCACCAGGGAGTGGCCGGCCCCGGCCCGCCGCCGCTTCGGGATTGCGATGCTCCGCCGGCCGGACAGGTACTGCCCTGTCACCGAGTCGGGGTGCTTGGCCACGACCTCCGGAGGACCGGTCACCACGACGTGTCCGCCCTGGGCGCCGGCGCCCGGGCCGATGTCCACGACCCAGTCGGCGGTGCGAATCGTTTCCTCGTCGTGCTCGACAACAAGGATAGTGTTCCCCAGATCGCGGAGACCCTGCAGGGTGTCCAGCAGCCGGCGGTTGTCGCGCTGGTGCAGTCCGACGCTGGGCTCATCCAGGACGTATAGCACCCCCATCAGGCCGCTGCCGATCTGCGTCGCCAGGCGGATGCGCTGGGCCTCGCCTCCGGAGAGGGTGTTGGCCGTGCGATCCAGCGTCAGGTAGCCGAGCCCCACGTTGACCAGGAAGCCGAGGCGGGATCGGATCTCCTTCAAGATCTGGTGGGCTATCAGACGCTCGCGCTCCGAGAGGGACAGCCCCGCGAAGAACTCCAACGCCGCGCGTACGTCGAGGGCCGTGACTTCGGCGATGGTGCGGCCACCCACGCGCACGCTCAATGACTCGGGCTTCAGTCGGGTCCCCCGGCATGCGGGACACGGCAGGCTGGTCATGTACCGCTCGATCTCCTCGCGCACGTACTCGGAGTCGGTTTCCTTATAGCGGCGCTCGAGTTGCCGGAGCACGCCCTCGAACCGCGTCTCGTACGTGCGGAGCGCGCCCCACTTGTTGTGGTAGCGCACCCGCAGCGGCTCCTCCGACCCGTGCAGCAGCACCTCCACGAATGCCCTGGGGAGGCGGCGCAACGGCATCTTCATGTCCACCTTGAAGTGCGCGGCCAGCGAGGTGAGCAGCTCCTGGTAGTAGTCACTGGTGGAAGCAGCCCACGGCACAACAGCGCCATCGAGCAGGCTCTTGCCGCGGTCGAGGACGAGGGCCTCGTCCAGTTCCTGCCGGAAGCCCAGCCCGGTGCAGGTCGCGCAGGCGCCGTATGGGCTGTTGAAGGAGAAGACGCGCGGCTCGATCTCGGGCAGGCTGATCCCGCACTCAGGACAGGCGAACTGCTGGCTGAAGATCATCAGGCCGTCGCCATTCCCAGATCGGGCTGCGCCCTTGCCGTCGCGCTGCACGTCCACGTACGCTATGCCCTGACCAAGCTTCAGCGCCGTCTCGACCGAGTCCGCCAGCCGTGCGCGCACGTCGGCGTGGACGACCAGCCGGTCCACCACCACCTCGATGCTGTGCTTCCGGTTCTTGTCGAGCGGTATCTCTTCCGAGAGGTCGTAGATCAACCCGTCGGCACGGACCCGCGCGAACCCCTGCCGACGGAGATCCTCGAAGAGCTGGCGGTACTCGCCCTTGCGGCCGCGGACGATCGGGCCCAGCACCTGCACCCGTGTGCCCTCGTCCAGCGCCAGGACCCGGTCCACGATCTGCTCGCGGGTCTGCCGGCTGATCGAGCGACCGCACTGCGGGCAGTGGGGTTGCCCGACGCGGGCGTACAGCAGCCGCAGGTAGTCGTAGATCTCGGTCACGGTTCCGACGGTCGAGCGCGGGTTGCGCGGGGCGCCCTTCTGGTCTATCGAGACGGCCGGCGACAGGCCGTCAATCCCGTCCACGTCGGGCTTCTCCATCAGGCCGAGGAACTGCCGCGCGTAGGCCGAGAGCGACTCGACGTACTTGCGCTGCCCCTCCGCGTAGATCGTGTCGAAGGCGAGCGACGACTTCCCCGAGCCGGAGATGCCTGTGAGCACCACCAGCCGGTCGCGTGGGATCTCCACGGTGATGTTCTTTAGATTGTGCTCGCGGGCTCCGCGAACGACGATGCGATCAGTCGGCATGACGGCGCGCGTTCCTCCGCGGGACAGATGCCTTCTTGCCGCCCCGCCGCGGCGGGGCAAAGAACGGCTCTCCCAGGCCTCTGCGCAACTCGCCGATCTGGTCGCGCAGCGCGGCGGCCTTCTCGAACTGCAGCTCGGCGGCCGCGCGCCGCATGGCGCGCTCCAGCGTCTCCACGGTCTGCTCGAGCTCGCCCGGCGAGAGCATCAGCAGCCTGGCCACCTCCCACGGCACCTTTCCCCGCCGCGTCTCGGCCAGCCGTATCAGTTCCTCGGCGGTCAGCAGCTCGCCCGACGGCGGGTGGGCCTCGATCTCTTCCGAGACCTGCAGCAGGTCGATCATGTCGCGAATCGGCTTCGACACCGAGGCCGGGGTGATGCCGTGCTCTACGTTGTAGCGCACCTGGACCTCGCGGCGGCGGTTGGTCTCGGCGATCGCGCGGCTCATCGAGTCGGTGACCTGGTCGGCGTAGAGGAGCACCCTCCCGTCGATGTGCCGCGCCGCCCGCCCCATGGTCTGTATCAGCGAGGTCTCGGAGCGCAGGAAGCCCTCCCTGTCGGCGTCAAGGATCGCCACGAGCGAGACCTCGGGCAGATCGAGCCCTTCCCGTAGCAGGTTGATCCCGACAAGGGCATCGTAGGCGCCGAGCCGCAGATCCTTCAGTATCTGCACGCGCTGGAGCGTGTCGACCTCCGAGTGCAGGTAGTGCACCCGAAGCCCCAGCTCCGCCAGGTAGGCGCTGAGATCCTCGGCCATGCGCTTGGTCAGCGTGGTTACCAGGACGCGCTCACCGCGCGCGACCTGCGCCTTGATCTCGGCGACCAGATCGTCCACCTGGCCCTGCGCCGGACGCACCTCGACATGGGGATCCACAAGGCCGGTGGGCCGCACGACCTGCTCCACGATGCGCTGGCTCACCTCCAACTCGTAGGGGCCGGGCGTGGCCGAAACGAACACCGCCTGGGGGACGAGCGCGCCGAACTCCTCCCAGGCCAGCGGCCTGTTGTCGAGCGCGGAGGGCAGGCGGAACCCGAACTCGATCAGGGTGCGCTTGCGCGAGCGATCGCCCTCCAGCATCCCCTTCACCTGCGGCACGGTCACGTGGCTCTCGTCCGCGAACAGCAGGAAGTCGCGCGGGAAGTAGTCGATAAGGCAGCCCGGCCGCTCGCCCGGCGCGCGGCCGTCGAGGTGCCGTGAGTAGTTCTCGATCCCGGGGCAGGTGCCCGCCTCCCGCAGCAGCTCCATGTCATACCGGGTGCGGAACTCCAGGCGCTGGGCCTCGAGCAGCTTGCCCTGAGAACGGAACCAGGCAAGGCGGTCCTCCAGCTCGGCCCCGATCGAAGCCAGCGCCCGCCCCAGGCGCTCCTCCGTGGTAACCCAGTGCCTGGCCGGCCACAGGGCCACGGCGTCCTTGTTCTCGAAGACCTCTCCGGTCAACGGGTCCAGCTCGACGATCCGCTCCACCTCGTCGCCGTAGAGGTCGACCCTGACGGCGCGATCCTCGTACGCCGGGAAGATCTCGACCACGTCGCCCCGCACCCTGAAGCGCCCGCGGGCGAAGTCCACGTCGTTGCGCTCGTACTGGATGTCCACCAGGCGACGGACGATCTCGTCGCGCGATCGGCGCTCGCCCTTCCGCAGAAGAAGCATGACCTCCTTGTAGTCCTCGGGCCGGCCGAGCCCATAGATGCACGAGACCGAGGCGACCACGACGACGTCGCGCCTTTCCATGAGCGCCTTGGTCGAGGCGTGACGCAACCGGTCGATCTCCTCGTTGATCGCCGCGTCCTTGGCGATGTAGAGATCGGTCTGCGGCACGTAGGCCTCGGGCTGGTAGTAGTCGTAGTACGAGACGAAGTACCTCACGGCGTTGTGCGGGAAGAACTCGCGGAACTCGCCGTAGAGCTGCGCGGCCAGCGTCTTGTTGTGCGCCAGGATCAGGGTGGGGCGCTGTACCTGCTCGATGACCCGGCCCATGGTGTGGGTCTTGCCGCTGCCGGTGACCCCCAGCAGGGTCTGATAGCGGCACCCTGCCCGAACTCCGGCCACCAGGCCGGCGATCGCCTGGGGCTGATCGCCGCACGGCTGCTGATCCGTGACCATCTCGAAGGAGGGCATACAAATAGTATACCAAGCGGGGAGGGACCCGTTCCACGGTCCTCTGGTGGTGCCGCCAGACGGAGGAGTTGGGGGGCCGAGACGGAATCAGGGTTCAGACATGCCGGATCTTGGAGGCCAACCGTGATGAGAAGACCGGGCACTGCAGTCGTCGCTTCCGCCGTCCTGGCCTGCGCGCTCTTCCTGGCTTTCCTGCCTGCGGGGTACGCGCAACTACCTCGCAAGGGCGGCGTGCTTCGCTTCGCGCTCGCAGGTGACCCCCCCACACTCGACCCACACGCGACGACCGCGCTCATAGCAGCCTACATCATGCACCACTCGCTCGAAACCCTCTTCACCATCAACTCGCGGCTCGAGCCTGTGCCCATGCTGGCCGAGAAGTACACGGTGAGTCAGAACCGGAGGGTCTACACGATCAGCCTTCGCAGGGGGGTCCTGTTCCACACCGGCCGAGAGATGACCGCCGACGACGTTGTGGCGTCGCTCAACCGATGGGGCAGGGTGAGCACCCGGGGTCGCGTGGTGTTCGCTAACGTGGAGTCGCTGAGCGCCTCTGACCCCGGTACGGTCGTCTTCAGGCTGAAGGAGCCGAACGTGCTCCTCACCACGGACCTGGCCTGGTGGGCTCAGCCAGCAGTCATCTACCCGAAGGAGATGGCCGAGGAAGCTGGCCTGGTACCCATGAAGCGGCTGGTCGGTACTGGCCCGTTCCGCTTCGTCGAGTACATCCCCGACCGCGTCATCCGCCTGGAGCGGTTTGACAGGTACGTGGCACGCACCGAGAGGCCAGACGGGATGAGCGGGCAGCGGGTGGCCCATCTCGACGGAATCGTCTACACCCCGGTTCCGGACCCGGCTGTCCGCACTGCCCAGATCCAGCGCAACGAGATGGACTTCGCCGAGATCCTCTCTCCCGACGAATACGACCGGCTGCGCAGGGAGCCGTCGATCGTCCCGGTGCGAGCGCCGCTGCCGAGCACGCTGGCCTTCGTGCTGAACAAGCGCACTGGAATGATGACCAACCCGAAGATTCGCGAGGCCTTCTCGGCGGCCCTGAACGCGCCCGCGATCCTGCAGGCTACCTACGGGCACAGGGAGTTCTTCCGCCAGAACCCCAGCCTGCTGCCCAAGGAGCACTTCATGTGGACCGACGCCGGCAAGGAGTACTACAGCAGGAACGATCCGGCGCTCGCCAGGCGGCTGCTCCAGGAGGCCGGATACAGAGGCGAGCCGGTCCGCTGGCTGGTGATTTCCGACTTCTTCTGGGCGTTCAACTCTGCCCCGGTTGCCAAGTCTCAGCTCGAGAGAGCGGGGTTCGTTGTGGATCTCCAGGTCACGGACTGGCCAACGAACCAGGCCCGCAGGAACCGGTTTGAGGGCTGGGATGTCACGCCGGTCCACTTCTCGGCTGTCCCGGATCCAACGCTCCACCTGGCTCTCAGCCCCACCTATGTGGGATGGTACGAGAGCCGCGACATGGCGGCGCTGGTGGCACTGATGCGCCGCCACGGCGACCCCAAGGTGAGGATGGGCCTGTGGCGACGGGCACAGGAGCTGTTCTGGAAGGACATCCCGATGACCGTGATCGGCGAGGGCTTCTTCATGCACGGCAGGCGGCCTGAGCTGAAGGGCTACGCGGGAATGCCATCCCACTACTTCTGGAACACCTGGCTGGACCCACAGCGCTGAGGCCGGGGTCGTGACCAAGCGCGAGCGCCTGCTGGCAGCGGTCGAAGGACGCCGGCCCGACCGGACGCCTGTCTCCTTCTGGCGCCACTTCCCGAGGATAGACCACGATCCGGAGCTGCTTGCCGAGGCTATGATCGAGTTTCAAGAGCAGTTCGATCTCGACCTCGTCAAACTCATGCCCAGCGGCATGTACGGAGCCGAGGACTACGGCTGCGAGGTAGGCGATCCAGACCCGACAACCGGCGCCAAGCGGCTGCTAGCAAGCCCGGTAGACGGCCAGCAAGGGTGGGCCGCGCTGGAGCGCCCGCTGCCACCTGAACAGGGAGCCCGAGGCAGGGAGCTAGTGTGCCTGCGCCTGGTCCGCCGGGCTCTCAACCACGAGGTAGCGGTGCTTCAGACCATCTTCAGCCCGAGCACGACGGCCGCGAAAGCGGCCGGCCGGGACCGCTGGATCGCGCTGCTCCGATCCGATCCGAACAGCGCGCACAGGATTCTGTCGCAGGTGGCGAGGAGCGAGCGCGCCTTCGTCGCGGCCTGCCTGGACGCGGGCGCCGACGGTGTGTTCTTCGCGACGCAACTGGCAGGCGACGGCCTGCTGGCCTGGGACGAGTACTCTACGCTCTGCCTGCCCCACGACCTCGTCGCCCTCGAACCACTGCGGGGCCGCCCGCACCTGTCGATAGCCCACATCCACGGCGAGCGGCCGCTATTCGACCTGGCGCGGTTCTATACCCTTCCGATGGTCAGCTGGCACGACCGCAGGACCTCGCCTGATCTGTGTGAGGGCCTGGCGAGGACGGGCTCGGGGGCTGCGGCAGGAGGACTGGATGAGCGCGGTGTTCTGTCAGACGGCCCTGCGGAACGGATCGGTGAGGATGTCCGCGATACCCTCGACCGGGTGCGCGGATGCAGTAGCGGGCCCCGCCACATGCTGGCACCGGGCTGTGTACTGCCCCTCCAGGTTCCGGATGCGCACCTCCTGGCCGCGAGGAGCGCGGTGGAGGAGAGCGGATAGCCAGCCGGCGCTACTCCCCTACCGTGATCACCACACGGGCCGGCCTTGACTCGACGCCTCCGGCGCCAACGGCCACCGCCGTGATGGTCAGCCGGTCGCCCGCACGCGGCGGCGGCGCAAGGTGCACGCGCGCCTCCCAGGCGCCCTGACCGGACGTCGGCACATTGATCGGCCCGATCAGCACGGCGTGACCATCGGCCCGGCCGCGGGCGTATTCTACGGTGACCTTCACCTGGGCTGCCCCGGCCGCTGTCCCCCTGATAAGCAGGGGTGAGTCGATGGCGTCGCCGGGCCTCGGCACCTCAATGACCGGCGGCGCAGGCTGCGCCGGCGGCTCAGGACGCACCGGCGGGGATGGGCCGGGCGGAGCGATCACCGGAGGGGTGGGTGTGGGCGCAGGCCCAGGCGTGGGTCGAGACCAGGGTGTGGGCGTGGGCACGGGCGTGGGCTCGGGCCTGGGCGGGGGAGTGGGCCGCAGCGTGGGCGTGGGAGGCCGGGTCGGCTCGATGGTGAAGGTCCAGCTCGTCGTGGCCTCGTTGCGCGCCAGGTCGGCGACGCGCGCCTGGACGCGGTTCGGCCCCTGCGGGAGTGGGTCGGCAGGCGAGTAGAGGGCGCTGGTCTCGGTGATCGCCACCGGGCGCGCCTCGCGTCCGTTGACCCAGAGCCGGAAGCTCCCCGGGTCGAGACCGGCAGGCCCACGCTCGGCCAGTCCCAGGATTATCGTGGGCTGACGCTCGCTCACCACGGAGCCGGGTTCGGGCGAGCGGCGCGTGAACTCAGGGGGCAGGCCGTCGATCACGACCGTACCCGCGTGCATCTCGATCTCCATGCCTGCCACGCGCAGGCGGACGGTCACGCCCGCCCGCGACGCCGTGTCTCCGTGCCGCACCGCGTAGCGGCCGGTGTACGTTCCCAGGGGACCCTCGACCATTCCCACGCCTCGCTCGATCCGGCCGATGTCAAACCAGGCGCTCCCGCGCGGCGTGCCCCGCAGCGTCACTACCAGCGTGGCTCCGATTCCAAGCGGCCCGTGGTCGCTGATGTAGGCGCCGTAGATCCTGGGCGGGAGAGGGTAGATCGGCGTCGGGATCGGGCGCGGCATCGGGACAGGCGGGATCGGCAGCGGCGGGGTCGGAGTGCGCGCGCGTATCTCCCACACGTCGCCGGTCTGCGGATTCGCCCTGAGCTCCACCTCCATGCCGCGGCGCAGCAGGTCCCAGGTGACCTGGCGGCCGTCCAGGAAGAAGGCGGCCTCCCCGGCGATTCGCAGGATCTGGCCGTCGCCGAGCGCCATCACCCGGGATCCTATGCTCTCCACCAATCCGGTGAGCGCTCTGTAGTAGGCGCGCACCGACAGCGCCTGCCCAAGGGCATCAGCGGTGACGCGCACGGAATCTCCCCGACGTATCTGATCGAGCGAGACCGAACCGCTGCGGCCCGAGGACACCTCGGTGAGGAAGATCGTGGTGGCTGCGGTCACGGCGAACCTCCAGATCATCCCGTCGGCGGCCACATGCAGGCGTGCCGGGAGCGCGTACGGATCCACCTGCGCAACCGTGCCTTCGACAGAGACGAGTTGCGGCGTCGGTGGGACAACAGGCGTGGGCCGGACCGGCTCCGGCGGCGCAGGCGGGATGACCGGCAGGGGCCGGACCGGCTCCGGCGGCCCGGGCAGTGGCGCTGCGGCCGGCGGAGGGGCCGGATAGCGCGCCGATGTCACGTGCACGATGCGCCCGGCCGGATCCCAGTTCACGCTGGCTCCCAGGGCCTCGCCCACGAACCGCAGGGGCACAAGCGTTCGGCCGGCCAGCACCATGGGCGGCACATCGAGCAGGACCGTGCGCCCATCCACCAGGGCACGGCGGACTCCCGGCTGCAGGACAACGACCGTGGCGCCGTGGCGCGCGACCACCCGTCCGGGATCAGGCTGCCATTCGACCTGGGCCCCCAGCCGCTCGAAGACCCCGCGCAGAGGGATCAGCACGCGCCCGGCCACTACCACCGGGGGCTGATCGAAGGCGACCACCTGCCCGTCTGCGACGACCCTCACCGCCTGCGCTTCGGCCGGGTGGGGAAGCACGCCCGCCGCCATGACGAACGCCATAGCCACGACTCGCAACGCCATCGTGTCTCCTCCGGGGATCTTTCTCCTCGATTACATTACGGGGGGGCGGGCCTGGAAGTTCGCATTCGGGCCCTGGGCCGGGAGAGGCGGAGCCCTCTTGAGAGGGCTCCGCCACCTCAAACCAGAAGGACCGCGTGCGCCGCTCTCGGCGGAGGACGACCGCGGCGGCAGGCTATGCGCGCCTACTTGGGCAGCGGGAAAATCTCCTTCAGCCAGCGCTCCAGCAGGCGATTCCTGACCTCCGTCTTCCCGAATCGCGCGAAGTCGTACTTGATCACGTTGAAATCCTGGAAGCGAGGCGACAGCCGGGAGACAGGCGTCCGCGCGTTCGATAGGATCTGATATGACTCACCCACCTCGTAGGCCAGTCGCTGCGCCTCGGGAGTCAACGCCCACTCGATGAAAGCGATGCCATTGGCCCGGTTGGGCGCGCCCTTGATCAGGCTGACGCCGCCGATCTCGTAGCCTGTTCCATCGCGTGCCGATCCGTAGGTGATGGGAAAGCCCCTAAGGATCTGTGATACCGATTCGTGGTTGAAGGTGATGCCTATGGCGACTTCACCTCGGCCTGCCAACACGCCCGGGGCCGTCCCGGCCCGCGTGTATTCAGCCACGTTAGGATGGATCCGCTTGAGCAGTTCAAACGCCTCGCTCTCACCGTACACCTGCACGACGGTCGCCAGCATCGTGTACCCGGTGCCCGAAGTCGTGGGGTTCGGGTAGGAGACCAGCCCCCGGTAGCGGGGATCGGCCAAGTCCTTCCAGGTCTTGGGCTCCGGAAGGTTCCGCTCGCGCAGCAGGCGCGGATTCAACGCCCAACCCAGTATGCCCATGTACAGGGGGATGTACCTGCCCGCGACGACCTCTCGGATTTCAGATCGGAGTTCATCCCAGTTGCGCGGCCGGATGAACTCGGTCAGCCCCTCCTCGTGAGCCACCCACTGCGGATCACCCGTTCCGCCGAACCAAACGTCGAAGATGGGGTTGGCCCTCTCTGCCCGTGCCCGGACCAATGCTTCCCCAGCGCTCATCCGGATGAAGTCGAGGGTGATACCCGTTGCGCGCGGGAACTGGACTTTGAGTTCATTGCACCAGGCCAGGTCCGGCACGCAGAGAATGTTGACTCGCCCGGGCGCAGGCCCTGCTTCCGCCACACCCAGGGCCGCGAGCGCGCAGACTACTCCTGCCAGCAAGAACCGCCTCATCACGTCTCCTCCCTCCTTCACGATCTGGCGATGCTCCTGTGTTCTCCCACCACGCCCAATCCCAATTAGGCGGAGCGCCCCTCTGTTAGCGCCTCGATGATGGTCCGACAGAAATCTCCCGTGTCCGGGGGTTTCATGGCCGTCACCAGATTCCCGTCCCGAAGGACTCGCCGCTCAACCCATTGGGCCCCTGCGTTGGTCACGTCGTCGCGAATGCCCTGGTACGAGGTGACCGTACGCCCTTTCAACACCCCTGCAGAGATCAGCACCCAAGGCCCGTGACAGATGGCTGCTATGACCCTCTGGGCTGCCCAGGCTTCCTGCACCATGCGTAGGACATCCGGCGACTGCCGGAGCTTGTCGGGAGCCCATCCGCCAGGGATCACCAGAGCGTCAAACTCGTCTCCCTTCAATTCTGCGGCGGTCCTGTCAACGTCTATCTGTAGCCCTTGCCGCGACTGATAGGCATTCGCGCTCCCCGTCCCGACCACAACAACCTCCGCTCCCTCCTCCCGAAAGCGCATGATCGGATACAATCCCTCGGTGGCATCGAATTCCTTCTCCAGGAACACGGCCACACGCTTGCCAGTCAGCTTCATCCGTTCTCACCCCCGACGCCGGTTGTTTCCGTGCCGACATCCCTGCCATTCCCCCGTCCGCCCACTTGTCCGCCCAAGGGCGGAGGGACCACTCCATGTGGGGTTCGCACCACGACGACTTCAAAGCGGCTCCGATCTCCCCGGTGCTTGGCCTCGTAATGCTCGATGGGGCGGCCGTCATCCAGGTAGCTCGTGCTCCTCACCAGCGCCAGAGGAGCCCCCTTGGTCGTCCCCAGTAGACGCGCGTCGTTCTCGGAAGCGGCGATGGCCTCAATCGTCCGAATGCCGCGAGCAATGCGAAGCCCGTACTTCCTCTCCAACAGGGCGTAGAGGGATTCCCTCTCAATCTCCTCGCGGGTGCCAACTAGATCCGGACACAGGTACTTGGGAATGCACGTGACGCTTCGCAGCATGGGCTCGCGCCCGATCGTCCGCAGGCGCTCGATGCGAATCACGGGCGCCCCCGGGGCGACGCCGAGGGTCTCTGCCAATGCAGGCGGGGCTTCAATTACTGACTGGCTGAGCACTCGTGTGCGTGGCTGTAGGCCCTGAGCCACCATGTCCTCGTAGAAACCCGTCAGGCGCCCTACCAGTCGTTCCCGGATCTTTGGCTCGGCCACGTAGGTGCCCCGTCCACGTTCCCGCTTGACGAGGCCTTCCGTCGCCAGGTCGGAGAGCGCTTGCCGGACCGTGACTCGCGATACGCAGAAGGCCCGACAGACATCTGCTTCGGAAGGAAGCCTCGTGCCAGCAGGCCACACACCACTCACGATCTTGTCCTTGAGCGAGTCCTTGATCTGCCGGTAGAACGGGACCTGCGTGCTGCGGTCTATGGGATGGCAGGAATCAAGAGAGGCGTTCACAGGCGCTTTCACGTCTTCTCACCCTCCGCCAGTGCAGCATGAGAGGCAGACCCGGCCGACGACAAAGAAGCACTAACATTATAACATCCCTACAATACTTGCTGCACCACGTTGATGTGCTCGGCCGGGCGATCGCGGGATGCTGATGGCAGACGGAGAGACTCAGGGGTGCCAGACGCGCCAGAGGGCTTCGACCTGCTGCCGGGTCGCCTCCGGCGAGCCGTTGTTGTCCACGACCCATGTGGCCAGGGGGACCTTCTCGCGGAGTGGACGCTGAGCGCGCAGCCGCTGCCGGGCGGCTTCCTCGGTGATGCCGTCGCGGGCCGCGAGGCGGGCGATCTGCGTGGCCTCGTCCACGGTGACAACGACCGTGCCGTCCAGCGCGAAGGCCTCGGCCGGCGCCACATCCAGCAGCAGTGGGATATCCACGACAATCGTGGCCCCAGGACGCGCAGACCGCAAGGCCTCAATCTCCTCCTCGATGCGACTGCGAATCCTGGAATGCGTGATCGCGTTCAGCCGTGCGCGGGCATCGGCGTCGCTGAAGATGAGCGCCGCCAGCGCCTTGCGGTCCAGGGTGCCGTCGGCGGCCAGTACGCACGGGCCGAAGGCCTCGACGATCTCGCGGAGGGTCTCGGTGCCCGGCGCAACCACCTCCCGCGCGATGGCATCCGCGTCAATCACGTGCGCGCCCATCTCGCGGAGAAACCCCGCCACCAGGCTCTTGCCGCTGGCGATCCCGCCGGTGAGCCCGATCACCCGCACGATGTTCCGGCTCACGGTGCGACCGGCTGCATCTCGGCCCAGTTCGGGCCTGCTTTGGCCTCGGCAACCAGCGGTACCGACAGCGGGAACGCCGCCTCCATCACGGCCCGGACCTGTTCCGCGACCCGCACCGAGACGGCCTCGGGCACCTCAAACAGCAGCTCGTCGTGAATCTGCAGGGTCATGCGCGCGCCGGGGAACGCCGGCAACACCTGCCTGACGATCTCCAGCATCGCGAGCTTGATGATGTCGGCGCTGGATCCCTGGATCGGCGTGTTGATCGCCACCCGCTCCGCGGCCTCGCGCACCGCGCGGTTGCGGCTCTGCAGGTCGGGCAGGTAGCGGCGACGGTTCAGCACCGTCGTAACGAAACCGTCCCGGCGGGCTTCCTCCACTATGCGCAGCATGTACTCCCGCACCCTGGGGAACCGGGCGTAGTAGAGGCCAATGAAGCTGCGTGCCTCCTCGCGGGGGATGCCGAGCTGGCCGGCCAGGCCGTGCTCGCTCATGCCGTAGGCGACCCCGAATACGATGGCCTTGGCCCGGCGCCGCAGCTCGGGGGTCACCGCGCCGCTCGCGACACCGAAGACCTCAGCCGCCGTGACGGCGTGGATGTCCTCGCCCCGCTCGAAGGCATCCACCAGGCCTGGATCGCGGGTGATGTGCGCCAGCACCCGCAGATCAATCTGCGAGTAGTCTGCGCTGAGGAGCTGCGACCCGGACGGCGCGATGATCGCGCGGCGGATCCTGCGGCCCTCTTCGGTGCGGATCGGCAGGTTCTGCAGATTGGGCTGCTCGGTGATCACGCGGCCCGTGGCGGCCAGCGTCTGGTTGAACGTGGTGTGCACCCGTCCGGTCCTGGGGTCGGCCAGGCGGGGCAGAACGTCCACGTACGTGGACTTCAGCTTGCTCAGCTCGCGGTGCGTCACGATCTTGGCCACAACCTCGTGCCGTGGCGCCAGACTCTCCAGCACCTCGGCGTCGGTCGAGTAGCCGGTCTTGGTCCGCTTCAGCGGCGGAAGTTGGAGCTTCTCGAAGAGCACAAACGCAAGTTGCTTGGGGGAGCCAAGGTTGAACTCGGTGCCTGCCTGGGCGTAGATCTCGGCGGCCAACGCGTTCAGCCGCGAGGACAGCTCCTCGCCGAGCGCGGCCAGGTATGGGAGGTCCGTGGCAACGCCATCCGTCTCCATCGCCGCCAGCACCCCGGCCAGGGGGATCTCGACGTCGCTGAACAGTCCCTCCACGCCCTGCTCGCGCATGCGCTCATCGAGCACCGGGCGCAGCCGCAGCAGGGCGGCCGCAGCCGCAGCAACCGAAGCACCTGCACTGGGATCGAGGACCAGGTCGGAGCCGGCGTCGAGATCAGGCTCCGGCAGATCCTCCCGGAGGAACTCGCGGGCGGCCGTGGCCAGCGTGTGCGTGCGCCTGCCCGGGTTGATCAGGTACGACGCGATCCCAACGTCGAAGTCGAAGCCGGCAGGGGTCACGCCCTCCCGTCCGAGAGCGAGCAGGTCGGCCTTCAGGTCGGCGCTCACCTTGCGGATCGCGGGATCCTCCAGCACGGCACGGATGGGTGAGGGAATTCCTCCGTCCAGCGGCAGCCAGGCCGCCTGACCCTCGGCCGCTATGCCCACCGCGCGCAGACGGGCTGTCAGCGGGTGGCCGCTCTCCCGCAGAAACGCCACGCCGATCTCTTCGGCGGCGCGCGCCCACGCCGCGATCCCCTCGGGAGTCGCCGCCTGCACCGTGACCCGCATGGCTCTGGAAGTGGAGACAGCGGCCGCTGCCGCAGGAACCACCCCTGCTGTGGGCGCGGGCTCTTCGGGCGCTGCGCGGGGGCGCAGCCGTTGGAGGAATCCCCGAAACTCCAGGTCCTGAAACAGCGCCTCGAGGCGGCCGCTGTCCGGTTCGCTGCGGCGGAGCGTTTCCAGATCAACCTCGACGGGCGCGTCGGTTACGATCGTCGCCAGTTGCTTGCTCAGCACCACCTGGTCTCTTGCGCCCTCCAGGACCGCACGGATCTTGGGCGGCGCCTCACTGAGGCGGTCGAGCAGCGCCTCTACGCTGCCGAACTGCTGGATCAGCGCGCTCGCGGTCTTCTCGCCGATGCCGGGTACGCTCGGGATGTTGTCGCTGGGGTCGCCCCGCAGGCTCTTGTAGTCCGGAAGCTGTGCTGGACCGAACCCGAAACGCTCCCGCACCTTCTGCTCGTCGTATACAACCGCCTCGGAGGCACCCCGGCCGGTGACCATAACACGGGTGCGATTGTCCACAAGCTGCAGGGTGTCGAGGTCTCCGCTGACAACCAGCACCTCCATGCCCTCGGCCTCGGCGCGCCGTGCGATCGTGGCAATGACGTCCTCGGCCTCAAAGCCCTCGGCTTCGACGACCGGGATCCGCAGCACTTCGAGTACCTGCTTGCTCAACCCGATCTGCGGCCGCAGGTCGTCGGGCATGGCCTCCCGGTGTGCTTTGTACTCGGCGTACTGCTCGTGACGGAAGGTCGGACCCGGCCGGTCGAAGGCAGCGGCGATGTAGTCCGGGCGTTCCTCTTCGAGGACCTTCAAGACCATGGCCGTCAGGCCATAGACCGCGTTGGTCGGCCGGCCGTCCCTGGTGGTCAGGTAGGGCAGCGCGAAGAAGGCGCGGTAGATGAGGCCGTTGCTGTCCAGGAGTATGAGTTTGCCGGGCATGGACATCACCGCGCGTAGTATAGCAGGCGGCTACGGGCATCGCTGAGCAGTCGGGAAGGCGGCGACGAACTCCGGACCGTGGTGGAAGAAGTACTCGGCCTCGTAGAAGGCGCGGACCATCTGGTGGGCCAGGCGGCCACGCCACCTGTCAACAGCCTCCGCAAAGCCGGGACGCAGGGCGGCGTCCCCGTAATGGTAGGCGACAACCCAGTAGAAGGCCCGAGGCGGTTCCATCTCGATCCGCAGGTCGGGCACGCCGTTGTCGTCAAGGTCCACGTGAAGAGTGAACAGCCTCGTCTTCACCCGGTCGAGCGGTGTGTGCCCGATGAGGACCAGCGACGCCCGGCCACGGCCCGTCCAGTCCATCGCAAGCGTGTCGACCTGCTCGTGACCTCCGCCGGGACCGGCTGCCTCGCTGCTGCGACGCCCGACGACAGCGTACCATCGCGCAGCCGCCCGGACGCCTACAAGGTCTGCCTGCCCCTCGCAGACCCCACCGCCGTCGGCGTCGAAGCGGAGATGATCGTCGGCCTGCTGCACCAGGCGGGCGGCCCGCAGGCGTTCCGGGAGGAAGGGCGCGTACTCGAAGGCGGCCTGGGAGGCGGTCAGGCGCTGGATTTCCGTGGGGCCGAGCGTCGTCCACCGGAGGTCGCCGTGGGCCCACGCGGCCGGTGCGCGGGTTACGAGGACCAGAAGGAGAGCAATGAAAGCGAATGCGTGATCAGGAGCGGCCTTCATCCGGCACGACAGCAGCCCAGAGCGGAAGCAGTACCCAGACACCGGACGCTGAATGGGCGGTTCCCCCTTGTGCCCGAGGAGGCCGTACAGCGCTGGATGTTCTACCCTACCTCAGGAAGTCCTACCCGCCCGGCGAGAACCGCGGCGCAGCAGCCACCACGCCAGCGCAACGAGCAGCGCCACGGGCAGCGCCGCCGCCGCGAGCGCCGCCAGCCATTCGACGGCGCCCAGCATCTGCCGGATGGTGTTGGTGAACGCGGTCTTGACGCGCTCCAGCGTCCGCGTGAAGTCCCAGAACCCGCCCGAGCCCTTCTTCGGCTTCTGACTCACCTCGGCCTGCACCGTGGCCAAATCCACCTTGTTGGCCAGGAAGCGCAGGCGGCCGGTCAGGCGCTCGATCTCGCCGCGTACCCGTGCCACCTCGCCCTCGATGGCCAGCAGGTCGGGGATCCTGGTGGCGCGGTCCATGAGCGCCAGCAGCCGCGCTTCCTGGCGCGTCAGGTTGCGCACGCGGGCCTCCAGGTCAATGAACTCCTCGGTCACGTCCTGGCCGCTGATCTGCCGGCGCTGCACGGTGCCCAACTTCTCTACCTGCGCCACGACCTCGCTGAATCGGGCTGCCGGCACGCGCAGGACGAACGTGCCGCGGGGCACGCCGTCTTCCTCCGAGAACGAGGAGTCGGCCACGAAGCCGCCTGCGCCTTCCGCGATGGCAAAGAGGCGGCTGGCGGCCGCGTCGAACCGCTCGACCTCGATTGACATCTGGCCGGTCCGGATCACCCGGCGCAGGAAGGCCGCCTCGCCGGGTGCGGCAGCCGGTGGAACCGCCTGCGCTGTCGTGCGCGCTGCCTCGTCAACCTTCGAGACGTCCAGCGCAAGCGCCGGCATCTTGACCCGCGCGACGCGACCGGGCGGCGCTGCATCGCGCAGCAGGTTGACCGCGAAGACCCCCACCATGACCACGGCCGCTGCCGCGGTGACGGTCCCCCAGGACCACCGGATCCTCGACCCGGACCCGCTCCTCCACGACAGCGCCGCGCGCAGGCGCGTCCACGGTGAGTGCTGCGTTGCCTGGGCGAGCCGCTCGATCCGGCGGCGCACATCGGCGGCAAATCCCTCGGGTGCCTGCATCGGTTCCACCTCCTGGAGCAGGGTGACGGTCGTGCGCAGTTGCGCCAGTTCCTCGCGGCAGGAGGAGCAGCCCTCAAGGTGCGCCTCCACCTGCGCTGCCTCATGGTCCGGCAGCGCGCCGTCAAGAAACGTCGCGAGCCGGGTGCGTGCTTCCTCGTGGGTCATCGGCCCCTCACCCTTCGGCACTGACAAGATCCGTCAACTGCGCGCGCATGGCCTCACGGCCCCGGGCCAGGCGCGACCGCACCGTCCCCAACGGAACTTGAAGGACGCGTGCGATCTCGTCGTAGGCCAACCCCTGCAGGTCGCGCAGCACGACGGCGGTGCGGTACTCCACCGGCAAGCGGCCCAGCGCTGCGTGCACTCGCCGGGTGACCTCCCGGCGGTTCGCCGCGGCTTCTGGATCGTCGATCGCCCGGAACTCGGCGCTCAGTTCCACCGCCGGATGCGCCGGCCGCCTGCGCACGAGGTCGAGCGCTGCGTTCGTGGCGATGCGGTACAACCAGGTCGAGAACGCGGCGTCCTCGCGATACCGGGGCAGGGCCTGGTAGGCGCGCACGAAAGCATCCTGCGCGGCGTCGGAGGCATCCTCGCGGTTCCCGGTGATCCGGTAGGCCAGGTTGTAGACCCGATCCTGGTGGAGACGAACCAGCAGATCGAACGCTTCGATCTCGCCGGCGCGGGAGCGGTGGATCAGGTCACGTTCATCAGGGGTCACTCAGGTCTCCTCGCCTGCATCCTGTCAACCGTTAGACGGGACCGCGAGGAAAAGGTTCCCGGCCGCGGGGGGGAGGGGGCCTTGTTGGTGCCGGGGGCGGGACTTGAACCCGCAAGGGGTTTCCCCCAACGGCTTTTGAGGCCGTCGTGTCTGCCTGTTTCACCACCCCGGCTCGCACCAACCGCCCAACGACCAACAGGAATAATAGCACGTCGGTCTGGCCGCGTTCAATTCGGCGAACGCTTGAATGGGTAAGCCGCCCCCCTGCCCTGCTACTCCGTTGGCCTGGAATGCTCGAACTTGGGAGCGCCCCTGTACGCGGGCACGTTGAGTTCGCCCTGCCGGCTGATCGTAATACCCAACCCCAGGGCCCGCAGGCCTTCCAGCAGCCCTCCGCGGATGTTGAGAGCACCCTCCAGCGTGGCCGGGTCGCCCAGCGCCACGACCGTGAACGGGCCCGTGAGCCGTGCCAAGTCTACCACCACGGTCCCCCCGACCTGGCCGAAGCCGGTGGTGGCTATTACCCGCTGATCGTTCACGGCAACGGCCTCCGCGCCGGCTGCCCACAGCTCGTTGATGACGCTCACCAGATCCTGGTAGGTCACAACAACCGGGCTGCTGCCCGCCGGGTTGCTCTTGGCGTCCTCAAGGCGCACGACGATCCCCGGGCCTTTCATCGGCTTCAGCCCTGCGAGCACGCGGAGGCTCTCCAGTTCCTTGCTCATCGCCGCCGCCAGGGTGCGGCCCTCTACGGTGGCCTGCTCGTACTCTGCAAGTCGCCGCTGCATCTCACCAACCTTGCGCTCCAGCGCCACCCGCACCTCGCGCTCCTGCCGCAGCAGCGTCGCCAGAGCGTACACGTTGCGGGTGGGCACCTCCGGCTGCGCGCTCAGGTACCGGCTTGCCCTGAACTGGACCACAAACAGGAACCCGATTCCCAGCAGCACCGCCGCCGCAACAACCTGCGGACCGCTGACACGCCCGAAGGGTCGCGCTCTCATGGCTGAACTCCTCCTGTGCCGTTGGCGCGGCTGCCTGTCTCGGATGCGGACCGCGCCGGAATCCATGACGCGGTCTTCGGGCCCAGCAGCCCCTCGACGGCCTCGACGACCTCGGCGCCTGCCACCACGCTGATACCGCGAGCCTGCATCCGCACCTGCCTGCCCTCCGAGACCACCGTCAACAGCACCGGGCGGTCACCGCCATGGCGCGCGAGCAGGTCCCGCAGGCGGCGCATCCCCTCCTCCCCGTGCCGGTCGGCGTCCACGAGGACGTGCAGCACCGCCTCGCCCTGAGGACCTGGCCCTGACGGACCGGCCACGAGCGCAGATACCGCGTCGGCCAGCACCTTCACCTGCTGCTCGGACGAATCCAGGCGCCCGCGCACAACCACGATCGCGTCACGGCGAATCTCCGCGTGGCTCTGTTCGTACGTCTTGGGGAACACGATCACCTCGGCGCTGCCGGTGGCGTCCTCCAGCGTCAGGAAGGCCATCGCGGCGCCGTTCTTCGTCGTGGTGCGCTTCAGTGCCGTTATCAGCCCTCCGATGACGACGTCGCTCCGATCACGTAGTTCCGGCAGTTGGGCGACCGTTGCGGTCACGCGCGCGGCCAGCGCGTCGCGGACGTGCGTCAGGGGATGGTCCGAGACGTACATGCCGAGCATGTCGCGCTCCATCGCCAGGAGCTCGGCCTTGGAGAATTCCTCGACCCCGGCCTGTTGCGCTACGACCGGAGATAGCGGCGCGACTTCGCCCGCGTCGAAAAGCCCGGTCTGTGCCCCTGCCCGTGCCTGGCGCTGGCCGCCGGCCAGGACGGCTTCGGCCTGCCGCAGCATCGTGGCGCGAGTACGGCCCAGCGAGTCGAGGGCACCGGCCTTCACCAGGCTTTCCAGCACCCGCCGGTTCACGACGCGACCGTCCACGCGCATCACCAAATCTTCGAGGGACGAAAACGGACCCCCCTGCGTGCGCGCCCTCACGATGGCCTCCACCGCGCCGCCGCCGACGTTCTTGATGGCGGCCAGGCCGAACCGGATAGCGTTGCCGGCCACGGTGAAGGTGTCCGCCGACGCGTTCACGTCCGGGGGTAGCACGCGGATGCCCATGCGTTCGCACTCGGAGACCGCGGCCGCGACCTTGGCCATCCAGTCCTGTCCCTGCGCTTCGGTGGTCAGCACCGCGGCCATGTACTCGGCGGGGAAGTTGGACTTGAGGTACGCGGTCTGGTAGGCAATCAACCCGTAGCACGCCGCGTGCGCCCGGTTGAAGCCGTAACGCGCGAACGGCTCGAACTGCTCCCATATCTGATCTATCTTCCGCTTGGACACGCCGCGCTTGCGGGCACCTGCAATGAACTGCTCCCGCTGGGCCTCCAGCTTGTCCTTGATCTTCTTGCGTATCGCGTAGCACAGGACGTCTGCCTCGGCCAGGGTGTAGCCGGCCACCGCCTGGCAGACCGCCATCACGTCTTCCTGGTAGACCATCACGCCGTAGGTCTCACCCAGCACCGCCTCCAGCGAGGGATGCAGGTAGGAAATCGGCTCCTGCCCGTGCTTGCGGCGTATGTAGGACGGGATGTTGGCCATCGGCCCGGGCCGGAACAGGGCCACCATCGCCATGATGTCCTCTATCCGGGTGGGCCTCAGCTCCTTCAGGTGACGGGTCATGCCCGCGCCTTCGAGTTGGAAGATGCCCACGGTCTCGCCGCGCGACAGCAGATCGAAGGTGGCCCGATCGTCAAGGGGGATGGCCTTGAGGTCAATCCGAACCCCACGCACCGCTTCGATGATCTTGAGGGCCCGGTCCAGGATCGTCAGGTAGGAAAGGCCCAGGAAGTCCATCTTGAGGAGCCCGATCTGATCAACTGCCCCCATGTCGTATTGGGTCATCACCAGATCGCCCTTGGTGGCGCGCTGGAGCGGCACGAGATCAATCAGCGGGTCGCGCGATATGATTACGCCCGCAGCATGGGTGCTGGCGTGGCGCGCTACGCCCTCCAGCTTCTGAGCCAGCCCGATCAGGCGGCCGACCGCGGGCGTCTCCTCGGAAGAGCGGCGCAGCTCGGGGTCGGCCCGCAGGGCCTCGTCGAGGGCCGCGTTGAAGGGTATTAGTTTAGCGATCCGATCCACATCCGAGTAGGGCAGCCCCATGACCCGGCCTATGTCCCGGACCGCCTGGCGGGCACCCATGGTCCCGAAGGTAATGATCTGCGCCACGTGGTCGGCGCCGTACTTTTCAATCACGTACCGTATGACCTCGTCGCGCCGGCTGTCCATGAAATCCACGTCAATATCCGGCATCGTGTACCGCTCGAGGTTGAGGAACCTCTCGAACGGAAGCCGGTAGTGAAGCGGGTCCACATCTATGACGCCCAGCGTGTAGAGCACGAGGCTACCTGCGGCCGATCCGCGGACGGTGGTCAGGATGCCCCGGCGCCGCGCAAACGAGACGAAATCCCAGACAATAAGGAAGTAAGCGGCGTAGCCCATCAGCGCGATCACGCGCAGCTCCTCGTCGAGGCGTGAGCGCTGCGCCTGGGTGGGTCGGCCGTACAGGCGATGGAGGCCCTCCTCGCAGAGCCGCCGCAGGTAGGCGTCGGGCGTCTCGCCTTCCGGCACCGGGAAGTGCGGGAGCTTGAGCTTGCCCAACTCCAGCTCCAGCCCAACGCGGCCGGCGATCTCCAGCGGCGCACGCAACGCCTGGCCCAGTCCCGGGAACCGCGCCGCCATCTCCTCGGCGCTCTTCAGGTAGAACTCGGGGGTATCGCCCATCCTGGGCTTGTCCGTGGCTGAGAGCGCCACGTTCATCTGGATGCACATCAGCGCGTCCTGGGCATCGGCCTCGTCGCGGCGCACGTAGTGGACGTCGTTCGTCGCGACTAGCGGCAGGTCCAGTTCCGCGGCCAGGCGGAGCATGCCCCGGATGTTGACCTGCTGCTCCGGGAGACCGTGGTCCTGCACCTCCAGGTAGTAGTTGCCCGGACCCAGGATCTCGCGGTAGGCAGCGGCCGCCTCGCGGGCCGCGGCGTAGTCGTCGCGAACTAGCGCGCGCGAAACCTCGCTCTGCAGGCAACCCGACAGCCCCACCAGCCCTCGGCTGTGTCGGGCCAGGAGTTCGCGATCGATGCGCGGCTTGTAGTAGAAGCCGTCCAGGTGCGCAACGGTGGTCAGACGCAGTAGGTTGCGATAGCCCTCGAGGTCGGTCGCCAGCAGGACCATGTGGTAGGGGGTTGAGTCGAGCCTGGGGTCGCGGTCACTGTGGCGGCGGGGAGCCACGTACGCTTCGACGCCCAGGATCGGGGTGAGGCCGTGATGGCGCGCCCGAAGATAGAACTCCACCGCGCCGTACATGGTCCCGTGATCGGTGATCGCGATCGCCGGCATCCCCATCCCGGAGGCAGCGCGCATCAACTGGTCTATGCGGGCGGCACCGTCCAGCAGGGAGAACTCGGTGTGCAGATGGCAGTGGACAAAGGGATCGGACATGGGCTCACGGGCATTGTAGCACAGGCTCAGGCGGCGGAGGTGTCGCTGGCAGAGGTGCCGTTGACAGAGGTGTCGCGCTTCAGGAGTGCTGCGCCCGGCCTCGACGCAGCGTCACAACGACGTGCACGTGGCCGGTCTGCGGCAGCACGTCCACCGGCTCCACGGCAACGGTCTGATACCCGACCCGCCCCCAGCGGACGAGATCACCCGCGCATGTTGCCAGCGATCGCGCCAGGTACACCACCCGAGGAACGCGCGCTGAAGCCACACTCTGGACCGTCGCGTCGTCGAGGCCGGGGCCCCGGGCGGTCACGACCACGGCGTCCGGGCGGCCGCGGGTGGCCATCTTCGCCAGGACCCGGAGCGGGTTGCGGGCGTAGAACACAGCGTTGGCGATGCCGTTCCACTCGGCCGCCTTCCAGGCGTCGGTCATCGCCTGGCGGTTGGGGATCACACCGGTCACCTGGGCGGCGTCTCGAGCGAGCGCCAGCGCCAGCAGCGGCGTCGCGGCAGTTAGGTCGAGCGCGGTCTCGTTGGCGCGGAGCGCCGCGGCCTGCCGGACGGCCTCAATCAGCAGGGGCAGGGCGCTTGGGTTGGGAGGTATCTCCGTGGCCGGCCGCAGCACCACCCGAAGCCCTGCAACCTCCTCGACGATGCTGTCGCGACCCCAGAGCAGGCGCAGCCGGGGTCCCAGCAGTTCTGGGGCCGGTCCTGGCTGGACCGTGCTCAGGATGCCGACAAGCCCGCTCACCCGGCCAGCGATGGCGTGCACAAGCGGCGCCGCATCCCGGAGGGGCCTCGCGATAGATAGCGTCAGCAACGCCTCCCCGGTGGCAAATGACGCCAGTCCCAGCACGCCCCTCGCGAGGCCGGTGCCGCTCGTCCGGTCGTGGATCGGCAACCGGAGAGCGCGCACCGCGCCGCGGACGGCATGCAGGATCGCCTCGTTCGCAGGGTGTTGCACAGGACACTGGGAGATGTCTATCACCCGGTCCGAGGCGATGGCGCGGTAGCCGACGACCACGGTTCCCTCTCTCTCGGCGAACGCCGCGCGGAGGGTGCTGCGATACGCCCAGGCATCTCCCCCGACGGTCTCGCGCACGACGTCGCGGTGGATGCCGGCGTGCTCCTTCAGGAAGTCCTTCACGAGCGTGGTCTTGAGGCGGCGCTGCGCCTCGGGCAGCAGGTGCTGCCACTGGCATCCACCACACCGGCCGAAGTGGGGGCACCGGGCCACCACGGTGCTGGCCGACTTGCGCAGCAGCGCCACCAGGCGGCCCTGGGCGCGGCGGCCGCCCCTGGTCACCTCGACCACGGCCTCCTCGCCGGGCACGCCGAACGGCACCGCAAGCAGGACAGGCCCCAGGCGCGCTACGGCCACGCCGTCCGGGCCCATTGCTGATAGGCGGACCGTCAACCGCTCGCCGACGTGCAACGTGCCCAGGCCGCCACGCCGGGGATGCCGCGTGGGTGGCCCTGCCCTGGGAACAAGGCGGGCGGTGCGCGGCATCAGGACAGCCGCTCCCGTAGCAGGCGGTTGGCCACCTCCGGGTTGGCGCGGCCGCCGGTGGCACGCATCACCTGTCCCACCAGGAACGGCAGCGCGCGCACCTTGCCTGCGCGGATCTCGGCCGCGGGTCCGGGGTGACCGGCTATGACCTGGTCCACGACTTCGCGCAGCGTGGCCTCGTCGCTGATCTGCCGCAGGCCCCGGGCCTCCACGACGGCTTCGGGCTCCTGATCGCGGGCGATAATCTCCACCAGGATGTCCTTCGCGGTCCGGCCGCTAACGGTTCCCTCCTCCACGAGCCGGAGCAGGGCCGACAGACGCGCTGGGGTGAGCGCGATTTGGTCAATCTCCACGCCGTGCTCGTTCAGGTAGGCAGCCACCGCGCCGGACAGCCAGTTGGCTACCACCTTGGGCGGCGGCCCCAGGGCCACCGTCTCCTCGAAGAACCTGGCCATCGCCGGCGTAGCCGTGATCAGGTCGGCGTCGTAGGGCGGCAGTCCGAAGTTGGCGATCAGCCGATCGCGGCGCGCCGCGGGCAGTTCAGGGAGCGCCTCGCGGATGGCCGCCACCCACGCCCCGTCCACGTCCAGGGGAACGAGGTCGGGCTCCGGGAAGTACCTGTAGTCCTCGGCCTCCTCCTTCGATCGCGAGGCGAACGTGACGCTGCGCCGCTCGTCCCAGTGCCGCGTCTCCTGCACAACGGTCTCCCCTCGGGCGAGCACCTCGCGCTGCCGGACGGCCTCGAACGCGAGCGCCCGCTCCACTGCGCGGACCGAGTTCATGTTCTTCACCTCGGTGCGCACTCCTGGCGGGCCGCCTGGGAACTGGAGTGACAGGTTCGCATCGCAGCGCAGCGTCCCTTCCTCCATCCGGCAGCTGCTCACCTCAGCGAACTGAAGCAGGCGGCGAAGCGCGTTCAGGAACTCGCGGGCCTCGCCCGGAGAGCGGAGGTCGGGCTCGGTCACGATCTCCATCAGCGGCACGCCCGACCGGTTGTAGTCCACAAGACTGGGCGAGGCGCCTCCGGTGCTAGGGGGGTGGACGAGGCGCGCGGTGTCTTCTTCCAGGTGGACGCGGCGGATGGCAACACGCCGCGGCCGGCCGCCGGATGGAATCTCCAGCGAGCCACCGGTCGCCAGCGGAGGGTGATCGGCGTACTGGTACTGCGATATCTGGTAGTTCTTCGCCAGATCGGGATAGTAGTAGTTCTTCCGGTGGAACCGGCTGCTGGAGTGCACCTGACAACCCAGCGCCACCGCCGCGCGCAGCCCCAGCTCCACCGCCTTCCGGTTGAGCACGGGCAGTGATCCCGGCAGGCCAAGGCACACCGGACAGACGAGCGTGTTGGGAGGCGCGCCGAACTCCGTCGCGCACCCGCAGAACATCTTGGACGCTGTCAGGAGCTGGACGTGGATCTCGAGCCCTATGACAACCTCGCGGGTTCCGTCGCCGGTGCCGGTCGGATCCGTGGGCTCAGGCCTATCCATGGCTCAGGCCTCCGGCGCGTGCCGCAGGTGCCAGGAAGTCGCCTGCTGGTAGGCGTATCCTGCCTGCAGCAGCGTCGCCTCGTCGAACGCCCGACCCACGAGCTGCATCCCTATCGGCAGGCCGGCGCTGAACCCGCACGGCAGCGCCAGACCGGGCAGGCCGGCCAGGTTCACAGGAATCGTGAAGATGTCCGACATGTACATTCGCAGCGGGTCGTCCACGCGCTCTCCGATGGCGAAGGGAAGGGTCGGAGAGGTCGGCATCACCACGATGTCCACCCGCTCGAACGCGCGATCGAAGTCGCGCGCCACCAGGGTGCGAACCTTCTGGGCCTTGATGTAGAACGCCTCGTAGTAGCCGGCGGAAAGCGCGTAGGTCCCCAACATGATCCTGCGCTTGACCTCGGCGCCGAACCCTCTCTGCCGGGTCCGCGTGACCATCTCAAAGAGATCATCCGAGCCATCCCGCATCCCGTACCTGACCCCATCGTACCGTGCCAGGTTCGAGGATGCCTCGGCCGGCGCGATCAGGTAGTACGTTGGAAGCGCGGCGTCCAGCGTGGGGAGCGCGATCTCCTCGACCCGGAAGCCCAGGTTGTCGAAGGTGTCCAGCGCGGCCCTGACCGCCTCCGCCACGCCGGCGTCCACCCCGGAGCCGAATGCCTCAGCCGGCACGCCCAGGCGGACCCCCTGCCGCGGTTGGTCGGTCGTGCCCAGGAAGTCGGGCACAGGGACGTCGGCCGAGGTGGAGTCGCGAGGATCGGCTCCGGCTATGACGTTCAGAAGCAGGGCGCAGTCGGCCACATCCCTTGCGAACGGCCCGATCTGATCCAGGGAGGAGGCAAACGCCACAAGCCCGTACCTCGAGACCCGGCCGTAGGTGGGCTTCAGGCCGACCACCCCGCAGAAGCCGGCGGGCTGCCGGATCGAGCCGCCGGTGTCGGAGCCCAACGCCAGGGGCACGTATCCCGCGGCCAACGCGGCAGCCGAGCCGCCGCTGGAACCTCCGGGAACGCGACTGAGATCCCAGGGGTTGCGGGTGGGCCCGAACGCGGAGTTCTCAGTGGAAGACCCCATTGCGAACTCGTCCAGGTTGGTCTTGCCGATGATTACCGCGCCGGCTTGGCGCAGCCGGGCAATCGCCGTTGCGTCGTAGGGGGGGAGCCAGCCCTCGAGGATCCGCGATCCGCATGTGGTCGGGGTGCCCCGCGTGCACATGTTGTCCTTCACCGCAACCGGAATCCCGGCGAGTGGGGGCAGCACTTCGCCGGCCGCGCTCTGCCGGGCACGGGCATATCGGCCGTCCCACTCGGCCGCCTCCTTGCGGGCGCGCTCGGCGTCAACGTGGAGAAAGGCGTGAAGCTTTGGATCGCGCAGCGCGATACTTTCGAGCGCCGCGGCGATGACCTCTGAGGGCCGCAGCGTTCCTGCGGCATAGGCGGCCCGTAGGGCCCGTGCGGACTCCCAGGAGGGCTCTGCCATCCCGGCCCCCTACTCCGGCTCGAGCACCCGCGGGACCCGGAAGAACCCCTGCTCGTGCGCCGGGGCCTCTGCCAGGACCTCGTCGCGCGAGAGGCACGGGGATGGCAGGTCCTCTCGGAGGACGTTGACTATCGGGAGCACGTGCGATGTCGCGGGAATGCCATCTATCGAGACGGCGTCCAGTCGCGCGCAGTACTCGAGGATGCGGCCGAGTTGCCCGGCGAACCTCTCGTGTTCCTCGTCGGTCAGCGCCAGGCGGGCCAGGCGCGCCACGTGCTCAACGGTTGCCCGCTCGATCGCCATCCGCCACCTCCCGGGATCAGTTCGAACCGCGCAGCCGCGGATCCAGTATATCCCGGAAGGCGTCTCCCAGCAGGTTCCATCCGAGCGTGAACAGGAACAGCGCGGCGCCGGGGAAGACCACGGTGTACCAGAACTGGAAGGCGTTGCCGGCGGCACCCAGAATCCAGCTCCGCGAGAGACTGATGATCTGCCCCCAGTCCGAGTAGCCGACCGGCGCGCCCAGCCCCAGGAAACTCAGCGCCGCCGCCGCCACCACGATGCTCCCCATGTCCAGCGTGGAGACAACGAGCACCGGGTAGATGCTGTTGGGCAGCACGTGCCTGGCAATGACCTTGAGGTCGCTCGCGCCCAGCGCCCTGGCCGCTTCTATGAAGTCGCGCTCGCGGACCGAGAGGACCTCCCCCCGCAGTAGCCGGGCGTATCCGGGCCAGCTTACCAGCGCCAGGGCGAACATCACCTTCTCCAGCCCCGGTCCGAGAATCGCGACGACGACCACGGCCAGGATGAGGCCTGGAAACGCCAAGAAGACGTCCACGATGCGCATCATGATCTCGTCGAGACGGCCGCCGTAGTATCCCGAGATGCCACCCAGCACGATGCCGATGGTGACAGCGGTGGCCACGACCGCCAGCCCCACGCGAAACGCGGTGCGCGCGCCCCATACGAGCCCGTAGAAGATGTCGAACGCCTGCTCGGTCGTGCCGAGCGGATGGCCGGGCCGTGGTGGCCGCGGATCAGGGCTGTAGCCCTCGTGGGGCATCATGTAGGGATCTCGTGCCCCCTCCTTCGGGGGGGCGATGACCGGTGCCAGCACCGCGGTAAGCACGAAGGCCACAATGATGGCCAGCCCCAGCATGGACAGTGGATTGCGCCGGAGCCTGCGCCAGGCCATCTGCCAGGAACTCAGCGTCCTGGGATGGGCGGGCTGCCCTGCCGCGGCTTCGTGGAGGGCCCCCTGAGTCGTCATCGCAGCCGGATGCGGGGATCTATCAACGCGTAGAGGATGTCGGCTGTCAGGTTGCCCATCACCAGCAGCAGCGCATTGAACAGGGCAAAACCGGCGACCGCGGCCGCATCGAGCTGGATCGCGGCGTTCACGCCCCAGAGCCCAATCCCGGGATAGCCGTAGACCGTCTCCGTGATTGCCACGCCGTTGAGGAGCCCCACGAACAGCAGGGCGGACAGCGTCACGACCGGAATCATGGCGTTCTTGCGCGCGTGCTTGTTGACCACGACCCCGCTGTCCAAACCCTTTGCCCGCGCGGTTCGCACGTAGTCCTGGCGCAGCGTCTCCAGCATCGAGGACCGGGTCACGCGCACGAGCGTCGCACAGCTAACCAGGCTCAGGGTCAACACCGGCAGCGCAAGGTGGCGCAGCGCGTCCACGAAGATCCAGAGCTGGCCATTCAGCAGGGCATCCACGGTCATCAGCCGCGTATAGGGGCGGAACTGCTGGGAGAGCACGTACATGTTGGGCTCCAGCGAGAGGCGCCCTGGAGGGAAGATCTGCCAGGCACCGTAGAACACCATCAAGAGCAGGAGGCCCCACACGAAGGTAGGCATAGAGGTCCCGCTGATGGCGAAGAAACGGGAGAAGTGATCCACAAGGCGGTCGCGGTGCACCGCCGAAAGCGTCCCCAACCATATCCCAACAACAATGATGGGTACGACCGCGAAGATTGTCAGCTCCAGGGTCGCCGGGAAGAAGGTGGCGATCGCCTTCGCAACCGGCATCTTGGCGGTCTCCGACCACCCCAGGTCGCCCCGCACCACGCGGCCCAGCCAGCCCACGTACTGGCTGTGGAACGGCTTGTCCAGACCGTGCATGCGGATGATGCTGTCCACGGCGCGGAGCTGGCGCGGGTCGGTCACGTACAGCGCGGCCCGCATCTGCGGGGAGAGCATCTGTAGCAGCCCGAATATCAGGAGGGTTACCCCAAAGGCAACAAGGGGCAACAGGATCAACCGCCGGACGACGAATGCCGTCATGGGAGTCCCGTAGTGGGGATCGGGAGGAAGTATCCCCCCGATCCCCGCTTGGGCTTGGCTATCCCTTGAAGATCGTGTAGTAGTACGTCCCCGGGAACACCGGGTTGTTGTACCATCCCCTCACCCAGGAGCGCTGCACTCGGAACACTACCTGGTTCACCGGCGAGACCGACGGCGCCAGCTCGAAGAACTTCTGGTTGATCTGGTAGTACAGCGCCTGGCGCTTGTCCCGGTTGGTCTCCTTGATCGCCTGCATGATGAGCCGGTCCAGCTCCTCGTTCTTGAACCGCTGGGCCTGGGGGAACGTGCCGTCGCTGTGCAGGAAGTGGAAGGCGAAGTTGTGGGGGTCCGGGTAGTCGGCGACCCAGCCCACCCAGAAGACGGGCAGCTTGCCGTCGTTCATCGCCGCCAGATAGGAAGCCCAAGTGATGCCCCGGACATCCAGCCGGAACTTGGGGTTCAAAGCCTCAACGCCGTCCTTCAGGATCCGCGCGCCGACCTCGCGGACGACGTTGCCGGTGTTGTACAACACGGTCGCCCTGAACCCGCGCTCCCACACCTGGCCTCCCCACGCCTCCCTGAACTCGGCGATGGCCTTCTCGCGGCTGAAGGAGAAGTACTCCCTCTTCGCGTCGAAGCCCAGCATGCCCGGTGGTATCACGCCTTTGGGCAGTGTGCCCTGATTGCGGAAGGCGTCCTGCAAGAACGTGGCATAGTCGAAGGCATAGGCGAACCCGCGCCGGACCCGGATGTCCGAGAAGAAGTTGGCGGGGATACCGGCACCGTCCAGCCGTCCGCTGCCCACGTCGGGATTGCCTCGGGTGTCAATGTCGACCGTGAAGAAGAACGCGTCGGTGCGCAACCACGGCAGGTTGTCAATGATCCGGATGTTCGGGTCTCCCTCTACCTGCGGCTGCTCACGCCGCGTGATCGCGATGCTGTCGGCATCGCCGGCCTTGAGCATGAGGATGCGGGTAGCGGTTTCGTCAATGCTGCGAAACACGACCCGGCTCAACCTGGCCGGCGTGCGCCAGTATCCGTCGTTGCGTACGAGGATTACCTGCTTGCCGGCCCGATCCCACCGCTCGAGCTTGAACGGCCCGGTGCCGTTGGCCTTCTCGAAGAAGGCGCTGGACTCTTTCTTGAGGTTGTTGTAGCGGGCCATCGTCGCGGCGGTCCCGTCCCAGTCCCCGTTGGCCGCGGCCCACTTCTTGGACACCACGCTGGACCACAGCGCCATGATGCTCAGGAAGGGGCCGAAGGGCTCCTTCAGCGTGACAACCACGCTGTTGCCCTTGACCTGCACCGCGCGCTCCAGGTCCGAGAACTTCAGCACAAGGTTGCCCTTGTCGTCGCGGGTCTTGGTCATGCCCAGGATCGGCTCCAGGAGCAGGGAAGTAGGGCCACCGTCACGGTCAATGAGCAGGAACCGCCGCAGCGAGTAGGCGGCATCCTCTGCGGTCATCGGCGTCCCGTCGTGGAACTTCACGCCCTCCCGGATCGGAAACGTGTAGGTCTTGCCATCAGCCGAGACCAGCCCGTTCTGCACGCTGGGCACGGTCGTGGCAATACGGGGGACGAAGCGATCGGTGCGGCCGCCGTCGTAGAAGATCAGCGGCTCGTAGACGTTGAAGATTATCGTGTGGCTCGAAGTGTCGTAGGCCCACGCGTAGTCGAAGGTGTCCCAGTCACCGAAGCTGACCTGGATGAAGGTGTCCGGATTCTTCACAGCCTGCCCCGTGGCGGTACCTGTCAGTCCCGCGAGGGACAGCGACAGCGTCAACGCGAGCAGGATAAGCCCCTGCCTCCGCACTAGTCTCATCTGTCACCCTCCTGTCAGTCTGTCTCTTCGGTCTGTCTCTTCAGTCTGTCTCTCTCGTACCAGGCCCGAAAGTTACTCGCCCGCCCTCAGCCGTCCTGGCGCGCTGGCGGGCGGGCGTAATGCGGTACGTAGCGATCGGCTATTACGCTGGCGCCTTGAGCACGGCCGCCTTGCTGCGCTGGTGCTTGAACGGCTGAACCGGACATGCCACATAGTGCCCATCCGCCACGTCCACCATTGGTGGTTCGTTCACACGACAGGACTCAACGGCATAGAGACACCGGGTGTGGAAGCGGCAGCCCTTGGGAGGATTGGAGGGGCTGGGCACGTCGCCTGGCAGGATGATCCGCTCGCGGCGCATCCCCGGGTCGGGAATCGGCACGGCCGACAGCAGCGCCTCGGTGTAGGGGTGCTGCGGATTGGCGAAGAGCTCTTCGACCGGGCACACCTCCACTATCTTGCCCAGGTACATCACCGCGACCCGATCGCTTATGTGCTTGACCACCGAGAGGTCGTGCGCGATGAACAGGTAGGTCAGCCCGAACTCCTTCTGCAGCTCCTCCAGGAGGTTCAGGACCTGCGCCTGGATCGAGACGTCCAGCGCGGAGACCGGCTCGTCGCAGATGATGAGCTTGGGATTGACCGCCAGGGCCCGGGCGATGCCAATCCGCTGCCGCTGCCCGCCGCTGAACTCGTGCGGGTAGCGGTTGGCGTGGTAGGGCGAGAGGCCGACCACCTCGAGCAGTTCCTGAACCCGGCGCACCTTGTCTTTGCCCCGCGCCAGGTTGTGGATCTCGAGCGGCTCGCCGACGATGTCACCGACGGTCATGCGGGGGTTGAGCGACGAGTACGGGTCCTGGAAGATGATCTGCAGGTCACGCCGCATCCGGCGCAGCTCTTCCTTGCCGAGAGAGAAGATGCTCCGCCCTTCGAACACCGCCTCTCCGGCGGTGGGCTCCATGAGCCGCAGTATGACGCGGCCGGTTGTCGTCTTGCCGCATCCGGACTCGCCCACCAGCCCGAGCGTCTCGCCGGTCTTGATGAAGAACGACACGTCGTCCACGGCCTTTACGGCCCCGACCTGCTTCTGGAAGATGAACCCTTTGGTAATGGGGAAGTACTTGCGGAGGTTGCGCACCTCCAGGATGACCTCGCCCGCTGTCCCAGTAATCACATCCTACCTCCTACGCTCTCCGCGTCGAGGCCAACAGTCCCGCCGCCTCGGCCGCCCGCTTCTCTTCCCCGGTCGCGTGGTCGGTGTACAGATAGCACTTCGCGTAGTGCCCGGCCTGGATGTCCACGTCCGGCGGGTCCTCCTGGACGCAGATCTCCATGGCAAACGGGCAGCGCGGGGCGAAGGGACAGCCCGGGGGAAGGTCAATCAGACTTGGGGGCTGGCCCTCGATGGGAATCAGCCGCTCCCTGCGCTCGTGCAGCTTCGGGATCGAGTGCAGCAGGCCCCAGGTGTAGGGGTGCTTCGGGTCCCGGAAGACGCGCTTCACGTCGGTGTGCTCCACCGGCTTGCCGGCGTACATCACCACCACGTTGTCGGTCATCTCGGCCACCACGCCCAGGTTGTGGGTGATGACGATCACCGACATGTGGAACTCCTGCTGGAGCTCGCGGATCAGGTCCAGGATCTGGGCCTGGATCGTCACGTCCAGCGCGGTGGTGGGCTCGTCGGCGATCAGGATCGAGGGATTGCACGACAGCGCCATGGCGATCATCACGCGCTGCCGCATGCCGCCGCTGAACTGGTGCGGGTAGTCCTTGACGCGCTCCCTGGCCAGCGGGATCTTGACCCGCTCGAGCATCTCCGCGGCACGATCCCAGGCGGTCTTCTTGTCGAGCTTCTGGTGAAGGATGACCGCCTCGGCGATCTGCTCGCCTATGGTCAACACCGGGTTGAGAGACGTCATGGGCTCCTGGAAGATCATGGCGATCCGGTTGCCCCGGATGTGACGCATCTCCTCGTCGGACAGCGTCAGCAGGTTACGGCCTTCAAACCAGATCTCGCCCTCTACTATCTTGCCCGGAGGTGTGGGGATGAGCCGCATGACCGACAGCGCGTGCACGCTCTTGCCGCATCCCGACTCGCCCACGATCCCCAGCGTCTCGCCCTTCGCCAGGTCGTAGGTGAGCCCGTCCACGGCCCGCACCACGCCCTCGTCGGTGTGAAAGTAGGTCTTCAAGTTCCTAACAGAAAGCAGCGGCTCTGCCACGCGCCTCACCTCTCAGTAATCTTCCCGAATCTTCTCCGCGGGACGGGTGTTTCCTCCTCCGGGCTCCGCAGACCTTGTGCTTCCTCCTGCAGGCTCCGCGGTGCTACTGGTCCGCCCACCGCCACTCCCAGACGTTCCAGGGCAGGTAGTACGTCCCCAACCCCACCGGCTTTACGTTCCGCATGGCCTTGGGGAAGGTGGTCAGGTCGAGCCGGAAGTAGAGCGACAGGCTCGGCAGTTCCTCCGCGAAGATCTCCTGCTGCTTCCGCAGCAGCGCTGAGCGCTTCTCCACGTCCAGCTCGGCGATTATCTGATCCCAGATCTGGTCGTTCTCGGCGTGGCGCCAGCCAACGCGGTTGTTGCCCGACCAGTTGTTGGCAAGTGTCGGGATGCCGATGCTGTGAAACCTGTCGTGGGGCACCGACTCCGGCGTGAACAGGCTGGCGTACATCGCCATGTGCGGGAACTGCCGCCGGGTCGTGTAGGTCCCGAAGAATACCGAGGCCGGCCGGTTGCTGATGCGCACGTCAATGCCGACCTGACGGAGCTGCTCCTTTATGATCTGCTGGATCTGCTCGCGGATGGCGTTGCCCGCCGTGGTGGAGATCTCCAACTCAAGGCGCTTCCCGGTGCCGTCGCGCAGGTAGCCGTCCGGGCCGGGCCGGAATCCCGCCTCGGCCAGGAGCGATCGCGCCCTTGCCGGGTCGAGGTCGTACTTCTTCACATTGGGGTTGGCCGCGGGATGCCCGGGCGCCATCCACGAGTTCGCCACGGGCTGCCGGCCGCCGGAGCACGAGACCTCGGCGAGGGCCTTCCGGTCCAGCGCGTAGGCGACCGCCTGCCGCACGCGCTTGTCCTTCAGCCACACGTCATCCAGGTTGAAGTCAATCCGTTCCCAGACCATGGCCTCACGGTAGTTGGCCTTCACCCGGGGCGCCCGCTCTGCAATCTGCTCCATCTGCATGCAGGAGAAGTTGCTGATCTCCGTGGCGTCCACGCCGCCCGAGATCGCGTTGGCCTGCAGCACCGTGCTGTCGAGGATGAACCGCACGGTCAGCTTCTTGATCGCCGGCGCGCCCAGGGGCCACTTCTCGTGGGCCTCGAAGCTCATGTGGCTGCCCGCCACCCACTCGGTCATGCGGTAGGGTCCGTTCGCAACCGGCAGCCGGAAGTACGGCTCGGCCCGCAGGTTGGCTGGGTTGGACAGATAGGGACGCTCAAGCAGATGGCGCGGCAGCGGGTACGGCTGGCCGAACGGCTCGCTGCCGGCGAACGGCCAGAGCTCGTTCCACTGGACCACCATCTCGTAAGGATCGTTGATATTGGTGACCAGGATGTTGTCCACCTTGTTCAAGACGAATCGGGCGGTCGAGGGCGTGCGCGGGTTGCGCAGCATGCCGTAGGTGAACCGCCAGTCCAGCGCGGTGACGGGCTTCCCGTCGTGCCAGGTGAAGCCGCGCTTGAGCTTCCAGATGACGCGCATCTTGTTGTTGGGGAGAACCTGCCAGTCGCCGTCCTTCAGCGTCGGGAGCTTCTCGGCCATTACGGGAACACGCACCCACTTCTCGTTGAAGGGCGCCGCGTACCCGAAGATCACGTTGTGGATGACGCCGGTTGCGGCCATGATCGAGAACGGACCAATGATATCCGGCTCTTGCGCCATACCAATCGTCACAATGTCGCGACGCTGCTGGGCCTGTGCGACCGGCCCCGCGGCGGACAGCGCGATCAGGACACTCAACACGAGAACGCTCACGCGAAGCACAACCCGCTCCATGCTAATCCCCCCTCCCAGCCAGATTACCCCTCAGAGCACACAACCTGCCTGCTTCCCATGCCTACGTCTTCAGCCGCGGGTCGAGCGCGTCGCGCAGCCCGTCCCCGAGGAAGTTGAACGACAAGACCGTGATAAAGATGAACAGCCCTGGGAAGACCGCCAGCCACGACGCCTTCAACAGGTACTCCTGCGCGCGCTGGAGCATGTTGCCCCACGACGGTATCGGCGGCTGGATCCCCAACCCCAGATACGACAGGCCCGACTCCGACAGGATCGCGGTCCCCACCGTCAGCGTCGCAGCCACGATCACCGGCGCAAGCGCGTTTGGAATGAGGTGCCGCAGGATCAGCCGGGCCTCCGAGGCGCCCATCGCACGCCCTGCCTCCACGAAGTCCTGGCTCTTCAGCGACAGGATCTGCCCGCGCACCAGCCGCGCCACGGTGGTCCATCCGAACAGGGTGAAGATCAGCACGATCCTGCCCACCCCTCCGCCCGGGATGAGCGCGGCGAGGATGAGGTAGAGCGGCAGGAGCGGGATCGCGATCAGCATGTCCACCAGCCGCATGAGCACGCTGTCCACCCACCCGCCGTAGAAACCGGCGACCGCGCCCACGAGAGAGCCCACGATCGAGATGGAGACCGCTGTCACGTACCCTACGACGAGAGAGATGCGCCCGGCGTACATGATGCGCGTCAGCACGTCGCGACCCAGTTCGTCGGTCCCGAAGACGTTCCCGGTCAATCCGGGTTGCATCCAGCGCGCATCGAGGCTGATGCGGTCGAAGGGATGGGGTGCGATCCACGGCGCCAGCACCGCCATGAGCGTCAACAGGAGGCAGGCGGTGCCGCCTATCATCGCCAGCCGGTGCTTTAGGAAACGGCGCCAGGCGATCTGCCAGTACGACTGCCCTACGGCGTAACCTGCGGCCTCCGCGCGACGCCGCTCAAGTTCCAGCGCGAGCTGTCGTGGTGTCGAGCTACCCTGCATGCGGCTTCCCCCAGCCCGGCCTAGTCATACCGGATGCGCGGGTCCGCCAGGCCGTACGCTAGATCCGCGAGGAGATTGAAGATGACCGTCATCAGGGCCAGGAAAAGCAGGACGGCCATTGCCACGTTGTAGTCGTGTCCGAGCACCGCCTGAAAGAGCAGCAGCCCCATTCCCGGCCACGAGAAGACGGTTTCGGTCAGCACTGCCCCGTTCAGGATACCGGGGACGGAGAGCGCGATCAGCGTAATGATCGGGATCAGGGCGTTCCGCAGGGCGTGCCTGTTGATTACCACACGCTCGGGGTTCCCCTTGGCGCGCGCGGTGCGCACGTAGTCGTGCCTGACCACCTCGAGCATGCTGCTGCGCATGTAGCGCGTCCACGAGGCCATGCCGCTGGTGGCCAGCACCGACACCGGCAGCACCAGGTGCCACAGGCGGTCCAGGAACATGGGCCACCCAGGTGCGACGCCAGGGGTCATCATGCCGCCTGCTGGAAACCACGGCAGCCACACGGCAAACAGGAGTATGAAGACGATCCCCTGCCAGAACACGGGCATGGCCAGGCCGGCGAACGCTCCGACCGTGACCACATAGTCCGTGGCCGAGTACTGGTGTAGGGCCGAGTACACGCCGGCGGTGACACCAACCGTGAAGGCGACTGCCACGGAGGTGGCCAGGAGCGTTAGGGTGTTGCGCAGCCGATCAACGACGAGCTTCGTGACCGGCGTCCCGTAGGTCCGCGAGTAACCGAGATCCCCCTTGAGCACCGACCGGACCCACTTGAAGTAGCGCACGTACATCGGATCGTCCAGCCCGTAGTACTTCCGGAGCATGGCGACGTCTTCGGGCCGGATGTCGGGGTTGCTGGCCGCCATGAGTTCCACGGGGTCGCCGGGCGTGAGCACGAGCAACGTGAACATCAGGATCGAAAGGCCGATCAGAATGATGACCCCATGGACCAGCCGGCGCGCAAGGAATCGTTGCATTGCTGTCCTCCGAACCAGGGGGGGTGGGTGATCCCCACCCCCCCGATGCCAGACTCCGCGTGCCTAGGTTACTGCTTCCACTCCCAGGTCTGCGAGTTCCAGTTGATGTAGGTCCCCGAGAGCCCGGTGGGCTTCACGTTCGTCAGCTTCTTGTTGGACGTGGTCAGGTGCAGCCGGAAGTAGAGCGGGATCGAAGGCAGCTCCTCGGCCCAGATCTCCTGCTGCTTCCGGAGCAGCGCCACGCGCTTGGTCGCGTCAATCTCGGTCATGTACTGGTCTATGATCTTGTCGGTCTCCGCGTGCCGGAAGCCGGGGTAGTTCTGCCCCTCCCAGTTGTTGGCAGGCGTCGGGACCTGGGTGGAGTGCCAGAAGGTGTTGCCGAGCGTGGTCGGCGACATCAGCCAGGCGTACATGACCAGGTGCGGGAATGTCCGCCGCTGGGTGACCGTACCGAACAGCACGCTGGCCGGCCGGTTGTCAATCCGGAGGTCAATGCCCACCGCCCTGAGCTGCTCCTTCATGATCTGCTGAACCTGCTCTCGGACGGCGTTGCCCGCGGTCGTCATGATCGAGATCTCGAACCGCGCCCCCTTGGAGTCGCGCAGGAAGCCGTCGGGGCCCATGGAGAAACCGGCCTCGGTGAGTAGGGTGCGCGCCCGGGCCGGGTCGTGGGCGTACTTCTTGACGTTCGGGTTGAAGCCCTCGTGCCGCTCCGGCAGCCAGGTGTGCGCAACCGGCTGCTTCCCATAGAAGAGCTTGGTGCTGAACTCCTCGCGATTGATCGCGTGGGCGATCGCCTGCCGCACCCGCTTGTCCTTCAGCCACTCATTCTCCACGTTGACGTCAATGTGTTCCCAGATCATGGCCGGCGTGTAGTGAGCGGTCACAGCGGGGTTGCGGCGCTCGATCTCGATCATCTGGTCAATCGAGAAGTTGTTGATCTCGGTGGCGTCCACCTGGTTGGCGATCACGTTGGCTTGTAAAACAGTGGCGTCCAGGATGAAGCGCCACACCTGCTTCTTGATCTTGGCCGCGCCCTCGGGGAACTTGTCGTAGGCCTCAAGCGTGATGTGGCTGCCCGGCACCCACTCCAACAGCTTGTAAGGGCCGCTGCCGACTGGACTGCGCACCTGCTTGTGGGATTTCAGGCCGGCGGGGTCCCGCAGGTACTCGCGCTCCATCACGTGCCTCGGATAGACAGTGTGCCCGGTGTTGGCGAAGGGGTAGGTCTCGTTCCACTGGACGACCAATGTGTAGGGGTCCTGGGGGTTGGGAACGAGCATGTTCTCGATCTTGCGGAGGACGAACCGGGTAATCGCCGGGCTGCGCGGGTTGCGCAGCATCAGGTAGGTCCAGGATGCGTCCAGCGCGGTGACGGGCTTCCCATCGTGCCAGGTGAAGCCCTTCTTGAACTTGTAGGTCACCTTCATCTTGCCGCCGGGCAGCAGCTGCCAGTCCCCGTCCTTCAACGTCGGGACCTTCTCGACTGTTTGGGAATGCAGCTGCCACTTGTCGTTGTACTTCACCATGTCGGCGAAGACGGAGTTGACGATGGCCATGCCCGCGGCCATGGAGCAGAACGTCATGGCAAGGCAGTCCGGCTCCTGGGCCATGCCAAAAACAACGGTGTCGCGGCTCTGCTGGGCCACAACCGACGGAATCTGGGTCCCCAGCGCCAGCGCCGCAACGATGGCCAGCGCCAGAAGGGAACGCTTGGTATTCGTCATTCTGTTACCTCCTTCTGCAAGGTGTGAGATCTGACGAGCTTCTACCGCCTACTGCTCCGCGTACTATTCCGCCCAGAACCTCACCTCCCCTGCACGGGCCGCCGCCTCAATGCAGTACCCGCAGGATCCAGTCCACGGGGCTGCCCGGCATCGTCGCAGGGTCCCAGGGCTGAGGCCTCCCGCGTACATGGGGGCTGACGCAGATCTCCTCTGGCCGCTGGGGGCTTTGGGGACGTACTACCTTGGCCGGCGCCGGCGCGCTCCTCCCCGGGCCCACCAACCGGGCCTCGAGGAACCGGTCCACGTCCTCCCGGAAGATACGGTATACCTTGCCTATCCGCGCCGCCGGGATCCTGCCCTCGCGCACGTACCGATAGACCGTGAGCCGGTTCAACTGGAGATGGGCCGCCACCTGGGCCACCGTCATCACGGGACCCGGCTCGGTCGTCGCGCGGGTCTTGGGGCGCCTTGTCATAGGTGCATCTCTGCCATTATATACCAGATTGGTCAATTGTATACTACGCCGAATGAGAGCGGCGGGTTCCGGGACGGCCCAGCGGGCCCGGTTCCCGGGGTGCGGTTCAGCGGTTACGGCTCAGCGGAGGGCCAGGGGCCCGGCGTACTCCACGGCAAACTGGCCGTACTCCTGGCCTGCCCGGGCGGTCACAGTGGCCAGGAGCGTCCGACCGCTGAAGAGCCGGATGACTACCTGCCGCACCGGGGGCTCACCGTCCTGCTGGAGGAGGGACAGCACGAGTTGCGCTCCCAGACGCCCCTCCGTGGCCAGGTGCTCCCGGTTGTCCGCGGCCGGACGGCCGGCGCCGTAGTAGCGGGAGGTGACCTCCACGGTGGCCGCCCGCGCGGCTGCGTCGTAGTCCACCCGCCTGACGCCGTCGCTGCCCGAGATGCTTCGGACAGCGCCGGCCACCCGCACTGCCGGGTCCACACGCACGGTCGGGTCAGAGGCGTCCGGGCCCTGCCTGGCCTGCCAGGCCCGGTCCAGGCCGACCAGGAGGGCCGCGACGACCAGGACCCCGACCGCCCACAGCAGGGGCCCGATCAGCGATCGGCGTGTACGGGGCAGCAAGGCTACGAGGCGGTCCTGTGGCGGGGGTCCAGGGCGTCCCGGAGCCCGTCGCCGAACAGGTTGAAGGCCACGACCGCCGCGATGATGAACAGCCCGGGGAAGAGCAGCCAGGGCGACAGGATGAGCGTCGGCAGGTTCGAGGCGGTCGTCAGCAGGTTGCCCCACGAGGCGCACGGCTCCCGGACTCCGAAGCCGAAGAACGACAGCGCCGACTCCCCCAGGATCGCGCCGGGAATGCCCAGCGTCACGACCACGATCACCAGCGACGAGGTCTGGGGCAGAATATGCCGCACTATTATCCGGAAGTCGTCGAGCCCCGCCGCCTTGGCCGCCAGGACGTACTCGCGCTCCTTGAGCGATAGAACCACACCTCGGATGAGCCGCGAGAACCCGGCCCAGCCGATGAAGGACAGGATCAACGTGATCAGGTAGAACCGCGTGGTACACCCCACCGCCGACGGCAGCACGGCGCTGAGCGTCAGCAACAGGTAGAACTCGGGGAAGGCAATGATGATCTCCGACAGGCGCATCATGACATTGTCCGCCCTGCCGCCGTAGTAGCCAGCCAGGCCGCCATAGATCATGCCGATTGGAATGGTGATGGCCGCTGCCATGATGCCGATTGTAAGCGAAATGCGCGAGCCGTAGAGGATGCGGCTGAACTGGTCCCTGCCCGACTGGTCCGTTCCCATCAGGAAGATGCGGCCGGGCTCGTCCACCCCAAAGAAGTGCAGCGTAGAGGGGACAACGCCAAACAACCGGTAGGGCTCTCCGCGCACGAAGGTCCGCACATAGTACCTGCGCGTCTGGTCCACGTCGAACCTGCGCAGCCCTGGGTCGGCCAGCGTCGTCCCGTGGACGAACGGCCTCAGGCTGAATCCCTGTTCATCGCGAAATGTGGGAATGATCGGCGGGTGGAAGAAGCGCTCCCGGTCTGAGAAGTCCAACGTGTACGGCGCCAGGAACTCGGCGAAGACGGCCAGGGTGTAGAGCACGATCAGCACCCCGCCGCCGAACAGTGCCATTCGGTGCTTGCGGAGCTGCCGCCAGGCGAGACGCACCTGCGTGCGCACCTGTCCGTCCGCCGCCGGCTCCGGCAGCGTCGGACGCGTCTGCCGGAACGCGCTCCTTGCGCCCTGAGTCATGCTGTACCCGTACCTCCTAGTCGTACCGTATGCGGGGGTCGCTCACCACGAGCAGCACGTCCGCTATGAGGTTTCCCGCGACCAGCGTCACCGAACCGATCACCAGCGACGCCATCACCACGTAAAGGTCCTTCTGAATCGTCGCCTCCACGATCAGCTTGCCGATTCCGGGCCATCCCATCACGTTCTCCAGGATCGCCGAGCCGCCCAGGAGCCCGCCCAGACTGAACCCGAAGATCGTGATCAGGGGATTGATGGCGTTGCGCACCGCGTGCCTGTTTATGACCGCCCTCTCGGCCAGGCCCTTGCTCCGGGCGGTTCGGACGTAGTCCTGGCGCAGCACCTCCAGCAGGTTCGCCCGCATCTGGCGCATCAGGCCGGCCACGCTCAGCACGCCCAGGACCAGCACCGGCAGCACCATGTGGTGGGCCACATCCAGGATCTTCCCCCACCAGGGCAGGAAGTCGTGGTCAATGCTGGTCATGCCGCCGATTGGGAACCAGCCCGTTCTGAACGCCAGGTAGAGCAGGAACAGCCCAGAGAAGAAGGTCGGGGTCGAGATGCCCAGGTACGCGGAGAACGAGAGCACGTTGTCGGATGCCGAGTACTGCCGCCGGGCAGCGTGTATCCCCAGCGGTATGGCGATTGCCCAGGCAACCGCGAACGACACCGCGTTCAGCAGCACCGAGTTCATCAACCGCGACCCAATGAGCCAGATCACCGGCACCTGGAACGCGAACGAGTAGCCGAAATCCAGTCGGAGCGCGTTCCATAGCCATCTGAGGTACTGGATGTGCAGCGGCTGGTCCAACCCGAAGCTCGTGCGCATCCGGTCCACGGTCTCGGTGCTGACCACCGGGTTCATGCGGGCCTCGGCCAGAAAGTCCCCCGGTGAAAGCTGGATGATGGCGAAAGAGATCAGCGTGATCCCCAGAAGCATTGGGATCAGGTGGAGCAGACGGCGCGCGATGTGCCTGAGCATCGGCATCGGGCAGGAGGGGCCGAAGCCCCTCCTGCCCTGTAGGGCCTACCTGTACGGGGTCCGGTAGTACAGCTCCTCGATGTCCGCGGTGCTGCCGCCCAGGCCGAGCCGGATGTTGCCCAGCGTGTTGCGCACGGCCGGCTGGGTGAGCGTTGTGGCGAAGTAGATCATCGGAACCTGCTCGGCCACGATCTCCTGCCAGCGGTTGTAGAGCTGCTTGCGCTTGTTCTGGTCCACCATCTGGGCGGCCTGGTCGAAGATGCGGTCAATCTCGGTCTCCCAGTCCGTCGCCGGGGACTCCTGGCGCGGGTGCCACATGTGGAGCGAGCCGGTCGAGCGCCACACGTTCTGGCCTGTGTGCGGCTCCAGCCCGCCGGTCAGCCCGATGATGATCGCCTCCCAGTTGAAGGTGCCGGTCAGCTTGCCCACCAGTGTGTTGAACGCCTCGGGAGCGAACGTGACACGCATCCCCAGTTTGGTCAGGTCCTGGCGCACCAGGTTGCCGATCGCTTCGCGGTCGGTGTTCCCGGCGTTGGTGGCCATGGTGAACTCGACGATGTTGCCGGCCGGGTCGCGGAGCAACCCGTCGGAGCCCTTTGAGAACCCTGCCTCACGGAGCAGCGCCTCGGCGCGCGCCACATCGTAGGCGTAGCGGCGCGTGTTCGGGTTGAAGAAGAACTTGTTGGCAGGGCTGACCGGGCTGAACTGTGCGGTCGCCCGTCCCGCGTACACCTGGCGGGCAATGGCGTCACGATCAACCGCGTGGCTGACCGCCTGCCGGAACTTCGCGTTCTGGAACCAGGCCAGCTTGGGGCCGGAGATCCCCTTGGGGTTCTGGTTGAAGACCAGGAACTCGGTGGAGAAGGTGGGCGGTCCGTCGAAGATCGTGAAGTTGCCGGCGGTCTCCTTCTGCTTGAACTCCGCGAACTCGCGCGGCCGCGCGGCATAGAAGTCGGTCTCCTTGGCCTCGAACTTGAGCCGGGCGGCGTCGAGATTCGGTACGACGACGATGACCAGGCGGGCCAAGTAGGGCAGCCGCTGGCCCTTCTTGTCCACCCTGTAGTACTTGGTGTTGCGCAGGAACACGATCCGCTGCCCCGGGACGTACTGCTGCATCACATAGGGTCCCTGGCCGATGATCTCGCGCGGCGGCGTGGCCACGCTCCAGGTGCGGTTGAACTCGGAGGCGCCCTGCTTGAGCGCGCCTTCCAGTTTGTGCTTGGGCAGGACGCTGAAGCCGATCGTTCGTAGGAACGGTCCAAACGGTTGCTCGGTCTTGAACTCAACCGTGAACTGGTCCACCTTCTTGTACTGGATCGGCTTGCCGGCGATCGTCAGCACGTCAGGCAGACTGGACTGCACGCCCTTGGTGAAGGCCGCGTCCAGCGTGAAGACCACGTCGTCGGCCGTCACCGGAGCGCCGTCGTGCCAAGTAACGCCCTTGCGCAGCTTGAACCGCCAGGTGCGCCCGTCCTTGCTCACGGTCCAGGACTCGGCCAGCGCACCCTCGATCTCGGTCGAGATCCGGTTGGTCTCAACCAGCCCATCGAAGGAGTAGCCCAGGGGCACCGTGGACGAGGTTTCCTGAGCCACCACCGCGTTGAACGTCCGCGGGTCGGAGATCGAGGTGGTAACGTAGGTGCCGCCGAACCGCCCGACCTCGCCCTCGGCGACGACGGGGTTCAGGATATCCGGCAGCGTCAGTTTGGGGGGCTGGGCGACCACCGGCGTGGAAACTACAAGCGCGCCGGCGATCGCCATCACCGCCAGTCTGAGAACCATCCCTCTCATGTCACACCTCCTTATCCCGGGCCCCGGGAGAGGGCCGGGCTGGGCCTCCAAACGCCTTGCCTTCCTCACCTCAAGTATAACAGCGCAGTCAGCGGTAACTGTATAACTACGCCGGGCCTGGGGCAACTCCTGCAGCGGGTCACTCGGCGCGCTCTAGAGGGGCGTAGCTCAGCGCCAGGCGCTTAACCGCGCCGGAAAACCGGACGGTCACTATTGCCGCTTCGCCCTCCCCTTCCGTGTCCAGCACCTCGCCGTCGCCGAACTTCGAGTGCCGGACGCGCATCCCCACCTCGAAGTGCGTCAGCGAACGGCGCGCGTCCAGTCGGCTCCTGCCGCTCCCTGGAGCCGCGGCCTGCCCAGGGCCGGGACGTGCCGGCCACTCCACGGTCGGACGGACCGCGCCCGCGGTCAACTCGGGCGGGACCTCCTCCAAGAAGCGCGAAGGCAGCGCCATGTTGGGCGCGCCGAAGGTCGCGCGCGTGCGTGCATGGGTTAGATACAGCCGGTGCTTGGCTCGCGTGAACCCCACATAACAGAGGCGTCGCTCCTCGTCCAGCCCGCCCTCCTCTTCCAGCGCGCGGACGTGCGGGCAGAGGCCCTCCTCCAGCCCGGTGACGAACACGGCAGGGAACTCCAGGCCCTTGGCGCTGTGCAGCGTCATAAGGGTCACACGGTCGAGGTCGTCCCGGTGGGTGTCCACATCGGCTACGAGTGCCAGGTGCTGGAGGAAGGCTGCCAGGCCGGGCTCGCCTGCGGACTCCTCGATCTCGCGCGCGACGGTCACGAGCTCACGCACGTTCTCCAGCCGGCTGAAGGCCTCCTCGGTGCCCTCGGCCTGCAGCATCGCCTGGTAGCCCGTCTGTGCGATAGCGCGGGTGATCACGTCGCCGGCCGGCAGCACGGCAGCGGCCTCGCTCAGGCCGGCAATCAGGCCGGCAAACGCCTCCAGCGTGCGGGCAGCGGCGCGCGGCAGGCCATCGGTGATCTCGGGCCGCCGCATCGCCTCCAGCATCGTGCACCCGGCGGCCCGGGCGCTGCTCGTGAGGCGGGCCAGGGAGACGTCCCCGATGCCCCTGCGCGGCGTGGCAAGTGCGCGCCGCAGATTGACCTCGTCACCGGGTGCCACGGCCAGGCGCAAGTAGGCCAGGATGTCCTTGATCTCCTTGCGCTCGTAGAAGCGCACGCCGCCCACGACCTGGTAGGGAATACCGGCCTTGAGGCACTCCTCCTCCAGGAGCCGGGACTGGGCGTTGGTCCTGTAGAGCACCGCGATCTCCCGCAGTCGCACACCATCTGCGGCCAGGGCGCGGACCTGCTCGGACACGAACCTTGCCTCGTCGCTGCCGTCCAGCGCGTCGTAGACCTGTACCGGCAGGCCCTCCTGGTTGCCGGTCCATAACTCCTTGGCATGCCGGTGAGGGTTGTGCCGGATCACCGCGTGCGCCGCGGCCAGGATCGTCTTAGTCGAGCGGTAGTTCTGGGTCAGCGCCACGACCTTCGCGTCCGGGTAGTCGCTCTCGAACTCCAGGATGTTGCGGACGTCCGCGCCGCGCCAGCGGTAGATCGAGTTGTGCACCAGCACGCCGTTGGCCACGAATGTCCTCAGGTCGGGCACATCCAGATCGAAAACGGGCCCTTCGTAGTGCCCCATGGTCCGGGTCGTCACCTCGTCCTCCACCACACGCCCGCCATGCACGACCGCCAGCCGCATGCCCGGATGGAGGTGCCCGAGTGGCAGGACGAGGTGGACAGGCCGTGATCGCGATGCCGCCTGCCCGGTCGCTGCCGATCCGCCCGCAACACGGGCGCGCAGCACCGGCTCCCCTTCCACCGTCGCCGCGAGGTCCCGAGCCATACGCCACCCGGCGTCGTAGTCACGGCAAATCTCCGCGCCCGACGTCACCAGTTGAATGCGGTGATCGTGCCAGGGGCGCTGCTGGTAGGTGCGACCGTCGCCAAACATCGTGAAGTGCACGAGCCGCCGGGTCGTCTGGCCCCTGATCACGGCCCCAGAACGATGGTGGGGATATTCGGGGAACATCTCCAGGTCCGACAGCAACCGGTGCGCGCGATCCTCGGTCTCGATCTCTCGAAAGATGCGATCCACGTGGGGCTGTCCGATCTGCATCCGCCGGCCGCGGACCTGAAAGACGGTCGTGGGGATCCCGTACCTGAACGCGTAGAGCTGCTCGATGTAGGCTGCCTCCGCCTCATCGTGGGACGCGGCCAGCACCCAAAGGCGCTCTGCGACCTCACCGTTCAGTCTCAGCGCGAGACCACTGTCCACCCCGCCCGGTGTCCTGCTGCGTACGCCGCGGGTGCGTCCGATTCTGTATCCCACGCCACGCCGGTGCATGAGATAGACATAGTGGAGGTCTGGATGAGGAACAAGCCTGGCAAAGACGAGATGGTTGGGCGTCGCGGCCAGCCTCAACCCGCCCGCCGTTTCCACGGTCACGACGGGCCCGCGATATTCACGCCGCAGCGGTGCGGCGGTGCGCGCCGGGGCCAGGCGGCCGGATCCGCAGGCCGCCTGAATGATTGAGCCTTCCTCGATGGACTCGATGGACGTCGCACCTGGAGTGGGCGTTGCACCTGGCGGAGAGGCCTGCCCGGAGCTTGCCATCGCGATCAGCGTGCCCGCAGGCAGGCACTGGTCGTCGTCTCCCACCACGGTCACGTTCCGATGCCCGCCCGCCAGCGCGCGCACAAGCAGGTACTGCGCGTGGTTGGTGTCCTGGTACTCGTCCACCAGCACGTGCTCGAAGCGATCCTGGTACCTGCGGAGCACGTCCGGATGCTCATCGAACAGCCGCAGCACCTCGCACATCAGGTCGTCGAAGTCCAGCGCGCCCTGGGCGCGCAGCTCTGCCTGGTACGCCTGCCAGACCCTGGCCGTCGCCTCCTCCATGAACGTTGAGGCGCGGGCGGCGTACCGGGCCACATCCAGCACCTCATCCTTGGCCCGCCCGATCATCGCGTGAATCGCGGCCGGCGGGTACCGCCGCTCGTCGAGCCCCAGCGCGGCCATGCAGTCGCGGATCACCCGGCGCTGGTCGTCCTCGTCGTAGATCGCGAACTGCGCAGGGACGCCGATCGCCTCGCAGTCGGCCCTGAGGATGCGGCTGCAGGTGGCGTGGAAGGTGCCGACCCAGATCGGGCGGGCGACCGGTCCGCCCAGCAGCGCGTCAATCCGCTCGCGCATCTCGCGCGCGGCCTTGTTGGTGAAGGTGACCGCCAGGATGCGTCCGGGAGCGATGCCTCGCTCACGGATCAGGTAGGCGATCCGGTGCGCTAGGACCCGGGTCTTGCCCGAGCCGGCACCGGCCAGCACGAGCAGCGGCCCGCCTGGATGGATAACCGCATCGCGCTGCGGAGGGTTCAGGGAGGAAAGCAGGTCCATGGTCTGCCGTCCACTATATCGGGAGGGCGGCGGCGGCGCAAACAGGGCTTGGGCCCTATGGGATCAGGTCAGTCAATCTCTGCGAACACGGTTTGAAGGGGAAGCGCGAGGTCGGGGAGCGGCAGTGCGCCCTGCAGCACCTCGTCCCGCGCGAATCGCATCACGTCGGCGTGCGCGTGAACTGTCACCGTCCGCGCGTCTGGATCGACGACCCACACCCCATGGGCGCCGGCCCGCAGGTAATCAGCTACCTTCGCCGCGACCTCGGAGGGTCGATCGTCAGGCGAGAGCACCTCGACCGCGAGATCGGGTGGACCAGGGAAGAACTTCGCGGGGAGCGGTGAGGGCACGCGTCGTTTCAGCACGACCGCGAGGTCCGGCGCCCGAACGGTCGGGGGCTCCTTGATTAGGATGAAACCGGCGTCGGACACGACGATGCCCAGACCACGGGCCGCCACATGCTCGCGGAGCCGCTGGCCCAGGCTCAGAACCAGCACCCCGTGGCGAACCCCCGGTGGGACCAGTTCGATCACCTGCCCTCCGATGAGCTCCGCCTTGGGCAACCGGTGGGCCAGGTGCCAGAACTCCTCAACGGAGACTGGGGTCCGAGTTTCAGGCGCCATGACGCAAGTATAACACCCTCCAGGTCCACCCCACATATTCATTCGGCAGCGGATTCCGTTCTTTCAGGGGGTCAGGCCGAACCGTGCGAGTAGAACGTCGGGGGCTCCTATTCCCACTCTATCGTAGCCGGGGGCTTGCTTGTGATGTCGTAGACAACCCGCGTGACGCCGGGCACCTCTCGGGTGATGCGGCTGGCCACCGCCTCGAGCACCTCTTCAGGCAGGCGCGCCCAGTCGGCGGTCATGCCGTCCTCGCTGGTCACCGCGCGCACGACGATCACCTGGCCGTAGGTGCGGGCATCGCCCATCACGCCCACGGTGCGCACCGGTAGCAGCACCCCGAACGCCTGCCAGATCTCCAGGGCAAGTCCGGCCTCCCGCAGCTCCTCCAGGATGATGGCGTCGGCTGAGCGCAGCGGCTCGAGTCGCTCGGCCGTGACCTCGCCCATGATCCGGATTGCCAGCCCCGGCCCGGGAAAAGGATGGCGCACGATCATGCGATCGGGCAGCCCGAGCTGCCTGGCGACCTCGCGCACCTCATCCTTGAACAGATCGCGGAACGGCTCCACCAGCCGCAGCCGCATCCGCTCGGGCAGGCCGCCGACGTTGTGGTGGGTCTTGATGCGGGCCGCGGTCCGGGTGCCGCTCTCGATCACGTCAGGGTAGAGCGTGCCCTGCACCAGGTACTCGATCGCGCCCAGACGCTGGGCCTCTTCCTCGAAGACGCGGACGAACTCCTCACCGATCGTGCGCCGTTTCTGCTCCGGGTCGGTCACCCCGGCCAGGTGGGCCAGGAACCGCGCCCGTGCGTCCACGTGGATCAACGGCACCTGGAAGGCATCGCGGAAGGTCTTGACCACCTGCTCCGGCTCGCCTTTCCGGAGCAGGCCGTGATCAACGAAGATGCAGGTGAGCTGGTCTCCGATGGCGCGGTGCACGAGAGCCGCCGCGGTGGCCGAATCCACGCCGCCTGAGAGCGCGCAGAGCGCCCTGCCCCTGCCCACCTGCTCCTGAATCAAAGTTACGCTGCGGTCTATGAACGACACCATCGTCCACGACGGATCGCAACCGCAGATCCCGTAGAGGAAGTTGCGCAGCACCTCGATCCCCCACGGCGTGTGGGAGACCTCGGGGTGGAACTGCAGGCCGTAGAGACGTCGTGAGCGGTCGGCCATCGCGGCCACCGGGCTGCTGTCGGTGTGGGCGAGCGCCGCAAACCCAGGCGGCAACTCGGCCACCGAGTCGCCGTGGCTCATCCAGCAGATGAGGCGGGGCTCCAGGCCGGCGAAAAGATCGCTGCCGTCGTCCACGAACAGGCGCGTGCGGCCGTACTCCCGCTGCTCGACCGCGGCGGTACGGCCGCCCAGCAGGTGCGCCATCAGCTGCATGCCGTAGCAGATCCCCAGCACCGGCACGCCCGCATCGAACAGCGCCGGATCCACCAGGAGCGCCCCTGGCTCGCACACGCTCGCCGGACCGCCGGAGAGGACGATCCCCTGCGGACGAAGGGCCAGTATCTGCTGCAGCGGTGTATCGTAGGGCAGGATGAGACTGTAGACCCGGCTTTCTCGGATGCGCCGGGCAATCAGTTGGGCGTACTGCGCGCCAAAGTCGAGAACGATCACCGGGCGAGGCACGGCGCCCGGCTGCGTGGGGAGCATGAGCTGCGGCTGCGCGGGCGTCAGCGTCCCTGCCCCACTTTCTGGCTGAACTGCGCGGCCTTGCCCTCGGTGCCAAGCGCCGGGGCGAGGACGACCTCGGCCGCGTGCATCTCGCGGATCGTCGCGGCCCCGCACAGCCCCATCGCGGTGCGCAGCGCCTCGATCAGGTTGTGCGATCCGTCGTCCACCCGAGCAGGGCCCAGCAGGATCTGCCGGAGCGCGCCCGTTGTGCCCACGCGGATTCGCGTACCGCGGGGGAGCGCGGCGTGCGGCGTGGCCATCCCCCAGTGGAAGCCGCGGCCCGGGGCCTCTTCGGCCCTCGCCAGCGCCGAGCCCAGCATGACCGCGTCGGCCCCGCACGCGATCGCCTTTGCCACGTCCCCGCCCACCGCTATGCCTCCGTCGGCCACCACCGGCACGTAGATCCCGGTCCGGCGCAGGTGGTCGTCGCGCGCGGCGGCCACATCGCAGATCGCCGTTGCCTGCGGCACACCGATGCCGAGTACCCTGCGGCTGGTGCAAGCCGCGCCCGGCCCGACCCCCACGAACAGCGCTGCGGCGCCGGCCTCCAGCAGGCCTGCCGCCGCCTCGTACCCGACGCAGTTGCCCGCCATCACCGGGACCCGTGCGCGGGCCGTGAGCGAGCGCAGCGATACCGCTCTGCCGCGCGAAGAGCGGTGTTCCTCGGTTACAACGGTGGACTGCACGAGCAACAGGTCGGCGCCGGCCTCCTCGGCCAGCGGCGCCAGGCGTCCGGCGGCGGCAGGCGTCATCGAGACCGCGCACGCGGCGCCTGCATCCTTGATGGCGCGGATGCGCGCGGCCACAAGCGCATCGTCAATGGGCGCGCGGTACAGCCGTTGGAGCAGGCCGACCACCTCGTCCGGCGCCGCGGCCGCGATCGCGTCCAGCGGTTCGGCGGGGTCGGCGTACCGCGTCTGCAGGCCTTCAAGGTTGAGCACGGCCAGGCCGCCCAGGTCCGCGATGATGCCTGCGGTGCGCACGTCCACCACGCTGTCCATTGCGGACGCCACGACAGGGAGCCGGAACGCGTGTCCGCCCACCTGCCAGGAGCAGTCCACATCCTCGGGATCCAGTGTCGAGGCCGCCGGCACCAGGGCGATATCGTCGAGACTGAAGGTGCGCCGAACCTTCCGGCCATGCCCCAGCCACTCGCCAGGTGCTTCCGGCCCGCTGACCCGGGCGGCACCGCGCGTCGGGGTCTGGACGATCATGGCTCTCGCCTCCTGTGGCTAGATGCCGTAGAGTTCTGGCTTGAGGACGCCTATGAAGGGCAGGTTCCTGTAGCGGCCCGAGTAGTCGAGTCCGTATCCGATCACGAACTTGTCGGGGATCTCGAACCCGCGGAAGTCAATCGGCACCTCGCGCCGGCGGCGGGGCCGCTTGTCCAGCAGCGCGCACACCCGCAGCGATGCCGGGTACCTGGCCTTGAGCGTCTCGAGCAGGTAGTCCATGGTCAGGCCGGTGTCAATGATGTCATCGACCACCAGCACGTGCCGACCCTCGATGCTCTGATTCAGGTCCTTGAGGATGCGGACGATGCCGCTGCTCTCGGTGGAGTCCCCGTAGGAGGCCGTGGCCATGAAGTCCACGTGGCAGGGGATCGTGATCGCCTTCAGCAGGTCCGCGAGAAAAACGAAGGCACCCGTCAGGATGCCTACTAGCAGGGGTTCTTTGGTGTCGTACTCAGTGCTGATGCGCCGTCCGAGTTCCCGGATTCGATCCTGCAGGACCTCCTCCGGGATGAGGATTTCGTCGACGTCGTCTGCCAGGCCCAACGGCGGTCCTCTCCTTGCGTGCGGATTTGAGTCATTATAAGCCGGCCCTAAACAGGGCGTCAATCGGGGGTTCGGGCGGGGCAGTGGATCAGTCTGGCCGTCCGCTGTCTAGCGCATCCGGATCTGCTCGATAACTGGAGCATCGATCCGTGTACGGTCGTCGGCTTCGGTCCACACTTCCCGGTGAACACTAGCGGGGTCACCATGGTAGAGATGGACCAGTATGCCCTCAATCTTGGCGACCTTGAGAGCTGGGATGAAATCGCTGTCCCCGGTTAGAATCGCAGCGCGGTCAATACGCTGCTTGGCTGCGAGAAGGACCATATCCACGCCTAGCATGATATCAACCCGCTTCTGCTCAAAGATCTGCTTCCCATCGGTCGCGTCTATGCCGCGGTATTCCAGCTTTCCCAGTCGGATTTCAAACCGCGGCAGACGGGAAAGGGCGTCCATGAACCTTCTCGCCCTTGCATACCTCTCGCTTTCTTCTTGGGTCGGGGGGTTACCCTGGTAAGGCATACAGTTGTAATAGTAGGCCCGCAGAAGCGCGTTTCCGCCCGCCATGAACTCGACCAGCCTCCCAAAGTCGATCCTGGCCAAGCCGAATTCGTCCCGAAGGACGGCGGACCAATACCCTCCGTCAATGAATACGGCTGTCTGGCGTGTTGGCACGGCGCAACCCCCCTAAACAACGGCACAGAAGCAGGAAGAGGAGGCCCCCTTCGGGGTCTCCTCATCTTTCCCGCCGTGCCTGTGGGACGGCGGGGAGCATATAGACTCTTCGCCCATCTATGTTACCCTCCACTCGGCATTTGTCAACAAACAGACGTTCGACTGTCAGGAGGGGTTGGCGCGGCTGCCCGGCTTGCGCACGGGCACGCCCTCCCGGCACTGAGGGCACCGGTCAGGAGCAAACGTCGGCAGGTCGAGGGTGACGAGCGCTTCCAGAGGGGCCTCCAGGTCCATGCGGCCGCCGGTCCGGTCCACCAGCGCGCCGAAGCCCACCACCTCGCCGCCGGCTGCCCCCACCAGGGAAGCCACCTCCGCGGCCGACCCTCCGGTCGTGATAACGTCCTCCACCACCAGGACCCGCTCGCCCTCGGCGATCGCGAAGCCGCGCCGCAGCGCCATCTGTCCGCCGTCCCTCTCTGCGAAGATCGCGCGCACGCCCAGTGCCCGCGCGACCTCGTGCGCAACCACCACCGCGCCCAAGGCCGGCCCGATTACCACATGCGGCCGCAGCGGCCGCAGGCGTTCGGCCAGCGCCGCACCCAAGGCCTGCGCCTCCTCTGGGTACTGGAGGATCAGTGCCGACTGCACGTAGATGGGACTGTGCAGACCGGAAGAGAGCAGGAAGTGACCGTCCGCCACCGCGCCGCGCCGGCGAAACAGGGCGAGCCAGGCCTCGCCCGTCATGCCCCAACACCTGGAGGCGGCCCGGCATCCAACATTCGCGCTGCAGGCGTCCGGCGCAGGGCAGCGGCCATCTCCTCGGCCACCGCCTGCGCGGCCCACGCCGGATCGGCCGCGGCCGTGATGGGACGGCCAACCACCAGGTAGTCGGCGCCGGCCCGCACCGCCTGCCCAGGCGTCGCCACGCGCGCCTGGTCGTGGACCGCTGCCCCAGAAGGCCGGATCGCCGGTGTCAGCACGCGGAAGGCGAGACCGCAGGCGGCCTTGATCCGCGCGCACTCCCGCGCCGACGCCACAACGCCCGCGAGGCCGGCTGCTTGGGCCCCAGCTGCGGCGCGCAATACGCTGGCGCCCACCCGGCCGGCGTCACTGGTCAGGCGCGTGACCCCGAGCACGCCGGTCGCACCGCCGGATCGCCGTGCGGCGTCTGCCGCGGCCTCCATCGCCGCTGGCCCGGCCGCGCAGTGTACGGTCAACAGCGCAACGCCGAGTTCCGCCGCGGCCGCGACGGAGCCGGCGACCGTGTGCGGGATGTCGTGGAACTTGAGGTCGAGGAAGACCTGCCCGCCGGCGGCGCGCACGGCACGCACCGCCTCGGGCCCGGCGGCGGTGAAGAGCACGGATCCTATCTTGAACCAGGGCGTCACCGGCAGCACGCGGTGGACCAGGGCTGCGGCGGCCTCCAGCGTCGGGAGGTCCAGGGCGACGACGAGGGCTGGGGTTCTGGCCAACGGCTCTAGACCGGGACCTTCACCCGGTACTCTCGGACCTCCGCGATCGGGAGGCCGAGCGCCCGGCGCGCGGCAATCCATTCTGCGATGGCATCCTTCACGTTCTCGAGGGCTTCCTGCTCTGTCATGCCTTCCGAGATCACTCCGCGCAACGCAGGAACTCGAACAACGTAGACGCCGCTGGAAGCGTCGTAGTCCATGATCGCGGTAAACTCGGTCTCCACGCCCTACTTCCCTCCCAGCAGAGCAGCCAGTTCCTCCACACCGCCCGGCAGAGCCATCCGGTCCCGAATGAATTCCAGCTCTGCTCTCCACGCGCAACGGTCGTTCAGCGCCTTGCTGGGTCGGCCCTTCGCGCTTTCGTTGCGTCCTTCCGCGCGCTCCCTCTGCATTGGTCCTCACGCCTCTCCTTCAAAGAGGTGTCCTCCAACAAGAGGAGGGACGTCATCCATGCCTTCCAGCGCCCTGGTGAGATCAGTCACCCGCTCGACGCCGTGCTCCGTCAGGTACGCCCGCAGCCCCTCTGTGATCTCCTCTGCCGCGCGGGGATTGTCAATCAGCGCCGAGGCCACTGCCACCGCGTGCGCGCCGCAGAGCAGGAACTCCACCGCGTCCTCCCAGCTGGCGATCCCGCCCATGCCGATGATCGGCAGCCGGACCGCCCGGGCCACCTCCCACACCATGCGCAGCGCCACGGGCTTGATCGCCGGCCCGGAGAGCCCGCCGGTGCCCGCGCCCAGCCGCATCCGCCGCGAGCGCGCGTCCACAGCCAGGGCGTTCAGGGTGTTGATCAGGGCCAGGCCGTCCGCGCCCCCGTCCGCGGCCGCCCTTGCCACGACCGTGATGTCGGCCACGTTCGGGCTGAGCTTGACGAACAGCGGAAGCGGCGTGCGCGCGCGCACCGCGGCGACCAGCGCCTGCGTGCGTCGCGGATCGGTGCCGAAGTACAGCCCGTCCTCGACGTTCGGGCAGGAGACGTTGAGTTCAAGCGCGGCAATCCCGTCCTCTTCGCTCAGCAACCCGGCAAGGGCCGCGTACTCGTCCAAGCGATGGCCGGCGATGCTCACGATGATCGGGCGCCCCAGGGTACGGAGGAACGGCATGTCGCGCGCGATGAAACCGGCGACGCCGGGGTTGCGCAGCCCGATCGCGTTCAGCCACCCGCCGGTCACCGCGACGGTCTGCGGCCCAGGATGGCCCTCGCGCGGCTCAAGGGTCACCGACTTGGTGACGATGCCCCCAAACGCCCTGAGGTCGTATGCGGCCTGCACCTGCCGGCCGAACTCCAGCGGCCCGGGCGCGGCGAGAACCGGGCAGGGAAAGGCGATGCCGGCGAGGGTGACGGCCAGCGACTGTTCGGCGGCCACGCTACCCGGACGTCCGGCCAGCAGGAATCAACTCAAACCCGGCCGTGAGGAAACGCCGGTCGAAGCCAAACGCATGCTTGATGCCTCTACGCTTCATCGTAACAAGACTGACCGCGTCGGTGTACGCGAACTCTTGATCCCGGTACTGCCGCAGCAGCGACCGGGCATCGCCTTCCAGCTCTGCATCGGCATACACGAGAGCCAATCGAGGTGTGGCCTGCAGCCGGTCCAGCAAAGCCCAGGCCGGAGCAAACCCCACTTCCCTCCGAAGAAAGGTGTGGCTCTCAGCGATGACGAGGTTCGTGACCACCACTTGGTGGAAACGGCGCAGTATCCCGGGCCACGCCGCCGATGCGTGCGCGTGGTGACTATCGGCGTGCGATAGGAGGGCGATCCACCCCCCGGTGTCCACGAAGATCCTAGCGGCGGCGGCCAACTCCGGCAACTCCATCAGCGGATCGGCGTCGGGAGGCAGGGCCTCCTCAATCACCCGGTCGGCTCCTTCCCGCAGGAGACAGGCAAGAGAGACGTCGCGGCGGCGTGCAATCTCCCGCAGGACGCGGTGTTGGCGGTCCTCCAGGTAGATCTGAATGGGCCTCTTCTTGATGGCCATTTCTATCACCATATCAGTCATGCATCTCGAGGGGTCTGCGTGGCGGCATCGGCGGGGAAGATCACGACGCCGCCCGCGGTCATCCGGGCCAGGCGATCGCGCATCAATTCGGCCTCGCGCTCCGAATAGGCATGGGGCTCCAGCCCGGGGATGGCCAGGGTGGTCTTGACGATGCCGAACGCATCGTCGCGCGTGTCTCCTCGATACACGACCAGGAGGTCAACATCGCTGGCCGCCGTATGACGGCTGACCGCCCAGGACCCGAACAGGACCACGCGCACGAGGGGGAGTCGAGCGGCCAGGGCCGGCGTGCGCTCCCTCAGCGCGCCGACTAGGGCCTCCCGATCAAACCTTGGAAAGAAGACCCTGACAGAAGGCGAGGATCGCCTCGGCATGTGCGATGTGCCTCCTGGCCTCCTCCGCGGTGTACCGATTGGCCGGCGATCCGGCAGGGTGCGCGTTCGGATAGCGGCTTGCGATGTACGCCTTGTCCAGCTCCAGGGCGCCGTCAATCAGGGCTTGCGGCACGCCGTGGTGTGTCCCGAGCTGAGCAAGGAGGTCGGCCACGGAATGGCCCCAGGCCTCAGCCCCCATCCTCTGGAAGACGGCCTTGACGGCCTTCTCGGCCGCCTGCTGCGCGGAGAAGCACGCCCAGTTGTGAAACCCATGCGCGAGGTCGTTGCCGGCGTGCTCGAGATCGTCGAGGGCCGAATCCATCCAGTCTTTGCTGCGCTCCAACGGAATGGCCCCTGCCCTATCCCGACCAGTCCTCTAGCCCTTTGCCTTGCGCACGATCGTCCACTTCCCGCCGGCGAACTTCACCAGATCGCCGACCTCGACCGCCACCCAGAACTCGTAGGGGACGCCGTGCTCGATATGGTTGATCACGATCATGTAGGGGGTCGACTCCCAGACGCGCGAGCGCTTCTCCGCGACCCATCCGATGACATCCGCCTGGGGACCCACTCCCGGGGAGCCAGCGGGAGACGCCGGGCCTCCGCAGGAGGGCAGTATCTGCGCCACGGCCACCAGTGCGACGATCGCCATCACCTTGAGCATTGCCCGTCAACCTCCGTCAACGTAGCGGTGTCGCAATCATTCTACACGAAACCGACCCGAAAGTAAGATCCCCCGGGGAGGAGAGCCTCCCCGGGGGACGGTTGAAGGAGCCGCTACCCTGTTACCAGGAGTAGGTCAGCTCGGCCCGGTAGAACTTGACCCACTCAGCCGGGGGCAGGTATCCCAGAGCGCCGTCACGGATCGGCCCCTTGGTGAGGTAGTAGTTGAAGGAGATGGTGGTGCGCGGCGCCAGCGTGTGCGCCAGGCGGAACCACCACTCGCTGTAGGCGTTGTCCGTCGTGGGCCAGTAGGTGGTGCCGGCCTCGTACAGGATGCTCCCGGACCAGGCCGGGGAGAAGGTCATGTTCAGCCGCGCCAGGTAGCCCTTCATGTTCCAGGCGTACGCCTGGCCGACGATGGTCGTCGCGTAGGTGTTGATCGGCCAGCACGCGGCCCACGGAGGAGTGCCGAACGCGGTGCATGCGCCGGCGATCGGGCCGTAGTCGTGGTACTCGAGGTCCAGCGTCGGCTTCCAGGTCGTGAACCCGATCAGCCGGGCCAGGTCGAGGTTGCCGCCCGTGCGCCAGGCCTTTGCGCTAACAGCCGAGGCGTTGGACTTCCACGAGGTGTATTCGCCGTAGACGCGGATGCCCGGAACCAGGGTGCCTGCCGCGTCAAATCCCCAGCCAGAACCGCCGCCGTAGCCGGCAGGCGCAGTCGGCTGCACCAACTCCTGGAAGTAGGTCCCGCCAAGCGTCCAGCCCGGCAGGATCCGGCTGGAGGTCACGCGCACGATCCGGTTGTCGCGGACCGTCTGCGAGCCGCCCGTGCCGGCGCCGGTGCCGACCACCTGGTCGCGGAAGATGGCCAGGTCAACGTTCAGCGGACCCAGCACCCACCTGGACAGGATACCATCGGACGTCCCTGTGGTCGTGGTGCCCAGGGGAAGCGTGCTCATGCCGGCCGGCAGGTTCTGGCCGACGACGGCCGCACCAGCCGCGGAGCTGCTGGCCGGGTCGTAGAGCAGGCCCACGCCGTAGGGGCCCTGGGGGGCCAGGGAGTAGAACTGGCGGCCGATTCTCCAGAGGCTCGCGCCGTAGACGTTCCGGAGGTCGAGGTAGAGCATGTCGAAGGTCACGTTGTTGTAGGCGTAGTTGTGCCCGAAGCGCACATCGTAGCCGATGCCGGATACGTTGGCCTGGTTGTTCGCCGTCAGCCGGATCACGGCCGTCGCGTTCGGAGCCACGGTGCCGGTGAAGGTCAGGCGGGTGCGCATCCGCCCGTCGGGGTGCTTGTTCGCCGCTCCGCCTCCACTGGGACCTGCCGGGAACACGTTGTAGCGGAAGCGCGCGTCGCCGGTGACCCGGGTGTTGTCCATGCGCGCCCGCAGAGCCGCCAGTTCCTCCTCGACCGCGGTCACCCGCACGCCGAGGGCGGCCAGCTCAGCCCGGAACTCCGCCACCAGGCGGTTCAGGGTGGTGATGCTGGCGGTGAGGCGCTTGTCAGTCGCGGTA